>Ga0316613_10000030_pt1 | contig 212536 bp, 273 predicted proteins | sample OWC_soil_day10_C_2_FD_207647 | JGI IMG/M metagenome (GOLD analysis project Ga0316613, IMG submission 207647) | Wetland soil microbial communities from Old Woman Creek delta, Ohio, United States - OWC_soil_day10_CT_b | ecosystem: Environmental > Terrestrial > Soil > Wetlands | place: USA: Ohio... | reverse complement strand
TTGTATCTGTCTTTACACACACTCATGGTAATAATGGGTGTATTCGAGTAGTGACTGCCTGGCTTTAGAGATTTTAAAAAGTGTTTTTGCATGGCGTGGTATTCATTGATTAGGCGAACACCGGCTGTTACTTCGAAATTATATTGCTCGGTGATGTTTTTAAGAAAGTCGTGGTGGGTAAGCTGATTGTCGTTTTGTACAGGGATTTCATAGGTTTCTTCGTTTTTTAGGTTTGTTATGATAGTGCTGATCCGTTCGGATTGAGGGATGGTTACCTTAATAAGGGTGACTTCGACAGGGGTTTGGCGCTCCGCGTCGAGGAAAGCGTTTTGTATGTATTCGATTTCGGCATCGTACTCTTCGAGTTTACGAAGCAAGTCTTTGCGGTAGTTAGAGAAGGGGTTACGCAAGGTTTCGGCGTTTAAGAGGCAAATAACTTGGCCACCGTTCTTTTGCATGTCTAGGGCTTTAAGTAGGTGTTTATCACCGGTGGAGTAAGGTGGATTAAGAATGATTAAATCATAGTTTTTATAGGTATTAAAGGTAAGAAAGTCATTATGAACGAGTTTGTAACCGTTTCCTTTTAAAATATGCTGGAGGTTGTGGTCGATTTCGATTGTGTCTATGTCAAGATTATTATTGCAGTATTTTGCTTTTTGCATTATAGCAGAGACAATATCACCTTTTCCGGCTGAAGGTTCGAGTATGGTTGAAATTTGGTCGAGTTTTACGCCGGAAAGCATTTTATGAATGAGTGATTCGGGTGTAGGGTAGAAGTCTTTTATATTATTAAACATGAAGTGTGCCTCCTAAATTTATATTGTTATGGTAAATACTGATAAAGAATTATTCATTATCAGCATTGTCTTCATGAAAGCAAAATTCGTTTTTATCGTATATTACCGGTACGACGTCGTTACAGGCATGACAGAAAGTTTTTACTTGACCGGATAAGCGAACATCTAAGTTAGCGAATTGTTCCGGCTTCATTTTATAATCAGCGCAATAAGCGCAAGAATAACATTTTGTTTGTTGAAAGTCTGCAAATAGTTCTTTCTGAGTGTTTTCTTCAATACCGTTTTCTAGTAACATTAAATGCACCGTCCTTGTATTTAACTTATAATTAATTATAACATAAAAGCTGTAAAAAGTCCAGATAAATCAATAAAACACAGATAAAAAGTAGGGGCTGAGCAGTCAACGAGCCGGGGAAATTCCTCGGGTTTTAGGAATTTTAGCGGACTCCGCGAAGTCGTTGATGGCGAGGAGATGAGGAAAAATATAATAAAAAAAGGGGGTGATCAGCTCAGACTGCTGAACAACCCCTTGATTAAAAAAGAAAATAATTCGATTATTATGTTTAGAAAAGGTTCAAGATCATGGAGGTATTAACTTTGTGGGGAATAAAAGCTACCGGAGTATTTTTAGATTTTTTCTAATTTTTTAAGTGTATCTTGTAGTGCCCGCTTTTATCAATGCTAATAATAAGGACTTATAGTACCCAGCTTATCACTTCATCAATACTAACGGGTCTGTAGTTGTTGGCATCCACTCCTACATCAAAGCGAAATCTACGCTGTTCTATCGCGTCCAGGTTATAGTTAATATCAGAGTGTATATGACCGTGTAAATGAATGCTGCCATAATGCTTCTTATGCCACGTTAGTATTGGAAAATGGAATAAAATAAATTCTAAGTTTTGATACTTCAACATATGATAATCTTTAACCCACTCTAAAAGATCCTTGTCAAAATTAGAATGTTCACAAAACGCATCGTGATTACCTTTAATCAAATATTTACGGCCTTTTAATGACTTTAATACTTCGTTGGCGGTTGGCCAACCTTTCATCGTGATGTCACCCAATATATAGACTTCATCATGCTGTTTGATCGTTTTATTCCAATTCTCAATAAGGCGCTTGTCCATTTCTTCTGTATTTATAAACGGACGATTACAATGTTTAATAACATTATCATGTTTAAAATGTAAGTCTGATGTAAAATAAATCATCGTATCACCTGTCAATAATTCATGAATTTAAAATTGATGAGGGTATAAAATTATATTCTCTTATCGAGTACATCCCTTTCGCTTTGATGTTTCTTTAGTTAATTCTTTTTGTGCTGTTTTTATTATGGATTCTATATATTCTCGAGCTTTATCGGAATGGGTAGGAATATTTAATGAATTTAATGCGACGCTTTGGGTAACTTCTTTTAGAGAATATTTGTGTTTAAAAAGGCTTTTTGCAAAGTCCATGTCGCTGGATTTCGATTTAAGTTCTGGTGATAAATTTTGGGGATTAAGCAATATTTCATCATCATGATTAAAATTATAGTTTTCTAAAGCGAGTGAGGTAGTCCGTTTAATATATTCTTGTTTATTATCTTTAGGAGATAAGCAAGGAGTGGTGTTCTCGATTGTACTCTGAATATCGTTTATGTTTATGTTTTGTTCTAACATTTTTTCAAAAATATAAGTATCCATTTTTATATCACAAGGTAAATGAAGATTTTCTTTTAGGTGTTGTTGTGCAAAATAGCTATACATAGTTTTTAAAGATAATTGTTGTAGGGAGCTATTGTGGTCAAACTCTAAAGAAAGAGTAGCTTTTATAAAATGTTGCTGATTAACCCACTGTTTTGCATCATTGATAATATGAGTACAATTCTCCCATTCGGCTTGCTTATTTAAATAATCCCAATCGATTTCATCCTTGTAGGAATTTATCATATAATTAATCCATTCGCTATTGTCTTTTTTCCTGGAAAGTGCATGACAAGCTCGATCAATTATCATGTCTTCTACGCAAGGAATATAAACAAGTGAAGTTTCGCTTTCGTCCGAAAACACTTCCTTAACTCTATCATTATTAACAGCTAAAGGGCGTGAACGAAAATCAATTATAATATGAGGGTGCTCTGTTAATTTAAATACATTTGGTTGTGATTTATCGTCGTTATTAAAGCCTAAAGAATACATTACTTCTTTAATGTGTTCATCGTTAAAAGCAACTAAATCAATATCAACGGTTTGACGATTGGCTGAAGTATAGACTTCTAGCGCCGAACCGCCAACCATAACAACTCTTGTATTCTTCGCTTGTAACGCTGTTGTAATTATTGCGGCAATTTTTACATGACGTTCTAAAGGGTCTTTTTCTTGGGCAGCTTTATTTAGAGCCTGTTTTTCGTCCATGATATTTTATAACCTCCTGGAGTTTTAGTAATAAAACCACTTTCTCTTGACTTGCGAATAGATTCAGAAACAGCATCCATAAGAGCGCGAGCCTTTTCGGGAGTCCGTTCATATATTGACTTATCTTCCTTATGAGGGATTAGAGATATCGGTGTATTTCCAAGTTTTTCTTTGTTCTTCTTTATTATTTCTTGTAATGTCATTGCTTTCAGTATTAACACCTCGCTTATATAGTAGTATGACGGTATGATACCTGTTTATAGTGTGTTTTACCACCAATTCCTAACGACTGTGGCCTTTGGTTTTGGCGAGTTCGGCTTTGAGGTATCTTTCGGCGGTGGCCACGGTTTTTATGGCGTAGGCTTGCGCTGCGGCGATGGAGTGAGAAGGGGTAAGAATGGAATGTTTTAGTATTGCGTTACGAATGGCTTTGGGTTTATGCCCTTGTTTAAGAAGGGCACGGGTAATGCTAATTTCTTTGTCGTAGGTAAGAATGTGGTGTTTAGCGGCTTGAAATTTATAGGCAAGTTCGGGATCTTTACGGGTTTTTTCAAAGTCACGCTGATATTGGACGTAGGCTTTTTCAATATTAATTAGGTCTTTATAATCTAAATCGCCGACCTTATATAATAGCTCGGTTTTTAAAAAGGCATGCTGTTTACTGGCGCGGGCGGTAGATTGTTTATCTAAATGGGATTGTTCCCATTTTTCAATTGAAACATCAAAAGAATCTCTGGGTGCGTGAGAGGTTATTTCAATACCAACAACCTTAGTCTTTCCTGTACGTAAAACAGCAACGGGACGAATTTTTTGCTGCGTAGGATCGTTTTCAAAAGGGAAAGACACCAGGTAGATTTCACCGGGTTTAATCGTTTGCATTTTCATGTTCTTTTTTTAGTTTTTTATAGAGTTCGTCCCAATTATCGTCATCTTCGTCATCATCTTTAGAAATAGTATTAGGTTCGCAATTTTCGCGGATTGAGGCTTCATGCTCTTGAAAAAATGCATCGAAATCGACGTGAGGAATGATTTTTATACCGGTGTCTTCAAAAAGAAGGATGATTTTAACTTGCTTCTCTTTTAATAGATCGGAAATGTTCTCAATTAGGGGTAATTCTTTAATGAAGGGATTATCGCCGAATTGATTGAGAATAAACTCGGTGTAGCCTTCATCGTCAGTATGTCCATACCTTGCGTAAGCTTTCAAGTAAGGATTAAAAGGAAGGGCGTTTGAACGAAGATATATACCGCTTTCATCATACACTAGGAGAAGTTTTGGAGCGGCGTTTTGTGAATAGGTTTGGGCGTTTTTAGCGTGGGTAACGATTGTTGCAATTTCGCTGGTAATGAAGGTTAAATGTTTGGATTGCATGGGGAAGACTCCTTTCTGTTTAAGATTATATAGTCTGAAATTTATCGTGAATAAGTATTGGCTCGTTTATTACTGATTTTTATTTCATTAATTCGTTTCTCAAAAACATCTTTTTCCCAACCAAATTCGTTTTTAGCTATGTCGTATAAATGGTTGGTGCGATATTGACTTAAAGAAACTTTCCGTGTAAACGTATTTATTTTTTCTAAGCTAAAATCTAGGATTCGTCTTTTTCGTTGGGATAACATTTTGAAGTAAAATTCCTTTTGAATATCTGATAAAAAGGTAGCACTATCTATAATTTTATTTATTTTTGACATGTCAATTTTTTTTGTTGTTCGAATAAGAGCATCTGTGCAGTCTTGGTTTATATTGCTTGAAATGAAATCAAAATAATTGATTTTTTTATTATCGATTTTTAAGGCTGAATTAGGGAATACAAATATACGATGTTCCTGCTCAGCTGGATCGGATAAGATTTTCTTCATGCCTTCTTCATTTAATTGTGGATATAAGCAGGAACCACAATCATATATTGGAGAGATTTCCGTTTTTTGCATCTCTTCATTGCACAAAAGGCCCCAATTTCCATTGTGGCGGTCAAAATTCCCTAATAATGCATCGGCAATAAACATATTCCAGAAATGCTTATTTAAATCTTCTGATGGAAATAGTTGCTGTGTATCTATTGCTTCTAAAACCGGAGATAATTCAGTTCCAAATCCATTGGAGTTATCATCGCTAGTGCCAATACAGGAATTCTTTATTTTAGCGAATTCGGAGAGGTTAAATCCGTTTATAGAAAAGTCTTTACAAGCAACAACTTCTTTTACATTATTATTAATGGAATATGTGCCGTATAAAGTCTGTTGAGTTTTAAATCCAATTGACTCGTAAATATGACACCCCAAGTACTCGCTGATACAGGCGTTTGTATAATCTAAATTAGATGTCTTCTTTGGTTGACGGGGTGGAAACTTTAGCATATATGTTTCGTTGTTGTAAATAATGGCAATTTTATTGCCATTTCCTCCACCATATGTTCTAAATTTGTTAATTGAATAACTTGTAAAATCAATCATTTTTTTCCTCTTCCTCATACAAGTATTTTTGTCTTAAATAAGCGGCTTGTTCTTCCGTAATTTCGAGATCAACTTCTGCCGAATTTATGGAAGCGTATAATTCACACCATAGACAATCGAGTAAAGAAGATTTATTTTTTTCGCCTTCAATAAGTGCATCAATATCATGCTGCAAGTATTTGGGCAGATTTTTTTCTAAATAAGCTTTGTCTGTAGGTTTACCGGTTCTTTGGTCCATTGTTATAGACCTGCCTTTCGTTTAGAACTTGATTTTAGTATACCATGTTTTGCATTTCCAAAGATCAAAGCAGAAAGCGGGAAGGTCTATTCTACAAGTCGTTCGCAATGGTCTGTGGCGTATTTACTGTCGATGTCACAAATTGCCTTAGTGCCTTTAAACAAGGCATACCAAGTGTCGTAGTACCCGACGGTTAATATGTCGCCAACCTTGGCACTAGATTCAAAACCGTCGGGGATATCTTTGATTACTTTAAATTTTGTGAGGTTAGACATATTAATACTCCTTTAATCTTATAATAATCATTGTTTCTTCAGTATTGTTTTGTTAGATTATGAGTTAAATAAGGCACTATATTACATCCTTTTTGCTCGTTTGCATTCTGTTTCTGCCCAACACATTTGTTGATCACACTTGCGAACGAAGCGACGCTTGAGGTTAGTCATTTCTTTTAAATTATCTGAGCAAATAGAAGGCCAAATATCATGCCAAATAAAATTATAATATTCCCCTTTGGGAGGCTTCCATGTATAAGCATCGGCATGGATGATTGTAACTCTGGGATCATGTTTAAATGAAGGAGCAACAAGGGTAATTACATCTTCCGATTTTTCGATTACAGTTACTTTGTGAATATTGTCTTTAGTTAAGATTGCAGTTAAATACATACCTAATCCTAATCCCATTACAAGTACGTTTCCTTGGGCTTGATCTATGGCCGTGTGATGCGTCCTGATTTCCATTGGTGTGTTTGACATTATGGTATCGTCGAAATATGTAAGCTTTTTGTATTTACCAGGAGAGATTTGGGCGTTAAAACGAACTATGGAAGAAGAAATGTTATATCTCTGTGCATCTTTTTCGGTTACTTCAAATGATTTAACTGCCCATTTACCTGAAACTCCGTCGGGAACAGTAATATCGATTTTCAATTAGATCACCTTCATTATTTTTTGAAGTCTATAACTATTATTAATGTAATGTTTATATAGTAAGAGTATTAACCTCATTAAAAACATTCTTTTTTCCAGTATATCACAAAAGATATTTATAAAAGAAAAAAGTAGTTTTTCTTTTATGCAGAAGTTTTTGCTTGAAATGGAAACAGATTGTCCACGAAAAATAACAAGAGAAAAAGCTTTTGATGTTTTAGAATTTAGGGCTTAAATGATAAAGCTAGATAGCTCACTTGACTTAATGTTTCACATATAAAGCCTATGAACTGGCACTGTATCAAAAAAATGAGGTTGTTAATAATAAGAGAGGTTAGTATATTCTTGATAAAAGTCGGAAATGATCCTATTGGCTGCGGTAATGCCAAAACAGTCTCTTAAGGCGGTAATTTTAGCTTGATCTTCCCATACGGGAAGTGGTTCTTTCGGTTCGATGATGAAGGGTGGGTTTTTAGCTTTTTTCATAGTAAAGGGTCCTTTCTGTTGTAGGGATAGATGAAATTAATGCTATGGTCTTACGGTGTAAGGGATGACATCAACACTAAATTTTGAAGTCTCCATGTTATCACCAGTTTCTTCAAAATAACGCCGTTTTATAATTCGTGCCTTTCTGTCGGCTTCGGTTTTTGATAAATGTACGGAGTTAACACGGGTTTCAAGGTTGTTTACAAATACTAAATATACAGTGCCCATGATTACACTTAGCTCCTTTAGTAATAATATATTTAAACTATAATTTATTATAACACGAAACGTATAAAAAGTCCAGCTAAACATATAAAGCAAATATAAAAAGCCAATAGTGTAAGTTGTCAACGAGACGGGGAAATTTCAAGGCTTTAGAATTTGTCCGGATTTGCGATGCCGTTGATTGCGGCAGGATGAGAAACAAAAAATAAGAAAAGAGTTGAACTGCCATCTGATCTGAACAACCATTTTCTTATAGTGTTTTGTAGGGTAACGCTAGAGAGGGTGCTCTTTTTTTATGGACCAATGGGAGTCAAATGTTGACGGGACTAGAAATGTTGCGAAAACAGCGGAAAAATATGGGACCAGGGTTGCATTTTTGCCGAAGTGGCTTACGCTATGGGGAATGAAGATAGCTCATAAGCTAAAAATTTCACCACTCGGGCCATATCAATATAATATGATTGCGGGAAGTTTTGTGTTTGATACAACGAGAATTAAAGAGAAACTGGGGTGGAAGCCGACGGTAAAGAATGAGGATATGCTGTATAAAGCGTATGAGTATTACCGGGAAAATAGGAAGGAGATTGAAGGTAGGAAAGGTGTTTCGGCTCATAAGCAGGCGGCGAAGATGGGCGTTATACGGGTTTTGAAATGGATGTCTTAAGGGCAGCTCATAGCTTATAGTGAATAGCGGACAGCAGATAGCGAATGGGAAATAAGAAAGGGCTGGTCAGCAAATGATGCTGACCAACCCTTTTGTAGTTAAATGGATAGTTGGTAGTTTAAGAGTAAATAGAAACCGCTTAACTCGGTATAGGCATGGGTTTTGTTAAAGTTAGAAAACCTGATGGTTTACATGGTAGCAAAACAAGCCGGTGACGAATAAACAAGAATGTCCGGTTTGGGATAGAGGCCAAATAATATGGGTACAAAACCTCAAAATAAAGCTGCCTAACTCAGCATGGTGGGAATCAAATAAGATGGTAGTAAAACCTGAAATTGTTTAGCTAAAAACTCGCCTTTGTTTGGGATAGAGGTAAAACCTCAAGTAAGCCGCCCAACTCGGCATTGCAGATAAGACCTGCTATAAAATGATAATTCGTCCCGCTAGTTTAGGAAATAAAGCTGCCTACTCAGCGTAGCGGGATTTTTGCCGCTCTTTCTTCAGATTAAGTTTGGGAAAGAGGTCAAATAAGATGTATACAAAACCTCAGAGAAGCCGCCCAACCCGGCATAAATGCGGGATTCGTCAAAATGTGAGACGTTTTGAATGGTAGTAAAAAAGAATAGTGTTAAGAAAGCGTAATTACATCAGTTTAGGAAGAGAGGTATTTTTATATGGTAACAAAACCTCAAATGAACCGCCTAACCCGGTATTGTAAGTAAAACCTGTTGTAAATGAGGTAATTCGTCGCGCTAGTTTAGGGAAAAAAGCTGCCTAACTCAGCGTAGTGGGAACAAATGAGATGGGTAAAAAACTAATTGTTCAGGGATATGATCTAATGCTTTGTTTGGGATAGATGTCAAATAAGATGGGTATAAAACCTTGAATAAGCCGCCCAACCCGGCATTGCGTAGAGAATGTTGATTTCATGCTAGGTTTAGTATAAAGGTCAAACAAGATTGGTATAAAACCTCAAAATAAAGCTGCCTAACTCAGCATAGTGGGAATCAAATAGGATGGTAGTAAAACTGATTTTCATGCTGGTAGTTGTACTGCCTTGTTTGGGGTAGAGATCAATAAAATGGTGATAAAACCTCAAATAAGCCGCCCAACCCGGCATTGCGAGTGTGAACAAATAAGAAAGGTACAAAACAATACAAAAAATAAAAGGCATAAAACATCAGTTTGGAATAGAGGTCAAGCAAAATGGGTGTAAAACATGAGCCAATTCAAAAGACCTTCTATTTCGTTTAGGATCGAGGTCAAATAAGACATATATAGAACCTCAAAATAAAACTGCCTAACTCAGCATAGTAAAAGGTTAATAGCAGGGCTATAAAATTAAAGAAATTAAGTTTAGAAGTATGAAGCCATCTAACTTGGCTTTAAAATAATAACGTGTTTTTAAAATGATAAATTACAGAGGTTAAGTAAGATGGTAGTAAAACTCATGATGCGGCGATGCACTCAAGATTATTGTTTAGGAAAGAGGTTAAATAAGATGTGTACAAAACCTCAAATAAGCCGCCCAACTCGGCATTGCGTAAAAAATGGTACATAGTAGCAAAACGAAAGTTGTTTATTCGTACATTTGCACGTAGTTTAGGAAGAGAGGTATTTTACATAGTAGCAAAACCTCAAATGAACCGCCTAACCCGGTATTATAGGTGAAACCTGTTATAAATGTAGTAATTCGTCCCATGAGATGGGTACAAAACATACCATCATTACTATTCTGTCAATAGGCTGTTTGGGATAGAGGGAAAACCTCAAATAAGCCGCCCAACTCGGTATTGTGAAATAGTTTACATAGTAGTAAAACGGAATTAGTCGCATTAATATATAAATGGACGTTTAGGGAGTCTGATATTTTGCATGGTAGTAAAACCTCAAACGTAAAGCCGCCTAACTCGGCGTGGTGAGAATTAAATAAGATGGTAGTAAAACCTGAAATTGTTTAGCTATAAACTCGCCTTTGTTTGGGATAGAGGTAAAACCTCAGATAAACCGCCCAACCCGGCATTATGTGAAAAAGGGAGATTAATGGTTTAGAAAGAGAAGTATTTTATATAGTAGTAAAACTTTTAGTTTTAATATGAAATTAAAGCTTACGTTTAGGATAAAGGTTAAATAAGATGGGTGCGAAACTCTTGGGTTTTGCGTGTGGTTGTATTTTGATGTTTGGGGTAGAGGTCAAATAATATGGTAGTAAAACCTCAAATAAGCCGCCCAACTCGGCGTGGTGAAGAAGACGATATTAGAAGGGATATAAAATTATTTTTTGTAATAAAATCGTAACAATCTAGTTTGAGAAAGAAGTCAAATAAGAGGGTGTCAAGACTTCAAGTAAGCCGCTCAACTCGGTATCATGTAAAAAGGAAGAGTATATAATAGAAAAACATAACAGTCAAGAGCTGCTATCCAATTAAGTTTAGGAAAGAGGTTAAATAAGATGTGTACAGAACCTCAAATAAGCCACCCAACCCGGCATTGCAGATAAGACCTGCTATAAAATGGTAATTCGTCCCGCTAGTTTAGGAAGAGAAGCTGCCTAACTCAGCATAGTAGGAATCAAATAAGATGGAGGTAAAACTTTACATATGTGTTTTCCGGTCTGTATCTCGTTTGGGATAGAGGTCAAATAAGATGGTAGTAAAACCGCAAATTATATCAATATCTCCAGTTGGAAGTTTGAGAAAGAGGTTAAATAATATGGTAGTAAAACCTCAAATAAGCCGCTCAACTCGGCATTGCGATAAAAGAGAAGTCATGCTATAGGTGAAATGAGCACGGGCATGACCTATTCTTATTATACTGGAAGTTTGGAGTATTTCAAGATATTTTTGGCGCTGTTTTGGTCTTGGTCGTGGAGAGTGCCGCAAGAGGAACAGGTCCAGAAAATATTCATGCGGTTGAAGGATTCGATGGAGCCGCAAGCACTACAGGTGGAAGTGGTGCCTTTAGAGTCTACGGTAATTAGGTCTACGCCGTCACGAGAACAGGCGTTTTTTAAAGCGTCCCGGAGGGTGCTGACGGAGGCAATGAATCGGTAAGCGTCGGCAGGGGTGGAACCTTGGGTACCGTCTTCAGCGGATTTCTTTTGAACGACGTTACGAAGATCAAAATCTTCAAGGATAAGTTCTTTGTATTTTTTGGAGATTTGAGCGGCAAAGTTGCGGTAGATATGCTTACGACGCTTAAGAACTTGATCGTGAAGATTAGCTTGGTATAAATAAAGGTGGTCTTCACGTTTGGTGTATTCGTGGAGGTAAGCGTACATTTCTTGGTCACCAGGGAAACGATTTTCGGTCCACTCTTTATAAAGTGCAATAAATTTAGAAGGGGACTTCCATTGGCCAAGGTATTGAGTTTTTTCACGAAACCATTCTGGCAAAGTTTCTCGCGCGGTTTTCCATGTGATTAAGATGGATTGCATAGCGTTCAAATGTTGATCTCGGATGGATTGCAAGTCTTTTACTTTTTGGAAAGCATTTATAACAGAGTCTTCTAGAATAAGACTATCTGAGTTGCCGAAGGAATCGGTCCAGTAAGCAACGCGGACGCCGCCTTCTACTTTACGCCAGCCGATGTCAATACCAATGCTACCGGCTTGTCCGTCTATTTTTCGAATGTTAGAGGTCTCAAACGCAACGGTGATGAGAATCTTGTAAATAAATTTTTTGCCAACCTTATAGCGAATAAGAGAGGCATTGCGAATGTCGCCGTTCGCAGGGAGTTCTCGGTGCATAACAAGAGGAACTTCAATCCAAACCGGTTTATGATTATCAGAAGATGCAATGCGGAAATGTGCGGTGGTTTGCTGAGCTTTTTTGCGTTCCCCACGTTTGGGCGAGAGCCAGGCTTTTTCGGTATCGATAGGTTCAATCCAGAGCATTGTGTTTGGGGTGAAAATTTTAGTGGTGCTAAGCCCTTGCGACCAACGATTAAAGCATTTGCCGGTACCATCATAACGGTGAAACCGAAGATCGATACCCTTTTTCATTGCTTGTTTACGAGCGATGTCGTAGGACATTAAGGTATCTTCTTTGTTATAGCTGTAAAGGTTGCTTCCGTGGGAGGCGACGCTAACTTTTGCTTTCCGTTCGTCGTCAAGTTCTTGAAGTTTTACTTTATTGGCGGCGACAATTTGTTTTTTTATTTCCTTTTGAGCGGTACGAGCGGTTTTGATTTGTTCTTTTAATTCATTTGCCTGTGCTTTTAATTCGTCTATATCAACATCGCCTTTTCGAGCGAGTTTACGTTTAGTTTTAATTTCTTCGCGAACTGTTTCGAGTTTTTCGTTAAGCTGATCTATGGTTGCATCTTCAGGAGTGATTAGAGCACGAACGGCTTGACGATACTCGCGATCAATCTCAACATAACGATTCCAGAGTTTATTTTTATGGAAGATTTGATCTTCAAAAACTTTAAGATCACCTTTTATTTTTCGCGAAGGACAACCGTATTCAAATACCATACAAGGTTTCGATTCTTTACCAAAAGCCATGGCAATGTCTCCTTCTAATATTATCTTTTTTGTGTTCTATATATGAAGCTTATAGACGAGCATTAAGAAGATTTCTTTATTTGTTGTTATTTAGGAAGATGCTATGCCTCAGTAAGCTGCCTAACTCAACGCTGTATAGATTCTTGTGTATACTTGCCTAGAAAGAGGCGGTCATGGACGCAATACCATGCTTGAAAAGGAATCCGTTCAAAAGAGGGGTCGGAAATTTCGGCGAAATGCTCGAAGAATTCATCGTCTGCTGTGCAGCCGCCAAAATCTTCGCCAATAAAGACAACAACCGCTGATGGATTGACTTCATGTAAAGTTTTTATTGCTTGGTAAGCGTCGTTCTTGGCGTAAGGTGGCCAAGACATAATAAGAATATCTATGCCGGAACCGTATTTTTTTATAGAGGCAACAGCGTCAAGATGTTCTATGTCAGGTAAAACTGGATTACGCCAATCTCTTTTTTCAAACCAACTGAAATTATCGGTTGCATGAATCGTTACGCCTTTATGACGTAAAGCTAATGAAAGCCAACCGCGCCCGGACATAACTTCTAAACATTTACGAGTTCCAATCCATTTAGCTAACGGGTTAATCCATTGCCAAGTAACCATGGCGTACATACCAAGAGAAATAGCACGATCACGGGTTTTTAAGGCTAGGAGTGTATCTTCGATAGATGGTAAGGAAAATAATCCTTGGTCTGTTAGGTTAATAGGAATATTTTGAGGGATTGTTTTAAGCAATTCTCTTTTTATTACACGAGAACGACTATTCATGAAAGCTCCTTATAGGTGATGATTGTATTGAAATTTACTGTTGTTTCCTTTTACTATGATGTCGGTGGTCTCAAAGACGCCACCGTCTCGGTCGCAATGATTGGTCCAGGCTGTACCGCCAAATTTCTTAAGTAAGCGTTTCGCTTCGGTAATCGTGATGCCCCTTAGCGTGTTTTCGGAATCGGTACAGAGATAGTAGGGACACTCCCTCCAGCCGTTTGGAGAAAGAGCACATCCCTTGCAAGTCGCTTTGTTTTGAGTACATTTGCCATTACAAGTCATAGCGCCGTTTTGATAACGAACATGTGGGGTGATTTCGTCTGGAAATTGATAATAATGCAGACGTGCCATAAAAAAGTCCATTCTGTGAAATGGATTCTTTATTTAAGCGTTTATATCCTTATTTTTTTTGCGAACTTTATCAGCGTAGGCTAGGATTAGTGCCCATTCTTCGTCGGTGGCTAGGAGCGTTCTCCTTGTTCTGCCGGTCGATTTACGACCTGATCCGGGACGTGCTCCTCCCCAGTTTTTAGAATCATCTTCACGTCGCGTCATTATTTCAGCTCCTTATACCAATAGGCAATTGCTAAGCCGCTTGCGACTCCGATTAGTACGTAATGCAATATTTCAAATGACCAGGGTATTGTTATTAATTTTAATATGATAAGTATTGTTACTATTGACAGGACTTTACGCATACTCTCTTTAGGTGATATAATCTAAAGAGACTGGAGGGCGGTTGCCCTCCATCCCGGCCCTGGATTATCGCTTGCGTTTGGTTGGCTGACCGTGCTTGCGAGTTTTCCGGGGTTTTTCATTGTTTCTCATTTTAGCGGCAATTCCCAAGATAAATCCGACAATTGTCGCAAAATCTGAAGCAATGTCCAGGAGTCTCTTTTGATCATCAGATATCACCTATTCACCTCCTCTACTTGATTATATTATACCATATTTCAACTTGAAAGTCAACTCATTGCTGTAAAATAAGGAAATTTCTTCTTGAAGAAATTTCCTTTATTGTGGTCAAAATATAAAATACTACTTGTCCATGTCTGAACGGAAATCCCGCGTGGTAAGATTGTTAATATGGTGGCGATTCCAACGACGCCAATGACGCCAATGACGCTTCAAAAAGCCTTTTTGGTGGGATTGACAATGGCTACAACCGCCGCGTTTAGAGGAATCTACGCAGTCACAATAAAGGAAGACGTTTTTTGAAGGTTTGTCGCCATTCATGATGAAACCTCCAATATATAGTTAATCAATCTACGAACCTTCCGGCCATTGTCCTGAATAAAGTTTTACGAAATCACGAGATTTTTGGTCAAAGTCGTTATGTATCGCCCAGCTATATACATTTTTTGAACTCATTTTTGCTTTTATATAATTTAAATAACCTTAGTATTTTTTAGTTTCAACAACTCTTGTTCTAATTCTTTTACTTGTTCATCAATTTCTTTAATGGTATATTGTTTTGCGTAATCAAGGCAATATTGCAGTTCTTCTACGGTGCAATATATAATGCCATCTAATTCGTCATGATAAATACCATCTTTAATTTTCATACAGTTCCTAACATTTTTTATTGGGTAATAATTTATATCATCTCGCTTCGTAAGGTCGCCATCTTTAATAAATATACAACCATCTACTGAGACATATCCAGAGACCTGTTTGTGTTGAATATGGATGTCTCCAGTCTCATGGTTTTCACATGGCTTTATATAGTATAATTTTCGCTGACTAAGATCTAGTATCTGTTCTTCCGTATATTCATTTCTACTATCGCGAATACCATATTTATTGCGTAATGCTTTTGCTTTAAAAGTTTCCATAAATTAAATCCTCCTCATGTTTTTTGTTTTGATTCCCAATGATAAAACATTTTCAATCGTTCCTTTAATCCGACTACTTATTTAGCCTACGACCTTAGCTTGATTAAGTTATACCATGTCACATATAACGTATCAAGTGTGACGACAAAAAATATAAAGACTTATAGTCACATTAGCCAGTTAAAAAGCTATTGCCCGTCCTGCGCCGTGTGAAGGCTGTGCTATGTAGAAATGCCGGTAACACCTGTCTACATATTTAACTTATGATTAATTATGTAAAAAGTCCAGTTTTTCGTCTAATAGGAACATTATCTTTAGCGACCCATTCCTGACGAATCTTTTGGAATATCTGTAACTCGTGATTTATAGAGCATAACTCAGATTCAAGATGAACAATTTGAATATATTTCTCGTGTTTCCATTGAGGATGATCTGGGGTAATTTCAATAACAGGGACGTTATAGTGTGGCCTATAATGAAGCTTTGTCCAGGTATCTCTATTATCATAACGTACTTTGAGGTTTTTGGATTGCGTTTTTAAATAATTATTTTAATTGTATCCAACTCGCTCTCTGCCCATAATATTTAACATTATTTTTATAATGCTTAATTGCTGTATTGGTGTCGTCAGTTATATCTGCAAAATAAATTATATCTTCCTTTTCTATAGCAAATATAAAGAACTCTCCAACACCTCTATATCTTAATTTAGCCATTTTAATACATTCATTAATATCGTTGCTTTTGATGGTTTTTTTTGAGTCTTTTCGTTGATCTATTGCTGGAATCATCGCTTCGCTAATGTCATCTTCTTTATAACAATTCTTACAAGATAAATCGGAGTCAATTACTATTGTTCCACGAGGTATTAATCCGACTGTCTTCCCGCATTTTTTACAATTTAATGTGTCATATAAATTCACTACTTTATCGCTCACGTTGTATCACCAGAACCTTTCTATTTTTAAATTTAAGGTCTCTCTTCAAGGGTAAACTGTATCTATTGGGGAGTCATTTTTTTTACATTAATGAACATCTACGCTAAAATGCCGCTTAATATTTTATTTGCCTTACAATATGCGTTTTTAAATCGAGCTACCGTAGTATTTCTTTATTAGCGGAAGTTAGTTTTCAGCGAAATTCTTGTAAAATCTCCTTTTTCAGGTGAATACAAAAAACAATGTAAGTCAGTCGCGCTCTTTTATATTTCCGTGTTAGCAAGTTTGTTGATGCGGCGGCGGTTCCAACGACGCCAATAGTATTTAATAAAGCCTTTAGGGTGAGAACGACAGTGTTTACATCTGCCACTTTTGCCGATGTTTGGACAATCACAATAACGGTCAGCTTTTTTGGGTAATTTATCACCGTTCAATTTAAAACCTCCTTAAAATAAGAAGATATCAATAAAACAATATGTATTTAACTTATATTTAATTATAACATATAAAAAACAAAGAGTCCAGTAAACGCGGAAAAGATGTCTTGAGCGGGTAGACGCTGTGCGGCTGATAGGGGCGCGCCCCTGTGATTACGGTGTCTTATTGTAGGAGCAAAGAGAAAGGATGAAGGTGTAATAGTGTAGCTAATAGATAATAGCTAATAGTGAATAGTTAATAGCGAATGGCGAATGGCGAATAGGGGTAACGCGAGAGGCGTTGCCTCTTTTTTTGTAGGACGATGGGAGAAAATGGGAGAATTTTTGACATTTATGATAATTTTTTAAGCACTTTAGAATTTATTATTAGAACATAAGGACGAAATCGAGGTGGTTTTGGGCGGAATGAAGCGGCTGAAATGGACTAAAAAATCCGTGTGTATTGTTTTTATTGTGAGTTTAATGGCTATTGGTCATCTGGTTTTAGGAATGGGGTGGGTAAAACCGCCTAAAAACTTTATCGTTTTTAATAAAACAGAAAGCTTACCACCGGGATATTATGTGGCGGTTCCGATGAACGAAATTCATACAGGCGATTTGGTTGTGTTTGATTTGCCCGAGGATATGAAATGTTATGCGGTGGATCGCGGATGGATGGGTGCTGATGAACCATTACTTAAAAAGGTAGGCGCGGTAGAAGGCGATACATTTCAGGTGGATGATCGGTTCTTTTCAATTAACGGAAAATATGTAGGACCAATTTTTAATAAGGATAGTCAGGGATTGCCGATGCCGAAAAAACTAAGAGGTAGTTTTGAAGTGCCGAAAGGGTACATCCTCCCAATTGCACCTAGACGACCAAATAGCTTTGATGGAAGGTACTTTGGAGCAGTGCCACTTTCGAGTGTTAAAGCAAAAGTTATCCCTTTAATTACTTTTTAAGGAGGTGAATGTGTTTGTGAGTTGGTTTAAAACCGGAATCATGGGAATGGTTTTTGTTTTAATGATGGGTAGCTCTTGTTTGGTTTTTGCAAGTTCGTCGGATGAAGCTACTATTAGCAATGAAATTACAGAGGCAGTCGAAGAGTCGCAAACAAGTAATTCGGTTGCTACGTATGATGAGGCTTATACCAATACTATTAGTAATGCAATTTCGAATGCCGAAACTGATATTTACGAAGAAAAAGACGAATTGATTAATGAAGTTGAGAATGAAATTAGCAACAGCACGGATTCGAACGAGATTGCGTCTTTAAACGCGGTACTAGAACAATTGCAGAACGATTATAACGTTGATACTTTTGTTAATGCAACTTCGGATATTCCGACTACGACACTTTCTACGGATGCGGATAATGAGGCGCTTGAAAATGAAATGTCTACACTTAGTGACGATTTAACTAATGTTGAAACGACAATTAATAACGCATACGAAGAGGAAGAAGAACTTGAAGCTAATTACACGACTTATGCAACAAATAATTCTTCGTCGTTGCTATCGGCTGGAGAAAGCAGCTTACCGTCGGTTTCGGATGGAACTCAAGCGATAATTTATAAGATTAGCGGAGATTCGAGTGAGTATTACTATGTTGATGCCGGGATATGGAGCGGCGTATCTGTGGGTGATGTTTATGGCATTCTCAATACGGATGGCGATGGGGAAGGCAATATGAAAATCGTTTGCCGGACGTATAAGTATTCAATTGGGATTCTAGTTCATTCTGATGGAATTGAAACAGGATACTCAGTTAAAGGTTTGACAACTTGTCAGACTAATCCAAACTCAGATTAGCAAAAAAAAGGAGTCTTTTGTATGAGGTGGATGTTTTATGAAGGATCGAACAAATTGGGAGGTCTCTTTTAAGGGAGAAGATGGCTTTAGGTTTAATCGGCTAAGTATTCGTTCTTTAATTGAGTCATTGACTCAGGATACTGAGGAAATGAATCTCTATTTTGGAATTAATGAAGCAGTTTGTAATGCACTTTTATACGGTAAGGCCGGACCGAACCGCACGGAGGTTAAGATTAGTATCTGGGTTGATAAAGGGTACATGGCGGTGCGCATTTTTAGTGAAAGCAAAGGTTTTAATGTCCGCAGTTATCGGGAAAAGATGCTTGATATGGCCAAGGAAATGGATGGGGATTGGGCAGTGGCGCTGCGTGAATCTATTCGCGGACGTGGGCTTTGGATGATGCTCACTGGGGCGGATAAGGTAATCTATAACGAATTTGGGAATGAGGTTATGTTAGTGACTAAAATACCAGTCGTGTCAGTAGAACGTCGTGGGAAAAGCATTGTTTCAAAACTCTTTATAAAAAATGAAAATGAGGGAATGGTTGTGTGTGAGAAGACATGAGGAATTTAAAAAAGAAACAATTTTAGCAATTGATGATGACGCGTTGGTATTAAGAAGAATTAAAGATCTTTTATTAGATGCAATACCAAATGTTGAAGTTATCACAACACAAAATCCATTGCACGGAATTTCATTATTTAAGGAAATAAAGCCGTGCATGGTTCTAATTGATGCTGATATGCCAACAATAAATGGATTTAATGTTTGCTCAATTATCCGTGATATGGATCGAGGAGATCGTGTAACGATTTATATGGTCACTTCACATAATGATGATGACTATATCTATCAGTCATATAAGGTTGGCTTTAATTGTTATTTTGATAAGGCAAAGCTAGAAGCTAATTTTATTAATTTTGTAAAGCGCTTTTTTGAACGAAAAACAATGGCCGCTTCTGCTTTGGTGTTTAATATCGAAAAAGCAAGAAATAATCAAGAAAAAATGCTTCCTAAAAAGATAACAGCACCTAATTTTTTAGTGGATTACATTTATAGCCCATATCAAGAGCTTAGTGGCGATTTTATTGATTATTGGGGTGACGATAAAAGCGGAGGGCTATACGGATATATTTTTGATGTTGCAGGGCATGATATTTCATCTTCTTTGCGAGTCGCAGAAGTCCGGACGCTATTTAAGTATGGGTTTAAGTCTGAAAAAGAAATGGATGGTGTTTTATCTTATGTGAATAACGAGATTATTGCCTTGCACGAACATGACAATAATGACGCATTAGTTGCAGGGGTAGCATTTTGGCTGGATTTTAATACAATGCAACTTTCTTTTTGCTCTGCGGGGGTACCATGCTTTTATGTTGTAAGCAATGGTAATTATGAAGAAATATCAATGGCAGGGTTTATGTTAGGGTATAAAAAGGATGCAGAGTATATTGCAAGGTCAATTAAAGTTACACATATTGATGAAATTATTTTCTCTAGTGATGGTTTTAGCGATATGTTTTTAAAAAATAGTACAGCCAGTAAAGAAATACATGATGATGTTTCTGCTATTATGATCCATTTAACTAAAAATAGGTGAGAGGAGAAAGAAATATGCAATACGTAGAAATTAAAAATGGACAAGCATTTATTGCGGTAAAGGGAGAGGCTAGAATAACTGTTTCCTCCGCAATTAGAGATGAAATGGAAGAAGCTGTTGAAAAGGGATGCAGAAAATTTGTGTTTGATTTTGCGGATACCACGTTTATGGATTCTGTCGGTGTAGCAAATCTACCCCTAGCACTAAAGCTAGTTGGCGGACTTAAAGAAAACGTGATTATCCGTAATCCCAAAGGCGATGTGCTACGACTTCTGCAATCAACGAGAATGCTAGAAGAGGTAACGGTAGAATAAACGTCGGTCTAGAAAGAAGGGGAGGAATTTTATGTGATTGGGATTTTTTTCAGACAAGATGTTACTCAGGTTGTTCGAGCTGTTGAAAATAAGGGAGTTACGCATATAGTTTCAACAGCTGAGTTGCCAGCGGCTTTTGATTGGGTAGTTAAGAGCGATGTTGAGGTTTTAGCTAGTATATTTAAAGAGGCTATTAGTAAGTTCGGCGTTGTTCATGAGGAGTTTTATGTTTCGCTTCCGGATGAATTGTTTGAATTAGATTGCGGACCTTATGAGGCTGGGATTGAAAATGAGGACGAGGATACTAAACGTAAATGGGCAGCAAATTTTTTACATACTGACCCCAATGGAAGCGAATTTGGGTTCCCATTTGAGCTAAGGAAACGGGCGTCTCGCATTGTTACGTGCTGCGCTCTCAAGAAAAGTATACGAAGCGCACTGACGGACGCTGTTAAAGCGGCGGGACAAAATATTATTTTAATTGAACCGGCAATGGCTTCTTATCTTCGTTATTTGAATGATTGGGAACGTGAACATTGCTTCTTAGAAGTATTTAATACTGCAATGGTGATTATGTCGTTCTCACCAGTTTTTGGCGCGTTTAAGTTGCCACTACCTGATTATGATTGGAACCGTATAGAAGGTTTCGATTCTATTAATTTTTCAATGATGATTGATCAAATTATCGCCCAGCACGATTCGACTGCATATCAAACGTTTAACGGAGTGGCTAATACGGATATTAAAATTCATTTAATATCACCATTCCAAGAAAGATTGCTTACTTCGGAAACGTTAAGGCAACGGTTGGCTGGTATGCCTGGTGAACAACCGTATATTCAGTCGGATTTAACAAAGGAAGAACTGCACGAATTGATCGTTCCTATCGGGGCAGTGTTACAGCCGGTGGAGGAGGTGATGTGCAGTGCTTTTACACAGATCATGTAACTTCGTTCCAGAGGAAATTCGAAATGAGAATAATTTCAGGAAAATTAGTGCGGTGGCCAAAGTTTATTTCCGCTGGTTGATTTTATTTTTGGGTATTGTTTTCCTTTTAGAATGCGGCGGGATTTGGTGGTTTAGCGGTGTTACAGTGCCAAGACCGCTAGAAGACGAATATCAAAAAGCTAAGGTTGATATTGAAGTAATTAAGAAGGAATTTGGAGTTATTGAAAAGGCTGCAGGGGAAGACCAAGCGCCACTTGCTGCACTGTATGGATTGCTAAAGGATAGACCGCCTGAAATCGGATTTAATCGCTTGGAAATTGGTCAGTCAGATGGTAAAAAGGGCGCTTCTGAATGGATTTCGTTGGAAGGGGTAGGTACTGACCCTATTATCTTTAGGGATTATGCACTTAAGTTAAATCAGAATCCGGTATTTGCTAATGCAACAATCAGTAAGATTGACTCTAACCAGCAAAACAATATTAAAACAGCTACGATTAAGGCTGGCAAAGGTAAATAATGGTGTGGGGAAGTGAGGAGGTAAGCGTGTGAAGGTTAGTATCCGATCTGTAGTTCGAGTCATGCCCAATTTGTGGAATAGCCGCGATTTGTTACTGTATTTCGTGGGGCTTGTGTTTTTCATTATTTTAGTGGTAGTTGGTTTTGGGAAGTTGGGGATGGAATACTCTGAAGCTCAGTCTGTTAAAAACGAGATTGTTACAAAAACTGCTTTTATTCAAGAGTGGAAAAGCAAACAGGCAGAGCTAGAACGAGTTCCTAATCGACCTGCTACGATGGGCGATGTGGAGCAATTGCAAGAAATGATGCTCCATTCTCTGGCGGCGAATCATTTGAATTTGGTATCGTTTAATAATGTTAATTGGGATGCCGCTAAGGATAATGGTTTAGAGTTTGAGGTCACTTTTACGGGTGCGTGGGAGTCGACAATGATGTTTGTTGAAAATTTCAAGTTAAATGATGTGCTCTTGTCAGTTCGGAGTCTTAAACTGGATATGGATGAAACCGGTAAGATTAGAACTGTTATGCGCTATAAGATTTATCTAAAGTAAGGGGGTGTATATGCTTTGGATGAAAAGAAAAAAGCAATAATTTTGATTGGCTGTGTTTTAATCTTAGGGTCATTGATAGGGTATTTGGCTTGGCAACAATTTTGTAAGCCTACACCACCTAAACCGGTTGCCGCTGAAACAGCAAAGACAATGGCTGATGATAGTAATAATGTTTGCGGGCTTTATAAGTTCCCTCAGCCATTTGTGTTTAAAGGCAAGATGGTTGCAACTAAGGAAAGTCAGGGTGATTCATCAGTATCACAACATGTGACACAGGTGCCCAGTATAAAGGATTATCCGCCTATACCGTCTGCTCATATTAATAAGTTTTTAGTGGATAAGCCGATGGATAGCCCTGGGGATGCTCCTGACTCTGGAAATGGTTGCGCGATTCAAGGAATTTTGATTGGGACTGATGTTAGTTCCGCTATTCTCGGAGATGGAAGAATTGTCCGTGAGGGCGATATTGTTGGTAACGATAGAGTTACTGCTATTCTCCGGAATGGAATTGTGTTTGATTCAGGAAAACGAGTGTTTTATGGAATCAGAATGTAAAACGAGATTTTAAAATGAAGGGGGTTTCTTCTTGAAACGGTTTAAAAAGGTTGCTCTTTTAAGTTGTTTGGTTTTGAGCCTTTCTACGGTAGCTTTTGCAGATGATGTTAAGTCGACTGATGTGGGTGTTAAAACACTAACTCAGGCAGTTAGTGATGGTGATTATTCAACGAATCCAATGGATGATTTCCCGCTAGGGTATATTGATCCTGATAAAAAAGCTAAAACGGAAGAAACGGCTTCGACTGAGGTTAAAACAGAACAAGATAAGGTAAGTACGCAGGCGGCCTCGCCAGAAGCTACTGCTCAGCAAGCAGCTACTCAAACAAATGCTCCTGAACAAAAGGCAAATCCATTGCCTGAACCTGATCCGGTTGTTATCCCGCCGGTTTCTATGGTTTCTTCGTGTGTTATTACTCCAGAAATAGCGTCAACTACGATTGCGCCGCGATTTGATTTTGACTGGCAGAAAACAGAGTTAGGAAATGCGTTGTACGCTGTTGCCAAAGCTGCCGGGAAAAATGTCGCGATTAATAATAAATTAACAGGGACGGTTAGTTTATCGCTTTCACAAAAAACATTTGATGAAGCATTAAATATCTTAGCAATGACGTTTAATTTTAACTGGATGGTTGAAGGCGATACGATCCTTATTAGTACTGGCGATACAATGCTCCAAAGTAAACGTTTTGATTTGAAATACGCTACTTTAAAGCTGGTTAAGGATGAATTAACTTCGTTAGGTATTTCTGAAAAGGGTATTAATACTAATTCCGAATATAATTCGATTTCTGTAACTGGTACGCCTTATGCAATTGCTGCGGCTGAGAAACGAATTAACGAGCTTGATAAACCGGTGGCACAGTGCCTTATTATTGCACAGCTAATTGAAATTACGCATGGCGATTCTTTGTCGCTGGGTGCGGAATACACAATGCCGAGCTATTCTTATTCAAAAAGCTCTGATGATGTAACGAAAACATTGTCTTATTCTATTACGACTGAGGCTGAAAAAACGTTCAGCAAGGGTAAGGTTCTTGCCAGACCTATTGCAGTTACGATAAACGGACAGGAAGCTACTATTAATATGGGTTCTAAGGTGCCGGTTTTTAGTTCAACGACTACCAGCACGGCGACTGAAGTTACTGTTACTTATCAGGACGTTGGTGATGTCTTAAAGGTTACACCAGTAATTAATAAAGATGAGGGTACGATTGGTCTTACGATTGATACTGAAATAAGTAGTATTACGTCATGGTCAACTTCTGGTAGCGTGTCTGCTCCGAAGATTGCTACCCGGACGGCTAAAACTACTGCCCGGATTAAGGCAGGTCAAACCTTGGTTATTGGTGGATTGATGAGCAGTACTGAAATAGATAATCTTCAAGGGATTCCTGGTTTAATGGATATTCCAATCTTGGGGCAATTGTTTAAATATCATTCCAAATCAACCGATAACTCTGAAGTGTTTGTACTGGTTACTCCTTATATTGTTACTGATGATATGGATATGTTGAAAATTAAGGGCCTGGTTACTAATGTTAAATAAGTCAAGATAAACGCAGGTGTTTTTTTTACCCTGCGCATAAGCGAAACGCGAACAAATGCGTATGTTTGTTAAATTAATACGCGAATAGTTAATTAATGATGCGAGGGAGGACATTTATGGCTGGAACAGGGACGTTTAAACCGTCTACTAATGCACATTTTAGACAACAATTGAAAGAATCTGGTCAATGGTATGAGGATGATTTAATTAAAAATCCGATTGCTGCTGATGTAATTAAACTGGTTCCTAAGAATATCGTTGAACGGTTCTTGGTGGTTCCGGTTGATGTTGAGGAAACTGTTGATCAAAAAATGAAAGTGGTCTTAGTTACAAATTCAGAACGCGCTTTTAAAAGCGTTGAAAAGATTATTGAAGAGCTTGATATGCAAGTTCGCTTGCTACAAACGCATGAGGGGAATTTCTTAGCTGCATGTGAGCATTATTATGGGATTTCAGCAAATAAGTTAGGATTGGATAAAAGTAATCTTCTTAATAAAAGTGAGGATGAATTTAGCAGTGAAGTAACTCCGATTGTTTCGAGGGCGGATTCAATGATAACGGCTGCGATTAACCGCAAAGCTTCGGATATTCATATGCTGCCAACGTCAAACGGTTGTCAGGTTGAGTTTCGTATTAATGGGCATTTGATTAATGTTTCAAAAGAATTTCGATTTCCTGTAAATGAACAAGATGAAGTCGTTAATATTATCAAAAATAAATGTGATCCTAAAATGGATTCGTCCAATATTAAAAAGGACGATTCCGGCGGCAAAATCAAGTTCAAACACAATAATGAGGTTATTGATATTCGTGTTGCTACGGTTCCGGCAACTTATGGACAAAAGTTAAATATGAGGCTATTGACGGGCGCACGAGGTAATTTGGATCTTGAAAAATTGGGGTATTTAGATCGTGATGTATTGGCGATTCGGATAGCTTTAATGGCTACAAGCGGTTTGTTTTTAGCGACGGGGCCGACTGGGTCAGGTAAAACTACTACGTTGTATGCGGAAATATATGATGTGCTGAAGCAACGTGGTGAACCGCTTAACATTATGACGATTGAGGACCCTATCGAATACCAAGATGAAACGTTTTGCCAGGTTCAAGTTCATGAGGCAAAGGATAAGGAATTGTCGTTAACCGCACGGGATATTTTGAAGGTTGGTCTTCGATTAGACCCAGATATATTTCTGTTTGGGGAAATTCGAGATAAAGATGATGCTGAGGTTACGATTGAAGCGGCTACTACGGGTCATAAGGTGTTCAGCACGGTTCATGCTCGCGATTGTATTTCGGCAATTTCTCGGCTCTTGGATTTAGATGTTTCGAAAAGTTCACTTTTACGTGAAATTAAGATTATTGTCTCACAACGGCTGGTTGGTGTGGTTTGTCCGCATTGCTCGGTAGAGTACAAGATTAAGAAGGAAGATTGCTTAATCCTTACGGATGAAGAAATTCAGTATCTGAACGAAGGTAAACCACGACGGCGCAGAACAAAGGCAGAAACACAAGTACAATGTCGCCATTGTAAGGATGGTCATAGTGGGCGAACTGCAGTCGCTGAATATGTGGTGTTTGATACGGATTTACGAGACTTTTTGTTGGATGCTGTGAAGTTCGCTAGTATTCAATCCAAATTAGAAAATCGCGGATTTAGGTCGATGTGGGCCAAGGGCTTGGATTTGGTTCGTGAAGGGGTAGTTGACTTGGATGAAGTTGTTACAGTAATTGGTAAGGAATAAACATTAGAAAGGATGGGTGGTATGTCGGATGATGGTCTTTTAGTTAGGTGGCGGAAACGACGAAAACCTTCAATAAAAGATTTGTTGGCATTTTTCCGACAGATAAGAAGGTTCCATAGGGCGGGGATTACTCACTCGGAAGCTCTTCGAGTAATTCATGGACAATGCACTAACTTAGTTCTTAAAAACGTTATTTACAAAATGGTTATTGACTTAGATAGAGGAGTAAGATTTTCTGATTCAATGGCTAAGTTTCCTGATATTTTTCCTAAACTTTGCGTTCACACAATCAATGCAGGTGAAGAATCTGGAACGTTAGATGATGTTTTTGAGGAAATTCTGATTCATTTTGAACAAAAAGCAGAGGTAGACCGCCAAATGAAAGCCGGGTTGTTTCCGGTTAAAGTGTTCTCGGCTATTGCATCAATTGCTATTTGTTTAGCCATTTTTGTGGTAATCCCGAAATTCGGTGAAATGTTTAAGGGATTAAAGATTGAGCTGCCAGGTATTACAAAATTTGTGCTTGGAGTTGGAACGTTCTTTTCGGCACATTGGTTCTTGGTTCTGTTAGCCGCAATTGCTGTGGTTATCGGATATAAACATTTTAAAAAGAAGTACCCAGAAAGGTTTGACCGGTTGCATCTCAAGATACCTATTTATTCTTCGCTATATTATTTAGAACTGCAATATCAGTTTGCAAAGATTTTGTCGCTTGTTTCACGAGGGGTTCCTATCGCAAATAGTATGCAACTTACCGCAATGTCAATTAATAATATTCCGATTCAAAAGGTACTACTGTTAGCGGTTAAACATATTAATAATGGCTCCGATGCAGCAACTGCAATTGAAAAGTCTGACCCCGAAAAGTTTATTTCACGCGATACGCTTATTATGATGCGAGCCGGATGGCAGGCAGGTCAGCTTATTGAAACACTTGGCGAAATTTCTAATGATTATCGTAAAGATTTGCTGGCTTTAACAAAGACGGCTGGGGAAAAGATGGGGCTTTGTGTTATCATCCCGGCAATGACTATTTTGATTTTGGTTTTTGGTTCAGTGTACTTCCCGGTTATTAAGATGATGGGATCGATGACTCATTAAACTGTATTTTTGTACCCTTATATAAGCGGAAAGTTAATTAAATAGATAAAAATAGCTAATTTATACGCGAAACGATAATAAAACAAACGGAAAGGGGGTGAGGTTGGTGTGTTGAGAAAACGGCGGGGTTCGCTGATGGTTGAGATTGCGATTGGAATGATTGTGATTTTGATTCTTTATGCAGTAGCAACTTCGGGAACTAAAAACGCACTAAGTACTGGACAAATAACTAAAGCGACAACGGAGACGGCAAGTCTTTGTGCAGCAGTTAGCCAGTACAAGTATGAAATCGGATCGTATCCGGCGAGCTTATCGGTGTTAACAAGCGCAAACGATGTGTATGGTCCATGGCTTACCTCAGTACCATCGTCTGACCCTTGGGGAAATGCTTATCACTATTATTACGGAAATACCAGCTTTGCGATTTGGAGTAATGGTCCGAATGGTGTTAATAATTCTGGAACTGCAGTGCCCAGCGCATTCTCGAATGATGATATTGGGTTTATTAGCAAGTAATGAATGCCAAAATGACATTCAAAAAATCAATTGTCGAACGTTCACGAATACCTCGAATAACGATTGAAAATTGCGAGTTGATGAAGTGGATTTCGGCGTTAGTTATAAAAATCAAAACAAATAAAACCAAAAAATAAAAGTAAAAAGGGAGAGATTTTGTAATGATTAATTTTAAAAAAGGTTTCAAAAAAAGAAAGGGTTCTTTGCTGGTGGATGTCGCGATTGCGATGATTGTTATCATGATTCTAATTATAGGTGGCTTGGTTGGTTATCAGGAAATTAAGGATAATGCTAACCGGACTGCGGCTAATCAGGAGTTACAGACTTTGAAATCGGCAATGGTTTCTTATATCGGGCTATCAAAAAGCAGTTCTGCTCCGTCCGATTTGGGAGGACTTATTACTGGCTTGACTGCAGCTAATTCTATTGATAATTCTGCACATGTTAATTTTGTACAGAAAGATGGTTGGACAAGTTCTGCTTCGTCATTTGTTGACCCTTGGGGCAATACTTACACGCTCAGCACGACTAACCGGACTATTTCTTCAACGGCTGGCGGTAGCACCGCAATCTCTGTTAGTTACTAATTGATGGTGGGCGGCTGATGCCTTGTAAGGTATCAGCCGCAGCCTTCTCTATAGAACTTTGGCAGAGTGAAAATGGGATTCAAAATGAATCCCATTTGTAATGCAAAAAGGCGAAGGAAGCTAAGAATAACCTTGCTTTTGCGGTCACAATTCCGCGTGTGTTAGAAAGGAAATGGTGTTCAATGAGGAAAAGACGAGGATTTTTTATGTTAGATATAGCTTTAGGGTTAGTGCTTATTGCACTTATGATGACTGGGGTTATGTTTATGAACCGTACTACGACAAAATCGGTGGAGGCTAAGCAGTTAGTTGATGAATCTATTTTGATTGATGATGCACTAAGTGTTTGGTATTGGAGCCATAATAGTGTTTATCCATCAGATCTAAGTACGCTGCAAGATATGGGGTTTTTGTCGCCAGGAATGGATTTTACGAATTTTACGTATGAAACGGCAAATAGTTATGCTAATTATCAGCTAACGGTGGCGCTGCCGGTGGGGAATACTTATACGTCGCCGGGGAGTAATGAGTAGCTACTAGCTTATAGCTTATAGCGAGGTGACGTGAGAGGCGGTGCCTCTCTTAAACTGGGAGGAGTGTTGAAGAATGTTTAAGATGAAGAAACGAATTGGAGCTTTTTTGGTTGAAGCAATGTTGAGTGTAATTGTGATGTTGATGGCTGCATATGGAATGGTGCAAGTTTGTGGTGGACAGTTTTCAGTTATGGATAGCAGTAGGATAGCAATGCAAGCCCAACAGTTAGCTCATTCAAAAATGATGGAAGTTAATGCTACAAGCTATGATAATGTGGCGGATTTGGCGGAGTCGCTAACAGAGATTAGCGGGACGCAATTTTCGAGAGAGGTTATTGTCGGAAGCGAGAGTACTAATTCGAGCGGGTATAGTGAACGAACAGTGACGGTTAATATCTATAAAACCGATGAATCAAGTGCTAGGTTCACGCTAAGTTCAACGGTAAGTTCGGAAACTAGTAGTTCAAGTAGTACCAGTGACCATGGGAAAACGTTGTTTACGTCTAGTGGAACATTTACCGTTCCGAGCGGAATTAGTACCGTATGGGTAAGCATGTGCGGAGGCGGTGGAGGAGGCGGCGGGTCTACCGCTGGATCACAGGGAGGAACAAGTAGTTTTGGGTCATATGTGTCATCTATTGGTGGATATGGTGGTGTTAAATCAACGGATTCTATTAATGCAGGTGGGAGCGCAGGAGGAATAGGCGGAAGTGATGGAGAGAGTGGGCTTTATCTGAAGTATAGTACCTCAAGTCGTGATAGCGATGGTAGCTCCTCTTCTACTACGACTATTTATAGAAGCGGAAATGGAGGAAGTTGTTCGTTTGGTGGAGGAGGAAGAGGGTATTCATATAGTAGTAGTGGTACTACCACGAGTGCTTCTGCGGGACATAGTTATGGAGGCGGTGGTGGTGGATATAGTTATGGAGGCGGTGGCGGCGGAGCACAGTCATTAATTGCACAAGAAGTAAGTGTAACTGCTGGAACAAGTGTTACTGTTACGATAGGGGCTGGTGGTACTGCTGGAACCGGTGCTGGAGCTGGAAGTGGAGGAATGGTTCTTGTTGAATGGTAACTATTTCTATAAAAGTAGTTACTAAAGGTAATAATCATTAAAAAGAACGGGCTATTCGTTAACAAATAGCCCGTTCTTTTTAATGATTACCGCGACGTTCAATTGTAGTTATCCATGCTTTTTGTTGTACTTCTGTTGGAAGCGTCCATTGCGTTTTTGCTAAATCAACTTTTTGGTATCCCGGACCACTATGTTCATTTGCGGAATGAGTTGATTGTGAAGCAGATGCTCCGGCGATACCAGATACGGCTAAGATTCCAAAAGCAATTAGTAATGCAGAAATAAGAGATTTTTTCATGTGTAAATCGACTCCTTTGGTAATTAGATTTTATTAGCTGCAAATCAATGTGGTTTGCGTTGCTGTCTATATTCTTATTTTAAACTATTTGGTTTAAAAAGTCAATATTTTAAACTAAATAGTTTAAAATATACTGTATAAATTTAAAAAGCTGTGGTATTCTATAGAAAAGGAGTATGTAATGAGAAAAATAAAAAGCATAATCAAAGAAGCTGGTTCTAGTTTAACAGAAGTTGCGCAAATGCTTAGTGATTTAAACGGGAAACCATATTCTGTGCAAAATTTGAGTAAAAAGATGCGATTAGGAACATTAAAATATGATGAAGCATTACAGATTTTTGAATTATTAGGGTATGAAATAAAAATAGAGAAAAAAGTTGAAAATAAAAAATAAAAAGTTAAGTTTAAGAGCTGAAAATGCTCTTTTTTTATAGGTGAAATGAGGGGTGACGCGAGAGGCGTTGCCTCTTTTTTGTTGGGTTGATGGGAAAAAATGGGAGAATTTTTGACATTTATGATAAATTTATAAGCAGAAATTGGTTTTAAATTAAAGTTAAGAACAGCTAGTAGGGAATGGTGAATGGATATGGAATGGATGTTTTGGCTTGGAATTGGGGCTATTTTTGGATATATGATCGTGGAAGATTGGCGATTTCAGACAGTAGATGATAAGTGGGTGATAGGGCTAGGGGCTTGGGTTGTTTTAGGACGAGCTTTGATGGGACAGGCGATGCCAATGATGAGTGGAGCAATTGTTAGTGGTGTTTTTGGGATTGTGGTGTTTATTATAGGATTGACAAGAACAGCTAATAGTGAATCGCGAATAGAAGATGATCAACAAAAAGATGTTGTGCGTTATGTTGAAAGCAGTGAAAATATTATAAATATGCATGGTATTGGCGGAAAGTGGAATGAAAATGAAGGGTTGGCGTTTTTACCTAGTTTAGGGGTTAGTTTGTTGGTTTGGTTTTGGGTGATGCCGAAGGAACGGCTTGGAAATATGCTGGGCGAAGTCGCAATGGTATTTAAATGGATTTGTACTGAGCATATAGGGATTTTAGGGCTAATTCTGGTGCTTTGCTTTGGGTTTAAGGTAGTGCAACTTTATGGGGAGCGCCGAAAAGGTGAGTTAGTATATGGATTTGGCGATGGGGATGTTTTGGTTTGTATAGTGCTTGGGGCGATGATTGGGTGGCAAGGGTTTTTGGTAGTATTTTTTATTGGAATGATAGTGCAGTTAGTAATGTATGGCGGTAAAGCGTTACTTAAAACGATATGTAGACGTAGAATGGATAATAGCGATGGACGCAAGTGTTGATCTTTTAAAACTGGCGATGGATGAAACCTGGAATCATGTAAACCGAGTGGCAAAGTATTCACATATAATTGCTAAAAGGATTCGACTTCCGGTAAATGAGGTAAGACAGATTTATGTGGCGGCTCCGCTGCATGATGTGGGGAAAATTGAGGTGCCGACGGAGATTTTGCTTAAGCAGGGGAAGTTGACGGAAGAAGAAATGGAGGTTATGAAGGGGCACTGTCAAGCAGGGTATGATTTGTTATTTAAGGAAGGAAATCCGGTGCTAGAAATGGCGGCGAGAATTGCACTTGAACATCATGAAAGGTTTGACGGAAAGGGGTATCCGCGAGGATTAAAGGGTAATAAGATTTCGATTTATGGGCGGATTGTAAGTGTGGCGGATGTGTTCGATGCGTTAACGTCGGAACGGGTTTATAAAAAGGCGTGGAGTAAAGATGAAGCGTTTGTATATATAATGAAGGAAAATGGAAAAAGTTTTGATCCGAGGGTGGTAGAGGGGCTACTAGAAAATCGGTTGTAGTGAATAGGGCGGTGGCTCTATTTTTTTTTGGTAAATTTGTATAAAATGAAAAATTTTCGGCGAAAAAGGAGGAATTAAACGCGAAACGTTGAATTTTATTCAAAGTGCCGAGAAAATCAACACGATTAGTTAATTAATCGTAAGCTGCTTGTAGAGGTTTGCCGGAGAAATGAGTTGAGGGAACTTGGATACTCAATGATTTTGATGGAGGAACCGAAAAAATTAATGGCATGAGGAGAGATTTTAATGTGTAAAAACAAGAAAAAGAAGTTGCTGGCAGCGTTGGCGCTGACTTTCGCTTTGAATGTGGGTGCTACTGCGTTTGCTGCGACGACAAGTTATTCGAATCCGTTTATTGATGTTCCACAGCAACATTGGGCGTATGGTGCTGTAAAAGAGTTGGTTAATGATGGTGTTCTGGAAGGCGAGAGTAATGGTAAGTTCTCCGGCGATAAGGCTTTAACCCGGTATGAGTTTGCTCAGATTGTGGCTCGCGTTATGACGAAGATGGAAAAAGCCGATGCTAATGACAAGGCGCTTATTAATAAGCTGGCCGAAGAATTCTATGCCGAACTAAATTCAATGGGTGTTAGGGTTTCAGCGGTAGAAGCTAAAACCAATACTTGGATTAGCGGCGAAACTGCACTGCTATATGCTAAGGATAGCCCAAATAGCGGTAATGGGTATAGTTCTAGTAAATTGGCGGGTAATGATCAGTTTAATTTCCGTGAACGAGTGAAAATTAATGGTGCAATTAATGAGAAGATGAGCTTCAACGCTCGGATGACTACGGGGTATATCAATCCCGAGGATTCAATGTCGATGACGGCTGATCTTGCAAATATCAGCGCGAAAGATTCTTTCGGATTCGATAACGTAACTGTTGGCCGGATGCCAGTTACTGGTCTTGGTTATGGGTTAGTATCTAGAACTGGCGGCGCTGATGGTGCGTACGTAACCAAGAAACTTGGCGGAATTGATGTTAAGGGTTATGTTGCTAATATTAATAAGTATCGGTATACTTCTACTGATGTGACTTCCGGCGATTCAAATATGCTAGGTTCTTTAGGGCTTGGGGTTAATCTTGATGAAAACACGCAAGTAAATGTCGGATACTACCGAGCTAATTTCCCTGGGGTGTATGTAACGACGATGAATACTTCGACTGGGGAGTATAGTAAATCAAGAGGTTATGATTTTGGGGTTAATACCAAGGTCGGTGGATTGAATTTCAAGGGAGAGTTTTTGCAATCTAAGTTGAAAGGCGCGAGCAATTTGGACAACCATCCAAGTGGCTGGGCTATTCAATTCGATACTGCTAAACAAAATATGCCGGTGTTCTATCCAACCGCGAATATTGTAAATCCAGCTGAAGCTGGCGAAAACGCATTTATGGTTGGATATAGAAGTGTTGACGCAGGGGCGGTGCCTTACGGTGCTGGCGGTTTTGATGCTACAGCTGTTAATGATGTTGTCGGTAATAATACTACTGATAATGTTAAGGCGCTGTACTTAGCTTACCAGAACGTTATTGAGAAAAACGTGCTGCTTTCTCTTGAATATCAAAATATGAAGTATAAGGACCAGGGCTTAACCGGCCTTTCCGGTGATGGTCTCGATAAAACTTATATGGCTAAGTTAGAGTTCTTCTACTAAAACGAATGGCTCCGAGAAATCGGGGCCATTTTTATGTCCTTTTATGTTATGAAAACGTTAAACAATAAATACTTAAAAGTGAAATTTTTGACATTTTTGATAATTTTTTAATGAAGTGTTGGTGTAATGTTTGAGATGAATACGAAAATGGGAAGGGAGATGTTGGAATGTTCATAAAAAACAAGCAAAGGAAAGGCATATTTTTAATTGAAACGATTTTTGCGGTTGTTATGTTTCTAATGGCCGCATACGGATTGGTTTTGGTTTGTAACGGACAATTTGCTTTTTTAGATGGAAGCCGGACGGCAAATCAAGTTCAAATGTTGGCACAGAAGAAAATGAATGAGGTTAATGCCACAAGCTATAGTAATGTAACGTCGCTTGCAGAATCAAAAACAAGTGTTTCTGGAACAAATTATTCCCGAGAAGTCATTGTGGGAAGCGAAAGTACAAACTCAAGCGGATATAATGAACGAACAATTACAGTGAATATTTATAAGACTGGTGAGGACACGGCGAGGATGACACTCTCGACAACGCTATCATCAATTATTTCGAGTTCCAGTTCTTCAACGCATGGACAAGAAATATTTACGGAGAGTGGAACGTTTACAGTTCCAGATAATACGACCGCAATTTGGGTGTCAATGAGCGGCGGCGGCGGCGGCGGTGGATCGGGAACTAATGGAGGAGGCGGCGGCGGTGGTGCTCAAGCAAAGATTGCTCAGAGTGTTACAGTAACAGCCCAAGAATCAATTACGGTTACAATCGGGAGTGGCGGCGCTGCTACAAGTGCTGGCGGATCAAGCTCTTTTGGATCGTATCTTACTTGTACCGGCGGGTATGGATCTGGAAGTACTGGAGCTGGCGGCGAACCAGGTGGTAGCGGAGGTGCCAAGGGTAATCCAAGTAGTAGTTATAATTTATCAAGGGTTGACTTTTTTGGCGGAGTTGGTGGCGGTAGCGCGTATGGTACAGGCGGAGCCGGAGGTAATAATACAACAACTGGAAGCGATGGTGCTGGGTATGGTGCCGGTGGCGGCGGCGGTGGACATAGTTCATCTGGAACTAGTTATTCCGGTGGTGCCGGAAGTGATGGGTTTGTTCTTGTGGAATGGTAAAGGCAGCTATTAGTAAATAGCTAATGGCTAATAGCTAATAGCGGAGAGGGAAAGGCGGTTTAAATTATGAAAAGAAATGGATCATTTCTTATTAATACAATTTTATCTATGCTTCTTTTGTTGGTTGTAATGGCGGGTGTTGTTCAAGTTTCAGTAGATTTGTTTTCTACTTTAGAAAGTGGGCAGATCGAAACAGAAGCACAGCAATTAGTTGAAGCCAAAATTAATGAAGCTAATGCGACTAGTTATGATGATGTCTCATCGTTAGCAGAGTCGTTGACGGAAATTTTAGGAACGAAATTGTCTAGAGAGGTAATCGTCGGAAGTGCAACGACGACTACGAGTGGGATTACGGAACGACTTGTAACAGTAAATGTATATAAAACGGGTGAAAGTACTGCAAGGGCAACTGGTTCAACGGTAGTCGCTTCGATGGATGCAAGTTCGAGCAGCGATTCTTCGACACATGGGAAAACATTGTTTACGTCAAGTGGAACGTTTACCGTGCCGAGCGGAATAACAACCATTTGGATAAGCATGAGTGGCGGCGGAGGCGGCGGCAGTGCGATTGTTTTCCCTAGTAGTAGTTATAGTTCTATTGTTGGCGGAAATGGTGGTGGCGGTGCAGCGGCTGTCGTATCACAAAGTGTAACGGTAACATCAGAAGAAACAATTACAGTTACTGTAGGTAGTGGCGGAGCCGCTAGTTGCGATGGCGGTACAAGTTCGTTTGGAGCTTATTTAAGTTGCGCCGGAGGAGGCGCGGGTAAGTCTTCAACAAATGCGGGAGGAAACGCCGGTGGAACTGGCGGGTCAAAAGGTGGTCTTCATTCTCGATATACTCAAATTAATGCTGCCCATCACTTTTTTAATGGTGGCACTGGAGGCGATAGTATTTTTGGAACGGGCGGTGGCGGCGGTGGTTATTATGCAAGTTCAAGTTATAGTGGCAGCGGCGGTGATGGCGGTGGATACGGAGCTGGAGGTGGTGGTGGTGCTGTAGGCGTTAATAGTACGTCATCGGCAACTATGCTCGGAACTGGTGGTGCCGGAAGTGCTGGTTTTGTTTTAGTAGAATGGTAAATTGGAAGTGAAGGGAAGGTAGGACAATGATGTTGGGACGAAAGCGACAGGGTGTGTTTTTAGCGGAAATCGTAATGATTATTGTTACGATATTTATTGCAGCGTATGGATTTGCAATTATTTATAGCGGTCAATTTATTTTGGCAGATAGTAAAAGGGTAGCACTACAAGCACAGCAATTAGCACAAGTAAAGGCAACGGAAGCTAGTTATACGGATTATGATAGTGTAAGCTCGTTGGCTGAATCTTTAACGGCGATTAGCGGAACGGAATTTTCACGAGAAGTGATTGTGGGAAGTGAAAGTACAAATTCTAGTGGATATAAAGAACGGCTTATAACGGTAAATGTTTATAAAACGGAAGAAAGTATTGCACGGTTCTCTGCTACAACAACGGTAACATCTGCTGGTACAAGCAGCAGTTCTAGCTCGTCAACGCATGGGAAAACGTTGTTTACGGCAAGTGGTACTTTTACTGTACCGTCATCTACAACCAAGGTCTGGGTTTCTATGTGTGGAGGCGGCGGTGGTGGTGGTGTCGGAACTTATGGTGGTGGCGGAGGAGGCGGCGGTGCCGCTGTATTAGCGCAAGCAACAACGGTAACTGCCGGAGAAACAATTACGATTACTGTAGGCAGCGGCGGCAGTGCGGCGAGTACTGGCGGTACTAGCAAGTTTGGCTCGTATATCTCGTGCGCCGGAGGCGGCGCAGGAGCTAGTCTTAATGGAAAAGCGGGAAGCGCTGGTGGAACTGGTGGGTCAGCGGGGAGTCCTGGTTATATGATGAAGGAACCAAGTAATTATTATCTTTGGTTTAATGGAGGAAAGGGTGGAGGAAATATCTTTGGTGTCGGCGGAGCGGGTGGAAGCCTTTTGTCCACCGGTACTAGTGGAGGTGGTTATGGAGGAGGCGGCGGTGGTGGATCTGCTTATTGGTATTATAATGGGGATCAAAATTATAAAACTTATAATGGCGGATCTGGAAGTAGCGGGTTTGTGCTCGTTGAATGGTAGTAAGGCAGATAATAGCTAATAGCTGATAGCGAATAGTGAATGAAGGGTAGCGCGGAAAGCGTTGCCTTTTTTTATTGAGGCAATGGGAGAAAATGGGAGAATTTTTGACATTTATGATAATTTTTTAACGGGTAAGAGATTTAAGATGAAAAGTAAGAATTGATTTTACTTTTATAGAGGGGATTGTGGGAATTGTGGCTACGGGATTTAAGTTGAACAGGAGGCATTTTATTGAAGAAATTCTGAACGTCGATTTTCAAGGGGATGAAAAAAGATGCGCGATTGCTATGGGAGTTGATCCAAGTTACTTCCATCAAATGCTCTATATTCCTACTAAAAACGGCGGGAATAAGCTGTTAGGAGGGATTTTTATGTACTGTGAAGAGACGCGAAAAGATGCGAAACGCTACTTATTTGATAGTGAGTAGGTGCTGGTTGCTGGTGAATGAGGAATAGCGAAAGGTGAATAACGAATAGGAGGGTTTGGGTTGAGTAGTTTTAAGGATTTTCTTAAGCCGCCGCAAAAGTTCGTCGGCGCACCGGAGCCTACTAATCCGTGTGAGGAAGCAAGAACGGAATGGGATAACCGGGATGGTCATGTGAGGTTGCAAAATTGGAATTTGCGGCGAATTATTTGGGGTTTGATAATTATTTGTATTGTGTTAACGGGTGGACTTGTTTTTGAAAGCACAAAGTCACATGTTGAAACTCATGTTATTGAGGTGGATTCAACGACGGGCATGGCTAAAAATGTTGGCGTTGCCCCACAGCAAGCGTATACCCCGAAAGATTCTGAGATTAAGTATTTCTTGAGCGAGTTTATTCGAAATACCCGTGGGGTTCCACTCGATCCAGTTGTTTTCTCACAGAACTGGAATAAAGCGTATGCATATATGACTAAAGGCGCGGCTGGTAAGATGAGCACGATGATGCAGAAAGAACCGCCGTCAATGAATTTGGGTAAAAAGACTATTCAAACAAATATTTTGGTTATGGTGCCGATGAGCAATAACAGCTATCAGGTCCGGTGGACGGAAGAAGATTTCGATATCGGTAGTGGCCAAAAAACAGTAACACCAATGTCTGGAGTGTTTACGATTTATTTGTCCCCGCCTAAGACTGAAGAAGAAATTAATCAAAATCCATTAGGAATTTATATTAGTGATTTTAACTGGGCTAAGGAAGCAAGTACGAAAGAAGCTAATAGTAAATAGCTTATAGCTTATAGCTTATAGCTAATAGCGAATGGTGAATGATGGAAATACTGAGACGGCCTTTGGAAAAGGTGAAGAGAGGGAACTTTTGCTGGGTGGCTTTACTGGGGATAGTGTGGTGGATGTTGTATTATGGGGATGTTTATTTTTTGCTGGGAGCAAAAAAAACGACTCAAACGATAATGTCCCTTGCATTATTGGGAGTGCTGATTCAAGGTGTTAAAACAATTGGGTTTTTGTTAGTTTCGGAGGCGGTAAGCGTTAAGGTTAAGTGCAAAATTGTCACGAAACGAGAGTGGTTTTTATTGTATGCGGCGGCAACGGTATATACTGTTGGTCTGATTATAATTCTTTTAGTTTTAATGTCTGCTTGCAAGGGGAGTTTTGCGGGCGAGATATGGATGGCCGCGGTGTTTGTTCATGAAGGATTGATAGGCGTTTATGCTTATTTGCAGGGTGGACAAACTGCCGGTATGGTTGCGATTGGTTCGAGCCTTGGAGTGGCAGTTATGTGGAAGGTTTTTATGTTTTTTGCACCTCATTTTACTGAGACAGTAGTTGTTGGCATTAGTAAATTATTTTAAATCAAAATGATAAGGAAGAGGGTATGGACGAGTGAAGAAGGGTTTTTGTTCGAAGAAAAAGACTATGTTGGTGGCTTTTTGTGTAATGTGGACAATGGCTAGTCCATTTGCTTTTGCAAATGAATCTAGTGCGGATGACTTGTCACAGGCAATTAAACAGCAAGAAATTTTGCTTCAAAAATTAAATGCACAGAAACAGGATTTGGCTAAGGCTGATGAAAAACAGAAATCGGAAATGGCGGCTACGATAAAATCAATTGAGGACCAGCAGATTCAACAACAAAAAGTATTGACGGCTATTCAAGCGCAGCTTGGAGATAAAACGGCGGCAACTACTCAGGCTAATATGGCACTGGCACTGAAAACGGTGCAAGATCAGCAGGCTCAGCAACAACAGATTTTAACGGCTATTCAGGCACAACTTGGGGACAAAACGGCAACAACGGCGCAGCAATCTTTAGTCGGAAGTATTGCTAAGCTTCAAGATCAGCAAACACAACAACAACAGTTTCAAGAAGGGTTAAAAGCGACACTGGATGCTATTCAGGCTAACCAAACGAGTCAATCACTTGAAGCTAAACAGCCGGATGAAACGACTAAAACATTGATTGATAGTGTTGTTGCGTTGCAACAACAGGTTAATTTGCTTCGCAATAATCAACTCGATAAGGTTTATCAACCGGCAGGAACTGCTCCGGTTATGAGCGACAACGCCAACACGCAGGATGCGGTTGGCGCTGAGCGCGATGCGGAAATGAATTTTTCGTATGTGCCGGGCGGACTTTATAAGATTTATTGTAAGGTCGGGTATTTGACCGATGTTAGATTCCATCCTGGCGAAAAGGTGACGTTTGTCGGTGGCGGCGATACGTCAAAATGGATGATTGATACTGCTAATACCGATAGTCCGGAGGGAAGTATTGCGCATTTATATATTAAGCCGGTTAGCGGGAATGCCACTACGAACTTGATTATTAATACGACAAAACATTCTTATCAGATATTGGTGAATGCTTCTAACTGGTATAACCCAATTGTAAATTGGACTTATAGTTCAGAGGAACAGTTAGCCGGGAAAATCGCAAAAGAAAAAGATAGTGCGTTTTTCGTGAGTAATGACATGAATGTTACTAAGCCTGAAAATCTTAATTATAATTATAAAATCGAAAATGATAAAAAGCTCAAGTGGGCACCTACAATGGTGTTTGATGATGGAGCAAAAACCTATATAAAATTGTCGGATGCACTTCGGACAGGGAATTCGCCGGTATTGTATATAAAGGAGAAAAACAGTAAGAAGTTAGCGCTCGTAAATTACCGGATAAAGGATAATTATTATATTGTTGACCGGCTGTTTGATCAGGCTGAGCTTCGCGTGACTGAAAAAGAATTTGTTCGTATTAGTGCAAAAAGATAAATTGGCTTACTCGTAGGTGATGGGTTGCTGTTTCCTACGAGTAGAGTATTTTTTATTAGAGGTGACTGTATTGTTTAAAGGGCTTTTTGCAAATTTAAAAACTCAAAAACCATCTAATGGAATTAGCGCGGAAAGAATAAAGACGATTGCGTTGATTTTCTTAGTGGTATTTAGTCTTGGTTCGGGATTCTTAAGCAAGTATTTGGAGCATAAAGATCCAAATGCTACTCCGATGGAAAATACTCAGGTTGAAGATAATGAGGGTTTGAATGTACAGGCGGAAGGTAATGGTACTCAAAATCAGGGTATAAGAGTGCTAGTTCCTCGGAAGGTGACTCCTGGTACAGCTCCGGTAAGTCAAGTCCCTGCTGAGGTCGTGAGTAATGATGAGAATACTTCGACTTCAGTACGGCATATTACGCCAGTACAAAGTGATGGGTATATCTATTATCCGCCGATTCCGACTAATTCTGGGAATGGTGAATCACGCATGGTGAACGGAGGTGGATATGGTATGCCGCAAAATACGGGATATGGAAACCAAGGGCAACAATCAGTAGCTGCAATGCCTCAACAGGTACAGCCACAAGCGCAAGACGCGGTTAAGATTGTACCGGAGGTTAAGCGGGATGAAAATGACACTGGGGCAATTCGCTTTAATTTGAACCAATCCGCGAGTGTAAATATTGCTGAGTCGAATCAGGGAGAGGTTGCAAAAAGCCAGGATAAAAATCAGTCAGAAGAAAATATTTTTGCTCGTAATGTTACTAGGAATGATGATGATTAACGAAGTGATAGCTATTAGTAATTGGTGAATTGGAAGTGAAGGGTAAGGAGGGGCGAATTAATGGAAAAGTTAAAGGCGATGTGGATGGGCCTTCTTGTTGTACTTAAGAAAAAACGAGTAAAAGAAGAACGCTTGGTTATGGCAGGAGCCGACGCGGGTAATGCGGCGTCAACTCATTCGGAGACACCGACGACATATGGTATTAATAAGAAGGTAAGTATTGGAATTGTTGTGACGCTGGTTGTTATTTTTTCGGCGGCGTTGATAAGTGGATTCTGGAGCGGTAGTGATTCTAAGGTTAAAGATCCTAGTGAATCGAATAACCTGGGGCAAACGCTCGGTAATTTAAATTCTAGACAGAGTACGGTGAATGGTAATTTGCCAACTACGTATAGTGATCTTGCTAAGTACCAAAAAAGCGGTCAGAAGGCTAATGCTAACGCTGCTACGGCCCAAGATCAAAGAGTTGCAGCAAGTACTGGAAGTGACAACTCAGGGTATTCCGGCTATAGCGGAAGTTCATCAGGGTCTCGATCAAGTGGGTCTGGTAGTAGTGGCGGTGGCGGATCTAGGTATAATGGGGCTTCGGCTTCGGTTCAAACTCAACAAAATTCTGGTCAACAGGTTTATCCGAATTATAGTACGGTAAATTCACAACAGGGGCAATCAAAACAGGCTCCTGGTGAGAATGTCGTTGCCGACAATTATGGAAGTTCAATTCAGTTTAGTATTGCGGGACTTGCTAATATGGTTTCTAATGCAGTTTCGGCGGTTACTGGACATAAGGATGCAAGTAAGGATACTGCTTCGGCAAATGCTGCTACTCCAGTGATAGAAACAAAAGTTTCGAAGGGCTATACTCAAGCCGTAGAAAATTCACTGATTGCGGGTACTATTATTCCGGCAGTGCTCTTAACTGGGGTTAATAGCGATACTCCTGGGCAGGTTGTCGCTCAAGTACGACAGGATGTTTATGATTCTTTAACTGGATATAGTGTGTTAATTCCACAAGGAAGTCGGTTGATCGGTAAGTACGGCGGTACCGTTGGAACTGGACAGTCCCGGATTGGTATTACGTGGGATACGGTTATTTTCCCAAATGGCGTAAGTTACGATCTTGCCAGTATGACTGGTGTGGACTCAGAGGGCTATCCTGGGATGAAGGATAAGGTAGATAATCATGAAGGGCAAATCTTCGGTACGGCAGCGCTTACTAGTGCGTTGGCGGCTATGGTTACGGTCGCCTCGGGCAGTACTTCAACCAGTTCAGATACTTATACGACTGGGCAGTTAGCGGCACAGGGCGCGGCTACGGGCCTTCTTAATGCGGCGACTCAATTGTTATCTAAAAACGCTAGTATTAGTCCGACGATTATTATTCGGCCTGGAATTAATTTTGAGGTATTTGTGGGACAAACAATTGTATTGGAGCCTTATGTTGACGGGTATTATGCACCACAAGTTGTACAAACCGAATGGTAATTATTAAGTAATTATAGATAGTGAATGTGGGAGTAAGGCGGATAAGTTATTATTCGCCTTCTCTTATAGATGATGGTTGATTTTTTGATATGGGAGGTGTTGCTATGACGGCGGAGAAGAAGACGAAGGCTAAGTGGGCGCTCGGAGCGTTTTTTCTGGTTCTGTTTTTGAGTTTGTGGAAAGCTACGCAGGCGCTGGCGTGGGATTGTGATTATGACCTGGCGTTAGGTGGATGGTTGTTTGGTTATAAGGATACGCCTGTTTATAATCCGTTTAATTTTATTATTTGGTATTTTAAGTTTGGAAATGTTATACCGAGTTTGTTTGCGGATGAAGCAAATTGGCTGTTTTATGGTTTTTGCGGAGGAATGTTCGCTGGCGCGTTGGTTATGAAGCAAGGAAAGGTTATGGATACCCATGGGACGGCTTCGTGGGCTACTAAGTTAGAAATTATTAAAACTAATCTGATGCCAAAACAAGAAAGCCTATGGAAATCGTTTATGCGGAAACAAGGGTTTTATCAACATACGCCGCCACCGCCTAAAAGTAAAGGCGTTATTTTAGGGCGAAGTCCTTATGGGAAAAAAGATGAAAAAAGCTTTTTGAAGCATGATGGCCCGGAACATATTATTGTTATGGCTCCTACTCGAAGTGGTAAAGGTGTTGGTATTATTATCCCAACGCTTCTTGAATGGGAGCACTCGGTATTTGTTACGGATATTAAGGGCGAAAACTGGAACTTAACGGCAGGGTATCGACAAAAACATTTAGGAAATAAGGTTTTAAAGTTTGATCCAACAGCGAAGGATGGAAGTAGTGTTAAGTATAATCCGCTTGCAGAAATTCGGCTTAGAACGAAAGATGAAGTTCGTGATGTTCAAAATATCTGCGATATGCTTGTTGATCCGAATGGGGATTCGAAGCCTGACCATTGGTCAAGAACGTCTCATAACTTACTGGTTGGGATCATTACTCATCTTTGTTATGTCTATGATAAAGAGGGCCGGGGATGTCCGTCGCTCTCGGATGTAGCTAGTTTCTTATCTCGACCAGATATGCCTATTGAGGAAGCTTTAGAGGAAATGAAAGAGTATCCGCATATTACGGCGGAAGAATTCTTGTCTGATGAGAATGTGTTTGAAAAAATATATGGGGAATATATTAAGGATTTAAATAGCTTAAAGGCTGAATTAAAGAAAAAATTGCCGATGGTTAAGATACGGCAACCTGATGGCAGTCAGATCGAAACTGATGAGTTTGATCCAAATGCGGAGGAACTTAAAATTTATTTGACTCACCCGAAAGTTGCAGAGGCTGCGGCCACTATTCTGAATAAGCCGGACAATGAAAGGGGATCGGTTATTTCTACGGCTATCAGTTTTTTAGGTTTGTATCAAGATCCGGTTGTAGCTTCTAATATTAGTGAAAGTGAATTTTGTATTGAGGATTTAATGAGAGAAGACAAACCAGTATCTTTGTATCTAGTAATACCTATTAACGATTTACAACGGCTAACCCCTTTAATTCGTATGGTTATTAATATGTTGTTAAACAAATTAACCGTTGAAATGAAATTTGAGAAGGGTGTTCAAATTGAAAAGAAACAACGATGTTTATTATTACTAGACGAATTCCCTGCGTTTGGCAATATAAACAGTATGGAAAAAGGCTTAGCATATATTGCTGGTTACGGGTTAAAAGCACTTTTGATCGTACAATCCATTAACCAGCTAAATAAGAGTTATACTAAGGAAAATTCTATCGTAGATAACTGCCATATCAGAGTATTTTTTACGCCAAATGATGAAAATACACCTGGATATATTAGTAAAATGCTGGGGAAAAAGACGATTGAATTTAAAACACAGAGCGGAAAAATTGGTGCAGTGTTTGATGGATCGGAGTCTACTTCTAGAATTGCACGTGAACTTATGACGCCAGAAGAAGTAACTCAGTTATCTAAAAATGAATCTATTGTGTTTGTAACTGGGAATAAACCGATACATGCTCAGAAAATTTTCTATTATGAAGAAAAGTATTTTACAGAAAAAGTGAAGTTTGGCGCTCCTCAATATAGTGATAAATGCCGAGGGATTGATTTAGAAAAGGAAAAGAAGGAAAAGTCTGCTTAACATAACGCGAAAAGCGTAATTATAAGTATTTATTGTTAAAATTTAACGCAAAACGTTAAATTGCTTTGCTGAGTAGGAGGGGCAGGTGGATGGCAGGTGCAGAAAAAAAGGTTGAGACTACGTATGGTCGACTCTTGGAGATGCTACGGCATGCGGCGGGACCGGAAATTATTGGCTATTTAGAAGACCCGAATGTGGTCGAAATTATGCTCAACCCAGATAGTAAGCTGTGGGTAGATACGCTTAGTGGAGGCAGGCTCAATACTGGGGTTGTAATACGTCCAATTGATGCTGAAAAAGTAATTCGCCTGGTAGCTAATTCGAGTGGCGCAATATGCGATGAAGAACATCCTATTTTAAGCGCAGAACTTCCAGGCGATGGAAGCCGGTTCCAAGGAATGCTTCCTAAAATTGTGCTCGCGCCAACGTTTACAATACGGAAAAAAGCGCTACATATCTTTACGCTCGATAATTATGTGGAGCAAGGGATTATGACGGTGCGGCAAAAGGAAGTTATCGTGGAAGCTGCACTGGGGAAAAAGAATATTTTAGTGGTTGGCGGTACTGGATCGGGGAAAACGACGCTGGTTAATGGTATTTTGCAAGAAATTTCTAAGACCGGGGACCGTATTATCTTGATTGAAGATACAGTAGAGTTACAGTGCAGCGCGGCTGATTTGGTTGCAATGAGGACGCGCGATGGCGCGGCAACTATGAATGATTTGTTAAAATCAACGATGCGGCTAAGACCGGATAGGATTGTCGTTGGGGAAGTTCGCGGGAGGGAAGCATTAACGCTTCTAAAAAGCTGGAATACAGGGCATCCTGGCGGCTGCGCAACCGTCCATGCCAACTCAGCTAAAAGTGGTCTTACCCGGCTTGAATCACTGGTTTCGGAGGACTCAGTGACACCACAAAAAGCACTGATTGCTGAAGCAGTTAATGTTATTGTGTTTATCGAAAGATATGGGCATGGAAGACGAATTAGAGAGATTGTAAAGGTTAATGGGCTAAAAGACGGAGAGTATGACTTAGAAGATGTTGTTTAGTAGCTTAGAACGAATAGGGGTGGCGCTTTTCAGATAGCGTTGCCTTTTTTTTTGTTGGGTTAATGGGATAATTTTTGACATTTATGATAATTTTTTAGCAAAGTTGATTGCTATTCTATAGATAGAAGCTTTTTGAAAGGTGTGGTTGAAATGGCAAATCCGGAAGAAGAGGAAGAAGAATATGGGTTTCACCCGGTTATGGGGGCTGGATCAGGACCGAGGAATGCGTGGGGTAATGGCGACGGTTCACGAGGTGGGAACGATGGCGGTAGCGTGAATGCCGAAAAAGAAAAGACTGAGCTAAAGGTAATAAGCCAAGAAGAAATGAAGGAAATCCTGCAAAAACATAAGATGTGGCTGGAAGGACATCCAGATGGTGTCCAGGCAGATTTGTCAAAAACACTTGTTAGGGATATAGATCTGGCTGGAGTTGATTTGACGGGCGCAATTGCTGTTGGGACTATTTTTGATAAGGTAAGGTTGGATAACGCGATTATGCATGGTGTTCAGTTGGATGATTCTATTTTCCAAGAGTGTAAGATGAATAATGTGAAGCTTAGTTATGCAGGGTTGTCAGGGGTTGACTTTAAAGGCGGAGAAATGGTTGGAATCAAAATGGATAATGTGTTTACACAAAAAGATTGGGTTCCGACAATATCGCCTGAGACTAAGAAGCCGTTAGAAAATAAGGAAGATATTCAAGCTTCACGACAGGAGTATGAAAAAACTCATCCGCGACAAGAAGGCCGAGTGGGAGTTCAGTTCCTTAATTGTAATATGGAAGGTGCAATCCTGAATGGTGCTAATCTTGAAAATGCCTATTTCTATAAGTGCAAAATGGATAATGCAAAGCTGAAAGAAGCACTTTTAGGAAGTAACACAGTTTTCGATAGCGGTTCGATGAAAAATGTTAATTTAGAGGAAGCTCGGCAAGTTAAAACTGAGCCGATTGTAGAAAAAGAAAAGGTAAACGAAAAAGTTCAAAGCAAGGATGAACAGGTGAAAACAGCTACGAATAAAGTGAGGGATGTTGATGAAACAGTTGTTAGTGGCAAACCTAATAATAAGAATACAGAACTTGAAAAATATATGTCGCGTTTACAGCCAGTGATAAATTTAAAAGATCTAGGGGAAAAATATCAAAAATTTATCAATAAAAATAAGACAACGCCGGGATTGGCTTATCAGCAGCATTTAAGGGACTTCTTGCAAGATAATCCCGGTAAACAGGTTACGCAAGAGGTTGATATTAAGATCGCTGAAAAGCTTTTTATGCAGGGGTATCAAGGATATCAAGTGAAAAAAAGTATAGAAATGTGTAGCCCCAGAGAAATCGTGAGCGAAAAAAGCTATGCAAGGAAAACTATGGAGACGGCCCAGAAGACGGTAGAGAAGAAGCTAGGAATTGGGCGAAGTATGCTGGGGTAGGAGAAAAAGGCCGAGTAGAAATATTCGGCCTTATATTTTGAAGGTGATGAAAACAAGTGATTGTTGTGTTTTTTACTTTAATAGGAATAGTTGAAAAAGGAGTACGTCTAAATCTAAAAACTTTTTTGCATTTACTTGGATTTGGATGTCTATGCTTTATATTAAGTAAAAGCTATATAGCCCTTTGGCAAATTTTTTTAAATTGGGAAATAGCTCATGGTGGAGTTTTTGCATTGACTGAAATATTTGCTTCTTGTAAATGGAATGATTTTTGGAATAATAAGCACTTTTGTAGGAAACTATTTAGCGAAGAAAATGGTTAATAGTGTTAAACGTATTTATAGTAAAATGGGGGAAAAAGATAAAGTATATAGAAAGACAAGAGACGGATTAAATCCGGCTTCGTTGGGAGGCTGAATGGTGGAAGCTGGGGTTATTATTGTTTTAGCCGTTGGATTGGTGTTAATTAAAAAAGAAAATACGTGGAGTAAAATAAGCTATTTGCATTTTGGTTTGTTTGGGTTAATTTTAAATTCAATTAATATATATACGTGGGGATGGACTCAATTAATTAATTGGGAAATCATTCATGGGGGCGTTTGGAATTTTTCCGCATTGTTCGCTTCTTTACAGTGGAATGATTTATCTTTCTTGCAAGGAATAAGCCCATGGTGGATAACAAGTGGTTTACGGTTTTGTTATAATGGTGGATATCTTTGTATGATACTTATCCCGGCGGTGCCTTGTTTTGTGAGAGGCGATTTTTTACAAGGTTGGAGATATGTTCTTAGTGGACATATTTTACAGTCGATATTAATTATACCTTTATTGTTATTATTTTCAGTGCAAGAGATCTGGTGGGTAAAACATATTCCTGATGGGCTTAATCGTAATTTTACAAACGGAATAGATATGCTTAAAACAAGTTATAATTGTTTTCCAAGCATGCATACTTCAATGGCAGCGGCAATGTTAATAGTAGGATTAAAAGAAAAAGATCAATATTTTAAATTTGGATGGAGTTTATATTGTCTGTTGGTAATTTTATCTACGGTATATTTCCCTATTCATTGGGTGCTTGATGTAATCGCGGGAATTCTGTTTGGGTGGATTAGTTCTAAAGTAGGATGTTCCTTGGCAGAAAAAGTTATGTCTTTGATTAATTATATTTGGGGCAAAAAGAATAAGATTGTAAAAGAGTTTTGACAGACAATCAAATAATAAATAGTAAATAAGTGAGAGGTAGCACTATTCAAAATAGAGTTGCCTCTCACTTGCGGGTTAATGGGAGAAAATGGGAGAATTTTTGACATTTATGATAATTTTTCAGTGCACTTCTCTTTTATTCTGTAGATAGATGAATAAAAAATTGACCGCTAAGCGGTCAAAAGGAGTGATTGGAATGTTTAAAGAAAAAATTCAAAAGGTAAAAGGTTTTGTAAGAAACAATAAAAAAGAATTGCTTCAAGTGGGACTTATGTCGGCAATTGTGGTGATGCCTCATCTACTTAATGTAAGTATTTGTGGAGCTACTGAGGCCAGCACTAACACTTCCATGCCGTGGAATTCAGGGGTTACGTCATTACGTAATGAATTAATAGGTCCACTACCCAAAATGGCTGCTGTAATTGCTGTTGCCGTATCGGGTGCTATGATGGCTTTTGGAGAGATGTCTGGTATGACAAAAAAAGCAATTCAAGTTGTATTTGGATTAGGTATTGCTCTTGGCTCAGCGACATTAGTCTCTATTATTAGTGGCACTACGGTTTCTGGTTCTCTTTTCTAGTTTATGAATAAGTTAATTATTTCTTTATTTCCTGTTTTTATAGCGTAGTCTAAGGCAGTCTGATTTTCTAAATCCAATGCTTTAGTATTAGCACCTGCATTTATTAGTAGTTGAATTAATTGGATATTCCCTTTTTTAATGGCTAACATCAATGGAGTGGTTTGCCCTAAACTTTTAATTGTATAATTTACGGTAGCGCCATTCATTATTAGGTATTTTACAATTTGAATAGAAGATTCGTTGGTGATCGCTTGATCTAACGGTCTCCAGCCTCTGTTGTCTGAAAAGTTTAGATTAGCACCATTTTCTGTTAGAATTTGAACCGAATGTAGGTTTTTAGTGAGGATAGCTTCTATGACAGGGGTCTTTTGTCCTCCGGCCCATCCAGGGGTTGAAACGGGCGCATTTACGTCTGCGCCTAAGCTAATTAGATATTCCATAATTTCGTCGTTACCAATACTCATCATTAATGCGGTAGTAGCTTGGTTTGGACCTTCGTAGATATTTATATTTGCACCGTTAGCAATAGCAGTTTTGATCATATCAATATCATTGTTTTGAATACCTTTTAATAACAGATGATTCATGGAGGCATTTCCGCTTTCAGGGTCTGACGTAAATATTCTTCTAGTTGGTAGTGGCTTTATTGCAGTAACGGTTCCGCCATTTTGAAGTATTTTAAGAGCGTTTTCTAGTTTATTAGGGTAAACGATGGCGCGGATTTTTACGTAGAACTCGGTGCCGTTGCCGACTGGGGTGCGTTTCTTGTCGAGGATGGTTACTTCCATTACTCCGGCGGCGAGGCTTCGGACGGTATCATCTTTGACGATGTAGTTTTGAATGGTAGTCGAGGAAGTTACGAGGGTGCCGCATTGTTCTAAAGCATTGCGCTTGGCAAGGAGCAGTGCGGCTTCTTGGGCAGCTACTGGGGTGTCGCTGTCACCGGCTTGATAGGTGGCTTCGGCAATGATCTCTTTGGGTTGTGGAGAAGCGTGAGTGCAGCTTATGGCTAATGGCGAATAGCTGATAGCAAAGATGGTTAATAGGGTGAATAGGATTTTTTTCATGAGTGAACAACTCCTTTGAAGGCTGTGAGCCAGTATTTATAATGAAGAAAAATGATTGCTATGTTAAAGCTGTGTTTGTTAGTAAGGGTGTAATTATATATCAGCGGGTATATTAGCCCGGTTATAAGTAGTATAGATTTTTGCATAGAAAGGGGTTGAGGTTTTGGCTGATGTTGATAATGAAATACCTATAGGGTTTCGATTGGCGCTTTTTAAATCGATGACTGAACAACTTCTAATGGCGGGTGCGCCACGGTCTGTGGTTGTCCTTAATGGCACGATGGCTGTTATTTTGATTTTTATTTTGCATGCGTGGTATATTTTTCCGTTTAATCTTATTGTCCATTTTGGAGCGGTTCATCTAACGGGTAAGGATGATCAGTTTTTTGATTGCATAAAAAGATATATTCATAAAAAAAGTTATTATTGTACTTAATTAGGTAGTCTTGGGCTTGTCTTTTACATGTTCTAATAGAGCGGATAGGGGACAATCGAAATAAATACAAAGTTTGTTGAGGGTTTCAGTGTCGATCCGTGTGAATTTTTCGTGGTAGAGATTTGAGAGGGTTGTACGGTTGATTTTGGTTGCGATATGAATATCCATGATTGTTTTTTTATGGATGCCCATGAGCGTGGATAGTGTGCATTTTATCATTTTTAATCCCTCCCTTGTTTGACTACAATATATAGCAATTTGCAATGGAAGTCAAGCATTTTGAAATGGTTCGTAAAGGAGTGTACGTGTTGGGTAAGTTTAAGGAGTTTGATAGTACTGAAAGTGTAATGAGTGATTGGCTGAGCTGGGGTGGGTTGATTAAGCCTGGGGTGCTGCGGAATAAGGATGGCGGGCTGATGGCTACACTTTGTTATAGATATATAAAAAATATTGAAGACGATAAGGCTAGTCTTGCAATTGATGAACTTTGTACGTCACTTTTAGAGCTAAATGGTGGATGGGTGATTTATAGCGAAGCTGTTAATCGAAGCTTAAATGAATGCGTTTATTATTTAACGCTATTTTGGCTTCCAAAACGAGATAAAAGCGGAAAGCTAAAAGATCTGCCGTCTTGGACCGAAAACCTGGAAGTGAAAGATAATGGTTACGCTGAAGAGGATGCAGTACAAGTGTTTGAACTCGTGGTGTCGCGGCTAAAAGAATCGTTGGGATGTATTTGTGATGTAGCCGCAGTTGAAGGGGTAGACTATTTGAATTATTTGCGGTCTACAATTACGTTTGATGGATTGAAGGTTGATATGCCGAAAACACCATTGTTTTTAGATGCCTTCCTTTCAATGGATTTAACTTTGGGAGGGGAATTGGGTATGCCGGTGGTTAGTGGATATGCTATGAAGATTGTTTCACCTTTAGGGTATCTGGGAATCAGGGCAAAGGAACTAATTGAACGGCTAAATGAATGTGATGTTCCGTATCGCTTTGTTTCACGATTTATGTTTTTTGACGATGAAATGATAAAAAAAGAAGAAAAACGTTATTTCAGTAAGTGGTGTGATGGTCGAAAAGCAATGATGCCGCTTCTAGAGTATAATCATAAGAAAAATAGCAAGTGTGGGTATTGTACGGCAAATATTATTGTTTGGGATACGGATAAGAAAAAAACTGTTGCTGCCGCCGAAATGGTTGAAAAGGTTATTCAGGATATGGGAATTTGCGCCGTAATGGAAGATTATAATTTGAAGGATGTTTGGTACGGGAGTGTCCCCGGTGTGGTTCGAGCTAATTTAAAGCCGCCGATGGTGGTGGTGGAAGATGTCTCAAAGTTAATTGTTTTGCCATTAAAAAAGGAAAAACAACTTGTAAATAGTGATGAGTAGGAATTGGAAGATAGTGAATTTGAGGTAACGCGAGAGGCGTTGCCTCTTTTTTGTTGAGCTAATGGGAGAAAATGGGAGATTTTTTGACATTTTTGATAATTTTTTAAAGGACAAATCTTCTATTCTGTAAATAGAAGGTCGATTAATGAGGTCGATAGAGTAAGGCGGTGAGGTTTTGTACGGATTTAAAAAGTTTTTACGGAAGAAATCACAGCTGATGGACGATAGGCCGTATGGACGGCTAATTGATCCTGGGATTGTGGTGAATAAAGACGGGAGTATGCAGGTTACATTCCGATATCGCGGACCGGATTTGGACAGTGCGACGATGGAGGAACTTGGGAGTATTACTCAACGGCTTAATCATGCCATGCTTCGAATGGGAAGTGGCTGGGTGGTTTATGCGGAGGCTCAACGGTCACCGTCTACGGCGTATGGGCGTGATGTATATTTTACGGATGAGGTTACACAAAGAATCGATGATGAACGACGAACGTTTTTCTCGCAAGGAACTCATTTTGAAAGCAATTATTATTGGACGCTGTTTTGGATGCCGCCTAATGATAACGAAGGCAAGCTTAAGGACATGATGATTGAGGGTAAGGAGAAAAAGGATGTTCATTATGATACACATATAAAGTTTTTCATGGAGGAAACAAAGAAGATCTTTGCGCTCCTAGATGAGATGTTACCAGAAGTCGAAGGGCTGGAGGGTGATGAGTATTTAACTTATCTACATTCCGTAGTGTCACCTAAGAAACATAAGGTTGTTATGCCATTAACACCGATTTTGCTGGATTCAGTTTTGTATGACACACCACTAAAAGGCGGGCTGGAGCCAATGCTCGGTGATTATCATTTAAGGGTTGTGGTCCCTATTAAGTATGTTCCTGAAAGTGAATTTGGCATGTTTAATGCCTTGAATCGGCTGGATTTTCAGTATCGCTGGGTAACAAAGTTTATCTGTATGGATAAAAGAGATGCAATTTCGGAAGTGGGTACGTTTCATCGGCTTTGGAAGGGAAAACAAAAATCGCTAATGGGTCTTATTAAGGAAATGGTCACAGGGCAAGAAAGTTTTCAGCTTAATGAAAATGCTGTTATTAAGACGAATGAGGCGAGCGAGGCAAGGCGAAGCGTTGAAGCCGACGAGGTTTGTTATGGTTATTATTCAACAATGATTGTTATCTTGGATAAGGACCGCGAAATGGTAGACCGGAAAGCAAGACTGGCTGAACAGACATTGACACATATGGGATTTACGGCAACGACGGAAACTTTGAACTCGGTGGATGGTTGGTTTGGTTCAATCCCTGGGGCGGTTTGTAATCATGTTCGTAGACCAATGATTTCTACGGGGAATTTGGTGCACATGCTGCCATTGTCGGATATTTGGGCGGGGCCTGCTCGCAATAAACATCTGAATGGTCCAGCACTGATTTATACACAGACGGATGGGAATACGCCGTTTCGACTGAGTTTGCATGTTGGCGATGTCGGTCACACGATGATGGTTGGGCCGACTGGTGCTGGTAAATCGGTTCATCTTTGTATGATTGCGGCATCGTTTCGAAAATACAAAAATGCTCAGGTGTATGTGTTCGACAAAGGTGGTTCGATCCGGGCACTTACGGCTGGTGTCGGTGGGAATTTTTATGATTTAGCAAATGAAGCAGCGGGATCTCTATCGTTTCAGCCACTTTCTCAAATTGATGATGAGAATGAAAGAACATGGGCTTCGGAATGGCTTTATGATTTTCTGCGAGAAGAAAATTTAGAGATTACGCCGGAAATTAAACAGGCAATTTGGTCGGCGCTTACGGCACTCGCTGCGTCACCATTAAAGTACCGGACGATTACTGGGCTTATGCTACTACTACAAAACCATAAAATTCAAAATGCATTGCAACCGCTCACTATAGACGGAGCATATGGTAGGATGTTTGATTCGTCGGAGGATAATTTAACGTTTGGCCGGTGGCAAGTTTTTGAGATGGAAACGCTCATGAATACAAAAGCGATTGTTGGCCCTACGCTTATGTATTTGTTCCATCGTTTAGAACAGCAACTTGATGGATCGCCAACTATTATCATTTTGGATGAATGTTGGATGCTTCTTGATAATCCAGCGTTTGCGGCAAAGATTCGTGAATGGCTAAAGGTTCTTAGAAAGGCAAACGCTTCGGTTATTTTTGCTACACAAAGTTTAGCGGATGTAGCGAAAAGTACAATTGTAGACTCAATCCAAGATAGTTGTCCGACTAAAATATTCCTTCCTAATGCTAATGCGGTGGAGGAACGGACGAAAGAGTTTTATTATACTTTCGGCTTAAATGATAAGGAAATTGAACTAATTTCGATGGGGACTCCCAAAAAGCATTATTACTATAAGTCGGAAATGGGATCAAGACTTTATGATTTGGCGCTGGGGAAAGAGGCACTGGCGTATTGTGCGGCAAGTTCTAAAGAAGATCAGAAGATGGTGAGAAGTATCTTAGCAGAGTTTGGTAAGGAACAGTTTAACGAAAAATGGCGCACTTATAAAAGAATGGATTGAGCTACAGATGTAATGCAGTGACGCAATACAGATAAAGGCGTTGTGAAAGGAGGTGAAATAAATGAAGGAGGAACGAAATTGGGAAGGGTTCGTTAAGGGTGACGTTTTGAACTTTATGGAAAAACATAATTTGCAAAGTATCTCCGTAGATGAAGGCGGCTCTAAAAAGGCCACGATTAAAAAGAAAGCTGCCGGAGAAATTGCAATTCAGATTACTTCGAATGAAACAATGTAATTGTGGTGTTTAAGGCTTAATCATTTATGGTTTTATTAATAAAAATAAAAAATGTAGTTGAGAGGGGAAATTTGTAATGGGAAACAATCTTGTAACTGTTGATTTTAATTTGGTTGGTGCTGGTAATGTAGGAGCTATATTCGCAGAGGAAATGGAAGGGCTGCGATTTAAATTCGATCAGGTAAAAATTCCATCTGGAGGCGGATTGGCGTTCACGATACCTAATGCTGGTGGACAACCGATTATAACTCCAGAAATATATGGAATTATCGTTGATCGGCATAATCAAAATGCATATTATCAAGACGAATATACTGGTGCAAAAAATCCACCTACGTGTGCATCTAATGATGGTAAGATTGGGTATGGTTCTCCAGGTGGTCCTTGTGTAAGTTGTCCTAATAATCAATGGGATCAGATTGATCCATTTACGAAAGAAGTAGTTAAAGGTAAACTCTGTCAGAATAGGCAAGCTCTCTATGTTTTACGAGATGGTGATGCGATTCCTATCTATATTAATCTTCCTCCAACTTCTGAAAATAATATTACTGATTATATTGGAAAAGTTGTTGTGCCAAGAGGACTTTGTTTGGCACAGGTTGTGACTAAGATTAGTTTAGCGCCTGATAAAAATGCAAAAGGAATTGCTTATAGTAAAGCAGTTTTTGAAATCGCCGGTGTTTTAAGTGAGGAAAAGGGTCGCGAAATGCTTGAATATGCAAAGAATATTCGGGAAATCACCAGGGCTACTAATTTGATGATTGACGGCGAAGCTGTTGAGGCTGAGGGTACTGTTGTTGGCTAAAGTTAGCTAAAAACAGTGAATTTAAGAAATAACAAAATTTATATAAGAAAAAGTTAATTATGGCTATGGGCTTCGAGGTGGTTCGAAGCCCATGATTTGAAATTGTAATTGATCTTATTTTATTTGAAATGGGGAGAACAAAGTGGCATCTAAAAAAGCACGAAAAAATATTGTTCCGGCGGTGGAAGTTTATCGGAAGTTGGTGGAGGAGTTTTTGAAAACGAATCCAGGCGGCAATGTAACCGCGGCGGATGATGCTATTTTTGCCGGGCAATTGCTGGATATGAAGTATAAAAAAGATGAAGTTGAGCTGGCAATTGAGAAAGGCGGGAGTCGTGCAAAGGTGTACGCAAAAGTACGGGTTTATCAAGCGATGAAATTGAGAGCTAATAGGAAATAGCTTATAGTTTATAGCTAATACATAAATGAAGGTTTATTAAATATAAATTTTTGAAATTTGCAATATAAAATCGGAAAGGAGAAAAGAAAATGGCTGTTGAGAAAATTAAAGTAAAAGAAATAACAGTTCATTACGGTACAGGTTCAGAAGGTACTAGTATTGAGCGTCAAACATTTACTTCTTTTAAGGATGCAAATAATTTCTTGAGTGAAAAGGCGCTAATTGTTCCGGAACGGGACGACTTTGATAGGTGCAGGTTTGATGTTGTTTGGGAAGATGGGAATAAACACAGCGAAGGATACGTTTTGACGCAGAAGGATATTGGCAAGACAGAAATGATTGAAATATCAATTGAGTGATGAAGGCATGACTAAGTTCTATGAATATGAGATGACGGCACGTGGAGTGAATCTCGGTGCTCAACCTGGCGGATTTATAGATTTTGATGAGAGTCAAGGGAAGTTTGGGATTGTGCGTTATGACCGGGAGCTTACGGCGAAAGAGTTGGCTGATTACGAAATGCGTGAATGGAAGACGGAGGTAAATAAGGATATGCCAGAACAAATTAAAAATGCTAAAGAAATATATGACGATCTTAAAATTTATAGCCAAGAACATTTTAATGACTTTATAATGTATGACGGTGTTAATGGAGATCGTTTACATGATTCAGCCGTTGCAGTGTATAACCATTATGCGGCGGATATATTAGGGAAAAATGATTTTGAAAAATTTTTAAATAAGGATAATGACCAAGAAATTGCTAGGATGCTATTAAACTATAAAGATGAAATGAATCATAACGGTTTTACAAAAGAAACCATTGTAAGTGCTTTAAAAGAGGCGTCGCCTGTGGCTATAGAATCAGGTCAAAACTTATCTGTGTATATAAATGAAGTAATTGAAGCTGTTTTCTTGGCAGAAGAAAAAATAAATGAAGGCTCATTAGGTAAAAGGATAGGTGATGTAAGAATGGAACCATTAGTGCAGGAGTATCAAGCAAGAGCAACTGCAATGCAAGAAAAATATGGTGATAGGCCGTTTACGGCGTTTCAGGATGGGAAGATTGCGGTTGAATTAGTTATAGAAGGCTGCGATGCGGCTGAACTAAAAAAGGTAATTAGCGAACATTCTCTGGCACAGGGTGTTATTCATCCAACTTATGAAGATAAAGTGGTAAATGATGCCGTTGAGGTTTGTAAGGCTTATGATGTAGTTCGTGACGGTAAAAATATTCCGCTGAGTAAGGATATGACTCCGGCGAATGCTTATAAAAAGTTTGCGTCTGAGGTTTTGGAAAAGAAAAGTAATCATATGCTGAATGGCCGCGATGAACAGAGAATTGCCGCTCGTATGATGGGGTATGGTATTTCAGCGGAGGATGTTAAAAAAACAATGGTTGAACTTTCTCCGGTAGGTAAAGAGTCGGGAAGGAGTGCTGAAAGGTACGCAAATACAACCGTTGAAGTGGCTAATAAGGAATATGAAAAGAAGGTTGCATTTTCAAAGGAGTTATACCCGACCGTCTTGGCTGAATATGATGCTCAAATTGATAGGATGGAAAAAGATTATAAGGCTAGAGGCGAGGAATTAATTAATAGGCTGGTAAAAAGCCGGACTTATTGTGATGGTCGGGCTGCTCGTGGAATGCTGGAGAAGAAATGCAATGAGTATAATGTCGCTAATGCGATTGCAGAAAGAAGTCCGCAGGCTAAAGTAGTAAATGAAAACAGCCCAATGAAGACTCCGGAAAGTTATGCGGCAATGATTGTGGATAAGGTTAAAAAGGAAATCGCAGCGGAAAAGGCTATTTTAGGGTATAAATCAGAAAGCGAAAATACTCCGGCGAATAAATATAGAGCGATTGTTAAGGAACGGGTTGATATGTACCCATCTGATGCAAAGTCGCTAAATGAACCGTTTATCGATTTAAAGACAGCGACTAAAATGATGGATATGGGAATCTCAAATGCTGAGATTGCTCAGGCTATTAAAGAAGCGTCGCCAAGGGCGAAAATGCCAGGTATCCCAGATAATTATGCTGAACAGGTTGTAGAACGAGCTTTTGATAATATTGTTGACAAAGTAATGATAAAAAGAGAGTTCGAAGATGTACGTGATAAGTATGTTAAGGAATGCGGCTTAATGACCGAAGGCGTTGACGGCGGAGAAAAAGCTCTCGATAATCGTAGTGATGCCAGAATTGCAATGAAGTTGCTTAATCAAGGTGAGGATCAGACGTATATCCGTAATACTATCGCTGAGGTTTCGCCGTATCTCGAAAAAAACAAGGATATAGATATTAAACCGTACAGTTACGCACAGAAAATTATCTATATAGCAGAGGAAATGATTCATCGGACTAATGCTATTGATGAATTTATTGTGCCTAAAGAACCAGCAGAAATGACGGTTGCTAATGAATATGTGAAGCGAATGCAGGATGAGCTTGCGATTCATAAGGAACTGTCCGCTAGTATGGAAATTGGCGTTATTACCGAAATGGTTAAAGAAAACTATGATAAGGATGCTATCGAAGAAGCTATTCGAGAATTTTCTCCGGTTGCGGTTGAGCCTGGTCGGGGTGAAGGTTATCCGAAATGGACGATTACTAATGCCGAGGCTAATATTGAAAGACAGAACCGATTCGTAGAAAAATATGTACCAATTGCGCGTGAAGAAAAGGCGGAACTGGCGGTTGATGAATATAAGTATCATGTTGACCGGTTTAAATGGGCAACTCAAGGCGGCAAAATGAATGCCGAAATTGATGGTCGAATAGTTAAGGCAATGTTTGAACAGAAGTTCAATAAAAAGGACATTACAGCGGCATTAATAGCTAAATCTCCGTGTGCATCGAATATAATTACTGAAGCCCGAACATATGCACAAGGTATTGTTAAAAATGCTGAAAAAGCAATAAAGCTGGAAGCGAAAGAAAAAAGTAAGGGTGCTGAACGGTAAAGAGGATCTAATAGTGAATTGTGAATATGAGAGGGAATGACTTAATGGTTGTTCTCTCTTAGTTGTAAAGAAGGATACGCTTAGAGGAATAAAGCCTGGACGAAAAATTTCGGGTATTAGGGTTGAAAGATAAAAAATAACGTGAAAAGGTGGTGGCTTTGTCTTGTATGGATAAACTAAATATGGTATTATAACGATAGAGATTTCAAATAATTTGCCGCTATCTGGTTCGCGACATAAATAAAAGGCCAGAGTTCAAATGGTTTGCCGCTATCTGGTTCGCGACACATATAAAAGGCCAGAGTTCAAATGATGACAAGGCTCTATCGTTTTTCGATAGAGCCTTGTTTTATTTTTTGGAGGTTTTTTATATGGATGATAAAAGGTTTTATTTTATAAAAGAACAATATTTTAAGGATTTTCCAGATGAAAACTTGATGAAGAACAAGGAATTATTTAATGGTGATCTACATAATCGAGCGTGTTTTTATACGTTTAAAGATAATAAGATGGGCTTAGATTGGATGGTTCCGATTTCTTCACAGGTTGACAAGTTTCAGCTTATATATGATGCAAAAGTAAGAAAACATAAGGAATGCGATACGATACGATTCGGGTATGTTCTTGGGGAAAAAAGAGCTTTTTTGATTCAAAATATGTGTCCGGTTATTGATAAATATATTGATAATCAATATATTGACACTGTTACGGGTGAGCCGGTAACGGTTAATTCTAAGATGGCAGAAGATATTGAAAGACGAGCTAGAAAGATACTAGAAATCGAGAGACAAGGGCATAATTATATTTTTCCTAATGTGCTGGAAATTGAAAAAAATCTGCTACAACAAGTAAGGGAACAAATGAAGGGTGTGGACGTGTCTAGCCAGATTCCTAATATTGAGGATGATGAACGACTTACGGTGGCACAGAAATACCAGAAATGTTTAAAAGAATGTAATAAACGGTTTCCGGGATATTGCCACAACGAAACGGTGGATAAGGGTATTGCAATAGCATTACTCCGACAAAATCAATTGGCTAAAGATGAGGTTAAAGAAGCGATTGAGGAATGTTCGCCGTGTTCACCAATACGAAATAATGATGCAAGGCAATATTCTAAAAAGATTGTGGATAGCGCACTTAGAGAAGTGCGAATGGCAAGTAAGGAGCATGGCTTAAAAAGATGATAGGCTTGTTTTGCTATGCCCTGGGTTACACGAAACGTGATGAAAAACAGGAAATAGCTAATAGCGAATAGTGAATAGGAGGTGACGCGGGAGGCGTTGCCTCCTATTCTTTAAAGTGTGGGAGAAAATGGGAGAATTTTTGACATTTTTGATAATTTATATATGGGTTGTAGGTGTATTTTTAAGGTAAAGCATTTTGATGTAGTTTTGAAGCAAGAGTGGAGGAAATGGAAGAATGACTAAAAGGAAAATAAGAAAACGAATTGGAGCTTTTTTGCTGGAATCAATGTTAGCGATGTTCGTCATGATGTTGACAGCATATGGAATGGTGCAGGTTTGTGGTGGACAGTTTTCTGTGATGGATGGCAGTAGAATTGCGATGCAAGCTCAGCAGTTAGCTCATTCGAAAATGATGGAAGTTAATGCGACGAGCTATGATAATGTGGCGGATTTAGCGGAGTCGTTGACGGAGATTAGCGGAACTGAATTTTCAAGAGAGGTTATTGTCGGAAGTGAAAGCACTAATTCGAGCGGATATAGCGAACGAACAGTGACGGTTAATATCTATAAAACTGATGAGTCAAGTGCGAGGTTTTCGCTAAGTTCAACGGTAAGTTCTTCGGATAGTGATAGTAGTAGTTCGGTTACTCATGGGAAGTCGCTGTTTACTTCAAGTGGGTCGTTTACCGTGCCGAGTGGAATAACAACAGTATGGGTGAGCATGAGCGGCGGTGGTGGTGGCGGCGGCGGCGGATATTATGCAACTAGTTCTTATGGGTCTTTTAGTTATGGAGGAGGCGGCGGTGGCGGAGCAGCAGCGTATATGAGCCAAGAAGTAAGTGTAACTGCTGGAGAATCAATTACTGTAACTATAGGGTCAAAAGGTTCGGCTGGAGCTTATGCTTCTGCTGGTGGCGCTGGTGGTACGACTAGTTTTGGCTCTTATTTATCATGTGCAGGAGGTAAAGGAGGATCTTCTGCTGGTAGCTCAAGTGGTGGTAGTGGCGGCTCTGCCGGAGGTACTGGAGGTGTAGCTGGAGGAGTAGGTATAGGATCAGATGCTGGAGGTGTGGGTGGTGGAAGCATTTTTGGGTCTGGTGGTTTACCAAATGGTAAGGCAGCTAGTGGTTATGGAGGTGGCGGAGCTGGCAACCTGGGTTCATCTTCACGAAATGATGCTGGAGGAGCAGGTAGCGCAGGTTTCGTACTTGTAGAATGGTAATAAATAAAAAAGATGTCGTCAAAGGAACGACATCTTTTTTATTTATAGGGAATTACTATATATTTCAGCAATTTCTTTTTGCATTAGCTGAGCAGCATCTCGAAAGAGTTGAACGGTTTTTCGAGTATGTTCAGCACGTAGAGAAGTTTCTTTCTCTTGAGCGATTTCTTGTACGGTCATTCGTTGGAGATCAACATAATGAGCACCTGTGTTGCCACCAGCGGCACCGGCGATACCTGATCCTGATATCATACCGAATGTAATTAATACTGCAATAATAAGAGATTTTTTCATGTAATCGACTCCTTTGATAATTAGATTTTATTAGCTGCAAATCAATGTAGTTTGCATTGCTGTCTATATTCTTATTTTAAACTATTTAGTTTAAAAAGTCAATATTTTAAACTAAATAGTTTAAAATATACTGTATAAATTTGAAAAGCTGTGGTATTCTATAGAAAAGGAGTATGTAATGAGGAAAATAAAAAGCATAATCAAAGAAGCTGGGTCTAGTTTAACAGAAGTTGCGCAAATGCTTAGTGATTTAAACGGGAAACCATATTCTGTGCAAAATTTGAGTAAAAAGATTCGATTAGGAACATTAAAATATGATGAAGCATTACAGATTTTTAAATTATTAGGATACGAAGTAAAAATAGAGAAAAAAGTTGAAAACGAAAAATGAAAAGTTAAGTTTAAGAGCTGAAAATGCTCTTTTTTTATAGGCGAAATGAGGGGTGACGCAGGAGGCGTTGCCTCCCTTTTTTTATGGGCACATGGGAGAAAATGGGAGAATTTTTGACATTTATGATAATTTTATTGGAATTTGTGGTTGTATGCTGTTGTTAGAGGAAATGGGTTTTGATTTTAAACTTTTTAATGAAGGGAACGTTGGGATGAAAAAGCTGTGGGATTGGAAGAAAATTGCTGTAACGGCGGGGTTATGGGTTGCTGCGATCTTGTTATGTGCGCATCAATTAGGCATGTTTAGGTATGCATGGAATATGAGTTTTACGGCATTCGTCGATGGCGATTGCTATATGCATATGCTGAGGGTCGTCAGTATGGAGGTTAATCATTCGTTTAGTGATGGGTTTATGCATTGGACTAAACCGTTTGATTTTTTGCTGTGGATCGGTGCAAGTGCCGGTGCCCCATGGTATGGATTCTTTAAAGCGGCGCACTGGTGGGGTGTTGTTGTTAGTCCGATTCTTGGGGTTATGACGGTAGGCGCGATGATGTGGGCAGTAAACCCTTATATTCGTCAAAATGGTTGGGGAAGAGTACTTCCGTTTAGAGGTAGTGAGAAGATTAATTTTGCTTATTGGAAGATTTGTATGTTGGTGTTGTCTCTTCAAATGGTGGTGTTCTGGGAGTATTCAAGGTTGTCACGGCCAGATCACCATAGTTTACTGTCACTTTTATTTGCAGTAATATTGGGCTTCTTGTTCCGAGTGATTGAAAAACGTGATTATAAGTATTGTGTAGGTTTGGGATTGGTTACGGCGTTTGCAATGTGGGTGAGCGTGGAGTCCTTGGCAGCGGTGGCTATGATTAATTTGAGTATGCTTGCACTTTGGGTCTTAAAGGAAAATAAGGAAATTGAACTTGGCGAGTATGCAACGCGGGCTTGCGATTTTTCACGGTGGTTACTTCTTGGAGTGGTGTTAGCGTTATTTATTGAACGACCTTTGTCAGGGTTGTTTGCAATCGAGTATGACAAGATTTCAATGATTCATGTGTTTATTTGTTTCTTGGGATATATTTATTGGTTAGGGTTAAGTGTCTGTTCTATTAAAACGGTTAAAATGCGAATTGCTGCTGGAATTGGTGCGGGATTGGTCGCGGCGGCGGCAATGTATGGCGTATTCCCTACATTCTTTAAGGGACCATTCGCAATGGTTGATCCAACGGTAAAGGATATTTGGCTTAATCATGTTAGTGAAGTTAGCCCGCTATTTTGGGATTTTTCACGACAGTCAATTGGCCTTGCGGTTAATGGGTTAGGAATGGCGCTTATTGCAGTTCCGTATGCACTTCGAATGATTTACGTGAAACGGAAAGAAATGCCGAATTATTGGATTGTGTTTCGGATTAGTTTTTTGATCTTTTTTACATTAGCTGCGTTCCAACGGCGGTGGACTCCGTATATTGAACTGGTTTTGTTCTTCCCGGTTATTTTAGCTGTTTATGAGGTTTTGGATCGGCCTCGCTGGTGGAAACTCAAGAATAAGTATGGGCTTATGGTGGCTAAGGTTCTAATGGTTGTGGTTTTAGCTTTGTTGCCAAGTTTTGTGGGGAAAATGGTTGTTTTTCTTCATATGCCGAATGCAATGGTGAAAATGAAACAGCAACAACGACATGCTCGAAGCGATATTGCAAGCTTACCGTTCTTACGGCAAATTAATGATGAGCATGGCGAACAAACGATTTTGACGTGGCTTGATTATGGACCAGAAATTATGTACGGAACTTCTAATTGCGTAATAGCAACGCCGTACCATCGAAATTCAGAAGGAATTTTGTGCTTGTATCACGTGATGACTGCGGAAACGGATGATGAAGCCCTGGCGCTAATAAAAAAGTATGACATTACGATGGTCGTTATGTATCCGGAGTCTAGTGAAAGGCTAATGTATTTGAAAACGAATAAGGCTGACACATTTTATAAAAGATTTTTGAAAGGTGAATATCCTGAATGGCTGACCCCGATTGAAGTACCTGAAAAATTAAAGGGTAGTTGTTATATTTTTAGCGTTAAAAAGTGAGGCGATGAAATGGGGTTATTTGAGTATCAAATTATTAGGTATTTAGTGACCGGAGGAAGCGCGTTCTTGGTAGATGTTGCACTAATGTGTGGTGCTACAGATATATTAGGACTGCATTATTTATGGGGTGCGGCAGCAGGATTTATTGCTGGGCTAATTGTGAATTATGGATTGAGTGTATCGTGGGTGTTTAAAGAAAGGGTTTGCAAAAAACAAGAATTGGAGTTTTTGGCGTTTGCGGTAATTGGGGTTTTAGGGTTGGGGTTAAATGAGGTTTTAATTTGGAGTTTTACGGAGATGGCCGGGTGCTACCCGGTTGTCTCTAAGATAATAACGGCGATGATTGTGTTCTTCTGGAATTATTATGCGAGAAAATTAATGCTGTTTCAGGCGAGATCGGGTAGTAATGAATGCTACATAGTCACTAGAGTGAAATAGCTGATAGCTAATAGCAAGAGATGGGGAGGAAGAAAGATGGGGAAAGTTGCTTGTATTATTGGGGCGGGACCTGCGGGGTTGACGGCGGCGTTGGAGTTAATAAAGCATACGGATATTAAGCCGATTGTGCTGGAAAAGAGCGGGTTTGTTGGTGGTTTATCCCGGACGGCGGAGCATAATGGGAACCGTATTGATATAGGTGGGCATAGGTTTTTTTCTAAGTCGGAACGAGTTATGAAGTTATGGCGTAAAATGCTGCCTGAAGGAACGGTTGAGCAAGCTGAAAACAAGGACGAGGTGATGTTGGTACGAAATCGGTTGTCTCGGATTTTGTTTTTACGGAAGTTCTTTGATTATCCATTGTCGCTGGATACTAAAACGCTTGGTAACTTGGGGTTAGTACGGACGGCGAAGATCGGGACTGCATATTTACGCCGGATGGTATGTCCAGTCAAACCTGAAAGGTCGCTAGAGGATTTCTTTACGAATCGGTTTGGTGATGAACTTTATAAGACGTTTTTTGAGGGGTACACGGAGAAGGTTTGGGGTGTGCCGTGCCGAGAGATTCCACGGGACTGGGGCGCTCAACGAGTCAAGGGTGTTTCGGTTGGTGAGGTAATTTTGCATGCGATTAGAAAAAGGTTTGGTGACGCAAATAAGAAGGAAACGGAGACAAGCTTAATTGATCAGTTCTGGTATCCGAAGTATGGACCAGGGCAGCTTTGGGAACGAATGGCCGAAAAGGTAGTGGAATTAGGCGGAGAGATTCGGTTTGAGCGGGAAGTCGTTCAAGTTGTATGTGAGAACGATATAGTAAAAAAAGTGGTTTCATATGTTGGGAATCATGCCGAAACGATACAAGCTGATTATGTGTTTTCATCGATGCCGGTAAAAGATTTGGTGTTAGCTATGGATCACGGGTATTCAGATGTAACTCGCCCTGAAAAGATATCAAGCGATATTGTAATTAATCATTTTGTGCCTGATAAGGTAGCAGATGTTACTAATAAACTGGTTTACCGGGATTTTATTACGGTTGGGGTTTTGTTGAATTATGGGGATGTGAAAGCGCTGCCAGATAACTGGATTTACATCCAGGAAAGGGATGTTAAGGTTGGCAGGGTTCAGGTGTTTAATAACTGGAGTCCATTTATGGTTAAGAATAAGTTTGTAGTGTGGCTGGGGTTAGAGTATTTCGCTAATGAAGGCGATGAGTTGTGGCAAAAAAGTGAAGATGAAATGAAAGCCTTAGCGGTGGAAGAACTAAAAAAGATAGGATTTATTTATACGGATAAGCCTCTTGATATGGTGGTACTTAAGGTACCGAAAGCGTATCCGGCGTACTTTGGAAGTTATAAGGATTTTGGAGTTGTTCGGGAATATGTGGATCAGTTTAAAAACTTGTTTTTAATCGGGCGGAATGGAATGCATCGGTATAACAATATGGATCACTCAATGCTTAGTGCAATGGTTGCGGTTGATAATGTGGCGGCTGGGAGGACAAATAAGGATAATATTTGGGGTGTTAATACGGAAGAGGAGTATCATGAGAGTGAATAGCTATTAGTGAATTGTGAATGGGTAGTAGATGGGGAGTTGTAATGGATGAAGATTAAGAAGTGGGAGAAACGGTTTAGGATTGTAGAGTTTTATGCAATAGTGATTGCGTTTTGTTTGTATCAGCAGGGCGTATTTTCTTTTCCGTGGAAACAATTGGAGCCGTTTTTGATTGATAGTGACTGCTATATGCATCTTTTGCGGGTTATACATTTCGAGGCGTTTCATAGCTGGGATTATCTACCGTATTTACATTGGACAACGTTATTTGACTGGATGCTTTGGGCTGGTGCGAAGTGCGGTGAACCGTTTATGGGGTTCGAAATGGCGCTCCATTGGTGGGGAATTGTGATTAGCCCTCTGATTAGTATCGGTAGTCTTTGTGTGTTATTTTGGACGTTTAAGCCGTACATAAGAAGGCCAGAGTTGGTTGGAAGGCTAGCGGCGAAGGGGAATAACGATATAAAGTTTCCGTGCTGGCGACTATGCATGACGGTAATGTCGCTAGGTATGCCTGGGTTTTGGTGTTATTCAAAGCTGGGGTTTTCGGACCATCACGCATGGATGTTTTTTTTGTTTGTGGTAATGCTCGGGTGTCTATTACGGATGGTTGAGACGGGTGGATGGAAGTATCCTGTAATAGGTGGAGTTGCGGCGGCGCTTGGGGTTTATGACGGCGTAGAGTTTATTATGGCTGTGGTTATGGTTCATGCAGCGCTATTTTGGTTATGGGTTTATGGGAAGGAAAAAGATGTTTGTTATTCAAAGATTGCCTGCCGGTTTTCGTTTATAATTGCGATTAGCGAGTTTGGACTACTCTTAAGTGAACGGTCGTGGGCTGGGTTATTGACGGTTGAGTATGATAAAATTTCGGTGGTTCATCTTTTTGTGTTTTTAGTGGCGTGTGGGTTTTGGCTGGTAATGGATTTAGCGCCAAGGGCGAGAGCGGTTAAGGCTCGGGTTGGGTTAGGGTTGGCTGGAGTCTTGGCAGCGGGAGCGATTATTTTATGTAAGTTTCCGCTAATTATTTATGGTGGATATGCAGTGCTTAATCCAGAGATTCAAAGGTTGTGGATGAGTCAGGTTAAGGAAGCACAGCCATTATTATTACATATGGACTCTGTTATGGGTATATCTAGGTTGGTTTCTATGTGGGGTCTTGCGTTTATAGTTTTGCCATTTGGATCGTATGTAACATGGTTAAATCGGAAGATGTTACCGAAACTTTGGGTTGTGTTTTGGGCTGGGGTTTTGGTTTGGTTACCACTTTCGTTTTATCAAATAAGATGTTTGCCGTATCTTGAGATTATAATGCTCTTCCCGACAGTTATCTTAGGGTATAAGGCGATGAGTTACCCATGGAAGGTAAAGCCAGATAGTAAATGGATTGTTGATGAAGTAATTGTGTTTATATTAACATTTTCACCTGCGTTCATTAGTATGCTGATTTTGTGGGTAGGAATTTTAACGGGGAGTATGACGATTCCGCCGCAATATGTTAATCGGCTTGAGGATAGTTTGTCTATCTTCCAGAAAATCAAGGAAGAACAAGGGACAAAAACGGTTTTAACGTATATTGATTTTGGGGCAGAGATTGCTTATTATTCATCACACAAAATTGTGGCTTGCCCGTATCACAGAAATTCTGACGGGATGTTGCTTTTATACAATGTAATGACTGCGGAAACGGATGCAGAAGCATTGGAACTATTAAAGCAAGGAAATGTGGATATTGTGGCGCTCTATCCTACAGGTTGTGAAAAAATATTTTATTTAAAAACGGATAAGGAAGATACTTTCTATAAGCGGTTTTTGGACGGAAAGTATCCAAAGTGGTTAACCCCGATTAAAGTACCAGAAGAGTTAGACGGAGATTGCTATTTATTTGAAGTGAAGAATGAGGAGGAAAGGTTGTGAAGATTGCTGTATTAATTCCATGTTTTAATGAAATATTAACGATAGGAAAAGTAATCAATGACTTTAAAGAAACGCTACCTACCGCTCAAATTTATGTGTATGACAATAATTCTACAGATAATACGGATAAGATTGCATTAGAACATGGTGCTATTGTTCGTTATGAATATCAGCAAGGAAAAGGTAACGTTATCCGATCTATGTTTAGAGATATTGAGGCGGATGTGTATGTATTAGTTGATGGTGATGATACTTATCCTGCAAGTTATGTTGAAGAGATGATAAAGCCTATCGTTGCTGGTGAAGCCGATATGGTTATAGGGGATAGATTGTCTAATGGTTCTTATACAAGCGAGAATAAGCGACAATTCCACGATTTTGGTAATCGCTTAGTAAGAAATTTAATTAATAATCTCTTTAGAACGTCATTAAAGGATATTATGAGCGGATATCGAGTGTTCAATAAAATCTTTGTAAAAAATATGCCGATTTCTAGTTCTGGTTTTGAAATCGAAACAGAGATAAATTTACATGCACTTGATAAAAATTTTCGTATTAAAGAGATTCCTATCCAATATCGAGATAGGCCGAATGGTAGTGTTTCAAAGCTAGATACTGTCAATGATGGAATAAGGGTTCTAAAAACTATTTTTAGGGTTTTTAAAGATTATAAACCGTTCGAATTTTTCTTAGCTTTTTCGGGAGTATTTTTGTTTTTAGGTTTATTGTTTGGAGTACCTGTTATAAATGAATTTATTGCAAAAAGGTATGTTTTTAAGATTCCATCAGCGATATTGGCAGTTGGTTGTGTGCTTTTGTCGATGAGTGGATTTATATGTGGACTTATTTTGGATACTATCGTTAGGCATCATCGTGAAGATTATGAAATCATGATCAAAAAAGCAATGAATAACTTATGAGGGGTGGCGATTCGCTGCCTCTTTTTTTATGGGCTTATGGGATAATATGTAAGTATTTTTGACATATGTGATATTTTTTTCTAACGAGGTTGGGGTATGTTTGTAAGTGGGTGTTGATTTTTTCAATTTAAAATTTATACATTTGAAAATATTTTTATTAGTAATTTAATTGGTAGAAGGAGGGGTTGACTTGGGGTTGAGTAGCGGTAAAGGAAAGAAAATGGGTGGATTTATTGGGGCTTGTCTTTTTATGCAAGCAACAATGGGGTTTGCTATGCCGTTGTCTGTAGATCAAGCGGTTGACATGGCAATGAAGAATCATTTAGATATCAAAACGGCAGAAAATAGTGAAGAACAGGCAAAATTTACACTTCAAAGTACGGAGGGAAGTAATAAACTTTCCATTGACGCAGGTAATACGTTTTATTTAAAGCAGATTCATGATTCGAATACTACTAATGTGACGGATATTACTTTTTCATTACCGTTATATAGTGGCGGCGAGAATGAAGGAAATATTGCCATGGCTAAAATTGATGTGACGGTTGCGGGGCTTGAACTAGTAAAAACAAGACAAGATGTTAAGTTAAAAACTATTTCGGCTTATTATGATGTGCTAGAAGCACAAAAAGTCCAAATGGTTGATCAAGAGTCGGTTGATAATTACGTAATGCATTTGGATAAGGTCAAAGCTCAGTTTAGTGTTGGCAGTGTTGCCAAGTCGGATGTATTGCGTTCTGAGGTCGAATTGTCGGATGCACAGCAGACGTTATTAAAGGCTAAAAATTCTAATGATATAGCGGTTAATGCGTTAAAAAAGTTGATTCGGTGGAAAAGTGTCGAGCCACTGGAATTGGTCGATGATTTTCAGTATGTACCTGTTGACAAGACGATGGAGCAATGCGTGACATTTGCAGAAGAGCATCGACCTGATATGAAAAAATATCAGCTGAGTATTGATGAAAAGGAAAAAAATGTTGAGGTTGTTAGTGCTGATGAAAAACCGTCAATATCGCTTACGACAGAAACTAGTTGGGGAAGTAGTATTTTACCTAAATCGGATAATCAAGATATGTACGTAGGTGTAACTACTTCGTGGAATTTGTTTGATGGACAGATTACTCAGGCAAAGATTAAAAAGGCAAAGAGTGCAGTAACGGCGGCACAGTTGGCACTGGACTCCCAAAAGGACGACGTTGAAATATCCGTGAAGGAATATTACTTGGGAGTGAAAGAAGCGGAAAAACGGATGGAAACAACGGAAGTTGCTGTTCATCAGGCAAAAGAAGATTACTTTATTGCAGAGGCAAAGTATCAGACTGGTGAAGGAGTTATTTTGGATGTGATTGATGCACAGCTTGCATTGACTACAGCAAAAAATAATTATATTGAAGCACAATATGATTATGCGACTTATAAGGCGAAGTTAGAAAATGCTATGGGGATGGATTAGGAGGCAAAGGTATGTGGAGACAAAACAATAAAAAGAAATGGATACTCGGAGTAGTTGTTCTACTGGCGGTTATTGGAAGTGGGTTGTATTACTACCAAGGACTAAAAAGTAAGAACGCGGCTAGTGCTTTGGAAACGGTAGAGGTAACAAGAGGGGCGATTGTGTCTAATGTTTCGGCCACCGGAACGGTTAAACCAATTGATTCGGTTGATATTTCGTCGCAGGTTACTGCTCTTATAAAGGAAATTAAGGTCAAGGAAAATGACTATGTTAAAGCAGGCCAAACGTTGGTTATCTTGGATGATAAGGCGCTTGAAACAACGCTAGATGAAGCACGGAACACGGTAGCCAGTACGGAGGCAAAGTATAGTCGAGCAAAATATCTAAATTCTATTGGAGCTAAGTCGGACGCAGATTTTGAAGATACGGTGCTTAATTATCGAAACGCAAAGGCGGCTTATGATGAGGCTCAATCAAATTTAGCGAAGATGGTCTTGGTTTCACCTATGGATGGAGTTGTTTTAGGTGAGCCGGTTTCTGTGGGGACGTTGGTAACTGCCGGTGTCAGCGATCCAACGGTTATTATGATGATTGGTAATGTCTCGCAGAAAATAGTGAAGGTTAAGGTCGACGAAACTGATATTGGTAAGATTAAAGTTGGTCAGCAAGCAACATTTACTGTTGATGCGTACCAGAATCATACGTTTACAGGAAACGTGACTAAAATTGGACAGATTTCAACTAGTACGACGTCTGTCTCGTCAACTTCATCATCATCTTCGACATCGTCGTCATCTTCTTCGTCGTCATCATCTACAAGTAGCGTGGTGTACTACTATGTAACATTGTCGGCGGATGATCCGGATAATCTGTTAAAAACTGAAATGACGGCGCGAGTTAATATTCAAGTTGGCGAAAAAGAAGATGCTCTTCTTATTCCGTTAGCGGCTCTAAAAACTAGTACGAACGGGCAATATGTAGTGGTGCTAAAGCCTGATGGTAGTACGGAAAATGTACCGGTTACTGTTGGATTAACGAGTAATGATAAGGTTGAGATTATCGATGGTTTAAAAGAAGGAGATAAGTTGGTTGTCTCCTATACAAAAGCGGATAGTAAAAGTTCTTCAAAAGATAGAGAACAAGGACCGCCTCCAATGTAGTGAAAAAGGAGATGAATGAGTGTGAGTATCATTCTAAATAATGTAACGAAACGTTATCAGCTAGGAGAGGAAACGGTGGCGGCTTTAGGCGGTGTATCGCTTAGAATAGAAACGGGTGGTTTTGTTGCTATTATGGGGCCGTCGGGGTCGGGAAAATCGACAATAATGAATATACTGGGGTGCCTTGATCGGCCTAGTAGTGGTTCTTATTTACTAGAGGATCAAGAAGTCGCAACTTTGAATGATGATGAGTTGGCGAAGACACGAAATAAACGTATCGGGTTTGTGTTTCAAAATTTTAATTTATTATCTCGAATATCGTCGCTAGAAAATGTTGCGTTGCCGTTAATTTATGCTGGGGTATCCGAGGGTGAACGGTTGAAACGGGCAAGTGATTTAATGGAGGCTGTTGGGTTAGCTTCGCGTAAGAAGCATTTGCCCAATGAGCTTTCTGGTGGGCAACGGCAACGAGTGGCTATTGCCAGGGCACTTGTTAATGATCCTAATATTATTATGGCGGATGAACCAACGGGGAATCTTGATACTAAATCCAGTATTGAAATTATGGAGATGTTTACTAAGTTTAATGAAGCAGGGAAAACTGTTATTTTGGTTACTCATGAACCGGATATTGCTCTATATGCAAAACGAGTCATCACGGTACGGGATGGATTAATTTTAAGTGATGAGGTAAAGGAGCAATATCATGTTTAGAGAAAGCGTTATTATTGCATTACGGGCTTTAATGGCAAATAAGTTTCGATCTATTTTGACGATGCTGGGGATTATTATTGGTGTTGGCGCTGTTATTGCCATGGTATCTATCGGGATGGGCGCTAGGGAAAAGGTGAAAACTTCAATTGCGAGTCTTGGTAGCAATATGTTGATTGTAATGCCTGGGGCTGCCGATTCAAAAGGCGGTGGGCATTCAGCTTCTGGTACTAATACTACACTGCTATTGGATGATGCTAATTATATTAAGAAAACAGTTAAGAATATTGATTATGTGGCACCAACTGTTAGTAAGTCTTATCAGATTATTGCCGGGAATCAAAACTGGACAACTACGGTTCAGGGTATTACGCCGGATTATATGGCAATTCGCAGTTTAACGGTGGGAAGCGGTAGTTTTATCTCGCAACGAGATATTGAGTCTCGTAATCGTGTGGTGGTTTTAGGAGCTACTGTTGCTGAAAGTTTGTTTGGGGATATGAATCCAACCGGGCAAAATGTCCGTATTAATAATACGCCATATCAAGTGGTTGGTGTTTTGGATAGTAAGGGACAATCGTCTATGGGGCAAGATCAGGATGATATTGTTATGGTGCCGCTCACAACAGCACAAGAACGATTGATTGGTATTACTTATCTTAATTCAATTAGTATACAGGTATCTCAAATGGATAAAATGGATCAGGCTCAGGACCAGGTTACTACGGTACTGCGTCAAAGGCATAAGATTATCGGTGATAAGAAGGACGATTTTACGGTACGTAATTTGACTAGCCTTATGACAATGGCAACCGAGACTACGGAAACGATTACTTGGCTACTGGGAAGCATTGCGGCTATTTCCCTTTTGGTTGGCGGGATTGGCATTATGAATATCATGATGGTTTCAGTGACGGAAAGAACTAGGGAAATTGGGATTAGAAAGGCACTGGGAGCTACGTATCGTGATATTATGCTTCAATTTTTGCTCGAATCAATTGTGATCGGGGTACTTGGTGGTATACTGGGTATTTTGTTAGGAGTGGTGGCGGCGTTTGCTCTTTCGACGTTTAGTAGTCTCACGACTGTTATTATGCCACTATCAATTATTGTATCTTTTGGGTTTTCAGTTGCGGTTGGGTTGTTCTTTGGGATTTATCCGGCACGAAAAGCAGCATTACTTGATCCAATAGATGCTTTGCGATATGAATAAGTGAATAGCTTATAGCTTATAGCAAATAGGGGTGACGCGAGAGGCGTTGCCTCTTTTTTTGTTGGGACAATGGGAGAAAATGGGAGATTTTTTGACATTTATGATAATTTTGTCGAGCGAAATAGCTTTATACCTATAAGTAGAGGACTTGTAGGGAGGGCTATTTTAGTGAAGGTTGGCAGTTTGTTTGATGGAATTGGTGGTTTTTTATTGGCAGCAGAACGCTTTGGTATGGAACCGGTATGGGCTAGTGAGATTGAGCCGTTTCCGATTTGCGTAACAAAGAAGAGGTTTTCGAATGTGAAACATCTAGGGGATGTAACCAAGATTCATGGAGATAAAATTGAACCGGTGGATTTAGTTACCTTTGGGAGTCCGTGTCAGGATATGTCGGTGGCTGGGCAAAGGAAAGGGATGGCAAAAACTTGCCAGGATTGCGGCTATGAGGAACAAGCAAAGGTTCGAACCTCAGAAGTTGTAAGATGTCCGGTATGTGGCAGTGAACATATGGAAAGCAGCCGTTCAGGGCTGTTTATGGAAGCAATTCGAATTATAAGAGAGATGAGGAATGCAACAAATGGAAAGTATCCACGATTTGCACTCTGGGAAAATGTCCCCGGAGCATTGTCTAGTAATAAAGGAGCCGATTTTAGAGCTGTGCTCGAAGAAATCACAACGTGTAAGATTTCAATTCCTAAATCTGGAAAATGGGGGGGTGCCGGAATGGTTAGAAGCGACCGAGTTGAAGTCGCTTGGCGAGTGCTCGATGCCCAATATTTCGGAGTACCCCAGCGTCGTAAAAGAATCTTTCTTGTCACAGATTTTGGAGGCAGATGTGCCGGAGAAGTACTTTTTGTCGAAGAAGGCTTGTGAGGGGATTTTGAGGAGGGCTAAAGCGAGAGGGAAGGAATTGCCGGAAGTTTTACGAAGGGCGTTAGAAGAGCAAGCTGGGGTGATTAACTGCGATTATATTAATGTTGAAGATAATATTTCTCCGACGATTAGAGCAGAAACGCATGGTAATTTGCCTTGTGTGATGCATTGTAAGTATTTACAAGAAGAGCCTATCCCGATTCATGATAAGGCTACTAGATATAAGGGCGGCGGAGATACACGAAAGAATGATGGGGCTGGGAACGGGTTTGGTGTAGGAAAACCTGGTGATCCGATGCCTACGATGACAAGCGGTGATCGGCATTCTGTTTGTTATGCATTTGATTCGCTTTCGTCGAATAGCATGAAGTCCAGTAACCCACATAGTGGATGTCGAGTGACTGAAGTCGCAAAATGTATTGATACTACGTATCCGTGTCCTTCGAAAAATCAAGGCGGGATGGCAGTATTATGTCCGACAATGATTGGTAAAGCTGCGGCATTTAAACAAGGCAATTCAGCTACGGCTGGCGGAATTGGGTATGCGGAAGAATTAGCACCAACGTTAACGAGTGGACAAAGCGGAACAAATTTGGTTCCGGCTGTGGTGTGTCCTATGATGATAGGGGATGTTGCGGCGACGCTTCGGGCGGGTGCTGGTGCACCTAAGCATGCTAGTGATGAAAACGGAAGATTGTTTATACATCCGATATGCCAAGCGATGGGTTTTGGGTTAACAACAGAGTTTGGGCAGTATGATGAAAAACGACTGCCGATGCTTAGAGCATCAGGTGGAGATACGGGTGAAGGAGGAGAAGCACTAGTTGTTCATCCACAGATTACGGGAACGCTTTGTGCTTCGGATGCGGGGATGAGCCGCCCGACGAGGATGGCGAGTGAAACGGATTTGATTGTTGCGTATGCGGTTCAAGGGAATATGATTGGCAGAGCAGACAAAAATGGCCCGCAAGGCTCAGGGATAAATAAAGATGTGTGTTTTACGCTTAATGCAACTGATCAACATGGTGTTTGTGCGGCGGTGGATTGCCGGAATTTGTGTGAGAATCACAAGGTAAGTGGTACTCTGCAAAGTAAAGCAACCGGCGGATATTCTTTAAACTATCAAAATCCGGTGAGATGCGGGTATCGAGTAAGAAGACTTACGCCGACCGAATGTGAGCGACTTCAAGGACTGCCGGATGGGTGGACAAAGGTAGTGTTTAAAAAAATAAGTAAAAAAGCAGCGGATAAGCTGCTTTTCAATGGCCAAGATATCGAGATCGTTGATGACGAATACTGGGCATATGGTTCGGATTCAGCACGATATAAGGCGTTGGGAAATGGAATGGCTCAGCCGTGTGTGGATTTTATCTTTAGGCGGATAAAAGAGATTATATAAAATTGAATACTTTAATAGATAGAGTTGTATTGATTTTTTCATTTGCGTTTGGTATTATAATATTATCAAATGTGAGCTGTTACCCAGTATGCAGCAGTATAAATAAGGCTGGGGTTTGAAATGTGAGCCGCTACCCGGTATGCGGCAGTATAAATAAGGCCGGGATTTAAATGTTTGATATAGCTCTATCTTTAGTAATAAAGATGGGGCTATATTTTTTTGTTTGAAAGGTAGGAGTGAAGATAGCTAATAGTGAATGGTGAATTGAGGGGTGACGCTAGAAGCGTTGCCTCTTTTTTTATGATTAATGGGAGAAAATGGGAGATTTTTTGACATTTATGATAATTTTCTAGGCAATGTTCGAGTTAAAGTTAAGGTAAGAGGTTTGATGATTTGGAATAGGGGAGGTGTGTGAGGCACTTTTGCCTCATAAGACATGACGATTCATAGATTGTTTATCGCGGAAAAACCGTCGCTGGCAGCGGAAATCGCTAATAATTTGAAAGGCCCAGTAAAGAAGTTTAAGGGGTATACCGAGACTGGTGAAGGCACGGTGACTTGGTGTTATGGTCACATTTTGCGGACTTATGAGCCGGATGAGTATGACGAGAAGTATAAGAAATGGAATTTGGCGGATTTGCCGATTGTACCGAACAGGTGGAAGCTGAAACCTTCAGAAAGTTGTGTGGTGCAATTTCATGTTATAAAAAAACTGCTCCAAGAAGCTACAGAAGTAGTGAATGCTGGTGATCCGGATCGTGAGGGGCAGCTTTTAATTGACGAGGTACTGGAGCACGTGGGGTACAAGGGGAAAGTGCTTCGCATTCTGGTTAATGCCATGGATGAGAAGTCGGTTAAAGCAGCACTAGCGGATTTAAGAGATAATAAAGATTTTGTTTCGCTGAGGGAATCAGCGCTGGCACGGCAACGGGCGGATTGGCTCGTCGGTATGAATTTGACTAGAGCATACACTATTGAAGGCCGTAGGGCTGGACATGATATGGTGTTTAATGTTGGACGAGTAAAGATACCGACATTGGGGCTTGTGGTTCGAAGGGAACGGGAAATTAAAAATTTTAAAGCAGTGGATTTTGGGACGGTTAAGGGTGAGTTTGGGGCGATTGCCGGGACTTTTGTAGCTAACTGGAAGGCTGGAGAAGACCAAGAAGGGTTGGATTCAGAGGGACGGTTGGTTGATAAGACAGCGATGGATCGGCTGATTGCTAAGTTTATTAATGCAAATGAAGCAGCTAAGGTAGTCTTCTGTGAAACGGCTCCCAAGAAGGAGCATCAGCCGTTGCCGTTTTCGTTATCGGCGCTTCAAGTAGCGGCTGGAAAACGGTTTGGGTATAGTCCGCAAAAGGTGCTGGACACGGCGCAGAGTTTGTACGAAAAAAAGCTTACAAGTTATCCGAGAAGTGATTGCGATTATTTGCCAACTTCGCAGCTTGCGGATGTGACTATGATATTAGGTAATCTTAGCCGGTTTAATGATGAGGTTGGCAGTTGGACGGCGGGCGCAAATCCTAAACTCAAAAGTCGGGCGTGGAACGATAAGGAGATTACGGCGCATCACGCTATTATTCCAACGACGGTTTGTGCGAAGGAAAAAGATTTATCGGATGTTGAGATAAATCTATATACGCTAGTAACACAAGCGTATATAGCGCAGTTTTACCCATTACATGCGTATAACCAAACGAAGGTGCAGGTTTCCTTTATTGGGGAGGAATTTAACGCCAGTGGGCGCGTGGTGACGGATGAGGGATTTAAGGCGATTTATCATCGTGCTGAAGCGGAAGATGATAAGGACGCCAAGGACGATGAGGATGCCGGGAATTTACCGCCGATGAAGAAGAATGACGTTTTACAGTTTAAGAAAGCGGTACCAACATGGAAGAAAACGCAACCACCGAAACGGTTTACAGAAGCACTATTAATACAGGCAATGAAGGATATTCATAAATTCGTTCAAGATCCCGAAAAGAAGAAACGGCTTAAGAGTACTAAGGGGATTGGAACGGAAGCAACTAGGTCTACGATTATTAAGGAACTTATTGATAAAAAGTTTATGAAGGTAGTAGCTAAGAAACTAGAACCGACACCGGAAGCGTTTGTTTTGATTGATGCGCTGCCTAAAGAGATTACGCTGCCAGACGAAACGGCGGAGTGGGAAGACGGGTTGGAATGTATTTATAAGAAGCAAGACGGGGTTACGCTTGATACATTTGTTGATGGTCTATCTAGTCGACTGCCGGAACTAATGGGGATGGAACGGCGGAAAAAAGAAAACGGCGAATGGGAAATTGTAAATGTCGGCGGTGGGTTTGAGGCGAAGTATCCGTGTCCAGAATGCGGTAAAGGATCGTTCATTAGACGACCTAGTAAGAATAAGGGCGAGTTTTGGTGGGGTTGTAGCAATTATCCTGAATGTAAGGCGACTCGACCTGATATAAAAGGGAAACCAGGAGAAAAAACAGTTAATAGCAAATCGCGAATAGCCAATAGCACAAGTGATTATCCGTGCCCAGAGTGTAAAAAAGGTTTTTTGATTAAAAGAAAAAGCAAGGACGGAAAAAAGGACTGGTGGGGCTGTAATCGCTATCCGGATTGTAAAACGACCCGGTTTGATGATAAAGGGAAACCCGCTAAGAAGTAAGGGAGAATGTATTTATGACGGTTGAACGTAAAAAAGGCGTGTCGTATGAGCCGACTATCCAAAACTCTAAAAACACGTCAGTAGTTATGCAATATTCGTTTCATTTAAAAGAGTATTTAAAGGTTGAGCCAAATGCGGCAGAGGATTTAAATGCACATGCTGCGATTGTAAGGACGATGTTAATGGAAGGGTATCCACTTAACGATTTGCCCCGAGCAATTGCGCAAGTGATTAATACAGTGGTTGGGAAACGGGTTGAAATGGTGTTCGGTCAAGATGGAGTTAAAAGGATTATTGAAAAGGGAAAAGTGAAAGCTCTAAAGCGTTCCAGTAAATTAGTTGATAAGGCCAGGTGAGCATCTTATGGGAAATATGAGTGTGCATTATTCAAGCAAGTCAAATGAATGGGAAACACCACAAGATTTGTTTGATGCTTTGAATAAAGAGTTTGAATTTAAAACGGATGTTTGCGCTTTTCCGTATAATGCTAAATGTCCTATATATTATACGCCCGAAATGAATGGGCTTAAACAAAACTGGAGTGGCGTTTGCTGGATGAATCCGCCATATGGACGAGAAATTGGTTTATGGGTACAAAAGGCTTACGAGGCAGCAGTGGGGGGGCGACGGTAGTTTGTTTGATACCGGCTCGCACTGATACGACATGGTGGCATAAGTATTGTATGAAAGGCGAAATTAGACTAATTAAAGGAAGATTAAAGTTCGTAAATAGGACATTACCATCTTATAGGGAGGACGGCGATTTTAAAACTTCGCCTGCACCGTTCCCAAGTGCAATTATTGTATTCCGGCCTGATGCTATTAATAGTGAAAACCCATGTGTTGTTAGCTTATAACTAATAGCGAATAAAAAATAGAGGAGATGAGAGTATGAGCGAGTTTAAAGAAAAAACTAGTGAAAATATCCAGGATTACCGTGTGACGGTTAACGAATGGAGGGAGTTTATTTGTTGGCTACGAGAACAGTATCCAACGTTTGATAAAGATATTGTTAGTAATCCAGAAAAAGCAAGGCTGTTTGCTAATGTGGATGCGTTTTTAAACCGGATGGCAGAAGAACAAGTAAATCCAGGCGAGGCTACTCGTCGGTGCATAATGCAGTTTATTGGGGAAAAGGCGTGTAAGGTTGCGGAGGGTGTGAACGCAACCATTGATAGTATTCAAAAAGAAATGGCTAAATGGCAGGAAGAAAAGGATCAGGCTGAATATGAACGGCTAAAGAACAAATATGAAAACAAATAGTTTATGGTAGTGAGGTTCAATTGTAATTCAAAGATGAGCTTAGAGTGGGGTTCAAAATGAGGTTCGTTTTGAGGTTCAAAAAACCGATGAAAGTATGATACGGCTTATGATAAATAGCGAATGGGTGATAGTTAATAACATACGTAATGTGTAAAACAGACAATGGTAAATTGTTGGAAAAATCAAGGAGGAAAGAATGAAAAGAAAAGTTATTTCGTTATTAATGGTGGGGTTGTTGTTATTCGGGATGTGTGGGACTGCGTTCGCCGAAGAGTCGCAGGATGATTATTATTCGATTATCTTTAATGAGATCATGCGCACGTCGCCGTGGTTGGGCGAGAATGTAGCAAATTGGACTACAAATGCAATTCTTTATGCTTGCGATGAATGGGGCGTTGACCCACTTCTTGCAACGGCAGTGTTTAAACAAGAGTCTGGTTTTTCAATGGAGGCAATGTCTCCGGTCGGAGCAGTCGGCGTTGCTCAGCTTATGCCCGGAACGGCAGAAGGACTTGGCGTCGATCCTTATAATCCGCTGGAAAACATTGAAGGCGGAGTTCATTATTTAAAGATTCAATTGGATCGATTTAGCGGGGCTGGTCAATGGAAAGCGACTTATGCAGTAGCGGCCTATAATGCAGGACCTGGGGCTGTACAAAAATATGGTGGGGTGCCACCTTATTCGGAAACTACGAATTATGTGAATTCAATTAGCCGGATTTATCAGGGATTAAGTAGCTGATAGTTAATAGCTAATGACTTACGGTGAATAACTAGTTGGAGAAAGGAGATGGTTGGTATGTGGAAAAGACGGATTTTATGGGGCACGTTTGCGTTTGTGATGTTTTTCGTGTTTACGCTGGGAATTGCGGTTTATGATAATTTGCAACCGGCGAGTGCGGCGGTTAATACAAATGATAAGCCCAATACACTTCAAAATACAAAAACGGCTATTCAAGCGGCAACTACGGCAGTTAATACAGCAACACAAATTGCGAATCAGGTTAAGAATTTGGCGAGTATGTCTCCGGAAGGGATATTAGCGTCTTATTTAGGAATCTCGAATGAGTTAGGAGAGGTTGTTGATGTTATAAATGCTTATAATGGTTTAATGTCAGCTACAAATAATATGAATACTGCTTGGAATGCGGCATTTAAACAAGTAGATTCATTTTTCGATGGGAATACCAGTGTTTTTAAACAAGCAACAAATACGCAAACGACGTTAAACGCTTTACAGAAAACATATAAAGATAGTATGACGTTGTCAAATTCAATGAAGGATATATCTAATTCTACAGCATTGTTAGAAAAAGACTTAAATTATGTATCAGAGGCTACAGGGATGAAGTCAGTGCAACAAGCTCATGCCAATATATCAGCATTAATAGCAAAGGAAAATATGAAACAAACTCAGCTTTTAGGTAACTGGGCTATGCAACTTGCAGGATATTTTCAATTAAAAAATCAAGAAGCAGCACGAGCAGCTGCAACTAATTTGAATGCAGCGAATTCATTTCAAAATGCTACAGCAACAGCTCAAAGTGCAGTTGACAATAGCGCAAGTTCATCTACGGTTGCAACATCGTGTTATCCTAGCCGATTAACTAGTGCGTATAGCAGTCTTTAAGTGTCTTAAGAAAATCAGAAGGAGGTGTACTAGTTGAATACATTATTTAAAGGAAAAATAAATAAGCTTATGTTTAGTCTTGTTGTTGGGACCTTGTTTTGGGGTTTTGCTAGTGTTTGTTTTGCTGCTAGTACTGGCTTGAGCTGGGACACGGTTTTAACTACATTACAAACAGAATTTACCAATCCAATTCCTAAAATTATGGGAGTTGTGTTTGTAGCTACATCAGGGATTATGTTAGCATTTGGTGAAACTGGAGGAATGTTTAAAAAATCTCTCCAAATAGTACTTGGCTTGGGACTGGCTATTACTACAACTACTTGGCTTGCAGCGTTTGTTGATTATACGGCAGATTCTAGTAGTGCTATTCCAACCGCAACTTTACCTAGTAGTATGACGGGTACTGATTTTGTAAGCGGATTTATGAATTATTTTATTAGTTCATGTATGATTGGCGCTTATAAAATACAATCGACATCTCTTACATTGTTACTTATCCTTGCTACAATTGAAACGGCATTAACCCTCTCTTTTAATTATGAACAAGACCATATAAAATATGTTTTTAAACAAGTATTAACGGTTGGCTTTTTTGCGTTCTTGATAAAAAATTGGGTTGGTGGAAGTTTTGGTATTGCTGATAATATTTTTACAAGCTTTGAAGTTTTAGGATTAAAAGCTGCCGGAGCAGCAATGGCAAATCCTGACAATATAATAAATAATACAATTACAATTGTCTCAACTTTATGGAATACTATATTAGATTGTTCGATGGGTAGTATGGGTTTTATGATAGGTATGACGGTGGTTATGGTGTTTATTATTCTCACTACATTTTTAATGGCTATTGAAATTTTTGTATGTAAGGTAGAGTTTTGGGTTATTTCAACGCTTAGTATCCCACTTATTCCGTTTGGGGTTAATAAACACACAAAATTTTTATTTGAAAAGGTTATTGGTGCAGTGTTTAGTATGGGGATAAAATTAATGGTGCTTTCTTTTGTTGCTGCTCTAGGTATTACGGTTATTCAAACAATGGCAAAAACTATAGCAGCAGATACGACTGCAAGTACGACACTTCCAATTGCTTTACGAATGGTATTAGCTTGTGCTGTTGTATATATGTTAACGAAAAAAGCGCCTGATTTAGCTCAGTCATTGTTGTCAGGTTCACCCTCTTTAGGTGGCAGTGACGGAATGAACGCAATGAAAGGCATGGCTAGTATGGCGATGAAGCCAGCTAGTGCAGCAATTGCAGCAGGTGGATTTGCTCGTGCCGCATCTATTATGCCAGGAGGTGGAAGTACAAGCGATGGGAGTACAAAAGGTACATTAAAAAACATGGGAAAATTAGCGTTAGCTAATATTGCTCAGCCATTTAGTAACAAAGTAGGTGGGCATTTATATAAAATGGATAGAGCTAGAAATGCTTTTGGAAGCCCAAATGAAAATAAATCTTCCAGTGATAATGCTTCTAAAAGTGGAAATAAAGATGAACAAACTGAAAAAGATAAAGCCGGTGTGCAATAAAATTTATTTAACAACCGGGGTGGTGATATAGATTGCGAAAAAAGTTAGTTTTACTGTTGCTTATAGGGCTGTTGTTGTTAATAAATTTAGGAACTTGTATAGCGTCCACTACTTATGAAAGTGATAGCAAATATCAACTTATCTATCAAACTGTTTATAATGTTAGAGGCGATGCATCTGAATCTAAAAAAATAACAGAGGCTATACTACAATACAGTGGGATATTTGGGATAGATCCTTTTTTAGCTACGGCGCAATTTAAAGCAGAAAGTGGTTTTGATATTTCGGCTGTATCGAGTTGCGGAGCAATTGGAATTGCTCAGGTTATGCCAACAACGGCAGCAGCTTATTGTGATGGAAATGATTACACAACTATTGATGGTAATATTTATACTGGGATTCATTATATAAGTGAAATGGTAGCTACATATTCTAAATATGGTGACATGGGGGTTACACTTGCAGTAGCGGCATACAATGCAGGAACAGGAAATGTAACAGATTCCGTACCTAACTTTACAGAAACATTAAATTATGTAGAAAAAGTTTCAACATATTATGCAACGCTAACTGGTGGAAATCCGTTAAGTGCTTCATCTAATACGACTCATTGGTGGTCTAGTTTTACAAAAACCATTTATTTAAATATTGATTTTGATTTTGCAAGTCAATTGAGAGATGTTATTAATACAATATCAAATCAATGTACAGCGGGAATTGAATTAATTAAAACCGATGTGAAATGGTTATTCTTTGTTTTAGTATTAATAGATTTTGCGGTTGCAGCGATGTTTAATCTGTTTGATCCTGATGGAGAAGATATTTTTAATTGGCTGTTTAAAAGGTTTTTAAAGTATGGTTTTATTTTATATATGATAGTTAATTGGGGTAATATAGTTGCTAATGTTTCTATGAATTATTTTGTAGAAATGGGGGCAAAGGCTGCCGGATCGACATATAGCGCAGCAGGATTAATATTATCAGATCCAACATCAATTGTTCAGAAAGGTGCATATATTATTGGTCCAGTATTTGCATATATAAAAACATTTTATGGTATTAAATTTTTAATCCCAGGAAGTATTATTCTAATACTTGTCGCTTTGTTGCAAGCTTTTGTTATATTAATATGCTTTATTATTGTAGGATTTGAAATTATGTTAGCATATTTAGAGTTTTATGTATTAGCATCACTAAGTGTCGTTACTTTAGGGTTTGCCCCGTTAAAACATACAAAGTTTGTAGGGGAAAAAGGTGTAGGACTTATGTTGGGAGCAAGTATAAAATTAATGCTTTATAGTTATTTTTCTGTGGTGATGACAGAGGTAATAAAAAATTATTCGTTAGTAACCTATAGCTTTGAGAGTTATTTACGAGTAATGTTAATTGCTATATTATTTGTTGTTTTTTTAAGGAAAGTAACAAGCACAGCAGGGAAACTTCTTTATGGTGGAAATCCAAACTTTTAAGAAATGAATTACTAAAAGAAGGAGGCTTTTGTGTGTGAAAAAAAGTAGTATCGTTATATTTTTAATTATATGTATTCTTATTATAGGAAGTATTACTGTTTTTGCTGTAGCTATTCCAGGAACAACGGAACCGTTTGATCCAACTAATTATTGGACTGAAACCACAATAAGTACACCAGATAGTACGCCATCTACATATACAATGACAGATTTATCAAAGCAAGGAAATCAGGTTTATGATGCGCCTGATCATAAATATACCGTCGTTGAACAGATAAAAGCGATTACTCAGGCAGTAAATACAGCGACAGAAATAGCACATCAAGTAACTAATTTAGCAAGTATGTCTTCTGAAGCGTTAGCAGCGCATCTATTAGGATTAGATAATGAGTTACAACAATCAATTGAAGTTGTTGAAGCATGGGATGGGCTAATGAGTGCAACTAATACTATGACAAACGCTTGGAATTCTACGTTTAGTCAACTAGATACGTTTGCTCATGGCGGAACTAGTGTAATAAATAAAATGAATAACAAAAAAAGTAAATTAGAAATATTGGAGACTACTTATAAAGATTCTATGAATACTGGCAGGCTTACGAATACGATTAATGATGAAGTAACGTCACTTAAAACTGCTGTGAATGAAATTAGTAATGCTGAAGGCGCAGTTCAAGCCGAACAGGCACAAGCAGATATTACTGCGAGTATTGAAACAATAGAATTGAAAAAAACGGTTCTTTTAAGTGATATGGTTGGATTAACATCTATTACATCACAAGTAGAAGCACAAGAAATTACTGAATCGAGAGGAACTTTGGTGACAGGTTTCAATTTTGGCGTGTCTGATCCTTATAATCCATCTACTTATGATAATTTAATGTATACTAGGCCGACGGGGCAGGGGATGATTAGTTTTTCTAGTGATTAAGATGGGAATGGTGATAAGTTGTGGCGAGGGTTGTGATTTGTGACGATTCGAGAGTTATGAGAAGGCTCCTTCGGCGGGCACTGGAAGAAGCGGGGCATGTAATTGTGGGCGAGGCTCAAAATGGGCAGGAAGGTGTGAACCTTTATAAGAAACTGAAGCCGGATGTGATGACTATGGATATTAATATGCCGCTACTCTCAGGGCTGGAGGCGACGAAGGAGATTCGGCGAGAATTTCCGGTGGCAAAGGTGATTATTGTTTCTTCGATGGGGCAGAAGTGGTATATGGACGCGGCAAGGGAGGCTGGGGCTAAAGGGTTTTTAGTAAAACCTTTTAGCTCTAAAGAACTGCGGGCGGCGATATGCTAAACGTAGCGGTTTGTGGTTAATTGTTTGCTTTGGGACGCGATTCGCTGATTTTTTATGGAGAGGTGAGAATATGGAAGAGTTGTTAAGAGAAGCTGTTCGTTTAGTTGCTTCGGATTTACATATTGTGGTGGGCGTTCCTCCGGTGTTCCGGGTTGATGGGAGGTTGACTCAAAAAGATAGTATGGTATTGACTGATTCGGATACAAAACGGTTCTTTTTAGAGATCACGAATGAGAAGCAACAACGTTATTTCGAGGATGAGGGCGAAATAGATTTTCCGTTTGTATTGGAAGGTGTGAGCAGGTTCAGGGTAAACGTATTTCGGCAACGTGGTTCTGTAGCGATTGCGGTGAGGGTTATTTCGGAAAGTGTGCCTTCAATTCAAGAATTGAAGTTGCCGTTGACACTCCAAAAGTTAGCGGAAAATCCGCGTGGTTTGGTTTTGGTTACGGGTCCAACAGGAAGCGGGAAGTCAACTACTCTCGCGGCAATGATTCGATATATTAATGAAAAAAGGGCGTGTTATATTTTAACGCTTGAAGATCCGATTGAATATTTACATTCACATAATAAATCGATTATTAGTCAGCGAGAAGTGCATACGGATACTAAAACGTTTGGGAATGCTTTGAGAGCGGCACTTCGTGAAGATCCAGACGTGATTCTGGTTGGCGAAATGAGAGACCACGAAACAATGGCAACGGCTATAACAGCGGCGGAAACAGGGCATTTAGTGTTTGCGACACTACACACGTCAAGCGCAGCCCAGACGGTTGACCGCATTGTGGATTCGTTTCCCGCTTATCAGCAAAACCAAATTAAGGCTCAATTGTCGGTGACCTTGCAAGGAATTATTTCCCAGCAATTGTTGCCAAAAGCAAAGAAGAAGGGGCGCGTTGCTGCTCTTGAAATTTTAGTTGCTAATCCAGCAATACGTAATTTAATTCGAGATGGAAAAACAAATCAGCTTAATTCTAGTATTCAAGGTGGGTTTTATCTCGGCATGCAAACGATGGATACAGCTTTACGTGATTTAGTAAGAGGAGATGTTGTAGCATATGAGGATGCATTGGACCGAGCATTTAATGCAGAGCAGTTTGTAAATTTGGTTAGCTGCAAGGATAAGGAGTAGCTAATATGATGTGTTTTTGGGGAGGCTTAAAGAAGAATGAAGGTTAATCGGATTTTTTTGTTGGCAGTTGTTTGTTTAGGGTTAGTAATACCATCGGCTTTTGCAGGATCGTTGGTGTCTGATAATGGATTAATTTCTATTGTAAATGATAATGTCGATGCGAACGTCTCGTGGGTTTGGGTTAAGGTTTCAAAAGAGGACAAGCAAACAAATTATTATTTTCAACCGGTTCGAGGTGGGATTAATCAGACCGTTGGATTAAAGTACGGATCTGGCACGTATAAGATTCAAATTTATCAAACTAGCGGGCAGAAAACTGGGACATATCAATTATCGGATGAGTTTAGCGCTGAAAACCGTGATTCTAGATCTGCGTATCAGACGATAAGCGGCGATAGTTCATTCGTTCTTACTGACAGAACCGTTCCTAACGGAGTAAGGTGGCTTTGGATTCAAATTATTAAGGATGATAAAAAGGTTGATACGGTGCTACAACCGGTTAATGGGTATTTCGAAAAGAGACTGTTTTTGAATTACGGACCAGGTGAGTATCAGGTTTCGGTCTGGCAAACTGATGGACAGCAACAAGGGAATTATAGCCCGTATGATAGTTTTTTGGTGAGTAATAGGGATAGTCGGGATATGACTTATTTAATGCCTTCAGAGAGTATTGAAAGCGGCTCCCCGTTAATTGTGGATTTGGCATCGCAAATTACATATGGACTGTCTAGCGATTATGAGAAAACAAAGGCAATTCATGATTGGGTTGCAAATCATATTGCTTATGATGTGGAGGCGGTATTCTCTAATACAGTAAGGGAATATACAGCGTTAGAAACTATGCAAACAAGAAAAGCAATTTGTAATGGGTATGCTAATTTAACAGTGGCTCTTAACCGTGCAGCGGGAATTCGCGCAAGAGTGATTGCTGGATATGCACTGGATTACGGAAGTAAGGATAATGAAAGTATTTTTAAGAATATGTCTGAGAACCATGTCTGGGTTGAAACCTGGGCGAATAACCGATGGATTCTTCAGGATACTTGCTGGGATGCTGGTGGTGTAAACGAAAATCGGCAGTTTGAATTCAGGTTTAGAGAGACGTATTTCGATATGGATACAACAGAGTTTGCAAAGACACATACAAAGACGAAGGAAGTTAGTGAATAGCTAATAGGAGGTGACGCAAGAGGCGTGGCCTCTTTTTTTATTGAGTTGATGGGAGAAAATGGGAGAATTTTTGACATTTATGATAATTTTTTAGCTAAAAAGTGATTTATATTAAAGATAATAAAGCAAATAAATTAAAAAAAAGGGGTGTTTTGAAATGGGAATAAATGAAATGGATGAAGTAAAAGTGAACAATACGAAAGATTATGATGAAAAACAATGTAAAAAACAATGCGATTTTGAGAGACTGGCTGAACCTAGAGTAACTGAGGCGATTCATCGGCTTGAACTGGTTGGTAAGCTGGGTAATCGTAATAGCTATTATTATGATAAAGAGCAGGTTCAAAAGATTTTCCAAGTGATAGATGATGCGGTTGCAGAGATGAAAGAGAAGTTTGTAGCTAAGGAAAAAACGGGGAGAAAAGCATTTAGTTTTAAAAATGAATAAATGATGTCCGGAAACTAACGGTACGAAAGGGGCAGGAAATCAATAGGTTTCTTTGCCTCTTTTTCACTTTTGACATTTATGATAATTTTTAACGGAAGTTTTATTCTATGCTAAAGATAAAGACAAGTTTTGACGTTGCTTTATAACGGAAAGGATGGGAAATATGGCGATTGTACTGGGAAAGTCGAGTAAATTTTTTGGTGATAAGGTGATTGAACATAAGGGAGCAGAAAATGTTGTGGCTTTGGGATCAAGATGCACTGGTATAGCTAAAGGGATCGTTATTCCGACGCTCTTTAAATGGGAACGTAGTGCTGTTGTGGTTGATATTGGCGGCGAAATCACGTCAATAACGGCATCAACTCGGGAAGCCATGAAACAAGAAGTTATGATATTTAATCCTACGGGTGATCCGGAAAATATAGACAGGCGAGCGGTTCATTATAATCCGTTGGCGGAAATTCGAATGGAAACGCGGTTTGAGTACGGAGATGTATGCGAAGTCGTTGATCTGCTGCTTGAAATACCGGATGGAAGAGAAAGAACATTGGCCGTTAATGAAAGCAGAACATTGTTAATCGCAACTATTCTTCATTTATTGTATGCATATAAAAAGGAGCAAAAAGGGGTCCCTACACTTCAAGAGGTAATGAATTTTATTTTAAAGGACGATGGTAAGTCAACTATTTGGGATTCGATAGAGGAAATTAATGAAGGATTTTTGTCTCCATGGGAATCGTTAGCTGTTCATCCGAATATCCCAACGCTTGTAGCAGAACTGAAGCATTGTATTACGGGTGATGATAGCGTTGCAGCAGTGTTGACGGTTGTTTGTGATGCTCTGAAACGATATTGTGAACCATGGATTGCGGCGAATCTTAAAAGCGATGAATCGTTGATTGAAAAAATCATTCGGCGAAATCCAACTAAAACAGTTTATTTAGTTATGTCTTTAGGAGATGTCTCTTGCGTAATGCCGATTATTAGGATGTTTTTAAGCCAATTGGTAAAGCGACAGACAGAGGTACAACGAACGGAAAAGGACTTGCTATTAGTTTTAAATGATTTTGAAGAACTTGGTCGGCTGGATTGGCTTGAAAATGAGATGGGGATTTATTATGGACTGGGTATCCAAATTCTGATTACATCTACGTCTATTCCGGCGATTCAAAGAAATTATTCGCCGAGAAACAGTATCTTGGAGAATTGCCATGTGAAAATATTTAAAGGTGTAGCGGATATGGAAACAGCTAAATATGTGTCTGGACTGAGCGGAGGAAAGCTTCGAGAGTTTGATGTTACCTGTTTGAAAAAGGAAGATGAAATTCTGTTTAAGTTGTATGAACCAATGCGAATTATTCGAGGAATTAACTATTGGGAATATATTAGTGGTAAATAGAAAGGATGATTATTTGTGAAAAGTTCAATGGCGTTAGTTCGTGAGTTTAATGATTTATTAGGAATAGATACTCTTTTGGTACTAACTGACAGAAGTAAAGTAATTTCTAAACTAAGAGAACAGAAACAGACTGCTATTGTAGTGGATTATGGCGAAAAAATGGTGGAGGCTACAACGAAAGATAGAAATACGTTCCTATTTAATCCAACGATTAATTCTAATCAAGTTGATCAAAACATGATGAAGTATAACCCATTATCAGAGGTTAGGTTAAAAACAAGATTCGAATATGATGATGTTTGCCAGATTGCAGAAGTAATTATGTCCGGACAAGAAATCCAAAATGTTATAGTTCGTGAGATTGCACGAGATTTATTAATTATGGTTATTCTCCATTTGTGTTATGTTAGTGATTTTTATAATAAAAAAAGGCCTAATATTTGTGATATAGAAAATCACTTGTTCAGAACCAATATGAATATAGCAGATGCAATAGATTCCTGGGGAAAATGTATTCATATTTCAAAAGATGAATTTTTATCAGATAAAAATATTTTTGAACAAGTGTATGGAGAATATATTGATGGCTTATCACAGATAAAACAAAATCTTAAAATAATTCAGGCTGAAGATAAAATTAAACCGTTTTTAACTCATCCTCAAATAAAAAGTATTAGCCGTATTTTATTGAACTTTCCAGACTATCGTTGTTCAGAAGCGCTTTTGGTAATAAAACGATGTTTAGAGCCTTATTGCAACTCTAAAGTGATTAGAAATATGGACGAAAGTAATTTTGAAATGGATGATATTGTTTCGTCAAATAAAGGGAAAACTGTCTATTTGATCGTTGAACCTTGGGAAACGAAAAATAGTTTACCTGTTATTAAAATGTTTTTAGAACAAGCTATTAAGCGACACAAGATGATGAAATCATCGAGGGAAAATTTATTATTGGTATTTAACTCAGGTGATATTAAGGATGATATAAACGAATTTGTTTGTATTTAAATCTGGATAAATGATATTGCTGGAATAAAAACAAAGGGAGGCTAGGTTTTTATGGGGATTGTACTGGGGAAAAAGAAAGGGCTTTTTCGAGATAAGTTGGTCGAATATGATGGTACGGAAAATGTTCTGGCGTTAGGATCATGTCGTACTGGAAAGACGGCAGGAATCGTTATCCCGACGCTTTTTAAATGGAAGAAAAGTGCTGTGGTTATTGATCATAGGAGCGAAATTGCGGAAATAACGACTAAAGCACGAGAAAAAATGGGACAAGAAGTAATTTGGATTTTTCCAAATGCGAAAGATGAATCTTATCCTCATACGATAACTTCTTATAATCCGTTAGCAGAAATACGCTTAGACACAGAGTTTGAGTATGGTGATGTTTCTGATGTGGTTGAGATCCTTTTAAGAATAGAAAAAAATTCTGAAAGAAGACTTCAAAGCGCACGATTGTTAATGATATGTGCTGTTTTACATCTTTTACATGTGTATAAGAATAAAGGAAATGGAGTACCAACATTAAAAATTCTATCGGAATTTATTTTAAGAGGTAATGAGGAATATACTTTGTGGAGTATTCTGAACGAAATGAATCATAAACCCGTTTATCCTATGATTCCGGAGTTAATAGTAGAAATCCATAAAGATATTGATATGTATGATTGCGAAATGATTATGCAAATTATTGGGGATTGTTTAAAAGATTATTGTACGCCGACATTTGCAAAGAATTTAGAGAGCAATGAATCGTTAATTGATAAGATTATTAATAACGATTCAAATATAACCGTGTATTTAATGACTCATTCATATGAGGACTATAAAACGGCTCCTTTATTTGCAATATTTTCTAAGCAACTAATAAAAAGAAAGAAAATTGAAAAGCAAGAAGAAAAGGATTTGCTTTTAGTAATAGACGAAGCAGTTGTGCTTGGTCCATTAGATTGGCTTGAACAAGGAAGTATTGATAAGACTGGTATTCAACTTTTAATGACGCTACAAAGTATTAATCAATGCAATAAAATGTATTCCTCTGCTAAAATTCTGGAACAATTTAAGATTAAAGTTATTACTGGGGTAAATGATGCTAATAGTCCAATGTATATAAGCGAATTATCTCAAGGTGAACTTACTCTTGAAGATGTGTATAGAGAAAAAGAATTATTGCTTTTTGTTGAGGGTAAAAAGTTTCAAAGGGTACATAAAACTATGTATTGGAAAGAAAAAGTATTTAAGAATTATTTAAATGATTAAAAAAATAAGGGGTTTCTTTTCACCGGAAAGTTAGTTAATGAAGGGGTGGTAAAGATGAATATCCAGGGACTTAAGGAACAAAGGGACATTCGTGAGTATGTTGCTCAACAGCTTGAGCTATGGGGTCATGCTAAAAGCGCTCATTTAATTCGCGGAAATGTGTACGCCCGGCGTGAAGGACTGGATGTTTTATCGTATGCCCATGTGACTAAAATACATTATGAAAAGCTGAATCAACGGTCGTTTGATGATTTTTATAAGGAAATGAAAGCGATGGTTGAAAGGTTGCCAAAACAAAATGCCCGGCAAGATGAAGGGATAGAACTATATAGGGAACTAAACCAATGTGCTGAATGTTTGTATGGCGATAATAGAAAACCAGGGTGGATGAAAAAAGACTTGCGATTTGAATTTTGTAACGAAATTCAAGGGTTTGATAAGCAGGTCAATTATGAAGAGGCTAAACGGGATCTGATTTGGTTTGTTGGTGAAAATGAAGATTTTAAGCTGGTACTTAATGAATGGGAAAGAGTCATGGTGCTGTATTATCAGTCGAAGGGTTTAGTCGAGGAGTATAAAAGAGCAGATAATCGATTGAGCAATTGTTTGATGGATTTGTGCGAGTAAGGAAGGATGACAGATGAAATTTCCGATGGTTAGAAAGATTGAGTTTGAAGATGCATTTGCGTTTTTAGGGTTTTGTGGTTTTGTTTTTATCCCTGGAATTTATTTAATGTTATATGGATTCTTACATGAGTGGAAGTCGGTTGAGGAAATAGTTTTAACGGTAAGTATTGAAGGTGCCCTGTTTTTATGGTCGATAATGTATTTAATTATACGAAGAAATACGCTTGATTGCGTTGGTAAGCCATTGGCTGGAATTACTTTTGTATGGTCGGGATTAGGACTAATATCAATAGGACTAAAATTTTTGATTGTAGCATTATTTTGGTAATCGAAGGAGTGAGATTGTTATTCTACGAATTGGCGGTATGGCACATACTGATGGAATTACGCTGGAAAGTGATAGGTTTAATGTACGGGCGCGGTGGTTAGAAAAGACTAATACAATTATGGTTTGTTCTAGTAGGACGCCTAAAACTGTAGATGAAGTTGATAGTTACATAGAAAAGATTCCGGTTGTTCGAGAAATGTATTCTTTGTTGAAGTTGATAGCGTCAATAATTATAGCAAGTTGGGGTAAGTGTTTGTTATTGATAGGTTTTTTGGAACTATTAGAGTTGTTTATTATTCATGATTCGAAACCAAACGCTTGGAGTGTAATATTAATAATTGTTGGTGGTTTTGTATTGGTAAAGCTGTGTACGGAGTTGTATCGTCTTGGGTGGCATAATGTAGGGTTTATTAAGAAGATATATACATTATTTAGTTTCCATGGGGCAGAGCATAAGGTTATTTTGGCTTATGAAAATGGGCTAAAAAATGATAGTGATGATGTTAGTTTTGTTCAGTCAGTGTCAAGATGCCATATTAAATGCGGAACGAATTTTGTGGTGATTTATTTAGTCTTATATGCACTGTTTATGACGACTATTCAAATTCAAGCTATATCAGAAATAACGCAAGGATTAATGTTGGTGGTTTTATACGGGGTTGCACAGGAAATCTTTTTGTATGCTAGAAAATGGCCAGTTTTGAGTTTGCTAGGGATGGCGATCCAGAAATATGTGGTAACGATAGAGCCGGATAGTAAACAGATCGAAGTTGGGTTGGCAGCATTAAGAGAATTGATAAGGCTAGAAGGAAATAAGACATGAGTAAGTATGTGTCTGGTTCTAATATGGTTCTTGTTTTTATGTTTTCAATGTTAATTATTATAAATATGCTGGGACTAGTTTATGAGTTTGGTTGTTATGGCAAAGACGTAGTTAATTTGGACACATTTAAGGAAACGGTAGGATGGATTAAATATTATTTAGGTAGTATTGTATTTGTGTTTGTTTGGGAGCGAGTATTAAATTGTTTTCGTTCGCAAGATGATTGATTTGAGGTGAGGGTTAATGAGTAAGTCTAATAAATGGGTTAAGATCGTGTTTCTTATTGAGTTTATATTGCTATCTCTAGTTTTTGTTTCAAACCTCACGATTAATGGGCAAGAAGTAGCACTTTTAGGAGAATATAGCTGGGTTTTAAGAACGTTTTGGATGAAGATTGTTACTATTGTATTATTGATTATCTCAGGAACACTTATATATGTATAAACTGAGGTGAATTTAATGAGACCTCTCGAAGTATATAATTCTAAAAAAATAATTGGTGCCAAAATAATTGGTGTTACATTGTTGATTTTAATTGTCATGTTTTTAATAAGTTCTATTTTGTGTGAACAAGATACTGCATTTTTAGGAGAGTATAGTTGGATCTTGGATACAATCTGGGCGAAAATTGTTGCGATTATAATAATAATTCTTATAACACCTTTGATAGCAGCGATAAAATAAAGAAAGGAGAGCGCGATAATGAGTATTTTGGTGTTAGGTGGAGCAGGGTATATTGGCGCTCATGCGGTTCGGCGGTTGATTGAGTTGGGGCACGAGGTGGCCGTGGTTGACAACCTGGCGACTGGGCATGAAAGAGCGATGCATTATAAGGCACGGTTTTATAAGGGGAATCTACAGGATGCGGAGTTCTTAAAAAGTGTATTTATTAAGGAAGGGAATATTTCGACGGTAATGCATTTTGCGGCGAGTTCAATTGTGGGTGAGTCGATGGTGGAACCATTGAAGTATTTTAAAAATAACGTGGTTGGCGCGGAAGTGCTGTTGGAGACTATGAGGGGAATGAATGTGAAACGTATTGTGTTTTCATCGTCGGCAGCAGTGTATGGAAATGCCGGGCAGGTACCGATTACGGAGGAAATGACCACTAATCCTACTAATGCGTATGGCGAGACAAAATTGATGATGGAAAAGATGATGAAGTGGTGTGATACCGCTTATGGAATCAGGTATGCGGCGCTTAGGTATTTTAATGTGGCGGGCGCTCATGAAGCGCATGATCTTGGGGAGGATCACCGGACGGAGACGCATTTAATACCGCTTTTAATGCATGTGCCGCTCGGTAAACGAAAGAACCTCACAGTGTTCGGTGATGATTATGATACTCCGGACGGGACTTGTATTCGGGATTATGTGCATGTTCAGGATTTAGTGGATGCACACGTACTAGCTATGAAGTATTTGGAAGATGGCGGAGTTAGTGATGTGTTTAATTTAGGGAGCAATCAAGGGTTTTCGGTGAAAGAGGTTGTTGAAATGGCGCGGCAGGTTACGGGAAATAAAATTCCTGTAGAGATCGGAGCACGGAGAGCAGGCGATCCGGGCAGGCTTGTTGCTTCGGCTGAAAAAGCTAAGCGAGTGTTAGGGTGGTGTCCGACTAGGACAAGCCTTAAGCAAATTGTCGAGGATGCCTGGGGTTGGCACTCATCTCATCCTAATGGGTTTAAGGATTAAAAAGGAGGTATTGGTATGGTTTATTATATTGTAAATGCATTGGCTATTTTACTGAATGGGGCGCTGGTGACGGGTTTGTTGATGGCGCTAAGTTGGGGCGGAGTGCCGGTGGCTATCGAAGTACATAAAAAACTTCCGTTTATTCCAGAAGAATATGTTTTTTCGGCAATAACTATTGCTTGTCTAGTTGTATTTATAGGAATAGGGTTGTCGCCGGTTGTGGATATGATAATGCGATATGTTAAGGGATATAGAGAGATGCTTAGGGATGAAAAGGAATTGTTTGAGCCAGCGTTTCGTGAAGTGGTAGCTAAGGCAGGGAAAGACCGGGATGATTTTAAGGTTTATGTGACTGATGGTACCGGAATAGAGTCGGATAGTCTCGGATTTAATAATTTATCGGTGTCGAGAAAACTATTGAAGGGTTTAGATATGGGTGAGATTGCGGCGGCAGCGGCGCATGAAGTTGGGCATTTAGATATGGGACATGGGGTACATATTAGGGTGTTTTTTGCGGTAAACGTGTTGGGGCAATTGGCTTTGTGGCTGACAAAACGGTGTTTAATAGTGTTTAAAAACATTTATAATTTGGAACTGCCGGTGATTAGCTGGCTTGGGATTTTTGGGTTTGGGACGTTCCGGGTAATTCGAGTTGCGATTGAAGTTTTATTAATATTACCGTTATTAATCGGCGCGGTTATTGGTTTTCGGCAGAATGAGTATGCGGCGGATAAGTATGTAATAGGTTTGGGCTATGGTGAGGCACTACATTCATATTTACTTAAAATGTTGGATGATCCGCAAACGGAAAGTAAAGATGGCAGGATTATGCGGTGGGTGAAGAGGATGATCTGGCCGGGACCTGGTAAACGGTTGGTTGAGGTCGAAAAGCTTATTTAAGCGGATGGGGTTTCATATGGAGCAATGGACAATGGATCTAAGGATATATGGTTTTAATTTGTTGAGATTTAGGAGGGTGTAGCTTATGGAAGAAAAAATGCAGGATGTTAATGGGGTTAATGATGTAAAACAAGAAAGAGATAGTTCAGTTGAGGAAAGTGCGCCTGAAACAATGGTTGGTGAGGAACTAGGCAGCGAAGGTGAATATCCGGAGTGTATGGACACAGTTAAGATACCAGGGATGACTAATGAGGAATTTCTTGAGGCGATGAATCAACTGTTCGTAGATGTTCAGGATGTGGTTACACGATATAAAAATAGCGAGTTTATTCTCACTACACTGTCAACTAAGGTACGTGATGATGCGGATGAAAATAAAAGGTTAGTGGAAGTGTTCCGGGAAGAAAACAAGAAACTCGCTACTTCAAGCATGACTCGAATTGATAAGGCGTTTGCTTCTCTAGAGGCCGCTGCAAATATTATGAGTACCAGTAATAAATATCTAATGGATGCAATAGCAGATGAAATTGCAAAATTCAATAAAAAATATGAAAAAATTATTTTCGGAATAGGGATTGAAGCGGCTAAAAAGGTTGATGAAAAATTAGAGGTGACTTTACAAAATTTCCATAATGAGCTGGAAGAAATAAATAAACAACACATGGAAATGGTTGATAATGTCCAACAGAATCATCAAAAAATTGTTGCAGAGGTTCAGAAAGTTTATTCGTATACGGGACTCACACAGACCGGAATTTGGATTTGGCGTTGGGTTATGTTGGTTACGATGTTACTGTTAATCCAAAATGTGTTTAAAGTTGATAGTGTTTTAAGTTGGATTAAGATTATTACTGGGGTTGGGTTGTTTTGTTAAGCAAAAATAGTATAAAAAGAGCCAGCGAACGCAAAATATGCGTACAACTCGCTGGCTTTGGTTTTAAGAGACTTTATTGGCTTATGTAGGGAATCGTAAGGAACAAATAAAATAGCGGGCTTAAAAATGAAATTTAGCCTCTCTTTTTGGGTCCGATAACATAGCTTATGTTAAGTAGACTGGAATAGTTATTATACAGTAATAGATTTTAATTACGAAAAAGTATTTATAATTACATAGCCTATAGGCTATAGCCAGATTCTCTTTTTATTGTTTTAAGTTCAGGAGAATTTGCAACTTTCTGGATTAATGCTTGTGGATTTTTAAGTGGCTCTGGACTGTGCTCTAAAATTTTTGGTATGCGGTATTGAGGAATCTTGTTTTTCAATAATTCGGCAATGATTTGCCCGTTGGTGTTATCAGTCCAGCATTGTCCTTTTTCCATTAAAACTTTTTTTGCGTAGGCGTTGAAAATATCTTTAGTTTTTGAATGAGAATTTAGATTATCTATATTAGGAAGATTGGAAAGGTTATTTATTAACTCTTGTTTTATAATATTTTGCTTGATAACTTGAAGCTTCTCGGGTGTCCATTTACTTTTAGGATTTATTTCGTTTTGCGGATAAATATGTATTTGCTTATCTATTGTTTTTTCAAGAATTAAAATAGGCGCATCTAACGAATTGTTGTATACTTTGGCCGTATCGGCTGCTTGGACTGCGCCTGGTAATAGTTCCATAGAATTATGATAGCGAGAAACGATTTTTTCTGGAGCTACATTGTGACCACCATTTGTTACTCTATTTTTAACCCGATGTTTGTTAATTGAGGGAGATTGTGTGGAGACAAAAATTAAATGTGTTTCAAACCCATTGTCTTTTGCTTGTTTTAACAAGTCAACCCGACGTTGTGTTGACATAACCGTCTCGGTTATAAATGACTGCTTATTTTCAATGGCTGATTGGCGTTGTTGGTCAGCCATGTTTGCTGCTTTGACGTTGATAGTATCAATTTCATCCTGCGATAAATTGTTTCTATTTAGGTCCTTGTGCCGAATTATTTCACTTGTAATATCATCGGCGTTTATATATAGCGATGGTGGTTGGAACGGTGAGTTAAATATCTCTTTTATGACACTGCTCTTCCCTGAACCGTTAGGACCGGCAATCATAATGAAAAGCGGTTTATTTTCCATCATCTTCACCTTCATCGTCTATATATTCTTTATGCCCATCTGGGTAAAGCAGATAGGTTCCCTTTGCGTCGCCATGAGCCGTAGGGTTGCCTTTGGCATGTGCTTCAGCTATGGCGTTTTTACCCATGTTTTTTAGTGCTTGCTCTAATTCTTTACCTGTGAGTTCGTGAAGCTTTTTCATGATAAATCACTCCTATGCTCTTTTTTGCTTATCTCAATATATCTAGAATTAGGTGGTAGGGATTGTGTGTTTCGGTTGTGATGGCGAAGCATCCGGTCGGAGGAATGGATTCTCCTTCTTATGTTTCGATAATGAAGGATTCGGTAAGATATGCTATACTGGTGTTGGGTTTTACTACATAAACTCCCATTTTAAGACAATGTTTCTTATTCCCATTATAACATATCTGAATGGCGATGTAGGGTTTGTTGATAGTATTAATAGTTGTTCCCTTTTATTCTTTTACTGCTTTTTCTACCATTAGGGCAATTAGGCAGATACATTCTTGAACGGTTAAATCTTTATTCCAATCAGCACTACTATAAGCGGGAGTAATATCGTTTTCCCAGACAGTTATTGCGGGATAATCATCTTTGAATAGGCTGATTTCCACCTGATAAAAGCGTTTGCGGAGAGTTTCGGCTACGGTCATAGTAAGATTATAATCAGTGCAGTAATTCGGAACACTCATAAAATAATCACCGGTTGGGGAAATCCATGAATATTCGCCACGCTTTGGATTGCCACGCCGCCAGTGCATTACAGCTTCAGCTACCCATTCGTTTTGCTTATCCTTGTTTAACGAGTCCCATTTTGTAAAGATACGTTCTTCTAGTACGTTTACCTTAACCATCATCCATCTCCAAATTTTTTGTATTCAGTATTTATAGGTACTGCTAAATGATTTTTAGTCTAAAGTAATTTTTCCATTTTGTCGTGAATTAAAGATAATTCAAAAAGGGTTCTCTCTTTGTGAAAGTTTTTTACGACACAAATGTCTTCGGCTAGATCGCCCCAAAAATGAGCAGTATGAATTTCATAATCTATTTCTTTGATTTCAAGAAGAAGTTTTTCTTCCTGCTTTTTAAGTGGCTTTAAAGCATGTTGCTGTTTTAATTTTTTAAAGTAGGTCATAATGGTTTTTAGTAGCATAATACTTCTCCTATATCTCGGTACCGTGATGGAGTTTACAATAGAGTTCGACTCGTTTTCCTTGGCTGCGATATTTCCCAAATAGTGCGGGGAAGGCAGCTTCTTTGCAATATTTATATTTACCGTTAAGCAAGTAAAGACAGATTATGGAGTCTGTTTCCTGAGAGGCTTTTAGAGCTTCTTGATATACTTTTGACATAGATTCAGTCACCTCTTAATAGGTTGGTGGGGCAATCTTTTTTCGCCAGCGATATAGAGCGGATTTACCGATGTTGTATTTAGCGGTGGTTTCCTGGTAGGTGTGCGTTTTGAAGTATTCGACTACTTCGCGCTTAAATTCGTCGGTGAAGTTTGCTTTTAGAGAGGGTAAGTTTAAATCGCTTCGAATGCGGGATACTTGGATTTTTACCGTTATTTCTGCGTGATGATATTTATTCATAACATAATTAAGACCGTGTGATCGGTATTCTTTAAGGTATTGAAGATTCTTTTCCTGGGTTGACATAGTTTTGAGTCCTCCCCGTTTTTACGCCCGAATATGGAAGATTGAGCGAAATTCTTGATTAATATATAACTCCGAAGCGGAGTGCGGTAAGGAGGAGAACGAAGTGGTCCTTTAAGCACGTTAACGAAGGCTAGTATAATCAAGAAAGGATTCGCGCATTTAATTGGCCTCCGTACAAAAAACGGAAGGCTACAGATTGAGATTGCTAATCCCTTGCGCTTTTAAGACTTGTGATGAATCCGTGGAAGTGGTTTATTTTCGTCTGTTTCAAAAGAGGCTAATTTCCCTGTGGTTTGTTTTTCGTAAAAAGCCTCTATTAACGTTAATATTGCATCTCTAATTCTTGGTGGTTGTGCCAGTATATTAAGGAACTTCTTAAATAGTATTATTTCTCTATCTTCATCGGACAAGGACGCTAATGATGGAGATGGATCATTAACCTGTTTTTCGGGCGAAGTTTTGAAAAAGTTTATTAGGGAGAAGTTCATGGCATTGCAAATATTTTCAAATTCTTCTTGTTTTTCAAGGTCTTTTTGCGGTTCTGCATCTTTAATATGAACTGATATTTTATGAAGTCCTTTGAACCAGGTTGCATTTTTTAAGTATGTTGCAATTCTTTTGTCGGTTGCAATGGATTCATCATGTTCAATTTCAACGGTAATAATAGATTTTTTTAAACCCAAGAAGCTCCCCTCCACTATTTTAAGTGCTTTAATCAGCAACTTTATCGGTTTTATGTTTATACCAAGATACGAGTAAATACGAAATGATTAATAGAGCTACAATAACAACTAGGCGAGTGGCGTGTTCGTGAATTGCGGCGAGGTCGTGGCCGAGGGTGACCTCGATCCAGGCGGAAGGGATTTTGCCGAGAAAGGTTGCTAAGACGAAATCGCGAAAGGCAATACTGCTTACGGCGGCTACTACAGTGATGATGCCGGACGGAACAAATGGAACGCAACGGGCTAAAAAGAAGATTTTAAAGCCGTTGTTGCTGCTGAAATCATCGATCTTTTTAAGAAGGTTGCTTTTGGCTATGAGTTGATTGGCATAGTCGCGGAAAATGTAGCGCATTAGTAGAAAACTAATGATGCCACCTACGGATTCAGCACCCCAAGAAATAATGGTCCCCTCTACTACCCCAAAAAGGATGCCGGTTGCCGCAAACATGAGAATGTTGGGAATGACGGCGAGAATGTTAATAAACACGATGATTACGAAGCTAATGAGGGCGGCGTATGGTCCGAAGGAACGAATGTATTCGAGGATGCCTTTAATATCGCCGGTCGCTAAAAGATGGGCAATTTGAACCAGCGGTACGGGTTTAAGGAAGTACAATATGACCGCAACAATGACTATCAGTCCGATAGAGAGTTTGCGAAGAATTTTGGGGTTGGGTTGCATTTGTCATCCTCCAAATATTTTTTATATTGTCGTAATGGAAACGCCTATACGTTAGTATTTCTCTTAGCTTGACAACGGATAATTCTTGCCTTGAGTTCAGTGTTGCGTTCGGCTTTGGTACTAATTCTGGTGCCGTATTTTAATAACCATTTTACACGTATGCCGGTATATCTGCCTTTGGGGTATCTAAACCAATCAATATATGGTCTATGAACACATGAACCGTCCTTTTTCCGCATTAAGACAAGCCTAACTCCTCCTATTTCCTTACGCTTTTTACGCTTGCCCGGTGTTTTTATTTCCCAAATATCACCGACGCGAGGAATAATCAAGCGTATCACCTCTCTTTTATGAATTTATATACTGTTCATATAAAGCTACATGTTTATTTATGAGATTAAGGTCGGCTGTGCTCCCGTTGAGGTTAGCGTACGCACATTGCAGGTCGCAGAGAAAACGGTAGATTTCTCTGTCGTCAGGGTTGCGGAATAGACCGGAACCCCAATGGCTTTTTGTGGTGTTGGTATTTTGGTGGTAACGCCAGAATTTGAAGTCATGAGCAAAACGTGGGTCTATTTTCAAGGAGTTTGTGGGGTCACCATAAATGATAGATTCGTTTTCGTCTTCCATGATTTTATCAATGAAGAGATAACCAAAGATAAAGCGGTCTTCTTCTCTATCTGTAGGTAAGCAAGTCGTTAGGATAGCGAGTTTGCCTTTGTTGCTTTGGCGAATATGCACGGGGCTACCGGTTATGTTAAAGGAATAATCAACAAAAAGCTTACTTTCATAACAAGGATAGTCTTTTGCCGTAACTTCACCTGTAAAGTTACGGCAGTCACAGTCGGGTTTGGAACACCAAATACTGTTGCTCTTTTTTTGGTTAAATTCGTAAACTTCGTTACTGCAAGGTGCTGTGTATCCGGCGTCGTTCCAATTGCATTTAATAGCAAGGCTACGGAGGGCTGGGCATGTGTTTAATATCATGTTCGAAGTAGGTGTTTCTTCACCGTAATGGTAGCCAATAGCGACTATAATGATAAATAGTAAGCTAATGATAGCAATAATCCATAAAAGCATGTTAACTAGTCCTCTCTGTTCTTCTGGTGTGTTTAGATGTTTTTTAACCAATAATGATTGGATTTAGGTAATATGGCGTAATTGCATAACATTGAAAAGATCCTTTCTAGAATTATTGTAATTATGTTTAAAAAGCGGTTTAAATGCATATAATAACAACAAATATTATTTTTGGAGGTTGTTATGAGTTTCGATTTTAGTTTGTACGAACCGAGAAAGAATAGAAAGCATACAAGCGAAAATGCAATGGTGGAAGTTACACCGAAAGGTAGGTTGGTTTTTAACAAAAAAGCGGCGGATCTTCTTGGACAGAAGCATTTTTGTAAGCTGGGGTTTGATAAGAATGAAAAAGCTGTTGGCGTATTAATGCTGGATGAGAAGGATGTTAATGGGTTTCAGATAAGGTATACGACAAAGGGTGCATATATCGGAGCAATGAAGTTTTTTAAACATTTTGAGGCGCTGCCGACTGTAATCGCTAGTGGATCGCCGGTTGTTGAAGGCGGTTATGTCGGGGTTAAACTTTAAGCGATTTTACTTGTTGTAGTAAGGATATAATATAGGTCCTTCTATTTAAGAAATGTTAGTACGAAGTCCGCCTGAGCGTCTAGGCTTTCACGGGCTTCTTTTTATTTTTCAATTTTAGATTCTTCAAAGAAAAATTACAGCTAGACTAGTTAAGCTACGTTCACCACGATAATAAAAATATTGTATAAATCTTGTTTTGTGACATCTATAAATTTGTAGTCTTTGTTCTATTACCACATAATCCCAATCCAGGATTTTGAAAGATGTTACCTACGATAGAAATATCTATATTTCCAGAAACTTCAAGCCAGCTTTCAAAATCATCTCTCTGAAGATACCACCCAACATTCATTCCGTAAAAATCCTTTTCGCCATTGCAATAAGCAACTATAAATCTTGATTTATCTATATCGCCAGCATAAATCTCGATTCCATTCATGTCGTGTAGTCCTATGTATGGCATAATATGATATTTACCATGAATTCCATATCCTACACCATCAACAATTTCTGATATTTCTTGTTCCTTAAACCAACATAAGTCTGTAACGTATATCATTGATTTACTATCTTCGTGCCACGCTCTAAACTTAATTTCTTTCATAACACAACTCCTTAATTTAAAATAAATTCGGCGGTGCTGTTTGTGAGATTCGTGTTTGTAACAGGAAATGTCGCGGTAGAACTGATGACTTCGGTTAGGGTTTTGACGGTGCCTGGGTAGGTTAGGTTTAGTTTGGCTGTACCGTCTTTGTAGGAACGAAGCTGAATGTCTCTTACGCCAGGAATCGCTTTTAGCAGGTCTTCGACGGTGAGAATCTTTTTAAAACTGGCTTGTTTAAAGATTAGGGTTATGGGTTTTGAGGGGTCAGCAGCGTACTGCATGAACTGAGGTAAGATCGTTTCGGCTAGTTGAGTTCCGGCGACGGCAAAGGCTTTTTCGGCAGCTACCTGGGAAGTGATGTCTACGCCACTGGTATCAACGGATTGAGTAGCGATGATTTCAGCGGTGTCTACTTTGATTAGTTTTGCGTCAACGTGTGCCCGGATTGATTTAACGCCGCTTTGTTCAAGATCGCCTACATATTGGCTGGTAGCTTGGCCGACGATAAGGTAGTCAAGTTGGTCGTCCATGGCGATGGTTTTGGCAGCTTGGAGGTTGTTAGCGGCTAAACATTCGAGGAGTTGTTTTCGCTTTATAATGGAAAGCTGATCCGGGTCTAAAACATAGGCAAAGCCGCTTTCATGGAGCTTTTGAATTACGCTGGTTTCACAAGAAGTTGACGAAAGGTTAATAAATCGCATGGATTCCGGAATAATTACCGCTATTCGTGGATCTTGGAGAGCTTTTTTAACTAAGTGAAGCTGTTGAAGCTTACTTCTAATTACGGAATCAGGACTGGTATCGACGGTTGCCCGGATGGTTACGGTAAAAGGAATGCCGGGGTGTTCGTCAATAACGTCATAATCGGTAATATAACCTTGGGAATTGGTGAAAATCTCATCGGAAATAACTTGATAGTTGGCGGTTACGGTGGCAGTGTCAAGGAGAACGCCGACAGTTTGTTCTACGGCAGCTCTCTCGGCTGAGGCAATGGCTCCGTCACGCGATGTCCCCTGCCCTTCAGCGGTAACATCTTGGGCAAATACGAAAGAATTAGCTAATAGTAAATAGCTCATAGTGAATAGCATGAGGATTAGTTTTTTCATATTCCGCGTGATCCCCTTTTCATATATTTTTAAATTGATGTCACCAATGATATATTTAAGCATCATCGTCTCGACTACCAAAAAGTTCTTCAAGGCCAATAATACCTAAGATCACCCACTTTAGCTTCCAGACAATCCATAATCCTACTGTAAATATGGTCGCGCCAACAATAGCGACCTGTACCGGCATAAGTAAACCGAGATGTAACCCCGCAAATACAGCGAGAAGAATAACTAGCCATGACATTGCTTATTCCTTCTTTCCCATTCAACAACGGTTTTGGAGTTGGTTCATTACCTTTGGAGTTTTTCATAAAAAACGAATTCATTTTCAGGAATGTATTTAGTGATAACTTCAAGTTCTTTATGGGTAAACATTTATGCAGCCTCCGAATATTTATAAGGAATGAACTTTATCACCTTGCTGAATCATAGGTGGTTTTTTGTCGCTGATTTCGGCGACGGACATGTTGCCTTCGACTGAGATTATTTTAATGGTGCAGAGGTCGGTTTTGTCTACTCCGATGATTTGACCAGCGGCGTTAGTGATGGTTTCGCCTTCTCTATATACCATAAAGGTTTGTCCAGGTGTTACGCTTTGCTCGGTGCCGATGTCTAAGAAGACCTTCTTACCGATAATTTTGGCGATGCTACCTTCAGTTGGTGATTGCTGGCTGATATGGTTTGCAATCTGGACGATGGCTTTATGTAAGGCTTCGTCATAGACACTGGCTGAGACACGCGTTTGAGTACCTCCTACTTGGTCTACGTGAAGGCCGTTTTTATCAACTTTTCCTTCTACTTGATCGGACCATACAATGACGCCTGTAGTAGTGTCAATCATACGGACGGCAATTTGAACTTTAACGGAAAGACGATTGACTCTTACGCCCATAAGTTCAGTGCTCTTATCTTCTGCACCGGCAGAGATGATTTTGCCGTAAACAAGGTATTTCAGTCCAAGAAGCTCGCCCATCTTAGCAGCACTTGCTGGGTCTACTACGCCAGACAGGTCGAAGGCTTGTTCTTTGAGTACGGAACGGATTTGATCACGTTCAATGAGTTCGAAGTTTTTGTTTTTGGCGAGTTCGGTGGTGAGCATGTCGGTGGCTCCTAAGCCAATGTCATAGCTTCCACCGTCCGGAAGGGATACATAGTAGTTATTGGTTTCAAATTGAGAAATGCCGATGCGTTTCGGAGAACATTCGGCAGTGAGGGCTGCTGCTGAAAAACAGAATAGAGTGGCTAAAAGAATAGTAAATATGGCTTTGTGGGCGAAAAATGATTTCATGGTGGTGGCCTCCTGCTATTTTTAATTTGTAAATTAATTATGAGTTAGGTGGATCGATTTTCTGTGTAAAACCAACAACACGAAGACTGATGATTGTTTTCTCTAAGTCTTCAATGCGTTCAAATTCAATGTTTTCAGCATGACCAGTTTCTAGGTTTAGCATCTGAATCGAAATTGGCTCGTCGCCTTCTTCTTGGTTGGTATATTTGTCCCAAAGAATTTCAGTAATGTCTTCCATAAAGTCAAAAGCATTAGTACCTTGGCTATTGAATTCTTCAAATAAATATGTACGATATTCACCAGCTTGTAAAACGATTTCAATAAGGTGCTTTTCATGAGTGTTGTTACATGGTTCGCTATAAGAGTCGATTAAAGGAAGGGGTTTATGGTCAACGTTTTTGGCAAAACAGACGGTTTTTTTAATTGGAAAAGTGCCGGGTGAATCCATGTCACAGTAAGTCCTGCTGTATTCTTTTTTGGGGCTGGGGCAGTCGAGGCATTTCTGAGGAATAGAACTGTTATGCTCGGACATATTAGGCGGGTAAAGACAACTTAAAATAATACCGGTTTTAAATTGATGGTTTTTCGGAATATCATACTCTTTGCCACATTCGGTGATGAATTTACCCATGATAAGGGCCTCCTTTTAATGCTGTGATTGATGAAATATACAATCAATTTTATGGGGTTCACCTTCAATGCAACCACATTGAGTGCATATTCGGGGAAGAGTTCCTTTTAAAGGGAAGCTGCCTTTTGAGGTGTGAACGGTTCCGATTGATGAGCAAAATGGATTTGGGATAGTAAATGTGCCTGTTGGGTGATATTTAGGAAGGATGTTTTGTTTAGTCACGGGAAGGGCCTCCTACTATTTTTAATATATAAATTAATTATGAGTTATGTAGATCGATTCTCTGTTTAAAACCAACTACTCGAAATCTTCGATATGTTCAAATTGAATGTTTTCGGCATGACCAGATCATTATGTATTAATAATGGTTAGTCATCATCCCAAAGGGGCTTATTGTTTTTGTTAGCATAACATTGCGGACAATAACCGCGGTAAGTGGTTGCTCTACCGCAACAACAGCATTTATAGGGTTTGTCATTGGCTTTTTTGGCGGCTTGACGTTTTTCTTCCTCATGGCGGAGGCGGCTCTCTTCTTCACGACGTGCTTTTTCTTCGAGGCGACGTTCTTCTTCCAGTGCTCTTTGATATCGTATCTCTTGGGCCTCCTGAGACGGGCTAAGCTCATTAATTGCGAAATCAATATACTTTGATTGCAAGCCTGCATCAAGCATCTGATGATAAAAGCTGTTATCTTCTTCTCGGGTAATTTCAGAGCCAGGATGAGTTTCGAGGTATGCTTCAAGGAGCTTTTGATAGTGTATACAAGCTTCATTTTCAAGGAGTATTTGGTGCTGATGTCTTTTGTGAGATTCCCAGAAAGCAAAACAACTTAATATGAGGAAAAGCGCAGGATCGATAAGCCCTTGATAGCCACTGGAAAAGTGCCAACAAAGAAGATCAATGACTGATTTAATTAGTAAACAATAACCAACTACTTTTAATAAAAAAATCATAAGAAAATTCCTTTCAAAATCGGTTCTTTGAGGGGTGCGACCGCGACAGATAGTTCTAGTTTCTTATTAATTAGATTAGACACTATTACTTTAAGCTCTTAATTGCGGTATCAAGTTCGGTATCCTTGTTTTATGCCCGAATAGAGAAGAGCGAGCGAAATCTTGATGATACCGTAACTCCGGAGTGGTGGGCGGCAAGGTGGAGAACGAAGTGGACCTTGCAAACCCATGAGCGTAGGCTAGTATAATCAAGAAAGGATTCGCGCATAGTTGTTGGCTTCCGATGGGCGGAAGGCTACTTTGTTCTGGGTGAGGATTCGAAGAGGTCTTCGGATGGGAAATTAGATGGGGATGATTGCTGGTGTAAAAGTGTTTTTATAAATGAAAGTGCCAGACATTGGTTTTGTTCTGAAAGGGATTGGTATAGTTGTATTAATGCTAATTCCTGGCTGCTTGTTTTTAAAGAGACCTTTTTATCTGATGATAACAAGATTTCTCCTTTTGATATTCGGTGAGGACAGCGTGTGCTGGTCTGGACATTGTTCTAGTAGTTTGTTGATGATACCATAAGGAATACACTATACCGCTTTTTAGTGATACTTTCTGATTTCCCACTTCATTAAGTATTAATCAATTTTGGTGATTTTTGTATAAATATGGTTCCATACCCATTCATTAAAACAATCATTAACTTCTTCTTCTGTACAATCGTCAGGAAATTCCACTATTTCAGTCGGGCTAGAACCGACACCTTCCATGCTTACTTCAAATTTATATTTAACCATTTTCACTGTCCTCCTTAAATTGTAAAATGGCAATGTGTTATTTAGTTTTCTTGATCTGGGGTTAGGGTAGATTTAAGAGCAGAGAGTAGTTTGTCGTACTCTGTTTCGTTTAAGCTAAAGTAATTGTAAATACCACTGGCAGGACTACTACAGATTATGTAACTATCGTCGTTTGTAAAGATATCAATGCCGGTCATGCCACAAGAAAAGTATATTTTAGGCGCTTCCCTGTTTTTGAGTTTCATTAATTCGTCGTAAAATTTGTAGGAATCAATTTCAATATTACAGTATTCAGGTAGGTGGATATTTTCAGGATGGTATGATAATTCGATTAAATAGTTATTCCAGGTTGCATGGAGTTTTTGATATACCGCTGAAACTTCACATTCTTTAATATCCATAATAAGAGCCTCTCTTTACTTTTATTATTTAGAAAATATACCTTGTTAATTTTTATTGGAATGATTTAAATATTGAAGAGCATTTTTAACACGCATGGTGGCTTTGTATAAAAAGTCAGTATCATTAAGTTTTTTTGCTTGGTAAATAGTACGTCTGCGAATACTATTAAAGGTGTAAGCTATACCGTTATTTGCATCTATCCATTGTTGAATCGCAATATTAAGTGGAATGTTTTGAGTTTGCATGGTGAATTTAATTTGCTGATACAGCAACTGATTTGTGAGACTTTCTGATTCGCGTTTTGGCAAGGCGAAAATCCTCCTTTTAACCTAAAAGGTTGGTTATAATTGAGTAGATTGTTTGAGTTACGTCATAAAGAAGTATTAGTGCTGTAATAAAGAAGACGATACGAATTAGCCATTGATGATAATATAAGGTTAATGCTAAAACTAAAAAAATAAATAAGAACGCAAAGAATAATTGCAAAGAAAATATAAGCAAGACGTGTTAGTTTATATTTTGGTTTTGGCGGCTCCGGCTTGGCTTTAGGTTTTCTCGGTGATCTTGCCATAGACGGTCTCCTGCTTATTTTTTATATTTCTTTACGAGAAAGTAGATTCCATAGGCGATAAAGCAGATTAAAATAGGGATAAAGAACATGTTTACTAGTTTACCGCCGGTATGCCAGGCGATGCTATGTAGGAAGCTGTTAAATAGAGAATCTAGTATGTTATGATGCATTATAATAAGTACTCCTTTGAGTTGTATTTTAGCTAGTTTAAGTTATCTAGCAGCTAAGTTTTAGTCTCTGCAATGAGTTGATGAATTGATTTCCATTGTTTTGGCGTTAAGTGATCGGCGTTTTTTAATAGCTCAAAAATGTATTTATTTGTACAAATAAGATGTTTGAAGCGTTCGGGGATTTTATTAGCGGCAATGAGTAAGATGTCGGGGTCTTCATCGAGTATGTGTGCTATTTTTATAATGGCTTCTTCGGAAGGCGGCGGCGCTTGGTCGTTTTCAATTTTACTGATATACGTAAAGTCGATACCAACGTTTGCCGAAAGTTCTCGCTGCGATATACCTTTTCTTCGTCTAAGTGTTTTTAATCGAGTCCCAAAAGTCTTGATATTACTCACCACCTTATAGTATTATTATACCATATGTTGGGTTGAAATTCAACACAACATAATAAAAATAAAACCCATTCCAAACTATATTTGGAGCAGGTTTGTTAAGGTTAACCGAAGAATGTTTTTACGATAATTTTGGGTAATTTATGGTTGATTTAGCTTGCAGGTATAACTGTTTAATAAGTTTAGTTTCTTCCTCTGTGTCTATCCATACGGCTTCATCTAAAGTAAAGCCTTCCAGTAAGGTTTTTTCTTTTCTATAAATGCTTTGCACATTTTAACGTTATCTTCCCCGTCACATTCTCTGATGCAATGAACACAACCAGAATGAGCGTTATTGAAGCAATCCTTACATTTACACGAGTGTATATTGTTACACATAAAATCAGATTGCTGCACTTCTCTTCTATCCATTCTTGTTAAACTTGATCCGTTGGACTAATCTGGTTACAGCCGATGCACTAATCCATTTTGGCTTTATATCTTTGGATAAGGAACACCAAGCATCTCCATTTCTTTCCACACATACTTGCATGAATTCTGTTCAGTAATTTCATTGCCTGACTTGTCAAATATTTTTCCATTATTATAATCCGCACAAGTTTTTGCTTGTCTGTAAGCCGAGAAAGTTAGTTCAAATTGTTCCTTAAAGCAATTCTCCCATTTCACGATGTATTCTATAGGTTCGATATTATTACTCATTTTTTCTGTTTCCTCCAATGCCACAATAACATTAGCGTCTCAAACACTGAACCGTGCCAATTCGTTTTTCAATAACGCCCTGGCTTATTTTTTTGAATGGTTGTAACGCCACCACTTATAGCTGCTAAAAATTTCCTATCAACGTCCTAAGTCATGTGTATTTTTGGATTGGCGTGTCTTAACCTGCGATTTACTTTTAGGATCTGATTTTTCGTTATTTTGTCCAAAATTAAGTACGAACTTCTTACAATAAGCTTCATACTTATCCTGGGCGGACAAACATGTATCAACTAACCAGCCTTTCTCTTTTGAATAATTTCGCAACCCTCGGTAATAAAATTCCTTATGATCCACATCAATAATAAATGGGACAACACCATTTATTAAACATTCTTTGAACATAATCAAGCGTCCAACACGCCCATTTCCATCTTGAAAAGGATGTATGCTTTCAAAAGCAACGTGAAAATCTATAATATCTTCCACTTTTTTATTTTCAATTTCTTGATATGTTGCAAGCAAAATTTTTATATCTCTACTAACATTTTTCGGTAAAGTAGTAGCTTTATTCTCTCCGATTTCATTCTCTATTGCCTTATATTCACCAACATTAAACCAGTCTAAATCTGCATCAGAAGTATTGCACTTTAAAATTCGATGCAAATCCTTAATCATCGATTCAGATAATAATTCCTTGCTATGATCCAAGATGTAATCAAATGCCCTAAAATGATTCGTTGTCTCAATAACATCATCGCTTCGAATTAATTCATCCTTTTCCGCAATAAATGTTTTTGTTTCAAATAAACTTTTTGTATGTCCTCTGCTTAGTCGGCTTCCTTCGATACGATTGCTATTATATGCTAATTCTGTCTGTGTGTAATAATATATACCGCCTTTATATTTAGCGGTTTTTTCCTCCGATAACTGTTTCAAGAGTTTATCAATATCATTCATAAAGGTCTCAATTCCTTTCTTGGTTTCTATTAACATTATTTATCGAAATGGTTTTTATTTACATCATCAATTAATAAATTTGGATCAATTCCAAATTTATTAGCTAAAAGCTCGGCATATTGTAATGTTAATCGCCTTTTTCGATGTTCAAATTCATGGATACTGGATTTTGGTACGCCCGTAAGACTATGTAATTTTGCAAGGGATTTCAAGTAAAGTAATCTGAAATGGCTTAGACAAGAACATTACCTTCTTTCGTATAACGTCCTATGTTTCCTGTATTTGTGTTATTCCGTAGCATCTAAATAATGATCAAAAAGCCTATTTTCTTTAATAACCAAACAATCTTGTCAACCAGCATATACGACGAATATGTTTTTATCTACTTTCTCTATATTTAACGGTTAGAAGTTATTTAAAACTACTTCGCCAATTGGGACCAAGCATCTCCTCGATTACTGAAATTAATACCACCCTGTTTGACCCACATTTAGCACAAGGCACAGTATCTTCAGCGTATTCGTCTCCGCAATCCGCACAAACCCATTTTTTCTCGTTTATCTTCTTATCGTTAAGCTTTTCCACCTTATCACGCCTTGCTTCCCAAGTATGTTTTTTATTACAGTCCCATTTTAGCTCATCATTATTATCTAAAACATGTTTTTTCACGATCTATCCCTCCGCTGTCATTTTTTTATAATGTCATCTTGTTGAACAGTTTTGTTGATTACAAAGCGCTTTTTTACTTTTAAGAGAAATGGATAGTCTTGTTCTTTTTCTGCGTAATAGAGTATCCGCTTTTTTATGTTTAATCTCGAACATTGTATTTCGGGATGAGCGGCAAGCCATTGGTCGATGGCTAGAGAAAAAGTTATGTTTGTCGTTTGCATAAGTGACTTTGTTTCTAAATAAATGTTTCGACTTTTAGAGCGCCTTGCAGCGGCGCAGATTGGGCACCAGGCTCCACGATGTTTGATTGCAAATGGGGTCGTTAACCATTTATGACCATTCGCACATCGAAAAAAGTGCTTAGTTTGGATGCCTTTGTATTCCGGAGATAATAAGACACCGCCCTTAGCTGATGCTAGGTTTTGTATTTCGTATATTGAGAGAGACATATGGATGCTCCTTGTTTTTATTAGTGATATAATGTGGACGCGATTCAGTGAGAATCACCAAAACAACGTAGTTTTTTATTTCAAAAATCCAGCTAGTCAACTCGGTTTTTAAGCCCCAACCGTTTAATAGCCTATCCCAGTTTGTAAAATTTTTCTCGTATTTTCCTCTGATATATACGTATTGGCATATACGTTAATTGAGACAATCATCACTAACGCCAATATCGTTAGTAATACTATCGTTGTTAATTTTCCGTATTGTGGATGAAAGAATTTGCTTGGTTGAGTTTGCCTCCATGTTGCAAGTAAGACGATCATTCCCATTATAAATATGGGAATGCAAACACTTTTTATTGCCCAGAAGCCCTCAGTTATTAAGCCGCTTTTTAAATATATTACGATGTCGGGGACTGATGCCGCGACGGTTGCTATTGTTATGCCAAGTGCTATTTGCCAACATTTATCTACTGTTATTAAGTATCTCATATAATCATCCTTTTAAAAATTTTTAAACATCCTAGATGTCGGTCTGTATCGATTAAAGTGGTATTGGAATCGGGAAGGATATCCAACGTAAAATAAGATGCAAATTAATATAAGTAATCCAGTAGCTACTACCATATTAGTAATACTCTTTAATACATTTAATTGCTTAGATAGTTAAATTCCCACCATTATAATATCGGCTTCATCTTTTTGGTCTGGCGGCATCCAAAGGTACTGGGGATTGTCTGCTATGGCTTGGGCTGATGTTTCGTACCATTTGATTTTATTAATGGTTTCTGCTCCGCCAACGCCTTGGTGGTAGGTCACGACAAAGCCCCCAGGCTCATGATGAAAATCGCAGATAACGCCGCAGGCAAACCTGCCGGACCAAAATCTAATTACTGCTGTATTAATCATAACTATCTCATTCCTTGTCTTCTTTTATTTGGATTTCAGTGAAGAAGTCGTTTTTTTGCATATCTTTCAGATAGTCTTTATTAATTTTATTTGTCTCTCCATTTATTTCTAAAACAACAGTTTCATATATAATGGTTTGTTTGCCTGCGGTATGGGTGTATTGGATATAACCGATTATTTCACATTTCATAACTTTCTTAGTAAAAATATCTTTATAAACAAAAAGTTTTAATGTATTTGCTTTTGGAGCTAAGAGTTTCCATTCTTTTAGTTTGGCTATTTTCTCTTCTAGAGATGCGAATTGGATTACATTATCGTTCGGTTTTACATTTACAAATTCCATTTTAGAATATATACCTCATTTAGTTAGAGTCTTTTCAATAGCGAGCATTTTAAGGTGACTAAACAATGATTTATAGTGTTACGTAATATTTAGCGTTTATTTTAGTGATTTACTTAGTATTTATTAACTTTTAGCGTAGTTTGGCTTATATAAGAACAGCCCTATTTCGGATTAGCGCTATTAATTCGGGTTTATTTATAGTATTATTATACCATATGTTGCGTTGAAATTCAACACAACATATCGAATTAAAACAAGGCTCCAGTTCAGTGCTGGAGCTAGTTTCTAGGGATTTATACTGAGGCTTTTTGAAGGGACTAAGGCTGATTTTATTGAGGCGTAACGGCTTGATGCAGTAAGAATACACCAAAGCATAGCAATGCCGAGAATTGGGTTAAAGCCGTAACAGTGAATTGTTATGAGAAGATATCCAAAGAAAAAGCACCAGGCAAGAAGAGCAAGAAGTTTGAGGTATAGAGTACAAGATGAAACCTTCTTTTTAAGAAAAACACCATATATTAGTAATGGTAAAAGAGCAACTGTATTAATATAAGGGTTGTGAATGAAATTAGGAATAAGATCTGTCTCAAAAACAGCAGTATAAGCGCCACCATATAAGATGGCGCAAAGACATGATAGTGTAAGTATTGAAATAGTCAGTGGTTTCAAAATATCAAATCCTTTTTAATAATATATATCCCCTACTTTTATGTTTAATTAGGTATGGCGATAACTGTCTAAGACTGAATTTATCCAAACAAAGCGACTTATTGTAAAAAAAGGACTGCAAATTACGTAATATGAAGCAGCGATGGAGTCCATAATTGATGATGCGGATTCTTGCTTGATAAACTGTTTAAAACCGATACCAATATCAACGGCAATTTTTTGGACATCTTCTGTAGTGCCAAGATATTTTTCAGTACCAAAAATATGAATAAGAGAGTCCTTAATGTCTTGAAGATACTGCGTTGAAGGTGTTAATGGAATGTCTTCAGCAGGTAAAGGGGCTGAAAGAGATGCTTGTTTAAGTTTGGGTTTATGAGGGCTTTTATAATATGTTTCGCCTGGGCTGGTTTGGGCTGATTTTAGTCGACTACCATTGGCAATTGCGGTTGTCTGTACGTTATATATTTTAGCAAGCGCAGAAATTTCACTTTTATGGGCTGAAGCTAAGTTTAATTCGAGTTCACTTAGTCGGGTATAGCTCATGTTACATGCGGCGGCTATTTCTTTCATGCTTTTGCCTTTGTTCTTTCGAAGCCTGCGGATTTCGGTTTCGGTTATATAAAGATTCATAAGCGTTCCGGTCTCCCTCTTTAATAACGAAATATTGAGGTATTGCATAATTTCTTCCGCTGGTGAAAAATCTTATTTATAAATACAATGCCTGGTTTAATAGATTGTCGGAATTAATTTTTTGTTAACTCATTATTATAAGTTAGTTCATAAATAGCTTCAGCGTTGACTCGAATATTATGCAAATTTGATTCCATGCCACTACGCAACCATTCTTGGGGAGTACATGGAGCATTATCAACTAAATTAATGTCCTCCAAGTTTTTCTGCCAATATTTATACAAACTTATTGCACCTGTTTTTATGTTCATCATTTTTTCTAAAAGCCACGGGTTAAAATCCCAGCCTCTTCTATCAATAAAATTAATTACTTCAGTTCCGCCAGAAACATCTTTAGATAATCCGAAAATCTCACCGGTTTTTTTAGTTGGATCAATATATTCTATAAGTTCTTCAATATTCATGATAATTGTTAACAACTCAGAAGCTATGTCAGGCTTGTCCATAGATACTTTAAGATAATATTTATTTTTTTCTTCTATTAATTTGGATGTGGCTATAATTGCATCTGTGTTATTAATAATAGTACAAATTTCATTTTGCATTGAAAAAGTCCCCTTTTTATTAATTATTTATTATTATATGTTGTTTTTAGTATTCATTGTTGAACTTGTAAAGTTCAAGTTTTCTTTATCCGATTTCTAATTAACGGTTTGATACGTTCCAAACCAGCACAAGTAATAAGCCAGGTATTACCGGATTTTTTACATTCTTGGTTGGTTAGTAACGGTTCCCTGCCTTTCTGTGTTTTTTTACAAGCCTCAACAATAGTGGAAACTCGTTTATCAAGTATTTTAGCGGCTTCTAATGTGCCTATAACTTCATGTAGTGATTTTCCGGTTGTGTCTGTAGGAGTATTAAAGGGTTGTTTTGGCGATCCGAATACACGAAGTAAGCCTATTCGATGAATTAATAAGGTGCCTTCAGATTTTTTATACTCTGTTTCCTCAATAAAAAAAACTTCTTCTCGTAAAGTGAGATTACGATTGCAAGAATTTATGATTTTTTGTTGAGGAACAGACCATAGTTTTGCAGCTTCTGCAGGCGTATAAACTTGTGAAAGCGGATCGTTTTTATAGGAACCTATACGAGATAGCTCCTCTTTAAAATCGTAAGGCTGTTTTGTGTAGATTGAATGAGGTCTTTGTATGGTTTTTACGGAAAGCTGACTTAATGCACTACGCGTTAAGAGCCAGGTTTTTCCGGACTTTTTACATTCTCTTTCAGTTAAGGTTGGCGCTGTTTTATTTTTTCGTCCAGCACATGCGACACGGATAGTTGTAGCATCTATGTTAAGAATGTCTACTATTTCATCGATTGTAAATATTTCATTAAACGCAGATCCGGATCGATCCGTCGGAGTCATGAAAGGTTGAAGCGGTGGCCCTAAGTGTTGAAGTAGTATATTCCGAGTTATTAAAAAAATGTTATTGTTTTTCATTCTTCGACACTCTTTTTTACTAATATTATGAGGTTCTTTTAAAATATTATTACAAAGATTTAACACAGTTGATTTTGAAATACCCCATATTTCGGCGACTTCAAGGGGCGTATATATTTGATTTATAGCATCAGCAGAAGTGTATTCTCCTAATCGGTTACGTTCTTCTTTAAAGTCATATTGCTTTAGAAAAACCCGATTTAAAGCTGCCTTTGTAATTAGCCACTTATTACCGGATTTTCGGCATTCGTCAGAGGTAAAGCGCGGCGGCTTTGGTACTTTTTTAGTAGGAGAACCTATACAAGCAAATAATAAAGAGTCTTTTGATTTATTTACTAATAATGCGGCTTCAGAAAGAGAAACAACTTGGGATAAAGATTCACCCGTTTCATCGGTGGGATCGTCAAACGAGATTAATGGTTCACCGAAATAGCGAATCAATCCTATTCTTGAAAATAAATCAGTACTGCTAGATCTCCGATATTCTGTGGTTGGACATAAAATTTTTTTAGCTTTACTAATTTTTTGTGTTGTTATACCCCATAAGGCGCTTGCTTCGTTAGTGGTATAGACTTGAGTTAATGGATTTATCATTGTAAAAATGCTCCTTTTATGCAGATTGTTCAAGTTCTTGCTGGATGATGACTGCTAGGCGAGGGAGGAGCTTTTGGGCCATGGCGTAGGCAGACCGGGGATAGTCGTAGATGGGAAATTCGCTGGCATATTCAATAGTGGTTTTTTGATACCAGTCATGAAAGGTTTCGATGTAAGATAACTCTTCATAGTCTGGATCGCAAAGAATATTCCATTCTTCTCGGGCATGATTTTTAGTTAAGGAGCCATATCTTCTGGATTCAATAATGTATTCTTTGATAGATTTAAAAGTTTCGGCACCACGATATTCTTTTTTATAATCTTGGCAAAGTTTTTCTACTACATAGTCTGGGGAACGAGCGATGTCTATTACAAATTTTCTAAAGTCACCATTGCCATAGTTAGACCATTTGTAAGCGTAATTACCGTAGTCGGTGACAGCAGCAAACATGCCAGTCGAGTCTATAAGAAAGATGCCCCACCCTTCTACTCCAGTAAGTGCCGGAAGCGTATAACGATGAAAAGTAATTGGCGCGGTCATTGTAATCGACTCCTTTGCGAGGTTGTTTCTTGTATGTATTCATCCCATTTTCTTGTTTGCATAGTTTCATTAGCGGGATTAAAGGTTAGGTTTAGAAATTCATTGCAAGAGGGACATGAGCCACAACCAGCGTCGTGCATACCCATGGATTGTCCGATGGATTTACAGGCATAAAAAGTGTGGCTGCAGGCAACACAAGTGCAGGGATAACGTTTTTGAGTATCTTCTGGCATGGTAAAGCCTCCTTTGTTAATATGCTTCCGATCTCATTTAAGAATGAAAAATATTGCACCTATAAATAGTATTAATGGGCTTAGTTTGTTTTTTTGTAATTCAAGAAGACAACTGCTTAGTATAATAACTTCACCTAATAAAGTATAGGTCCAATGTCGATAATAAATATCAATGCAGATCATGCAGGTGCAAGCAATAAGAATTAAGTAATTAAGAAGTTGAAGGGTTTTTGGCGATAATCGAAAAATGTCCATAGGGCCTCCTAGTTAAATTTTAAATTCAAATGTTTTATAAACCATAGCGAGATTTGGTTATCGATAGTTTTCCCATGATACACTTCTTTATTTAAGGTTAAGAAGTAAAAGTCCTATAATCATAATAAAGGTGCCACCTGATCGTTGTTTTTTTAAGTCAAGAGAACAACCGGTAAGCATTAAAATCTCACCGAGTAAAGAGTAAGTCCATTGTTGATAGTAAATGTTAATGACGATAAAGAATGCGCATCCTAAGATGATTATGGTGCCAAGAATTTGAAGGGTTCTGTTTAAGATTGCGGAAAAATTCATTTACGTCTCCTTTTTTGGGTTTTATTCTTTTAACGATTCTAGATGTAACCATTTGTTTTTGTCAATTAGTTCCGTGCAAAACCATTTACAGTATTTAGCCGTACAAAGACTCCCTTCCGGGGCTGTTAGATCAATAGGGACCGGCAACCATTATGCCTTGTTGATGATCTTTTCCCAATTAATTACTGCTGTTGCTTCGCTCACGGCCCAAGTTTGACAATATATTTTTTCTCCGTCCCGATATTGCCTGTTTTTATAGGCTTCTTTGTTTGACCAAAGTTCAAAACTAGTTGTGGGAAATTGTCCCATAAATGCTCCTGAGACTTTAACCAGCAGGTTATCGCCTTGTTCACGAATTATTGTTCGCTCTGTTTCTTTGTAGTCGTTATCCATTTAGCTTGGCCTCCTTATTTTTACTTTAAGACGTACATCTGGTGCTGGGACCAATATCCCGGTTGTAAATACTGGGCTAATGCCATTTTGACTGTTCTTATAAGGCAATCTTAGGATTTATTGCCGTCGTTCTGTTATTATTTTTCTCGTTTCAACATATACACCGATGGTTGAGATCCACATGATTGGAACTAGAAGTGTTGACTTTTAATTAGGTCTTACAATGTTTGATCCTTGGGCAAAGAAGCCGACTTCTATTCCAGCGTAGTGTTTAGTCTGATTTTGCCACGAGCCTAAACGTGAAACCGAGTCAGCTTCGTAAACTTTTCCATATTCAATCTCACCGGGTACTTTATCAAAAACTTGTTTGACGTTGCAATTTACAGATACGGTTTTTTCTTCGGGAGTCCACTTATATCTTAAAGTGAAACCTTCTTTATGTAATAATTCGCCGCACATTTCTAGGATCGTTAACGCTTTGATTATATTTTCGTTAAAGAAATTGTCTTCGATTTCATCGTTGAATACAATTTCTTGTCGGCCATCGAATATAAAACGAATATGCCATGGGTCTTTTACATCATTTCTAGTTGGGTTAAAAGTCACGTTCGATACGCCAGGAATCAATGTTAAATCATCTAATGTCGGGATAATTAGTTGTAAAATCCGAGGTGCTTTCATTGCAAATCCCTCCAAATCATTTTGACGTTACTTATTCTTTCCTAAACCATGGATATATATATAAACAACTTTTTTACCTATTAATTCTTGGAAACTTTTAATGGAATACATAGTTTACAGCCTTCTTCTGTACGTTTCTAGCTGTTTTTTTAGTAAAAATGGTTTTATGTATTAACACAACTATTTATTTTCAATTAACCATAATGGTGCTGACGTTAAATAGAAGCAAAAAAACCAGCTTACAATTAAAAGTTTCACCGTTTCATTTGATATATAGTTAACGTTTTGTTGAAGATAAACAATTAATCCAATTGGTTCAAAAACGAGAAAAACAAAAGTAGTTGGAGATAACGTTTTTATTATTTTAATAATTAATCTTTGATATTTTAACGATATTTTTCTATATAACTGGTAAGATAAAAAAATCGCAATTCCTATAAAGGCTAAACCATTAATAATACTTGAATAAAGCACTTCGTCCATATATCCTCCCTCCGGCCCGATCTTTGCCTGAGCCATTTTGACCATCTCCATCTGCAACGAAAAATGTATGATTTAATCCCCGCCTTTTCGATTAGCACCAGAGGTATTTTCTAATTCTTCTAAAGTTCTAACTAATGATGGAAGGTTTTCAACTTCATTATTAATTTGATACTTTTTTGTTTGAGCAGTAAGATTCTGAAAACATATTTTTGTAATTTTAGCTTTTCTTTCACTTAATTCGTTAATTATCATTAATATAACTCCTCTCCGCGCTAATATACGCCGGGTGTTTTTTTTAGTCGATGTTACTCTAAAAAGTCAATATTAAAAGTAATACTACTTTTACATTTTGGGGATAATTATTTTGGTTTGTGCAGAATCTAAAAATGCTTTGCCGATCTCACTTTCTGACGATATAGCACCTTCAATAATTATATTTGTCTTGTCGCCGCTTTTTTTAATCCAATCGCGTATTTTTGGATTTTCAATCATTTTTTCGATTACTGCATCATCTAGACGATTAGCACATTTACTGCAAAGATTGTCTGTAACCCAATAACAACCCCCAGAGCAAGCATTTAATTGAGTACAACCACAAACATGGCAGCGACGTTTGTCAACCTGTCCTAGCCCCTTAATTTTTAAAATTGCCATTTCATCCTCTCTTTCATTCGCACCCTGGCGCATGGCCGGAACCGATTTAGGTGTCAAAACCCAGACGTCCTGGCCATTTTGACGATATTTATTTTTTGAGCCTTAAATGTTGATAAATAGAGTAATTCAATATTTTTCAATGTACTCTCTATGTACATATCCTGGATTTCTCGATTCTTTTTCTCTATTGTTGCTAATGACCAAAGACCTACGCCAAGAATAATAAATATTACTAATAATAAAAATGGTATAACGGATTCTGTCATATAAATGTTCCTCCTATTTCCATTCCGTTGGCAACGTCCTGCTTTTCAATACCGTTCCGATCCGCTCAAGGTGTTTATCTATGTCGGATGCATCTGCATCCGATACCCAAAACTATTTTTACTACTCAAGTAATTTTGCCTTTTCAATGTTCCATCCAAAAAGAAAAGGGAAACCGAATTTACCAAAACCCTTAATTTCATAGGAATAGGTTAGCCCATCTTTAGTTTCAACTCGATATACTGCTGCTATGGTAGAAAAGGTTTGTTTCGTTATATCTAATTGAAAGTGTTTAATGGTAGAGCTTTCAGGAATATTGACATTTTGAAAATATAAACGGTGTTTCCAAAAATCATCCTTTATGGCAATCGCAAAATCTTGTTTTGGTTTTAAATAAGTAACATCCCAATTAAGATAAATATTAAACAATCCAATTACTATGGCTAATAAAGATATAGTTAAGCTAATGGATTTCTTGTACTGATTAAAATCAGGTCCACCTAATTCATATATTTTTCCGCATTTTCTTTTGGCTATCGGAATCATTTTATGCTCAAATTCTGTACGTTTTACACTCATATATTAAACCTCCCCGCGTACCGGTGCCGATTCTGCGCCGCGGTGACCGTAACCGGCACCCAGTTTGTCTATTAAGAGTCCTTTTTACAAATTGTCACATCTTTATAGTTTTCAATAAAAATCGCAAATTCATCGATATAATATTCTTGGTGTTCATCATGATATTTGATATCAATCCCCTTAATGCAGGCAGAAGGAAATTGTTCTTCTATAAGGGAATGTAGTTTTTTCTTATTATTTGAACTATCTTTCAATCTTTCAAAGCCGTTACTATCGACAGGGAAAATATCCCAAATAGAATGCGACTTTACTTTAGAATCTGGTGTTATGCAAAAATCCAATTTCACAAGAATTTCTCCATGTTTTGAAAAATACATTTCGCTTACATATCCTAAATGAATATCTTCCTCCCACCAAGATTGAATACAATTTGATAAGTATGTCAATTGTTTCTGGAAATCATCTATTTGTATAGGTCTATTCATTTTTATTCTCCCTTCAAATAATTATCGACGATCCTTAGAACCGGTTTCATTCTCCACGCATGTTTCTTCTTCTTGCTGCACCCTTGCTTGGATCGGTCGCCATTTTGACTACCTGTCTTTATTCTTTAGGACCTCTTTCAGATACTCTTTACGAGTACGTTTTATACTTCTAATGTTATTGATAGCTACAAATGCTAGTAGAATAATAATAAGCTGGTAATTGTTTGTCCAACAGTTTTTATTAATAAAAATTTGATACCCCATCATCCCCAAAATAAACAATATTTCAACAAAGTCTAAAGCAACTCCACTTTCAATATACCAATTTGAATAACGGCCTTTCGTGATGAATACAAGCCTGTATTTATAATAGAAACAAAAAATAGCATGTAAAAAAACAATCATACTGAGAACTAGAATTAAATCCGACACATTCATTTAAATCTCCATGTAACTTATTTCTCTAACGTAGCTTTTAATACATCAGGTCCATTGAGTAATTCTGAAAATGAAACCTTAAAGTTATCTTCTTTTATTGGCCATGGAAGTATGTTTCATTTTAACTATTTTCACGCTCAATCCTCTTATTTGTAAAGATGGTCGTTTAAAGTTTTTATCTTTCTTAGCAACTGCCACTTTTTAATTAAATTACAGTGTAATTCCTTGCTAATTGTGAATTTAACAGTACAGCCGCGATTTTTGAACCATTCGGCTAAGTCTAGTTTTTCTCTATTGTTTGGTATATATACCCAACCAGTTTCATCTATTGATTGAAACCTTATGAAGTCTTTTGCTATTTGTGGAGTAAGGTTCGTAATTTGTAGGCAAACATCATCATTACAATTAAGTTCAAGTTGTTCAACCGCAACTAATTTCTCCATCTTGTCTAATAAAGTCATGATTTAATTGACAAATTTAAGCTATTTATATTTCTAGAATTATTGGGAATACTGCTTTTAAAATTTTTACAAAATTGATGTTTAATGTTTTTTATATTTGATAGGTCTTTAACTTCTTTTCTACATTTATATATTTTATCTGTATTTGAAAAATTTTCATTGTATTTCCATTTTAAAAATATGCAATTTTTACAGCATATAGTAAGATACCTTTTCGTTACAAAAGAAGGACTCATACACAAGCCTATGTCGAGCCAATAAGAGATTATAAATTGATATATTCCTGTTTCATTTAAGATACGTATAGGCTGTGGTTTTCCTATAAGAAAAAACAAAATAATTGACCAAACCCAAGGCAGATATAAATCAGCAAATAGAATTTCATTGTTTGTTGACAAAATAATTTTGTTTACTATATATTCGATTAATGGCAAAATGACTAAAAAGTGAAATAAAACAGCATAAAATTTTCCTTTATTAGTTGAGAACCAGTGCCTGTTTTCATTATCCATAGCTTTATTATCCCCTCATAATTGGAAGTCCTGAACTTTATCCCATGTTGAAATAAATGTTTCCATATGTTAGTCATCTCTCCATTTATTTATTTGAAATATCTTAGTAGGTTGCAATATTAAATATCATTTCTTCATTTTCCGGTGAGTAATTCGCTACTAATTCCGATACTTTTCCACGTGCCCAGGTTGTTTGTTCTTTTTTTGTTAGCCATGTTTCGTTTTTCTCATGAACTTGCTCATGAATAAAGCCAAGATAAAATCGACAGTTTTCGAATTTATTTGTTTCAATATACTTTTTTACTTTTTGAACGTCACTATAAAACGGTGAAGTTACTGGGTCGTTTAAATATTTTAATTCAATTATAGACACAATATCTTCGACAACATCTCTTAAATGCAAACCGCGATGTAAATACTTTGGACGTAATCGTACAATTGCCAGATCGGCAATTTGCTGTTTACCTTCATTATCCGATCCAAGATAATACTCAGTGAAAATTCGTAGTCGATGCCGTTTAAGAAAACCATCAGACAGTGCCATACGCAAGTGATAGTATAAGGCATTTTTCAAACTGTCTTCTTTGAGTAAAAAATTGTCATTGTAATCTTTGGACAGATCATTCATCCATACCTCTTTAATTGTTTGGTCTATTTTATCGTTTAATAGCATTATTTTTAATCTCCTCTGCTTCTACGCATACTGATCCTTTTAATAGGTTTTATAAACAAGAATCCACTAAAGAAAGTTACCGTTAACTATTTGCGGCGGTGTTCCATTTAGCCCATTCTTCTACTGCTTCTTTTGCTTCATTTATAGTGCTAAAATATGTATCGGTAACTCTAGAATCGCCCTCGCCGTAAAACTTATGTTTTCCACGCCAAAAATAGCCACCTTCGAGGGTTGATACTACCAATAAAGTATAATCATCTTTTTGGCAAACCCAGATTTCTCTCAGTTCAGGTGATGGTAACTTGGGAAATGTCTCTTGTATAGCTTCCCTCGGGAACTTTCTCCATGGTGTTTGGTATTTTTGTTTTCCCATTTATAGCATCTCCTTGTTTTCATTTTCCCTCTTTAATAAAAATAATATAGATTATAAAGACACGCCTTGTAAAAGCGCTTGGTTTACGGCTTTTACAGTGGCCTTTGCGTAGGCTGTGGCTTCTTTGTTTAGTTTACTGGCTGTTTCAGGGCTGTACATTGACAGAACGTTTTCGATTTTAAATTTAGGGTATTTTGCATTTAGAAGAGTTTTTGTTATTTGGAAGTCTGCTTCAGGTCCCGGCCAAGTACCGGTGAGTTCAATTAAGGTCTTTGCCTGGTTACGATATTCGTTGCAAATATCGGGGTTCTTAGGTTTGTCCGGGCGGGGCGCGACGGTTTTTATGGCGTTCAGAGTGTTGTATTTTTTTAGGGCTACTTCGGCTTCCTCTTTGGACACTTTTAATGTCTGTTCAAAGAACATTAGCCGCATATCGTCTGGGTTGCCTTGAAAGTGGTTTAAAGACGCAATTATCATCTCATGACCATCGACATAAGTTAGATCTAAGTTGTGACCGGCTTCTTTTGAAAGCTGATACATGAATTCTCGTTGGGTCCGGCCATTGCCTTCACGGAAGGGATGAAGTTTGTTCAGTTCACCAAAGTAATACGCTGCCCGGTCCGCAAATTGCTCCGGAGTCGTACCTTTTAGAAAGTTCTCTTTTTTTAAAGCGCCGAAAAGTGCTTTTTGAGTTCTCTCTAACTTTTCTTTCGGGCAAAAAGTGGTGGTGCCCTTTTCTATTGTTATCGTCCGCAGCTCCCCTGCCCACTCATAAACAGGATCAAAGATTTGTTTATGGATAGCTTGAAGATGTGCTAGGTCAAAGTTACCTTTAATAGGGTTTTCGCGAAGCTGGGCAATGGTTACGGTTGTTGCTTCTGCTTCAATTTCTTTTAATACTTCCTGAGTCTTTATTTCATATTTGTTTTTTAATACGGTAGAACCGGGGTAAATGTAAGGATCATCTGTGTAATCGGTCATCATATTAACCCCCTTACTACCTTTAGTGCGTCGTCATAGGTAATAGTTTGGTTTTCGGCTAGTTTCGTGTGGCGGACGGCTAATAATTTACCGAGTTCATCAAGAGATATTTCGCCTGATTTTACACGGTCTAAAATGGCATGGTAGTCTGGGCTTACATCTAATCCCTCCATTTTATTGGTGCGAATTGCGGCGTCAATGGATTCCGGAATAGTACTTTTTTGCGTCATTAAATAGCAACTCCTTTGCTCATATTTGTCTATAATTTATATCAAGTTCGTTATTTATCTTATTATTTATTATATCATGTTTTATGTTAAAAGTCCATTAAAACATATGTGTTTTAGGCATAAAAATAAGGTTAAATAGCGTTGTTATGTACTACTTAACCATGGCTTTTTGTGTGAGTTTATTTTTTTAAAACTAGAGCTAAAGATGTTTATTCGAGCAGATATTTATAAATGAAATAAAGGATGACAAGAGATGGGATGATTTTGCCATATGATAGGTTGGCGAGGACGGTTTGCCATTGAGGCTGTGGAGTGATGACGGGTTTACTGAGAAGGTTGCTTAAAAGGGTTGAATGATATTCGTTAAGGTGCGTTGCAACGGCGGTTGGTGTTGAACAGTCTTTATGGACTAACGATGTCCAAACAAATTGATTGGCATGGTGTCCAATGCCGGTGAATACGGGTAGCTTGGAGTCGTTTATGGCGTTAATAAGACGTGGATTGTTATAATCATATAAGTCAATATCGTTGCCGCCGCCACGAATAATGCAGATACAATCGAATTGATCCGCTCTTTGATTGATTTGTTCTATCATTAAAGAAATGCTCTCCACCATATCCGGTCCTTGCATTTTTGCGGGGAATGTTGTAATCCGACCATAACGAAGATTATGATCAAAATCGATGTAACCATGGGTGTCGGGACTGCCTATTACGGCAATGTCGGCAAAGATTTCATCCGCCGGAAAACGACATATCTTCTTTCCCGGCAAGGTTTGGTTTTCCCAGTCGATAAAGTCTCCAGAGCCTATGTATCTTATTGAATTGGCTATCAGCTGCAGTTGATTGTTATAAACCCCTACGTTGCCAGTCACTTCGATTTTAAGGCCGTCAGTTAGGTATTGCTCCGCTTGGCAAAAGACTTGCCCAGGGATGTAGATACGCAATTTTTCAATCCCGTTAGGGTCTCGTTCGACCAGTATTAAAGAGGCAGACCTGCCGTTGGTATAATACTGTGTTGTGTTGCCGGTTACCGTAAAAGACTGTGTGCTAAAGCTATCTTGTATGGCTGATTTCATCAAGCCATTGTATTGCGAAATAGTTAACATGGAAGGCTCCTTCATTAATATGTATATTTCTGATTAATCTATTTTTATATAATTCCAGTTTTTCAGTTTCGTTGTTAAGCATAAGCAGCTAGTGCCGAATAGATACAAGAATTACCTCATTACTAATGAAGCTATGAAAATGCAAAGGGAAATAAGAGCTATTACCGCAGAGAGTTTTTCTAAAAATAATCCGCGTTTTATTTTCTTGTTTAGGGTTGACATGGAGTTCTTGAATTGGATATAATCCTCATCGATTTCATCTGTCGAAAGATTATTCATTTTATAATGACTACGCGTTCTCTGGTATGCAGCTTCAAGATCTTTATCGCTGCGCTTACTATCTTTCTCAATCTTTAATGAATTGAAATAAGGAATTAAAATTTTCATCAGTTACTCCTTGCTATTTTTGTTTACGCTCAATGGAACGAATTTTTGCAATGCGGGCTTGAGTATCGTCGATTTGTACTGGAATGGGAGATACGATACTTTTATAAAGAGGGAAAAGCTGCTTTAGTAGGTAAAGGCTAACGAGAAGGAAAAGAATTTCGCCGGTTATATTGAAGTATTCGGGAGGAATACTCTGTAGGTAGGCTACGGCTGTATCGTAAGCTTTTGCAAGGTAGTAAAAAATCGCAATTATAATAGCAATTCCAATCAGTTGCGGCATATTGATTCTCCTTTATTTTCAGTTTTTAACGGTGCCTATTTCTGTAAACCAAAGACTTGACAGATAGGCACAACCAGCTATTTTATGCTCGTGTTTTGGTTCATAGCTCTTTAAGATTGCGGCTAAATGACGGAAAGCCATTTTTGTATCGATACCAGGATGGGGAATAACCTCTAAGCCCTTTGATCCATTGTAAAATATTTTAGAAATAAATCGGTTATATTGATTACTGTCTTTTTGAAATTCATCGGGAATTTCGTCCATGAGCGGCAATAATTCCATAGCTCTCCCACCAAACGCTATGTCAACATCTGAAACTTCTTTTGGTAGGATGTGCGGGGCTAGATAGGTTTCGGAAAGCTCCTCTGGAGAAATTCCATCTTTTGGATCAAGTAGAACGCCACCATTTTCAAGTAAAGGTTGTTTCATGATATAGTCTCCCTGTTGTTTTGTTGAATTACGATAATGATTTATTGATTTCCATTTCAAGTTGAGCAATAACTTTTTCCATAGGCAATCGAGGATGATCTTGTTTAAATTTTTGAATTATGGTTTGAATTTGTTCTAATGTGTCGTACATTTTTTTTGCGTCAGTTTGATTCTGAAGTAATTTTTTTATGGTTTGCTCTTCAGTCTCTTTTAAGGTTTGATCTAGTTTTGCAGCTTTACGATAGAAAACCCTTTTTGGATAACCAGTTTTCTCTAAAATCTCATCTAATGTCATTGTTTTATCTTTCCATTGGTGGTATGCCTGAATAAAGACGTTATCTACTGGATATTTCATTTTTCGAATAAAGTTGCTTTTTGTTTTATGTTCTTTCTTCTCTTGCTCACATAATGGGCATTGAAATATAAGTTGTACGTCGAAGTCACTATCAGCCCAAAGATGTCCATGTTTGCATTCCCATAATATTTTCGCTTCATTAGAAACCACTTCCAATGAAGCTGGGGATAATTTTTGTATGGTTGGCTCTTTTAAAGGCTTACGTGGAGTACAATATGGGCACCAATTGCCTGCTTCAATCTTTGAAGGCTTTTCAAGCCAAGAATGACCGTTCCTACATTTCCATTTTAGTGGAAGGTTTTTGTTTATATATTCAAGAGATAAACACTGTCCTCCTTGTTTTTTGGCAAGATTTCGCATGTCCTCTATTGTTATTTTTGCTAGATCATTACAGGTCTTGCACCAGTACTTGTTTTTAGCCTTAATCCAATTAGCTTTAAATTGATGTTTTTTATTACATTCCCAAAGAAGATCCGTAGTTACATTTATGTATGTATTGGAAAGGCATTTACCTCCATGTTTTTCAGCGAGAGATTTACAATCCGCGATTGATATGCGCTTTTTTCGACATTTCGGACACCAATTCCCCTTTTTTATTCTTTTAGGCGAGGCTGTCCATTGATGCCCTTTGCTACACTCCCAAGAAAGATGAACATAATTGTTAGTGTAGTAAGTAGAAAGGCAACGACCACCTCGCTCTTGAGCTATTTTTTTACATTCCTCTAAGTAAAACATTTTATTATGGATTATACGATTTTCATTATCTTTAACCAATAAATTCTTAGAACATTTAGGGCACCAACGGTCTTGTTTTATTCTACGAGCAGCCCTGGTCCACTGATGCCCCTCTTTACATTCCCAAAGCATAGGCGTTTCCCCATTAATATAGGTATCGGAAAGGCATTTTCCACCTTTAAGCTTAGCAATTTTTTGACATTTTAAAAATTCTTCTGCTCGCTGTATTGATAGCTTTTTACTATTTTTCATTAATAACTCCGATATTTTTGTAACTCAGTTACTATTTTTTTAACGAGATTCTTTAGGTTGAGTTTTAATGGTTATGCAAAAAAGGTATGCGTTAAACGTTATTGTCAGAAGCAGTGAAATAAATACAAAGTGGTTTATACAATAAAAAAGTTGACGAGCTATTTCTTTATTTGAAGGAAATAACAAGATGGGGCAAATTGCTCCGATGAGGCCGAGTAAAATGGTTGAATATAAAAGGGTTTTAGGATTGATGGGAAGATCGGTTCTTTGATTCAATGTTTCAACCTCTTTCTTAAATTAGAATAGACCATTTTGGAAAAAAGCAGGCGAGCTATTTGCCGATTTCGTCTTTTATGTCCTTTGGGAATTGGCTCTATAGTGCCTCCGGCTTCTTTTAGCTTTTGTTTGAGTTCGCCGAAGGTTAAAGATTCAAAAAAAGCATCTACTCTTTTTCTATCTTTTAAAGTGAACATGAAACAGGCTCCCTTCGTTTTGGTTGGAATTTCGTTGGCGAAAAATCACAGCCGACGGTGGTTTCTGCTATGTTTAGTAATCTGGAACAACGGGCCAGGTGGCGGCAGTCGCCGCATTTTGAGATGTCAGGTTGGGTGTTGTCCATCAAGAGGGTTCCATCTTGGGCGAAGTATTTTGTTTGATAGCCTGGGTGGCAATTTCTAGACCAGTGGGTACCGTCAAAACACACGAGAAGGTTGTCTCCATGGTTGCCGATTAAAGTACCCATTTTACCTCTAACTTCGACGCGCATACCTATGTAAGCAAAGGGAATATCGCGGTGCAATTTCATTTGCTCAAAGGCAACTTGTTCACCAAAGAGATAGGATGGATTAAACGACGCAAGTTTTCGACAAGAGATTATGCGTTTTAAGATGTCTTTAAAGGTAGCGTCTGGACAACAATCAGACATACTTAGATAGAAAGCATATTTTGCTTGCCCTGGAGTGGCAGCTTGAAGATTAGTAGCGTTGGTGTAATGACCGTTTTGCCAAGCAATGGTGTAAGTGTTCATGTGAAACTCCTTTTATATAGTAGGTTTTAATTTTTTAAATAATGAATTATGAAATTTATAAATCATTTTTACCCCTTTATAGCTTCGCTAGGGTTTGATTAATTGTAGCTTTAAGTACGTTTTGCCCATTAAAGCTGTACCGGGAATGTTTTTTACAAGTACTCACGGTTTTATGATATTCTTTCTCTGATTAGTTTAATTCGTAGTTTGTGCGAATCGATTTTTCTGGGATGATTAATGTTTGGTCTAAGTTAGAATCATCGGGTATAGATACAAAAAGATCTATCCATGTAGGAACATTATAATGTTTGCGATGAATTACAAATTGAGGTTCTTCGTTATCTGTTTCTTTTATGGCCGTTGTTTTTGCATCAACATCTTTTAAAATTTTTGTTCCATTTCCATAATCTATATAAAAACTATATTTAGGAACTTGGTTTATTGATCCGGCACCCAATACAAAATCACCAGTTACATCGCGCTGAGATTTTAACGAGTATATTTTTTGTGTTTCTTGAGTTATAACAATATTTTCATCTTTTATAAAATAATGTGAAATTCCCGCACTTAGCAATCCTATTAGCACCAAACTGACAATAACCGGAATTACAAATCTACTTTCAAGATCCAAAATAATAAAAGTGACCGTTATAATTAACGCTAATACTATAAGCATTCTTTTCCTTCTTTCTTACCTTTTAATTGCTTAAATGTGTTTTTTGTTAACGTATTTTTATTAGAGAAGTTTCGACAAAATCTGAGGCGGGAGATACTTTTATGAAAACATGTTTTTGATTTTCGGTGACGTCCTGAGTTGTTTTAATTACATTACCTTCCAAATAGTAAGTTGCTTTTACTTGATATGAAAATCCCGCTGTAAAAAATATAGATCAGATAAAATAATTTTTAAGTTATTAAAACTGTGAATTATAGATTAGCGTCATACTGCACCTGAATTGCATTTGATGGAATAACAAGAACTTGGTATGTGTCATCTTCGACAGGTTCTACTTTTCCTTTTATCCATATTTTCCAAGGTAAGCAGTACTCTTTATATTTTTGATATTTTATTAGTTGCGGCGGCTCGTTGTCTGATCGAAGCAGTTCCAGTGAGGAAACAGAAACTTTAGTAAACTTTAATGTTCCATGATCGGTTGTTTTATAAAATTTATAGTATTCATTGTTGTTTATTGCTCCAGTTCCTAATATAAAAACCCCATTATTTTCTTTATCCGTTTTCAGGGATACAATTGAATATGAATATACTATTTTATATTCTTCTCCATCTGGATTTGGAAGAGCTTGAAAAAAGAATAAGTTAATAAATATTGGCAATACTAGTGTAATAATAGTTGTTATTATTAGCTCTTCTTTTAATATTTTTTTTCTGCTGGGGTAACATTTTTTCATCCGCTTGCAGGTCATTATTGCATAAATTATTAAAAATCCCAAAGAAGTACATGTTGAAATTATCATAATCGCAAGTATTGAGTAATTCATTTAATATAAATATCCTCCGTTATCTAGCTTCTATAACATAAAAATTCCTTTCGAGTTATTAACTTCTCTTTCGTGATATCTAAGGAGACTTTGAATTTTATTTCGAGTATCTCCATTGTTATCTTTTTGAAAAAAGCCAGCATCAATCTGTGCTTCTAAATAATCAATTGTGTCGTTTGATGCTGTATTATCTTTTTCGTCTATCCATGAACCGGTGTTTTTGTAAAATAAAACTCCATTTCCTTTATAAGAAACTTCCTGCCCTTCTTTAAGTTTAATTGTTTCCTGCGTTAGCAAGGCCGCTTGGAGATTGCCTTCTATGTCAATATAGGGACGAATTAAATCTTCTATACCAACAAGTCTATGTCCGGTATTACATTCATAAATCTCAATTGCCTTAAAAATGGTTTCACTATTAGGAGTCTTGTCAATACACGGATTAATGCAATACGCTATAAGAACTGTAATTGTGATGGTGAAAATATTGATTAGTATTTTAGGGATTCTATCCATTTTTAAAAAGTACTCCTTGCTTAGTATTTAATTACTTGAAGTTTCTTGAGTTAAAGTGGCTTTTAGGACGGTGGAACCGTTTAAGAGGTCTCTGGCGGCTTGCCCGATATAATTGCCCAAAAGGAAGTGTATGACCGTGTTTCCTTCTATTAGATATAATATCGTAATGATTAAAGGTTTTTGGTATTCGTAGCCTTGTGGCATAGTTACATCAACTATGTATTTATCGAGGTTTTTCCCTTCTTCTGCTAATGCTTCATAAATAGCTTGTTTAGCATATTCTTCTGGATTACTACTACGAGCAGCCTTTGGGGTTACGGAAATAACAATATTTTTAATCAATTTGCTTTCATTAATGTACGAATTTAATAATAAACTTGGTAAACATATACAGCCTATAATGGAAAACCATATAGCTAAATAACATAGCGCCGTCTTAATATCTATGGTTCTAAATGAAGCAATCCATAGAAATGCCCCTATTCCTAGAAATGAAAATAAAATAAGCGTTATTTTTGTCGACTCATGCGCACCATCTCTTATTGATTCAAAAAATGTGAGTAGTCCTGTAATCAAAGATGCTCCTATTATTACTAATAATAATATTGTTTTTTCCATGAATAGATTCACCCTTCCGTTATCGTATTTTGATTATGGTGGTTTCGATGGAGTATGGGTTTCTGCCGGAATCAGGGGCGTTAGAGACTTTTATGAATACTCTTTTTTGATTTTCATTTAAGGGTTGAGTAGTAATTTGCAATAATAGTCCATCACAGATTTCTGTTTCTGGAGAATCTGTGATTGTATCGTAAGAAACATATTGCACAGCTTTTTTATATTGATTGATAAAGTCATTTACCGGTATTCGAGCCAGCCTATTCTCTCTTAGAGGTATTCCAATTACTAACATTATTGCTATAAGAATTAGCAATATCCCCATTACTTTTAAAGTTGCTTTTATGTTTTTAATTCCATCCTGTTCGTTTATCATGAAACTCCCATTCCTTTCTATGGTTGGCCTTTCTCCGTTTTCGCAATAGCAGCTTATTTTTTAGCTTTATCTAAGGTCGTTTTTAGTGCATTTGGGCCGTTTAGGAGTTCAGTGGCAGATTGTTCGAGGTGATCACCTAATATGTAACGGGCGATGGTGTTTGCTTCTATGGGAGAAGTTATTTTGAGGTTTAGAGGTTTTTGGTATTCATAGCCATTGGGCAGAGTTACTTCAACAGTGTATTTATTGGGGTCTTGTCCTTTTTCTACAAGTAAGTTTCGAACAGCTTCTTGGGCGTATTCTTCGGGGTTGGCGGCACGAGCGGCTTCTGGAGCTATGGTATGGGCAATGTCTTTAATTGTTATACTTTCGTTAATATAGGAACTTGTTAATGGAAACGGTAAATAGATCCAACCTATTAAGAGAAAACACCCAACTATATGGACAGAAACCACTTTAGTTTTACTTAAAAGATCATCTTTCCATGACGCTGCTAAATATGCATCCATACTTAACAATAGTACTGCCATAAAACAAGAAATAATAAGTACTGGATTATTACATGGAAGTATTCCATGCGCTATTGACATCACATATTCTAATAACCATATAAATAGAGATATTCCAATTATTATTAATGTTAAGCTAATCTTTTTTATCATGAAGATATTTTTCCCCTTTTGATTATCTTATTATTACAAGAGTGGCTTCGGTGGAATATGGATTTCTCCCTGAATCAGGAGCGTTCGAGACTTTGATGTGTAGATATTTCGTCCTTTTATTATCGTATTTTTATTAAGGTAGCTTCGGCGAAAAGTGGGAGCCTTCCAGAATCAGGGGCATTGGATACTTTTATTAAGACTTGTTTTTGATTTTCATTTATATTTTGAGTAGTAACTTTAAGAAGAAGTCCATTATCTATCCGTGTTTCAGGGATGTTTGTTACCATATCATAAGATGCTTGACGAATACTTTCGATATACTCTGATCGAGCGTCAGAAGCCGGTTTTTGATTAAAATACATCAGTATGGTAGCAAATAGTAATATTATGAATACTATGCATTCTATACTAGCGATCTTTAAAAGTGTTGGGTTCATATGTATAACTGCTCCTTTATATATGTAAAGATTTTTCTAATTCATCTTCGGAAATAATTTGGATGCCAAGTTGTTTAGCTTTGGTTTCTTTGCTACCAGCGTCGGTGCCGCAAAGGACGGCGAAGGTCTTTTTGCTTACGCTGGAGCTGACTTTGTGTCCGGCGGCGAGGATGAGATTTTCATAATGGGAACGAGGATGCTTTAGGGTGCCGGTGATGACGAAGGTTTTAGCTTCGCTAGAGGCGGATTGGGGTTTGGTTTTAGCGTCTTCTGGGGTTACCCAGCGAAGCAGTTTTATTAGTTGAAGGAAGTTCTCTTTGAGAGCTTCGATAGCGACGGGACCGATGCCGTCAATTTGGCTAATGAGTGGGCAACCAGCTTCAATATCTTCAACTACCCGTTGGTATGTGCCGAGGCTTTGGGCGATGTCACGGGAGGCGGTTTTTCCTACGTTAGAAATGCCAAGGGCGTAGATAAAGCGGTTTAGGTCGGTATTACGGGCTTTTTGAATGGCAGTGTAAAGTTTTAAGGCGGATTTTTCAGCGAAACCCGGTAAGTTTTGAATGTCGTCGGCGCTCAATAAGAAAATATCAAACATATAAGAAATTTTACCGGTATCAATAAGTTTTTGAGCGGTTTCGTTAGATAAGCCTTCGATGTCTAAGGCGTCGCGGCTGGCTAAGTGGGTAATCTTATTTAAGAGTTTTGAAGGGCAGGCCGTATTAACGCAATAGTGAAGATCGTTTATAGTTTGAAGTACATTGTTACAATCTGGACAGGTACTTGGTAAGATAATTTCCTGGGAATTGGGAGTATCTTCTATTTCGGTAATGGCCGGAATTACGTCGTTTGATTTTACAACGAAGACTTTACTGTTTAGTTTTATTTCCATGGTCTTAATGAAGTTGTAATTATGGAGTGTTACGCGACTAATTGTGGAACCTCCGATGTCGACCGGAGCAATTTCGGCGACGGGAGTTATTTTGCCTGTTCGTCCAACTTGATTCGTAACACTTTGAAGAGTGGTCCACTTCCCTACGCTAGGAAATTTCCACGCGACTTGTGATCTGGGATGATGTTCAGTTTTGCCCCAATAGGCCAAGGCGTTGGGGCGGTTGGTTTTAATAACTAAGCCGTCGATCTCATATTCAAGGGCGCTGCGGTCGAAGTTGAGGCAATACTGTACCGCGTCCTCAATAGTGGTTTCGTCGTAAGAAAAGTACGGGACGATTTGGAAGCCGAGTTGCCGAAGCTCGGCGAGTTGGTCGGTTTCGGAATGGGGATCACCAACGATATTGTAAACAAGGTAGGTTATGCCGGAAACTTTCATCGGATCAGTGTTACGAAGGAGACCCGCCACCGCGTTTCGTGAAGTTTTTAATGGTTTTTCACCATTTTTAACTCTTTTAGCGTTTTCGAGGGCATACGAGGAAAGCGTCATGAAAGCTTCCATGCGCACTGGGTATTGGGTATGTGGTTTTGGGATTTCTGGGAGTTTCTTATCAACGTTTGAAAGTCGTTCGCCAATATAGCCATTGCCTCGCGATACGAAGCTGCCGTCGGGGTAATATACTACGGTAAGACCATCTAGTTTCGGTTCAATGATTCCTGGGGCTAAACGAATTAATTCTGCTCGAAGATCTTCTTCTGTTTTTATTTTGTTTAATGATAGGATGGGGTAAGTATGTTCGTAGTCTTCAAATTGGGGTTGGGCAACGCCTGGAACGAAGTTGTATTCACTGCCGGTTAGGGCTATGTAACGGTCTTTTAAAGCGTCGTATTCAGCGTCGGAAAGTTCTGGGGTGTCGAGGTTGTAGTAAAGGTGGTTGTGGTGGTCCAGTTCGGCTTTGAGTGCGGCAATGTCGTTAATCATTTGATAAACTCCTTTTTAGCAGCATATTTTTGCTCAAATTCTTTGCATCTATCGTTAAACCAACAGATTAAAGGGTATGTTACTACACACAAGATTGTTGACAAAATCAAAATTAGCCTTATATCTCTTTCAATATCATTACCGATATCCATAATTCAATTTCCTTTTTCTGTTATTGGAGGCTCCTTTATTTTTTAAAATACTCGTTGATTATGTTTTGAAGAATTAATTACTCATTTCCTTTAATATTAGTGGGAATTGAAAGTTGCAGTTGATGCGAATCTCTTCACATTCTTCTTCTATTTCATCACCGTTTTGAGTTACTTTACATACAAATACACTCTCATCATTAACAAAACAAATTTGGGGAAGAATCACCCATTCTTTATCTTCACCCTTTTCTTCATGAGTAGCATAAGCTATTTTAGCTTTCCCTTCCGTATCTTCAAAAACAACACACAATACGCCCCTATCCCAAAAAAGTAACCGAATAGGGTAAGTTTTGGTGATTGTTTGTACGGGTTGATCTGTATGATAAGGATTACTGGCGTGTTTACAAATATTATTGTTTGAAGAAAAAAGATTCTTCATTAAACTCATATATGTCTCCTTTAATTATATATGTTAATGGAATTTACATTAGTGGCAGTTTAAAAGCCGGACTTTTTTTTGACAAACAAAAAATCCAATTAAGGTCATTTGCATTATGCGGTTTAAAACCAGCTTGCTGCATAGCCCCTTTAAAAGTGCCATTGTCCACGTAAATATTGGTATTCCTCTCATAGATGTGCTTAAGACCATATGATGAATGTAAGTCATTTACTGTTTTTCTGGGTTTAATATTTGCCTTTATCCATTCAAGTAATTTTGTCTGTTCTTTGATAGGTAGGTGATTAAAGTTTTTAGGATCATTACATTCTGTATTATTCATAGTCGCTCCTCTTCTATTTTGTTTTGGTCAGGGCCGAGGCAGGCACTGGAGCAAAGCAGTTTATACTCTTTACAGGTTAGGCAACAAGAGTCGTGTTCTGGAGGTTCGTAGATATAGCCACAATGGCCTAAGAGACATTTGCCATTGTGGTAATTTGAGCAAATTACCTTTTTTGATACCATATTTTAATCTATGCAACCGTATTTTTCTGGTTGTTTACTATTGAGGAGGTATTTAAACATACTTAAGTACCCCTTTTATCAATTGCTTTTTAATTAACAAGCTAACGGAAGTAGTAAGAAATCTACTGTTTTGCTTATACCTTTTAGTAGTACATTAAATGATTTCTCTGAATTAGCTTTAAATATAAATTTGTACTTATCTATGTTTAATTCTTGTTCATAATCCGCGTTGAGGTTTAGTTGGCTTGTTATCTCATTGTGTAACTTAAGTACAGTATTTAAATCTGATATACAAATTTCTTCTCCGTATTAAATATTTTTATCTTTAATCGATATTATTTTGCCTATTTCTTGGGGCGGCTTTATTGTAGATAATCTTAAACCTAAAGGATCTGCTCCTACGACAATAGTTCCTTGACCAAATATTAGTGTCACTCTTTCATTCTCTGTTGTTATCATTTAAAACACCTTCTTATTACAAAAAATAATTTAATGTCAACGATAAATACTAGTTTCAACCAAATGATAATATTAGCATGATCATTAACAAACTGTTAGTGAACCAGTTAGGTAAAATAATTTTTTAATACCAGTTCTTGTTAGTTATTGGCGTATACAAATGAATTGAACCACAGTCTTCACAGATATCAGCTAAAATGATTACTTCGTGTCTTGCTTCCAAGCATTTGCGAAGTATGCTCGCATTTGGAGGTAATTCTGTATAAGCTAATCCTGTGCGACCCGAATCATAAGCTGTTAGATGCTTCCCTTTTGATATGTTTGTTGAGTTGCAATAGTAACATTTTTCTTCTGACATTATTTAAGACTCCTCTCGGCTTCATTAAAAATTATGTTTTTGTGTTGTTATTTAAATTTTATTAATTTTTAGCGTATACAAGGACATACTCTCAGTATTATTTTTTTGTTTAATACCTTTAATTCATTTTGTATGTTTGCTGGTAATGAACTGTTTATTCTTCTCTGACAATTTAATATTTGTTGTGTCGCTTCATGCGCATCCCGAGGGATTTTACTCACCGTTATTCATCGACCCTTCATTATAATAATTAATTTCGTTTAGTTTCAAAATCTCTGGTATTTTCTTTTGATAAATTTTTCTATACTCCGCTAAATGTTCTTCGCTGCCGCTAAAATTAGTGGGAATGTTCAGTGGGCAACGCATTGCATGGAATTCCATTATGTTCTGCGCTTTTTTCAGTATTTTATACATATCAGTTATTGTTGCCTGTTGTTGCTGTAATTGTTGGCGTAATTCGGTGTTCTCTTATCGAATAATGATTGATGCATTTTCCATGTTAGCTTCCTTTGGAGGAAGAGGAAGCGGCATCCAATAGATAACCTTTTTCCAAAATTCGCCGCCTGTCATATTGAAAAATGCTAAATCCATGTAGCCATCTTCCGTGTAAACCAGAAAATCAGCAGCACTATCCGGTAGCCGCTCACTTGTACTAATCCACTGCCTAAATTCTTGTTCTTGGTTGCAGCAATTAAAACGACTCTTTTTTATCTCAGTCATCATTACCTTCCTTTGCTTGGGTTAGTCCTCTTTCAATCCACTTTAGCGCAATATTTAATGCAACGTTTTCTTTTGAATTATTAATCTCGAACTTGGCCATTTCAAGCGCATCAACCAATTTAGTCAGTCTAGCGTCTGCCTTGTTTGCTCTATTTGTTTGGGTTCGTAAGCCATCCATGAGTTTATTTACAGGGCAACCTAAATTGCATTCTTCACATGTACAATTACTCACCCTTATTCACCAGCCTTTATATCAACACGCTCAATATTTTCGATTACAAAGCATAGGCATTTGATATTTTTCTCTTTAACCCACTTGTCGAAAGCTTCATCCAGCAATTTTTGCAACTGCGCAGAATCACCACATTGTATATTGCTTAAAAACTGTTCTCCCGGCTCATAATCTCCGCCATAGTTATCGTCTATGTTTTCTGCTGTTTTTTCTATAATCTCATCAGCATCAATAGGCGATTCTACAGGAATTTCAGTCATTTGACCTATATATAATTCAAGCCAATTTTCATCCTTGGCATATTTTATACCTTCCGCAATTGCTTCTTCTTTTGTGCTAAAAAAATCATTGTCCCAAATGCCGTCTTCTTTATCATTAAATGTCCAATTCATTGCTTACCCACCAACCTTTCAGCTATTTGCCAATACTTTAAATCGTTATCTTCACATTCATATGATCTTCTACAATCTAGCTTACATTCTGGTCCTTCATAACCGAATTCACTATGATTGCAATTAGCACAATTTCTCATAGTCTTATTCTCGCGCTCCAACCGTTCAATCTTTTCGAGCAGTTTCTCTCCTGCTGTGGTTGATAAGGCATTATCAATAGCAGGTACAACTTCTGGTTCTAAGTATTCATCAATAGAATCTCTACATACTTCCAAGGCTCCACGCATAGCCGCTTTTGTAGCCTCATATTGTTCATTTTGGCTGTTGAGATAATCAACCAAATCTATGCCGCACTCTTTGCACAGTATCGTCCCTGTAGTCTGAAATTTATGTTTACACTCAGCCATCACTTACCGTCCCCTTCCTAACCAATATTCTATCCAACATTGTCTACCTCCGGCTCTGTTAAAGCTTTTTGCCAGCACTCATTGCAAGTTTCTTCTTCGCACGCAATGCCCATTATTCAAATCTATGTCCCCAGGACAAAATAGGTCTACACATATGTCTTTTATCACTTTTTCAATAGCCTTATCGTTGTATTTACTCATTGTTGCTCTCCTGGCTACGTAAGCGGCATAAATCTTCCATACAACAATCTGGAGATAAACATTTATTCCCTTTGTATTTAGCACCACAATATTTATCAATTTTTTCTTCAATTTTTTCCCCAAACTTAGCAAGCCGTAAAAGTTCTACCGACATAGCCCAGTTATCTTCATCGCAAGAATTATAATCGTCCGCTTTATCATCTGTATTTAATACAAGAACGTCATATTTTTGCTGCTCTATGGCATTGATTAAGTCAATTCCCTTTAATGCGCTCATTCGTTTGTCCCTCTGTAGCCTTAAAACACTCTTTTCTATAAAGCTGACCGTTTATTAAAATCCATTCATCACTATAAACGTATCCTTCATATACTTCGCCAAGTATAAAGTCATAATTGTTGTGCCGTTTTATATATTTGTACTTAGTCATTTTTTAGCATCTTCCGGCGATTCAATTGGCATCCAATGAGTAACATCTTGGCCAAACCAAGCCATTGGACCATCGCCCTCCCAATAATAAGGTACTAGATTATTCCCAAATTGGTCTTCTGCTGAGTAGCTGCCTAATTTATCAGCTTCCTCTCTGGTCTTTCCTTTTATAAACCATGCAGCCGAAATACAATCAGATTTACCATTAAAAAAGTATCTATCATTCGGATAGTATATTAAAACCTTTTGTTTATTTTCCGGCAACCTATTTTTTACGCTAATCCACTGCATTGACTGCCCAATTTCCGCAAGGCCAACAAGAATATTTAAATCCCGAATATGTAATGTTTTGCTTGGCTTATCAATTCGCTTCATTAACTCGGCAAACTCTTTATCATTCATGATCTTCACTCCCCTGTGCTTCTAATAACATCAAGAAGTTGTTTTCTTAGTAGCTCATTCTCAGCTTCCAGTTCCTCAATACGTTGCGCTGCGTAAAGAAATATTCCGCTTTCGCCATCTGTTTCGTCATAACCAATACGCAGTAAATCCTTTATTTTAGCGTTCATTTCGGGGTATGTCTTAATCACGCTATATCCCCTCCCGCAATTGCCTCTTCTCTAGTGTTAAAATCGTCATTATCCCAAATACCATCTTTTCTATCATTAAATGTCCAATTCATATTTTGTTGGATTCCATTACTCATTAGCTACTTTGCTAAGTCTTTGCCGCATACAATCCACTTAACTCCGTCCTTGAAATAGGCAATGTCGTTTATATCTTTCTCGACACTACCCTGGTCTATGTGGTCAAATAAAGAACCTCTGAATACCAGCGAAACACGCCAGATTCCGTCATTATCATAAACAATTCGAAGAACCGTTCCATCAGATACTGCTAAGTAATCTCCTTCAGAATCAAAACGGCTAAATTCTTCGCAAATATGTCCATCAATTTCGATTAAGTCATCAGATTCACCGTAAATTTTAATCATCTTCTTGCACCTCCAACAGATTTGGTCAACATTTCCCTTCTATAGCTACCCAGCATTTAGGGTTTTGTACTCCATTGGTTGAACAATACTCAAGCTTGCAATCCTTGCATTTCGTTCTAGATTCAATATTTCGGTACTCACGCTCCCATTGGTGAATAATTTGACGTAAGCGGTTCGGCTTTTTCTTCCACCCTCTAAGGTGTGTTTCATACCATAATCGCATATTAGCTTTTTCAGGGCATGTATTCACTCGATCACAGTTGTCACTGTCCGCACATTTTCGGTGATGATTCTTACATTTTCTAGCCGATCCGCAAGGGGCTATCTTTCTACCATTTTCCCTCGTGTATTGGAAGAAACCAAAACGCAAGCGATTTATTCCATATTCAGCAAACTCTTTAAAATTTGTACTCATCCTCAACGCTCCCTCATTATCCCTCAAGTTTTGCCGTGGTTTTTGTTTCTTGCACTCCATTAACTCTGGAGTGGTATATGTGTCCCCAATTACTTCCATTTGTGATAAGTGCCATAAATTATGTATAATGTTACCATTTGGATAAAAATAACTAGACGCGCACCTTAATATATAATTCATAACGTTAGGTCCTTCACTCGGTCCACATTTTCCCCATACTTCTATAACTTCACCTATAAGTGGGTCAGGAAACATACTATTCCATTTAATAATGCTATGCGGAAATATTTCATTTCCTTTGCTATCCAGCATGCCTGTCCATTGTATTAATTCAAACGAATGCATGTCACGCCATTGTTCATCCCTTGCTAATCGTTTAGTAAGCGGAAAACATAAAATCATATCTCGAATAAAATCTATCCCTTTAACCTCGCACATTTGTTTGTTGATCTTATCCCATGCTCTAAATTTTATTTCCCTATTCATATCATTACGATAGTGTGTATACTACCAATTACTTCGATTTCATCAACATCGTTAAAAAATAAATTCTCACACCATGATTCGTTTTGTAAATGTCTCATTTTGTAACAAGCTTCTTCTTCGCACCACTCTACAACACGTTTTCTATCGTCATATTCGGAGATTACAATATCGTCTTCATATATTTCCTTGGTTTTAATGTCTTGTCGGCCAATATATTCGCCGACTGTTTTTGGGTCAATCTCATAACAGTCGTATGATTTTTTCTCATCAGCAACATGAATAAACCATCTTCCTTGAGCCTGATAAATGTATCCATATGCCCACGCACCATTACTAATTTGTCTACCGCGAAACTTTATTTTTCTTGCCACTCACTCCACCACTTTCTTGATTTTTTCGGATACTTCATTTAATAAGGGGTCAATTTTTTTGATAAGTGGGGAAAGTTCCTGAAATGCTTGTACTATATTGCATAATTCTAAGTCTTTCTGCCAATTCCGCATTTAGTTACCTCCTGTAGTGTCTTGTTGTTGGTATTCTGCAGTACAATCGAGATCACCGGGGAAGAGGTGCTTGGGATCAGGGATTAAGATTCGCAAGGTGGGATTATTATCTGAGCCGGTGCGATGCACGACCTTTAAAGGAAGAGAGATTATACCGTTTATATAATCGTTGTCATTAAATCGTTTGCCGTCTTTGATTAAAAGGTAGACTTGGGCAAAAATATGCTGACAGACATCTTCGGGCAGTGGAAATCGAATTTCGAGTTCGGGATGCTGCTCTAATTCTGTAATGCCATGAGTGTGAATATCGGCTTGGTGCTTATGATAGTGAATTATATAGTTGTGCTTTTTAATAAGCTTTTTTTCTTTGTCCGGGTAACACGCAAGTGCACGGTCGGTAATTTTATTTGCTATTTTTTTTAGTAACGACATAAAATTGCACCTTCTTTTTTCGCTAAAAGTGTTTGTTTAATTAAATTAATGCTTTTTTATTAACGAATAGTGTAATTAAAGGGCAGACTACGCCCATTTAGACTTTTTAATCAATATCCTATGTGTTTTAATATATTGTTTATATTAATTAGTGTCTGGTTCTGGTAATAAGTTTTCAATACGTTGAAGATGTTCCATAGGCATTAATTTGTTGATTTTATTAAGTCTTAGAAAATAACTTATTTTTTGTTCTTCGGTAAGGCTTTTAATTTCTGCTATGTTAATATGATAATTACAAAAATGATGTTGATCTTCTTTGCATAATTCACTAAAATATAAACCTTTGTAACAAAAACGATCTTCATAAAAATCGAAGATAGCACGAAGACGTTCTTTCCCGTATAGTATTTCGCGATTAATATCATTGTTGTCATAAGTTATAAAAATGAATTTATCGATATCCATGTTTTTAAAGATAGTATCTATTAAGTAAAGTTTATCTTGTTTGCTCCAAACGTATTCAGATTGATATTTAGGGTTTAAATTTATTTCTGATGAATATACCATGCGAAATAATAAGCCAATTGTGCTTTGAAAGAAGTTTAATTTTAATTCAGGGTTTTGAATGAGTGATGGAGATTCATGATTGTTTAATTGTCGAATATCAAGCCATTTTACATATTTAAGACGCATGCCTTGATAATTTGTTCGAAGGTTTTTATGGGTTATACCGTAGATCTTATTATCACAATGAATCTCGGTGATAATAACATTTTGATAATCTCCGTAATTAACTTTGTCTCCTATATAGAAAAAATATGTTGGTTCAGGAATTAAATGAGCCAATCTAAATATGTCTAAAAAGTTGTTAGTTCTTTTCATTCTTTTTGATAAGTCAACCATGGCTTTTGTTTTTATTGTTTTTTCTTTTTGCATTTTAGGTTCTTTTTTAGATTTTGTTGTTGATTTATCAATAAAAGATTCTGCTGCATTTTGAGCTTCTTCTATTGAATTAAAGATTTGTTTGTCTTTATAAATTTCTAGAGTGGGCGTTTTTATTTCAAAAATATATTTTTGTTCTGCAGCTAAATAATATATACATAAATTATGTTTTTTCTTTCTTCCGAACGAGATTGCTTTTTTAAGAAGGTTTTCCCTTTCCATGTTTTTAAATGAATGCCATAACATAAAGCCGAAGCTCCCTTAATCGTTTTTATTTTTATATTCTTTGACATATTTATAGAAAGTTGTACGCTTGTAGCCGCTTTGTCGGATGGCTTCGGCAGCAGTAATTCGGCGGCACTTCCAGGCTTCGTAAGCTTTTTTAAATTCAGGAGTTATACGGCTTTTTTTTCTACCATAGGGGCGACCTTTAGAGATTGTATTGGCAATGCCTTGGAGTTGATTGCGGTGATGCTTTTTTTGTTCAAGTACCGCAAAGTATTTTAAAAACGCGTAAAAGTGTGCTTCTAAAAGTTTTCCAGCAGCATTTTTGAAGTTACGGCTATCTAAAAGCTCGGATTGATCTAAGACTACGATGTCTGCACCAATGGTGTACGTTATCTCTTGCCATTCGGTTTGGATTATTGAATAGGTTTTGCCGAGGTAAGTTAATGTTGGCAAATATAATAGGTCACCAGATTTTAATTGGTCCTTTAAAGCGTAATATCGTAATTGGTCAGACCGTTTATTCGCAGTATCAATGTAGATGAATTGTGATTGAATACCAAGGGTATTAAGTTGCTCTATCTGCATATTTAAAGTTTTATCGTTAAGATAAGTCTGAATGTATGCTAGTTTCATTGCTTTTTCACCTTTTTAATTATTTAAACGCAATCGTAAAATGAAAGTGCTGCTGTATATTATTCCTCCCATTTTATGATCTCACAATTTTTAATATGCGGTAAATCACGAAAATCTTGCATTAAGATTTCAGGGCTGTATTGGGTCGTTTTTAAGGCTTGGGCTGCTTGTATAAACTGAGCATGAGTAAAGACAAGAGTTAAGCCTGGCGGAAGATTAGCTAAGGAAACTATAAACGCTTTTGTTCTAGTAATGAACATTGAAAAGGATTCAGCTCCAGGACCATCAATGTAGTCTTGATCAAGGTGTTCCCAGTAGGCAGATACACGCCCTCTTCTATCCGCTGAAGATGTATTAATACATGTTGATGGATCTAAATATGTAAATTCCCTGGTATCTTCCCATGTTTGATGGGGAACGTCTGGGAAACGAATTAGTGTGGGTAATGCCGTTTGTACGGCGCGGAGATATGGAGAAATTATGATTTGGCTCGGTGTATGAGGAATGATTTTACTTACTTCTTTAGCTTGATTATGCCCTTTTTCAGTTAATGGAATAATTGTATGGTCTTCGGTTACGGCTCCGGCATTAGCGGTACTCTCGCCATGACGAATTAACCAAATTTCTCTTGTAGTCTTATTCAAGTTTCAAATCACTTCCTTCTATGTATATTATACTATGTTTATTCGGAAATGTCCTTGTTTTGGCGAACATTTTTCAGTGATTTGCGTTTTTATTTGCATTTTTTATTAATTTTTTACGCTTTTCGCGTATGAAAAATCGTAAAAACCAAAATGAGGTGTGCTGTATATGTGATTTCGCTCCATTTTTTGTAAGAAATACTGACAGGTTTTCTTTTATACATAAGGTCTCTTTTGTTTGTAATATGTATATGAAAAATCGTAAAAATAAATATGAATGACTCCTTTATCCACCTGGGATGAGATAGGTTTTTAGGGAGAAATTGTAACAAAACTGTAACAATTATTGATTATGCTCATAATAAAGATTTTTAAATTGTTAGGAGTGAATTGTCATGAGAAAATCATTGCGTAGAAAGATCGTTAGCGGGTTGGTTATGGGGAGTATGGTTTTAGCTATGGGCACAATGGCGTTTGCAGCGGATTCAACGGATACTCTGCCACCAATGCCTCAGCAAATGGGTCAAGGTGGTCCGGGAGGTCCCGGCGGCGGTCCTGGAGGGGATTTTGCTAAAATGGCGGATAATGCACTGACTCGGCTTGTTGATCAGGGCACAATTACTGCCAGCCAAAAAGAAGAACTAGTTGCGTTCTTTAAGGCGAAAGATGACGAACGTCGAGCTGAAATGAAGACTAAGCAAGATAAACAGCATCATGATATGTTGAAAGAAATTCAGGATGCCGCAGGACTGTCCGGCGATCAGGCGAAAGCCGTTGATGATGCGCTCCGTCCTCCGATGCCACCACAAGGAACACCGGGGCAGCAGCCACCGGCTCCACCACAAGCACAATAAACAAAAACATCCCATCGTCTAACATAGGCGATGGGATGTTTTTTTGTTCAATATTTAATTACATAAGTAGTCAATTGGTTCCGTTGTGACGGACAACGGAATGTTCCTAAATAAAAGGTTTTCTTGCTCTTCAAGATTTTTGTCTTCTTTGAGGGCTTCTTGCATGAAACGCGATTTTTCTGTTTCTAATCTAGTAATTTCTTCTGTTAAGAAGTTAAGTCTATTTTTAGTCTCTTCAATTTCAGTATTTAAGGATAGAATATCCGCTTCGTTTTTTTCTACAGCCCATTGACGTGAGATTTTGTTTTGAACTTGATCCGCTTTTAGTTTTTTAATATGCGCAAGTTGCTTTGTAACAACGTCTTTAGTAACTTCAGGAAGAAATTTACCAAATTGCAAAAGGTATAAGGTTATAACTACATTGCCTTTTAAGACAAAGAAAAGCTGATGATCTTTATGAACATAAAATTCAGTTTCGTGACGCTGGTATACTTTTTTTGAGCTTTTAAAGGCTTTACATATGTTGTTGTAAATTATTTCTCTTTCTTCAGTATTCTTTTTGTCAAATGGTTCGCTACTGCCCATTATTCGTTCTTTCCATCGGTCATAGGCATGTCTGGTAATAACTAATGGTTTCTCGCTTTTAAGATTAATTGCGGTTTCTATATTGAGATGTTCTAGTAAAAGTTTGTCACATTCAATAGAAATTTTATTTTTCCATTCTTGGCGTTTTTTCTTGTCGATTATTTTCCGACGGAGATCAAGATAGTCTGAGTAAAGGAATGGCCTTTCAGTCCGAAGATTCCGAGTTACGGTTTGCTTTCCTTCTGTTGTAAGAGGCTCATATATATAATATTTCACATTTCGTTCTTTATTAGCGAAAAATAGAGACCAACCATCTTCAGCTTCGGCTATATTATAAGCGAAAAAGTTCGAACTAAATTTATTTCTAAGACTTTGAAGTGCTTTACCAAATTCAAGCTGTTTTTTTATTAGATCGGTGATTTCATCGTCGAGAAAGCCCATTTGTTTCGCTTCTTGGATTGCTTTTTTTATAGCGGCATGTTTGTTGTAAGATTCGTTGAATTGCTCTGTCTCAGCTTTTGAGAGCTGATGAACTCTGTCTGTTGGGATCGTCATTAGATTAGTCCTCCTGTTTTTATGTCTTATGGCATTATTGTGTATGAAGAAATTTTACGCTCAATCTCGGTCAATATTTTTATAGCATCTGTTAATATGGTTGAGTATTTTAATTGATTGCTTTTAAATGAACTTATAAGATATTTACATTCTTGACTCAGTTTGTTTAAATCGTTTGCTTAAATTGTTATGCTTATTTTATTGAAATCTTCTATAATGTCTACTAAGAAGTCAATATTTTGAAGTAACTTAGGGTCAGTTAACGAAGTTGGGCAATTGAAAATAGTAATCTGCATTTCTTTTGTAATGTTTACGGAAATTTTTAGAAGAACTGATAGTTCTTTTGTAAAATTAATGTTTACTGGGGTTGTTGGCATAAAATTGGCCTCTTTTCTTTATTGATGGTTTTTATAAGGTAATCCAGCGGTTAGCAATATAAATATTATTCATCTCATGGTAATTTAAAGGGTGAGACGATAAAGTGGGCTTCGATGTTGACGGGTTTAAATTCGCCGGTAAGGGGATCTTTGATGTCAATTTTTGCAACATGATTATCGTGGTCATAGCTGAAGCCGCGGCTTTCACTGAAGAATTCAGGCTTGCCAGTGGCAGAAATAAGATAAGTGTAGGTGACTTTATTCCTCTCTCTTTGCGCGATTTCTCTAAGTTGTTCAAGATGTGTTAGATCAGGTTTTTTATTGGGTTGTGTAATTTTATCATTTGGCGATGATTCTTTTGTCTTTTGGGATAATTCAATAATTTCATTATGTACTGTTTTATAACTTTGATATGTTTTTATATCTATCCAAATGTTTGCTGCTATGGCTACAAAATATATTACCCCAAATATAATGTAAAATCGTTTCATTTTCCTTCCTTTCTTTTGTTGAATTTATAATGTAGCGTCATATTGCATTTGAATTACTGAGGTTGGAATAATTAAAAAATCTTAATCGTCTTCTATGATTTCAGTTTCAGTATTGCAATTACCCATGGTCATGGTGAGTTTGTATTCCCCGGCGTGGCCTTCGGGATAAGTGGCAATGTTAACCGATTGCAGGGCGGAGCCATATTTATCATAGGTGCATTTGAAAAGGCGCTGAGCGGTTTTGTCGGGAATCTTGTCAATATCATAGGTTACAACGACGTTATTCCAGGTGTATTGAGTGGTAATCGCAGCACTCGGATGGTAAGTAGTAGTTTCTATTGACTTACCGGCATACATTAATAGACAGGTAGTATTAATTTTTTCTAAGATATAGCTTAAAATGCTTATAAGTAGCAGTATCGTAAAACATAGGAGAGAACGTGTTATTACATCAAGATTAGAAAAAAAACTTATGAAAAGTCCTACAAGTGATAAAATAAAAATTATTGACAATATGAATGTACTCATTAGCCATCTCCTTGAAATTTATTAATAACTTTATTGTCTTTATAAAATTATCATAAGTATTATGATTACGGTTAATGTGAAAATAGATTGTGCTTTTCTATATAAATTTTCATATTATGTCTTATTAATTAAGATAGTTTCATTTTATGCGCAAAAATAATTGAAATACTCTACTTATAAGGCACAACATTTTCACTTTATGCCTTAACGCATAAATCATAACTAGCTTTTCCATTAGGTAATTGGATAACGAGAGAATACACTACGCTTATTAGTGCAATAATTATAAGTACTGCATAAATTATTTGAAGCATGATTAGTTCTCCTTATTTATCGAGAAATTCGGTTTTGATGTCTTTGTTCTTTAAGTGCATAGTGACTTGGTAACGGTCGTTATTGTCTTCGGAAATATCGATTGTTTCGAGGGTTGCGCCGTATTTTTCGAATTCGGCTTTGAAGATGTTTTTGGCTTTGGATTCTGATATTTTATCGTTGTCAAAAGTAACGGTGATGTCATTCCAGGTGTATTTACTGACAACGATAAAATCAAATTTAGGGTAAGTGCCATTGCTACGGTTTTTATCTTTTTGATGGTTAAATACAGTGTAACCTACAAAAGATCCGCAAGAAACTATTAAAAGAAAGAGCACAATTGTGGTTATGACGTTTTTTACGGTCATCTTCCTACTCCTTAGTGTTTTTGTAGAGGTAAATACTTATTTAATTGTCATTACTAGCCGCCTCTTTCTACAATCTGAACACCAACTACCATGTATGATATAAAAGGGCTTGGTGGTCCACTTGTGGCCGTTTTTACATTCCCACTGAAGTGGAGTGGTAACGTTTTTATATCCAGTAGATAAACATTTGCCGTCATGCGAGGCAGCTATTCTTTGCATGTCTTCGATGGTGTATTTGGGTTTATTGTTTTGCCGGGAACATTGAGGACACCACGAACCGGTTTTTACTGCTTTTGGAGGTAGTGACATTTGATGGTCATGTTCACATTGCCAGATTAAAGGTTCGCTTGTATTAATATAGGTGGTCGATAAGCATTTCCCGTTGTGAGCTGCGGCTAATTGGTGCATGTCGTCTATTGTTACTTGAGTCCTGTTTTGACGATGACATGCCGGGCACCAGGTGCCTCTTTTAACACTATTAGGTGTTGCGTCCCATTGGTGCTCTTGGGCACATTGCCAGGTTAATTTTTGATTGGTAGTGATATAGGTTTGTGATAGGCATTTACCGCCTCTAGAAGTGGCGATTTTTTGCATGTCTTCAATTGTTACTTTGGCCATGGGTAACTCCTTAGTATTTCGTTTTATGCTTGGTCTTCGTTTTTCCAAAAATCATAGCAAGTGGCGACAAAGACGTTCCCGCAAGTGCATTTATAATGAACCTGCGAATATAAACCGACGCCGCTTATGTTTTTTGTGCTTGTGCCGCACTTTGGGCAGGTTGGATATGCAGTATATTCTTGACCTTCGCTGCTTTTTACGATTTCATTATCATTTGACATGTAAGATCACCCTCTCTTGCTTTTTTAGGTAAAAGTTTTTTTTTGTTATTCCGTCTCGAACTGACAAGAGAAGTTGATCTGTTTTATCTATCTCGAACAATATCTGATTCTTTAAAGTTCTGGTCATGTTTTTTATTTAATGTAAAGTTTTTTCTTTTGTAGTTCCATCTTGAAATAACAAAGAAAGTTGACATGTTTTATTTTCCACTGCAATATTTAATTCTTTAAGATTTTGACCATATTTTTCGTATTGAGCTGCAAAAATATTCTCTGCGTCTTTGGGTTTAATTTTGTTAGAATTATAAGTGACAATCGTGTTGTTCCAATTGACTGTCGTGATTACTGTTATGTCTGTTTTGGGATAAAGTTCATATTCTTGTAAGCTATTCTCATATACTTTTGCGCCAATAATTCCCAATGTTGTAAAAGTTGTAATAACTATAATAAGTATAAAAATAGGATTAATATAAATGTTTTTATCCATAATTACCTCCAATTATTTTTTAGACAAAAGCTCTTGCTTTGTGTTTCCATCTTGGAATAACAAGGACAGTTGGTATGTTTTATCTTCTTGAATAATATTTAATTCTTTGAGGTTTTGACCGTATTTTTCGTATTGAGCTGCAAAAATATTTTCGGCGGTTTCTGTTTCAATGTTTTTAAAGTTATATGTAACTAATACATCATTCCAATTATTTTTTACGTTAACCTCAATATTTGTTTTAGGGTGAAGACCTCTGCTAATGTTAGATTCTAAGTTATAACTTGAAAAAATATAAATTAGAAGACTAATTATTACTAAAGGCGCTGCTATTATTGAAATACATATTGCTCCATCTTCATCTAAAATTACTATGTACAATAAAGCGATTACAAAAAATAACCCTATATATATATACATTTTAAGTTCCTTTCTATATTTTTTATCTAGTTCATATAAAAGTTTTGATTATAGATTTGCATCGTATTTGACTTCGATGGCGTTGATTGGGATAATTAGGACGGTATAAATTAGCGGTCTACTTTTACATTATAGATATTAATCGGTATAATTTTTTGAATATCTGATACGGGATATTTGCCTATTATGCCTTCAAAGTAGATGTTTTGTCCTGCGCTCAAAGTATCTATAAATTCTGGCTGGATGTTATATAACCGATAGGTTAATGAGGAATCCGCACATTCCACATCGACTACAGATTCGCTTATTGCTCTTTTTTGGCTAGTTACTATTGTTCCGTCCCAAACTGACTCTTCCCGAGTCTGTGTATCTGGGCCAATAAAACGAATGATTCCGTCACCAAAAATTCGGTCTTTTTGTTTTATTTTTTCGGCAAGAACTACTGCGTTTTGCTTCCATTCCTGGTCGAAAGCGGCTGTTGTAATTGAGATTGGGGTCTTATCGACTGGAGGCTTGTTGTTAGTTGGTTGTGATGGAGAGAAAAATGTTGCTAGGAGAAGTAAAACAGGAATTAATAGGTATATGATGCGCAATGGATTTTCCTCCTAAAAATTTATTTAGGAAATTGAACATTTTAGTTGCCTCTCTTCCCTTCCCTGTTTTGAAGTTGAAATACAAAATTTCCGAAGGAGCTTTTTAAATAGAAATTTTGCCGTTGTTCAAGACAAGAAATTGTTTCTAACTCTTCTTCGGTGAGATTCCAGTCTTTATATGCTTTATCACAATGTGGTGATAAAGCGTTGCAATTTGAAAGAAAAATATTTGCTGCCATGGTTTCTTGAATGATTGATTTTAGTGGACTTTGTGAAAAGTCTTCTATACTAGTAGATGAAAGAATAATTTGACAAGGTTGTTCTTTTCCTATCCATCTTGTGTGGTTTTGTAGCCAATTTTCTACGCGACTGCGAAAGCGATCATTTTTAGAAAATAGGTGAAAGTCATCAATAATAATCATAGTTGGTCGTTCTATTTTCTTAGTTTTTAAGCGTTCGTGGCAGCTAAATTGCCGCTCGTATTTATCGAAGAAATAGTGCCATTGAAAGCCTTTTGCGATTGGCCATTTCCACGAGATATCAAAGATGTGAAGATTCGGATGAGCAGCTATTTCCGGTGTCATGACTTGCTCTAAGAATGGAATGCCAATAGACTGATGAAAATAGAATACTTCGGCATCTTCTTTTTGAAGAAAGTTTGTGATTAGGAAGGCTAAGAGTTCTTCGTGCCCGGTGCCTTCGGGTCCGGCGATGAGTAGGTTGTGTTCCAATATATTTGCATTTAATACTAGATTTTTATTTTCATTTTGAAATAAAGTTAACATATTTCACATCCTATTCTTATTTATAAATTGGCGTCGAATTTGACTTCGATGGCGTTGGCTGGGATGATTAGGACGTTATAAGTATCATTGGTAGCCTCTTCTTCGCCTTTTATAAAAATCTTCCAGGGAATTGCGTAGGTGTAGATCTTTTGGTAAGTAACCAGTTGTGGCGGTTCTGTATCTGATCGTATAAATTCGATATTGGATGCAGGGACCTTTGTAAATTGAAGATTGCCATGGTCTGTGGTTTTATAAAACTTATAATAAGAAGATCCGCGGATCTCCCCTGTACCTAAAATAAATGAGGCGGTGTTTTCTTTTTTAAGCTTTAGAGAAACAATTGGTACAGCTTTTATGATTCGGTATTCTTCATGGTCTGGATAGGGAAGATCACCTAAGCAAGATTCAAATATCAACATCAAAATAGAGCCAAAAAACACATATATAAATAATAAAATACCTATTTCTTCTAACCTATCTTTGAGAGAACTTTTAATTTTGATTGTATCTATTGCCACAAATATAACGGCTACACTTAGTATCACAAACATGATTATTAGTATTAAAACAAAGATTAAAAGACAAACGTTGATTCTCTTCACCTTCTTTTTTATAATGTAATGTCATATTGAATTTCAATTGCATTTGAAGGAATAACTAATACTTGATATGTATCGTTTTCTATTATTTTATCTTCACCATTTATGAAGATTTTCCATGGGATTGTATATTTATGGAATTTTTGATAGGTCACGAGTGCTGGAGTTTCTGTATCCGAACGGTTTAATTCAAGGCTAGAAACGGGCATTTGTGTTAATTTTAAGGAGCCTCGCTCTGTAGTTTTATAAAACTTAAAGTATTGAGTACCGTTTTTTTCTCCTGTCCCAAGAAAAAAAGAGGCATTTACTTCTTGAGTTACTTTTAAAGATACTATAGGCGAAATATTGGTAATGCGATATTCTTCTTGATCTGGATCAGGAATGGAAATAAAAAATACGTACAAAATCAAAACGGGTAATATTAACGTAATAAGTAAAGCAATTACAGACGAGACAATTTCTGAAGTTTTATCCTTTCCTTTTTTTATATTTTTTCTTGCATCCTTAAAGGCCATGTAAATTAACCAAAGAGTACCAAGCAATAGTGTTCCGAAACTGAATGTTGCAAAATGGTTCATATTCTTTCAACGCCTCCCGCGTTTTTATCTGGAAAATAGAATTCGACCTTTATCTTCTTGATGTGTTGATAAAGAAAGATTAGCTTTTACGCGGAAGGCGAATTTGGTGAAAGGGTCAGGGGTAATGTTTTGGGCGACGGTTTGCCAGTGGTTGTCGCCGACGAGGTATATTTCGTTTCGTGCTCTGGTTATTGCGGTGTAAAGGATGTTTTTCGACATGGTGCTGAAGTCTTTTTTGCTGGGTACGAAGAGGACGTATTTGGCTTCGCTACCTTGAGCTTTATGAACCGTTAGGGCGTAGGCCGGTTCGATGTAGGCTGCAAGTTCGGACTCATAATAGGGAATTTCTTGAGATATGGCGTGATATTTTATTCGAATTTCGTGAGTTTCAGGGGTATAGGTTGTTATCGTACCGCGCATGCCGTTATAGATGTCAGTGCGCCGGTCGGGATGTTTTATGTTGTTCTTCTTTGGAATAATTTCAGAGTCTTCAGTCTGTATCGGAGCATAATCATTTGAAATGGCGACGATAGAATCACCAATATAAAAGGCGGTTCTACCGATTTTTTCAAGTTTATCAAGAAATACCGGACGGAGTTTTTCGTTGAGAAGGTTTGTTCCAAATTCGTTATTACGGCGGTCGGAAAGAACTAGAATGTCGTTGACAGCGATGTTTTTTGAACGCCATGATTTTACTACTTCAAGGATTTTGTCTACGCTTTGCGGTAAGGTGTGAACACCTTGTACGGAGTTTAAGTCTTTCGGAAGAGATTTGCCTTCACGAACCATCAGAGCGAGCTTATTGATTTCACTCCCCGCCCCTTTTCGATAGGTTCCTTCTGCCTCGCCTGTCTTCGAATTGATTGGACCAGTTAGGGTCGTTACAGGAACCTTGGGAAGAACTTGTCCACGAACTAGCTGATGAAAAAAACCACTCGGACCAATCGCTGGAATTTGAGCGATGTCGCCAACTAAGACCAATCGAATATTAGAATAGGCTTGTATAGAATGAAGAAATTCAGAGAAGGCTAAAATGTCACACATGCTCATTTCATCAATGATGATACAGCTAATTTGAGATGCGTCCATATATGGCGCTTGACGATTATATTTGATGCCAAGGTCGTCTGCGTCAAAGATACGAGCAAAACGATGGATCGTCGAACCGTCAATATTCATGTATTGTTTAGCTTTTTGACTAGCTATGGAAGCCGCCATGGCCGATGGAGCTAATATTTCAACTTGCTGATGAATGTCGTGAAAGATTCGTGCCATGATTGTTATTACTTCAGTTTTGCCACTGCCTGCCGGACCTACAATAACGGAAACACGGTGTTTTAAGGCGTTTTCGATGGCTTCTTTTTGGCTGGAGTCAATACGTTTTACGTCACTATTAAAGCGATATAGATTGTTAAATCGTTCTAGAGCTTCTGGAGCTTGCTTTTTGCCAAGTCGTTTTGAAAAATGCTTTGCTGCTGAGGTTTCAGCGAAGTAAGCACCACTTAAGTAAACGCTATTTCCTGAATGTTTGGCCCAATAGTTAACAAGTTTAATTTTTTTCTCTTCAGAAACGTCCAAGCTTTCCATATGATTTTTGTAGTAATCGGCAGTCTCCGTTTTCCATTCATTTCGGCCACTTATCGTAAGCCTGCTGAGGTTAAGTTTGGGAATGTTTTGGGGTTTATTTATAATGAGATCAGTAATTGTAAGGTTATAGTTTTGCGATTTAGGACTAAGACGGGTTAAAATGTCTTTTCCTAGAACTGTGGCTACATGTTGTAAGGGCATGTAGGTGTGCCCATTTCTAGTCATGCGCCAAACTTCGCTGATTATTTTTGCTAAAGCTACAATGCTATCATGGTCTGGATTTGTCCACTTAAGGTGCTCAGCTAAAAGCTTTGCATGGGAAAAAGAAAAACCGTCTACTTCTGATAAAATATAAGGGCTGTCCAGGAGCATTTGACTTATAAAGTCATAGCCTTGTAACGCGGCTCGCCTGGTGAAAAAGTCCTTAATTTGATAGGCGGTTTCTATGTCATGTGATAGGTTGTTGTCATGGAGAATGTCAGCAATATGTTTTATGTCTTCAGTGAAGATGTTTAGGATATTTTTGGGAAGAGTGCCTACTTCATAGCTGGTCATTAGAGAGCTACCGAGTTCGGTACGTTCTTCAGTAGCATTTATGCCTTCTTTGTTGTGGAACTTTTGTATGGAGGCTGCTATCAGGCTTTTAGCTTCGACAACTTCAATTATTTGACGATTGCGTTTTTGGGTTATTAGGTTGCCGCGCATAAATACGGATTTCCCTTTTTGAAGCCGAATGTTGGCAGGACGGTTTTTAAACCGGAATAAGATTGTATTGTTAAAGCTGTCCGGTAGTTCGCCTCTTTCGTATTTGTCAATGTGGACGGTACCGTCTACGTAATATTCGTCAACGTTTGTTTCATTTTGTTTTCGGCTGGCTTTCATTATTGTACCGGTGATAACTAATTCCATTAGTAGTGCTCCTTTTAGTGTTTTTATCCCTAATGGGTTTAAATTGAAGTTATTTGAGCTATGTTGCGAAGTTGTCAGTTTTAATCCCTTAATTAGGTTGTTGTTATTTAGGGCGGCGAATTATAATCCCTTATGAGGTTTAGATGATATTTCTTTGCGCTGCCCTTAAGTGCCAGCCGTTTTAATACCTGCTTGGTTAGTCTTTATGATTTTCATGTTGATGTTCTTGTTTTTTACATATAGAGCACCAATAACCTTGTTTTATATAATATGGATAACTCTCCCATTGATGGGCTTTAGCACATTCCCACTTTAGTTTACTTTTGCTATTAATATATATAGTGGACAAGCATTTTCCACCCTTTTCATTTGCAATTTCTTGCATTTCTTCAATGGTTAATTTCTTACTTATATTTGAACATATTGAGCACCAGCTGCCTCGTCGTATAGTAGTAAGCTTGGCTTCCCATTGGTGTCCGTTTTTACATTCCCAACGTTGCTTTTCTCTAGGAATATAAACGTCTGACAGACATTTTCCGCCATGGCTTTCGGCTAGGTTTGTCATAAACTCTAAATCATATTTTTGATGCTGTTGCTGATAAATTTCCCGACATACTGGGCATCGAGCACCTCTTTTTAATCTGTCTAACGATACACTCCATTGGTGATTATATTTACATTTCATTTCTAATTTTTCGCTTGATTTATGAAAGACGGTAGATAAACATTCATAGCCATGTTCAGCTGCAATTTTACGAACGTCTTCAATGGTATATCTAACTTTACTGGCTTCATAACACTTCGGGCACCAAGAACCTTTTATTATAGATGCTGGCACAGCTAACCACTCATGCTCTTTCTCGCACCGCCATAAAAGTTTATGGCTTATATTAATATATTCAATAGATAAGCATTGCCCTTTATGTGAATGAGCGATGTTCTTCATATCTTCTATCGTTGGAATGTGTCCGTTGATTTTTCTTCGGCTTAAGTGGAAACATGTCGGACACCAATGACCATTTTTTATGCTATTACCTAAAGCAAACCATTTGTGCCCATGTTTACAAATGAACTCTAGTTTTGTTCGATAGTTTGTTAATTCAGTTGATAAACATTGTCCTCCGAAAGCAAGTGCAATATCACATATTTTTTTATAAGTTTCTTCGTTTTTTTGGGTTAGATTTTTCATGAGCGTTGCTCCTTATATGATGGATATCATTTAATTGACTTGGTATTTTTGTGGGAAGGTATTCTCAGGGATGTAGAGGATGGCTTTTTTGTCTTTGTCTTCAAATTGGATTGCTGAGTTGGTTAAAGGTGAAGGATAAAATAATATTTTTAAAACAAGAGGCCATTCTTTATGATAATAATATCTGATTACTTGAGGTTCACAGTCGCTCGTATTTTTAATCATCGTTTTATCCATTTCAATAGTTTGAGGTACTTTAAAACCGTCTTCATTACATGTGTAATAACGATAAATCGGTTGGGAGTTTATCTCTCCTGTACCTAAAACGAAATTACCGGTTAATCCAGACATCGTATCTAGAGAATATATTGGTTCCGCTATATCGTACTCTCCGGCTTTATTATAAATATGAGTATCGTCCATTTGAATAAAGGCTAGACCGAACATGAAAAACGCCATTGAAAACACAATGATTAAGCCAAAATCCGTTAAAGTAGATGGTTTTGATGCCCATGTATATAGAATTATTAGTAATAATAATAAACCCATTAACTAAACCTCTTTTCGTTATTCAATAATTCATATTAGGGTTCAATCATCGGGATAAAAAATAATAGAATTATCTTCTCGTTTTTTTTAGTTTAGATCTTAGTTTTTGTTCTGGTGGATTTTTTTAGAAGTTCTTTATTTTGCTTTATTATGTTGAAAGAAATCGATTTAATACTATTTTACTAAAAAGTGAAATTAAACAACATAAAGCTATTAAATATAGCTTGTTTTTCTTTAAGAAAGTTCCTAATATATATCCTAACGGCATATAAGCAAATGTAAAAATTACAAGGGAGAGCAATCCTATATCTATGTAATCTGGAAATTCTTTTATAATATCTTTATGATATTGAATTAGACAAAGTATCGAAACTAAGGCAGCTATAATTTTAAATATTTTTGATCCAGGCCATAAAATTCCCAAACAAACGCCTAGTGGGAAAAAACATAAAATCATGAAAAACAATGTTGTTGGATCAGCAGGGTTAAGCATAAATATTTCTTCTTCTTTCTCTCTTTTTAATATTAAACAACGGTGGCGAAGCCGAAGCCGGAGCCGGTACGCTGGCCAAGTCCACCGTAGAGGGCGGTTTCGAGGTAAGCGGCTGGAGCTGTGATGCGAAGGGTAACGTGGTTTGCGGGGATTTTGGCTCCTTTATATTCGATAATGTCAGGCGACTCCTTGCGGTTGACCAGACAAATTTTTATGTTTTCTGGTGGAATCCTAATAACATCTTTATTAAAAGTGTGCGTTCGCCGATAGAGGTTGTTACGTAAATGTTTAAGCCAATCTACCGGCTCACTTTGAAGGGAAATATTTATTTTGGGTCCATAAGACCATCTTGTCAACGTGATTGGCGAACAAGTTTCTAGGTTTAGGGTATAATAATTCACGGAACGCGAATCCTCGGGCATGACAAAAGGTGTTTTGATGTTCCCAATGGAATGCACGTTGGCTACAACAAAAATGGTTTTATCTATAAGCGCACTTTCTGATGTTTTTTTGAGGATGGTGCAACCATCAAAAAAAGCTTGGGTAATGGTTGCATCGGTGGAGGAAAAGGTTAAGTTCATGCCGTCTATTGTCCGAATATAGCTCCAGGTAAAGGGCTTGTATTTTTCGGTTCTGGTGTGCAGGGTATCTGCTAATTCGGGGTTTGCGGTTTGCAAGATGTGCCAAAGGAAGGATACTACAGTGTCGTGTGTTGGTTCTTCTTGATAGATGCGAAATACGGCGAAACTGCGTTTGTTCATTGGATAATTCCTTTCTGTATCTAGTGTGCAATTTTTTTATCTTAATTTAATGATGGGAGATAAAATTTGGGCTTTTAGTTGGCTAATGATGGTTCCTAGGTTGAGCAAGGAACTAATAAGGCTTCTCCTTGGTTTATATTCTTTTATTTTGATATTAGAGATACTTAGTTTTTCTTTTATGGTCCGAAGTACGGTGTTGATATTGCCTAATTCATCGACAAGACCGTTTTCATAGGCTTGCCGACCGGTAAATATTCTACCATCGGCTAATTCAGTGACTTTTTCAATGTCCATCTTGCGGCCTTTGGCTACTAGATCGATAAATTCTTTGTGACAACCAAGTACCATTCCTTGTAATAAGTCGGATTCTTCTTGAGTCATGTCGCGGAAAGGATTGCCTATGTCTTTTAATTTACCTGCTTTAAAGATTCGAGTTTGGTACCCGATACTGTCAGCAATTTCTTTGTAATACGGAAGTTCAAAAATAACACCAATGCTCCCGGTTATGGTTGATGGAGAGGCAATGATTTTATCGCAAGCTGCTGCGATCATGTAACCTCCGGAGGCAGCTACATCGGCTAAAGAAGCGATTACATATTTCCCTTTTGCACGTACTTCTTCAATTAATTCGTAAATCTCTTGAGACGCAGCCGCGCTGCCTCCTGGAGAATTGATTCGCAAGATAACGCCTTTAATTTTGGGATCGCTGGCGATGTTGTTAAGAGTCGTTAGCAAGGTATCTGCGCCTTCATTTCCTCCTAATAGACTTTTTGAACCAGAACCGCCTTGAATCGTGCCGTTAATATTTAAAAGGGCAATTTGAGTGGTCTGTTTGAACATTGAAGTATCATCCTTTGTTGTTTTTTTGCTTAGCTTCTTATCCCTATAAGGTTTGTTAGTTAGATGCCATCATGTGGGCATTAGCCCGGTTATGTTTTAATACCCTGTGAGTTGTGATGTTTTTGATAGGTTGAGAGATTCGAACTACCGACCCACGGCTTGTTATAATCCCTTAATGGGTTTCGATGTTCCGTTTCTATCGGCAACTTACCCATATACCGTATTACTTTTAATAACCTTTGGTTTAAATTTTTAGGAGGGATTTGTTTGCGAACGCAATTTTTTTAGTATTCTAAGCTCTTTTGATGCACGAGAGGCATCTTTGTTTGAAACTTCGCCGAAAGGTATGCCGTCTAGTGTATAACGAGAGCTACCGGGTGTGCTTAAGGCTAAAAGATAGCGAGTGCCCATACACCATAGGTTTAGTGCTTCCTTTATGGTTGGAAGATCTACACCAAAGGCTTCTTTTCGTTCACAAAGGGCTTGAAAGATGCCGATGGCTAAGGGAACTTTTGGTTCTGGCTTTTCAGGAAATGTTATTGGATACATTCTTTGAAGCTGATTAATGAAGCTTATGCTTTTTTGTTGTAAATCTTCCGAGGTCAAGGAAAGTCCCTCCTTTTAAATAATTAATGGTTTGTTTGTATTTTAATACCCTATGGGTTGCGATATATTTTACTTTACAAGAAAGACGGATACTACGCTCGGCTGTTATAATCTCCTAATGGATTGTGGTATGCTTTACTTTGAAATATTGTCGAGCAGTAGCGTTATAATCTCCAGACGGATTGCGATATGCTTTACTGTTTTTGCTTTTTCTCACTGCTGACACCAGGTTATAATCTCCTGCCGGATTACAGTATGCTTTACTAGCCGATGTTTGTGGAATCCAGATCCACAAGTTATAATCTCCTATCTAATTACGGTATTCTTTACTAGAGCCTAGCTAACTGGTTAATGTTATTACGTTATAATCTCCTGTCGGATTACGGTATGCTTTACTACCTGGGCGGCGAAGCCGCGTGGGAGTTGGTTTAGACGGTTTTGGAACGTTGTTTTTTTGAGGTTTTTGGAGGGGTTGGTGGAGGGTTTTTCTGGTTTTTTGCAAGTTCTTGAGCTTTCTTGGTCTTATAGTCCTCGGACTCATTAAAGCGTTCTAGTGCTTCTTTTAGAAAGGTTTTATCTTGATTCACAAAATTAAGGCAAGGTAAGTGAAAGTCGGGTGGTGGAACGTAACAGGGTTCGTGAAAGAGCGGATTCCAAAATGGCGGACGATAGGCACAATAATCAATGCTCTGGTATTTTGGGGGTTTGTATTTTGTTGAAGTTACCGGAATTGTTCGAGTAGGTATGCCATTTTTTAGAATGGAATAGTCGGTTTCGGTTTCCGTTATGTCGTAACCGTAAATCGCACCGGCTCTAACGGATTTTTTTGCACCCAAGGTTCCGATATCGTATATGATTTCTAGTAGTTCGTAGAGTTTAGGAATGTCGGTAACACGAGCGTAAAAATCTACATATTCAGTACTTAGTTGCCAATACGATGGCTGATCAGATTTTAAACAGCCCACGGAGGTTTGATTTAAGATTTGCCCAGAAACTGGACCGGTGTAAGTATTAACAAGATCGGCGTTTTTATTGAAGATGGTTTGGCAGAAGAAACTGTCTGGTGCGGCAAAACCTGCCGAGGCTGCGTAAAATTTACCGTCAATAAGTTCAAACGGAAGTTCAGGTAAAACTATATTCTCAGGAATGAGTTCCGCGGGAGTTTTATCAAAACCGTTAAGTTTCGCCCAAGCAAAGCCAAGAACGCCGTCTAATTGAGGTGGTATGATGGGCTTATTGGCGGGAAATATCATGTTCGAAATGAGGGTGAAACGGATTTTTACGGGTGTTATCGTCAACGGTAGTCCTCCTTTTATTCAACAATGTTTTGAACTAACCGCATTGCTGCGTATTTTAGCTCTTGGGCATTGAGAGCGCTGAAGTTTACATATCCTTCTAATGATTGAGCTTCGGTTGGAATTGCGTTTTTAAGTTTAAACCACGTTTCGTCGTAACTAATTTGCATCCAGTCAATTATTAGATAAAATAATCGTGCATCAAGTTTTACTAGTTTATTAATAAGGCTTGGAAAAGGAATTGTTGATTGGTTTGCCATTAAAGATATGGCTGTTTGTTTTGTTTTGTTAAATTCATTAATAATTTGATTTCGATATTCTACTGGATGAGAAACAGACAACGCTATTTCATCTATAACCAATCCATCAGGATGATTGATTACAGCCTTTTGGTAAATTTCTTCCCAGCCACATGGTATTTTTTCAATTTCTAAGTCCCATAATTGCATAAATGATACCTCCATATAATTTTAATTAGTTTTATGTTCTTCGTGATTTAAGATTGATTCTAACAGGAATTTGGCGGATTGCATTTGCTTTAAGTAATAACCACTTATTGCATGTAGTTCGCCAGTGGAAAATTGGATGATTACAGTGTCAACGTGGGTTTGCCCTACTATGGAAACGATTTCTGGTTTACTTAGAAGTTCAAGGTAATAACCTTTATATAAAAACCTGTTTGTCTTTAAAGCTTTTTTGGGAAACTTGAAGGGTCGTAAAAACGCTATTCTAGCGGATTCTGATTTAAAAGGTGTGTATTCTGGTGGGAAAAGAGTGCTGAGCCGAATAATTGTAGGCTCTAAACCAAACAAGGCAGCTTGCGTGTAGGTTCGCATGATGGATTCCTCTTTTTGGGTCTTGTTTTATATTTTGTGAATTACTTCTGTTTCAAGTATAGTGAGCATACAGTTCGTTTTTAATATCCTAACGGATTACGGTGTGCTTTTTTACATAGCAGATCTTTTCGGTTTTAATATGTTGTAATCTCCTGTAGGAGTGAAATGCCCTTTTTACACTCTGAGTAAATGTGGGATTATTGAATCCTTTATTCTTAATAACGGCAACTATATTTAGTCCTAGGTTATAATATCCTGACGGATTGCGGTGTGTTTTACCCTCTCACCCAAATGATGCATTCGGCTGCCAGTTATAATATCCTAACGGATTACGGCGTGTTTTACCAGAATGGGCAACCAAATTAGCAGAAATAAAGTTATAATATCCTGACGGATTACGGTGTGCTTTACCTAGTAAAGCTACAACCTGCGGGGTTATTGGGGTTGTATGAGTTTTAACGATAATTATTTGATGAATTATAGTATTGTTAGATGTTAGGTTTTTTGGTTTTTTTTTGAGTTTCTGCGGGAATTATAAGGTAAGAGGCTATGTAGCAGGCTAGAATTATGGTTGGTGTGCTAATTTCAGCGGTGGCAGCACGGAGAGAGGTAAATAGCTGGTTACGCATCTGCCAGCTACTCGTCATGTATTTTAATGTTGGAAGTATGAGGCTTTCTCCTTGATCAACTAGGATATCAACGCTCTTACAGAAGATATCGGCGTTAAACATGGCAACTCCGAAATGTTTATCGGTATCTTTAAAAGCTTGGATGCCTACGAGGGATATTTTTGTATTTTTACGGTCGTAGGTGGTGGCGTCAATGTTACGCCATTGCTGGTGCTTTTTAGCAAGATTAGTATCGTTGCCTCGAACCGATAAGGTACATGGGGTTTCAAAATCAGTCTTTAATAGGTGGTAAACTCCGGCAGGCGAATCGAAGGCTATATACTGATTTTCCGTTGCGTATATACTTGAGCTTTGGCACCAGTATTGCGACCGATTACCAGCACGAGTGCCTTCTTTGTTTTTAGAAAACCATGCACAGGCTTCACATAGATAGTCTTGATCTCGGCGGCGTGATTGGTTTTCATCAGTCCAGTTATCGGAGTGAAACGATTCATGTTCCGGATTACCTAACATGTGTCCACCACATAAGCGACAAGTTTTTGTGGTGTCAAAAATGATTTGAGTTGGGTTCTTTGTAATATTTTTTTGATATCCAAGATAAATAAGCTGAGTTCCAGTCCGTTTTTCTATTTCACATGTATTTGACATTATGTGCTCCTTATTGCTTTATTGCAGCGAGCGTTGAATTTAATTCGGGGTTATTGATTGTAGGGCCTGGTATAGAATGAATTGCGGCAGTTATAGCATCTTTTAACATGTTTATAATTTGAACCTCTGAAATATTTTGCTGAGCCATTAGTTCCACTACTGTTTTGAGGCTATAATTTGTTATATTAGCCATAATACCAAAGTTTAGGTGATGCCCGAGTATGTGCGTACTAGCTTTATCATCTATTGGTTCAGCTATTAAAAAACAACTTTCGATATTCGATAATGTTGTTTTTTCACTGTGTCCGTTCTCAATAATGTTAATTTCTATATCCAAAAGTGCATCCTCTCCCGTTGCTTTTTTAGTGTATTTTTACCTTGTGCTTTCGTTTGTCGGAATAAAAATGTACTGTTTTTGTTTTAAGATTCGTTCTTATAATATTGCAATATTTAGAGCCTTATCTTGAGGACCAACCATGGGCGGATGAGTGTCCTATCTTTTTTTGCCGCCGACTTCCAGGATTGTAATACGGTACTTTTTTAGGTTTAGGAAGATCTTTTATGGCTTCAAGTTCTTCTGGAGTAGCTTTACGGGTAATGCATTCGCCCATATAGATCATCTTCTTTCTTGCACTGAGACTTTAAACTTTATGTCTGTAGGTTGACCTAAAAACGATTCCACAACTTGGTTGCTTGCGAGATTTTTACTCCTTGTCCGATAAGTGTCGGCATGTCATTGATGCTGTACTATTTATGTGCGTCGCGTTCTCTGCGATAATCGTTTTCAGTTCGATAAAGGCGTTTAATGATGTGCCCCATTGCTCTTCGCAAAAGAATGTTTTCTTGTTCAAGGTTTTTGTCTTCGTGAGCACGTCTTGCACTTTGAAGATAGCCTCGGGCGGTTTGAGGCAATAAATTATTTGATAAGCAACTATTACACCCAAGATTGTTAAAAGGGCATTGTTGCCACTGAAGTTTATGTTTGCAGCTTTTTGGTTCGTTCACTTATGTATCCCTTTCTTATTTAAATATCAAGGTTCGTGTTATGCTTATTGCTAAAATCAGTGTTTCTATCGGGGTTACTGCTTGCCAATTGGCAGTTAGGACTTTAATGAAAAATAGGTCGGGGCTATATATAGTGCCGCATATATGGATTATTTTTAGTAGGCAAAAGGCACAAATTGGGGTTACAACGGCTGTAAGTATCTGATTGTCTAGTCGCGAATCATAATGGTAATAATTCAAGAAATCTCTTTTATCTAATATTTTGTTTTTAGCGATATTGATAAAATAAAATTGCTCGCTTGAATTACTGTTAAGGTATTGATCGCAGATAGTCTTGATTGCCTCTTCTTCTGCTTTAAAGTATAGCCCGGTAAATTTTGTGTCTTTTTGAGTGTAGATTGCAAAGGGGTACTCCACGCCCTGCTGTTGACCTATTAAATGTTTTATTTGGCGCTTGTTGCGGTAGTTTTTAAAAATTAGTATCAATCCCTTATAAGGTTGTTTGTATGGGTATGTATATTATCCCTTAATAGGTATATATATCGGTTTAAGGATAGCTATTTATTAACTAACGTCTTTAAAGGTGTTCCCGGTTTAAAGACAATGCCTTTCGAAGCCGGGATTGTGATTTCTTCACCGGTTTGTGGGTTGCGGCCTTTACGTTCATTACGTTTCATTAGTTTGAAGGTGCCAAAACCTATGATTTGTACCGAATCTCCTGTGGCTAAAGCGTTACCTATTTCAGTTAAAAAGGCTTTAATGGTAGTTTCGGTTTGTTTTTTGGTGTCATCTGCTATAAACGCCGTTTTGTTTATAATGTCCTTTAAGTAAATCATGCTATTCCCTCCTGTGTTTTTGATTTTTCTTTTACTTTTTTTACGGTTTTAAAAATCGTCGGCATTTTTTGGATTGTGGTAAGAATTTCATCCTTATGAGCCAAAATGTAGTCGTCGTATAAAGCAATCTCTTTTTCAGGAATAAGCTCCTCAATTTGGCCGTTTTCTTTTATATAGAAGTTAAAATCGATAATACCATGTCCTCTGCCAGACATTCCGCCTACAATACCGTGTTCCATCATCAGTGCATACATGGCCCGAAAGGCAATTGCGGCTCCATCATGATTGGTAACCATGGTTCCTGAGTGGGCTAGTGTCGTACCCATTGGAATGTATTCCATACCATAAATCATGGCTTCAGGGTCTTTTGTGGCATCTTTTTCTTCCTCATCGTCGCAGCCAACTTCAGCTCGGCGAGTGTATCTGATTGCATAGGAAGATGGTGTATGGTTTATGACGTTGTAATCGTAGCCTAAAAATTCGCTTAGCGGCATGCTTTCTTTTTCTAGGGCTTTTATTAGTTCGGGGTGAAAGTCTTTTTCATAACGAAATTTTATTTCGTTTAAATACGGCAGCAATCCATCTATATTAGCGTCTCCATCGAAATGATGTCCGCCAAATACTGTGCCAAGTGCTGCAAGAACCGGAATATTTTTTTTGGCCTGAATGTAATCATTTGTTTTTGCAGGGATCGCGGAATATCCTTTTGGACTTAATCCGCCGTTGTTTAATGAAAACATTACTTTCCTGCCATCTGATGCTTTGGGAAATAAATCAACGATGTCGGTCCCCAATACCGCGTTTGTGTGCGCATTGATGAGCCGCCGTTGGATACCTCGGAATGAATTCCCTGATACGAAAGGTATTGATACACGAGTTTTCCCAAGCTCCTGCCCGTCAGCATCTTTTATTTTTAAAAAAGCCCATTCTGTTCGCTGCGGTTTAGGTGCGCCTTCCGGTGCGTTTTTCTTCCAATCTTGATCCATAACCTCGCCGTGGATGATGGAGCTTAATGCGGTGCCTGCACCATAAATCCTAATCCGTTTCACGTTTCGTGTTTCACTCCTTTTATATTGATTTATAAATATAACTAATTTTAGCATTATATAACGCTTTACGCAATACTTTTTAGCTTATTTTATACTTTTATACGCTTTTTGCGTTATTTTTATCGTTAAATGTATTTTATTACCATATTAAGTTTTGCAGTAATTACGCTTTTCGCGTTTTTAGCGGTAATAATGAAAGCAAGCCTTGACGAATAATCATCAAGACTTGCTTTTTAATCCCTAATAGGTTTTCTCGTAATAAATTTTAAATAAATATGTTCTAATCCCTGCTAGGTTTTTTGATACAAAAAAGAGGTTACATATATAATATAACCTCTTTGTCGAAAAATGTAAACTGTTTTATGCTTTTGAAGGATTGCTTAATATTGATTTTAAAAACGCAGGAATTTCTGCTTTTGCTTCTTTCTCTTGTTCTTCTTTATGAATTTCTTCGTGAAGTTCTTCTGGCTTTTCTATTATTGATTTTTGTACTTCTGGTTTAATTATGGGTTCTTGTTTTTCTGGTAAGGGAGGCAAGGACGCTGCCGGAGGTTCGTTTGGTAAATCTGTTGGTACTTCCGCAGGGGATTCTTGCACTTCAATAAGCTTTGGTGTTTCTGGCGTGTTTTTAGGAACAACAATTGGTTTAAATGAATTTGACGCAATGTTTGATTCATTATTACTAATAGTTATGGCGGATTCTTGAACTGAAGCTAACGCTTGTTTAACCATTTCGGTTATGACTTCCTGGGGTGCCAGGGCAACACCCTTTCTTCCTCGTGCCCCAGGAGTCATGTCCTGCCGAAGCAGGTGTCTAATGTATTCCACCATACTGCCATATTTTGTTGCTTTTTTATTGCACCAGTTTTTTTCCTCTTCACTTAAACGAATTGTTATTTGTTCTGTAAGCTTGCCATGCCCCATTTATAATAGCCCCTCGCATTAGAAAATTGTGCGTCTTTGATTAGTTCCCAGTTTTCATAACGTTCAGCAATGTACTTATGAAGCGCCGTAGCACCGCCACCGGTTATGTAAATTTTTTCAAATTGTCCAAAATCATTCCAGGCGTTTGAAGTTGCGTCAATTACTTCATTGGCAAGTTCCGAATAAATACTTTTGGTTTCTTCAGGGATTTTATCAGCATAGTCTAATACTTCGTAGGTACGTGGAGTGAATTTAAGTTTTTTCTGAATTTCTTTTTGGAGTCTTTTGTAGGCATTGTTCATGCCTAAGTTGGCAGAGCCACATTCACTTTTTACGCGCTGTCCCTTGTTGTAAACAACATAGTCCAGGGTTTTCCCGCCAACGTCCGCATAGCCGACTCTTCCTTTTAAAGCAGGGCTTTCTGCATCATATCCGCCCTTTTCATCAAAGATCATGTCGTAAAAGGTGGCTCCAGCTTGTGGCATAATATAGATATCGGTAATATTAACTTTCACAGGAACACCGCAAAATGTATAATTGTATTCGTCTTTCAATTTTTCAATGTTTTCTTTAAGTTCCTTATTGTCTTGGTCAGAAATCGGCAAGCCCATAACAACGGGACCAGTATATTCTCCATTAGTTACTAAAGCAATACCGGCTAATGAGCAGAGGAGATGACGTTGCATGTTGTTCTTATCGAAGGTAGCAACCCCGCCTTCAATTATTGCCGAGTTCCCTATTGCGTACTTTACTCCATTAAGTTCTAAAACTATGTTGTTTACACGATTTTCCGAGGTATCCACGCCTTCATCTTCCCCACGATAGACACCAAATACGGAGGGGAAACTTGCGGTTTTTCCTTTACCTTTATAAATTTTTGTTGTATCAAACCCTACGTCGATCCCAATCATTTCGTCTGGCATTATTATTTTGCCTCCTTATTATTTACTTTATCTTTTAAACTTTTACTAGGTTTAAATGTGGGGATTTTGGATGCGGCGATGGTGATTTCTTCGCCGGTTTGAGGGTTGCGGCCTTTGCGCTCTGGGCGATCTTTTACTTCATAAGTGCCATACCCAACAAAAGTTAGTTTTTCATTTGCGGCAAGGGTTGCTCCTATTTCAGCTTGATACGCTTTTATAAATGTTTCCGTATCTTTCTTAGTCACATTTAAACGAGTAGCTAAGTTTTCAATAAATTGTGTTGAATTCATAGTCATTTCTCCCCTTAATTATGTTTAATGCTGTTTATTATATTAGTAGGATATTTACTTGGTTTTTTTGATATTTCATCTGTATATAGCAAGGAAAATTCTTGCCAAAATCCAGGACTATAAATATGAAGAACCTTTAAATCATCTTCTGTTAATTACTTTAGGAGCGCTATCCTCCGGAACTTGTTTTATAAATTTCTCATTACATTTACAATATGGACAATATGGGAAATATACCGGGTCTTCCGTTTTTTGAGATACATCGTTAACTTCAAAATAGGTATCACATTTCATACAATGGAAGATTCCTTTACTAGAAAATTTTCCAGGTACTCCCATCAATGATTTGCTCCTTCCTTTAACGCGTATTCGTAATGGTATTTCCAGGTTCCAAAAACAAAAAGATCATAAACTGTTTTTATGCTTTCTAAACTTTCTAATGTAGTATCGTGCTGAAAAGGTTTTTTGAAATAATAGGTTTTGCGAGCTTCTTTGATATACTCTGGAGAAATTTGCGATAAACTATTTAAGTGCTTTTTATAGTTTTTTTCGTACTTACCATTTTGCAAACACCAAGAAGCATATGCTTCTGCTATTGTTTCATCGGGATATTGCGTCCACCTGCCAACAACTTGTCCTCCTGCACCACGAGTCGGTTTAGGAATTAAGCCTTGACGTTCATATCGAAGCAATGTTGTTCTGGATATTTTTATATCATATATTTCTTGTAGTTTTTTAATTATTTCAGGTGGAGTCATGTTTTTTAATAACTACTCCTTTCTGTTGTGTTTCTTCTCGTTATCGTCATGGTTAGTATAAAAGAAAATTATGGGTTTGTCAACATTTTTTTCATGTCGACTTGTGCTTTAAACATAAGGGTTTATGGTATAAAAGAAACTCCAAATGCAATTCAAAATGAATTACACTTGGAGCGATTGTTTTAATGAAGTTTTTTTGAGGTTCGATTTTTAATAGTTTGCTGCACATATGGCGTTTTTAATGCAGTCTCAACTATCCTTTTTTTGCAGGGTCAATGTCATTATTAACTTTAAGCATTCTTACATATTGGGGAGATGCAATTTTTATCGCTCGTTCTACCCTGACATTTTATAACCTCCCGGAACTTTTAATTATGAAACCATCTGCTTCGGCTTTCTTGACAGAATAATAAACAGCGCGGCGAGCTTATCTCGGTGATGGTACTTCCATTCCCGGTGTTTGCTGGCGAAGAGCTTGTTTGACTTCCGGTTGTTTTGATGCTTCAGCTACAATACCACGAGCATAAGATTTGTCCCGACCTACGGCAACCGGAGAGTATTGTTCAATGCTTTTTTGTACTCGATATTTATCATAGGAATTCGAAAGCATTTTTGCGGCAATTGCAAGGTCTATTGCTGGAGTAAAATCGTTGGTTTTGTCGGTGATATAATTTTTTGCCTGACGTTGATATTCAATGCCCGGATTAGGTTCATGGTGATTGTGCCGAGCTGGAGCTTTGACGTTTTTTATGGTGGTTAGCCGCTTTGATGCTTCTATATTATTAGACGCTTGCTTTGTTTTGGTTCCGTTTGCAAGCGATTTTTTATGTGTATGAACATCTTTATTTATAATTAGGATTTTGGTTGAACTTTTACCATCCAAGTTCTTTTCGAGCATAAAACGCCGGTCTTCAAGGTCACGCCATTGGTCTGTCGATTGAGTAATTTCATCGGGATTCGATGAGAGGTTATTTTCTAAGTTTTCTAGTTCGTTTGTCAGACGCTCAAGTTCATTAAAGTCGGCGGCGATTGATTCATCAATAACTTCTTCAGTAACAGCTACTTTAAGAATTTCAGCATCTTCATTGAGTTCAGCCCACTCGATTTCCTGCCCTTTATATTTATCCTGTAAATTTTGCAACATAGCTGTAGCCCGGCCTCTGCGTCGCTCCGCTTCCGGTACTTCAATATGCTCAAGGCACGGAATGTTTTTATGCTCTGAATAAGTAAGCTGCCCAATATATTTATTGCCATCAAAAGTTCGTATTAGTGTTTTTCCCTGATTATTGGTTTCTTCTTTGAAGGTTAGTTCCATTATTGATCCCTTCCCTATTGTTACTTCTTGATTATTTCTATCGAGATACAAATTGCCGAGAATTGCGCCAATAAAAAGCACCCAGCCTTTATTGGTTAAAATTTGAGTTTGGCTAATTATTTCGATTAAATAGGCAACAACGCCAATAGTAAAACATATTGCCGTTAAGCTGCGAGTGGATATATGTTCCATAAGTACGCTCCTAAATTAACGTGATATATCTTGATTTATGTTATTAACAATTTCTTTTGCGCATTTTTCAGTTTTTAATAGTGCAATAGGAGAATACTTGGTTATAATTTTTTTAATGTTTAATGAGCTATATTTTAATTTCTTCATCTCATTAGCAATGAACTTATCCATTTCTTCAGTTACTTTCTTACCGGGATTTTGTTTTTGATAGATTTGTGCATATTTTGCATATTCTTCATGTTCTTCAGTTTGTTTTCGAGTCGTATTCGGGTTATAAGTTATTCGATTTATTTTTTCTAGCCTTTCCATGGATTTAGGAGTTAAATCGGGTGTTGGCTCAAAGTCGACTTTTTGAATCTGCGTTGCACTAAATACACCCATCGTATCATATCCGGCTTCTTTTAAAAGTACAGTATCGTACCCAATCTCTGATAATGTTTTTATTACGGCTGGATAATCAAAGTAACTATACAAATGCCGCTTAGAATTATTAAGCTCTTCTTTATTTTGTTCTGAATAACCAATAAAAAGCCCACATCCTGAAATTATGTATCCTTTTTTTGCAGCATTATTTATTTCCTTTTCATCAGCATTGGTTCGCACCTTTTTTACAAACGTTTCAGGGTTTTCTCCAATTATCTCGGCAAACTCTTTTATAGAAATATCTTCTGATAATGTTACGTTAATATTTCTAAGATTAAGTGGATTGTTTGAGGTAATTTTTGCTTTTATGACTTCTCCTTCTTCTTGCCTTTTTAAACGACCTTTTGTAAATGTATGTGCTAATTCATATGCTGGAGTAAACCATGTAGCACGTCCTGGGGTGTCTAGAAATTTTAAGTTTTTATACGGCGTTCCGTGATAAACAATGCTTTCGTTTTGATTGTTTACTTCTATTTCAGCCAGAGCCTCAGTTTGTGTTTCTTTTAGCATTACTTCTTTATCAGTTAAATATTTACAAGCTTCTTCTATTGTTTGAAAGTGTTCTTGAAGACCGCATCCGGATACTTCTGCTGCTAAAAATTCTCCCTCAAAATTTTCAATTTCCCCAATATAGCGATCTTCATGATAAACTCCATAATACGGACTGTTATTATCGTTTTGTACGCTTGATGTTAAATTTAGAGTTATATTACCTTGTTTAATTAGCATAGTTATCCTCCAGGTTGTGCCCTGCTACGGCTGCTGATAACTTTTTCACTCCATCTTCAATATCTTCTATATAAAATTTGCCGTCTTTCAAATCTGTAAGTATTTCTTCCAACACTTTTTGCGGAGATTTCTTGTTGATATGAATTATTTCATCCATAATTTATAATCACCTCATTCTATTTATAAACAACAAATTAAAGTAAGTTTAGAGGCAAAAATAATATTTTGCCTCTTTTATTTTTAATCGCAATTCCTTTATCTTTTTTCGGTGAGGCTAATTTAACTTTTTATATTTCCATGCCTTTTGATTTTTGAACAGTTTGTTTTTGGATTTTGATTTCTTTTTCCGCTGCTTTTACAATATCTTTTGCAAATTTACAAGCTTCATTGGAACGAGACGGAACATTCTTCCCGTATTTTACGATAAGATCAGTAACTACTTTTTTGTCATAATTAGCTAAAAGCTCTTTTGCCACATCTATGTTACTTTTACCGTTCTTATATAAAATCTGAGCTTTTGATATCTCCGATTCTATTGATTTATTTATGGGTGTTACCGTGGTGGCAATATGTTTTTTGACCATATCTTCGGGTAATATCGCATCTGTTAAATCTGCTTTTTTAAAATCTGCTCTTTTTGTTATTGCACCCGTTAGGTTTGTGTTTTTGAAATTTGAACCATCCCAAAATGAATTTGCCATAATTGCATTTGTTAAGTTCGAATTCTCTAAGTTAGTATTCGGAGCCTTGGGTTCTAGATTCCTATTGGTATTTTCTAAAATAGCTTTACTAAGGTTAGTATTTGATAAATTCGTATTATCTAAATCCGCGGCACCAAAATCCGCTTCACTCAAATTTGAACCTTGAAAATTACAATTTATTAATCCAGCATTAGTAAAAATCGCTTTTGGTAAATTGACTCCTCTCATGTCAAGTCCTTCTAACTTACAACCAAACCAGTTTGCCTGTTTCCCCTCCGGCAAGCCTTGTAACCATTTTTGATGGCTTTCAATTTTTTCTAGTACCTCGGTTGGAAGTGATTTTGATTTAAATGCCATTTTTATATTCCTCCTCTATATTGTTTCATTTTTTTATGAGTTACAACTAAATTGCAATGCCTTTAGCTTTTTGCGGATTAGACAGTTTTATTTCTTTTTGAGCTTTACGATAGATGGATTCAAATTTCTTTCTTCGTTCGTCACTACGGGGCGGGAGAGTTGAAGAGTGTTGCGTGAGTAATTCCGAAATATCTTTCTTGGCGTATATGTTGGTAGAAATAAGTTCTTTTGTGACTTCAAAATCCGATTTACCTTGGGAATAGAGGTCCTTGGTTTGAATGGTGCCGACTAACTCTTTTGTGTACGTTTCGTTATCACGTCTATTTTCGTTAAGACCTTGAGCGGCTTCTTCATAAGTAAAACCTTCTTTAATCATGTTGTTCACGATTTTGGTATCTATTTCTGGAGTTATATATATATTGATACCTTCCCAATTATATTTTTCATGAATCATACTAATTTGCCGCGAAAATTCATATTTTGCAGGAGTATCGTTTGGGAAGTACCTTTGAGTTTGTTCAACCTTCGCACGAGTTTCTTCTGCTGGTTGAAAATGCGGCTGATATTCGGCTTCTATCGCTTTTTGCAGGTATTCTTGGTAACTTTGTTCAGTTTTCACTCGATATGCTTTACTTACTACATCGTAACCGTGTTCTCTTTCGGGAAGGTCTGGACAATTTTCCATTATGCTACGGTGTATTTCAACGGGATCGCGGCCTTCTTCCAACATAGCCATGGCAATGGAGCGATCTAAAGGAGTAAAATCATCACGATTGATTGCATTCATTATGCCGGGGTGCTGGGCTACAAAATCATCCATATGTCTTTGATAGCTTTCATTTGCTGAAAGGGTTTTGTCTTGATTAGGTGTCGGAATGTATTCGCTGGCAATTTCTCTGGTGGATTTTTCAAAAGTAGGAGGCTGAACGCCTAGACCTTCGCCTGTTTTTAGCCACTCTTTTCGTTCTTCAACTGCTTTTGGATCTAACCCGCTTAGATGTTCTTTCCATGTTTCATCTTTAAAATGCGAAGGACGATATAGTCCGGCAAGAAATTCAATTTCTTCTTTCATTTGAGCTTCTAACATATTAGAACGATATTTATCAATTAACTTTAAATCATACCGTCCTTCATATTCACTTCCATCTTCCCATGTTACTTTAAAGTCGGTTTTATCATAACCATAGTTAGAGGCTGTTTTGGCTTGTTCTTGCAGAAATTCATCGGCTTTAGCAAATGAATTGGTCGTGATCTCACGTGTCGCTTCGTTAATAGGGCCTTCGGCACGATATAGCCAGATTTCTTTGACGGGAACAACTTCTTTTATAGAATATTTTTCGATTTGTGATTCATGGTATCTAATTCTGCTTTCTGTTGTGTAGTTGTTAACTATTAATATATTTTTCTCTTTTAATTCTTTATAATATTTAGCAGCTTCTGTATGTGCTAGAACTAGATTCTTAAATGTATTTTGAGTAGTTATACCATCATTTACATCTCTATGATACATGTTACATGTACCTTCGGAATGCATTGCTACTTGTTCATCAAAGGTCAATTGATCCATTGGTTTTACATTACCAATCCTGCCATATTCTCCAATAAAAGCATTTTTTTCTGCCTCTTGTATAATAGTTGTTATATATTTTTTACGTATATTATAATTTGAACTACTCATTGGAGAAGCAGTTTCTAGTACGCGGCTTATTATTGCGTCATTATTCCCTTCTCGCAACATTTGGGTAGCGAAACTTACGTCAAATTCCTGGATTTTATTTATATTTTTTTCAATGGCATCGTGGTATTCTTTTGTAAATGCAAAATGCTGCTCGTTATATTTTTTTATAAGTTCGTCAAACTTCTGATTATCTGATAAAGTTACTGTATTATTTTCAACCGCTTCCTGGATTTGAGTTTTTTCATGAATGAAGTTCAAGAGATGATCGGTAATAAGTTCAGCATCTTTGGCGGCTTTAAAGATTTCATTTTTGTCATTTTTGAGCGCACCTACCCAGGATTGTACGTAGGAAGCGGTGCTTGATATATCGCGCACTCCGTGCATGCCGGGTTTAAAAGGTACTCCAGTTTCGATTGCCAAGTAGAGACTGGCGATTTCCACCCGAAGTTCTTCTTTCGCACGAAAGGTCGTATTTTCATGATACCGTTGTAACGTTTCCCGGTTTAAACGAGCTTCAGTACCAGTCCAGTGTCCAAGTTCATGTAATGCCGTTTGATAATACTCCACCGCAGTCGGGAATGCTTCTTTGGGCGGCAAGTGAATATTGTCAAACATTCTTGAGCGATAAGCACGGTCACTTTGATCGTGAATAATTTCAGCGCCACTGGCAGCTAAAATATGTTCCGCTGCTTCTACCGGTTCCCACTCATAGCCTTTTTTAGGTTCATAGGCTGGGATACCATCAATTTGCGAAGCGTGAAAGACGTTGGCGTAAAAGGCTACGGGGATGTCTCGTTTTGCACGTATCTTTTCTGTTTCTCCAGTATCAGGATTTTTTACTTCAACTTCTTTATCCCAGAACCAGTATTCAACACCGGTGCTTTTTTCTCCACGCCGGACTTGCCAGCCGTTAGCTTTAGCTTGTTTATAGGTAACCCAGCGAGGATCATCGCCATGTCCCATCTTTTGCGCTTTTACCATTAGTCTAAGGGAATTCGCTCCTCGATATGCTCGGCCAGTTGCACCATTATGGGGCATTTCAAGAATAGTAGCGGCTTTTGACGGATCCCATGGCTTTTGCCAAGGAGATTCTTCTTTTTCTATTATCTCAATTAGTTCGTTTGTTACTTCTTCACGGAAGTCTCGTTTTTCAGCGGCGGTTTTGGTTTTAAAGGCCATCTTGTTCATCCTCCTCTACTACTACTTGATCTGGGTTGTATTCTTCGGATAGCTCTTCGGGGTCGATATTGTCTTCCGGTTGAAGGAATACACCTCCATTTGAGAGGAATTGTCGTCTTTCTTTTTGCATGATTATGTGCCTCCTTTATATGCTTCTTTCTCCAGCATAGCAATGAGCGGCGATAAAAAAATATCACGAATGTCAAAAGTTTGTTAGAATGTACTGTTTTTAGTCTGTTTTGTTGCAAAAGATTTTGCACATTTCCTGGAAATAAGTATTTTTACAACAAAAACGACTGCCTATATGTAAAGACAGCCGTTTTTGTATGTGTTTTTACACAAAATTATTGAATTCTAAAAAGTTATGCAAATTAAGTACGTTGTATCCATTTTATGTATGTTGTATGATATATAGGAAATATGGAAAGGTAGGATGATTCTTTTTTGAAAACAATATTTGATGAAGCTGATTATCTTGATAGGCATATTGTTAAACCAACGCTTGATATTTTCAATGATCCTACCTTGTATGAATTAAAGGATCGGGTTGGACAATCTGATATGGCTCTTGACATTGCAGAAGCGATTCGGGACAAACAGAATATTATGGTTGAAGCTGGCGTTGGAATTGGGAAATCTTTGGGATATTTAATTCCCGGCATCTTTGCAGCTAAAACTCTAAAGGGACCTATTGTAATTGCAACCTCATCAATTGCCTTGTCTGAACAATTGATGAAGGACGCTTATTGGGCACAAAAAATCACAGGTATTCAAGTTAAGCCTGTGCTTGCAAAAGGTGCTACCAATTATATTTGTAAAAAAAGAATATCAGAATCTCAATCCTTGATTAAAGAGTGGAGAAAAAATCCCAAGGCCGTCCCTTCTTTTGATCAACGATTGCTTGATGTCCCTGAAGATGTCTGGAATATTGCGTTTTCATGCAAAGATCGTGTTTCTTTACCTGTAAAAGTCTCTAATGTTACCTGGAATTTTATTCATGCTCAACGATGTTCTCTTGCTTCGTGTGAGTTTAAAGGACAATGCGAATTTGCTCAGATGCGTCAATCTATCGGAAAATATGGAAACGCCGATATTATTATTGCTAATCAAGATTTATACCTTGCTAATCAAATTAATGAACGCGATACAGGGAATTTTTTTATTAATGATAGAAAAAAGATTCTAATTATCGATGAAGCACATAATCTAGAAACTAAAACACGTAGTGCCCTTACAGAACAATGGACTCAGGGGAAAATGCTTCAAGCTTTTATTGCAATTGATCGTCCTTTGAATCGTATTCAAGCTCCAGAAAAGTACTTTTCTTTTTATGAAAAAACAAAAGTACTTATTCCTAGTTTGTTTCAGTCTTTTCAAAGAAAAATGACCACCATGGTTCAACAGGATATTGAACAACGCGAGGCAGTTCGATATCCGATCTACGAAAAATTAAAACCAGATAAGATTACTCTCTGGGCAAATATTTTGGAAGAAATTGCTGACATTTTAACTTTTTCGACAAGTCGTTATGGTCAGAGTTCTGCTTTTGAAGATATTATTAATAAGTTTAGTAAAATGAAAGATGCTGCTGAAATATTTGCTAGTTTTCTACGCGGAGAGTCTGAGTATTTATGCTGGACTGAAGGAAATTATCGAAATGCTTCGCAAATTAAATTATGTATGGCTCCAAAAGATATTAACTTGCAATTAGAGCGACTACTTTTTAATTATATGCAAATCCCAGTTATTATGACTTCAGCAACGTTGTGTAATCAAAATAGTTCCCTTTCACCTTCCTATGATTATATGAAACAAACGACTGGCTTTATTGGAGAAGTTTCTCCGCCTAAACCTTCACCATTCCCTTATGATACTAACGCTCTTCTTTATATTGCCAATGACCTTGCTGATCCATCTGAAAATAGAGAAGAATTTCTTAAACAGGCCGTCGAGCGAATTTATGAACTCGTTTCTATTACCAATGGCCGAACCCTCCTTCTCTTTACAGCGAAAACTGATTTATCAGAAGTTTATCGTGCTATTGAAAAAAGGAATCTGCCGTGGAAATTGCACCGTCAACTAGACGGCGGTGCGCAAGGCACTACATCTCAAAAGTTTATTGATAGTGGCGGCATTCTGTTTTCTACCGGGTTTTGGGAAGGTTTTAATATTCCTGGGCCTGCCCTTTCTTCGGTTATAATTGTGCGGCTTCCTTTCCCTGTACCGGACCCTGTTATTAATTATAAGATTTCGCGGGTCAAAAACCGTATGGATGTGCTAGTTCCTGAAATGCTCATTAAACTCCGGCAAGGATCTGGGCGCTTAATTCGAGATGATTCAGATACTGGAATTGTTACTATTCTTGATCCAAGAGCTTCTGAGAAAGCGAATAAGCCTTATCGAAGTGATATATTGAATGCTTTGCCTATTAAGAAAGTAACTGAAAGTCTAGAAATTGTAAGTACGTTTGCAAAGGAAAAGATCCCTAATATTTTATAAAATATTAGGGATCTTTTCTTATACAGCAAGAAATCTAGGTAGGTGACAATCTACATCGCCATGCACTCAATACTTTATTCACTATGGTATTGAGTGGGCCTCGGTTGCCCGTTCCGATGTTCAGAGATTTCTTTTCTATTTTATTAACTCAACTTTCGCAGAAGGAAATAGGTAGATAAACCTTAATGTAATTGGGCAAGGCTGCTATCCAATGTGAAAGTTGACAATTAATAAATTTTGCTATACGTTTATTGGCTTTTTCGGCTACACCATTGAGAATTTCAAGCAATTGAGTCAATGCAGCTACCCAATCCATATCGGCAAGTTCATCACACATTACCAAAAATAATCCTCCTAACGACCGGTCATCTCCCTGTTGTCGATGCTGCCAGCTAAGCATGATATATCTGGCAAAAACAATGGTCGTATGGCTAATAAGCATATCGAAATTGCGCCCTTGAAATTCTTTGCCCAATTGCAAAAGCGATTTTGTACATTTGAAGAAAGTCTCAATATCCCAGCGGATTCCGTAGATTCGAATGATCTCTTCTTCATCAAGAGTCACATCTGTGGATAAAATAGCCAGCCATTCCCGTTTGTTGTTTCTGTGTTGGACAAATACAATTTTTACTGGAATATCGCCTGATAGCGTTGTGGTAATTGAGCGCAAAATACCAATTTTATTGGAGCGATTAATCTTAGCTGCTTTATATAATTCTTTAAGGTTTAAGTCTTCACCATTTACTTGATAGCGTTGATTGTTTGCCTTAACCATGCCAATCACATCAAGACCACGCTGGCAAACAGCCCGAATCAATGGCGCATGGGTAAACCAGCTATCCATAAGAACGTAAGAAGCATGGACACCACTTTTTAATGTACGGTCTATCATCTCGGAGATAACGTCAGGTGCTTTTTCTAATGCGGCTAAACGCCGCTTATAGCCACTACTTCGCTTGTCGATAGTTTCATTCATTCCATGAAGGCAAGCATTTCGGGAACTAAGCATTGCAAAATCTGTTGGGATAAAGGTGTGTCCGTCAGACCAGCCCAAAGTCAACATGCGAAATCCTTTGTAGTAGCAATTGTTAGTATGATCTTTGCAGCGAGCCAATAGTTCAACCTTTTTACTGCGATTTCTTGCATAAGCAGAATCATCTACGACCAAGACGCTGATCTTTGTTTGATTGTTTAACGACTCAACTTTAGCAACGGCATAGCTGCTGAGAGCAGATAAAAAGCGCTGCCAAGCAAAATTCGGGCAGTTGAGAAAGCGATATACTGCATCTTTGGCGGGATAATCAGCATGTTTATGTTCACTTTCTTGCATGCGAAACCAGTTGCGATGCTTAAAAAGCAAGCAAAATACAATCTGAAAAATATAACCACAGGCAAAGCCTAAATTGCGCTTAATTCCTGCTTGGCGCAGATGATGTAAAACCTTGAGTTCTTTAAATGCAGCTTGAATTTCTTGCGGTAGTTGATTTTCTTGGCGATTTTGGTTTATCATTGTCATATGGAAGGCACCTCTTCTGTATGGTAGTGTTTCTGCAAATTCACTATACCAAACATTAGGGGTGTTTTTCCATTGTCAATAAATCTATTTTTTAGTTGACTATGTTAGTCAATTCAAGATACAGAGCAATTTATTGCTCTGCGAAAGTTGAGTTATTAAAAATAATGAAGTATGACAATGGTATTTAACGAGAGACGCCGCGGCTTTGGGTTTGGATTTTTTGGAGTTGGGATTTAATGCTATCGGTTTGGGTTAAAATGGTTGATAAATCACTGGGGTCTCCTTTTATCGTGATGGCTGTTTTTGGTTTTCTTATACGAATAATAGTTTGATTAATTTCTTTTAAGGTTTGTTGTTTTTTAATAAAGTAGTCTTTTTGAAAATTTGCTGAATCCATAAGCCCTGGGTGGGGAAATGTCCCATTTTGAATTTGCTCTATTGCTAATTGAATTTCTTTTATTTCATCTTTAACTTGATTTGAACATTCTTGAATATTAACTCTAAAATCTTTTAACGATATTTGTACCGGTAAAATCGAATTGATATTGGCTGGAGTCCCTATTGAAAACAATTTCCCATCAGTTTCCATATATTCATCTTCTATCTTTTTATTTATTTCTTGAATAAAAAATTCGCCTAAAGAATCTTTTGCTCGTTTAACAGCAAGATTGTCCATTTCTATTCTTGCTTTTATATAATTTGTTAAATTTTCTTCTTTTCCGTATTTATTCTCGTAAAAAGTTTTTAATGTTTTTATTTCTTGTAAAGCAAATTCATGAGCATCTTTTTCAATTGGTTGAAATCGATAACGATAAGATTCTATTTCTTTAGGGTCTATCTTCCAATTTTTTAACCATGCTTCTACTTCTATTTGGTTTGAATGTAATTCTGGATGTTCTATTATATAACGTTGATATGCATGTCTGCCTTCATGAATTACTGACTCTAAAATCAAGTATTGGTTTTCTGGATTAGCGTTATCTTCCAATCTTGCAGGATTAAGATTTATTACTGGTTCCCATGAAGAATGTTGGTATTCTGCAATAAGTTTATTGTCCTTTATTTTTTTAGGAGCATAAACTATTGCTATTGGTCGATTTATTTTTTTAGCATACTCCGTTTCTATTGCTTGTAAAGCAAATAATCGTTGATGTCTATGGGTTTTTATCCATTTTGAACGTCCAAAAAATTCGAGGTAAATATCTTTTTCATCCATTTTACATACGTCCAAAATACGTTTTAGGTATTTTTTCAAAAAATTTTGCACTTTCTGGATTATTAATAAAAACATTCATTGTTATCAATGCTTCTATAAAATTTTCGTCTCTCTTTTCCATAATTTGCTGAATAGTAATATTTTCAACTACAATATCATTAATAATTGTCCTGTCTTTTATCCATCCATCAAGAGTCGCTTGTAACTGATTATTAAAATTATGCAAATTAATACAAAGTATCTCAGTTAATTCACCATCGTCATAACCTATTTCGGATATTAATATTTGTTTTAATTTTATATTATCAAAATTAAGCATAATAAACCTCCGTTTTACTTAATTATAAATTTATATTAATTGTACTACTTATTATAATTCAAATAAATCAATTTAATTATCGTTCTTTTGAATGTTCTTGTAAGGATTATTTAACTTTAGGAATGGTTAGTCAAAATAATAGAAGTATTTTTCTGGTATTGCTGCAAAAATCTTAGCTTCTTCAGGTTCATCAATAAACCAATTCATTTTTGACAAAGCGTCAATAAAAGAAATATCTTGTTTTTTCATAATATAATTTAGAGTAACACCTTCAATTTCAATGTCATCCAAAATGGTTCTATTTATCATCCAAGTAGTTATAGTTTTTTGTAGTTTTTCATTATAACTTTCAATATTAGCAACGATATTATTCGCTATTTCTTCATCACGATTCAATTCTTCAATTAAAATCTTTTTCAATACCTGTTTATCGCACTTAAGCATTTTAAATACTCCTCCTTATAATGTCAATTCTATTTAAATTAGTATACGTCCAAAATACGATTTAAGTATGTTTCAAAGGTTTTACACTTGGTATGTTTACACCCATTATAATCATAAAATTTTAGGGTGTAAACATACCGTTTATTAGTTATACATTTATTGTTTTATTATTTTTTAATGCTTGCTGTACTTCGGGGAGTTTTGCAGCTTGATCCAAGATGCTTTTTGTGTATTGACAATTTTTATGGGGTTCGGACAATGAAGTAATAAGTCCAAATTGAATACGATATTTGTCATAACCTTGCGTGAGCATTCTGGCGGCGATGATAAGGTTTGGGTCAGTGTCCGTTGTAAGTGTCCCTTCAAGGGTCTTAAGATGGTATTGATACTCTTTTGAAGGGGATGGCGATTTGCGATGTAAGGGGTCTATGGAGATGTCTATTGGGGTATTATTAGGGGTTATCTCTTCGGCGGGTTGATGGGCGGCAACTAAGTTAGGTTTATTGAATTTTAAGGTAGCCTCTTTGGGAAGATCGGGAGGGGTTGATTGACGTTCTTCCGGAGTAAAGGCTGCACGGGCGGCAGCGTCACGCGCTTCAATTTCACCGGCGAGGTTTTGATATTGATCGTAAGCGGTTATGGTAATTGGGTTATCTTCTAGGTGTTCTATGTCCATTCGTAGGTTGAATAGTTTATCGTCAAGATCAGCGTATTGCTCCGAAATTTAGTTTCCTAAAACATCGAATCGTGCATCTTCTTCTGGTGTGGCTAGGTCATCGGCTATTTTTGTGTCTATGCTACTTCTTTCCTTTTCTAGTATTTCAAATTCTGGGTTATCTTTGTAAAGGGTGTCTATTTGCTCTTGAAGTTTTTGGATTTTTTCAGTATCGACATGGTGTTGGGATTTAAATTCGTCTGGGTTACCGCCTACTGCAAAATCTTCTCTTTCCTGAATTACGTGCTGTAGCTCATGGATCAAAATTGATTTTAGTTCTTTTACGTTTTCTAGTGGACAGGCTCCCTCTAATGGATAATCTTTCTTGTTTAGTATAATGGTATTATGTTCCGGGTTGAAACTTGCTTTTAGTTTATTGTCTAGAATGGTTACGTTTATGTCTTTTAGTTCTGGATAAGCTTGAAATAAGGTATCGTGTTTTATTACTTCAGTTAGTTTAATTCCGTATACTCTGCCGCTAGAGTCTTCTTGGTAGGCGTTTCTGAGATCTGAAAGCCATTCATGGGGATGATGTATTTTCATGTCACTATCGTCAATTTCAAAACGCCATTTGCCGTCCATGCCTTGAAACCAGCCTGTTCTCTTTCGAATTGCGTCGTTATCTATATTGTTGCTTTGTAAGGTTTTAGCTTGTTCTAACTTTGTCTTATTGGCGGTAGCGGAACGAGTACCGGCAAAGGTACCACACATACCCATTGCAAGGAGGGTATTGGCAAGGCGCATACATTTAGATACCTCTTTATATACCCCTTGTAAAGAGACTTTATAATTATCCCAAGTGTCTTGGAGGTAGGTTCGCATTTTGGCGGTCCAAGGTTTTACTTTTTGGAAGCCTTGCTGCCAGACGTGTTTGCCGAGAGATGTCAGTATGGGACGGGCTGTTTTAGGGGTATTTACGTAGGATCGTAAAGTTTCTATGAGGGATGGATTTCTTCTTTTCCACACGTCTCCAGCGGCGATAGCTCGAAATACAGCTTTATCGTCTTTTATGATAGTATCACGGAGGTTTTGAAGAAAATCTTGCACTTTACCAAATGATTTTTGTAAGAAAGTCTTGCGAGGTGGTGTTTTTTGAGAAACCCTCCATTCTTCATAGGCAAGTGCGGCATTTTCTTCACCTTTAAGACCGGTCCCAAATTTTGCTGTTAGGTTTTGAATTTCGGTTTTGGTTAAAGTCATGTCATAGGCTACGTGAAAGGCTTCGTGGTGGAGGTCTCTCAGAGTGGCTAGGTCGGATAAGTTTAAGGTACCTTTTTCGTAAGAGGCTATGCCTTTGGCGTCGTCAGGTATGTTCAATATCTCTTTTGTTACTGAATCTATGGCAATATCCCAGTTTTGATTTATACGAATGGTTTTACCGTTTTTCAGTTCTACAAGGAAGTGTCCGTCTTTTTCTGCTATGGACTGACCGGGGAAGGCTTTCTGAATGGTGCTTCTGGTGAACGACGATATTGCGCCCTGTTTTGTGAGGGTTGCAACTTGGTATTTTTTTTGGATTTCGATGTCGGTGTCAGAGAAAATAACGTAGTTGTAGGTACCTTCTCCTTGATCTCGGCTTTGGCCGTCGAAGTATTTTATACCGGGGATGCCAATAGTGTAGAGATAGTGAGAAGCAGCTTTAGAAGAACCGCATCGAGTACTTAAGGCTGTATAAAGGTCATCACCATCTGATAATCCTTGCTTGTAGCATTCCGTTACAAATTTTATTGCATCAATTTCTGACTCAAGTTTAGTTTTAGTTCTTCCTACTTTTACAATCCAATGCTCTTTGTTTTGTTCGATTTTAAATGTAGTGCCATCTGGAAAATCAGTTGTGATTTGTTTTTTACCTTCTATTATTTTTGCTATAAATTTTGGTTCAAAATTGATCCCAGTATCAATTAGTTTGTTTTTAATGAATTGACTTTGTTCGATAAGAGGTTTGTCCCAATCTAGCAAATCAGATTCGTTAGGGAGTAATGATACCTCAAATAGATTCCCTTTTTTGATTTTAATTTCTTGATTGTTTAATTTATGTACTGTTGTTATTAGTAGGTTTTTTATAGGTTCAGGAATATCTGTGTATTGAATACGTTGAATTGCTGATTCTAAAGGTAAGCGTTTAGTTTCTACCGGTTCATTGTCACGCCGATGAACTATGGTTTGAAACATAAACTTAGCGGCCCATTCCCTGGTTCCGTTTAATTCTTTTCCATCAGCATAGTATTGTGTTTCGCTTAATCCATCTTTATAGTATTCCGCGATTTTCCTTTCACTTGTAAAATATAGACCGTATCCAAAAGATTGATTGCCCTCACCTGTTCCAATGTTAGTTGTTGAAAATTGTTTAAAATCATGGGGTGAACCGTGGTAGGCGTTGATGCGGTATCTGATGTCGGGGTTGTCCAGGGAAAAGGTGCCAATGTTATAGATGGATTTGATTTGAGTGGGATCGAATACAGCTATTTCGTAAGCGTCTTGAACTCCATCGTCTTTATTACCCCGACAACGATAAATTGCATCATGACTTTTTGGTATTTCTGTTAAGGGATTTTCGTGTCGTATTGGATTTTCCACTTTTAAATAAAATGGTACCGGTGTTCCGTACATTGCAGCTACACTTTTATCAGTAGAAAACCATGCACCTGGTTCAATTTTTTTTTCTACATCAAATTCATTAAAATCTGGTAAAAAAACAACTTCTCCATGTCCGATTTGCATTTTGGGATTTTTCACACCATGCCAAACTATTATTGGTGTTCCTTCTTTATTTGCTAATTTGCTATTCCCAAACCAGTTTTTAAATTCTGGCGAGGTAATATCTGCTCGTTCTGGGATGGTAGTTTCACTAATTTTGTAGCGAATATCGGGGTTGGTGCGGTCGAAGGTGCCTTGGTTGTAGACGGATTTGATTTGAGTGGGTTCAAGTGCGATATAGGAGTCTTGAGCATTTGTTCCGCTTAGTTTTTCACGATATTTGTAGGCTTCTTTATATTGAAGATATGCTGGGTGTTTTTGTTGCTCAGATGTTACCGCGTTTGTAAAACCAACTACGCCTTGTGCTATTTTAAATAAACGCTGTTCTTCTGCGAAGGCTTCTGCCATCCCTGGTACTTCGCCAGTATTGCGATAGACAATTCCGTCATAGCCCTTTTTTTGTAGCAATTTTCTAATACCGGTTAAGTTTTTCGCATTAATTATTTCGGATTTTGAAAATTCCCTTGCGTTTTTAAGAGCGTCACCCATGTTTTCGTAATTCCATAAACCACTATCTCCTAGACGAAGAGGATGTTTTATCGCTAAATACACTGGTATTATGTTTTGTCCTTCTATTGAGTTACCCATTACTTGTTTAAACTTAATCCGATCATTTGCTTGATCAATTGTGCCTAAATGAATTCCAATATCACCGCGTCTTCTTTTGAACTCAGTAAATTCGGCATTTGTGCCATGGTATAAAACCAGAGGTTTGTTATTTTCGTCTACGATTTTACTGTCGTTGAACCATTCTTTGAATTCCGGGGTGTCCGTGTTCCGAAGTTTTTCTTCCGGTTCGAGGGATTTTATTGTATTTAAGATTTTTATTTGTTCTGGATGAAAAGCTATCCACGATTGCCCGGTGCCTTCAAAGCTGTTTTCGTAGGTTATACCGTCGTAGCCATGGGCTTCCATGGCATTTTTGAAGTCGGCTACGGAGTTAATTTGACCTTGAGCAAATTCGGTTGATAGCGGACCTTCATTAGCAATGCCAAAATATTCTTCGAGCATGGTTAAATCATCCCATTGACCTAGATCAGAAACGATGTTATAAGGGTTCTTTATGGAAAGGTTGACTTCTAGTAGTGTGTTAGGATCTCGGTTGGTGGCTTGTTCATAAGTGCCGAAATGAAAACCAATGTCGCCTTGGTGAAATTCAGTGAAGTCGGCGGAAGTTCCGTGGTAAAGGGTTAATGGCTGTCCTGCAGAGTTTACTGCTTGGCTACCAGTAAACCAGGAATCAACTTCTAGTGTTTGAATAGGTTGGTCTCTTTCTTCGGTTAAATTGGTTATTGCAGCTATTTTAATTTGATTTGAATTATATACTGCAAAATTTTTGCCGTCACCTTCGTAGGTAGTAAAGCCATCATAACCAAGTTCTTTTATTATTTTTTGTATTTCTTTTCCTTCTATTACATCATAATGCCCCGCTTCAATATCGGTTAACATTTCATCCGCAAATTCGCCAAATTGTTCTTCTATTGCAGGTCGAATTGCTTCTATATCTGCGGGGTTGTCTACATTAAATAATTTTTGGCAGTTTAAATATACTTCATATACTCGGTCACCAAAATCCATTGACCTAATAGTACTTTTTTGATCCGCAAAGAAAATTGCTCCATACCCCTCTCCTACTTCAAAGGTATCAAATATCGGAAAGGGTTTCCCTGTATCGTCTTGAGAATGAGTACCGTGATAAACAAGATAAGGTTTACCAGTTTCATCGGTTACAGCACTATTCTTAAACCAAGCCTTAAATTCTGGGGTGTCAATAATATTGGTTGCATTGATGTCCATGTTGATCGCTCCTCGTATGATGGTTATTCTTCTTCCAGCATAGCAAGGGCGAAAGATGAAAAAATATCATAAATGTCAAACTTTCAAGGTATAAAACATACCCATATAAGATTTATAGGGGTATTTATGGTATACTATATCTAGGTTCATTATTTAGGAGGGGTATTGTAAATGAAGAGTGATTTATTTACTGATTTTTATGAGGCATGGAACTTTCTTGTTGATCATCCTATGTTTCAAGATAAACAACATATAAATTTGTTTTCTGGCTGCGTAGATATCAATGTTGTAAAAGTTAATCCAGCTACTGAACAAATTGATGATAAAGCTGATTTAAATACGGCTACTCGCGTATGGTTAGAAGCGGGGCCTTATGAATATGGTTACGTCCAGGATAATCAAGAAGAGGGTTGTTATTCTCATGATATAGAACTTGATTGCAGCGGCATTACTTTTGAAGAAGCAATTATAGAATTAGCCAATTTAGTGGTTAATAAATATGGAACCTACGAATTGGAAGAAATCAGTGATACAGAACTTAATATTCTTAAAGAAAAAATATTAAAACGAAAGTATTAACCATTTGGTATCTATATTAATAATTAAAAGAAGCTAGATAATTTTCTATCTAGCTTCTTTTGCTATATTAGTACATATAATAGGCAGTATGTATTTTTTTTACTCACGGACTATCTATGGTCAATATTGCAGTCCTTTATTCGTTTCAAGAGTAATTTGCGATACTAATTTTCTTAGTTGTGTTGTGGCTTGTGGAGTAGTTAGGCTTGAAAAATATGGACTGGCAGTCCAGATTTTAGCTAATTCATAAGATTTGTAGCCTTGTCGAGCCATGCTGGTTAAAATTGCTTTATCCATTTCAATGGATGGAATCTCCCCTGCTTCTAAAAGGGTTTTTGCCTGGTTACGGTACTCTCGAATTGGATCGGGGTCTTTGTGATGAGATGAAATGCTGGGCGGTTTGGGTTCAACGTTGTAAATGGCACCTAAGGTGGGGTTGGTTCGATCTGCGTAAGAATATTCTTTGTTAGGAAAGATGACGATTGCATCCTTAGATAGATCTGGAGGGGTAGCTCGGCGTTCTTTGGCGGTTAAGTCGAGGCGATCTGAGGCGTTGTAAGCTTCTTTTTCACCAGCTAATCGCTTATAGAATTCGAGACGTTTTTCGGGGTCTTGGGTTTGCTCATAACCTCTTAAGTTTAAAAATTGGGCACGGGCAGTTGAATTTCTTTCCCATCTTGCCCATGCATTTCGACTAATTCGCTGGAGTTCTTCGGATGATTTTTTCATAGCTTGATGAAGATTGGCATACTCATATATTTCTAGATTGCTTTTTAGTCTAGTAACGGCTCGCTCAACGGCCTCTTCCATATAAGCTTTCCGATCAGGAGAGTCTTTACGAGGAACTGTGAAATGTTTTACTTCTGACCACGTTTCACTTTTTGTTAGGGTTTCTGGGTCACGACGCCATTTTTTTATTAGGAGGGCATAATCTGCATTTCTTGCTTCATTGCTGGCATCAAAGGCAATGCTGGGTTTACCTGTATCAAAAATTTGTTCAGCAGCAAATCTCGCCATTTGATTAGCATTATCCGGCATGCCGCCTCTAGCAAAGCCTTCACGAGATTGCACCGCGTGCTGGACTTCATGTATTAAGGTTTTTAAGGTTTCATTAAGGTCGCTTTCTTTTAAGTTACTATTTAACACCTTCTTATCAAAGGTGATTGAATTAGTTTCGGGATTGTATTTTGCTGCAAGGCTTGGCGGCAATTCTTCAAAATAAACGTCAATGTTTTTTAAGGATGGATATGCTTTAAATAATTGAGGATGTTTTAGGATTTTATCTAAGGTGGTATGTGTTTCTTTTTCTTGAATAGTTTCTGCAACTGTTGTGATTTTGTACTTTATTTTTCGGGCTTCAGCTCGCCAGATTTCATCTTTGTGCTCATAGGGAACGTATTTATCTTTTAATATTTGGAGGCGTTCTTTGAGAATGGTTGTATCGGGAAGGATGAGTTTTGCTTTGCTGTCATCAATTTCAAAGCGCCACTTGCCGTCCATGCCCTGAAACCAGCCGGTTTGTTGACGAATTTGTTCAGGGTTGATTTTGTCTTTGGCCATGAGCTGGGCTTTAATGAGGTTTTCTTGGTTGGCGGTAGAAGCTCTCCCTCCGGCGAAGGTGCCGCATGCGCCCATAGCAAGAACTGTGTTAGCAAGACGCATGATTTTTGTTACTTCTTTATAGACCCCTGTTATATGCCCCTTGAAGTTATCCCAGGTGTCGGTGAGATAGGCTTTCATTTTGCCGGTCCAATGGTTATATTTTTGATAGCCTTCAGACCAAACGTGTTTACCAAGTTCTATGAGATGGTGCTTGGCCTCCCCTACCCTATTTGTTAAAGATCGGAATAGATCGGATACGGAAACGTCATTCCATTTGCCAAAGGTTGGGTCGATGCCGGAGTAGAGAATGTTGGGGTTGGTGCGGAAGAAGGTGCCATGATTATGAATGGATTTAATTTGCTCGGCTTCAAAAACCGCTATTCCAGTAGGTTTTTCTTCTGCTAAATAGCCACATTCAAAATCATAGTAAGAATCAAATCCTGCTTTTTTTATCGTTTCTACGTTTTCTTCTAGTTCACTGTATCCTATATTACTATTATTAAAGATATTAATTAGTTCTCTATGTTCTTGTATTCTTAAATCAAATATATTTTTAGTCCTTAAATATACTGGATAGATGCTTGGTGCGTCACCGTAAATTATATCGGTTCCATTATTTTTTGCATCTACATATCTTGAGTCTGCATATTCTGATGCTATCTCCGGCTTAAATGCAAAATGACCTGCTGAGCCACGGTCACCAGCAAATATTTTTATATCTGTTACTGCTGTTCCGTGATATAAAACTAATGGATTTCCTTTTTTGTCAATTGCTTTGCTATCACTAAACCAGGATTTAAATTCTGTGGTTTCCGTTGGGATAGGGTGAGATTGTTCGGGGCTAATTGATTGACAGCTTTTAATTTTTATTTGCTCTGAAGCAAAAGCCGCGTAAAAGATACCGTTATCATCCTGAACTTCCAGACCGTCGTAACCGGCTTTTTTTAATGCCTCTATAGCTATTGGGGCGGGATAATATCGGTCGGAAAATCGATCATAGGTACGATTTAATTCATGATAACTGTCGCTGACAATTTTATACGCAGTTGAGTTTTCGTCCGTAATATTTGCCGGATTTTTCATGTTTGCGTAAAGTTCATACAAGTGCCCTCCCCTTTCTTTTGCGTATGCAAGGGAAGTATTTTTATCGGTTGCAGTCCAGATTAATCCGTCATTATTAGGCTGAAATTCGTTAATACCTGCGGGACCACCATGGTAAAGAAGTGTTGGAAAATCATTGATGTCTTTCAGTTTACTATCAGCACACCATTCTCGCATTTCAATGCGTTCTTGCATTCGGCGTTTTAGTTCAATGGTCTTTTGATTTCCTGCGATGAATTCTGGGGTCGTACAAAGAGTATCTAAAAGGGTTGGTTCTAGGTGATTATAGCCCATGTCTAAAGCTTCGGCGATGGCCTTTTCTAGTGTTTCACAGGTGAAGTCACCGGCAAAGCCTTTGGTATCGAAGTAGGTAGCTTGGAAATGTCCGGGTTGTTTAGTACTTTCGGCAATTATAATGCCTCGGTTTTCGTAGTTGTTGCCAAGTACTAGTGGAGTACCATTATAATTTGTTGTTAGTTCTATGGTAAGTTTCTTGTCACGTTCAATTTTTGCTTCGGTTTCTTGTATTAAAAGATCCCATTTTTCTTCGGAGGTTAGGGTTTGTTGCTGCTCCATGATTATCGCTCCTTATGCTTGGAAGAGATTATGATCGGTCCCCTCCCCTATTCTTCCTCCAGCATAAAAGAAAATGGAGATTAAATTTTATCAAAAATGTCAAAGTTTTTGGAAGGGTAAAAAAATATATACCCATGTTATATAGGTATACATTAAAAGTGTATAAGGTATTGTAATTGGTTGAATAGGCAGAGTTTTGTGTAATAATCTGAAATTATAATTAACTTTATTTATTAATAATAATTATTGGCTTTATAAAATTAATTTGGTATTATTTTGATATTAAGTTTGGAAAGGAGGAGTTAAGTTATGAAGAAACTATTTGAGCTTCTTGCAAAGTATCCTGTTTCCGTTAATGCTGTGTTCCCGTATGCCGGTTATCTTGCATTAAAAAACAAATAAAAGGCTAGAATGAATCTAAGCCTTTTAAGCAGGGACTTACCCATAGGGTAGGTTTTTTTGTTTTATAGGGTTATACTTCTTTTATGAGTTCGTTGTAAGCCTCTTGAATCTTCATAAAGTAAGCTGCGTCACCGCCATGATCAGGGTGGTGTTTTTTTATTTGCTGCCGATAGGCTTGCTTAATGATTTTAATGTCTTTAGTCGGAGAAATACCAAGAATAGTAAATGCAGGATTTATATATGTAGATTGTGTATCGGTATTCGTTCTTTCTTGGTTATATGAAGATTTGTTATTGGATGCACGATACTGTTGTTGACTACGCAAAAAATCGCTATACGCTTGTTGGTACTGCTCTTCAGTGTTGGAGTTTCTGTAATATTCCCAGAAGGAATCCCAGCCAGTCTTTTGTTGATTGTTTCCGGCGTCGCGCTCTTGTTCTGACTCATGGTCTGGTGGGATGTTATTACTTTTAACTTTTTCTTCGAACCATTGTAATATTTTACTGGAGACCCATGTAATTAGCCATTTAAATAGATTTTGAAACCATTCTTTTATCATATAACAAAAAAAATACAAAAAGAGTAATAAGATTATAAGTGTTATTATTTCCATAAAAGTACCTTCTTGTTTGATTTTGTATTTACGGCATATCGATAATTACTTTTATTACTTTACCAATTATATAACTATTCTGACCGGTTATATTTATCTCGTACATTTCATCACTAGGTTTTGATAAATTTTTACTATAAGGAATTAATAGTATTTTATCAACAACATAATATGCTTTTCTGATAATAAAAGTATCGTTAATATAGGCCGCAACTGTATCGCCGTTATAAAATTTATGGTCTTGACTGATCAAAAGTAAATCGTTTTTATTTATTTTTAATACATCCATGCTTTCGTCTGGAGCTAACGTGTAAAAACATGGGATATCGTTTGTCCATGTTTTTGGAGTTTCTTCGTATCTTATTATTTTTTTATATATAAATGTATCGTTTGCATATGAAAACTCTGTTGTTACAGGAATTTTTACGGTTTCCATCTTCGGCATTTGAATACCTAAAGAGGAATATGTACCTTCTAAAAGTTGAAACATGACTATATTTAATGCATCGGCTATCTGTTTTAATCGATCTAAGTCTATTTTTATTTCAGCAGTTTCATAACGTTGGATTGTTTTTTTTGTAACCCCTACCCTATCGGCTAAATCTTGCAAGCTATAATTGCGAGCTTCTCGATATCTACGAAGATTGTTACCTATACTCTCGTAAAATAAGCCGGAGTTGATATTATCTGGCATTATTCTTTCCTCCGTTTTTATTTATATTATAACACAAAAAGACACGAAATACCGTAAATATTGCAATTCGTGTCTTTTTAAGATACTCAATAAGGACTTTGATGATTTTCTAGATAAAGATTATTTAAATTTATTGTATAGATATCTTCATTATCATTACTTTGCCAAAAGGTAACGACTTTTCCTTTTGGCTCATATATTTTCCCCAAGTCCTTTTTATATAATATCTGTGTATTTAGTTGCTCTTGGTGACAACAAAGCTTTACACTATGGCGAGTAAAGACTAGATTTTTATATCCTGTAAGCACATGAAGTCCTGTTCTAGTGAAGAATTTTAGGTTCTTATCCCCTTCTATGGGAATGGTAAGTGTTTTTAAGACACGTTTTTTTATTCTTTCTTCTGTATAATACCAATTATCAATAACGTTGTTTAATGATACTATTATTTCACAAAACAGATAAGGTACCATAAATGATGTGGATATATACATGATTATAATTCCACTTTCATGCAAAAATTCGTTAAATGTTTCTGGCCATGTTACTGGATATGTATAAACACAAATTACAAATACTATTGGAAATAATATCATTGCGAAAGCTGTTTCTAACAACATTTATGTTAATCTCCATTCTTATTTTTAATTTTAGTTATTATACAATGGGAATATGAGCGATATGAAAACGAGCGTAAACTAATAAGGCGCTTAGAGCGAATACGTAGGCGTATTCTTTGGCAGAGCCGACGTAAAATAGTTTGATGCCTATGGTTTGTTTGTATGGGTCTAATAAGGGTACTTTGCCGCAAAAGGCGTCTTCTATAATGTGGAGAAGAGCGCCAAGGAATATGAAGGAAACGGCGTATATAATTTGAGAAAGGTTTTGTATTGGGCTAAAAATAATGTTTGGGAGGTTTGCAAAGAGCAGGTCGTGAACTCCGTAGTAATGTGCATAGCCTATTAGGGCGGCAGTTATAAGGGCGTAAAGGATTGGCCAATGGCTGAGTTTGCGGTGGCGCTTGCGCCAGGCGGCACGATTGGAATCGTCTGGGAAACCTTCGACGGAATCAGGAATGATGCTGCCGACGATGGCGGCGAGCGAAGGAAGTATGCTGCCGGTCATTGCAAATACTATGGAGCCGGTGAGAAGTTTGTGGGATGTCCATTTCATAGGGCCTCCTCCCTTCTCTTAGTTATATCTATAATGTGTTGCAGCTTTTCTTGAGGTGTTAATTCTGTTGGGTTGCAGTTTTGGTATTTTTGAATGAAGTGGTCTTGCGCTTCAGGACCTTTATGAAGTACTTGTAAGGCTTCGTTTTTTAGTGCAAGTTTATTATTGGTCCATATTAAACATTCTAATGTTTTTATATGGTCAGCGATTATAGTCATGTAGTCTTTTTGAATATTATTTGTTAGATATAAAACAGTGAGAAGTATAACTCCGTATCCATATATCTCCCATTTACTGTATTCTTGTATTGGCTCTGCAAGGAAACCGGTGTATATGGTTAAATACGTTATTACTATTGCAAGTAGCAATTTTATTGCGGATGACGATATATTGGGTAAATCATTAAAGTATGATTTTAGTTTATGTTTCATAGTTATTTGCTCCTTTTGTATTAATGGATTCATTGCTCATTTGTCTACCGGACAATTAAGGCAATAAGAAGTTGGTAGGAAGTCCATTTTAGTGGGCCTTCTCCCTTCTTTGGGTTATGTTTATAATATGCTGAATCTTTTCTTTGGGAGTTAATTCTGTGATGTTGCAAGTTTCATGGTTCTGAATAAATTGATCTTGGGCTTCTGGTCCATCATTAATGACGGATAGAGCTTCTTGTTGTAGATGAATTTGATTGATTGTGTCTTTGGTATATAGACTGTGAAACTCAACATTTACATAAAGCAAAAAGTTGCTAAAAATAACTAGTATAAAAATAGTTATCGCTATAACTGTTTGATTGTTAATTTGCTTTCTTATCTCTTTTTCAGGATTATTAAATGTTAAGGTCTTTTGCTTTTTTACCAAAAATGATTTAATAATTGTTTGAATGCAAGTGATGAAGCCACCAGCAATAAACATTTCAGCGCATGTGTTTAAGGTTGTTTGTATAATTTCAAAATTAGTATGTGTTCCTTCGTTTATCAAGGTGGATATTTTATACCAATAATAAATACTTAGTAATATCAATATAATAAGACCTGCTATCATCAATTGAGTATCAATGCGAAAAAGGATGTCTGTTTTATATTTGTCTTTTAGTTTTTGAGGTAAAATGTTCATTGTTGTTTGCTCCTTTTTTTATATGTTGATTGGGTAGGATAAAATTTGAATTGGTATTTGATGAGCCTTGGCAAAGGTCATCTCTTCGAGACAACCGGACGAATGTTGCCAGGGGCCGTAGAAACGGATGGCGGAGCATTTAGATAAAAGGTTAAGGCACATTTTTATTACTTGTGATTGGTCGCCCTCTACGGGGCAGAATTGAAACGCATGCAAGGGAGAAACGGGGATTATATCTGGCTCGTTTTTTAAGATGTGCTTACAGATTGCATCTACACGAATAAAGTTTTCTGAAGGGGTGCCATGGGTTGTGTAGGGGTGTGCAATGTAGGTTATTATCAATTTAGGACCTCCTTTTTTATGGGTATAAAACAACTGTACTCTTTAAAAATGGCAAAAAAATATCATAAATGTCAAAAGTTTTGAAATTGGTACTTTTTTTGTTGACTTTTAAACTTGGGTAAAATAAAAAAGCAACTGCCGAAACAATTGCTTTTGGGATTGATGAATTTAGTTTGTAATGATATTATAATAAAACCCCTGCATGCCGATTAACGGTGCAGGGGTTTATAATTTTAGTTTTCATATTCTAAAATGTCCCGCCATGGTACGCATTGTTAGGAGGCGTGGCGGGATCTGTCATATAAATGACATAGTGTTTTTTTATAGTTGTCAATATTGTTATTTACAACTTACCCTAGAATTCAGCCTATTATATTTTTGTTGCAATATGCGTTAAATAAATAGTTTTCTATAGGTATTATAAAAAATTTCTTTTCATAAGAAGGATTATAACGGATTAAGGAAAAATACTTGGTAAGATAAGGGGGTGTTGTTTAATTTTATGGATGGGCATTATTCGATAAAGCAAACGGCGGAAATTTTAAGTATTAATCCAGCCACGGTAAGGAATTGGCTTAAAAGCGGTAAAATAACAGGGGTTATGGAAAAGCGCGGTAAGGGTATGGACCAGTGGTGGATACCTGTTAATGATGTTGAAAGGGCTTTAGAAGCACAACAGCCTCAAGATACACCAGAACAAGAGGCAAAGGAAGTTGCTGCAATAGCAGCTTTGCCGGAAGTGGATGCTTCAATAACTCCGGTTAAAAGAAGCTTTACTCCGGAAGAGCTTGCTGAAATAGCTAAAACAGTTAAAGTGGCTGCGCTTGATGCAGTTCAAGAGGTTGTACGCACTGAACTGGAAGAATTCCGCGAGAAGTTAGAGTCCAGAGCGAATGAACGAGATCAAAAACTTATGGAAGTTATTAGATCTGTACAAACGGCTAAACAAAAAACGTGGGTACAGAGATTGCTGGGGAAATAGAAGGGGAACCCTACTGATTTTGTAAGTAGGGTTCTTTATTATAATTATGTTATTTGTATTTCTTCTTGTGTATACATACATAATATACTTATTGTAAATACTTATTGTATATGTTTATTTTTCATGTTAAAATAAGTATGAAAATACAAGGAGTGATGAAAATGGCCCTTAAAAATTTTACTTTTTCATTACCTAGTGACCTGGTGGAAGCATTAAAAAAACATGTTGTTGAACTGAAATTACCATCGGTTAATCATGTTGTCAGGGAAGCTCTTGAGGCTCGTGTTGTTGAGTTTGATAGAGAAAAATTAAAACGGTTAATGTTGCAGGCTTCAAATGATCCTTTATTTATGGAAGACTTAAAGGAGTGTATGACAGCTTTTAAACATGCTGATATGGAGGTCGATTAGTTGTCTAATAGTTTAAAGTGGAAAATATTTTGGGCGGATTTAAATCCTGTTCAAGGTTCCGAACAAGCCGGAATGCGCCCGGTTCTTGTCTTTTCCGTTGATGTTATTAATGATGTATTGCCGGTTGTAACCGTATTACCAATAACTAGTCTAAAGCCCGGTCGTCAAATTTATCCAACAGAAGCAAAACTTATAGCAAGTGAAAATGATTTGCAATATGATTCCATTGTTATGGCTCATCAAATTAGAGCTTTATCTAAATCACGGCTTAACGGTCAATGCGGAGAAGTTGTATTGCCTTCGGTTAAAGCCAGTATTGAACAAGCTATCCGAATTTATTTAGGATTATAATACCAGGAAGAAGTTATTAGTTGCCACCAGGCTAATAACATTTTTCAAATTTATATATAAGGACTCCTGCTAAATAGTTAGTAGGAGTCCTTTTTTGTATTTTATATTAATTAGGGTATCTTTCAATTTGTAACCCACAGTTTATTAAAAACCTATTTATGTATAAACGACACGTCAATACATAATTTGTTTCGTGCTATGTGCATATTGTCGAACCACCATTTTTGGTCAAATTCAGTTAGCTTTGCTTGTGCTGTTTTTAAATCCATGTTTGTAATAATAGAAAGTAATAGTTTTTCACTGATTTCAGTTTCAGGATCAGTTATTATAGATAAGTGCATAGGTGCTTCAGGAAAGTACAACCAGATATTATGTGCTGCTTCTATTATTAGTTGAATAAGAGTGAAGTCGTTTTTTATAAATGAAACTGCTTCAGGAGATATTGTAAAGGATTGTGGAAAAGAGGGTGTGGTCATTAAAAAAGGACCTCCTTAATTTAATTTATAGGGGACTGCACGGGAGTTTTGTGCAATGTAAAGGGTTTTGGCGGCTCGCGTTACGGCGGTGTACTGCCAGCGAGGGTTGTCCCATAAAAAATCTTGATGAACAAAGACCAATGGATATTGACTGCCTTGGCTTTTGTGCCCAGTTATGGCATACCCATAGGTAGCAATGGAAACTTCTTTCGATACTTCATATTTTTTTGATTTTTCATTGCGTTCGTGCCAACCAGGCGGAAGATTTAAATGGGGATTGCTAATTTGAGAGTGGTAGATAGAAGACTGTTCGGTAAACGGAAAAAGAATAATTTTTCTATTATCATCGGTGATTATTAGCTCAGCATTAACGACATAGGGCATGTTTTTTTTGTTAATAGTTAGCGAGAGGGTATCAATTATTTCAAACCCTTGTAATGTCAGCCGGTCACAATTTATATAGTGGTTGCTATTGGCAATGAAGATAAGCTGGTCTGTTTCTTGCACATTTGCAACGTTTTGAATGCCAAAACGCTTTATTCTGGCAGCTTTATTCACAGCACAACGAGTTCGGTTGGTGGCTGTAATATAGATGATTTGATCAGGATCACTGGTACTTATCTTGGATAGGTATAATTCTTTTAGGGATGGGATAGAGAGGACTTCTATATCTGGATGAGGAGTTGATAGGATAGGGGTTAAAACCTTTTTTTGAGTTCGTATGGCGGTGGCTAAGGCCAGTATGGGGCTGGTATCGGCTTGACGCTTTACGGTTTCAAGTTTTAAGTCAGGATTGTCTAAGATATGAGGGTCGTTGCCTACCGGCTCTAGTTGGTAGTTGTCGCCCATAAATAGTATTTTTACTTTTCGGGAAAATTGTGCGGCGTTGATAAGATCGTTGTATAAGGAGGCTTCAATCATTGAACTTTCATCAACAAGGATAAAAGTGTTATTAGCGAGATCTTCTTTTGGTACCCAGTTGCCATCTTTATCTGGAGCACCATAAAGCAGAGCATGTAAAGTCTTAAAGATTGCATCTTTTGAGACTACATTAGCAAGTTTTTGGTGAAGTATCTTTACTGCAACATTTGTAGGGGCTGTTAAAATTGTTTGATAGCCTTTAGACTTGGCAAAATTAATAATGTTTTCTGCACATGTCGTTTTCCCAGTGCCCGCGAACCCTACAAGAATATTCTGAATGACCTTTTTATCGGTAATGAAGTTTGCAATGGATATGAGGGCAGCTTCTTGATCTGGAGTGTAGACGATGTTTGTGGAACGCATTTTAAGAATAGATGCGTTTTTTGTTTTTGATGTTTTTTTTCGTGATGCTGATGGGGTAGGGTTTATTACTTCAGGGGTTCCAATTATAGGAAGTTTATGATTGTGCTTTGAAGCCACGTTAGTCTCTTGCTGTGATTCGTTTATTGAGTCTCGAAGCCAAGCGTTTGCTTCGTCAATTGTAGAGAAAGATTTATAAATAGCTCCGGAGTAGCAAGTTATTTCTTGTTGGCAATCTTCCCAAGAAAGATATACACCTGGATTTCTTCCGTTTTTTACTGCGTAAAATTTTGCTTTCTTAGTCATTTTTAGGGCCTCTTTCTATTGTAATTAGCGTTTTAACTTATAATATATTATAACATGCAATGGATATAAAGTCCATATTATATTAGGGGTTACACTTCATTTTTTGAATTGCATTTTGAAGTTCAATCGGAATTCGTTTGGGATTCAAAACGAATGTCATGATTTACAGTTTTGCATGATATAAACACGCCACGCCATGATCTCGAAGTTTATTGCTGTAGCTAGGTAGACCGTCTCATCTAAGGATAGGGTTAGCACAGCAGAAAAAAGAGGTGGATGTCCTATTTTAGGGCGAAATTCGCTGGGAATTTCCTTGTTATTTACGGTTATGTATTTTGTAATTTCACCTTCGAATTTTTCTGCTCGAAGAATAGTTTGGATTTCATCTTTGTTTCCTCTATGTTTAGATTGGACTTCTATGGAGAAAATTCTCGATTCAATAGAATTGTCATTTCGGCGGTTGCCTTTTGATATTTGATGCCGAAAACCATTGGTCGGGTTGGTTAAGATTTTTTGAGCTAAAAGGCTGGCTTCACCAACATCAAGATAAAATTTTGCATAGGTACCTTTTGTGTTAGGATCATGTTTACGAATAAAGGTAAAGGCAATTTTGGGTTCCTTCATGGTCTGTGAGATAAGAAGATTTTCAACTTTAAGGATTATAGTATGATTGGTTAGTTGTTTGCTAATATCGAAGATGGTTAGATAGTCATACGGCAGATTCATAATTATCAGCCCCTTCGATTAATGCTTTATATTCAGTCTTTAAACGTTCTATGATACGTCCGGTATTAATAAGCTGCGTTTCAATGTCCTGAATAGGCTCACTTTCTTCATCGAGTGTTTTTGTAAGCATAGCTACGCAAAGGTCCATGCTTTCTATTAGATTTTGATATGCTTCTATTTGGCTAAGAAAATGCGTATTGTCACGGATAGTATCACCATCTACATCTATAAACGGATAACGATATTCTTTACATTCTACTGCGATAATTTGATGGTTTTTAATTTTATAAACTAACATAATTATGATTCCACCTCTCTAGTGTTTTTGGATTGATATAGTCGTTTGGCTATGGTTTTTATGAAGCTATTTTTACACAAGTCTTTGATCCAGTGTTCAGGAATGGCTGCATAGCCGTAATAGGCTCCAGCAAGTTGACCACATATTGCGCCGGTTGTATCAGCGTCATCTCCTAAATTCACAGCAGTAAGCACGGCTTCTTTAAAGGAAGTAGTGCGGTAGAAGGACCATAGGGCTGCTTCGAGAGATTGTATTACGTATCCTGTGCCTTGAATGTCTGGAGGCATTTTTGTTTTATATGCACCTGCTGCAATTTTGATTATTTTAGAAGTAATGGGTTCTCTATCTGGTAATGAGGATAATGGTGCAAGTATTTGGTCTTTTGTTGCTCCGTCTAAGGCTAGTTTTATGAGGTAGGCATAGTAACGGCAGGCATCGACTGCTTCTGATGCCGCATGGGTCGTTTTGGAGCTTAAAGCGGCCATATGAACTATTGTTGTTGGCTCTTTAAAAAACATAGGAACGGGAGCTATGCGCATAAGCGAACCATTGCCTGCTGTAAAAGCATTAGTGCTTCCGGCGAAAGGGTTTTTATTTTGCTGATAATCGCATAAAGCTTTACGCATGGTATTCCCTATATCAAAACAGGTACCGGTACTACTTAGGTGCCCTTGAGTATACCAAAGACAGTACGTGTCCATTTGGTCTTTTGCATTGAAGCCTTGACATTTTATAAGGCTTTCACCGAGACATAAGGCTACGCTAGTATCATCCGTCCACTGACCTTTTTTTAAGCCGTAATAACCTCCATCAATATAGTCAGTTATAGACGTAAAGGTTCCAGGGGTACTAAATTCAATAGGTGCTCCTAACGCATCGCCAATTGCTAATCCCAGCAGGCAACCATAATATTTATCCAACATATTAATCACTCGCTTTTCTATATTTGTATTCTTTTTATAGAATAAAGAATGATTTGCTTAAAAAAATATCATAAATGTCAAAAATGAAAAGTCTGCTAACCAGATTGGGTTTAACAGACTTTTATGGCTGAAAATTTGCTTTTTTGAGGTTTCATTTGTTTTAGACGATCTACAATTTTTTTCATGTGCTCTTTTACTGCGGTTTGAGCTAAGACTTGATCTGCTGTAGTTTCGGTTGTATCACCCATAAGACCAGTAAATTGACTTACTTTTAAACCGAGTGCTTCTTGAATGTTTGCATCGGAGCCATCAGAAGCTACAAGATAATAGCAGAGGATGGATTGTTTTAAACCCATGCGGTGAGCACGATCTTCACATTGTGAATGAACTGCTGGTGACCAGTCGAGTTCTCCAAACACAATACAGGTGGTTGGGTCTTGTAAACCGTCTAATCCTGCAGTTGTACGCAGGTTTAAAAGAAGAAGATTAGTTTTTCCAGCTTTATAGGCTTCAATAGCGGCATCTTTATCTTTTTGCGTTTTTCTGCCGGTTATCTCAAGAGGATTACATTCTTCTAGTTCGTTTAAATAAATATCAAAAACATCATGATGATAACCAAAGAGCAGAACGTTTTCACCAGCGTCAAGAAGCATTTTTACAAAGGTGCAAACTGATGACGCTTTTGCAATCCCGGTTGCCCGTCTGGCTTCTTCAACGATTTTTTGAATAGTACGGCCACGTTCAAAAATGTCTTTTATGTATTCTACGTTTTGTGCTTTTTCAATAGCATTATGCATGAGCGAAGAAAAAAGTCCTTCGTCTACATCGATGGGTTCCACTATCCGGCGCTTGTCCGGAAGTTCGGATAGAACTTCTTTTTTTGTCCGGCGAATCATTAAGCCTTCCCGACGTAGATGTTGACCTAATAATTCTGGATTTACTAGCCGATTGCTGCCATAGCCATCACACCAGGCTCTTGTAAAACTTTCTTTATCTGAAAGACAATGATAGTCTAGGGCGTTCATTATATTCCAAATCTCGCCGCCATAATTATAAATTGGTGTGCCAGAAAGGCCGATAACATTTTCACAACGCTCGGCTACTAATGTAGCGGCAGTATATTTTTCGCTTTCACTTTTTCTAAGTTCTTGAATTTCATCAAAAATTACGGCTTTAAAGCCAAAGTCAGGAAGAATTTGTTTCCATCCTCGAAGAATGAGGTAATGAATAATATAAATACTTGCTTCGGGAAGTTTATAGGGACGAAGGCCCTTGATAACGTGAACGAAGGAGGGTATTTCATTTGGTTCTTTAAAGAGGGAAGTTTCTCTTGTTGTAGGATCGGGTAGATTTAAGAAGTTCCCACTCTGCATTGTCCAACCTCGCCGAAGATGCGGCGGTACTACGATAAGCGCTGGCCACGCATTCGCGGCAGCAAGAAAGGCGAGGGCGGTTGGCGTTTTACCTGTTCCCATTTCGTCACCAAGTAAAGTGCGGCGATTGTGCAAAAGATAAGCTAGTCCTTCTTTTTGAAATTCTTTTAAGGTGCCCTTAAAATTCGGTGGAGGGGTTGTTTTTTTAGGGGTAGTCAAAAGTTCGTTGCGGTGAAGAACATGGTTTATTGTCTCTTGATTAGTTTGAAGGTATTTATTACGGTTGATGATTTTTAATGGGTACCTCAACATGAGCCAATTAAGGTCGCCGTTAGTACGTTTGTTAGCGAAAAAACGAATTTGATTTCGAGCAAGTCCACGGCTTTCACAGGCAGGAAAAAGACGTTTTGCCATTTCTATCACGCAAGGTTCGGCTTCAATAAGCCAGGAGTTTTTATCCGAATAGGAAAGAGTGCCGTAAATATAGTCGGGGTGTTCTTCAGGTGTTTGTAGATAGGTTGGGATGTTCAAAAGATCGTCTCCTTATTTGTGGTAATGCCTTTAATAATATAGTTACGAATTGCTAGATTGCTACGCCCCATAGTCGATTTAAGCCAATTACTTGGCAGGGTTTATTGTTAATGCTCGGCGGAAGACCAGTTAAGGTCCGCTCAACCACGAGAAGGATGCCGCCGATTTCAGGAAAAGATGTGTAGCGTGATAATTGATTGTAGGTTTGAGTATAATTTGGCTTTTTCTTTTTTACTTCAATGCCGATCCCTGTGCCGGGAAGAAAAAAGTCGATTCGATTACGAGGGGCTAGTTTGTACTCTTTTATGTAGTGGATTTTGTGGGCAACTAAGGTCTGGGCAATGATGTCCTGAATTTCATATTCTTCTGTAATGAAAGGAAGGCGAATAGTTTCTAGAATTTTTTTTATGTCGGTTAAGGATGGAGCGGTGCCATCGGTAAATAGTGCGGTCATTAAGTCACCTCGTTTAATTTCTAATTTCTATTCGTTTAAGATTGTCAGTTTGAATATATCGATCATGTTTTTTGTATTTTAAATGAACGGCGAAACGATAACACGGATAGCAATTAACACCTTCAATATCGTCGTCGCTTTTACTCCTAAACCAGGAACTTTTATTGTAATATCCAAAATGTTCGGGACTGCTTTTAATTGTTGCTATTACTTGAGATGGATTGCCAAAAATATCGAGGAAGTGGAGATTTACTTTTGTACCAACGGGTGGAATTTGATTAAGAGGAATGTAAGTCATTGGATTACTCCTTTTTTTATTGTGTTTGATTTACATGCTACGTTCGATTCTCATTTTTGCCATGAGAGTTTCTTTTTGTTCTTCTGTCAACATGCCCCAATCTTCGTTTTCTTCGTCGTCAGTATAAGCTCTAAGAGCCGCAATTTTAGAGTCATTGGCAAAATGAGCTGCGATGGCTTTTGCCATTTCGGCCATAGCATTTTGATCGTTGGAACGAGACCCACCTGTTCCTCCACCAAGCCCAGGTTTTTTAGAAGATGTCTTAGTGTTGTTAAGTTCCCATTTGACTTCTGGTTTATTAACTTTGTCAGTGTAGGTTCTATCGAGGGTTGCTTGTTTATCGGCAGCAGTTTTTAGTTTATTGAGGTGCCCCAAGGACTTACTTAAATTGTCTTTTTCAGTGCAAAGATGATTATAGATATCTCGCTGTGGTTTGTTGTCTTTCAGAATTTGGTCAGCTATTTTTCTAATTTGAGATTTAGCTATTGATGTACCACATCTTGCTTCTAAGTCCGCTGTTTTTCTTTCATTTGCCTTTTTACGCTGGTTAAGTTCTTGTTCTTTAGCGTCTAGATCTTTAAGTTTATTTTCGAAAAGATTTCCAGTGTTTATATTGCTAATAATTGACTGGTCTTTAATTGCGTTGAATTTTGCCATTTCATTTTTTGTATACTCACGATCCTTAGTAATTCTTTCAAGAACTTTTTTGATTTCTTGGTTTTCACTGCGAAGTTTTGAAAAGCCTCTTTGAACGAAATTATTTTTGGCCATGTTATAAGCTTGAGCGTCAGTATATACGGAATTGGAATTTTTTATAGTTTCAATTTGTGGAGTTATAACAGATATTTGTTCTGTAAGCGCTTTAATTTGTAGGTCAAGAATGCTTGAAATTTTTCTTGCAGTGAAACGGATTCTTTCTATGTTGTCGTTGGAAGATATGGTGTTGTCCGAGTTTGTTTGTAATTCTGTTTTTGGTGTAATTGGAGGGATCGTATTAGTGGTTCCCATGGCTGAAGTTGTCTCTGATTTTGTAGTTTGAACGAATTGTTTTGGTTCTGTTATGGTTTGAGATTTTTGTTCAATTTCCGGTTCATATTTAGCATTTTTAATGGTTTCAATTTCACGATTAATTTGTCCGAGCTTGCTGTCGTAATATTTAATATCACCTTTTAGTTTAATTAATAATTCGTATTGTTCTCTACCGCCTGGTTTAAAGGATAATATCGGGTGTGTGTCAATATATGCTTTTTGTTTTGCTAGTTCAGCAAGTTGAGTTTCTAGTTTAATTTTTTCAGGAAGTTTATCTGCAAGCAGTTTGTTGATACGGTCGTTGTTAATAGCTGCCTGAGTGTCCATGTAACTAGATATTATGGATTGAGTTTTTGTTACGTAATTATTAAGGTCAATTTGTAGTTGTCTTGCTTCGGTTTTAATAGGCTGGTTTTCATCTAAGATTTGCTGTTGTTTTTTTGCTATTTTTATTTTTAAATCGTTTGTGCTTAAACGAATGTTCACTGTTTTAAGTTTAAGACCAAGTTCTTTGGAAAGTATGTTTAATTCGGCGAGTTGAGAAGTTATGTTATTTTTTTTGTCGGTGTATTGTTTTACCGATTCAGCAGTTACATCGGTAGGTTTTCTGAGTTCTTTTTGTTGACGTTTAAGATTGAATTTTTTCCCGGCAATATCTTTTGATTCGGTTTCAAGTTGAAGCTCTTCTGGAGTCATGTAGTAACGCCGGGCATCTGCTAAAGCAGCAGCGTCCCAAATAATTAGATTACGAAGAATGGAAAGGTCTTGGGAAGTTTTCACGATGGAATTAGTAAGGTCTTTTAGTTCTTGTTTGATTTCAAGGTTCTTGTTTTTAATGTCAGACAAGACAATGGAAGCCTGTTCTTGGCTGTTATCGGTAGACTGAATAGTTTCGTCTTTGATGATAGATTTTTGTAAAACATCGGCTGCGATTATTAGTTTCCGATGTTCTGATTTTAATTGACGATGAGTTTGAAGTTCGATTACTTTTTCGTTGTTGGGGTGGCTAGCAAACTTCGGGCCTACATTTTTTTCGGGAGAACGTGTTAAGAGTTGAGCAAGAACAAAATCTCCGCGTTTAATGGCTTCTTCACGTTGAGCAAAGAGAGTACGATGATCTACGGTTACGTCGTAATTGTATTTTTCTAGGATGCGATTTTGAATGGCAGCACAATCTTTACGCATGGAACAGAGGTAAGCAATTCGGTTTGATCCGTTCCATTTTTCATCTTTGCGACAACCACCATTTTCGGGATGATACCTGTTGTAATATTTGAAGAATGTTTCAGGTGAACGTTCATTATTTATTTCAATGTCATCTAATTTTCGTTCGGAAAACATGATGTGAACATGAGGATTACGTTCGCCATTACCCATGGCTGCTTCTTTTTCATGGATGGCTAACGCCCAATAAAAGTCGTCTCCAAGATGGTTTTTAACGAACTCGTTGACAACTTCTTTTTGTTGATCGAGATTTAGTTCTATAGGAAGCGCAAATTCGATTTCACGATAGCGCGTGTTTTTAGCGTCTTCGTAAATATCAGCGGTTTCAAAGAAGCTTTTGGGAGAACCTTTTGCCCAAGAGGGAAGATGACTGTCTTTATGTACGCAACCGCCACGATTTTCAAAGGCCGCTTCACGGTTGATATATTGAGCATGAGATTTAGGATCAGTGTAGGTGGATTTTTCTTGGTTACGTTTTTCATCTATGTTCTTATAACGGTCTTCACGTACAATGTACTGCGCATGGCAAGAGGCACTAATTTGTTCGCCGGAAGGCTTCTTGTCGTGTTTGAGAGTGAAGTGGTAACTTGCCATGCGTGTCATCTCCTTTCAAGGGGAATTGGTTTTTAACCGCGAAAGCGGTTCAGTGAGCGAGTAGCGAACGGCTAAAATGGGCTGGGTGCTTGGGTTGTTTGGGTTTTGGGTTAGCACGAGTTTGCCCTGGAGGGGCAGGCTCCTAAGTGCGACTTGCTAGGGGTTTTGAGTTAATTGTAGCATTTGGGGAGATTAAAAGCAACGTGAATCGTGATGGTTTTTGGTAATGTTTTTGTTTTTGTTGGTGTTACGTGTAATGGCGTGGTATAATTTAGTAAGAGTTTTTATTGTTGCGAGGTATGCATGGAGCTAGATAAAAGAAGAAAAAGGCTGGAGGAACTTACTCAGTTAGTGGATAGAAATTTAGCAGAGGAAAAATCATTATTGGAAAGCATTAAGCGGGTAGAACGGAAGGAACGGACTCGTCGACTGGTTGAGGGTGGTTTGCTTCTTGAAAAAGGAGGGGTACTTGATTGTGATCAGGAGTTCTTGGTAGGATGCTTCATGAAAATAAAAGAGATTGAGGACGGCAGCGAGAAGTGGATGGCGATTAAAAAGGTTGGTAAAAAATTCTTAGATGAGTAGTTTTGATGACTACAATTTTTAGGAGGGTGTTAAGTAATGGATGATACGGATGCTAATTCAAAGCCGAGTAAGGTTGAAAGATGTGTTTGGGGAGTTATATTGTGTGGGATTTTGATTGTAATAGGTGGTTATGCTCTGTTTGATACATTTGTGACAGAACCAAATAGGGAAAAGATTAAAGTTGAGTATAATAAAAATCCTGATGCGTTCTTTGATTCACGCGAAAAAATTGTTGGGGTTAATTCTGGTTGGAAGACGATAACGGTGCTCGGATCTGGCGTTAAAGAAGAGCATTTAGAGTATGTAAAAGTTGATGCTGATATAGACAATTTGGACGAACTGAAAGGAATGTATTTATACCGTGACTCAACGAGGAAATATTTAAATCCGATTGTGCGGAAAGAGTGATTTAAAGTGTGGTTTTTAAATTTACTTATTGATTATCAATGGATAATGTTGATTAGTTTAATGGCTTCTCTTGGAGTTTTTTTAGTTTTAACTTTTACATCTGGATTAATAAATGATATGAGTGAGAAGGTTAGTAAAGTTCTTAAAGTACTATGGGTAATCGTTATTGCGGTTGGAGTAATATCTTTTATGGGTTTAACTTTGTGCCATTTATCTAAAGCGGCAGAGGCTGAGGTAGATCAACGTATGAAAAATATGTATGATCTTCGAGAAAAAATTATTGCGGTTGATGTTTGTAATAGGGTTATAACAACTGCTGGGGTTGGAGTAAATGATGTTAATTTGAGAGGCGATTTTATTAGGATTGAGCCGGAAATAAATAGTCTGGATGAGTTGAAGGGAATGTACTTGTATAGGTCGAGTAAAGGGGTATGTAAGCAAGCTGTTATTCGGAAGGAATAGTTTGTGAAAGGAGCTTTGAATTGAAAGATTATAGTAAGGTTTCTGAAAGAAATAAGCTCTATATAGGGATTATTGTTTTAATATTTGTTTTTTGCGGATTATGTTTTTATCGCGAATATTCTAGGAAAGTCGTATTAGAAAATTATGAGAAGAATCCAGATGCGTATTTTGATTTACGTGAAAAAGTGATCGGGATTGATGATAAACAGCATGTTGTGTGTATTTATGATTCTAGTGTTCATTTTTTTAGTTTAAATGAAATTCATGTTGATGCAGATATTAATGATTTAGAAGAGTTGAAGGGTATGTATTTGTATCGGGATTCAAAGAATGATCGGTTGCCGCCGGTTGTGCGGAAGGAGTAGTAATGAAGATGTTAGATGAATATATGAGTGACTTTTTTAGTTCGAAAAGGGTGAAAGGTATTAGGCCGACTTTGCTTGTTAAACAAACTGGAGTTTCGATTGACCATGCGGTTGATTTTCTTGAAAAAATGGTTGGAAAGGGGCGGTTGGTTAGAAGCGAAGAGTATGGTTGCCCAAGGTGTTCGCATAATTTAATTGTTAGTTATATTGATGGGCTTCCGGTGTTAGCCGAATGTGGCTGCTGCGATTATTATGCAGAAGATGTAGAGGAGATAGAGATGTGTAAAAATAGGTATCCAGTGTACTATAAAGCGGAGAATTTTTAGGATGGAGGGTTTTAATTTATATGAATGTATTTAGTGAGATTAAATGTTATTTGTTAATTACGATTGTAGCATTAACTATCACTGCGCCAATAGTAACTATTTCTTCATATTATAAGGACAGTAAGCCTCAAATTTATGTAACGACAATATATAATGATATCCCTGTAAAATATTATGAAATTGATGCAAATATTGCGAAAAAAATTTACGAAATAAAGTATAAAGAGTATGGTTCGGATTTAAAATCAGTAAAGGTAACACGGATATTAAATGTGGATTTATTCCATCGAATAATTGATAATCCTAGCTATCAAGTTGATTTGGAATTGAACAATAGTGGTGAGGTTAATTATGTAATTAATAAATATGATCTATCTTAAAAGTATGGGAAAAGTATTTTTGTTAAGCCTGTTGTTAGGAAGGAATGAGGGTATGTTTTATGAAGAATTTTTGCCGAATCTTTTAGCCGCTTTAACAATAATAGGCTGGTTTTGGTGTCCTGCGCTTTTTATCATTTTTTTTCTAGCATTAGGTCTTGAGGGAATTAAAAAAAGCTCTGTAAAAGCAATAGGAAGCCTCTTTGTTCTGGCTTGTGCTTCTGGATTAATATGTTATTTTAGTGCTAACTATAGTTCCCAGATTACACAAGAGCGACGAACTTTTTATGCTTCTCAGCGTGAAACGTATTTAAATAAAAAGGAGAAAATTATAAAGGTAAGTAGGGATATGGTGACACTTACTGTGGTTACTCCAGAAGGAAATACCCGCAAATTTAAAATAGATGATGATAATGTTCTGATTGATGAAGGTATAAACAGAGTTGATGATTTAACGGGGATGTATTTGTATAGCTCTACAACAAAAGGGGCTTTTATTACGCCGGTTATAAGAAGGGAGTAGAAGTGTTTTGGATTTTGAATGTGCAATGATTTTGATTTCGTTTATAGTTCTTTTGGGGGTAATAATGGTATGTTTTATTTATTCTGAAGTCTGTGATTATCTTGAAATTCGTAAAGCTAAACGTATATCTGATCCAGATAATTATTTGGATCAGAAAGAGAAAATTGTGGGTGTAAATTCTAAGGATGCGGTAATTATTGTACTCGGTAATGACGGTATTCGGAAGATTGGTCTTGATGAAAATAAGGTCCGTTTTAATGTGGAATTTGATAAGCTTGAAGATTTGAAGGGAATGTATTTTTATAGTTCTTCTGAAAATCACTATATTGAAGCTAAAATTGAGAAAGAGTAAGTAAGAAGGGATTATATGAGCGAGGTTGCGATTGCTATACGAATGTGTAGCTCGTATGGATGGTTGAATTATGGGCAGAAAATTGATGCGAGTTCCGCTGGATTTTGATTGGCCGATTGGCTGTGAGTGGGAGACTGATAAGTATTCAGGTTGTTATAAAGAGCCTCCGCTTGGAAAGGGGTATCAGCTTTGGAAAACGACTACCGAAGTTTGTCCTTTATCGCCGGTTTTTGAGATGCTGGAAGCATTATGTAAGTGGTGCGAATCTGGAGCAACGGTATTTGCTAATAAAAGAATTAGTAAAGAAGCATGGATTAAGATTTTATCTAATAATAAAACTTTGATGAATTATTATTAAAATAAAAATTGCAAGTTATAAATTATGAAAGGATGATTTTAATGGCTAATAGTAAGATTGAAACGTTGAAGGAAAAAGCGAGGAAGGCTGCTGAAAAGCAGAAAGCTTTTGAGGGATTGGCTAAGGCGGCGAATGCGGAGCTGCGAAAGGCTGAAAAAGAAGAGTATGAGAGGTGCCTTATGCGAGCCGGGGAGATTGTTGCGGAGTTCGATTTGCTTGAAAAAGACGATGAGCTTCGTAAAGTTTTACAGGCTGGTATTGCAACATTTAGTGCGGAGACTGAAATTTATGAAGATGCTGAAAAGGTTAAGGCTAAAAAAGGGAAACAGGAAAAAGCTGATATGGAAAGCCTTTCGTCTAAAAATGAAGTTCATTTGGAAGTCTGATGGTTTAACGTTTGTTTGTAATTCATTTCGAATGTCGGGTTGAATGTCATTTTGAAGTTCAATGCTTAGGATAATTTTAAAGCGAGGGATTGATATGAAAAAGAATGTTTTAGTGGATCGATTGACTGAAATTTTGTGTTGTTTAAGAGAAAATATGGACCAGGATATTGAGACGATTAAGTTGGTCCAGGCGTTAATTAAGGATATCGAGAACGATGGATGATGAAGATGGACTTTATTGCCCAAAATGTAATAGTAGGTCGTTCTCTGAAACGGATAAGTATTGTGGAAAATGCGGCGTAAAATTGAAATTCCAGTCCAATAAATGCCCTTTGTGTAATTATGATCGAGGAGTTGAGAAGGAAAGGTTTTGTAAGGGATGTGGGCTGGATTTAGAAGGGTATAAAGAGCATGATTTTGCTATGTATTTATTAGCGTTTTTGTTTGTTTCTTTATGCGCTTTAAAGGTTGTTAGTTATTTTATTAATGCGTCGTATGTAAATGTTTTTCTTTGGTGTTGGCTATTGGTTAACTCAGGGTTTGCAACGGTTTGTTTTGGGATGTTATTAACTGACAAACGAGTTA
>Ga0316613_10000026_pt1 | contig 233922 bp, 200 predicted proteins | sample OWC_soil_day10_C_2_FD_207647 | JGI IMG/M metagenome (GOLD analysis project Ga0316613, IMG submission 207647) | Wetland soil microbial communities from Old Woman Creek delta, Ohio, United States - OWC_soil_day10_CT_b | ecosystem: Environmental > Terrestrial > Soil > Wetlands | place: USA: Ohio... | reverse complement strand
ATAGGTGCGGGAGTAGATCCGGAACGAGTGCGAAGAAAATCGAAAACGTTCATTGTGCTACGCACAGTAGGTATTTGTTGAGGGGAGATGCGGACAAAAACCATGCGAGGAATCACCAGGCGTTCTTTCTCTATGATTTTTCCTTTTTTTTCCGTCGTGTGAAGCTGTACAGGTAGAAAATTCTCTATGTTTTGAAGAGAAAAATAATCTCGAACCTTATATTCTGAGTTGGTTCGGGTGAGAACTACATACCAGCGTTTATCATCATCTGTCATTTATCCAAAGTGTATTTTGTTGCATTAAATCTCTGTTATTCAATTTTGCAAAATTTTGTTAATAACAAAACTATTAAAACGTAACTATCTAATTTACAGCGATTTAATAATTAGTCTATTTTAGTTTACAGAAAAGAATAAAAATTCGCATCGAAACATTATTCTGTTCGATACGTCAACCTTTTTTGTTTTGATGTTTATTTTTTGCGCTACGGCTAAGAAGGGATTGTATTAGCAATATTCTTGTGCTTTCACGTTTATTCCACGCCTAGTAGCAAATGGAATTTGTATTACGCCACAAAGATTCAAATAATTTATATCATAGCCAAATAAAAAAGCTATTTTTTGCCATTTTTTGCTCCAGATCCACTCAGAAGTGCTCTGCGCAATGATTCCTTTTATCTTTTTTATATATTAAAATCTCTTTTCAAGACGAGAAATATCATTTATTTACAAATAGATGATTTGTAAAGAGGAGTCGTCAAAGTTTTAGAATAAAGTAGAACCCCACCCACAGGCCTTGTGAAGGGGTTTTTAGAGAGGTTTGCTTAATGTGGGACTTCAACGTGTTGAATGTACGTTTTCAACACGCTGATCACGTACATTCAATACGTTGAAGTTGCGCAGTCTAGTTATAGAATGCTATATGTAAATAATCGGCTAATTATCATCTAAGGAACTTTATTGACACAATATCTTTGCACGTCCCAAAGAAGTTCCAACCTCTTCAGCAATGCAGGTGGCTTGCTTTATCCGATCGGCCATTCCAATACCATCACGAATACTTCCGGCCAGAGTCAAACCGGGATAGATCTTTTGAAGATGAGCTATGCAATTAAGCCTCTGTTCGCTATCTGCCCCATACTGAGGAATAGCCCATTCATGACGAAAGATGTGCATCTTATCAGGCTCTGTGCCAATAGGATAACCTAGCATGCGATGAAGTGCATCGACAACCAGTTCTTTTAATTCTTCATCACTAAGCTGCAACAGCTCCGGATGCTTCATCCCTCCGACAAAAAAGGAAAGCGAAGCACCTCCCTCGGGAGCTCTGTTAGCGTAACAGGAAGAATTAAACAAGATGCCCAGTAGCCGCTCTTTTTCTTTTGAAGGAATCAATCCGCCAAAAGCTAGCGGCACGCAGGAGGCATCTTTTATACCTACACCGATTTGCACTACGGGTGCATAACGCAGTGAAGCGATAGGTTCCATCCATTCAAAGTCGATAAATGAAAATAGTAGAGGCAATGCATAGGCTGGAACAGTAGATATCACTTGTTTGGAGTGAATGTGTTCTCCGGTTGACGGAACTTCAGTGGTCCAACCATCACCGGAGGGATACATTTTGAGGTTACCAGCTGAAAGAAGAATGCGTTCATCGGTTATTTTAGTACGAAGAGTGGTTGCCAAATTCTCAAATCCATGTTTTACTGAGAATACCTCTTTGGACACTCCTTGTTTCTTTTCTTCAGCTAAAACAGGATGTCTTTTGATAGCTCCACGAATGAAACTGCCGTAGTTTTGCTCTAATTGATAGAGCTTAGGCATGGCAAAACGAGTAACCAGATTGTCCGGATCTCCGGCATAAATACCTGATATAAAAGGATCGACAGCATAGTCAAGATAGGATTTCCCTAACCGGCGACGGGTCAGAGAACCAATGCTCTCCAAAGGATCGTTTCCTTTCTTTCGGAATGGTTCGAATAAGACTCTTGCTTTATCGTAGCATGTGAATAGCGGTGTGTGAACAGCTTCACCTAAACTGCCCGGCAAAGGGTGAAACATTCCTTTCTTCCAGATGAGACGCACTTTGGATTCTTTGCGAGCTATCTCAAATGTGCAATCATTATTCAGCTTTTTGAATAATTCTACCACCTCAATATTGGAAACCACACCAGTGTTAGGTCCTGATTCAAAAACAAAACCTTCGTCGGACACGGTGCACATCTGTCCGCCTACCCTATCACTTTTTTCAATTAAAAGCACATCTACTCCTTTTTCCAATAGCAAAAAAGCGGTAGTCAGGCCGGTGATGCCTGCACCAAAGATTATCACATCTACATTTCTATCCATTTCTCTATTTTAACTCCCAAAAGTACAACATTTAATCTTCATACACAATCCACATTAATGAGGATTGAAATACTTAAAATAGAAAAGGGCCAAGTAGTTAGCTAACCACCCGACCCTTTTCTATTTTACCACTTCTATTTTCGTTATTTGGCTACTTTTTCAAGCCATTTCAACATGAATAGCATTGTAATCATTGAAATGCTACAAGCTACTACGAAGACTGTCCATGTAAGCCAGATAGGTACTGATTCATAAAGAACCGCACCGACAAACAATAGTTGATTACCTACAGCGGTAGCACCCAGCCATCCACCTTGCATAATTCCCTGATACTTGGGAGGAGCAACTTTCGACACAAAAGAAATGCCCAATGGAGAGATATACAGTTCAGCAACCGTAAGTATAAGATAAGTAAACATCAGTAAGAACGGCGTAACTTTAACCGGTGAAGAACCCAATACAAGAATTTCTTTGTGTAATGGCAGATTAGCAAAATAAGAACCTACCGCCATAATAAGAAAAGCGAATGCCGCAATTCCCATACCAATAGCTATCTTCTTGGGCGTTGAAGGTTCTTTTCCGCGAGCACGTTGTGAAGCAAATATAGCCATAATTACAGGAGTAAGAAAGACTACAAAGAAAGGATTGAGCGATTGAAATAATTCAGCTGTAATAGCGGTTCCAAAAAGATTAAGATTAGTGTATTCCTTAGCAAAGTAAGTGAGCGTCAAACCATTTTGATGGAACGAGAACCAAAAGAAGATAACGATTCCAAATACGGCAAAAAGTGCGTATATACGTTGCTTTACTTCTTTAATATCCATTTCAGCTACAGTTCCTTCTGCATTTGCAGCAACTTTATTCTTGGGGTCGGGAAACTTATTTTTGTTCTTAAGATAAATGAGCAATGAAAGAAGCATAGCCAGGATGGCAATACCAAATGCGTAGTGAAAGCCGGTAGTAAACACATTCAGGTAATCGGCAGCAAATACAGAGAGGTCTGAAACAGGAGAAGAAGAAACTTTTCCGGCAAGATCAGTAAACAGTGTAGATGCTTCAGGAGATAACGTACCGGCAAGTTGACTATGACAAAGTGCGGGTAGATCAGCATTATAAGTATACCCGTGAGTGGAAAGCCACCAACTGCGAATACCTACGGCAGCAAAAGGAGCAAAAATGGCTCCAACATTAATGAACATGTAGAAAAGTGAGAAACCTGAATCTCTCATGCTAGCGTATTGCTTATTGTCATACATCTGACCCACAAGTGCTTGAAGGTTGCCTTTGAAAAGTCCGTTACCAAAAGCGATGACTAACAGGCCAACACAAGTGATCGTGAGGAAAAGAGTCTTATCTACTACCGGAGTCGGAGTAGGAATAGCCAGCATTAGATATCCCAATGCCATGATAATTAATCCGGCTAAAATAGTACCTTTATAGTTACGTGTTTTATCGGCTATCACACCACCGACGAAAGCAAGGATGTAAATTGAAAAATAAAAAACAGAATAAATAAGTCCGGCATCTTTTCCATTCAAGCCGAATTTGGCCTGAAGAAATAGTACCAAAATCGCCATCATGGTATAAAAACCAAACCGCTCACCAAGATTTGCCAAGGCAGCAGACACTAATCCTTTGGGATGTTTCTCAAACATAAACTATTATTTTTAGAATTAATACATACTATCAAAAAGAGCACTTAAATCATATTTTATGCAAATATATACTTTTTGCTATATTTATTGCTCAAAAAGGATACAAACTTCTGCTCTAACGAGCTTTATTAATTCTTTTGGTTCGATTTTTATTTGTAACCCCCGTTGACCGGCACTTACATAAATATACGGATAGTCCGAACAAGTTTGATGAATGAATGTAGGGAAATGCTTTTTCATGCCAATAGGAGAACAGGCACCACGGATATAACCGGTGGTAGGCAGTAGCTCTTTCATGGGAATCAGTTCGCAATTTTTGTTGCCGGATACTTTAGCAGCCAACTTCAGGTTTACCTCTTTATCTCCGGGAATGACGCAAACGAAATGGCCTGTCTTATCACCATGCAACACTAGGGTCTTGAAAACCTGATTGATATCTTCTCCCAGATTATCCGCCACATGAACAGCACTCAGATCACTTTCGTCCACCTCATAAGGAATCAATTCATAAGAGATTTTCTCTTTATCCAGCAGTCTGGCTGCATTGGTTTTACTCACTTTCATCGTTTTCCGATTTTATAATCCCAATTCTTCCATTAAGAAATGAGGTGTATATCCTTTCGAACTTTTAGCCACTTCTTCGGGAGTTCCCACACTCAGCAACTCTCCTCCTCCTTTTCCTCCATCCGGTCCCATATCGATGATGTAATCGGCCGTTTTTATCACGTCCAGATTATGCTCTATGACAATGACGGTATTCCCTTTATCTACTAGTTTATTAAGAACGCCCATCAGCACACGGATATCTTCAAAGTGAAGCCCAGTGGTAGGTTCATCGAGTATGTACATCGTCTTTCCGGTATCGCGCTTTGACAGTTCTGTAGCCAATTTCACACGTTGGCTCTCACCCCCGGAAAGTGTTGTAGACGATTGTCCCAGCTTAATATATCCCAAACCGACTTCTTGAATCGTCTTAATCTTATTCAGTATTTGAGGTACATTTTCAAAAAACTCTACCGCACGGTTGATGGTCATATCCAACACGTCAGCTATCGATTTTCCTTTGAAACGAACTTCAAGTGTCTCACGATTATATCGTTTGCCATGGCATACCTCACAAGGTACATACACATCGGGTAGAAAATTCATTTCAATGGTTTTGTAGCCATTGCCCGAACAAGCCTCACAACGCCCTCCTGTTACATTGAAAGAGAAGCGTCCCGGCTTGTAGCCTCGTATCTTTGCTTCGGGAAGCCCTACAAACAAACTACGTATATCGGAGAATACGCCCGTGTAAGTAGCCGGATTGGAACGTGGCGTGCGTCCCAAAGGCGATTGATCGACATTGACTACTTTATCGATATGCTCCAAGCCTTCTATAGACTCAAAAGGCAATGGATCTTGCAACGAACGATAGAACTTTTGGGAAAGGATTGGTTGGAGTGTCTCATTAATCAGCGTAGACTTGCCGCTACCCGAAACTCCCGTAACACAAATAAGTTTGCCCAGAGGAAACTCCACATCTACATTCTTTAAATTGTTACCCTTCGCTCCTTTCAGCCAAAGAGACTTCCCAGTACCCGGACGCCGTTTTAGAGGAATTTCTATTTTTGTTTGCCCATTCAGGTATTTAGAAGTAAGTGTGTCCGTCTTAAGCATCTCTTGAGGTGTTCCTGAAAAGACGACTTCGCCACCCAAGCGTCCGGCTTTAGGTCCCATATCGATCACATAATCGGCAGCAAGCATCATATCTTTGTCATGCTCCACCACAATAACAGAGTTGCCCATATCACGCAACTCTTTCAATGAATTGATTAAACGAAGGTTGTCTCGCTGGTGAAGTCCGATGCTGGGCTCATCAAGGATATAAAGCACATTCACTAGTTGCGAGCCTATCTGTGTAGCCAGACGAATACGTTGACTTTCACCACCCGACAGACTAACCGAACTACGATTGAGTGAAAGATAATTCAATCCTACATCCAAAAGAAATTTCAATCGAGTACGAATCTCCTTTAAAATCTCAACTGCTATTTTTTTCTGTTGATCCGAGAGATGTTCTTCCACATGTTGCAACCACTCGTAAAGTTCAGAGATATCCATATTGGATAATTCGTTGATATTCTTATCGTGTATGCGGAAGTGCAACGCCTCTTTATTCAGCCTGGCACCCTTGCAATCAGGGCATACCATTGTACGGGCAAATTGCTCAGCCCACTTCTGAGCAGTGGCGGAAGAATCTTTTTCCTGAAGCATCTGGATGTATTTCACCACCCCTTCGTAAGTAACAAAATAATCCGAAGAGGTACCAATCAATGAACTTCTTATTTTTATTCGATCATCACTGCCATAGAGTATCTCATCAATAGCATCGTCCGGCAATTCCGATACGGGAGTTTTCAAATCCGAATCATGCTTTTCGAGTAAAGCAGCTATCTGCCAGAAGATCATGGCGTTCTTATATTTTCCAAGAGCTGCAATGGCACCATCATGAATAGAGAGTGTTCTGTCAGGGATTATTTTATCTATATCAATCTGATTAATCATGCCCAGCCCTTTGCACTTAGGACAAGCACCTTGAGGCGAGTTAAACGAAAAGTTATGAGGAGCCGGTTCCCTGTATGACAATCCGGTAACAGGGCACATCAATTGTTTACTATAATGACGGATATTCTCTGTTTGTGCATCGAGAATCATTAATAAACCTTCACCCTGATGCATAGCTGTTGCCACACTTTGTTTCAGACGTTTGTCATCTTTCTCTCCTACTATGAGTTTATCAACAACAACCTCTATATCATGGTTCTTGTATCTATCCAGTTTCATTCCATAGGTTAACTCACGGATATCTCCATCAATGCGCACATGCAAATAACCTTTCTTGCGTACTTGATCGAACAGTTCTTTGTAATGCCCCTTACGTGCCCGTACAAGAGGTGCAAGTATATAAATCTTCTTCTCCTTATAATCTTTCAAAATAAGATCCAGAATCTGCTCTTCGGTATATTTCACCATCTTTTCACCCGAAAGATAAGAATAGGCTTCACCGGCGCGCGCATAAAGCAAACGTAAATAGTCGTATATCTCGGTGGTAGTACCAACTGTAGAACGCGGATTCTTATTTGTTGTTTTTTGTTCGATAGAGATCACCGGACTTAATCCCGTGATTTTATCTACATCCGGCCGTTCCAGGTTTCCCAGAAAATTACGGGCATAAGCAGAAAAGGTTTCGATATACCTGCGTTGTCCCTCAGCGAATATGGTATCAAAAGCCAAAGAAGACTTTCCACTCCCACTTAATCCTGTTATCACTGTCAAACTGTCACGAGGTATCTCCGCATCAATGTCTTTCAAATTATGTACACGCGCACCATATACATTTATATATTCTGTCTCTTGCATATCTTAATTCTTATCTTAATAATAAAAAGCAAAATTAGTGTTTCCATACGAAAAATGGTTTCAAAAACGCATTATTATTTTCTTAACTCAATATATTGTGCAATAATATGACATTATTTGTACCTTTGCCTACAAGTATCAGTATAACGTAAAAAAATCACTAATGAAGTTCATAAGCAAGATAACCATTCTATTGTTCGTTTTAAACTTCTGCTTTTCAGTCGTTTCAGCGCAAGAGAACAGTTCTTATTTTTTTCATACTATTGAAAAAGGGCAAAGTCTTTATTCAATCTCCAGTATGTATGGAGTGAATAAAACCGAAATTATCAAATTAAACCCCGGTTGTGAAGAAAAAATATATATCGGACAAGCACTGAAAATACCTCAAAACAAATCGCTTCAGAGAAAAGATATCTTCCATACTATTAAAAGCGGGGAAACTTTATATCGATTAACTGTAATATACAATGTTTCTGCCGATGCGATATGCGATGCCAATCCGGGACTCAGCTCCCAAAACTTTCAAATAGGAACTGTCATTCGCATACCACTTGGTACGAGCTCTCAAGCTAACCAAGAGAGAGAAAATAGCTCTCCAAACAGGCCCGTCACAGTACCGACAGGACAATCGAAATGCAGAGACATGCATAAAATAGAGCGAAAAGAGACCATCTATAGCATTAGCCGAGACTATGGCATTACTGAAGAAGAACTGATTGCTGCCAACCCCGAACTAAGAAACCGAGATTTAGAAAAAGGACATTTTTTATGCATCCCATACTCAACACAAGGAAATGCAGCATTGCAAAATAAACTAAGCGTTACGCCAAGTGATAATGATCTGTTTAGTGCCAACAAAAGCAAATCGCAAAAGAGAATAACGACAATTAAAGCTGCTGTAATTCTACCATTCATGCTCGATGAGGATAAAAAAAGTGAATCATCCCGTATGGTAGAATATTATGAAGGATTTCTTTTAGCTGTAGATAGTTTAAAACGTACAGGAGTTTCCATCGATCTATATACCTATGATTCTAAAGATGGGAGTGCATCTATCAACTCCATTTTGGCAAAAAGCGAAATGAAAGAGATGGATATAATCTTTGGTCCGCTCCACCCTGAGCACATTGATCCATTGGCCTCATTTGCCAAAAAAAACAATATCCGCTTAGTCATACCATTTACATCAAAAGATAATGAGGTGTTTCAAAACCCTGCCATCTATCAAATAAACACTCCGCAATCCTATCTATATTCTGAGGTATATGAACATTTTACGCGTCAATTTCCCAATTCCAACGTCATTATAGTAGAAACCGGAAGTACTGATCAAGACAAAATGGATTTCATAAAAGGGCTCAAACAAGAACTTAAGAACAAATCAATCAGCTTACAGACATTGCGAAATGCTACACCAACAACCCTTAAAGGGGCTCTTCGTGCGGGAAAAGAAAACATATTCATCCCTACATCGGGAAGTAACGTGACACTCATCAAGCTTATGCCACAACTTAAGATGTTGGTAAAAGAAAACCCGGAAACAAGTATTCATCTCTTTGGATATCCCGAATGGCAAACCTATACGAAAGATCATCTGGACGATTTCTTTGAACTGGATACTTATTTTTATTCTTCATTCTATACCAATAATCTATTGCCTGCAGCCATCAGGTTTACTAATTCATATCGACGGTGGTACAGTAAAACCATGGCTAATACCTATCCAAAATATGGCATGTTGGGATTTGACACAGGCTTCTTCTTCCTCAAAGGATTAGCCGACTATGGATCTGGATTAGAGCAGGATCTTTCGAGAATAAAACCTACTCCCATACAGACAGGATTCAAGTTTGAGCGAGTAAATACGTGGGGAGGCTTCATCAATAAGAAAGTGTTCTTTGTTCGATTTACCAAGGATTTTGAATTAGTAAAACTCGATTTTGAATAACATAAACCCGATATACGACTTATCAGATGATAAAAAAGAAAATTAAATTATGTGTTGCAATACTATGTGCGGCAATAAGCCTTCCAATGACAGCACAAATTGGTGAGATGCGTACCAACTTTGCCATCGGAATTAATGGAGGAACAAATTTTAGTAGCGTATCGTTCTCTCCGAGTATAAAGCAAACAAGTTTATCGGCTTTCACCGGTGGATTAACCGCTCGCTACATCACCGAGAAGTATTTCGCCATGATCTGTGGCATTCAGTTAGAACTCAATTATTCGCAACGTGGATGGAATGAAGTTATAGAAGAAAATACTGATACATATAGCCGTAACATGAATTATCTGGAAATTCCATTCTTGGCTCATTTAGCTTTCGGAAAAGATCATGGAGCACAGTTTTTCTTGAATTTAGGCCCTCAGATAGCATTTCTTCTTAATGAAAAAGAAAACAAGAGTGAGTCTTTTAGTCCAATCAGTCGCACCAGTGAACAATATGGTAAAATGGCCGAAAACAAATTTGATTATGGAATTGCAGGTGGCGGAGGATTGGAATTAAAAACCAAAGCCGGTAACTTTTTAGTGGAAGGTAGATATTATTTCGCCTTATCCGACTTTTACAAAACGACTAAGAAAGATTATTTTTCGAGAGCCGCTCACTCTGTTCTGTCAGCCAGAGTAACTTACCTTTTTGACATTACGAAATAATTTTATTCTCAACAGAACGCTCAAACAGAACTTATAAACGCTCAAATGGGGAAGAATTGATAAACCATTTTATCATTCTTCCCCATTTGAGCGTTTTGTTGCGTGCATATTCTCGAGAAGCTTCGTGCACGTTTATAAAGTCTTTCGTGTAGAGTTACCTACCTCAATCTGTCGGCAGCCTTAACCATCACTTCGTCGCGTCCAATAGCACGAATAGCCAAGTAGTTTAATATAATCGCTACTAATGGAAGGCACAATGCCCATGAGATACGAAAAGAAGCTTCCAGATCGCTCTTAAGCATAAACATGAAGGCCAAAAAAGCGAGGTAGTATCCTACCAACAAAACGCTACAGAAAATGGTCATTCTGATTTGCAATATTCTATTTCTGTACATAAAGATCGTTGCAAATGATATGATCGTACTAAGCATCAAAATAGTCAAAACTCCCCATGTGGAATGAAACTGCTCCTTTACTGCAATTCCGGCAGGCATAAACGTATATTGAGCAGAATCAGCTCCCATAAAATAGCCAACAGGTAAACACATACTAGCAACCAGTAAACCTGTCACCAGCAACAAAAAAATTGTTTGAATTCGTTGAATCATAAATCTATATCATTATCAAGTTAACATTAAGCGGCAATAATCCCCAACAGAAGAATCACGCAAGCTATAAAGCAAAAATAGTCAAGTAGCAAAATGACAGAGAACCTCTTCCACTTCTAACTACCTGACTACTCAAATTATAAAATATTGCAAGTAATTACTGCAATTTTTCTTTTTCTTTAGCTGGATTTCTGTAATATACCTTTCCTTCCAGATACTCTTGAGCAGCTATAAGATTAGGCTTAGGCAATTTCTCATAATAACGTGAAATTTCAATCTGCTCTCTATTTTCAAAAACTTCTTCCAAGTTGTCTGTATACGAAGCAAATTCTTGCAGTTTCTTCGATAAATCACTCTTAATCTCCACACTAATCTGATTAGCGCGTTTACCGATAATAGAAACCGTTTCATAAATATTACCAGTATCAGCACACAATTCCATCATATCACGAGTAATAGTACTCCCCGGAGCATTTGATTTTTTGTAATCCATAAATCTATTTATAATTTAGTCTTTAATTACTTCACTTGATTCTTCAAATATCTTTTGAGCATCTTTCAAATACTTGCTTTCTGGAAATTCGTTCACAAAAGCATAATATTCATCAATAGCTTCACGATAACGTTCTATTTTTTTATCTTCTACACTATATATGGCCATCTCATATTTAGATTTCAAGACCAAGATAGAAAGGTCTTCACGATAATGGGTATATGGGTAGTCCTTCAATGCATTTTGAGCTGTTACTACACAAGACAAGTAGTTGTTACCTAAGTAATTTCCCAAGTTATAATATAATTTAGCAGAGAGAAATTCTTTAAAAACCAACTTATCCTGCAATTCGAAAATCATGTCTTGAGCTTCTTGTTTTTTCGCACTCTTTGGATAGTATTCAAGAAATAGCTGCAATTGCTGAACAGCACTGTAGGTCCCCGATTGATCGAGACGTGCTTCAGGAGTATCTAAATAGAGTGCCTTACCGGCATGAAAACGAGCTAACTCAGCAAAAGTCCCTCTAGGGTAGGTATTATAATAAGTAATGAAAGTTTGAGCTGCTGTTTGATAATCAGCTTGATTGTAATAACTCATACCTAACATATAAACAGACTCCTCAGCCTTGTCGGTACCTTTAAGTATGGTTATCAACTCATTAAGCAATGTAGCCGATTTGCTGTACTGACCTTTAGCAAAGTAGTTCTTAGCAGCCTCGTACTTATACTCGTAATCGGTACTCTTTAGCAGTGCGTTATACTCTCCACACGAGGAAAAAACGATAACTGCAAGCAAATATACAATGGTATTTTTCTTCATCCTAATCTTAAAATAATTGTGCAAAGTTACTTATTCACATCGAATAAATCAATTAATCAATGTTTTTTAATACTAAAAAAGAGTTTAAACAGATGATTATCTATATCTATCGGCTCATTTAGATGCAATAAAAGATGGAAACGTTCATTAATAATCAACTAGAACCATCTTACAATATAATTTATACTAATTATATCTAGAGTTTATACAAATCGCTCGCTGCAAGCAAATCGACTTTTTTCTCTGTAAGTATGCGAATGCAGTTCTCCATATCGTTGGGACGAATAATCACGTTTGCAGAGCCATTATTGGCAAACGAATACATGTATTCAATAAATACGCCTGATTCGGAAAGATAATCAAGTACTTTGGCCAATGCTCCCGGCACATTAGGACAATTAATACCTACAACGTCCGTTATACTCACTGCAAAATGCTTGTCTTTGAGTACCTTGTACGCTTTATCCGGATCGGACACGATGCCACGCAAGATACCAAAATCAGCATTCTCGGCGATGCACAAGGCAGAAAGATTAATACCTTCCTCGGCCAATACCCTAGTCACTTCCGTCAGACGTCCTTGTTTGTTTTCTAGAAAAATAGAGAGCTGTTTTGCGACCATAAAATAATAGATTTATAAGGTTATAGTTTCCGATTATCAATCACTCGTTTGGCTTTTCCCACACTGCGTTCAATGCTTCTGGGTTCTACCAATTTCACCTCTACACCAAGGCCTAAAACACTATGAAGCCGAGCAACCAATTTCTTCTTCAAAGTAATCATCTTATTAATCTCGTCCGAATAAAAGTCAGGGCGAACTTCAACTTTCAATTCCATCATATCCGTATTATTCACTCTGTCTACAGTCAACAGGAAGTGTGGTTCAAACTCTGGCATCTCAAGAATAACCGATTCTATTTGGGTAGGAAAAACATTGACTCCACGAATAATCAACATATCGTCACTTCTTCCCAATATTCTGTCCATACGAACCAATGTGCGTCCACAGCTGCATTTATCGTAATGCAAAGCGGTTAAATCTTTTGTTCGATAACGAAGCAAAGGCATTCCCTCCTTCGTTAAATGAGTAAACACGAGTTCTCCCATTTGCCCCGGAGCAACAGGTTGCAATGTTTTCGGATCAATAATTTCCGGAAAAAAGTGGTCTTCATTCAAGTGTGTTCCATTCTGACATTCACATTCATAGCCCACACCGGGACCTGCTATTTCGCTCAAACCATACATATCGTACGCCTTGATGGCCAGCTTTTCCTCGATCTCTTTGCGCATACTCTCCGTCCATGGTTCAGCACCGAAAACACCAACTTTCAGCTTGAAATCCTCACGAGGCAATTCGGAATCCTTAATGGCATCCGCTATAAAAAGAGAGTAAGATGGGGTGCAACACAATACCGTTGACCCGAAATCGTGCATCAACGTTATTTGTTTCTCGGTATTCCCACTTGACATTGGAATAACCGAAGCACCAATATTTTCAGCACCATAATGTGCGCCTAATCCACCGGTAAAAAGTCCATATCCATAGGCAATCTGAAATATATCTGAACTTCCCGCACCATAGGCAGTGAAGCAACGAGACAAACATTCCGTCCAGATAGAAAGATCTTTGCGAGTATAGCCCACAACTGTTGGCTTTCCTGTTGTACCTGACGAAGCATGTATGCGTACAATTTGGCTCATGGGCACCGCACACAAACCAAACGGGTAATTATCCCTTAAATCTAATTTCGTAGTAAAAGGCAATTTTGCAATGTCATCAAGATCATTGATATCGTCAGGTGTGAGTCCTAACTCTTGCATCTTTTTTCGATAGAAAGGTGTGTTGTGATAAACGTATTCGACTATTTTCTTCAACCTGATGCTCTGAATCTTACGAAGATTATCTCGATCCATGCATTCGATATTTTCGTTCCAAATCATGTTTTTCTTGCGGTTTTTTATTAGTAGTATCAGAATTTACGTGTTATAATGACGCAAAGTAAAGGATTTATTTGGAAAAACAATTTGTTTATCTCAACTATTTTGCCGAATATTGCCGACTATTTTGCGATCAGCAAGCGCTATCTATTTTTTATTAATAAATATTCAAAAACAAAATTCTCAAGATGAAATTTTTGCAACTACTGGGTTATCATGGACAGACTAGTATTCGAACAGAATGTGTGGCCGGGCTTACCACTTTCCTAACCATGTCGTATATTCTGGCTGTGAATCCTGACATTCTATCGCAAGCAGGCATGAGCAAAGAATCCGTTTTCACAGCTACAGCACTCGCATCGGCATTTGCCACCATTTGTATGGCTTTTCTGGCCAAACTACCTGTTGCCCTCGCTCCTGCTATGGGAGTAAATGCTTTTTTTGCTTTTACTCTGGTTCAAGGCATGGGACTCAGTTGGCAAACTGCACTAGCTGCAGTACTCGTAGAAGGTGTTCTGTTTATTTTGATCACTCTATTTAATATTCGTGAGGCTATAGTCAACAGCATTCCAATGAGCTTACGATATGCAATTTCGGCAGGCATAGGTATGTTTATCTCATTTATCGGTCTAAAAAATGCAGGCATTATTGTATCCAACGAAGCCACTTTTGTTATGCTAGGCAAGTTTACCCCTGCAGCAGTACTCGCTATTATCGGTATTATCTTAAGCGGCATTTTAATGAAAAAGAATGTGAAAGGTGCTTTATTCTACAGCATCATGGCTTGTACGCTAATCGGCATACCTATGGGAGTTACACAAATGCCCGATAACTTCTCGCCAATATCTATGCCCCACTCTATGGCTCCTACCTTCATGCAGTTTGATTTTAGCCATTTCTTTACAATGGATATGCTTATTATTGTCTTTGTGCTTATATTTATGGATCTATTTGACACGATCGGCACTTTAATCGGAGTAACTTCAAAAGCTGGATTGATGGATAAAAATGGTAATATTCCACACATCAAAGAAGCACTCCTTGCAGATGCTATCGGTACTACTTTTGGTGCCATGTGCGGAACTTCTACTGTAGGATCGTATGTGGAAAGTGCTTCAGGCATTAGTGAAGGAGGTCGCACGGGATTAACGTCACTTACCGTTGCCGGACTTTTTTTACTTTCTTTATTTTTTGCTCCGTTGTTTCTACTTATCCCCAGTGCAGCTACTACCGGAGCGCTGTTCATTGTTGGTGTACTCATGATTAGTAACATTCCCAAGATAGATCTCAGCGATATATCCGAAGCCTTACCGGCCTTTGTTACTATGATGATGATGGTACTTACCTATTCCATTGCAGACGGGATCATCCTCGGGATGCTCAGCTATGTTCTAATTAAAATATTCACCGGAGAATATAAGAAAATCTCAATAACTTTATATATCTTGTCCGTGCTATTTATACTCAAACTAATTATCGGATAATGGATTTTGAACTAACTTCTGCTTATAAACCTACAGGCGACCAACCCGAGGCCATTGCACAACTCACTGAAGGACTTCTTCAGGGAGTTCCGGCACAAACATTGCTTGGGGTTACGGGATCAGGAAAAACATTTACTATTGCTAACGTCATTAAAAACATCAATAAGCCAACGCTAATATTAAGTCATAATAAAACATTGGCTGCACAGCTATACGGAGAATTCAAAGGATTTTTTCCAAACAATGCTGTAGAATATTACGTATCTTATTATGATTATTATCAACCCGAAGCTTATTTGCCAGGCAGTGATACTTACATCGAAAAAGACCTTGTCATCAATGATGAAATAGATAAGCTCAGATTGGCTGCCACATCGTCTTTGCTATCCGGCCGCAGGGATGTTCTTGTTGTCTCTTCTGTATCATGTATTTATGGTATGGGCAATCCCGCTGATTTCTATAGCAACGTGATAGAGGTTGAAAAGGGAAAAGCAATAAATCGCAATGTTTTTCTGCGTCGTCTGGTAGATAGTCTTTATGTTCGAAACGACATTGATCTGAGCCGGGGTAATTTCCGCGTCAAGGGAGATACCGTAGACATTTCGCTAGCCTATTCGGATAATATCCTAAGAATCATTTTTTGGGGAGATGAAATAGATGGCATTGAGGAGGTCGATTCTCTATCAGGCGCTACAACTGCCGCATTTGATTCGTACAAGATCTATCCGGCTAATCTCTTTATGACTACCAAAGAAGCTACCCAGAGAGCCATCCACATGATAGAAGATGACCTGACGAAACAGGTAGCGTATTTTGAATCGATGGGCCAGCCTTACGAGGCAAAGCGTATTTATGAACGTGTGACGTATGACATGGAGATGATTCGCGAATTGGGTCATTGTTCGGGCATCGAGAATTATTCCAGATATTTCGATGGCCGTGAGCCAGGTACACGCCCCTACTGCCTGCTCGACTTCTTTCCTGAAGATTTCTTGATTGTAATAGACGAAAGCCACGTCAGTGTGCCGCAAGTACGTGCCATGTATGGAGGAGACCGTGCCCGAAAGATTAACTTGGTTCAATATGGCTTTCGACTGCCGGCAGCGATGGACAATCGTCCTCTACAATTTGAAGAGTTCGAGACGCTAGCTAAACAAGTGATCTACATCAGTGCCACTCCGGCAGACTATGAATTAATCAAATCTGAAGGTGTGGTAGTAGAACAAGTGATCCGTCCCACAGGCTTACTCGACCCTATTATTGAAGTGCGCCCCAGCCTCAACCAAATAGATGATCTCATGGAAGAGATACAGCTACGTATCGAACAACATGAGCGTGTACTCATCACCACGCTGACCAAACGCATGGCTGAAGAACTCACTGAATATCTTTTGAACAACAACGTACGCTGCAACTATATCCATAGCGATGTAGATACATTGGATCGTGTGAAGATAATGGATGATCTACGTCAAGGTATCTACGACGTACTCGTTGGAGTAAATCTACTTCGCGAAGGACTCGATCTCCCCGAAGTTTCTCTTGTAGCGATACTTGATGCTGACAAAGAAGGTTTTCTGCGCTCTCACCGCTCACTTACTCAAACAGCAGGACGCGCTGCCCGAAATATTAACGGCAAAGTGATTATGTATGCCGACAGAATAACTGAAAGCATGCGACGGACCATCGACGAAACCAATAGACGCCGCGAAAAACAGCTGGCATACAACGAAGCAAACGGCATTACTCCTCAGCAAATTGTAAAAGCCCGCAACCTGTCTGTCTTTGGTAACAATCATGCAGAAGCATCTGCCGGTATGGCAAAAGCATACATAGAACCCGAAACTCTTAATATTGCTGCTGATCCGGTCATTCAGTATATGAATAAAAACCAAATGGAAAAAAGCATTGAGCGCACTCGCAAGCTAATGCAGGAAGCTGCAAAAAAGTTAGATTTCATAGAAGCTGCTCAATATCGTGATGAGTTGTTAAAATTGGAAGATCTTCTAAAAGAAAAATGGGCCAAATAGACTCGATCTATTACATAATTAAACATTTAAGGAATCAAAATATTAAATCATGTTATAAAACACATTTTTTTTATTGTTTTATTTGGAGATATTCCGAAAGTGCGTATCTTTGCAGTGTGTTTTTCATAGTATTAGATTTAAGGTTAACAAAGGTTGGAGTCAGGCGTGACTCCTTTTTTTTACCCCTATAGTGAAGTAAGTATTTGTTTTTATCTTAACTTTGCCATCAAACTAGTTAATGAGCTATCATGAAATACATTCTAATTATATTATTACCCCTATTCCTATCTGCCTGCGGAACGGTTCGTCAACCTACATTTAAACTTCTGAGTGTGAATCAGACAGAACCTCTAATTACAAATAACCGATGTTCTATAAAGCTTTTGTTTCAAGGCGTTAGTAATGACCAACTCGAATTTTTCATATCAATAAAAAACAGTTCAACTGATACAATGCAAGTGGATCCTTCTTCATTCCGCTATATCCCTGTCTACCATAAAAAGAGTATTATAACCGATTCATTGCATCGTACGGGCATTCAATGCATTGATCCTCAAAAAGCCATCACTGAGTTACAACTTGAAAGAGATAGCTTGCCAAAAGAAAATAATCCTTATTCATTAAGACACAAGGATACAAAAACGATTGCTAGAGAAGGAATTATTACCGGGACCGTCGCTCTTCTATTGGGACAAAAAACGGAAGACTTAGAAGCTCAGAGAAAAGATGATGAAAGTGGGTGGTATGAAAAACAGATGATGCGTATACGAGAAGTTAATAGTGAACTTGACTTTTTTCAAAATAAAGCATTGAAACCGACAACACTCTTATCCAATGGAGAAACGGAAGGATTGATTCGTTTTCCCATGGTGAAAGAAGCTAATGAGATTTTAATAGAATTGCCTAGCCAATATGCGATTCAACCAATCAAATATAAACAAGCTTTTATTAAATAAATATGGAAGAACCAATATTAAACGAACACAATAAGCAGGAGTATCCTCCTATGCACACCACTGAGCATATTTTAAATCAAACGATGGTGAGAATGTTTGGTTGCCCGCGTTCAAAGAATACTCATATAGAAAGAAAAAAGAGCAAGTGCGACTACCTACTTACTTCCTGCCCTACAGCAGAACAAATACAAGCCGTTGAAGATAAGGTAAATGAAATCATCGCACAGCACTTACCTGTCACCATCGATTTTATGCCTTGCGAAGAAGCTGCAACAATTGTTGATCTAAGTAAGCTACCCGAAGATGCCAGTCCCACACTCAGAATAATAAAAATAGGAAATTATGATACATGTGCATGTATAGGCACACATGTAGAAAACACTTCTGAAATTGGTAAATTCAAAATTATCAGCACCGATTATGCCGAGGGTAATTTAAGAATCCGATTTAAGTTAATTCTTTAGATTTTTTTTGGCAAATCAACGAAAGCATTTAAAGGCCATTTTCAGAAGTTAACCCCAAAATATCCGCCTTTTGTAACAATAACAAAGCCTTTTTACCGATATTCTTCATTATTACGGTGCATTTATATTCAAGCTGTTGCAAAAGACAGGATTATATTTATATTTGCTGCATGATACATTAAATTTAAGCAGCAAATATATGAATCTATTGAAAAGCATAAACAAAGTAAAGCGCTTTATCTTAAGGAATCTAACTAAAAACATCGGCAATTCAGGTAATATCGGTCTTTTCGCCGTATTAGAGAGAGAGAAAGTGAAAAGAGTTCTATTAATCAGACCAAATCACAGACTAGGTAATCAATTACTCGTTACTCCAATTGTTCAAGAAGTTATCGATGCATTTCCCGATTGCAAAATAGATTTGCTGGCAAAAGGAAGCATAGCCTCTATCGTTTTCTGTAACCATAAGAATATCGAGAAAATTATCTCACTGCCCCGTAAGCCTTTTAAAAACTTACTTCAATATTGTTTATGCTGGATAAATGTGAGAAGGGAGCACTACGATATGGTTATAAATGTCGTCAGCGGTTCATCATCAGGTAGACTGCTTACCAAGTTATCTAATGCAAAGTATAAAATCTACAGTGATGATGAGAATGACTTCCTTATTAAAGATGCAGATAATCAACATATAGCCAAATCACCGGTTTGTTGCTTCCGCTCTTATCTAGAAAAAAGTGGTATATCATTTATCGGTAAGGCAATTCCTTCATTAGATCTTCAGCTATCTGCCAAAGAAATTGCAAAAGGAAAAGAAATACTCAACGAGCTTATTAAAGATAAAGAGAAAAAAACTATTTGTGTGTTTACATACGCAACAGGCGATAAATGCTATTCTCAAAAATGGTGGATTGAATTTCATGAATTTCTAAAATCAAGATACACGCACTTCAACATCATTGAAGTATTACCAATGGAGAACGTATCGCAAATTGCGTTTAAGGAACCCGCTTTTTACAGTAAAGATATTAGAGAAATTGGTGCTGTTATCGCAAATACCGCTATTTTTATTGGAGCAGACAGTGGCATCATGCACTTGGCAAGTTCCGTGAAAACGCCCACGATTGGTTTGTTTTCAATTACTAAGGTACTTAAATACACTCCATATAACAATAATAGCAAAGGCTTAAACACTAATGAACTAAGTCTAAATGAATTATTTAGCGAAATAGACAAAATCCTCTTATGCAATAACAATGCTATAAGCTGTACCTAAGTTTAAGCGAAAAGGACAAATTGTCATTTTCTTCACCAATCAGGTAATAGTCCGGAACCAAATGTCATCAAGTTCGTCTTAATAAGTACTTTATATATGTCATATTGACAATATAAAGTACTGGCATATAGTTTGCCATTCTTTCTATGAATTTTGGAAGCAAAAGATGAAATCCGGAATTCAGAATCAATTAAATGTTTAACTTAAAGATAGGAGACTATAATTATGATGCCTGTAAGAAGATCTCAAAATTGGTTACCAAGTATCTTTAATGATTTCTTTGATAACGAATGGTTGGAAAGGGTAAACACTACCGCTCCGGCAATTAATGTAATTGAATCGGAAAATGACTTCAAAGTTGAAGTTGCCGCACCGGGTATGACAAAAGATGATTTCAATGTTCGCATTGACGAAGATGAAAATTTGGTAATTTCCATGGAAAAGAAAAGCGAGAATAAGGAAGAGAAGAAAGATGGTAGATATCTACGTCGCGAATTCTCATATACTAAATTCCAGCAAACAATGGTTCTGCCAGACAATGTAGACAAAGAAAAAATCACAGCTAAAGTAGAACATGGAGTTCTCAGTATTGATCTTCCTAAGTTATCGGAAGCGGAAACGAAGAAAGCTCAAAAACTCATAGAAGTAAAATAAGGTATTAGCTATTATCAGATTAAAAAGAACTTCAATAGAAAAGTAAAGTCTATTTTTAAAATTTAGGAAAGAGTGTTGTCACAATAGCGGCAACACTCTTTTTTTTGAACCATATATTACTTTTTTCGAATAAGGCACGAGAGAAAACCACCCAACAAGCAGCCATAAATGCAATTAGTCCAAGACTCTGAGGATAAAGGATAACTTCCCCAATAGACAGCAAAGTAGAACCAGTAAAAATAACCTGCTACAATACCGAGAAACATTCCTAAGAGAACAATCCTGTTATTTTTCAAAAAGAGTAAAAACATTTTCATTTACGAGTATTTAATTATTCAACACACTTACCTATATATCTATTGCAAATGAGCATCATATTTTCGAGTGAAACAATTCCCATTATCCTCCCGCATTCCGTACAGTTCTTAAAGATAAGAACATTGGGAATTCCGGATATATTATACTTTTCACAATATTCCGGATAATTATCTATATCAATTTCTAGAAAAGTTACATTTGTTGATGTTTGTTCTGCCAATAAATTGAGATTGTACCTTACTTTCTTACATGCATCAGAGTTTCTCTCATAGAAAAGCACGAAGTGTACACCTTCATTTGAAATAGAATCAGGCCACTCAGCAAGATTATTAGCCTTCTCCAATGTGGGCATCTTTTGCACTTTATTTTCTGAAATAATGCAAGTAAGTACAAAAAACAAAATGATTAAAAGAACAAAGTGCCAAGCTTTAAAATAAAATACAGAGAATTTATTATCCATTCTTAAATGCTAATTTTATTATTTACGAATTCTTCCTATAGCTTCGTACAGCCCAAATATTAAAAAAAGCGGCAAAAGCACTCAATGCACCCAGCTGCAAAAGCATGTCGCTTAGATTACTACCTTTCAGGTAAACCATCCGCATCATCTCTACAAAATACCTCAAAGGATTGAACAGGGTGATTATCCTTGCCCAATCCGGCATACTTTTGACTGGAGTAAAGAGTCCGCTCATCAACATGAGGATGATCATAAAGAAGAACATCACAAACATGGCTTGTTGCATGGTGGCCGAATGATTAGAAATGACTAAGCCAAAACCCGACATAACAAGTACAAAAAGCGCGGCAAAAAAATAAATGACATAAAAATGTCCCACCGGGATCAATCCATAGAGTAGCCATGCCAAACCAAAGCAGATGGTAAGTACGGTAAATCCTATTGTCCAATAAGGAATGAGTTTAGCCAGGATGAACGTAAACTTACTTACCGGAGTAACATTCATTTGTTCGATAGTACCGACCTCTTTCTCACCCACAATATTGAGCGCAGGCAAAAAGCCACAAAGAATAGTAAGTAGCATCACCATTAGTGCAGGCACCATAAATAACTTATAATTCAAGTGGGGATTGTACAGATTTTGAGTTGTGACACCTATTGACGGAGCAGCAGCAGCTTCAACCGCAACCGAAGGATGTTCAGCTCGCAAACCGGTGGCATATTCATTCATTATTGATGTGAGATAAGAACTACCCAAACCACCTTTCGTTCCATTGACGGCATTAGCAGCAATGAGCACATGTGCCTGATCTCCTCGCTTCCAGTTCCGCTCAAAGTCTCTCGGAATCTCGACTATAACATCTGCCTTCCCTACTTCAACAGCTTCTAGCCCCTCATCATAAGACGAAGATATCCCATTCAACTGAAAGTAAGTAGAAGCTTCTATTTTGCGAACCAGATTTTGCGAAATTGTTGAATGATCATTATCCACCACATTCACCGAGAGATTCTTTATTTCCAGGTTGGCTGCCCAAGGCATGAGAATCATAATCATACATGGGTAACCGATGATGAGTCTTGGCAAAAAAGAGTTGCGTAGCAACTGCTTAAATTCTTTTTCAATCAGAAACTTTATCATATTCTTATTCTATTACTCCAATCGGGTTTTGAACTTCTTTAAACTCACAGCAATCAGCACAAATGCCATCAACGCCAGAATTCCTATTTCTTTGGCAACAAACGTGATGCTCACTCCTTCTATCATAATCTTTCTCACCACATCAATGTACCACCGGGCGGGAATAATGGTTGAAATAACCTGCAATATAGTTGGCATGCCATCTACCGGAAAAATCATACCTGATAGTAACATCGTAGGCATCATCAACATCAATCCGGATACCAACATGGCGGCAATTTGGGTTTGAGTAATGGTTGAGATAAGAAGTCCCAACGAAAGCGAAACGAAAATAAACAGCAAAGAAACACTTACAAGTGCCAGTAAACTTCCGGCTATGGGTACATGAAGCACATAGACGGAGAGCAACAGGATGGAGCTCAGGTTGACGAAAGAAAGGACGAAATAGGGAACGGCTTTCGACAGAATGATAAGTAACGGCTTCATGGGTGATACCAGTAAGACTTCCATCGTGCCAATCTCTTTTTCGCGCACAATGGAGATAGAGGTCATCATTGCACAAATCAACATCAATATTAAGCCCATCACACCCGGCACAAAATTATAAGCACTCTTCATCTGCGGATTATAGAGTAATCTGACATCAGGAACAATCGTTGCCGGTGACGCTCCGGCAGGAAGTAATTCTTGCTGTGCTGCACTAATGATGCCCGATGCATAACCTGACTGAGTAACTGCCATATTCGGATCCGTAGCATCGGCTATAAGCTGTATTTTCGCATCACCGGTGTAAAGGTTATCAAGAAAACGGTGACTGAAAACTACCGCCAAATCTATTTCTCCTCTGCGAAAGGCCTGTTCTACTTCTTGGGGCGTATGAAGTTTCGTGGTTAAAATAAAATATTCACTGGCATCAATCCTATCAATAATCTTACGAGTGATGACATCACCCGACGGATCGAGCACAGCAACCCTCACATTCCTCACTTCCGTACTGATGGCAAAACCAAAAAGAATGATCTCAATGACAGGTATACCAAGCAAAATCATCATCGTACGCTTATCGCGGAAAATATGAAAAAACTCTTTCTTAACAAATGTTCTAAACTGTTTCATTGTTCAATCTGCTTTACGTACAGCCTTTCGGGCCAATTGCTGAAATACCTCATCCATATTATCAGTCTGAAACTGTTGCTTCAGGTTACGTGGCGTGTCGAGCGCATCAATGCGCCCATCTACCATAATGGACACGCGGTTGCAATATTCTGCTTCATCCATGTAGTGCGTGGTGACAAAAACGGTAATTCCTCTATCGGCAGCCTGATAGATCAGTTCCCAGAATTGTCGCCTTGTTGCGGGATCTACTCCCCCTGTGGGTTCATCCAGAAAAACAATCTTTGGTTCGTGAAAGATAGAAACGGAGAAAGCCAACTTTTGCTTCCAACCCAACGGAAGGCGTTTCACCAGTGTCTCTCGTTCTTCACTGAATTCCAACCGTTGAAGCAATGCGTCTGTTTTCTCTTCTATCTCTTTATCCTTCATTCCATAAATTCCGGCAAACAAGCGGATATTCTCCCATACTTTCAAGTCTTCGTAAAGTGAGAATTTCTGACTCATGTAGCCAATGTTCCGCTTCACTTGTTCTGACTCTTTGTGTATATCAAAACCTGCCACCAAGCCTTTTCCCGAAGTCGGTTTACTCAATCCGCAAAGCATACGCATGGCTGTAGTTTTTCCCGCTCCATTGGCACCCAGAAAACCGAATATTTCTCCGCGATGCACTTCGAACGAGATGTGATCTACCGCCGTGAAAGATCCGAAACGCTTTGTCAGCTGTTCCGTTCGTATTACTATATCATTCTCATTCATTGTTGGATACCGCTAGTTTCATGTAACAATCTTCAATAGTTGCCTCTATGGGGTGCATCTCTACTTCCTCATGTCCTCGTTCAGCAAGGTCAACAAGCAATTTATCCTTGTCCGCATCCTCTTTCATCGTGATGTGGTGCACGTCTCCAAAACCAAAGCAACTCGTTATTTGTGGATGTTGCCTCAAGTCGTTGAGCAGACGATACATGTTCTTGGCATGCACAGCCCACAAAGGTTGTCCATATCCATTGATGATCTGCTGCGGCGTGTCAATCTGCAAAAGTTGCCCCTGCTGAATCAGAGTGATACGATCACACAAAGTTGCTTCATCCATGTAAGGAGTAGAAACAAGAATTGTGATACCTTGCATTTTCAAGCGTTTCAACATTTCCCAGAACTCCTTACGTGACACAGGATCAACCCCTGTAGTAGGCTCATCGAGAAACAGTACGCTCGGCTTATGAACCAACGCACAGCACAAAGCTAATTTTTGCTTCATTCCACCCGACAAAGCACCGGCCTTACGGGTTTTAAAAGGTTCTATCTGCTTGTATATATCTTCGATGAGGTGATAATTCTCTTTCACGGTGGTTTGAAAAACCGTTGCAAAGAAATCGAGATTCTCTTCTACTGATAAATCCTGATAAAGGGAAAAACGCCCCGGCATATAGCCTACTCGCTGACGGATAGCCTTGTAATTTTTTACCACATCCAGCCCATCCACCGTAGCGGTGCCGCTATCGGGAAGCAACAAGGTAGTCAGCAAGCGAAAAAGAGTCGTCTTTCCTGCCCCGTCCGGGCCGATAATGCCAAACAGTTCGCCCTGCTGCACATTGAAAGAGACTCCTCGCAACGCCTTTATCTTTCCCTTTCCATAGCTCTTCGTGATATTTTCTACTTCAATAGCATTCATCATTTCAACTTCAAACCTCCATACATTCCTATTTTCAGATTTCCGTCATTTTTCACCGCCACTTTCACAGCATAGACTAAGTTGGCACGTTCATCTTTGGTCTGAATCGTTTTTGGGGTAAATTCAGAACGCGAAGAAATCCAGGTTATTGTTCCCTGATATTCTTTGCGTATATCCTCCCCATAGTCAGAAAAGACAGTTACCTTGTTGCCCAGCTTCACTTCTGCCAGTTGAGCCGAAGTAATATAAGCCCGCAAATAGATGTGTTCCATATCTGCTATTTTAAATAGGGGTTTACCAATAGTGGCCAATTCACCTGCCTCAGTATATTTAGCAAGCACCGTGCCGTCGATGGGCGACACGATGTGGCATTTCTCCAACTGATCAATTACCTGTGCCACCTGTATGCCCACAGAAGATCCTTGCTCCGTGAGACTCTGCAAGCTATTTTGCAAAGAAGAAGTTTGTGCACTGAGTTGCTTGCGCAGCACGGCCAACTCCGAATTCCGGTCATCCAATTGTTTCTGGTTCGCAGCACCTGCCTTTAGCAGATTCTCCACTCTCCTCTTTTCACGCTCTGCAGTGGCTATCTGTTGTTTGGTTGCAGCCACCTGTTTGTTCAAGTCCGGACGCTGACTTTGTACCGACTTCATGCTGGCTTCGAGTTGCAACTTCTTCAGGTTTAACTGTACCGTATCAATAAGCCCTATCTGATTACCTGCTTGCAATACGGTTCCCTCTTCAGCGTTAAAGTTCAGCAAACGACCTGCTGCCTCAGCCGAGACAGTTACTTCAGTAGCTTCAAATGTTCCGGTAGCATCATACTCATCTCCGCCACGTCCGCAAGCAGCCAACAAGGCAACAGAAAACAAAGTTCCTATAAATTGAATTGATTTCATATCGTTAATTATTCGTGGTATATTTCAGTTGATAAATAGTCATGAGCAGTTGCACCTCATGCAGTGCTTTAGTCTGTTTCGCAAGGCTTTCAGATGTGATCTCACGGAGCATATCTGTTACCGTCAGTGTTCCATTGGCTACCTTAGCTTCTGCCGCTTTGCGAATGTTGATGCGCAGTGAAATAATTTCATCATCTTTCTGCATCAACGTGCGTACAGACTGTATGGAATTGTTTTGTTGCGTAGCCTGTAACTCGGTATTGAAAAGAAACACATCCCGATTGCTAAACAACTGTTGCCTGGTCGCTTCAATCAATTTCTTATCATTCCTCAAGGTGTATAATCCACCAAAATTCCACGCTAAACGGACTCCTGCCACGTAATAAGGCGTAAATTCATTCTTCAGCATGTTCAGTCCCGGATTACCGTAAGCCCCTTGTACGAAGAGACTTAAACGAGGACGGTTACGCACTTTTAAAGCTTCCTCGTTCACCTTCAATTTTCCATCTTGTGCTTCAAACCATAACATTTCCGGCCGATAAATACCGGCTGTAACTGATGGAACAGGCGTTTCTCCCTCCGGTTTGGCAAACGTGGCATCGTCTGCAATGGCCTCGCCTGTAAAGATAGAAAGCATCTTCACATAAGCAGTGCGAGAAGCCAGTAGCTCCGTCCGCTTCTGAGTCGTATTCAACTGTTCCACCCGTACGGCATCCAAGTCGGCCGAATTACCCACTCCATTCTCTACATAAGCTGATACCTGACGAAACGTCCTCCCTAATTCTTCTTGTAGCAAGACATTTTGTTTTAACTGCTCATCCAGCATCAGAATGCCAAAGAAGAGGTCATTCACTCGCTCAGTAAGCGCATACATGTCCACACTCAACTTCTCCCTGTCCACATCAGAAGTGGTTTTGGCCAATTCTCTCTGCGTACGAATGTTGCCACCATCCCAAATATTCTGTTGCATCTCCAACATCACTTGATATTGGTCTTTAGAGAGCGACTTTATCTCCACTCCGGGAATCTGTATCCCCATTTTGGTTACCTCACTCTGATACGTACCCTTACCCGAAAGCGAGAACTGAGGTAAATTTCCTTTAGAAGCATTGCTAAGATTATACTCCTTTGTTTTTTCAATTAAGCCATACTGTCTCACCAGCGGATAATTTTCGTGCGTTTTCTTTTGGCACGCTTCCAAAGAAATTTGAGCCTGCGCAAGTACTGTTGCTAAAAGAAAGAGAATCCCAAAAACAACTCGTTTCATAACTTCTACCGTTTAAAAATTGATCTATTGATTATCATTTAATCTCGACTGCAAAGATAAGACAATATGAAAACTTAAAATGTTCTATAAGTTTTCATTTCTGTTCTATTAGTTCGATCATTGTTCTATCCCTTGTGATATTCCTTTTATTTATTACCTTTTTCATTAAAAGCAAATATACTTTTTTATTTCATACAAGCATATTTAGGTAGCGTTTGAATTCAATTTTTCTATCCTAATTAGACAAATTATTTGTATCATCATCGGACTACAAAATATTATCTATTGAACTAAAGAAAATCTGCAATATGCAAGAGCGCCAACTGAACCGTTCAGTTGAACCAACTGCACGGTTCTCTTTCATCAACTAAACGCCTCTCTTCAGCAACTGCAAGGTTCTAAAAACAAAAGACGCGCATAGATTTAGAGCCGCAATCAAACAAATCACAACACAAAAAAAAGAGTAACCCAAAGCGAGCGAAGCAAAGCACCGCCACGAGCGAAGCGATGTGGAGTAAGCAAGAGAGACCGGCCTCTTTTGCGTAGTGTTAAACGGAGAAGATGCACGTAGCGTTAAGCAAGCGATTTTGTTTGAGCGAAGCGAGTTGAATCGCTTGTAGCGCAGTACATCTTCGCAGTAGCGTAGCAAAAGAAGCCTTGACTTCTATGTTGTATTCCTAATAATTGAATATTTTTTTATTTGAATTTCACCTTAAAATCAACTACTTAGCAATTATTCGTGTAAAAGAAGCAACAATACACCTCCCGAGTGAGACAATTACCTCACTCTCCAGACAGCATAAAGTTTTTTCTTTTGGCTGTTTTATTTTAATAAAAGCCCTGTTAAACAAACTTCTATGAGTTGAACTGCAACTTAAGGCAGGCAACAATTTACTTCTTCAGAAAAACAGGATGGACGCAACAAACTTTTTGGAGATGCAGCTATTAGCTCATCAATCAAGGCTCAGGAGTCGTCCAATATGAAATTTGCCTAACGGGCTTTTATAGGAAATGCTAACGACATGTGTCATACTCGTACTTCTTTCCGTTCTTTAATACGTTTAATATTCTGTTGGATAATTTGCGTGCAATACGAATAATGGCTTCCTGAGGTTTCATGCGTTTGCAATATTCCCCGTAAGTTGCAGCCATTATACTATCGTATTTTATCGTAATCCATGCACTCTCAACTATTATTGGTCCAAGTAATTTGTTTCCTCTGAAGGTCTTTTCACCATTGTTGATCTTTTCACCGCTACTATGAGATACCGGAATTAACCCAAGATATGAGGCAAACTGTTTCTCGTTATGAAAACGGTTTATGTCATCTATCTCAGTGAGCAAACACATTCCGGTAATCATTCCAACACCAGGTATGGAAAGTAAATTATTGTATACCTCCGCATACCGTTCTCTCATTGATAGGATGCGTATCTGGCGAGTAGACTCTAACAGACTTTCACGGAATAATTCTACTTGCTTTAATAACAAATTTAAACTATTGCGGGTGGAAGATAGCAGAATTACGTCATCACGTAACCAACGTATAAAACGATTCGACCAATGCGTACCCCGATTTTCAAAACACTCGGGAAGAGTTATTCCATTTGTATAAAGCAGATGCTTTACACGGGATTTATACCCTCCAAGTTGTTTTTGCAAGATTTTGCGTAACCGTATAACACTACAGTCGTCCAGGTTGTCTTTACGACGGATATAAATTCCCTTTAATATTCCCGCTTTCAATGCTTTTGCTAATTTCTCTGAGTCAATCGGGTCTGATTTCATCACGTTCTCATATTGAGTAGTCGGAACATCTGCCGCATGGATGACCATACAGCTGATACCATACTCCTGCAATGCGTAGTAAGTGGAAAAACCGCTGAAACCGGATTCGTAGACGGCTTGATAGTTACCCTTAGGATAATGCTTCTTCAAATATTCAAAGAGCTCTTGGGCTGAAGACTTTTGACTATGTTTACACTTATAACCCGATTGAGTGATTATAGTTACATTCCAGGTCTTCAAATGAACATCAATACCTATGAAGATATTTTGACCTTCAAAATTAATTCCGTTACTTTGTGCCATAGGTGTAATAGTTTTAATTACTAATCTTTTGTTTATTAACTCTATACAAATTTAGTAATTCAATTATTACGCCTATTCTTCTTTATCTAAAAACTCATCGGTTGGGGAGCGCCTAGCGGCAAGGGGCGGGACCACCCGTCCCGACGAGCGATAATTAGAACCTAATACAAACATAGTAACTTTTTCTCTTTGGTTCTTTCTCTTTTGCGGCAAGGCAAAAGAGAAAGAACATCACTTACTCCAAATTCTCAAACCTCCATCCCACACTGCCGTGCCATTGGGACGTGGTGGAGCCTCCGCCGGAATATCGACCCCACAATACGTTCGTCGCCCGTTCACCAGCGTCTCGTAGCGATACACATCCACCGTTGTCGTGCACGTCTTCAAGGCCTCCTCAACGATCCTCCGTGTGGGACTCCCCCGCTTGATAAAGTTGCTAAAATAACTCTTCGCATCGCAAAGAGAATGGATTTTGCTTTCCGTGCCGTACGTGCGAACATGCCTCTTGAACGTCTCCTCAATAATCGGCACGCACTCCATGAAACGCATCCCCATGCCCGAATGCATGGCCTGAAGTTCCAACCACGATCGCTCTCCCATCGCCTCGGAAACATATACCTCCCAAAGCGACTTCGGCAACACCGGCGAACGTTCACTTCTTACCCTTCTCCGAACATCGACTGATGTGGTGGTGGTGCAAGCATCCATGCGCGCAGTTGTTGTACCACAACAACCATACTTTCCTTTGTCTTTTTCTACTTTACTTTCCTCTACTAGAGAATGCATTGCAACACGTTCATTATCAGCGTTTTGCAAATGTGCATTTTGCGTTGTTTTTGCACTGCTTTGCATGTTGTTTTGCACGCTATTTTGCGCATTGTTTTGCATGTTTTGCACATTGTTTTGTGCACTTTCAAACAATTCGTTTACACTCTTTTGCATCACTTCCGAGCGAGTTATTTCAGACTCTTTTGCCGGCGAATCGACAATTATTGGAGTGACGGTTCCGAGAATTGGTGTATTCACTTCCGGTGCATACTCCTGCTGCGAATCAACCATCGGAACCGTTTTTTTTCGCCTCTGCGTTCTTTTTGGCAATTTGTCCAAAGGCGTAACCTCGGATGCCTGAGCTTTTTTTGCTGCCATCGTTTTACGCTTTTCGTCAAGCGGCTTCATCCGTTTGCTGAGTCCGGGAGACAAAAAGTACTGTTCATCATCCAGCACAAACAAGTCGTACTTTAGGATAATATCAGATAAATACTCCGTCGAAAGACGAAACTCCCGAGCCAAGGCAGGAAGCAGAGAGAGTGGCATCGAATAATTTTTCTGCATGCGCAGATACTCCAATAAGCTCCAATAAACGCCGTATCCCTCAAGACCTTTATCGGCTTTGAGGCGTAACAATTTGATGTTATCGTGAGCTGTAACATCGTGTGGAAAGTACTGATCATTTTTCATTCCGCAAAGGTCACGAAAAAAAAGAGGCTTCTTGTTGCGTAATTACACAACAAGGATAAATAAAAATAATTTGTAGTCTTTTCAGAAATACATTGTAGCACAAAGGATTATTTTTCAATTACAAATATAGGGAGTAAATAGAATTTTCTCTATGTTTGCATAAAAAAGCAGATGTCGAATAGTGAACCACTTGATATCACTCTCAAACAAGTGAAAGAAGGGAAAATCGTATTAAATAACGAATATCGTTTTGTTACGAGCGAATTTGCCATTGTTTATAGTTTTAGGCGAATGGAAAGTAGAATCTTTGGACCAGGCATTCCCTATCGACTAAAAGAAGGCAGAGTAACACTGATTGTGGAGGGGGAAATACGCATATCCATCAACTTAATTGAGTATAGATTAAAAGTAGGGCACTTAGGTATTATACCACCAAATTCTATTGTTGAAGTGCTAGAGTATACGCCTGATTTCGACATGCAGGTTATAGTAGTAGAAAGTAACTTCATACCCTTTCTAAGAAAAAATGAGATAATTGAGCAATATAGCGGACAGCAATATGATTATCCTATAATGCTCGATGAAAAAGAATTCAAACAAACGGAGGCGTATTTTTCACTGATATGGGAAACCATTCAAGAGAGTATTTTCAGGAGAGAGGTCGTGCAGAATCTAGTTGCCGCATTATTATTCAATATTACCTACATTCACAAAGACAACCTGCATACGGTCAACACCCAGCTATCTCATCAAGAAGAACTCTTTCATCGTTTCATTAAGTTGGTCAATGAATATAGCATAATGGAGCGAAATGTATCTTTCTATGCAGATAAACTTTGCCTAACTCCCCGTTATCTGAATACTCTCATCAAGCAAACGAGCCATCAAACAGTGATGGAATGGATCAATCAGTCAGTAATGATGGAAGCTAAGATATTATTAAAACACAGCGACTTACTCGTCTATCAGGTTTCGGATAAACTCAACTTCCCGAATCCTTCTTTCTTCTCCAAGTTCTTTAAAAAAATGACTGGGATGACACCTTTAACTTATCAAAAAGAGCAATAATAATGAAGCTTAAACTCTTATTACTCAAGCTAGGTCATACAATCATTTGGGTATTCTTTGTTTTTATGATATTATTCACCTTGTACAGTGGAATAACAAACCGGATTGATCGATATACATGGGCGGCTATCTTAGCAGTCATTATGGAAGGAATCGTTATCTGGCTCTTTAGAGGGAGATGTCCTTTGACGATTATTGCAAGAAAATATTCCAATTCTACCAAAGATAACTTCGATATATTCTTGCCTAATTGGCTAGCCAAATATAACAAGCAGATTTTTACCAGTCTATTTTTGACTGGACTTTTGTTGGTCTTAATACGATATATATGCTCTGCCTAAATAGCACTAAAAATCATTGTCCCCAACATTATTATTCTCCCCAAAAGTCTTAAAATACTTTTCTACGACTTCTAGCATTTCCTCTATAGAAGCAACATTAATTGATTCATCTTCAGAAGGATGAATGATGTATTCCGTGTTCTTCAGCTCTCCTGTTTCAATAAAAAATGATGATTCTACAGACCTGCCGGCTAAAATGCCATTGCGCTGCAATGCCTTTCGAGCCATAGAATACTTCTGTCCGTGCCCCACAAGTCGTAGTTCAGACGTATGAGTGTTATCCACTCGAAACAATCCCGTCTCTCTATCAAAAACAATACCTTTACGAGCAAAGAAATTACTAAGACTACCATTGAGCGATAAATCCTCCGGAGTACCTATCATCAACCCGTTTGTCTTGTCCATCAACCATATTTTGTCAGCTATCTGTAAAGCCAGCTCCAAATCATGCGTAGAAAGAAAAATAGTCTTTCCCGTTTCCCTGCTAAGTCTATGGAGTAATTGCATCATTTCTACCTTACTCGGAAAATCAAGAAAAGCGGTTGGCTCATCCAGAAAAATCACAGGTGTCTCTTGCGCCAATGCCTTAGCAATCATCACCTTTTGTCGTTCGCCATCACTTAGCGTATGTACCATCCGATGTGTCAAACCTTCCGCTTTTACCATCTCAATAGAATGCTTTACTATTTCCCGATCATCAACACTAAGACTTCCCCAGAATCCGGTATACGGACTACGGCCCAATCCTACCAGTTCATCTACAGTCATGTTGCGCACATCACATTTCTCTGTTAGAACCACACTGATTATGGTAGACAATTCGCTGTCCGTATAGTCGCTAATATCTTTCCCTTGAATAAGAATCTTGCCGCTCAATTTGGGTTGAAAAGCGGAAAGCGTGCGCAGCAATGTCGATTTCCCCACACCATTGGCTCCCAGCAAACAAGTCAGTTCTCCACTGTTGATGCCTGCTTCAATGCCTGTGGCCACCACTTTTGTGTTACTTTTCCCTGCATAACCAATGGAAAGGGAAGATAGATGAATGGTTTCGTTTTTCATATCCGTTTATTCGTTCAATTCATTTTTTCTTTTGCGGAACAATACCGAGGCCACTATCGGTGCACCGACCAAAGCCGTCACAGAGTTTACCGGTAACGCCCCTTCAAGACCGGGCATACGAGCTATCAGGTTGCAGATCAGTGCCAAAGACGCACCCGTAAAAAGAACTGCAGGCATCAGTATTCGGTGATCGGAGGTATGAAAAATAGCCCGACACAAGTGAGGTACTGCCAGTCCAAGAAACATGATTGGGCCACAATAGGCTGTTACGATGGCCACCAGCACACCCGAACAGGTAATGACCAGCAGACGCGCCCGTTTTATATTTAATCCCAAATTACGTGCATATCCATCACCAAGAAGGAGTAAGTTCAATGTTTTTATTAACAGGAAAGAAAGTGGAACAAGAATAGCCATGATGCATACAAACAGCATCATCTGGTCTCCGGATACTCGAGAGAAGCTGCCTAGTCCCCAAATGACGTAAGCCCGAATATCTTCCTCTACACTGAAATACTTCAGCACACCAATGATAGCACTCGCCACATAACCTATCATCACCCCAATAATTAGCAACGTTACATTTCCTTTTACTTTCTGTGATACATAAACGATCAGTGCCATTACCGAAAGCGCCCCCGCAATAGCAGCTATAGAGAGTGCTACCTCACCAAAATAGCCCAGATTACTCAGAGCTACTCCACCCAAACTACCCGATAGCAACACCACGAACGCAACACCCAAACTGGCACCTGAACTAATGCCCAGCACTGAAGGCCCTGCCAATGGATTGCGAAAGACCGTCTGCATCTGCAAACCACTAATCGCTAAACCCGCACCGGCAACTAAAGCCGTAAGCGCTTGGGGCACACGGGACTTGAGGATAATGTTCTCCCAGATCACCGATTCTTCGTTCCCACCCATCAGAATATTACAAACCGATAGTAACGGAATATGCACCGAACCCAACAACAAATTCAGAAGGAAAAAGAAAAAAATGGATGCCACAATTAGTAACATAATAAGCGTAGTGTGCCGTTTCATCCGTTCTTTCTACTTTAGCAGTTCATAATAGGTAGAAGTATGATCTTTCAACAACGAAGGATGAAACACTTTAATCAGATCTGCCAAAACAACTTCCGGTTCGGTAGGCATGCTTTCATAAAATGGTTTCTCACGCATATTACAATAGAGAACACCCTTGTTTCGGAAAGCACGAAAGTCGGCATACCGAGGATCTTCCGCTTTCAATGCATCATAAGAGAACATTCCGTTAAAACTATTCACAATACGCCAGTAATCGGCACCTTCAGCTTGACTGTACACTGTCTCGAAGTCGAGTGTCACACCTCCCGAAGTTGAATCATCTTTTAAGAAATAATCAGCCCCGGCGTCGCGAAACAACTGAGCCAGAAAGCTTTTCCCTCCTACGGCATACCAATTCCCTCCACGCAATTCACCACTAAACACTACCGGACGTTTTTTCACCTCACTCGTCAGCTTCTTTAGTTCGTTATATCGTTTTTCTATAACACTGAATTTCCGGTTGGCTTCCGCTTCCAATCCGGTAAATAATGCAATGAACTTGATCCATTCCGCTTGTCCCAAAGGAGTCATTTCCTTATAACCCAAATGAGGTACCAACGGAATATTTACCTCACGAATGGCATCATATCCTCCCCGCTTAAAGGGCGAAATAAAAATTACATCCGGATTTACTCCCATTATTACCTCATTGTCGAAGTTCCCCTCAATACCAATCTTTTGTGTAGCCCCACTTTTCAGTCGTTCATTCATTTCTTTATTGAACAGATGCCTCGTGCTGGTAATACCCACTACATATTTCAGTGCATCAAGTTTGATGAAATTAGATAGTTGCAAAGATGTCATACAAATTACGCTACGCACAGGCGTTTCAATAACAGTATATCCTTCAGGAATATCTTTAGGCTTTTCTCCTCTAGCTACCAATGCATAATGAAAAGAGCGGCTTCCCTTCTTCTGAGGATCTTGAATATCTATCAGACGGCATGTCGGAGTATATTTTACTTTAAATCCTTTAGCATACATCGGAGTGATTCTTGTTGTGGAAGTATTTGCACTTGTCTCTACTCCATTCGAAAAAGCTCCTTTACTATCCGATTTCTGTCGGCAACTTATACACAGAAGGCAAGCCAAGAGACAATAGCCTACCAATATTTTTTTTCTCATTCCTTCAATAAATGTGTTTCTACTCGTTTATAATCAACAAAGATAGTTTATTATTCTTGTTTCCTATGGATATTTTAGGCACTTTTGCATCTCAAAAAAATAAAGAATTATCGAATGAGCACTCCTATTATATTCGTTTCTCTCGGTCCTGGCGATCCGGAATTGATTACACTAAAAGGACTTAAAGCATTGCAGCAAGCTGATATTATCTTTTGTCCCGCCACTACCACCTCCACGGGCAAGCAGACATCTCGCTCTGCAAATATATTGCAGGAGCTCAACATTGAGGCATCTCATATACATCCCTTTCTTTTGCCTATGAACAAAGACCGTTCACAAGCTCATCAAGCCTATGATAGCGTTTATATTACTGCTGTAGATTCACAAAGGCAAGGTAAAAGAGTTGTCATTGTGGCAGAAGGTGACGCCGGATTTTACTCTTCTGTACATTATATATATGACAAGCTTGTAGCTACCAACATTTCAGTAGAGCAAATAGCCGGAATTCCCGCATTCATCGCTTCAGGAGCCATGGCCGGCATGCACATCGTGAGCCAGGAAGAAAAATTAATGGTGATTCCGGGCAATATAACGACGATCGAACTAGACAATTATTTAAGAGAAGGATTTGTTATTGTCATCATGAAGCTTTCACAGTGTAAGGAAGCGGTCCATCAATGCATTACTCTTCATCCCGATTATGCCTATCACTATTTCGAGAACGTGGGCACTGAGAAGGAATATTATACTCAGAATAGAAAGGAATTGATAGAAAAGGGTTACCCTTATTTCTCATTGATGATTATACGAGAGTAAAATCACTTCCTATAAAGTCACAAAAAAAGCCTGTTCATCGAAGAACAAGCTTTTTTTATTTCAGTTAAGAGCGAAAGACGGGACTCGAACCCGCGACCCCAACCTTGGCAAGGTTGTGCTCTACCAACTGAGCTACTTTCGCAAACATTATACTGGTGAAGAGAATGAGACTCGAACTCACACGACATAACTGTCACTACCCCCTCAAAGTAGCGCGTCTACCAATTCCGCCATCCCTCCAGTACGTCAAACAAAATATTTTATCACCTAGTGCCCAGAACAAGACTCGAACTTGCACGTCATTGCTAACACTAGTACCTGAAACTAGCGCGTCTACCATTCCGCCACCTGGGCAAGGGTATAAAACACTTTTGAGCGAAAGACGGGACTCGAACCCGCGACCCCAACCTTGGCAAGGTTGTGCTCTACCAACTGAGCTACTTTCGCAATTGCGGATGCAAAGGTAGATATTTCTCGTAAACTTGCAAATAATCCGCCCGTTTTTTTGTTCAACAATTACCTAAAAGATTCTTGAGATAAGCGATTCTTTTGATTATCAACTCATTCGGTCTCGGTAATCTTCATAACTAAATTGTTTGTAGATTTCGGCTTTCCCTTCTTTTGTCCACAACCCGATGGCCGGATGATGAATGCCATTGAACATGTTTGTTTTCACCATGGTATAATGAATCATATCTTCAAACACAATACGCTCACCAATAAGAAGTTCGTGATCAAAACTCCAATTGCCCATATAATCACCACTCAAACAGGAATTACCTCCCAAACGATAAATAAAAGCGCCTTTATCTCCTATCTGTGCGCCACTTACAGCCGGCTGATAAGGCATCTCTAAGCAATCGGGCATGTGGCAGGTAAAGCTCACATCGAGTATTGCTGTTTTAATACCCCTGTTCTCTATCACGTCTACCACTTCCGAGGTCAACACTCCTGTTTGCCAGGTAAAGGCCGATCCGGGTTCAAGGATAATTTGCAAGTGCGGATAACGCATCTTGAGCCCACACAACAATCCTATAAGATGTTCTATATCATAGTCGGCCCGCGTCATCAAATGCCCTCCTCCCAAGTTCAGCCATTTTATCTGCGAAAACCACCTCGAAAACTTCTCTTCAATGTGAACCAGTGTTTTTTCCAATTCATAAGACGATGACTCGCAATGAGCGTGGCAATGAAAGCCTTCGATGCCTTGAGGCAAAAGTTTAGGTAACAAATCCGCCGTTATACCAAACCGTGTTCCCGGAGCACATGGATTATAAAGATCTGTCTCCACTTCTGAATATTCAGGATTAATGCGGATACCGCATGAAATACCTTTCCCTTCGGTCATCGAAAAAAAACGATTGAATTGTGCCAATGAGTTGAAAGAAATGTGACTACTGCAACGCATGATTTCAGGAAAGTCCTGTTCTGTATATGCCGGTGAATAGGTATGCGCCTTGCTCCCAAATTCCTCGAATGCCAGTCGCGCCTCGTACACCGAGCTAGCTGTAGAATGATCAATGTATTCTCTAAAGATAGGAAACGAACGCCACATGGCAAACGACTTAAAGGCAAGTATAATTTCTACTCCTGACCTCTCTTTGACAGTTCGAATCAAGCTTAGGTTCTTTCTCAAGAGTTCTTCTTCCATGATATAGCATGGCGAAGGAAATTGGGTAAAATCTATCATTATTTCATCTACTAGTTATAAACGTTTTGCAAAGATACAGAATGTTTCTCTGTTTACCATAAACAAGAGGAAACCTTCATCAGTTTATTGAGAAATAAAGCCCGGTCGAATCACTTCGCCCGGGCTTCCATAAATAAACTTGGCAGAGTTTATTTCTCGAAAATATACTAGTTATAAAGAAATTACTTACTTATCAGGCCAAAGGTTTTTGGCCGCTACCATTGCCATATCTAACGTTTTCCATTGCTTTTTTAAAGCTGTATCATAGTCTTCGTAGGGCAACACTTGCGCATTAGGGACACAAAGACTAAGACGATCCAATGAAATATAAGGAGTCACTTCATCTATCGCTTCATATATTTCATCCAGTTCGCTAGGCAATGGATAGTGAGACGGAATGAAGCCAAATGTTGCTTTCTGCTCACGAATGAACCACAGAAGAGACGTTTTACCGCAACTCTCGTCGTCATAATCAAGTAAAAATGAATTAACTCCTTCGACGGAAGAGAGCATCTCTGTAGGTGCATGAAAAGCAATAAATAAATCTTCCGGATGTTCTTTTAAAGCCATGTTATTTACTCGAACAGCGGTAGAGGTAACCACTCGGGTAGTATCATCAAACTGCAAATATCGACAGCCGGATTCATATAATTCTTGAATGAGCTTTTGATATGCACAGGCGATATCTGCCAACAGATCCTCTTCATTAGGATAGATGGTTAATAACTGATCACGAGCATCTTCTTTTAATAATTCACTAAGCAGCAGAGAGGGTGCCGGCAAGACTTGCTTGGCAATCACATCTCCTCCCGTCACTCCGGTAAGATACATAAAATCATCCAGGACAGGATGATGGTGAAAATCAATCCTTCCAATAAGCTTAATACTATTTTTACGCTCATCATGAGCCTGTATACCTTCTAAGTTCCACATAAAATCCAATGGCCAGAAAACATTACGAAAGCGTCCGTCGGTTACCACTTTTAAACCTATTGTTTTTAACTTATCTACTAAATTACGAATTTCGGCATCTTCTATGGCACGCAACGTTACCATACTAATCTGCTCATTTCGATATTGCATTTGTGCGTTCCTTAACTCCTGAGGGAGAAGAAAGGTGCCAGCAACATCTATCCTGAACGGAGGTCTGATATATTCCATACAAATACTAATTTAGATGATTTGATTTTGCACATCATTCCCAACCCACGAGGAATAAAGACATAAAAAGATGGCAGGTCTTCTGACTTAGCTTCCATTTCGAATACCTTCCCGGCCAAAGCCAGTGGTTAAAAGAGTATCTCATCGAAATGTTTGTGATGGAGCTTTACAGCAGCGGGACTGTTCGGGATTTACACCCGATTCCCTTTTAATTATCACACCTGAAAAGTTGTGATAAACCATTCTTGGTTGCAAATATAATGAAAGGTCTGAATAATTAATACGATTCACAACTAATTAACACACCTTTTTAAAAAAAGTGAAACTAATCTGTTGATATCCGAAGTCTAATCTAAATGAGCAGAGTGTTGGCAACGCGTTTCACCACAACAACAATCACTGTTATGTTCAAATTCAAGCGTAGCATGCTGAATCCCAACTCCAAGTAGAGCACGCTTCACCTCTCGTTTTACTTTCTCAAGTTGAAACAAATCACAAATAACAATATGTGCCGTCAAAGCCGTTTCGGTAGTGCTAATTGCCCAAATATGCAAATGATGGCAATCGACTACTTCGGGTACAGAAAGAATAAGAGTTTCTATCTGCTTACTGTCCGTTCCAATGGGCACACCATCAAGAGAGAGACGAATACTATCATGCAAAAGTCCCCATGTAGAATAAATAATAACACAAGCAATAAGGAGACCAAGAATAGGGTCAATCACCGACCAACCCGTATAGGAGATAACAATACCCGAAATGACCACACCTACAGATACCAATGCATCAGCAGCCATGTGTAAATAAGCTCCTTTCACATTTAAGTCTTTCTCCTTATCTTTCATAAACAACCAAGCCGTAAGCCCATTCACTAAAACCCCTACCCCTGCAGTCCAAGCTATAGCATCTCCTTCCACAGGAAAAGGATGGAATAGTTTCTTTATACTTTCGGCAAAGATAATACCCACAGCTATTAATAAAATGATGGCATTGAGCAGAGAGACTAATATCGTACTTTTCTTATAGCCATAGGTGTACTTAGAAGTTGCAGACATTCGAGCCAGACGAAAAGCCAACATCGCTAGAATAAGACTGGCCACATCACCCAAATTGTGCCCGGCGTCTGATATTAGTCCTAATGAATTATAATAGAAACCAACGCCAAATTCCGTAATAACAAATAGAATATTTAATCCGATACCAATAATAAAGGATTTATTCAATCCCGTAATTTCGAGCACATGATGATGATCGTGCTGGTGGTGTTTTGAATGTTCCATCCTATTTGAATTTTGTTGACCGCACAAAGATAAGTTTATCTTTGCATTAATCAAATACCTACAACGATGTATATTACTGCTGTTTTTTTTATACCTTTGCGGCAAAAATAGAGATTTTACCCCAAATTTATGGATATTCATCAAGAACTTAAGGAATTATCTAAATTCCTGTCCGATTATTCTACCAGTCTAATGGCAGTAGGTGTGCAAACATCACGCATTGTACGTAATACATCGCGCATTGCCGAATCTTATGGTTTCTATGTGGATATGACTATCTTTCAAAAGACCATTATCATGACGTTGAGAGACGCTGATAACTCTCATTCTTATAGTACTGTAAATAAGATAAAACCTCTAGGTTTGAATTTTGCTACTAACTCTAAATTAAGTACACTCAGTTGGGAAGCTTATGACGAGCATATTCCTTTGGAGGAATTAAAGAGAAGATATCACGCGATCGTTAACAAGCCTCGCGAAAGCAAATGGCTGGTATTGTTTCTAGTGGCTTGCGCCAATGCTTCATTCTGTCGATTATTCCAAGGAGATCCTACATCAATGGGAATTGTGTTTGTTGCCACATTGGCAGGCTTCTTTATCCGCCAACTTCTCATGGAAAGCCATTGGAATCATTTAGCCATATTCATCATATCCTCATTTATAGCATCGCTTATCGGAAGCACGGGTTATCTGTTTCATTGGGGAAATACGCCAGACATGGCATTGGGTACCAGCGTTCTATATCTTATCCCGGGAGTACCTCTTATTAACTCCATTATGGATGTTATTGACGGACACGTATTAGCCGGAACCTCTCGTTTAATCAATGCCTGCCTACTTATAATATGTATAGCGATAGGACTTTCGATCACACTTTTAATAACAGGAATTAGTACTTTATGATAGATTACGAATTTGTTCAGGCCATCATTTATGATGGATTGTTTGCTGCTGTGGCAGCTATCGGATTTGCCATCATTTCAAATCCACCTCGGAAAGCACTGGCAATTGCTGCATTCTTAGCTGCCGTAGGTCACGGACTTCGCTATTATCTTTTGCATTCCGATTTATTCAACGTAGATATTGCCACAGCTTCTTTCTTTGCAGCCATAACCATAGGGCTGCTATCCATACCCTTTGCTAAATATGTTCATTGTCCGGCAGAAGTTTTTTCTTTTCCGGCTTTACTCCCTATGATTCCGGGAATGTTTGCCTATAAAAGTATTTTGTTTCTTACAAAATTCTTGCAAAGCAAAGATCAAACAGCTTCTTTTCAGTATATCGAGCAGTTTTTCAGAAATGGAATAACAACTATTTTTGTTTTATTTGCTTTGGTCGTGGGCGTTGCCATACCGATATTCCTCTTTCATAGACAATCATTTAGTTCTACCCGTTTGAAGAAGATGACAAATAAATAAAAAAAACAAGCCACCGAAATGATTCACTAACAAAGATCATTCCGATGGCTGTCCCCTTAAACACCTTTAAACAAAATGAGAGAATATGCCTCAGATATAACTAACTAACCCTTTTAGAGACATACTCTATTGACTAGGCGACCATTTACATTGAGAAACTCAAGAAGTAAATGAGTCGCCTAATTAATATCTTTATTTTCTAGCTTCGGCAATATATCCGAAAGCTTCTTTACACTTAGCAACAATCCAAGCCCAGTCTTGAGCAGCAACCACATCACTTGGGAAAAGGTTAGAACCCATTCCTACGCAGGTAACACCCGCTTTGATCCATGCAGTAAGGTTTTCTTTAGTTGGTTCTACACCGCCTGTCACCATCAACATAGACCATGGCATAGGAGCTTTTACATTCTTTACAAATGAAGGTCCACCTACATTTCCGGCAGGAAATACTTTGCATAGATCGCACCCAACTTCCTGAGCAAAACCGACCTCAGATACCGACCCACACCCCGGAGTATAAGGAATCAAACGACGATTGCAAATCTTAGCAATCTCAGGATTGAACAACGGACCAACGATGAAGTTAGCACCTAATTGGATGTACATAGCTGCAGTAGCCGGATCAACAATTGAGCCAATACCCATAATCATTTCTGGGCATTCTCTTGCAGCCCATTTCACTAATTCAGCAAATACATCCTGAGCGAAATCACCACGGTTGGTAAATTCGAACGCACGAACACCACCATCATAGCATGCCTTTACTACATTCTTAGCAACCTCTACATCTTTGTTATAGAAAACGGGAACCATCCCTGTGCTTGCCATAGCATTGAGCACTTGTATTTTATTAAATCTTGCCATTTCTTTCTTCAATTAAAATAATCACGTAATTCTTTATCTGCTTACACGGCCTGAACCGTCACCCTTCATCAAGTTTTCTACTTCAGCAACAGTAACCAAGTTAAAGTCACCATAGACGGTGTGTTTCAGGCACGAAGCAGCAACCGCAAACTCCAATGCTTTCTGATCATCAGACGGATAACTGATCAAACCATAGATAAGTCCGCCCATGAATGAGTCGCCACCACCTACGCGGTCTACGATATGAGTAATGTCATATCTATTGGAGATTTTCAATGAACCTTCTGAATAAAGAACGCCCCCCCAAGTATTATGGTTCGCATTGATCGCACCACGAAGAGTCACAATCATCTTCTTGCAACGTGGGAATTTTGTCATCATCTGAGTACATACTGATTCGAATTCAGCGGAGTTAACTTCTCCGTTGGTAGCAGTTACATCGAAACCTTCGGGCTTGATACCAAAGACTTTTTCACAATCTTCTTCATTACCAAGAATTACATCGCAACCTTCAACCAATGCAGGCATTACTTCATCAGCTGTTTTACCATATTTCCAAAGATTTTTGCGGAAGTTTATGTCACAAGAAACAGGTACACCCATTTCATTGGCAACTTTGATTGCTTCCAAACAAGCATCAGCTGCGCCTTGAGACAAAGCAGGAGTAATACCGGTCCAGTGGAACCATTGAGCGTCTTTGAGAACCTCTTTCCAGTTCACCATTCCCGGTTCGATAGTAGAGATAGAAGAGTTTGCACGGTCATAGACCACCTTTGAAGCACGAGCCACAGCACCTGTTTCCAAGAAATAGATCCCTACACGGTCGCCACCAAAGATAATTTCTTTCGTACCCACATTGTGTGAACGAAGATCCATGATGCAAGATTGAGCTATGTCATTTTTAGGAAGACGAGTTACGAATTCTGTATCTAAACCATAGTTGGCCAATGACACAGCAACATTTGCTTCGCCACCACCAAATGTAGCCGTGAATTCTTTAGCTTGTGAAAATCTAAGGTAGCCCGGAGTAGCCAAACGAAGCATTATTTCCCCAAAAGTAACAACTTTCTTTCCCATAATTCTGTTTTTAATCTAATAAGTTATTAATATCGTTAAGTTTCAATTTATCATCCTACTGTACGGAAGACCTATAAACAGAGAGATTTACAGATATAATCTCATCAATAAAACCCTCTTTTATCACCTCCGTGTGCGGGCACAAAGATACAATAATTTTCGTAATTACAAAAATTGTTATATATTTGTGTCGAAAATAATAAGATTATTATTGTGTGCGAGCACAAAGCCGAAATAATAAGCAATCTAAGATGAATAAGCTGCCGGATAGAATCAGAATTAAAGATATTGCTCGCCTAGCGGACGTGTCGGTTGGTACCGTAGACCGTGTTATACATGGTCGAAGCGGTGTGTCAGAAATTAGTCGCCAACGTGTGGAAGAGATACTGAAACAATTAGATTACCAACCTAATATGTATGCCAGCGCACTTGCATCCAATAAAAAATACGTCTTTTGTTGCCTGTTGCCTCAACACCTCAAAGGTGAATATTGGACAGCTGTAGAAACAGGAATAAGTGAGGCTTTAGCCAATTATTCAGATTTCAACACCTCGGCACACATGTTCTACTATGATCCTTATAATTATCATTCATTTGTAGATGCCGGCAAAGCCATTCTCGAAGCACAACCGGACGGAGTTTTGCTTGCTCCTACTGCGCCACAATACACTAAAGAGCTCACAGATGCGCTCACCGAACACAATATACCTTATATATACATAGATTCGTATATAAAAGAAATACCTCCTTTGGCATTCTTCGGACAACATTCCCATCAAAGCGGATATTTTGCTGCACGCATACTGATGTTGCTAGCTGGCAATGAGAAGGAAATTGTTATTTTCCGCAAGATAAATGAAGGTATAGTGGGGTCTAATCAACAAGAGAATCGTGAGGTAGGATTTATACAATACATGAAGGAACACCATCCTACATGCAACATCCTTGAGCTTAACTTACATGCAAATAAGCCAGATGCAGACAACACCATGCTCGATGATTTTTTCCAGAAACATCCCACAGTACACAATGGCATCACCTTTAACTCAAAAGCTTATATCATAGGTGAGTATCTACAAAGCAGAAAGACCTCGTTTAATTTAGTAGGCTACGACTTATTGGAACGGAATGTATCGTGTTTAAAACAAAATAGCATTGCATTCCTCATAGCCCAGCAGCCTGAACTACAAGGATTAAACGGAATTAAAGCATTATGTGACCATCTTATCTTTAAAAAAGAAGTGCCTTGCGTTAATTACATGCCAATTGATCTTTTAACGGTAGAGACCATCGATTTCTACTTGAAATTACCCAGATAAAAAAACAATTTAAAAAAACGAAAAATAGAATGGAAACAAAGTACTTACAGATTAATCCGGCCGACAATGTGGCTGTGGCAATCGTTAACCTATCGGCAGGAGAAAACCTCTCGATAAACGGGACGCAAGTCACCCTACATGAAGACATTCCAGCCGGACATAAATTTGCCTTGAAAGATTTCGCAGAAGGAGAAGACATTATTAAATACGGTTATCCCATCGGACATGCCATTACAGCAAAGAGCCAAGGAGACTGGATGAATGAAAACAGCATAAAAACGAACCTTGCCGGATTACTGGATTATACCTATAACCCTGCACAAGTATCTCTTGACATCCCTAAAAAAGACCTGACTTTTAAAGGATATCGTCGCAAGAATGGTGATGTTGGTATTCGTAACGAGATATGGATCATCCCTACTGTAGGTTGTGTAAATGGTATCATCGCTCAGCTTGCTGAAAGTATGCGTCGTGAAACGGAAGGTAAAGGAGTGGATGCTATCGTGGCTTACCCACACAACTATGGCTGTTCACAATTAGGAGACGACCACGAAAACACCCGTAAGATTCTGCGCGACATGGTGTTACACCCCAATGCAGGTGCAGTGTTAGTGGTAGGTCTAGGATGTGAAAATAATCAACCGGATGCTTTCCGCGAATTTCTTGGTGATTATGACACGGATAGAGTTTCATTCCTGGTTACACAAAAAGTGGGCGATGAATACGAAGAAGGAATGACACTTCTGCGTGAATTATACGCCAAAGCATCTACAGACAGACGTGTAGATGTTCCTTTATCAGAACTGCGTGTAGGACTGAAATGTGGTGGTTCAGACGGATTTTCAGGTATCACAGCAAATCCTTTATTGGGTATGTTCTCTGACTTCCTTATTGCACAAGGAGGAACAAGCGTGTTGACAGAAGTTCCTGAAATGTTTGGTGCCGAGACGATTTTAATGAATCGCTGTGAAAACAATGATTTATTCAATCAAACAGTACACCTCATTAATGACTTTAAAGAATACTTCCTTTCGCATGGCGAACCGGTAGGTGAGAATCCTTCTCCGGGAAACAAAGCGGGAGGTATCTCTACGCTGGAAGAAAAAGCACTGGGTTGCACACAAAAATGCGGAAAAAGCTATGTATCAGGGGTATTGCCTTACGGTGAACGCCTCAAAGTGAAAGGCCTTACATTACTTTCAGCACCCGGCAATGACTTGGTAGCCTCTACCGCCTTAGCCTCTTGCGGTTGCCACATGGTGCTGTTCACTACCGGACGTGGTACGCCATTCGGAACTTATGTACCTACAATGAAGATATCCACCAACACCGGCCTTTCACAAAGAAAACCGGGATGGATTGACTTTAATGCGGGGATCATTGTAGACAGCGAACCGATGGAAAAAACTTGTGAACGCTTCATTGATTACATTGTCAAAGTAGCCAGTGGCGAATTAGTAAATAACGAGAAGAAAGGATTCCGCGAAATAGCGATCTTCAAAACAGGCGTTACACTATAAAAACCTTTATAACATTCATATGTGGGGGCACCAATTATACTAATAGGTGTCCCTTTTTTATTTATCTTTGCCAACAAAATAGCAACTTTTTAGAATATGAGCGAAGAAAAAACGGTGCACCGCAAATCAGGGTTATGGGCCCTGAGTCCCTTATTTGTCTTTCTGTGTCTTTACCTAGTCACATCTATCATTGTAAACGACTTCTATAAAATCCCCATCACAGTCGCTTTTTTGGTTTCTTCGTGCTATGCCATTGCCATTACCAAGGGGTTAAACTTAGAACATCGTATCTATCAATTTTCCGTTGGCGCATCCAACAAGAACATCATGCTCATGATATGGATATTCGTCTTGGCAGGAGCTTTCGCCCAAAGTGCCAAACAGATGGGTGCCATTGATGCGGCAGTCAACCTGACACTCCATATACTGCCGGATAACCTGCTACTGGCTGGTATCTTTATTGCATCATGTTTCATCTCCCTTTCCATCGGAACCAGTGTAGGCACTATTGTAGCACTGACACCGGTAGCCATTGGGCTGGCCGAGAAAACAGGCATTGATCTCTCTTTCATGGTGGGCATCGTTGTGGGTGGATCTTTCTTTGGCGATAACCTTTCGTTTATCTCCGACACTACCATTGCAGCAACCAAAACTCAAGAATGTGTGATGCGTGATAAGTTTCGTGTCAATTCTATGATCGTTGTTCCGGCTGCTATTATCGTTCTGGGCGTTTATGTTTTTCAAGGTCTATCCGTAACTGCACCTCCACAAACTCAAGATATTGAATGGCTGAAAGTATTACCCTACCTCATCGTACTGGGCACCGCCGTAGCCGGAATGAACGTAATGTTAGTACTCCTCATCGGTATAATTTCTACAGGCATCGTAGGCTTAACCACTGGTAGCTTCAGCTTTTTTGATTGGTTTGGTTCTATGGGAAACGGAATTATCGGTATGGGTGAATTGATTATTGTCACCCTACTAGCAGGTGGTATGCTCGAGACCATTCGCTACAACGGAGGAATCGACTATATCATTGCCGCACTAACCAAACACGTAAAAGGCAAACGTGGTGCCGAGTTCAGCATTGCCGCATTGGTGAGCATTGCCAATCTGTGCACAGCTAACAATACCATCGCCATTATCACCACAGGCCCCATTGCCAAAGATATAGCCATAAAGTTTCACTTAGATCGTCGTAAAACAGCCAGTATACTCGATACTTTTTCATGTTTTATTCAAGGAATAATCCCCTATGGTGCGCAAATGCTTATTGCTGCCGGATTGGCAAACATCTCCCCTATTAGCATCATCGGTAATTTGTATTACCCTTTTGCTATGGGATTATTTGCAATTATGGCCATTCTGTTCCGCTATCCCAGACGATATTCATAAGAAATGAGAAGCACAAAAAGAATAGAACTTTTTGTCAATCAAAATAAAACATCTATCTTTGCAGCCGCTATTACGAGATAATAGCATTATTCAAATCATTAATTAATAACATTTATTTAAAATGGCAACTAAAATCAGATTGCAAAGACACGGACGTAAAAGTTACGCGTTCTATTCAATTGTAATTGCAGACAGCAGAGCACCACGTGATGGTAAATTTACAGAGAAGCTTGGTACATACAACCCAAACACCAATCCTGCTACAGTAGATTTGAATTTCGACAGTGCACTATCATGGGTTTTGAAAGGTGCACAACCTACAGACACAGTTCGTACTATTCTTTCTAACGAAGGAATTTACATGAAAAAACATCTTCTTGGTGGTGTTACTAAAGGCGCATTTGGCGAAGCAGAAGCAGAAGCTAAATTTGAAGCATGGAAAGCCAACAAGCAAACAGGCCTATCTGCTTTGAAAGCTAAACAAGAAGCTGATGCAAAAGCTGATGCAAAAGCACGTTTTGAAGCTGAAAAGAAAGTAAACGAAGCTAAAGCAAAAGTTCTTGCAGAGAAAAAAGCTGCAGAAGAAGCTGCTAACGCTCCTGCTCCAGTAGTTGAAGAAGCACCAGCAGAAGAAGTTGCTGCTCCTGCAGAAGAAACTGTTGCACCAGAAGAAGTTGCTCCAGTTGCTGAAGTTGCTACTGAAGAAGCACCAGCTGCTGAAGCTAAAGCTGAATAATCCGGCTTTTCGGGTTATTCTCGATAAAGAAAAAGGATTAAACCTTATAAAATCCTCTCCGACAATCGGAGAGGATTTTTTGTTATCCTCCTATAAAAATCCGATTCTTTTTAACCAGAATATAATTTCAACGTATAGAAATATGTAAGTCAATGCGTAAAACTTATATTTAGCTTACTTACTATAGATATTATTCGCTAATCAATTATCGAATTCTTTTCTTCTTAAAATAAGGATACGTAATAAAAATAAAAAAGGCAAGTGCTAGCAATGCCGACGCCAGACTAATGCGATAAGGAATAGTTGGGGAACCACTTACATGCAGAGTGAAGTAGCAAGTAACAGCTACACCCAATGAGATTCCTGTTTCCCAAGCTAGTAAATGAGTCGTATTTGCTGTACCGCGTTGGCAGTGTTGAGATAATTTCACGAACATCAGTAGAAATTCAGGAGTAGCCAATCCTAAGCCAATACCTAATAGTGCTGCAGCCAAAGAGATACCGAAATAAGCAATCGGAAAAATCAATGATCCAATGGATCCTATTACAATAATCAACCCAGTAATTATTTGCCCCCGAATATGTTCTTTCTTAAACCAGAGTTTTACGAACAATACTGAGCAGAAAAAGCCCAACCCAACCACGGCAAAGAATGGAATAATAATACCCATTGCTTCTACACAACGAAAGGTATGAGGAATTAAAGGGATAAGTACACCAACTACAAATGAAATAAGAATCATGTTCAGCATAGGTATACCACCACGAAACAACAGAAAACGATCTGTGGTACAAAGCTTCGTACCAATAGGTGCCCGAAAAGGTACATAAAGCATCATTAACAACAATATACCTAAACCGCCTACAGCTAGCGAACCATAAATAGCCGTATAGAATCCTTCTAGCATAAACAAGTATATACCTGCAGCAATGCCGATCATCATGCCTAGGCGAGAAGTCCATCCAAACAGAACATTGCTCACACTGCGACGGTTAGGGGTAGTTAAATCAATGGCCAATGTAATGTTTGAAGTAGTAGCCAATCCAAAAGCCATGCCATGCACAACGCACAAAAGCAATAATTCCGTAGTCGTAGTAGCTAGTGTGCACCCTACAGTAGCCAATAGCATCAAAGCAAAAGAAAGCACACATATATATTTCCGCTTGTAAGCATCTAGTAGATAGCTATAAAAAGGACCTACAACAAACATACCTACCGTAAGAAAAATAAATAGAGTGCCTGTAAGAGCCAACGATGTCCCTAACTTGTTGGCCATCACACTAGGAAGTACAGGGAGTAACATATATCGAGCTACGAACAATAAAAAATTGCCTAAACAAATCTGCAAATAACTCGAAGAAAGTAGTCCTTTAGTATTGCTCTTTCTCATTTGGGAAATCAGAGCTTTTTACGTCTGTTACATATTGTTGAATAGCATTTGTCATAATCGTATGCAAGTCGGCATATCGACGTAAGAAACGAGGACTAAATCCTTGGCTCATACCCAGCATATCCTGAATGACCAATACCTGTCCGTCTACTTTTCCTCCGGCACCGATACCAATCACAGGAATACTCAGCTCGTTGGCTACACGCTCTGCCAAGTTAGCCGGAATTTTCTCCAAAACTAGCCCGAAGCATCCTGCTTCTTCCAGAAGATGCGCGTCACGTATTAACTTTTCAGCTTCAACTTCATCTTTAGCCCGCACAGTATAAGTACCATATTTATTGATTGATTGTGGCATCAAGCCCAAATGTCCCATAATAGGAATGCCTGCACAAAGAATGCGATTAACCGTTTCTAGAATCTCTTCGCCACCTTCCAGTTTTAAAGCATCGGCATGACTTTCCTTCATAATACGGATAGCAGAAGCCAATCCCTCTTTTGAGTTTCCTTGATAAGAACCGAAAGGCATATCTACCACTACCATTGCACGATTCACCGCACGAACCACCGACTTACCATGATAAATCATTTGATCAAGAGTGATGGGGAGAGTCGTTACGTTGCCTGCCATCACGTTGGATGCAGAGTCGCCTACCAAAATAACATCAATGCCTGCACCATCGACAATCTTTGCAGTAGTAAAGTCATAAGAAGTAAGCATTGATATCTTCTCACCTCTTTCTTTCATTTCGATAAGGCGATGAGTTGTCACCTTCCTTGTATCATCTGATATATAACCAGCCATAATTTTAAACTATTAAATTTTCTAAATATTGGGCAAAGTTATAGCATTCATACGGGATTAGAAAATATTTCCCTGTATTTTGGTCTCTTAACTACCGAGAATTATAGTGGTGCCCTTTGGGGCTAGATTTGAAAATAAACCGAACGGATTGATCATAGGTGATATAATTCCAAACCCAATTAATCAATACTATCAATTTATTCTTAACTCCCAAAATGGAACGTAGATGGACAATCATCCATACTATCCAAGCCATAAAACCATGAAGTTTCAGTTTCTTTAGGTCAGCCACAGCCTTGTTACGCCCTACTGTAGCCAGTGCTCCCCTATCTTTATAAGTAAAAGGCATTAAAGGTAGTCCCTTTAGCATTCGTTCTAGATTGTCAGCCAATAATTCTCCTTGCTGAATGGCTACCGGAGCTACTTGCGGGTGTCCATTGGGATATGCATCTTCGTTCTGTAAGCAGATATCACCAATTACAAATATATCTTGGTACCCTTTCAGTTGATTAAATTCATTAACCAACAAACGACCTCCATGCCCTATCAATTCAGGCGAGATCTTATTAAAATGTTCTGCTATTACTCCACTTACCCAAATAAGCGTATTGGTAGGCAATGATTGTCCATCATTCAATAGCACACATCCAGATTCATAATTGACAACCCGTTTATTAAGCAAGATTACCACCCCCATATCAGTAAGGTATCTCAAAACATTAACTGATGCTTCTTCAGACATACTATGCAATAATCTATCAGAACCTTCGACAAGGTAAATAGTCAGTTCATCCTTTTTTAAATCAGGATAATCTTTCGGAATAATATATTTCTTCATCTCAGAGATTGCACCGGCTATTTCAACTCCTGTTGCTCCACCACCTACAATAACCACATTGAGCAATGAGCGCTTCGTTTCCGGATTCGAACAATCGAGTGCCCTTTCAAAACGTAACAACAAAGTATTTCGCAAGGTTAAGGCCTCTTCTACACTCTTCATTGGCAAAGCAACCTTTCGAATCGTTTCATTTCCAAAGAAATTGGTAGTAGTACCGGCAGCAATCACCAAATAATCATAAGATAGATTACCGATGCTCGTTACTACGGTATGTTCTTCGATTAAAAGATCTTTTACCTCCGCCAAACGAAAATAAAAGTTCATTTTCTTTCTGAAATTCTTCCTGAAAGGAAATGAAATGGAACTAGGTTCCAATCCAGCTGAAGCGACTTGATATAAAAGTGGTTGAAATTGGTGATAGTTATGCCTATCTATTAGCACAACCTGAAATTCTTCACTACACATTTTGTCGGCCAATGCTAATCCTCCGAAACCACCTCCGATAATGACGATTCGTTTCTTCTTTGTAACAGGTATTTGAATATTCATCATATCTTAATTTTTAACTTAATGATATAGAAGAACACCCATTAAAAGCTGTTGTTCATTGAATTAACACTTATAGCACAAAAAAACCAACCAATGTAACAAGAAATATATTCTACTTTTTTCTTAAGTGAATCAGTTCATCAAAGCTCATTTCTAGAAAATTGTCAATAACAAGATGCGCTTTATCCGCTATCGATTGACGCGAGTTAGTAGTAGCTAAGCCTATGACTGTAGCTCCGGAAGAGATTCCTGCTTGCAAACCATGAAAAGAGTCTTCAAAAACGAACGTGTTTTCAGCCGTTGCGCCCAACAGTTGCATGCCCAAAAGGAAACACTCCGGATGAGGTTTGGAATGAGTGAAAAGATTTGCGGTAATAATACGATCAAACTTATCGCACAAAGTGGGATGCGCACGGTATACATTAGCCATTTTTTTTTCGTCAGAGCTTGTCACCACAGCAATTCTTACTTCATTACGTCGTAAGTCTGCCAAAAAATGTTCAACTCCCGGTATGTATTCATAAACCATATTCTCTTCGAATAAAGTCAGGTCTTTACGTATTTGTAGTTGTATATCATTCAAACCGCTAAAGTGTTTATCATATATCTGAGTTAAAGTTTGCCCTTTGATCAACCGACCAAAATCAACAATACCAAGATATTTTTTACCTTGTTCATTCCAAAAGATCGTATATTGTCCCTCAGTGTCCATCACAACTCCATCAAAATCAAACAACGCAGCAATCGTATTCATCTTATCCATATCAATTATCTTCTGGAATTAAAATTCATTAAACATATTCATTAAACGAAATGCAAAGTTCTAAATAATCGTTGGAAGAGACAAATATTTAGTACCTTTGTTGTCTTTAAAAAAAAGTAAAGGAAAACGCATGTCACAACAAAACAATCCGCATACACTTGGGACTAAAAGCATCGGAAAGCTACTGTTACAATATTCCATACCAGCTATTATCGGTATGACGCTTACTTCACTCTATAACATCATTGATAGCATTTTCATTGGACATGGCGTTGGACCGATGGCTATTTCCGGTCTTGCAATTACTTTTCCTTTTATGAATTTGGTGATGGCGTTTTGCACCCTTGTGGCAGGTGGAGGAGCTACTATTTCATCCATACGCTTAGGAGAAAGAGACCTTGACGGAGCTACATCCGTATTAGGAAACACGTTGATGCTCTGCATCATAAATGCTCTTTTTTTCGGTACGATTTCTTTTATCTTTCTAGATGACATACTACTCTTTTTCGGTGCTAGCAAAGTAACATTACCTTATGCACGAGATTTTATGCAGGTAATTCTCATTGGAACACCGATCTCCTACCTCATGATCGGACTCAATAACGTGATGCGTGCTACAGGATATCCTAAGAAAGCAATGATGACATCAATGGTGACCGTGATAGCAAACGTAATTCTTGCTCCGATTTTCATTTTTCATTTCCATTGGGGAATACGTGGAGCAGCCATGGCTACTGTCTTATCCCAATTTATCGGTATGGTATGGGTATTAAGTCATTTCATCAATCAAAAAAGCTATGTGCATTTGAGACATGATTTCTGGAAAATGAATATTCGCATAGTGGGTCATATATTCTCTATTGGCATGGCACCTTTTCTCATGAATTTATGTACGTGTACCATAGTAATCGTTATCAATGTTAGCCTACAAAAGTATGGAGGAGACATGGCGATTGGTGCTTATGGAATTATTAATCGTTTAATGACACTCTTTGTCATGACTGTCATGGGTTTAACTATGGGATTACAGCCTATTATAGGATATAACTATGGTGCTAAAAAGATGAAACGTGTCAAACAGGCTTTACGTTTAGGCATTATTAGTGGAATAAGCATTACCAGTACAGGTTTTCTTATCTGCGAGCTATTTCCACATGCAGTTTCGGCCATGTTCACCAATAGTAATGAATTAATAAATATGGCAGCTGCAGGGCTGAGAATCACCATCATGCTGTTTCCTTTTGTTGGTTGCCAGATCGTAATATCAAATTTCTTCCAAAGCATAGGAAAAGTAAAGGTAAGTATTTTCCTTTCACTTTCCCGTCAACTCGTATATCTTCTGCCATTCTTACTAATCCTTCCGCATAAATACGGAGTTAGTGGAGTATGGATTAGCATGCCAATGTCAGATTTCTTTGCCTTCTTTACCGCTGTTGCTTGTCTGGCTATCTATCTACGCCGTAATGCTAGCTACTACGCTACCATCGAATAAATAAACGGTTCGATGTGCAAAAGCGGCATCATGCTGAGAGTGCGTTACCATTACAATCGTTGTGCCTTCTTGGTTCAGTTCGGTTAATAACCTCATTACTTCGGCACCATTCTTTGAATCCAAATTTCCTGTGGGCTCATCAGCTAAAATTAGTTTTGGATTGGTAATAACAGCACGAGCTATAGCCACACGCTGTTGTTGTCCTCCTGAAAGTTGCTGGGGAAAATGTTTTGCCCTGTGACTGAGATTCATCCGTCGGAGCATATCTTCCACCTTTTGTTTACGTTCTGAAGTTTTCATACCAAGATACGTCAAGGGTAATTCCACATTTTCATATACACTTAGTTCATCTATTAAATTAAAGCTCTGAAAGACAAAACCTAGCTTGCCTTTTCTCACTTGAGTACGTTGCCTTTCCTTCAATAGAGCTACTTCTTCTCCCATCAGCCTATATGAACCTTCAGTTGGATTATCAAGCAGGCCTAATATATTAAGTAATGTAGACTTGCCACAACCGGAAGGACCCATAATTGCTATAAACTCACCTTGTTTTACCTCCAGATTTACATGGTTCAATGCTACGGTTTCTATTTCTGAAGTACGAAATATTTTACTAATATCATCTAGTTGTATCATCATCTTTTTTTATAAAATTACTGTTTATTACACTTTTTCATTCTGCTTTTATACTCTTTACCGGATTTGCATTGGCTATACGCCAAGATTTTATGATTACGCATATAAATATCAACAGCAGAATGAATAGAGATATCGCAATAAATAAAAGTACACTAAGTTCTATTTTTTCACTAAACTGTTCTAGCCACTTAACACCTATAACATAAGAACATATAGTACCCAAAACAACAGCAGATATTGCTGTCCACACAATGTCTTTAGAAATAAGAGTAAGAACATCTTCAACTTTTGCTCCATTCACCTTACGAATTGCAATCTCTTTACTACGACGACGGATTTCATCATTTACATAACCAAAAAGTCCCATCAATGTAATCAGTAAGATAGAAATAGAGGCCAATACCACCGCATCCCGGAAACGACGAACATCCAGATATTGATCTTCGACTGCTTTAGACAGCGATTTAAATAGAATATCTTCCGTAGGATACATTTCCAACATGGCCTGATTAATAGCCTTGAGATTGCTATCAAATGGCTCTTTCAACTTGACATGCCAGCAATTCTGCACTCTTTGCTGTCCAATAAGCATTACAGGAGGGATAGAACCATATCTATTAACAGGAAAATCTTTCATTACTCCTACTATGGTGCCATAAGCCTCATCACGTTTTTTAGGTTTTTTTCCAATGGGGCTATCTTTCCAATGCATACATCGCACAAATTCTTCATTTACTAATAATTGATTGGGGCCATTAATGTTTTGTCCTTCTGTCAATTGTATGCCTAATAAAGGCAAATAATCATAATCGCAATAACAGTATCTTACAGTGAAAATATTTTTTCCACTTTCATTCGTTATCCCATCACCCCAAAAGCCACTTAATAGATCCGAAATTGCTCCCGACACGCTCTCTACCATAGGTAACCTCTGAAGATTATCCTTCCCATCTTCTGCACTCTCAAAGGAATGATATACATACGCTACCCTCTGCGGATCATAACCCAAATCTTTGTTCATCACATAGTGATATTGAATTAAAACCACACACATTAATCCCAAAATGAATGCAACCCCTGAGAATTGGACAAAAAGTAGTGGACGTTTCCAATTTCGCTTCCCTTCCGTATAGCGACGAAACACCTGCGTGACAGGAATAGAAGAAAACAATCTTGCAGGTAATAAACCTGCCACAATAAAAAGAAACACAACAACCAATGCCGGAACCCACAGGCTTTGCCAAGTAAATAAAGCTCCTAATGTGGCAGAAGCCACATCTTCTATCTTATCTTTGAAGTTAATCAGAATAAAAGCTACGCCCATCAAAGACAGAACAATAATCATAACTGTTTCCCACAGAAACATGGAAGATATGTTAGCGTTAGTAGCACCGTTACATTTGTGTACCCCAATAGCTTTGGCTCTGTATGAGAGTGAAGATACCGAAATTAACACATAATTCATCGCTGCAATGAACAGGATAGAAAAGCCCAACAAAGAAATTATTAAAACCATCTGTTGCACGTTCTTACTACCAATATACATTTCACGCAGTGGCTGTAATGAATATGTTACATCAAATCCTGAATCCGGTTTGTAAGGCATGTATTGTTCTATCACCTGTCTGATACGTGGATTAATCTTACTGATATCTGAAGTGTTATGTAAACGAACATAACCCAGAAAGCTATCCTCTCCATTCCAGATGCTGCGCTGCCAATGATGATTCAGTAATGTTACAAAAGAAATGACCACATCATGGCGCAACGTACTATTCTCAGGTATATCAGCATATACACCTTTTACAATCATAGTAACGGTCTTATTATACATCAGTGTTTTGCCTATTGGATCTTCATCTCCAAAGACCTTATGTGCAAACGAAGCGGAGAGAAATAATACATCCGGATTTCTCATTTCTTTCACATCACCACGAAGTACTTTGATGCCCATCGTTTGAAAGAAGAGAGAATCAGCCGAAATCACTTTAGGTTGAAAACGAACACTACCGTTGAAAAGTGCATTTGAACCATACCAATCATATACGAGCGTTGCCGATTCAATCTCTTGTGGAAAAGCTTCAGCTATTGCTGCAGGAACCGGTCCCATAACTACAGGTAAAGGGCCTTTTTTCTTTCCATCAATGTTATAAATGGCATTGATAATACACAGTTTATCTGATTCATGATAAAAATTATCATAACTCATCTCAAATGCCATACGAGCGAAAAGCAAGATACCAATGAGTAATCCCAATGTCAGTGAGATTACTTTGATGACATTTGCTCCTTTACCGCGAATGAGCGTACGGAATGCATAGTAAAGCTCTTTCATATATTTACAAAATTAAGCGTTTATTTCTAAACATTAGACTAAAAAACACAAAGTGTGCCATAAACATAAAAATCTTATGATCAATAGATTAGCCACCTTTTTAAGAAGTATATTATCTAAATATTAGACGATAGTGTCTAATATTTAGACGATCGTTAGGAGTTGAAAAATAGAACTTTTATCTTTGAAGCACAAATGAATGGATAAAAGATGGATAAACAGCTGACTATCATCATTGTTGACGATAATAAAGGAGTGCTTATAGCTTTGAAAATGTTATTAAAAAACCATTTTAGTAACATTGTTGCACTTTCTTCACCTATTACTCTGCCCACGGTAATGAGAAAGACAAAAGCAGATATAGTACTGCTCGACATGAACTTTTCAGCAGGTATTAACAATGGAAACGAAGGATTTTTTTGGCTGCGTGAAATAAAAAAAATATCTCCTGCACTACCGATAGTTCTTTTTACAGCCTATGCCGACATCGAACTGGCTGTAAGAGGTATAAAAGAGGGAGCTACAGATTTTATAGTAAAGCCATGGAATAATCAAAAAATAATAGAGACGCTACTGACTGCCGTCTCGTCCGACAAGAAGAACAAAAAAAAGCAGAGAAAGAACGCCCTTCCACCAATACAATGTATTGGGGCGAAAGCAATGCCATGTTGCAGCTTCATCAATTGATAGAAAAGGTTGCCATTACAGATGCTAATATTCTCATTACCGGAGAAAATGGAACAGGAAAGGAAATGTTAGCACGAGAGATTCATGCACTTTCAACAAGACACAACACAGATATCGTGGTAGTAGATATGAGAGCGATTAGTGAATCTTTGTTCGAAAGTGAACTGTTCGGGCATCTAAAAGGTTCTTTCACTGACGCCCATACTGATCGTTTAGGCAAATTTGAAGCAGCCAATCAAGGTACACTTTTTTTTGATGAAATAGGCAACTTACCATACCATCAGCAAGCCAAACTACTAACCACCATTCAAAACCGAAGTGTTGTGCGAGTTGGTAGCAACGAAGCTGTTCCTATCGACATACGCCTTATCTGCGCCACTAACCGTAACTTGCCAGAGATGGTAAACAGAGGAGAGTTTCGCGAAGATTTGCTTTATCGCATCAACACCATTCATGTAGAAATTCCTCCTCTCAGAGAAAGAAAAGAGGATATTCTTCCACTAGCTAACCTATTTATAGAGCACTTTAGCAAACAATATGATAAGGGGACGCTCGTCCTGAATAAGGCTGCGCAAGAAAAGCTTATTACACATTCTTGGTATGGTAATATCCGTGAATTGGAACATGCCATAGAAAAAGCTGTTATCATTAGTGACGGAAACATCTTGCCATCAGAATATTTTCAACTACCTCGTAAAACGGAAATGCCCGAAACGACTGTGTCCACTCTTGAAGAAATGGAACTGAAAATGATTCAGAAAACACTCACTAAATGCAATGGAAATCTAACGGCCGTTGCAGCTCAGTTAGGTATTAGCCGGCAAACACTCTATAATAAAATGAAGAAATTTGGCTTATGAGTACTTTACTGAAACGACTGTCAGGAAAGCTATTTATCCTGCTTCCAATGACGGTTGCATTTGCCGTAAGTGCAACCGTCTCTTTGATGGAGAGAAACCGGCTCTTTGCCGTAGTGACGGTTGCACTATTTTTGTTAAGTGCTTATCGGTTGATATCGCTCTATCGGGTGCATGACAAAAAGATTCTTTTTATGCTCGATGCACTAGAAAATAATGATAATGCCTTTCACTTTCCGGAAAACGAAGGAACAGTCCAAAACCGCACAATAAACAATGCACTAAACCGAGTGACACGCATATTGCGCAATGTAAAGGCAGAAACAGCACAACAGGAAAAGTATTATGAATTGATACTAAACTGCGTTACTACCGGAATAGTAGTATTGAATAACAAAGGAGATATTTATCAAAAAAACGAGGAAGCTCTTCGCCTTCTGGGATTTAATATTTTCACCCATGTACGGCAACTGAGCAAAATAGATGATGAACTAATGGAAAAAGTCACTGCATGCACAGCCGGTGATAAATGGCAAACATCCTTTAATAATGAACGAGGTACTGTAAATATCTCTTTTCGTGTATCAGAAATAACCATACGTAACGAGCATTTTCGTGTACTGGCATTGAACGATATCAATAGCGAACTGGATGAAAGAGAAATTGACTCGTGGATACGATTGATACGTATATTGACTCATGAGATAATGAATGCCGTCACCCCTATCTCTTCCATCAGCGAAACATTGCAATTATTATCTATCGCCAAAGATGAGGAACTTCAACGCGGTTTACAAACCATCAATGCTACCGGCAAAGGATTGCTCTCCTTCGTGGAATCTTATCGAAAATTCACACGTATTCCTACTCCTGAGCCATCTCTGTTTTATGTAAAAGAGTTTATTGATCGGATGATAGAGTTGACACGACATCAACAAAACTGCAAAAACATTTATTTTAGTAGTGATGTACATCCATCGGATCTTATTCTGTATGCTGACGAAAATCTGATATCGCAAGTAGTCATCAATTTAATGAAAAATGCCATAGAAGCTATTGGCTCACAAGAAAATGGTAAAATCACCATTCGTTCTTGGTGTAACAAAGCCGAAGAGGTACACATTGAGATACGAAACAATGGCATTCCCATTTTACCTGAAGTAGCAGAACATATTTTTATTCCTTTCTTCACTACAAAACAAAATGGGAATGGAATCGGTTTAAGTCTTTCCAAGCAAATTATGCGACTATCTGGTGGAAGCATTACCCTACTCCCTGCACAAAAGACATTATTGACTATTGACGAACAGCTTTCTGAGCCCAGCACTTCAGCTCAATCAATATCAAGTCAAACAAATGAGACGGTTTTCTTGTTAAAGTTTAAATGAAACGATAATTTATGCTAGAAGAATTACTTTCGAATCCGCTTTTTCATAATATCAATGCTGCAGAACTTCACAAAAACTTTGACGGAATGATGTATCGTCAAAAAATATTTAATAAAGGGGAAATACTTGCTCACCAAGGTGATGTATGCAATCGACTCATTATTCTTACAAAAGGCAGTGTGCGGGGAGAAATGATTGATTATTCCGGTCGTTTAATAAAAATAGAAGATATTGCTGCACCTCGTGCTATAGCACCACTTTTTCTTTTTGGCACTGCTAATCGTTACCCGGTGGAAGTAACGGCTAACGAAGTTACAGAAACAATTATCATTCCTCGAGAGAGCATCTTAAAACTATTTCGCCGAAACGAAACTTTTTTGGAAAACTATATGAATATCTCGGCTAATTATGCTCATACATTGTCGGATAAACTATTCTTCCTATCTTTTAAAACCATCCGACAAAAGTTAGCTTCGTATTTACTGCGCCTCTCAGGACAAAGCAGCAGTTTTTTGATGGATCGTTCACAACAGGAACTGGCCGATTATTTCGGTATATCTCGTCCTTCATTGGCCAGAGAGTTGGGGCATATGCAAAATGATGGTCTCATACTTGCAGACAGAAAACAAATTACGATTCTAAATAAGGAAGTTTTGAAGCAACTCATAAAGTAAGCTGTTTGTGAAATGTATAGTGGTTAAATTCTCTGCGATAACCTTTGGCTTCCCATTATTGTCAAGACAAGAAAGGCTGAACTTGCAGAAGTTCAGCCTTTCTTGATAAATCATCTCAGATGATTATTTATATTCTTCCCAGCTCTTTATTGCAATATCATCAATGCTCATCGTGCAAAACGCAAAGATGAAAGCACTTGCTAAACGGGCATTGGTGATAAGCGGAATATTCAAGTCAATAGCAGCACGACGAATCTTGTATCCGTTGTCCAATTCTCCTGCAGTAAGGTTCTTTGGAACATTAACCACCATGTCTATCTCCTTCTTATGAAGCATGTCCAACGCTTGCGGATGCCCACTTTCACTTGGCCAATAGACAAGCGTACTTTCAATATTGTTCTCAAGAAGTGCATTGTGTGTCCCCTTGGTAGCAAATAATTTATACCCTTTCTCAGACAATAAGCGAGCAGCATCTATCATATCTGCTTTCTGCTTAGGCGTACCGGTAGAAAGTAATATATTTTTCTTTGGTATGCGATGCCCTACAGACAACATAGATTGTAACACCGCACTCGAAGTATCGGAACCGATGCAGCCAACCTCTCCTGTCGAAGCCATATCAACACCCAATACAGGGTCGGCCTTTTGCAAGCGGTTGAATGAGAACTGTGAGGCTTTGATACCCACATAGTCGAGTTCGAAAAGATTCTTCGACGGTTTCTCAACCGGCAAGCCAAGCATTACCTTAGTAGCTAGTTCGATGAAATTAATCTTCAGCACTTTACTTACGAAAGGAAAGCTACGCGATGCACGCAAATTACACTCTATTACTTTGATGTCATTCTCTCGTGCAAGAAACTGGATATTGAAAGGTCCGGAAATATGAAGTTCTTTAGCGATCTCACGGCTGATACGCTTGATGCGGCGTACTGTTTCAACATAAAGTTTTTGCGGCGGAAATTGTATCGTAGCATCTCCACTATGTACACCGGCAAACTCAATATGTTCACTAATAGCATAAGCTACAATTTCTCCCTCTCTGGCTACAGCATCCATTTCAACCTCTTTGGCATGCTCGATGAATTGGCTCACGACTACCGGATGCTTCTTGCTTACGTTAGCAGCCAACTTTAGGAAGCGCTCCAACTCTTCGTCATTAGAGCACACATTCATAGCTGCACCAGAAAGCACGTATGACGGACGCACCAACACGGGGAATCCAACTTCTTCAACGAATACATTGATATCCTCAAGTGAAGTTAACTCTCTCCAACGTGGCTGGTCCACACCAATACGATCTAGCATAGCAGAGAATTTTTCACGATCTTCGGCATTATCAATGCTCTTGGCTGTCGTACCCAAAATATGTACTTTTTGCTCATCCAATCGCATAGCAAGGTTATTCGGTATCTGCCCTCCGGTAGACACGATAACTCCATGAGGATTCTCTAGTTCGAGGATATCCATCACACGTTCAAAGGTAAGTTCGTCAAAGTAAAGACGATCGCACATATCATAATCAGTAGAAACCGTTTCCGGATTATAATTAATCATCACACTGCGAAAACCCTCTTTGCGGATGGTATTCAGTGCTTGCACTCCACACCAGTCAAATTCTACAGATGAACCAATTCGGTAAGCACCCGAACCCAATACAACGATAGATTTATGGTCACCCAGATAATTCACATCATTAGTTGTGCCACAATAGGTCAGATATAAATAATTAGTCTGCGCAGGATATTCAGCTGCAAGCGTATCAATTTGTTTCACAACCGGCACAATGCCAATGCTCTTGCGGTAGTTACGTACAAGTAGTATGCCCTTTTCCATATCTTCACCAAAGCCGGTAGCTCGAGCAATCTGGAAGTCTGAAAACCCTTGTTGCTTAGCTTTGAGCAACAACTCTGCCGAAAGCATAGATAGCTGCTTATTATTGTTTCCCCACTGGTGCAACTCACCCGATGTTACGATGATATTCATCAGTTTTTGCAGGAACCACTTGTCTATTTTAGTGAGCTCATGAACCTGATCAACGGTATATCCGGCACGAAATGCCTTAGAAATAACAAAAATACGTTTATCAGTCGGCTCGCGCAAGGCCTTATCTACATCTGAAATAACCAATTCCTTATTGCCCACAAAGCCATGCATACCTTGACCGATCATGCGAAGTCCTTTCTGTATAGCTTCTTCAAAAGTACGGCCGATAGCCATTACTTCTCCAACTGATTTCATCGAAGAACCTAGTTCGCGGTCCACTCCGTGAAACTTACCTAAGTCCCAACGAGGTATCTTACAAACTACATAATCCAAAGCCGGTTCAAAGAAAGCTGAGGTTGTTTTAGTAACGGAATTCTTCAACTCAAAAAGTCCATATCCTAATCCTAACTTGGCAGCAACAAAAGCAAGCGGATAACCTGTTGCTTTAGAAGCCAAAGCAGAAGAGCGACTCAAACGAGCATTCACCTCGATAACACGATAATCTTCCGATTCAGGGTCGAATGCATATTGCACATTACACTCTCCTACAATGCCAATGTGACGAATGATACGAATAGCCAATTCACGAAGTTTGTGATATTCAGCATTAGTAAGTGTTTGCGAAGGAGCTATAACAATAGACTCGCCGGTATGAATGCCCAGCGGGTCGAAGTTTTCCATGTTACAAACCGTGATGCAGTTGTCAAAACGGTCACGCACAACCTCGTACTCCACTTCTTTCCAACCCTTCAAACTTTTTTCCACCAAGATCTGTGGCGAAAAGGAGAATGCTTTCTCAGCAATATGATCAAGTTCATCTTCATTGTCACAAAAGCCTGAGCCTAAACCTCCGAGTGCGTATGCAGCACGAATAATAACCGGATAACCCAGTTCTTTAGCAGCACGACGTGCATCGATCACATTATTTACAGCTTCACTCTTGATCGTTTTTACATCAATCTCATTCAATTTATTGATGAACAATTCACGATCTTCAGTATCAATAATGGCTTGTACGGGAGTACCAAGCACTTCAAGGTTATACTTTTCAAGAATACCCGTTCTATATAGCTCCACACCACAATTGAGAGCTGTTTGACCTCCAAAAGCGAGCAGAATGCCTTGAGGTTTCTCTTTCTGAATGACTTTCTCCACAAAATAAGGAGTGACAGGCAAGAAATAAATCTGATCGGCCACTCCCTCGCTCGTTTGCACGGTAGCAATATTAGGATTGATAAGGATTGTCTCTATTCCTTCTTCTTTCAAAGCTTTGAGCGCTTGGGAACCGGAATAATCAAATTCACCGGCTTCACCAATTTTTAAAGCACCGGAACCTAACAGCAGTACTTTCTTTATATCTTCTTTCATCATCATTATCGGTTATTTTAGCAGATTAACAAACTCGTCGAACAAGAACTCTGTATCTTTCGGCCCACTTGCAGCTTCGGGGTGAAACTGAGCCGAAAACCATGGATTGGTTTTATGCTTAATACCTTCGTTCGATCCATCGTTCATATTAATAAACAGTGGTTCCCAGTCATCAGTCAACGTATTATTATCAACAGCATAGCCATGGTTCTGACTAGTTATGAAGCAACGGTTTGTTCCGACCATACGCACTGGTTGATTGTGACTACGATGACCATACTTCAGTTTATAAACAGATGCTCCACCAGCTTTAGAGAGTAGTTGATTGCCCATGCAAATACCAAAAATAGGTAATTTAGGATTTTGCATTGCTTTACGGATGTTTTGCACAGCTGCATCACATGTATCAGGATCACCCGGACCATTGCTAATAAACAAACCATCGTATTGAAGATTAGAAAAGTCATAATCCCATGGTACACGGATGACCTCCACATTGCGTTTAAGAAAGCAACGAATAATATTCGTTTTTACGCCACAATCTACAAGTACTACTTTTTTGTTAGCCTTACCCGCATTATAACGAATCACTTCTTTACAGGAAACCTTATCTACATAATTAATTCCACTATAAGTAGCTTCCGGTATGTTGTCAGCATCATCGTCAAAAATAATCTTGCCCATCATTACCCCATGTTCTCGAAGTACTTTGGTAAGCTCTCGCGTATCAATTCCCGTAATTCCGGGAATTTGTTCTCGCTTCAACCACTCAGCAAGGCTTTCTTTGGCATTCCAATGACTGTATTCGTAAGAATAATCACTTACTATAATAGCTTCAGCATGAATTTTCTCACTTTCCATGAAAGTTGATAAACCATTGGATTCCTGTGTTAAGGGTGGAACTCCATAGTTACCTACTAACGGATAAGTAAGCGTCATTAACTGTCCGGCATAAGAGGGATCAGTTAAACTCTCCGGATAACCGGTCATAGCGGTATTGAAAACCACTTCACCTGCCACCGGCTTTTCATAGCCAAACGACTTTCCGTGGAAACGGCTCCCGTCGTCAAGGATTAAAGTTACATTTCTTTGTTGCATTGCAGTCTATCTATATACTAAGTAGCTAAAAATATTAAAATTGATATACTTGTTCTATGTAATTAATGAAGGCTTGATTCACTAATTTTACACCTCCGGGTGTGGGATAATCTCCGCTAAAGTACCAATCTCCTTTATTCTTTGGACATGCCTCATGCAGCCCTTCCAAATGCTGATAAACAATTTCCACTTTTGCTTTGGTGCCTTTAGGAGTAAGTAGCTCCACCATCTTGGCCGATATCTCTTCGTCTGTGAAAGGTGCATATATTTCCTTTACATGGTTCAACATCTGATCTTTAGGAAAATCAACTTGTTCTTTAGCCTTGTTATATGCACGTTCAATGACATCTTTCATATCTCTTTCCTTTAATAATTCGATGGCAGCTTTAAAGGCTATGAACTCATTCATACGAGCCATGTCAATCCCGTAATAATCAGGATAACGCACTTGCGGAGAAGAAGACACAATTACTATTTTTTTCGGATTCAAACGATCCAGAATTCCTATGATGCTTTGTTTCAAAGTCGTTCCTCGAACAATACTATCATCGATTATCACTAAGTTATCTTCATAAGGTTTCAAACTTCCATATGTGATATCATAAACGTGTGCAGCCAAATCATTGCGACTGTTGCCCTCGGCTATGAATGTGCGAAGCTTTATATCTTTGATTGCCACTTTTTCACTACGTATACGCATCGAAAGAATATTTTCCAACTCATCATGCGTAGGATTATGCCCCAAGGCTTCAATGCGTTTCACTTTTAGCTCATTCAGGTAGTTGTCAAAACCCTCGAGCATACCGTAAAATGCAACTTCAGCAGTATTAGGAATAAAAGAAAAGACCGTATGTTCGACATCGTTATTGATTGCTTTTAGAATAGGTTCAACCAACTTTTCCCCTAACATTTTCCTCTCCTTATATATTTCTACATCGCTTCCACGAGAGAAATAAATACGTTCAAAAGAGCAAGCTTTTATCTCTCTGGCTTTATTAATCTGAGAAAGATGCATCTTCCCTGCTTTATTTAAGAAGATGGCTTCGCCGGGTTGTAGCTCTCTTATTGACTCTGCTGATACATTGAAAGCAGTCTGAATAACCGGACGTTCAGAAGCTAAAACAGCAACCTCGTCATCTATATACCAATAAGCCGGGCGAATGCCCCAAGGATCTCGCACAGCGAAAGATTCACCACTACCCGTGACACCACAAACAACATATCCTCCATCCCATTCTTTTGTAGTAGTCTTGAGAACGTTTGAAAGGTCAATGCGTTCCTCTATTTCATGAGTTATATCCATTCCCGCCAGACCTTCATCTTCACATTCACGATACAAACGCTCAACTTCTCTATCCAAACGGTGTCCCATTTGTTCGAGCATAATATATGTATCCGCATATTTACGAGGGTGCTGGCCAATTGCAGTGATTTTCGAAAATATCTCATCCACATTGGTCATATTGAAGTTGCCACACAAAGCTAAATTTTTTGCTCTCCAATTGTTGCGACGAAGGAAAGGGTGTACGTATGTAATACCTGACTTACCAGTAGTACTGTATCTTAAATGCCCCATATAAACCTCTCCTGCAAAAGGAAGACAACGTTTGGCATAATCAGCATCTGATAGTTTATCAGATGCAACATCTTTAAAGTGACTCTGTACATTCCCGAAGATCTCGGTAATGGCTCCCGAACCTAAAGCTCGTTCACGAAACATATATTCCTCTCCCGGATTAGCTTCTAATTTAACACATGCCAAGCCAGCTCCTTCTTGCCCACGATTATGCTGTTTCTCCATCAATAGATAGAGTTTGTTCAAACCATACATCCAAGTTCCGTACTTTTTCTGATAGTATTCCAGTGGTTTAAGTAAACGAATCATGGCAACACCACATTCATGTTTCAATTGTTCCATCTCTTATGTTTGCTATTAGATGATTTATTCTACCGTTACAGATTTAGCTAAATTTCTGGGCTGATCAACATCCATGCCCTTACACACAGCAATATGATAAGCAAATAGCTGAAGTGGTACAGTAGCGATCAACGGATCAAGACATTCTATCGTTTCCGGCAACTCGATACAATAATCAGCTATCTTACTGATAAATGTATCTCCTTGCGTAACTAAAGCAATAACCTTTCCTTTACGGGCCTTGATCTCTTGAATATTGCTAAGCACCTTTTCATATAATCCGTTTTGAGTCGCAATCACTACCACAGGCATTTCAGCATCAACCAGCGCAATTGGGCCATGTTTCATCTCTGCCGCCGGATAGCCTTCAGCATGTATGTAAGATATTTCCTTCAATTTTAAGGCTCCTTCAAGTGCCACAGGGTAGCTATATCCACGGCCCAAATAGATAAAGTTATGAGCGTACGTAAATATCTTTGATAATTCAGCTATCTTATCGTTCAATTTCAGTACCTCTTTCATTTTCTCAGGTACCTTATTCAATTCTTTCACTATTCGAAGAAATTCTTCTTCACTAATGCTATGTTTTTCTCTAGCAAGTGTTAGTGCTAACATGGTAAGCACTGTTACCTGCCCTGTGAAAGCTTTTGTAGAAGCTACACCTATTTCAGGGCCAACATGTATATAGGAACCTGTATGAGTAGCACGAGGAATAGAAGAGCCAATCGCATTACATATTCCATAGATAAAAGCACCTCTACTCTTAGCTAATTCAATAGCTGCTAACGTATCAGCCGTTTCACCTGACTGGGAAATGGCAATAACAACATCACTGGAATCAATTACCGGATCACGATATCGGAATTCAGAGGCATATTCTACTTCTACAGGAATACGACAGAAGCTTTCAATAAGATGTTTACCTATCAATCCTGCATGCCATGAGGTTCCACAAGCTACTATTATAAAACGTTTCGCATTTAATAGTCTTTCTTTATGATCAATAACAGCCGAAAGCACAACATTTGATCCTTCCACATTGATGCGCCCGCGCATACAATCATGAATACAGTCGGGTTGCTCAGTGATCTCTTTCAACATAAAGTGAGGATATCCTCCCTTTTCCAATTGCCCTAAATTAAGTTTCACACTCTTAATTTCAGGAGTCATCTCTACATTATTAAGATTCACGACTTTCAAATCCATATCCCGTCGAATCAACGCTATCTCTTCATCTTCCAGATATACGACCTTATCAGTATATTCTACGATAGGAGTAGCATCGGAAGCCAAGAAGAATTCATCTTGACCAATTCCTACAACCAACGGACTGCTTTTGCGAGCCGCTATAATCTCATTCGGATGATCTTTTTCCAACACAGCAATCGCATAAGCTCCTATAACCTCACCTAATGCGAGCTGAACAGCTGTAAGCAAATCAAGATTATTAGAGATTTTTATGTATTCAATGAGCTGCACAAGTACTTCAGTGTCAGTACTACTCTTAAAGAGATAACCTTTAGATTGAAGTTTTTCTTTGAGAACTGCGTAATTTTCAATAATGCCGTTGTGAATAAGAGCTAATTTTTCTGAAGAAGAGAAATGAGGATGAGCATTTAGGGAACAAGGCTCTCCATGAGTAGCCCAACGTGTATGGGCAATGCCTATATTACCGGAAATATCTTTTTGAATAACGAAATTTTCGAGATCAGATACTCTGCCTTTCGTTTTATACACGTTTAACTCTTGGTTATTACTGATTAATGCCACCCCCGCACTGTCATACCCACGGTATTCCAATCGTTTCAACCCTTTGATGAGGATGGGATAGGCATCTCTTTTACCAATATAGCCTACTATTCCACACATATTCAATTATGTTTTTATTTCGAGTGCAAAGATACATATTATGAATTACATAAAGATTATATTGCCAATTAAAAATTTGACATAAACATGCAATAAAACGACTTTTTTGTTTAAAGACTTATTTATATACAATATCAAAATAATAACAATCAAATATTTAGATTAAAACACAAATAAAGATAATATCTTTCAATTCATTACTTTTAGTGCCTTTTTTATTATTAATTATAACTAAAATCAAAATAAAACTCAATTAATAAAACACAAAATCAAAATAAAGATAACATTATGAAATTAGATTCGTATATTTGCAGAACATTTTGATACAACAAGAGGTATTATCATACAAATAAGCTAAATGGAATGAAAGAAAAAGAACTTTTTAACAACGAAACAGAAGCAATACCTTACCAGCAACAACCTGAGCAACTAGGCTTATATGATGCTGCATACGAGCATGATGCATGTGGTGTTGGTATGTTAGTAAACATTCACGGAGGTAAATCACATGAGATCGTTGAATCAGCGCTAAAAGTGCTTGAAAACATGCGCCATAGAGGTGCTGAAGGAGCCGATAATAAAACCGGAGATGGCGCTGGTATTATGCTACAGATTCCTCACGAATTCATCTTATTACAAGGCATTCCAGTTCCTGAAAAAGGTAAATATGGGACAGGATTGTTATTTTTGCCTAAAAAGGAAAAAGATCAAGCAAACATTCTTAGCATTATTATTGAAGAAATAGAAAAAGAAGGATTGACTTTAATGCATTTAAGAAACGTGCCTACCAATCCAGAAATTCTAGGTCATGACGCTTTGGCAAGTGAACCTGATATTAAACAGATATTTATCACTGGTTTTGCCGAAACAGAAACAGCCGAATGCAAGCTCTATATCATTCGAAAAAAAATAGAAAATAGAATAAAAGACTCTTCAATTGCAACAAAAAAAGAGTTTTATATCGTTTCTCTTTCTACAAAAAGCATAATATATAAAGGAATGCTTTCCTCTTTGCAATTGAGAACTTATTTTCCTGATTTAACAAATAGCTATTTCACCAGTGGATTAGCGTTGGTGCACTCTCGTTTTAGCACGAACACATTCCCTACTTGGAGTTTAGCACAACCATTCCGTTTACTGGCTCATAACGGTGAAATTAATACGATTCGTGGTAACCGTGCTTGGATGGACGCTCGGGAAACCGTTCTATCTTCACCAAAATTGGGTGATATAAAGAATATACGCCCAATTATTCAACAGGGAATGAGTGACAGCGCATCTCTGGATAATGTCTTAGAGTTCTTAGTGATGTCGGGCATGAGCCTGCCACATGCAATGGCCATGCTCGTTCCTGAATCCTTTAACGAAAAGAATCCGATAAGCGACGATTTAAAAGCATTCTACGAATACCATTCTATCTTAATGGAACCATGGGATGGGCCTGCTGCATTATTGTTTAGCGATGGAAGATATGCAGGTGGAATGTTAGATAGAAACGGCCTACGTCCGGCTCGCTATCTGATTACACACAACGACATGATGGTTGTGGCATCTGAAGTAGGTGTTATGGATTTTGAACCGGGAGACATCAAAGAGAAAGGGCGTCTTCAACCGGGAAAGATATTGCTTATTGACACCGAAAAAGGAAAAATATACTATGATGGTGAACTTAAAGAAGGACTAGCTCAGGCAAGACCTTATCGTACATGGCTCGCTAATAACAGAATTGAGCTTGACGAATTAAAAAGCGGCCGTAAAATATCTCATAAAGTGGATAACTACGAACGCATGCTCCACGCATTTGGTTATTCAAAAGAAGATGTAGAGAAGATTATCACACCTATGAGTACTACAGGTGCAGAACCTATCAGTTCTATGGGAAATGATACACCACTAGCTATTCTTTCGGAGAAGCCGCAATTATTATATAATTATTTCCGTCAGCAATTTGCGCAAGTAACAAATCCTCCTATCGATCCAATCAGAGAAGAGTTAGTTATGTCCCTCACTGAATATATTGGCGCAGTTGGAATGAATATTCTGACACCAAATGAAAGCCATTGCAAAATGGTGCGCCTCAATCATCCTATTTTAAGCAATACGCAACTTGATATTCTTTGTAACATTCGCTATAAAGGCTTCAAAACAGTAAAGTTGCCTATGCTTTTTGAAGTATCAAAGGGGAAAACTGGTCTGCAAGAAGCTTTAGCTGAGCTCTGCAAATTAGCTGAAGATTCAGTTTCTGAAGGGGTAAATTACATCGTATTGACAGATCGTAGCATAGATGCTACACATGCCGCCATTCCATCATTATTAGCTGTAAGTGCAGTGCACCATCACCTCATTTCTGTAGGAAAACGTGTGCAAACAGCTCTGGTTGTAGAATCAGGCGAAATACGTGAAGTAATGCATGCAGCTCTTCTCTTAGGATTTGGAGCAAGTGCGCTTAACCCATACATGGCATTTGCTATCCTTGATAGACTAGTAAGCGACAAAGATATCCAATTGGACTATGCCACTGCCGAGAAAAATTATATCAAAGCAATCTGCAAAGGGTTGCTGAAGATTATTAGCAAAATGGGAATTAGCACAATAAGATCTTATCGTGGAGCCAAAATTTTTGAGGCAGTAGGGTTAAGTGAAGAATTAAGTAGCACTTATTTTGGAGGAATAGGTTCTCGCATTGGTGGCATTCGCCTAGAAGAAATTGCTAAGGATGCTATAACTTTCCATGATAACGGATTTAAATCTGAAATCATCGATGATCAACTTATTAATAAAGGTATATATGCTTATAGAAAGGATGGAGAATACCACGCATGGAATCCGGAGACTATAAGTACATTGCAACTAGCCACTCGCCTTGGAAGCTATAAGAAATTCAAAGAATACACAGCTATAGTTGATGGAAAAGAATCTTCTACCTTTTTGCGCGATTTCTTAGATTATAAACGTAAACCAATCAGCATAGATAAAGTAGAACCTGTAGAAAATATTATGAAGCGCTTCGTTACAGGAGCCATGTCATACGGTTCTATTAGTAGAGAAGCTCACGAAGCTATGGCTATTGCAATGAATAAGATACATGGCCGAAGCAATACTGGTGAAGGTGGAGAAGATGCTGCGCGCTTCATTCCACGTGAAGACGGATCAAGCCTACGAAGTGCAATCAAACAAGTCGCATCAGGGCGTTTTGGCGTTACTACGGAATACCTGGTTAACGCAGATGAAATTCAAATTAAGGTAGCACAGGGAGCAAAACCGGGAGAAGGAGGACAACTACCTGGGTACAAAGTGGATCAAGTCATTGCTAAAACAAGACATAGCATACCTGGGATCTCTTTGATTTCTCCTCCCCCACATCACGATATTTATTCGATTGAAGATTTAGCTCAACTTATTTTTGATCTTAAAAACGTTAACCCAAAAGCTGTAATAAGCGTTAAACTTGTGGCAGAAACAGGCGTAGGTACTATTGCTGCCGGAGTAGCAAAAGCAAAAGCTGACTTGATCGTTATCTCTGGCGCCGAAGGAGGAACGGGTGCATCACCAGCTTCTTCTATTCGTTATGCAGGAATTTCCCCAGAGTTAGGATTAAGTGAAACTCAACAAACTTTAGTGTTAAACGGGCTACGCGGACAGATTAAATTGCAAACAGATGGCCAGCTAAAGACAGGCCGTGACATTGTAATAATGGCTATGTTAGGAGCTGAAGAGTTTGGATTTGCAACCTCTGCACTCATTGTACTAGGTTGTGTCATGATGCGCAAATGTCACATGAATACCTGCCCTGTTGGTGTCGCTACTCAAAATGAGGAACTCAGAAAACGTTTTCGCGGACGAAGTGAATATTTGGTAAATTTCTTTAATTATTTAGCAGAAGACGTTCGTGAACATCTTGCAGAGATGGGATTTGAAAAATTGGATGATATTATCGGACGTACTGATCTGATAGAACGTAAAGCTGAAGATAATATTGAAAAACATTCCTTGCTCGATTTTTCTAAATTATTAGTACGCATAGATAATAAGGCTTCGCTTCGTCACATGACGAATCAAGATCATGCTATCTCAAAGGTAAAAGATGTAGAAATCATTCATGCTGCTAGTGCCGCTATAGAAGACGCTAAGGAAATGTCATTAGAATATACCATAGCCAATACTGATCGTGCTGTTGGAGCTATGTTGTCTGGGGCCATTGCAATCAAGCATGGAGAAAAAGGACTTCCAGAGCATACTTTAAGTGTAAAATTCAAAGGATCCGCTGGACAAAGTTTCGGAGCATTCCTTGTATCGGGAGTGAATTTTAAACTTGAAGGTGAAGCCAATGACTATTTGGGGAAAGGACTAAGTGGCGGACGCATTGCCCTCTTACCTCCAGTTAGAAGTAATTTTGAAGCTGAACACAATACAATTGCAGGCAATACCCTGCTCTATGGTGCAACTTCGGGTGAAGTATATATAAATGGACGAGTTGGTGAACGTTTTGCTGTTCGTAATTCAGGCGCAATAGCCGTCGTTGAAGGTGTTGGTGATCACTGCTGCGAATATATGACAGGAGGTCGTGTAGTAGTTCTGGGACAAACAGGAAAGAATTTTGCCGCAGGTATGAGTGGTGGTGTCGCTTATGTCTGGAATAAAGAAGGAAATTTCGATTTCTTCTGTAATATGGAAATGGTAGAGCTCTCTCTCATTGAGGAAGCTAGCTATAGAAAAGAACTGCATGAACTGATACGCCAACATTATTTATATACCGGTTCAAAACTGGCACGTACAATGCTTGATGACTGGGGACATTATGTTGATGAGTTTATTCAGATAGTGCCAATAGAATACAAAAAAGTTCTGCAAGAAGAACAAATGCGTAAATTACAGCAAAAAATAGCTGATATGCAGAGAGATTATTAAAACAAGCCACAGTACAAAAGAATTTTGAAAGGAAATATATTATGGGAGATCCTAAAGCTTTTCTAAAAATACAGAGACAAGAGGCTGGTTATCGGCCTATCCACGAAAGAATAACGGATTTTGGCGAAGTTGAACAAACTTTGAATACAAATGATCGCAGACTACAGGCTTCACGTTGCATGGACTGCGGTATACCATTCTGTCATTGGGCTTGTCCGGTTGCTAACAAGCAACCAGAATGGCAAGATGCACTATATAGAGGAAATTGGAAAGAGGCTTATGACATACTTTCTTCAACATGTGATTTCCCTGAATTTACAGGACGGATATGTCCGGCACCTTGTGAAAAAAGTTGTGTGCTCAAGTTATCTTCTGACGAACCCGTTACTATTCGCGAAAATGAAGCATCTATTGTAGAAGCTGCTTTTCGTGAAGGATATATCAAAGCCATAGTTCCCAAGAGAAACGGCAAGAAGATTGCGGTTATTGGTGCTGGCCCTGCTGGCCTGACTGCTGCAAACAGATTGAATCACAAAGGGTATCTAGTGACTTTATTCGATAAGGCAGAAGCTCCGGGAGGTTTGTTGCGCTATGGCATTCCAAACTTTAAATTGAATAAGAATATTATTGATCGCCGTATCAGAATCCTTGAGGAAGAAGGCATATTATTTGAGATGGGCATTGAAATAGACCTTCAAAAACTACCGGCAGGATTTGATGGATATTGTTTTTGCATTGGAGCAGAAACACCAAGAGACTTAACTATTCCGGGACGTGAATTAAAAGGCATTCACTTTGCTCTTGAAATATTGAGCCAGCAAAACCGCATTTTGGAAGGCGCAACTTTCCCAAAAGATAAACTAATCAATGCCAAAGGTAAAAAAGTGTTAGTGATTGGTGGTGGAGATACGGGCTCTGATTGCATTGGTACAAGCGTTCGCCAAGGAGCTGAAAGTGTCACTCAAATAGAAATCATGCCGCAGCCTCCTGTAGGACATAATGATGCTACACCTTGGCCACAATGGCCTCTAGTACTAAAGACCAGTACTAGCCATGAAGAAGGATGTACTCGTCGTTGGAGTCTCACTTCCAACCAATTCATTGGAAAAAATGGAAAAGTAACAGGTGTTGAAATAGAAGAAGTTGAATGGATACCGTCTACGAATGGAGGACGTTCTACAATGAAACCAACTGGAAAGACTGAAATTATTGAAGCTGATTTGGTATTACTAGCTATGGGATTTCTGAAACCGGAAATTCCTCAATTTCCTAAAAATGTTTTCTTAGCCGGAGATTTTGTAAGCGGACCCAGCCTCGTCGTAAGAGCTATGGCTGATGCCAAGATCATGGTTAGCAAGATTGATGCATTTTTTAATAAATGAGATTGCGCAAAAAATAAATAAATCAATAACCCCCAAATAAGAAAACTATGTGTGGAATAGCAGGAATATTTAATATAAAAGAACAGAATAAAGAGCTAAGACAGAAAGCCCTTAAAATGGCGCAAAAAATACGCCATCGTGGACCTGATTGGAGTGGAATTTACGTAGGCCCTACAGCGATACTTACTCACGAACGTTTATCAATAGTTGATCCTCAAAGTGGTGGACAACCATTATACTCTCCAGATAAAAAGCAAATTCTTGCTGTGAATGGTGAAATCTACAATCATCGTGATATTCGTGCGAAATATGCAGGAAGATATGATTTTCAAACAGGATCAGACTGCGAAGTTATATTAGCTCTATATAAAGATAAAGGGATTGATTTCCTTGAAGATTTAAGTGGCATTTTTGCTTTTGCTTTATATGATGAAGACAAAGACGCATTTCTTATTGCCCGTGATCCTATTGGAGTAATACCTTTATATATAGGTAAAGACTCAGATGGAAAAGTTTATTGCGCTAGCGAATTAAAAGCTCTTGAAGGCTTCTGCGAAGAATATGAGCCATTTTTACCGGGACATTATTATTGGAGCGAAGAAGGTGTGATGAAACCTTGGTATAAGCGAGACTGGGCAGAGTTCGATGCCGTTAAAAATAACGATGCTAAAGTTAGCGATGTTCACGATGCATTAGAAGATGCTGTTCAAAGACAGTTAATGAGTGATGTACCCTACGGAGTCTTGTTGAGCGGAGGACTTGATAGCAGTGTTATCTCTGCTATTGCAAAAAAATATGCCGCAAAACGAGTCGAAACTGACGGAGCAAGTGAAGCATGGTGGCCACAATTACACTCTTTTGCTATAGGACTGAAAGACGCTCCTGATTTATCTAAAGCTCGTGAAGTTGCCGATTACATTGGAACAGTTCATCATGAAATCAACTATACTGTCCAAGAAGGCCTTGATGCTATTCGCGATGTTATTTATTTCATAGAGACATATGATGTAACAACTGTGCGTGCATCAACGCCAATGTATCTTTTAGCTCGCGTTATTAAATCCATGGGTATTAAAATGGTACTTAGCGGAGAAGGTGCCGATGAAATATTTGGAGGATATCTGTATTTTCATAAAGCACCTGATGCAAAGTCTTTTCATGAAGAAACCGTACGTAAAATAAGTAAGTTACATCTTTACGATTGCCTCAGAGCAAACAAAAGTTTAGCCGCTTGGGGAGTAGAAGGACGTGTGCCATTTTTGGATAAAGAATTTTTGGATGTGGCTATGAGGCTTAATCCAGAAGCAAAAATGGCTCCTGGAAAAGTAATCGAAAAGAAAATTGTTCGTGAGGCATTTGCTGATGTGCTTCCGGCTAGTGTTGCATGGAGACAAAAAGAACAATTTAGTGACGGAGTAGGCTATAATTGGATTGATACTTTAAAAGAAGTTACTTCCGGTGCCGTAAGCGATGAACAAATGGATTTTGCGCATGACCGATTTCCAATCAATACTCCACGAAGTAAAGAAGAGTATTATTATAGAAGTATTTTCGAAGAACATTTCCCAAGCCAAAGTGCCGCACGCTCAGTACCAAGCGTGCCGAGTGTAGCATGTTCTACTGCTGAAGCTCTAGCATGGGATGCTTCATTCAAAGATATTAATGAACCATCTGGAAGAGCTGTCAAGGGAGTACATACTGAAGCATATTAAGAAAGGCATATTTCGTAATCCCAAATACAGGTGACACAGAAATTACAAATGAATGACAAATTTGTAGATTCTGTGTCATCTGTATTTTTTTTATCTATCTTTGTTTAATAACAATTAATGAAATTATTAACTATGAAGATTCAAAGAATTATTTTTATTGCATCGCTATTCGTTGTAACTCATCATGCAATAGCGCAGACTCAAACAATAGCCCATCGTGGATTCTGGAAAACAGATGCTTCTGCAGAAAACAGCCTTACTTCTCTTGTAAAAGCCGATTCAATAGGTTGTTATGGTAGCGAATTTGATGTATGGCTTGCAGAAGATAATGAATTAGTGGTAAATCATGACTCCTCCTATCAAGGTAAAAGCATGGAAAAGACTCCTTCTGCAGAACTTGTAACGTTAAAACTCAAAAACGGAGAAAACTTACCAACTTTAGAGCAATACCTCAAAAAAGGAAAAACGCTCAAGACTCGCCTTATTTTAGAGTTGAAAGCTCATAGCACACCAGAGCGCGAAACCGAAGCTGTAAGAAAAATCATAGCAATGGTAAAAAGTATGGAACTCACTACTAAGATAGAATATATTAGCTTTTCTCTACATGCAATAAAAGAATTTATTCGCTTAGCTCCGGCAGGTACTCCTATTTTTTATTTGGAAGGAAATCTCTCTCCTCAACAACTAAAAGAAATTGGGGCTACCGGAGCAGATTATCATTTAAATATTTTCAGGAAAAACCCTAATTGGATAGCAGAATGTCATGAATTAGGGCTAAAAGTAAACGTTTGGACAGTAAACAAGAGCGAAGACTTTGAATGGCTTATAAGCAATAAAGCCGATTACATCACAACAAATGAGCCTGTATTATTGCAAAAAACCATAAAAAGCAAATAAATAAGTTTTCTTATATCTACTTAAAAAGCTGTTTTTTTATTTATATTAAAAGAAATAATATACAAAAACATCTATAAAAATAACAATATTAAAAAATAAGCCTATAATTATCAATAATATAATATTTTAATGGCCTATATTTTTTAAAAATGAAATATTCCATAAAATAAATAGATATAAGAAAGCTTTTTTAGATAAAATACAATCAAAACGTCGTATATTTGCAATACAGTAAAACAAAAGGATACAACAACCAACCAATAAAGTTCAAAATGACAAGAAAGATAAAGTTCACTAAGATGCATGGAGCGGGCAATGACTACATATATGTAGACAACACTAAATACCCCATCCTAAATCCGGAACAAGTATCAATACAATGGAGTAAACCACATATAGGAATCGGTAGCGATGGCCTCGTCTTAATAGATAAATCAGATATAGCCGATTTCAATATGCGTATATTTAACGCCGATGGCTCGGAAGCGATGATGTGTGGCAATGCAAGTCGTTGTATTGGAAAATATATATATGAATCAGGCCTATCTGAAAAATCTGAAATATCTTTGGAAACTCTTTCCGGTATTAAAATATTAAAACTTGAAATCAAAAATGAAACGGTAACTGCTGTTACTGTAGATATGGGTACACCTGCTCTGGAACTTGTAGACTTTGCGGGAAAAGGAAAAAATGAAATGATATCCCAACCTATTGATGTTGATCGGGAAACTGTTATTGTAACAGCTATATCAATGGGAAATCCTCACTTAGTGATCTTCATTGAAGATATTAATAGCATTAACCTATCTGAAATAGGACCAAAGTTAGAGAATCTTCCAATTTTCCCAAATCGTATCAACGTAGAATTTGCTCAGGTATTAAACGACAAAGAAATACGAATGCGAGTTTGGGAACGTGGCTCAGGCATTACACAAGCCTGCGGTACAGGCGCTTGTGCAACAGCTGTGGCTGCAGTCATCAATCATAAAGCCGGACGAAAAACGAATATAATCATGGATGGTGGAACACTAACAATTGAGTGGGAAGAGCAATCCGGACATGTATTAATGACAGGGCCAGCCACCAAAGTATATGATGGAGAAATAGAAATAAACGACTGACAAATAATAGTTTAACCAACAAAAACAATTCCTACAAGTAGGACAAACTTAAAACAAAAACAATTATGGCATTAGTTAATGAACATTATTTAAAACTTCCGGGAAGCTATTTATTCTCGGACATTGCAAAAAAGGTCAATACATTTAAAATCACACATCCGAAACAAGACATTATACGCATGGGAATTGGGGACGTAACGCGTCCATTACCAAAAGCTTGTATAGAGGCCATGCATAAAGCTGTTGAAGAGTTGGCCAACAAAAACACATTCCGTGGATACGGACCGGAACAAGGATATGATTTTCTAATAGAGGCTATTATTAAGAACGATTATGCATCTCGTGGCATTCATCTTAGCCCGACAGAGGTTTTCGTCAGCGATGGTGCAAAGAGCGATACAGGTAACATTGGCGATATCCTTCGCCACGATAACAGTGTTGGAGTAACCGATCCAATATATCCTGTCTATATTGACAGCAATGTGATGAGTGGACGTGCCGGCACATTAGAAGAAAATGGAAAATGGAGCAATGTGGTATATATACCTTGCACTAGCGAAAATGATTTTATACCTCAAATCCCCGATAAGCGAATTGACGTTCTTTATCTTTGTTATCCAAACAATCCTACAGGAACGACATTATCTAAAGAGGAATTAAAAAAGTGGGTAAATTATGCATTAGCTAACGATACACTTATTTTATTTGATGCAGCATACGAGGCATATATTCAAAATCCGGATATTCCACATTCTATTTACGAGATAAAGGGAGCTAAAAAATGCGCTATCGAGTTTCGTAGTTTTTCTAAAACAGCAGGATTCACAGGAGTTCGTTGCGGATATACGGTTGTGCCGAAGGAACTAACAGCAGCTACTCTTGCAGGAGATCGAATTCCACTGAATCGCTTATGGAACAGACGCCAATGTACTAAGTTTAATGGAACATCTTACATTACGCAGCGTGGTGCCGAAGCAATTTACAGTCCGGAAGGGAAAGCACAAGTGAAGGAGACCATAGACTACTATATGGAGAATGCCAAAATAATGAGAGAGGGACTTGAGGCCACAGGGTTGAAAGTTTATGGAGGTGTTGATGCTCCTTACCTTTGGATAAAAACACCCAATGATGCAAGTTCATGGCGATTCTTTGACCAAATGCTTTATGAAGCCAACGTAGTAGGAACACCTGGTGTAGGGTTTGGACCTAGTGGCGAAGGGTATATCCGCCTTACAGCATTTGGAGAACGCGAAAATTGCATTGAAGCCATGCGACGATTGCGAAATTGGATAAAATAATGAGGCTATCATAATTGCCTCCAGGCCTCTAAAAAAAACGATAGTATTTGCGCGCTACTATATAATCATGGACTATAAATCCACAATATTTCTAACTTAAAAGAAAAAAACGATGAAAAAAACGACGATTTACAAAAAATGGGGGGTAATAGCAGCAGCATTACTAACGGTTCTTGCACCATCAACAATGAAGGCACAAGACAAGGTAGAGGTATCCATGGGAGCCGATGTGGTAAGTGGCTATATTTGGAGAGGACAAGATCTTGGTGGAGTAAGCATTCAGCCAAGCATCTCTATTGGAAAAAACGGATTTTCTTTAACTGGATGGGGATCGGTAGGTCTCGAAAGTACCGACACGAAGGAGTTTGATCTAACCTTGGGTTACAGTACCGGAGGCTTTAGCATAGCTCTGACGGACTATTGGTTTAATAGCGATGAGAATAAATATTTTAATTACTCAGCGCATTCCACCAAACACGTTTTTGAAACGACTATTGGGTATGACTTTGGACCCTTAGCCTTCGTATGGAACACCAATATAGCCGGTGCTGACGGGGTTAAAGCCAATGGTGATAGAGCATACTCATCTTACTTTGAAGTTAGTGCTCCTTTTAAACTGGGTGATACTGATTGTTCAGCCGAATTGGGTGCAACACCTTGGGAAAATGATTTTTACGGAGCATCAGGGTTTGCTGTAACAAATATAGGTTTCAAAGTTTCCAAAGAAATAAAAATCACAGATTCTTTTAGCATACCTGCATTTGCAAAGACGACATGGAATCCATGCTCAGAGAAAGCCTATTTTACATTTGGCGTAAGCTTTTAAACAATAGAAATACCAAAGTATTAGTAAAAAGATAAAAGAGACAAAGAGTGTATAAAGTGAGGTAGTTAGAGTTTATTGATTTTATCGGTTTGTTGTATGGTAACCTGCTATGGCTGTCATCACTTTATACCTCTTTTTTTCAAATTTGTGACACACTAATTTTAAAGTATATGAAAAAAATTGAAGCGATTATCCGTAAAACTAAGTTCGAAGAGGTGAAAGACGCACTCCTCGAGGCGGACATTGAATGGTTCTCTTATTATGATGTAAGAGGCGTTGGAAAAGCAAGGCAAGGTCGTATCTACCGTGGTGTAGTATATGACACTAGCTATATTGAAAGAACTCTTATTTCTATTGTTGTTCGCGACAAAAATACTGAAAAAACTGTGCAGGCTATTCTTCAATCAGCGCAGACTGGCGAGATAGGCGATGGACGAATCTTCGTTATACCAATTGAAGATTCTATTCGTATCCGTACAGGAGAACGAGGTGACATTGCCCTCTATAATGCTGAACAAGAAAAATAATTTTCAATAGAACAATAATAGGTATCAATAAAATAAGATAATATAAACATGGATAGATATAAGAAACATAGCATTGCGAAACTGTGGATAGCAGGTGCCTTGATGATGGCATTCTTTTTCGCAACCAGTGCATTGGCACAAGATTCTACAGCTGTAGACAGTGCAGCCGTAGCATCGACCGTAACCGAAGCAGCTGTAGCTGCTCCTGCCGAAAAAGCTCCTGATACTGTAGGAGATCTTGTTTTAGGATTAAACACCGTTTGGATGTTAGTGGCTGCTGCACTTGTATTCTTCATGCAGCCGGGATTTGCTTTAGTGGAAGCAGGTTTTACCCGTTCTAAAAATACAGCGAATATTTTAATGAAGAATTTCGTTGACTTTCTAATTGGCTCACTTCTTTATTGGGCCATCGGATTCGGCCTAATGTTTGGTGTAGGAAGCTTTGTTGGAATGCCCCATTTCTTTGATCTATCTTTTTACCAAGGTAGTCTGCCTACGGAAGGATTTCTTATTTTCCAAACTGTATTCTGCGCAACAGCTGCAACCATCGTATCAGGATCAATGGCTGAGCGCACAAAATTCTCTATGTACATTGTATACACAATATTCATTAGTGCGGTAATCTATCCCGTTTCAGGTCACTGGACATGGGGAGGAGGTTGGTTAATGGATGCTTCTGAAGGAAGTTTCATGATGAATCTTTTCGGAACAACTTTCCATGATTTCGCCGGATCAACCATTGTTCACTCTGTTGGTGGATGGATAGCCTTAGTTGGTGCAGCAATGTTAGGTCCACGTATTGGAAAATATAGTAAAGATGGAAAATCAAGAGCAATACCAGGACATAGTTTAACAATTGCCGCATTAGGTGTGTTTATTCTATGGTTTGGCTGGTTTGGATTTAATCCCGGATCACAGCTAGCTGCAGCAGGTGAAGCTGACCGTTTTGCTATCTCACATGTGTTCTTGACAACAAACTTAGCAGCTTGTGCTGGTGGTGTATTAGCATTAGCTGTCAGTTGGATGAAATTTGGAAAACCATCACTCTCTTTAACTCTAAATGGTATTTTGGCTGGCTTGGTAGGAATCACGGCCGGATGCGATGCCGTATCTGCATTAAGCTCAGTTATCATTGGTGCTATTTGTGGAGTAGTGATGATTTATTCTGTTGAATTTATCGAGAAAGTCCTTAAAATTGATGATCCCGTTGGGGCTTCTTCCGTACATGGCGTTTGTGGCTGTTTAGGAACTATAATGACTGGCCTTTTTGCCACTAACGGAGGTTTGTTTTTTGGTGGTGGTGCCGCACTGCTAGGCGCACAAGTTTTTGGTGCACTCGTTGTCGGTGCTTGGGCTGCCGGAATGGGCTTTATTCTATTTAAAATTCTTGATGTTGTTCACGGACTTCGTGTTCCTGCTCGCATTGAAGAAGAAGGACTCGACATTTACGAACATGGCGAATCTGCTTACAACTAATTACTAAATATATCCCGGATGGGCTTGATCACCTGTCCGGGAACAAAATAAACCAAGAGCAATTTTTACTCTAACATATTTAACAACAAATCAAAATTAGGTATTATTATGTCAAAACTAAGATTCAGAGTAGTAGAGACAGCTTTCAAAAAGAAAGCAGTGGAAGTCCCCGTACCGGCAGAACGCCCGGCGGAATACTTCGCAAAGTATGTATTCAATCGCGCTAAGATGTTCAAGTACCTTCCAAGCAAGGTATATGAAAAATTAGTCGATGCTATTGATAACGGTTCTCCATTGGATCGTTCGATAGCTGATGACATCGCAGCGGGTATGAAAAAATGGGCAATCGAAATGGGTGTTACACACTACACACACTGGTTCCACCCATTAACAGAAGGAACAGCCGAGAAACACGATGCTTTTGTAGAGCATGATGGCAAAGGCGGTATGATGGAAGAATTCTCAGGAAAGCTTCTTGTTCAACAAGAACCAGATGCATCGAGCTTCCCCAATGGTGGTATTCGTAACACATTCGAGGCTAGAGGTTATTCAGCTTGGGATCCATCTTCTCCAGCTTTCATCATCGACGATACACTTTGCATTCCGACAATTTTCATTGCTTACACCGGAGAATCTTTAGATTACAAAGCTCCCCTTCTGAAAGCATTGAGAGCTGTTGACAAAGCTGCTGTTGATGTATGTCGCTATTTCAACCCAGACGTAAAGAAGGTAGTTGCTTACTTAGGATGGGAACAAGAATATTTCCTTGTGGACGAAGGTTTGTATGCTGCTCGTCCAGATTTACTTCTTACCGGTCGCACACTGATGGGCCACGATAGTGCTAAAAATCAGCAGTTGGAAGATCATTACTTTGGCGCTATTCCTACTCGTGTAGCAGCGTTCATGAAAGATTTGGAAATTGAATCATTGAAACTTGGAATTCCAGTAAAAACACGTCATAACGAGGTTGCTCCAAACCAATTTGAACTTGCACCGATCTACGAAGAATGTAACTTAGCAGTAGATCATAATATGCTTATCATGGCTGTGATGCGTAAAGTATCTCGTCGCCATGGATTCCGCGTATTATTGCATGAAAAGCCATTCAAAGGTGTCAATGGATCTGGTAAACATAATAACTGGTCACTCGGAACCGATACAGGTATTTTATTGATGGCTCCAGGTAAGACGCCAGAAGATAACTTGCGCTTCATCACTTTCGTAGTCAATACTCTTATGGCTGTTTATCGCCACAACGGTGTGTTAAAAGCAAGTATTTCTAGTGCTACCAATGCTCACCGCTTGGGTGCCAACGAAGCACCTCCCGCAATCATCTCTTCTTTCTTAGGTAAGCAGTTATCACAAGTATTGAAGCACATTGAAGAGAGTACTAAAGACGATCTTATCAGCCTAAGCGGAAAACAAGGTTTAAAACTTGATATTCCTCAAATTCCTGAATTGTTGATAGATAACACAGACCGTAACCGTACTTCTCCTTTCGCTTTCACAGGAAACCGTTTCGAGTTTCGTGCAGTAGGTTCGGAAGCAAACTGTTCATCAGCAATGATTGCATTGAATGCTGCCCTTGCAGAACAATTGGTTAAATTCAAAAAAGACGTTGATACTCTTGTTGAAAAGGGCGAGCCTAAGATTTCTGCTATTTTGGAAATCATCCGTAGCTATGTGAAAGAATGCAAAGCTATTCATTTTGATGGCAACGGCTACAGCGACGAATGGAAAGTGGAAGCAGCCAAACGTGGTTTGGATTGCGAAACAAGTGTACCTGTTATCTTTGACAATTACCTGAAACCTGAATCAATCGCTATGTTTGAAGGTACCGGTGTATTGACTAAAGTAGAGTTAGAAGCTCGTAACGAAGTTAAATGGGAAACTTATACAAAGAAGATTCAAATTGAAGCGCGTGTACTAGGGGATTTGGCTATGAACCATATCACTCCGGTTGCTACACAATATCAAACTAATTTGATTGATAACGTATATAAAATGAAAGATTTGTTCCCAGGTGAAAAGTCAACCAGATTATCGGCAAAGAACCTAGAACTTATCGAAGAAATATCGGATCGCACCGCTTATATTAAGGAACATGTAGACGCAATGGTTGAAGCTCGTAAGGTAGCTAACAAAATTGAAAGCGAACGCGAAAAAGCAATCGTATACCATGATCAAATCGTTCCAATGTTAGAAGCAATCCGTTACCACATCGACAAGTTAGAACTTATCGTTGACGACCAGATGTGGACGCTTCCTAAATACAGAGAACTCTTATTTATAAGATAAAGATAAAAAATAGGTAGTTTCGATTATCTATTTCTTTTGTTGGTTGTTTTAAGTTTGCAGGAGAGGGGTATCGTGAGATAGTCCTCTTCTCTTTTTATACACCTCCCATTCTTATACATTTCCAGGGAAGTACAGTTTCATTAGTTTTATGTGCTATAAAACTTTTGTTTTCACGCTTGGAAACTAATCGTTTCAACGTGTTAAACATTTTGTTTCAACGTACGAAAACTTTAGTTTCATTACTAGAAACAAATAGTAAAACTGTACTTCCCTGGAAATGGTTATTCTTCTTCAATAATCTTAGCATCTTCTATCTCTAGCAAACTGGCCGCAACAGGAGGTTTTGGTTTACAACGCATAAACTTAAACCAGCTAATCAATTCTGAAAGAGCATAAATCAAACTGGTTATTCCAATAATTATAAATGCTGTGTTTCTCACGCCTGTAGGATTAAGAATCACAAATAATCCGGCAAACAGAATAAGTAAAGGAATGATATAATAAGCTCCGGGTACTTGGATCCACTTCCGGGCCATAATAAGCAAACCGATTTGTTGAACACCCCCCATCATCAACATGAAACCGAGCAGAAACAGCAGTACATCGGCAAAAAATGCAGGCATAACAATCAACCAAAGACCAAAAAGAAAACTCCCCACTCCTTCTATAGGAAAACGATTTGAAACTTCCGGACTTGCCTTCTTTGCAAAATAGCCAATGGTAACTATCAATCCGGGAATCATAAACAAGATACCAATGGTTATCACAATATAGACTGCGGCAACGTCAGGCCAAATCACCACCACAAGCCCTACTATGAGGGCACAAACGCTACGCATCAGAAAGTTATTAACCGCTTTCATACATTTATTATTTTAAAGTTAAAACTCCTTTAAACAGCTGTTTAATATGGTTTTTGCCATCGCACCCGTAACATTGGCATTCTCACCATAAGCAGCATCGCGAGCATTAAATCGACGCTCTATCTCATCAATCGTTTCAAGACCTATTTTTTCCTCACATAAACGAGTAGTAAGTCCCAGCGAACGGAAAAATTCTTCGGTGTGCGCAATAGCAGCATCAATACGTTCATCACGTGTGCCGGAAGTGATGTTCCACACTCTTTCACCGTATTGTATGAGTTTGTCTCCTTTTGCTTCGCGCAATACTCGCAAGGTAGCCGGATAAACAATTGCCAAGGTATGTCCATGAGAAAGACCATGGAGCGCAGTAAGTTCGTGACCAATCATGTGAGTAGCCCAATCTTGCGATACTCCCATAGAAGTAAAACCGTTGAGTGCCATTGTAGCCGAAAGCATAAAGTCAGCCATTAGCTGATAGTCATTTTGATTTTCACGAATTTTAGGCGCAATCTCTACAAGTGTTTGCAATATTCCTTCTGCCCAGCGATCCATCAGGCGAGATTGTCCAGGAGTCGTCATATACTGTTCTACAGTATGTACAAACGTGTCGACTAGGCCACATGCAACCTGATGAGGAGGAAGTGTGAATGTTACTTCTGGATCGAGAATAGAAAAAACCGGAAAATTGGAGAAAAAAGCATATTTTTCTTTCGTTTCATGACGAGATATCACAGCTCCATTGTTCATCTCCGATCCTGTAGCAGGAAGAGTAAGTACCGTGCCCAAAGGTACTGTATCAATAGCAGATTGATGTGTAAGTAGCAGATCCCACGCATCACCATCGTATAACAAACCAGCCGAAATTAGTTTTGTTCCATCAATAACAGAGCCACCTCCTACTGCCAATAAAAAATCAACTTTCTCTTTCTTACCTAACTCAATAGCTTTACGCAAAGTTTCAATGGAAGGATTAGGCTCAATACCCCAGAACTCAACGGTGTCATAGTCTTTCAGCGCCTCTTTCACCTGATCGTACACGCCATTATTCTTCACGCTACCGCCACCAAAAGTAATCATTACACGTTTGTCAGCAGGAATTTCTTTATTCAAATTTGCAATCACACCTTTACCCATAATAAGCTTTACGGGATTTTGAAAAACAAAATTATACATACTTTTTATAATTGATAAATTGATTCTATTTCGAAGATACATTATTTATTTGACTGTTTAGTTATAAAACAGCTGGAAGTTTAAAATGTTTCTCTCTATTTTATTCACTTAGAATAAAAAAAGCTTGAAATGTTTTGCTATTCCAAACAATGTGTTTATATTTGCCCCGAATAAAAGCAAAATGCAATGAGAAGTATATTAGTAAATACATATTGGTGGCGTATCTTACAACTAAATAAGTCGTAAGGTAACAGCCTCGTGTATATATACTAATGAAATTAAGATATTACTAAGAGCCCTGTCGCACCTGCGACAGGGCTCTTTTTTTAAATGCAATTTACAACAACAATATATTATAGTAACATTATGAAAAGTTATTTAGTAGACGAAAACGGTTATTACGGAGAATTTGGTGGAGCCTATATTCCAGAGATTCTTTATAAATGCGTTGAAGAATTAAAGAACACTTATCTGGAAGTATTGCAAAGTGAAAACTTTAAGCAAGAATTTGAGTTATTACTAAGAGATTATGTGGGCCGCCCTTCCCCACTCTATCTGGCTAATCGGCTATCGAAAAAGTATGGTTGTAAAATCTATCTGAAACGGGAAGATCTGAACCATACGGGTGCTCATAAGATAAACAACACCGTAGGCCAGATATTAATCGCCAGACACATGGGCAAAAAGCGCATCATAGCAGAGACCGGTGCCGGCCAACATGGTGTGGCAACAGCTACCGTCTGCGCGTTAATGGATATGGAATGTGTCGTTTACATGGGAAAAACGGATATAGAAAGACAGCACATCAATGTCGAAAAGATGAAGATGCTAGGTGCTACAGTTGTTCCTGTTACGTCAGGAAACATGACACTTAAGGATGCAACCAATGAAGCTATTCGTGACTGGTGCTGTCACCCTGCGGACACCTTTTATATAATAGGTTCCACCGTAGGACCTCATCCCTATCCGGATATGGTAGCACGTTTGCAATCAATCATTAGCGAAGAGATAAAAAAACAACTTCTCGAAAAAGAAGGACGTGATTATCCTGATTATCTGATCGCTTGCGTAGGTGGAGGTAGTAATGCCGCCGGAACAATTTACCACCATATTGATGACGAACGAGTAAAGATCGTACTCGCAGAAGCTGGTGGAAAAGGGATAGAAACAGGAATGACAGCCGCCACCATCCAACTCGGAAAAATAGGAATTATACACGGTGCCTGCACTTTCGTCATTCAAAATGAAGACGGACAAATAGAAGAGCCGTATTCTATATCAGCCGGACTTGACTATCCGGGTATCGGGCCTATTCACGCTAATTTGGCCGCACAACACCGCGCTACGGTAGTGTCCATCAATGATGATGAAGCGATAGATGCCGCCTATGAATTAACTCGCCTGGAAGGCATTATCCCTGCGCTTGAATCGGCTCATGCTTTAGGCGCACTGAAAAAAATAAGATTCAACCCCGAAGATGTAGTGGTACTTACCGTTTCGGGACGTGGAGATAAAGACATAGAAACCTATTTGGATAACTACAAAAAATAAGCACAATGAAGCAATTTACATATCAAACCAATAGCAAGCAGGTAGTTGGTGATTTACACACACCTGTGAGCATCTATCTCAAAGTAAGAGATATGTATCCTCAGTCGGCCCTTATGGAAAGCTCGGATTTCCATGCCGCAGAAAACAGTCAATCATTCATCGCTCTCTGTCCGCTAGCCAGCATTGGAATAAACAGTGGCAAAGTAACAATGACATATCCCGACAACACGCACGAAGAGAAGCCATTGACTCCTAGTTTTTCTGTAGAAACAGCTTTAAACCAATTTATTGGCCAATTTAAAGTGAGTGGACTGGAAAGTAACGTGTGCGGACTATATGGATACACCACCTTCAATGCTGTGAAATATTTTGAAAATATACCGGTCAAAGAAAGTCACGACGAGCAGAACGACGCTCCCGACATGCTATACATCTTATATAAGTATATCATCATCTTCAATCACTTCAAGAATGAACTTAAACTAGTGGAAATGCTTAGTGACGGAGAAGAAAGTGACCTTGATCAACTGGAAACAGCCATAGAAAACCGCAATTATGCGTCGTATAACTTTTCCGCAGTAGGCCCTGTAACAAGCACGATCACCGATGAAGAGCACAAAGCCAATGTGCGTAAAGGTATCGCTCATTGTCTCCGCGGTGACGTGTTTCAGATAGTACTCTCCCGGCGTTTCGTGCAACCCTACGCAGGCGATGACTTTAAAGTATATCGTGCTTTAAGAAGCATTAATCCCTCACCTTATTTGTTTTATTTTGATTTCGGTGGCTATCGCATCTTTGGTTCTTCACCCGAAACTCATTGCAAAATTGATGGAAGACAAGCCTATATTGACCCTATTGCCGGAACAACCCGACGCACAGGCGATGCTTTGAAAGATAAGGAATTGACAGAGGCACTCCTTGCCGATCCTAAAGAAAATGCAGAACACGTAATGCTGGTTGACTTGGCCAGAAATGATCTAAGTCGCAATTGCCATGATGTACGCGTGGTCTTCTATAAAGAGCCACAATACTACAGCCACGTCATCCATCTCGTATCCAGAGTAAGCGGCATACTGAATGAGGGTGCCAGTACGATCAAATCTTTTATTGATACCTTCCCTGCAGGAACATTGAGCGGTGCTCCTAAAGTACGCGCCATGCAACTAATTAGTGAAATCGAGCCACACAATCGTGGAGCATACGGTGGTTGTATCGGCTTCATCGGATTAAACGGCGATTTAAACCAAGCGATCACCATCCGCACTTTTGTGAGTAGGAACAACGAACTGTGGTTCCAAGCCGGAGGCGGCATTGTGGCTCGCAGTCAGGATGAGTACGAATTGCAAGAAGTAAACAATAAACTGGGAGCTCTGAAAAAAGCCATTGATCTGGCCGCCACACTAAAAAACTAACTTTAATAATTGAGAAAATGAAAATACTACTCTTGGATAACTATGATTCTTTCACCTATAATCTGCTTCATGTAGTAAAGGAATTAGGAGCAACCGATGTTGAAGTTATACGTAACGACCAGATAGCACTCGACGAGGTTGAACGGTTTGATAAAATTATTCTTTCACCAGGCCCGGGCATTCCCGAAGAAGCAGGATTGCTCCTCCCTATCATCAAACGCTACGCACCTACTAAAGCAATACTGGGCGTTTGTCTTGGGCATCAAGCTATAGGACAAGCTTTTGGAGGTACACTGGAGAATCTGAAAGAAGTGCATCACGGCGTACAAACACCCGTACAAATAGTAAAAGAAGATGTACTCTTCAGCGACCTCAAGAACGAAATATTGGTAGGCCGCTATCATTCTTGGATTGTCAGTCGAAAAGATTTTCCAAGTTGTCTCGAAGTAACAGCTGAAAGTAGTGAGGGAGAGATTATGGCTTTGCGCCATAAAGATTACAAAGTATATGGCATCCAATTTCATCCCGAATCAGTGCTGACTCCACAAGGAAAAACGATTATCAAAAACTTCTTAAGCCTATAAATCGATGAAACAGATATTATACAAACTCTTTGAGCACCAATGCTTGGGAAGAGATGAAGCCAGAGAAATATTGCAAAACATTGCACAAGGAAAATATACTGAAGCACAAGTAGCGTCACTCATTACCGTTTTCCTTATGCGCAACATCACCGTAGAAGAACTCTGTGGCTTTCGTGATGCGCTTCTGGAGATGCGTCTTCCTGTGAATTTAGACGAGTTTGCTCCAATTGACATTGTTGGCACCGGTGGTGACGGCAAAAACACGTTTAATATTTCCACTGCTTCTTGTTTCACTGTAGCCGGTGCAGGATTTCCGGTAGTGAAGCATGGCAACTATGGTGCAACTTCAGTGAGCGGGGCAAGTAATGTAATGGAACAACACGGCATTAAGTTTACCAACGATAATGACAAACTACGCCGTAGCATGGAGAAATGTAATATTGCTTATCTGCACGCACCATTGTTTAATCCAGCCATGAAAGCAGTGGCTCCGGTTCGAAAGGCGCTTGCTGTACGTACATTCTTTAATATGCTAGGCCCATTGGTCAATCCGGCGCTTCCTAAATATCAACTACTTGGCGTATATAATCTGCCACTACTTCGCCTATACAACTACACTTATCAGGAAAGCGCTACAAAATTTGCTGTTGTCCACAGTCTAGACGGGTACGATGAAATATCACTGACTTCAGAATTCAAGGTAGCAACCAATGGAAACGAGAAAATATACACACCCGAATCCTTGGGCCTAACACGCTATAAAGAGATTGATCTTGACGGAGGAAACACACCTGAAGATGCAACCAAAATATTCGACAATGTGATGAATAACAGAGCAACTGAAGCACAAAGAGATGTGGTAATCGTCAATTCAGCTTTCGCAATAAATGTTATACATCCCGAGAAAACAATATTCGAATGTATGGATATAAGCAGAGAATCTTTGGAAGGCGGAAAAGCACTTAAAACATTGAAAACATACATTGAACTAAACAGTTAATGAAATGAAAGATATACTATCTGAAATTATTGCCAATAAACGTTTCGAAGTTGATGTACAGAAACGAACAATTTCTATTGAACAGTTGCAGGATAGCTTCGACAGTTCTGAAATTAAATACTCTTTAAGTAAAGCTTTGATTGACTCATCTACAGGAATCATCTCCGAGTTTAAACGTCGTTCACCATCCAAAGGATGGATCAAACAAAATGCTTCAATAGAAGAAATCATTCCTGCTTATGAGTCAGGAGGAGCAGCAGCAATATCCATCCTTACAGATGAAAAATTCTTCGGTGGCAGTCTGAAAGATATTAAAACTGCACGCCAATTGGTAAATATACCGATATTGCGTAAAGACTTTATCATCGATGAATATCAACTCTATCAAGCCAAGATTGTTGGAGCCGATGCCATCTTGCTAATCGCTGCAGCAATCGAAAAAGAAGTTTGCTATACTTTAGCAGAAAAAGCACACGAGTTAGGACTAGAAACACTGTTGGAAATACATAATATCGAAGAATTGTCGTACCTTAGCGGAAATATAGACGTAATAGGCATTAATAATCGGAACTTGGGTACTTTCTTTACTGATGTTGAAAATTCCTTCCGCTTGGCAGAGCAACTCCCTCAAGAAGCAATTTTGGTATCCGAGAGTGGAATATCCAATCCCGAAACAGTAAAAAGACTTCAGAAAAGTGGATTTAAAGGATTTCTTATAGGCGAAACTTTTATGAAAGTAGACAATCCGGGAGAAGCATTACGATCATTCATTAATCAGCTTAACGTGTAAAAAAACATTTGAGATGATAAACGGTAAATTGATAAAAGTATGCGGTATGCGCGAGGCTCAAAATATTCGAGAAGTAGAACAACTGGGAGTAGACATGATCGGATTTATTTTCTATCATAAATCACCTCGCTATATATTTGAGATGCCTGAATATATGCCGACCAAAGCTAAGCGAGTAGGCGTTTTCGTCAATGAAACCAAAGAAACGATACAAATCATGGCCGACCGTTTTCAATTGGACTACATACAGTTGCACGGAGAAGAATCACCAAGCTATTGCCGTTCGTTGCAGCAGGCCGATTTGCGCCTTGTTAAAGCATTCTCAATAAGCCATGCAAAAGATGTGCTAGCCACCAAGGCGTATGAAGGTTGCTGTGACTATTATCTTTTCGACACCAAATCTCAACAATATGGTGGATCTGGCAATCAATTTGATTGGAGCCTGCTTGAAGCATATACCGGAAAGACTTTATTCTTACTGAGTGGCGGCATCAACTTTTATAGCATCAAAGCCCTAAAAGAATTCTCACACCCCAAGCTAATAGGATTTGACCTTAACAGTCGCTTTGAATTAGCCCCCGGCAAGAAAGATGTGAAGAGAATAGAAAACTTTCTAAAGCAAATTTAAAACGAAAAAAATTAAAATAAGAAACAATGAACAGAATTAATCATTTATTCAACAGTAATAAAAAAGATCTTCTATCTATCTATTTTTGCGCAGGACATCCTACGCTTGAAGGAACTGTCGACGTTATTCGCACATTAGAGGCAAACGGAGTAAACATGATAGAAATAGGTATACCATTCAGCGACCCTATGGCCGACGGCGTAGTAATACAAAATGCTGCCACCCAAGCGTTGCAAAACGGAATGTCTCTCAAAGTTCTTTTTGAACAGTTGCGCAACATCCGTCGTACCGTGAAAATTCCATTAATATTGATGGGGTATCTAAATCCTATCCTACAGTTTGGCTTTGAAAGCTTTTGTCGCAAATGTGTGGAATGCGGCGTCGATGGTATGATTATTCCTGATCTTCCATTCAAAGATTACCACGAACGCTATCGCCTGATAGCAGAACGTTATAGCTTGCGCATTATTATGCTTATTACTCCTGAGACAAGCGATGAACGTGTACGGGAAATAGATGATCACACTGACGGATTCATTTATATGGTGTCATCGGCATCTACTACAGGAGCCCAACAAGATTTTGATACTCAAAAGCGTGCATACTTCAAAAGAATTGAAGATATGAAATTACGCAATCCTCGTATGGTCGGCTTTGGAATTAGCAACAAGACAACATTCAAAGCAGCATGTGAATTTGCTACAGGCGCCATCATAGGTAGTCGATTTATTACTCTGCTAGATGAAGAAAAAGATCCTGAAAAAGCTATTATAAAGTTATTACAGGGGCTTAAGGACTAAATACAACTTTCTAAAACATAGATTAGCGCAAACAAGCGCAGATTACTATACAATTAATAGCAATCTGCGCTTTTTCCTTAAAAACCCACGCAAAAACAATACATATAAAAGTAATCATTCAGCTAATATATCTAAATATCTTATAAAACTGTATCTTTGCATCCAAATTAAAAGAAACAACCATGCATATGATTACTAAATACCCTTCCGTTTTATTAATCTACACCGGTGGAACTATTGGAATGATCGAGAACTCGGAGACCGGTGCTTTGGAAAATTTCAACTTCGATCACTTATTAAAGCATGTACCGGAGCTCAAAAAGTTTAATTATCGAATAGCCTCCTATCAATTTGATCCACCAATTGATTCCTCAGACATGGAACCAGCTTTCTGGGCAAAGTTGGTAAAGATCATTAATTACAATTATGATTACTTTGATGGATTCGTCATTTTACATGGTACAGATACAATGGCATATACCGCATCTGCCTTGAGTTTTATGCTTGAAAACTTAAATAAGCCAGTCATACTTACAGGCTCACAACTACCTATTGGAACACTCCGCACAGACGGAAAAGAAAATTTAATTACCTCAATAGAAATCGCTGCGGCTAAAAACCCCGATGGCACTCCTATAGTACCGGAAGTATGTATTTTTTTCGAAAACCACTTAATGAGAGGAAACCGTACGACCAAAATTAATGCTGAAAACTTTAATGCCTTTCGCTCGTACAACTACCCTCCACTAGCGCGCGTGGGAATACATATCAAGTATGAACCTAATTTAATCCGCAAACCAGATACAACAAAACCACTAAAACCCCATTTCTTATTCGATACCAATGTAGTGATACTAACATTATTTCCGGGAATACAAGAAAGCATTGTCTCCGCCCTACTGCATGTGCCCGGTCTCAAAGCAGTAGTCTTAAAAACCTTTGGATCAGGCAATGCTCCGCAGAAAGAATGGTTTATTCGTGAATTAAAAGAAGCGAACGATCGAGGAATCATTATAGTCAATATCACCCAGTGTTCGTCAGGAGCTGTAGAGATGGAGCGATATGAAACAGGTCTCCAATTACTTCAAGCTGGTGTCATCAGTGGATATGATAGTACTCCCGAATCTGCAGTAACCAAGCTAATGTTCCTTTTAGGACATGAATTAAGCAACCAAGAAGTAAGATACAAAATGATTTCATCCATTTCCGGAGAAATAAGTAAAATAAAACATTAGCTATGTTTTCAATGCCTGTGCAAAGTAGATCTTTACGAGATGAATAGATAGAATTTACAACTTTATCAGGCTGTGGATAAAGAAAAAGATGCTGTAATATGCATTATAAAGATCATAGATGCTTATTAGATTTTCACCAAAAGTTGTCATATCCATCCACAAAAAACATAAAAGAAGTTAACCAGCACAACAATATGCAATATTTTTCATTATTCAATTAAAGATTTGTCGTAATTTTGTCGCATACTCACGAAAGAACAAGATTATTAAAATCTTAATAACTAAACATTTAGAGTGAATTGATATGAAAATTACAGCAAAACAAGCAATTGCCATCGTGTTATTAGCACAATCTACAGCATTTATTAGCTGTATTGACTCTGAAAAAGATGTCTATGATTCGAGCATAAAAACAGAAAACCCATTAGGTGATCTATCGGCTCCCGATGGATTTGACTTCTCTACAACAGTAACAAGCAACGTAACTGTGGATGTTAATGATGAATATAGCGGGCAGTATTATTATACTGTGAAAATATTCGATAACAATCCATTGGCTACTGATACTATTGTCAACACATTAGCTGTTGGAGTAGCGAAAACAGGAGAACCTTATTCTACCGAAATTGTAGTACCGACAACACTTGGATACATTTATGTTCAACAAACTGATCCAAGAGGAAGAAGTGTCATTAAACAGTATCCGGTTGCTGAAACCATTGCATGCAATTTCAGTACAACAACGACTAGCACAAAAGCAAGTGTAGCCACCCGATCAGTTTCGACCAGATCTACTGTGGCTATACCAGACTATACGACAATTCCTACAGGTGCTACCGAAATTAATAGTAGTAATTCAGGCACTGTATTACAAGCCAATAGTAACTATAAAATTACAGGCACTTACAATGGTACATTCACTCATTGGGGAACTTTCAGTGGCATAAAATTATATATATCAGGCACATGGAATGTCCCATCAAATTTCACCGTACAATCAGGTCTAGAAGTTATAGTTATGGCGGGTGGGAAAATAGAAACGACAAGTACTTTACAATTCGTGAATACTTCATATCTTACTATCATGCCTAGCGGATCAATAGACATCAATACCCTCACATTAAGTGATACTGGCAATGAATTTAAAAACTGGGGTACAGCCAATATTACGAATACTTTTACCGCTAGCTCTGGTGCTTTATTCTATACAAAAGGTACAATCACAGCTAAAGATGCATCTTTTAACAGCACTTCTCCAATACAAAACGAAGGAACAATTACACTTAGTGGAAAGCTATCAATACCCTCAAATTCGACATTAACCAATAGTGGAGAAATATCTGCTGCTGATATGGAGACCAATAGCAATGCAGTCATTACGAATGATGGAGAAATGACCTTTGACAAAATAACGACTTGGAATGGGGCCACCGTAAACAACAACTGCTACATTGAAAGTAAAACAACAGCATTAATAAGTGGATGTATCGTGAATTTAAACCAAGGATATATTAAAGCTCAAGATTTAACGATTACAGGAACAACGGTTAATTTCAGTAATGGTTCGATGATTGAAGCTACGAATACGTTAAGTCATACGACATGGGCTGATACTTATAATGGTGGAACAACAGGATGGTCTCTTCTTAAGGCTCCCACGATGACGGGACAAGGTTTCTCATACAATGGCAACTTAATGGTAGAGGTGAATAATCATCCTGCATGGGAATCTTGGGGTAATTATTACTTAAATAGTCCTGCCCAGATGGCTGCATGCGGCACATCAAATATTGTTATAGAGGTTTGTACCGGAACAGTCAATGGAGGTAATTCAGGAACAGATCCTACGGACCCAACATTCCCCATCAGTGTGGAAGACAACACTAATTATACCTATATATTTGAAGATCAATGGCCTCTTTATGGAGACTATGATATGAATGATCTTGTTCTAAAACTAAACAAGAAAACACTAAGCATTAATAGCGACAACACTGTGGGAGAGGTTGAATTCGAAATAGAGCTTGCAGCTGCCGGAGCTACTAAAGTAATAGCTGCCGGCTTACAATTAGACAATGTTTCGGCTTCTGCCATAACTCAGGCTGTAGTATATAATAATAAGCCTAGTACTTTATTCGATTTCACTTCAATGAATATCGAAGAAGGACAATCCAAAGCTGTTATTCCATTATTTGCTGACGCTCATAAGTTACTGGGAAGTTCAACCTACACTTTCGTAAATACAGTGAAAGGAAGTAGCAACAACGTTAGCGATACACCTAGCATAAATGTTACTATCAAATTTGATAGTAGCAGCGCTCTAACTGCTGCCGATTTCGTCAATAGTAAGCTCAATTTCTTCATTATTACCGATGGAAGAAGCGATAGTAGAAAAGAGATTCACGTAGCAGGTTATAAACCTACAGATAAAGCAAATACAGCATATTTTGGCAACAACAATGATGCCTCATCAGTCTCAAGCAATAAATATTATATTAGCCAAGATAATCTTGCATGGGGAATAATCGTGCCTAAAGACTTTAAGTATCCTGTGGAATACGCCAAGATTAGTGAAGTATATAGCAAATTCTCTAATTGGTTAACAACAGGCGGTGTTGAAGACGAGGATTGGTACGATACATCCGATTCTAATAAAACGTATTAAAAACGATTATATCGTAATAAAAAAAACGGGAAAAGTATTTCCCGTTTTTTTTATGTATATAACAATCATATTTTAAACAAATATCTAAGTCAATCCATTAATTTTTAAAAAGATTATATATCTTTGCGGGCATACAAAGCAAGCATAGTGCAACCATCAAAGGAAAAACATCAAATCTCTGATATTATCATGAAGAAAAAAATTGTACTTATTGACGATAAAGCCTCTATCGGAAAAGTTGTGTCTATTTATCTGAGTGCAGAATATGATTTCACCTATTTTGAAAATCCGATCAAAGCTATTGAATCATTACAAAAAGGAGAGATGCCAGATCTAATCATCTCAGATATCCGTATGCCTGAAATGAGAGGAGACGAATTCCTTAGTTACATGAAAAAAAACGAGTTATTCAAGTCAATTCCTATCATCATGTTATCTAGCGAAGAGAGTACCACTGAACGAATTAGACTATTGGAAGAGGGGGCAGCAGATTACATTCTTAAGCCATTTAACCCGCTTGAACTAAAAGTGCGTATCAAGAAAATAATCGAGTAAAATACATCCATGCAATATCTTATATACATTGGAGAAAACAGTAAGACCATCGAGCATTTTTCTAAAATGTCCGATGGCATATTTTGTGCAACATCTTCATGTACGAAAGCTACAAAGTTGATTGATAGCATCAAAGAGAGAGATGAAATATCACTGTTATATGAGCAAAGAACACTTCAAATAGATCTTGCAGACATTACCTATCTCAAAAAGAAATATCCTAGAATTTACATAATACTTGTCACGGAAGCGCTTGAAAAAGAAGAGGCTCTAAAATATTTGAAAGCAGGAATAAGCAATACCATTTCTTCTCTTGCTGATAAAGAGTCTATTCGTTTTTTGAGTGAATATGTAGATAAAAGAAAACTGAGTGCAAGCAAAAGGGAGCAGAACGTTTCTATTCAAACATTCAAATTACCCCTATGGAAAAGAATTTTTGATATTATCTTCTCTTGCACTGCTCTGATATGCTTATCACCTTTATTAGTACTCACTGCGTTTGCTATCAGATTAGAAAGTAAGGGAAGCATTATTTATAAGTCAAAACGAGTTGGTAGTAATTATCAAATTTTCGACTTCCTAAAGTTTCGCTCCATGTATACCAATGCGGACAAACGCTTAAGAGATTTAAATGCACTTAATCAATATCAGATAGAAGAAACGCTGCAAGATTTTGGAAAAGAAGATAGAACTGCCTTAGAAGAAGAAATAGTTCTTGTATCGGATGATTTTGTAATCTCTGAGCACGACTATATTAATCAAAAAAGTCAAGAGAAAAAGAATGCTTTCATGAAGCTAGAAAATGATCCTCGGATTACTAAAGTGGGACACATCATAAGAAAGTATAGCATCGATGAGTTACCTCAGCTCATTAATATTTTAAAGGGTGATATGTCTATTGTCGGTAATCGGCCTTTACCTCTTTATGAAGCTGAGTTGCTAACGAGTGACGAGTATATAGACCGTTTTATGGCTCCCGCAGGACTTACAGGATTGTGGCAAGTTGAAAAGAGAGGAGAATCAGGCAAACTATCGGCCGAAGAAAGAAAACAACTCGACATACATTATGCAAAAAAATTCTCTTTTTGGTTGGATATAAAAATAATATTTAAGACTTTGACTGCATTTATTCAAAAAGAAGATGTGTAAAGATGCCTCTTACCCATTGATATCCATTATTACAATTAATTACAATGGGTTGAATGACACATCTGAGCTGATTGAATCCATTCAGACTCACATACATTCAACTAGCTATGAAATTATTGTAATAGACAATGCGTCTAAAAGAGACGAAGCATCTGTACTTAAAGAAAAATATCCATCTATAAATGTAATCAGTAGCCAAACTAACTTGGGATTTTCGGGAGGAAATAATTTAGGTATTAAAGAAGCTAAAGGAGAATTTATTTTCCTTCTAAATAATGATACTTATATCGTAAGTGACTGCTTCCATTATTTAATAGAGAGTTTCGAGCAACATCCTTCCGCCGGAATAGTGTGTCCCAAGATATGCTTCGCAACCGAGAAACAAAGTATTCAGTATGCAGGTTATACCACATTGAGCAGCATTACGCTAAGAAATAAGGCCATTGGCTTGGGGGAAAAAGACAAAGGGCAATATAATCTCCAATATAAAACAGCCTATGCCCATGGAGCTGCATTAATGATAAGAAGAGAAACAATAGATCAAATAGGGCTAATGCCTGAAATATTCTTTCTTTATTATGAAGAAATTGATTGGAGTACACGATTAAAAGAGCAAGGCTATGAAATCTGGTATAACGGCTATTGCACTGTATTTCATAAAGAAAGTCAAAGTACCGGACAAGAGAGCCCATTACGCACCTTTTACATGATGCGTAATAGATTATTGTATGCGTGGAGACATAAAAAAGGAATAATAAAATGGCTATCAATCGTTTATCTGAGCACCATTGCAGCAAGTAAAAACAGCATTCTATTTATGATGAAAAAGAGGCCGGATCTTGCCGCAGCTACTTATAAAGGAATCATTGCATTCATCACTATATCTGATAAATTAAAGTAAGAACCTACTATCAACATGAATCTATCTACTTTAAAACAAAAAATAAATAATCATCCGACTTTGAAGAAAATGCTGCATCACTTGATTATGCACCCTACTAAAGCAAGGCCTCAATGGTGGATTCGGTTGTTCTATTTCACCTACCTCAAACGAGGTAAGGGATCGGTTATTTACCATAGTGTACGAAAAGACTTACCACCCTTCAACTTGTTTTCTTTAGGTCGCTATTCTGTTATCGAAGATTACAGCTGCCTGAATAATGCTGTGGGTGATTTAATTATAGGTAATTACACGCGCATTGGATTACGTAATACAATTATCGGCCCGGTAACCATTGGCAACCATGTTAACCTGGCACAAAATATCACCATAAGTGGGCTCAATCATAACTTTCAAAAAATAGATATACCTATCGATGAACAAGGAGTAACGACGAACCCTATCATTATTGAAGATGATGTTTGGATAGGAGCCAATGCAGTTATCCTTCCTGGCGTCACAATTGGAACACATTGCATTATAGCTGCCGGTACCGTCGTTAATCAATCTACTCCCCCCTATTGTGTTTGTGCCGGAGTTCCCGCCCGCATCATCAAAAAATATAACTTTGAAACCCAAATGTGGGAAAAGATCCTCAAATAAGCTATTACGTAACTATATATAGTTAGTAAAAGACTAAAATATACCATATAAGAGGGATTGCGCACTATGCGTAATCCCTTTATCTTTGCAATATCAGAATTTAATTAATTAGTCATAATTTTATTACGTAGCCACATAAAATAAAATTAGATAAATCCCGCCGAAGTGATTTCGTCGGGATTTTATTTTTCTAACATTACTTAGCAAGAGCTAAAAAACATTCTTTTCGCAGAAATGTTATATACAAGTACAAATATTAAAGATAGAAACAATTATGAAGAAACTAGTTCTAGTAAGACATGGCGAAAGCCAATGGAATCAACAAAATCGTTTTACCGGATGGGCCGACGTGCCTCTCAGTGAAAAAGGAGAAGAAGAAGCTCGCAAAGCAGGAAAATTAATAAAAGAAGCAGGAATAATATTTGATATAGCATTTTCGTCCGTATTAAAACGAGCTATTAAAACTCAGCATCTTTTGCAAGAGGAAGCTGACCAGATGTGGATACCGGAAATCCATCATTGGCGATTGAATGAACGCCATTATGGTGCATTGCAAGGACTCAACAAAGCGGAAACAGCTGAAAAATACGGTGATGAGCAAGTTCATATTTGGAGAAGAAGTTACGATATAGCTCCTCCAATGTTACCGGCTGATGATGAACGAACCGCCTCTCTCGAAGCCAAATATCAGAAACTTGACCAAAGCATGCTTCCTCTGGGAGAATCCCTAGAGCTGACCATCAACCGTGTGCTTCCCTTCTGGTATGACAGTATTGCTCCTGCACTACTCGATGGAAAAACAGTACTTATAGTTGCTCATGGTAATAGCCTTCGTGCATTAATAAAATACTTGGATAGAATAAGCGACGAAAAAATAGTGAGTCTAGAGATACCAACGGGTGTTCCTCAAGTTTATGAACTTGACAATACTTTGACTCCCGTGAATCACTACTACTTGAAGTAAAAAGGAATTTAAAAAGTGCCAAGTTACACAACTCTTCATAAGAAGCAAGTTGTGTACTTGGCAATAGCTTCGTTCTCCACCACAAAAAATCTACAAATTTTGTATCTCTCCTATCTCGACCAATTTATTAACGATTGCATAAATAGTCAGACCGGCAGCACTATGTATTTGTAGTTTTTTGCTAATATTTCGTCGGTGAGTAATAACGGTATGAATAGACAAAAAGAGTTGTTCTGCAGTTTCTTTATTGGTCATTCCTTTGACTACACAAACCACAATTTCTTTTTCACGCTGGCTTAAAGTTTCTTGATTATCATTTTCCTCCTCCGGCGCGATGTTTTGCAAACGATTTATTTTATTTGCCAATGTCTCCAAATCATCACAAATAGAGAATGAATCGTCATATTTGGCTAGCAGGGCCGAATCTATAAACGAACTAATCAGCGCCACCAATCGAATGCCCTTACCAGAAGCTTCATCACGAAAACGAGCCACATCAAAATAGTTACCAAATGTAGGATTTACAATTAAAATATCAGGCGGCTGAGTACGTAAGCAATCGCTTAAAGCATCAGTAGAGCCTAATTCTACCGGCTGTATTTTAAGATTCGGCAACCTCCTCAAAGCAACTGTCAATCCACTACGGATGATAACAGATGTTTCTGCGATGCCAATCCGAATCGTCTCGTTATTTTTCATCATTGCCAAGCCTCCTTTCGAGTTTCAAAATGGCAGGAACAAACAGATAATCCTCCACCTTACAGTGTGAGTCCAGTGCTTCTTCACAAGCAAAAATGTCGAAAAGAGCAGCGTTCAACAAATTATTGTTAGCCTTTGAAGGGCAATACTTGATGATAATATTTTTCAAATCCGTAAGCTTTTCGCTAATAGACTCGTGATGCTTAGAAAAAGTGGATATCTGATAATTCTTCTGAGCCTTCTCTTGAAGCAAATCATCTACATATTTAAAAACCGTTTTTTCTTCATATTCCATATGTTTTCTGACCTCACGTACGTATATATCAAAAAAATTAAGTATAAGAGAGACCACATCTTTTTCAGAATAATCAATAGAATCAATCAACTTTCGACGAATGCTAGGTAGAGAAAAATCAAGAAAATAAGTATGAGTCTGGCGAAGATAATCGACCAAAGCCGGTATGGATATATCTTCCGTTTCATCGTTCATCCGGGAGAAACCTTCCTCTACAAAATTCACTACAGTAAGAAAAGTGCGATAATCTACATTATTCATTGCGCAAACCTCTTTCACTGTTTTGTCGCCAAATCCTAAAGACAATCCAAAACGGCTCATCACTTGTAGCAATGAATAGTTATTGCAAATGAGATCACTCATCTTGTCAGTAGGCTTATATTTCTGCAATTTGTTCATAAAATACCTATTTAATATTAGCACAACAAAATAACACATTATTTTGTGCGCACACAATCACTATTATTAGGTATTTTTTTCCGTAATCACCATTTATAGCTACTTAGAAAACAATTAATCGCAATAAATCACTATAAATAGTGATTCTCCTCTTCTCCCAATTAGAGTATCTTTGCAATATATTAATAAAAACAAATTATATTATGAATAAGATTGGTGTATTTTATGGTTCTACAACCGGAACTACTGAAGAAATAGCACGCAAAATAGGAGAGAAATTAGGCCTTACAAAAGCAGACATACATGACGCAGCTAAAATAAAAGAAGAGCTTGTGAAGGAATATGATGTCTTATTACTAGGTACATCTACTTGGGGTGACGGTGAATTACAAGACGATTGGTATGACGGCGTAAAAATACTAAAGAAGGCAGACCTCTCTAATAAATTCGTTGCTCTATTCGGTTGTGGCGACTCAGAATCATATAGTGATACCTTCTGCGGTGGCATGGGTGCTCTTTATGAAGAATTGAAAGAGACAGGTTGCACATTCTGCGGAGCAACAGATATCGAAGGATATTCTTTTGATTCGTCAGAATCTGTAGTAGATGGCAAATTTGTTGGTTTGGCTCTAGACGACGTGAATGAGGATGACAAAACCGACGAAAGAATAGATCACTGGATTGAAACACTTAAAAAAGAGTGTTCTAAGTAACTTTTAAAATTATAATTTAATTTTTCTTGTTTAGCTTCTATGTTTTTTGTGTAAAGAGCTACCTCGTGAAGAGGCGGCTCTTTTACTTTTTCTATGACTTTAATCATTTATAGTTAGTTAGAAACAACAAACCACTATAAATAGTGATTTTACACCTGCTTTAATTACGCTACATTTGCGGCATATTAATTAAAAATACAAATTAGATTATGAGCAGAATTGGTATTATCTATGGATCCACGACTGGAACAACAGAAGAAATTGCGCGTAAAATAGCGGCTAAGCTAAACGTGTCTAAAGAGAACATCTACGATGTATCAAAAATAAGCGAAGCAATTATAAAAGAGTATGATGTATTGCTTCTAGGTACATCAACTTGGGGAGCAGGCGATCTTCAAGATGACTGGTATGACGGAATAAACACATTCAAAACCACAGATCTTTCATCCAAAACCATTGCATTATTTGGTTGTGGCGATTCAGAGTCGTATAGTGATACCTTTTGTGATGGAATAGGCAAACTATATGAAGAATTAAAAAGTACCGGATGCACTCTATCTGGGGAGACAGATTCCTCTGATTATAACTTTAGCTCATCCGAAGCCTTAGTAAACGGCAAACTAGTGGGGCTAGCAATTGACGAGATAAATGAAGATGACAAAACAGATGCACGAATAGATAATTGGACAAATGCTCTTAAAGCAACATTTCTTAGTTAATTGAAATTAATGCGATAGATATCTAAAAGATGGCTACAAAAGAAACAGTACCCGGAGAAATTAGAATATTTTTGAACCATATCTATGAATTCAAAAAAGGAGTACGCAATATGGTGCTCTATACGATAAATAAGGAATATGAAGATTTCGCTGTTAAACGTTTAGAGAGTCAGCACATCAGTTATCTGATACAAGAAGTGGGAACACGCAAGATAAACCTATTCTTCGGAAAACGCGAATGCTTAGATACGATAAAGCATATTGTTAACCGTCCGCTAAACTATCTGACTCCCGAAGAAGATTTTATTCTGGGCTCCATGCTAGGTTATGATCTTTGCCAACAATGTAAACGCTATTGCCAGAAAAAGGAAAATATAATGGTTGCCGTTTAAAAGGCGAGCAATATTCAAACCTTTAAAAAAGGATTGTTCTCAAGCAGAGGCAATCCTTTCTTATTAATACGATTTTCAGCAAGGCGACTAGAAAATAATATGATCTAAAAAAGCACTCTCCTTGTAACATTGGTTACAGAATAACTCTCCAACCCTACTCTATCTTTGCATTAAAGTTAGTAAAACATTTAATACGTAAAGATTATGAGTATGTTCTGTTTTCAATGTCAAGAAGCCGCAAAGGGTACCGGTTGTACACTAAGTGGCGTGTGTGGGAAAACTCCCGAAGTAGCCAATATGCAAGATCTTCTTTTGTTCGTAGTGAGAGGGGTTGCTGTCTATAATCAAGAGCTTCGAAAGATAGGAAGCCCCTCTGCTGAAGCTGATAAATTTGTATTCGACGGCCTTTTTATCACTATCACCAATGCCAATTTCGACAAAGCAGCCATCATAGAGAAAATAAAGGGCGGACTGGTTTTGAGGAACAGGTTGGCACAAAAGATAACGTTAACCAATGCACCGGAAGAATGTACATGGAACGGGGCCGAAGAGGAATTTGAAGAAAAGTCGCAAAGCGTGGGTGTTCTTCGCACTCAGAATGAAGATATCCGTTCACTAAAAGAATTGGTGCACTATGGCATCAAAGGTATGGCCGCTTACGCAGAGCATGCCTATAATTTAGGTTCGGAAGATCCGGAGATTTTTTCTTTTATACAACGTGCGCTGGCCGAGATTACTCGCGAAGATATTTCTGTGGACGAGTTGATTGCTCTTACATTGGAAACCGGAAAATATGGTGTAACTGCTATGGCTCAACTAGATGCCGCGAATACCAGTCATTATGGCAATCCTGAACTATCCGAAGTTAACATCGGCGTACGCAACAATCCGGCTATTCTTATCAGTGGACATGATCTGAAAGATTTAGAAGAGTTGCTGCAGCAAACTGAAGGAACAGGCATTGACGTGTATACGCATAGCGAAATGCTTCCTGCTCACTATTATCCACATCTGAAGAAGCACAAGCACTTGGTAGGGAACTACGGAAACGCTTGGTGGAAACAAAAAGAAGAGTTTGAAAGTTTCAACGGTCCAATTCTATTTACTACAAACTGCATCGTGCCTCCTACTTCAAAAGCAACTTATAAAGATCGCATCTACACAACAGGAGCTTCAGGTTTAGAGGGCGCAATACATATCTCAGAACGTAAAAATGGTCAACCGAAAGATTTCTCTATTATTATAGAACACGCCAAGCGCTGCCAACCACCGATAGAGATAGAGACCGGAACTATTGTAGGTGGCTTTGCCCACGCACAAGTATTGGCTTTGGCGGATAAAGTGGTGGATGCAGTGAAGAGCGGAGCAATCAGCCAGTTTTTTGTTATGGCCGGTTGCGACGGACGAATGAAAAGTCGCAGTTATTATACTGAGTTTGCAGAGAAGTTACCTAAAGACACAGTGATTCTCACAGCAGGTTGCGCTAAGTATCGTTATAACAAACTACCATTAGGTGATATCAATGGCATCCCACGTGTACTCGACGCAGGTCAGTGTAATGACAGCTATTCCCTTGCAGTAATCGCCATGAAGTTGCAAGAAGTATTCGGGTTAGAAGATATCAATGACTTACCCATAGTCTATAACATTGCTTGGTATGAACAAAAAGCTGTTATTGTGTTATTAGCTCTACTTCACTTAGGCGTGAAAAAGATCCATTTGGGTCCTACCCTACCGGCTTTTCTATCTCCTAATGTAACCCAAGTGCTCGTCGACAATTTTGGCATTGGTGGCATCAGCACAGCCGATGAAGACATTGCGAAGTTTTTAAGCTAAAATGAACATGCAAGAGGAAATTACAAAAGTATGGTTCAAGAAAGTTTATACTCAAAATTGTAGATAGGAATTAAACTATTTTGTATTCGCATTTGGACTAAATAGCATAGAAATGTTTAATTTTTAAAACGCCTCTACAAGCGTTATGTGAAGGGTAAATTGAAGTTCCGATTTCAGCGCACTGAAATCGGAACTTCAACGTGTTGAAAACATGCTTTCAGCATGCTAAAGTTCCGAATTCTCCGGAACACAACAATTTGTATATATTTAAAACATAATAGACATTAAAGTTTTGTATGCTTACATAATAATTTTAATATTCTTATGCCTTTTCTTGAGGCAACAGCAAGTTAAGCAGTACACCTACAATGGCAGCAAGTCCAATACCCGAAAGAGAAAAATTGCCCCATGTTAATGCCGCGCCACCAATGCCTACCGTCAGCGTAAGTGAGAAAATAATGATATTGCGCGTACGACTCAAGTCGACACAACAATTTATAAGATTTGCAACTCCTGCACAAGCAATCGTACCAAAGAGCAACAACATGATTCCCCCTAACACTGCATTAGGTATTGACCTTAGTAAAGCACTAACCTTCCCTATAACCGAAAAGACAATTCCGGCAACAGCAGCAATGCGAATAACTTGCGGATTAGTTACCTTCGTGAGAGACATAGCACCTGTTACTTCGGAATAAGTGGTAACAGGAGGTCCGCCAAGAAACCCTGCAACAAAACAAGCCAATCCATCTCCCAACAAAGTACGATGCAAACCGGGGTCTTTCACGAAATCTTTTTTAGCCACCGTGTTAACCACATACACATCACCAATATGCTCTATTACAGGTGCTATGGCCACAGGCATCATATACAATATTGGCTCCCATGAAAAAGCAGGAAATGTAAACGGAGGCAAGCTAAACCAAGCAGCACCTCGCACGCCCGACAAATCAACATCAAAAAACAGCAATGCAGCCACATATCCCACTATAATACCGCAAAAGATAGGTATAAGTTTCAATAATCCTCTTGCACGTATAGATACAAGAATAGCCGTAATCAAAGACAGTAATGCCAGTACCCAGTTCTCTTTAGCCATGTTTACGCCTGTAGCAGCCAATGACAAACCAATGAGCATTATGACGGGACCAATTACAATTGGTGGAAACAAACGATCGATAAACTTTATCCCCTGCCACTTGACCAATGCACTCATCAGAAAATAAACTAAAGCCACTCCCATCATACCCGATAACGTACCTGGTAATCCATAAAGTTCAGTAGCTTTAATAATGGGAGCAATAAAAGCAAAACTACTACCTAAGAAAATAGGAACTTTACCCTTGGTTACCAAATGAAAAATAAGAGTACCAACGCCGGCAGTAAAGAGAGCTGTGGAAGGATCTAAGCCTACAAGTAAAGGTACAAGTACCGTAGCACCAAAAGCCACAAATAGAAATTGTACTCCTACCACTCCTTTACGCAAAGGAGAAAGATTGTTTGAATCCATAAATAAAGATAAAATGTGTATTTTGAGAACAAAAATACTACTTTAAAGCCATTTAGCGGCAACTTTATAGAAAAATGGATGCCAAATGCCCTTTTTTGTTTTGTGGAAAATGAGTAACTTAGCGCAGTGACGAAAAAAACATCAAAATCAGAAACTTAACTTTTATTGATTGCCTATGCTCTTTTCTACAGAAAGCATGTTACTTATTGGTTCGATTTTATTAATCGTTAGCATCGCCTTCGGAAAGACCGGATACCGATTTGGAGTACCCGCCCTTCTGCTATTTCTTATAGTGGGCATGATCTTTGGAAGCGATGGTCTGGGACTACAATTTCACAATGCCAAAGAAGCACAGTCTATTGGTATGATTGCTCTAAGTATCATTCTTTTTTCGGGTGGCATGGATACTGAATTCTCCGAAATACGTCCTATCCTTCCCCATGGCATCGTCCTTTCCACCGTTGGAGTACTGCTCACCACCCTATTTACGGGATTATTCATCTGGGCACTCTCCGGCCTGAGTTTCACTAATATCTGTTTTCCAGTTACCACCTCTTTATTATTGGCTGCTACTATGTCGTCTACTGATTCCGCTTCTGTGTTCGCCATACTTCGTTCGCAAAAGATGAATCTGAAACATAACCTCCGCCCCATGCTCGAGATGGAAAGTGGGAGTAACGACCCTATGGCCTATATGCTCACTATTGTTCTCATTCAGTTTATTCAATTGGGTGGCATGGGTGTCGGCGAAATATTAGGGAGCTTTGCCATTCAGTTCATAGTAGGTGGTGTCGTAGGATATCTGCTTGGCAAACTTATCATCCTTTTTCTGAATAAAATAAATATCGACAACCAATCACTTTATCCCATTTTACTACTAGCCTTTGTCTTTTTCACCTTTGCCATTACAGATCGCCTGAATGGAAATGGTTATTTGGCAGTGTACATTGCAGGAATGCTGGTAGGAAATAACAAAATCCCCTATCGAAAAGAAATCTCTACCTTTATGGACGGGCTCACCTGGTTGTTCCAAATCATCATGTTCCTTACACTTGGACTGCTGGTCAACCCTCACGAGATGCTACAAGTCGCTGTTATAGCCACGTTAATCGGCCTGTTCATGATCGTTGTCGGCCGCCCGCTTAGTGTGTTTATAAGCTTGCTCCCTTTCAGAAAAATGAAATTCAAATCTCGCCTATTTGTTTCGTGGGTAGGATTGCGCGGAGCTGTTCCCATTATTTTTGCCACATATCCTGTAGTGGCAAATGTAGAAGGTTCTAACATGATTTTCAACATTGTCTTTTTTATCACGATCATATCATTGGTTTTGCAGGGTACAACAGTCTCCTATGTAGCGCGTCTGTTACATCTTTCCTCTCCGCTCGAAAAAGTAGGTAATGAATTTGGCGTAGAGTTACCTGAAGACATAGATTCCAAACTTTCGGATATGACTGTCACCTCCGCGATGCTTGAGGAAGCTGAAAACCTGAAAAACATGAATCTGCCACATGGCACACTGGTCATGATAGTCAAACGTGGAGATGAGTTTCTGATACCTAACGGTAGCCTAAAATTGCAAGTTGGTGACAAACTGTTGCTCATATCTGAGAAAGAAAAGAAATAAGTCTCTACATTTGTAACATGAAAATAGAATTTCAGAATAAAAAACCTCGCAAGATGAAAAACAAATCTTTCTTAAGCCGCATGCTATGTGCCGCTTTAGTCTTCGTTTTCTGCGCTTTCTTATCGAATGCTCAGGCAGAAAACATTCCGTGGAGCAAGAAAAAGGCATGCCAATGGTGCCATAAAAGAGAATGGTCTAACGGATTCAAAGCCGTGCCATACAAAGCAACCAACTGCATCGAGTTTGCCACTCAGTATCAAAAGAACAAAGAATTGTGGGATAAAATGTTTCGTTGGTTGTCCGAGAACGATCTGCTCACCATGCCACAAGGAACATACGAAATAGACGGCAAACGTTGTTTCATCAAAGTATCCGATAGCCAGACGCGTGATGCAAGCAAGAGTAAAGTAGAATCTCACCGTCAGTACATCGACTTGCAGTATGTGGCCAAAGGAACCGAACGCTTCGGACTAGTTAAAGTCAAAGATGCTACACCTATAACTGATTATAAGCCGGATGTGATTCATTATCAGGCAAAAAAGATAAAATACGTAGATTCAAAACCCGATTTTTTCTTCTTATTCTTTCCTAACGACTATCACCAAGCTATGGTAAAGGCAGAAAAAGAAGAAGTGGTAAGACTCATCGTAGCCAAAATAGAGTATCTACCTTAAAAAAAGTTGCATGAAAAGGCAATAAGTTCTTTTTTCCTTAATAAAAATAGATTTGGAAACAAAAATTATTAATCTATGTTATAAAACACATGTTTCCGCACACAGTTCTTGCAGATATCAAAAAAGTCCGTATATTTGCAGTGTGTTTTTCATAGTATTAGATTTAAGGTTAACAAAGGTTGGAGTCAGGCGTGACTCCTTTTTTTTTGCCTATCTCTCAAAGCCTCCCAATCACAATTTTCATCAGCCACCAACGAAGTATAAGAAAACGATCAAATGTGGCAAAGCATACCAATCATTTGATATAATCTTGTACATTTGCAATAATAAGTTTTTAATAACGCTCACGACTGATTCGAATAACACATGGAACTCCTTGTCTACAAAGCATCTGCCGGCTCGGGTAAAACATTTACCTTGGCCGTGGAATACATCAAGCTACTCATTCTCAATCCCATGGCTTACCGCCAAATACTAGCTGTGACATTTACCAATAAGGCCACAGCGGAAATGAAAGAACGTATCCTCAGCCAATTATATGGAATATGGACGAAAGACGAAGGATCTAACGCTTATTTGTTAAGAATATGCAGCGAAACAAATAAAACGGAAGAAGAAGCCAGCGAGGCTGCCGGAAAAGCACTCAACTACATGTTGCACGATTACAGTCGCTTTCGCGTAGAGACAATCGACTCTTTCTTTCAGTCGGTAATGCGTAACCTGGCTCGCGAACTGGAGCTAAGCCCCAACCTGAACATAGAGTTAAACAATGCTGAAGTACTGAGCAATGCTGTCGATTCAATGATAGAAAAGCTTGGGCCCACCTCCCCTATGCTTGCCTGGTTACTCGATTATATCAATGAACGAATAGCAGACGACAAGCGATGGAACGTTGCCGACGAAGTGAAAAGCTTTGGAAGAAATATCTTCGATGAGGGGTATATTGAAAAAGGAGAAGGACTTCGACAACGACTTAAGAACCCAAATACCATTAAGGATTATCGCCGCCAATTGGATGAAATGTTGAAAGAGGCTTTGGAACAGATGAAAAGTTTCTACGATCAATTTGAAGGGGAATTGGATGGACACGCCCTCAATGCTGATGACCTGAAAGGTGGTTCAAGAGGAATAGGCAGCTACTTTCGCAAACTGAACAATGGTATCTTGGGCGACGACATCCGTAACGCCACTGTAGAAAAGTGTATTGAAGATGAGAAAAACTGGGCAGCAAAGACTTCGCTTCGCTATGGCGACATTCTTTCATTGGCTTCATCAAGCCTAATACCTTTGCTAAAAGATGCCGAAGAGTTCCGCACACGTAATAATGGGATAGTGAACAGTTGCCGCTTATCTATGCAGCACCTCAACAAAGTACAGCTACTAGCGGGCATCGACGAGGAAGTTCGCGAACTGAACAGAGAGAATAATCGTTTTCTCCTGTCGGATACCAATGCTTTGCTTCATCGACTAGTGAAAGATGGTGATTCCTCTTTCGTATTCGAAAAGATAGGAACCAACATCCGCAATGTGATGATAGATGAATTTCAGGATACCAGTCGCATGCAGTGGAACAACTTTAAATTATTACTACTAGAAGGTTTATCGCAAGGAGCAGATAGCCTCATTGTAGGCGATGTGAAGCAATCTATCTACCGTTGGCGAAATGGTGATTGGGGGATACTGAACGGATTAAACGGGTATATCGGACCTTTCCCCATCCGTAAGGAAACTCTGAAGATTAATCGACGAAGCGAGACGAATATCATACGCTTTAACAACCGTATCTTTAAGGCCGCAGTAGACTATCTGAATGAAATCTATAAGTCGCAATTGAACACCGACTGTGAAGCTCTGCAACGAGCCTATGCTGACGTGGAACAAGAATCGCCTCGCAAAGAGGATAAAGGTTACATCAAAGTATCTTTCCTTGAACCCGACGAAGAACATAACTACACAGAGCAAACGCTCATCAGCTTGGGCGAAGAGGTGGAACGATTGTTGAGCAGCGGTATCCGTATGAACAATATTGCCATCTTGGTACGTAAGAATAAAAACATTCCGCAAATAGCCGACTATTTTGATAAAGAGCTGCAATGTAAGGTGGTTTCCGACGAGGCATTCCGTCTCGATGCATCGCTCTCCATCTGCATGATGATAGATGCCCTGCGCTATCTTTCGAATCCTGAAAATAAGATAGCTGCTGCCCAATTGGCTGTGAGCTATCAAACGGAAATAGTGAAAGAAGAGACTGACATCAATACGATATTGCTTCACACTGCGGAAGAATTTCTACCGCAAACGTTTCTTGATAAGAAGGATATCTTACACCTTATGCCTTTATATGAAGTACTGGAAGAGCTATTCAGCATCTTCGAGATGAACCGAATCACACAACAAGATGCTTATCTATTTGCCTTCTTTGATGCCGTGACGGATTATGTGCAAAGCAACTCTTCCGACACGGATGCATTTATTCGTTTCTGGGAAGAGACGTTGTGCAGCAAAACCATTCCCAGCGGTGAGATTGACGGTATCCGTATTTTCTCCATCCACAAATCTAAAGGATTAGAGTTTCATACGGTGCTACTGCCTTTTTGTGATTGGAAGTTGGAGAACGAAACAAACAATCAGTTGGTGTGGTGCGTTCCTACCGCCGCTCCTTTCGATGGACTTGATATTGTGCCGATAAATTATTCCTCTCAAATGGCAGAGTCAGTGTATAAAGATGATTACTTGCAGGAAAGATTGCAACTGTGGGTAGATAACTTAAATCTGCTCTATGTTGCCTTTACACGTGCCGGAAAGAATCTGATTGTATGGTCTAAAAAGGGACAACGAGGAACCATATCCGACCTCCTGCTAAATACCCTTCCGCAAGTTGCCGCTCAAAGTGACACCGAATGGGATGAGGAAATACCGTACGAATATGGAAAACTCTGCCCCTCTGAAGAAGAAAAAGCGAATAAGGAAACCAATAAATTACTTCAAAGACCGGAGAAACGCCCTGTAATGATGGAGTCAATGCGACACGATATTGAATTTAGACAGTCCAACCGTTCGGCAGACTTTATAAAAGGTATTGATGAAGAGGAATCTGAAAGTCGATTTATTGATCACGGAAAGCTATTGCATACATTGTTCTCTGCCATCGAAACCGAGGCGGATATCGAAGTAGCCATAGAACGGCTGGTATTTGAAGGCATCATCGGGAGTCATGAAACGGAAGAAGAAATACGTCGCCTTACCCTGAAAGCTTTTACTCAACCGCAAATACGCAACTGGTATTCCGGTGACTGGAGGCTATTCAACGAATGTGCCATTATATATAAGGAGAAAGGAATATTGCAAACTCGTCGTCCGGACCGTGTGATGATGAAGAACGAAGAAGTCGTTGTAGTTGACTTCAAATTCGGTAAACAAAATAAGAAATATAACGAGCAGGTGCAAGGATACATGTCATTGCTCGCAAAAATGAAATACACTCACATTTCGGGATACCTATGGTATGTGGAAGAAGATGTGATAGAAAAAGTAAACTACAAAGTAACCAATAATCAGTAAGCCAATGAAAACAGCTCCATTGATTGGCATCAGCAGGCACCGACTTGCTACAGATGGTGAAGGTATTACCACTCTGATAGCTTTCCATGGATGTACACTTCATTGTAACTATTGTTTGAATTCACAATCTTTACGTAAAGAGGGAGTATGGAAACATTACGACACCGAAACCCTTTATGAAGAAGTAAGAAAGGATGAATTATACTTTCTGGCAACTAATGGCGGAATAACCTTTGGCGGAGGAGAACCCAGTTTGCGGAGCGACTTTATAATTGATTTCCGAAAGCTTTGCGGCCCGAAATGGCTGATCACGCTAGAGACCTCTCTCAACGTGCCGACAGAAAATATAGAGAAGTTGCTTCCTGTGGTTGATCATTATATTGTAGACATCAAAGACATGAACGATTCCATCTATAAACACTATACAGGAATAAGCAATGAGCAAGTTATCAACAATCTACATTACTTGATAAAATGTGGGAAAAAAGAAGTAATTTCAGTCCGCATCCCGCTTATTCCTTCTTATAATAATGAGGAAGATCTGGACAAAAGTCTACAGCAACTAAAAGGGATGGGACTATCTCGTTTCGACTTATTTACGTACGCAACCTACTAAATACTAATAACCATGAAAAGAGGAAAACAAACTTGCAGGATATTGAAAGAGATCCGTAAACAAATCGCGGAAGCGAATAACATTGAGTTTATCACCTCCGAATGCCAATATCAAGGTGATTGTTTAGGTACTTGTCCAAAATGCGAAGCTGAAGTTCGTTATTTGGAACAACAATTGGAAGGCAAACGAATAGCGGGCAGAACAATTACCGTGTTGGGCATATCAGCAGGCTTGATTGCGATGACACCAATGATAGGTCAGAGCGCCAATTCAGCAAATACAGAAACAAATCAAAAAATAGTCTATGATACAATAACAAATTCAAAGAAAAACATAGATACCAAGATGGTGTCTACACCTGGAATAATTATTGCTTATCACTCTAACATAAAAAAACTATCAGAAAATGATACACTCAGCTTAGCAGACGTCATGCCTAAGTTCCCTGGAGGAGCATCGGCACTAATGGATTTTATATCCAAGAATATAGACTACTCCAATGTCAACATGAACAGCATAAAAACGAGAAATCGTGTTATTGTGACTTTCATCGTTGATAAGGAGGGAAATATCATTAAACCTGTAATTGTACACGCTTTAAACCCCGATTGCGATAAAGAAGCGCTACGGGTTATCAGTCTTATGCCCAAATGGAAACCTGCTATTTTAGACAATAAAAAATATGCATGCAAATATACAGTTCCAATTACTTTTAAGCTAGAAGCAACAAAGAAGATAGAGGCAAAAGAAAACACTATATTAGAAAATGATACACTGGACATAGCAGACACCATGCCTGAGTTCCCGGGAGGAGCATCGGCACTAATGGATTTTATATCTCAGAATATTATCCATCCCAATGCCTACTTGGAAGGGAATGGTACTCAAGGACGTGCCATCGTTGGGTTTGTGGTCGATAAAGATGGGAGTATACTTAACCCGAAAATCATACGTTCCGTTGATCCTTATTTGGATAAAGAGGCATTACGGGTTGTCAATCTCATGCCTAAGTGGAAACCCGGTATTCATAAAGGCAAAAAAGTAGCCGTAAGGTACAAAATCCCAATTAAGTTCAGTTTACAATAAAGTATAAAAATATGCAACCATTTCTGCAATTAGTAGCCAAAGATATATATACCAAAATAGGAAACGATTTATCTCGTGTAGCCATCGTATTCCCAAATAAGCGTGCCGGTCTGTTCTTCAGCGACTACCTGGCCGATGAATCCACCGATCCAATCTGGTCTCCGGCCTACGTCAGCATCAGTGAGCTCTTTCAACAGCTCTCTACGCTAAAATCGGGTGATCCTATCCGTTTGGTGTGCGAACTCTACAAAGTGTTTCGTGAAGAGACAAAGAGCGAAGAGTCTCTGGATGAATTTTATTTCTGGGGCGAACTCCTTATAGGCGATTTCGACGATGTGGATAAAAATATGGTAGATGCCCACAAACTCTTCAGCAATTTGCAGGATTTGAAGAACATTATGTCCGGATACGACTTCCTCGACGAAGAACAGGAAGAAGCCATTCAACAGTTCTTCCTCAATTTTTCCATCGAACGCCGCACGCAATTGAAAGAGAAGTTTATTTCTCTCTGGGACAAGCTCGATGATATCTATTCTCGTTATCGGAAAAACCTCGAAACGCAGGGCATAGCCTATGAAGGTATGCTCTATCGGAAAGTCATCGAGCAACTGGATGTGGATGCATTGAAGTATGACAGATATGTATTCGTTGGCTTCAATGTACTCAATAAAGTAGAGACGAAGTTTTTTGACTTGTTGCAGGAGGCAGGAAAGGCTATGTTCTACTGGGATTATGATGTGTTCTACACTCGTATGCCCGAGCATAAACACGAAGCTGGAGAGTTTATCAACCGCAACCTGAAACGTTTCCCATCAGAACTCCCGGAAGGATTGTTTGATGCCTTGCGTAAGCCGAAGACGGTACGTTTCATCTCTTCGCCTACCGAGAATGGGCAGGCACGCTACTTGCCGGAATGGGTTCGTTCCACGCTTACTGAAAATGAAAAAGAGAACGCCGTGGTGCTTTGCAACGAATCATTGTTGCTACCTGTGCTGCATTCCATTCCATCGGAAGTGAAGAATGTGAATATCACCATGGGATTTCCATTGGCACAAACGCCTGTCTACAGTTTCATCACTGCGCTACTGGAACTACAAACATCGGGTTATCGGGCAGATACAGGCCGGTATGCTTACCAGTCGGTCCTGTCTGTACTAAAGCATCCTTACACCCGACAATTATCAAAGAATGCCGAACCATTGGAGAAGGAATTGACCAGTAAGAATCGCTTCTATCCCCTACCTTCCGAACTGAAGCAAGATGATTTTCTGGGACGTCTCTTCACTCCCTGTAACGGCCTGCTTAGCATCTGCCAATACCTCACAGATCTATTGAAAGAGGTTGCCACACTGTATGCAAAAGAAAAACAAGAAGACGACATCTTCAATCAACTCTATCGCGAATCTCTCTTCAAAAGTTTCACCATGGTCAATCGCTTGCTCAACCTCATTGAAAGCGGAGATCTACAGATACAAACGGATACATTCAAAAGATTATTAGGTAAGTTGCTTTCTGCCGCCAACATTCCCTTCCATGGCGAACCGGCCATCGGCATGCAGGTGATGGGAGTATTGGAAACTCGTAATCTTGATTTTAAGAACCTTATCTTAATGTCACTCAACGAAGGACAACTACCCAAAGCGGGAGGAGAATCATCCTTTGTTCCTTATAACTTGCGTAAAGCTTTCGGTATGACTACCATCGAGCATAAGAATGCGGTGTATGCTTACTATTTCTACCGACTTATCCAGCGAGCTGAGAACATCACTTTGATGTACAACACTTCATCGGATGGATTAAACCGCGGAGAGTGGTCGCGCTTCATGCTTCAGTTCCTCATTGAGTGGCCGCACGAAGTAACGAGGGAATTTCTCGAAGCCGGGCAATCGCCTCAAAGCGGAGTGGATATATGCATTGAGAAAACGTCCGACGTTATGCAAGTACTTTATCATAATTACAACATTCAGCACAATCCGAAAGCGTCCTTCTCTCCATCCGCACTCAACACCTATCTGGATTGTCGACTAAAATTCTACTACCGCTACGTGGCCGGTTTGAAAACGCCGGACGAGGTGAGTGCCGAAATTGATTCTGCTAAATTCGGAACCATCTTTCACCGTTCGGCAGAATTGGCATACATGGAACTAACTCAAGTTGGCCCACTCATTCGCAAAGAAGATTTGGAGAAAATACTACGCAACGAGGTAAAGTTGCAAAGCTTTGTAGACAGAGCTTTCAATGAAACGTTCTTCCATGTGTCTACTGATGAAAAGCCCGAATACAATGGAATCCAACTGATAAACTCCAAAGTAATCGTCTCCTACCTGCGTCAGTTACTGCGCAATGACTTGCAGTATGCTCCTTTCGAGATGATTGCTATGGAGAAGAAAGTAAATGAAAAGATAGAAATATGTACCTCCGAGGGCATCATTACCCTCAAGATAGGTGGTACAATAGACAGGATAGATAGCAAAGACGACACCCTCCGCATAGTAGATTACAAAACAGGTGGAAGCCCAAAAACTCCGGTGAACGTAGAGCAACTCTTCACTCCGGCAGACGGACGGCCCAACTATATCTTCCAGACTTTTCTATATGCCGCCATCATGTGTAAGCAGCAACCATTAAAGGTGGCCCCTGCCCTGCTCTATATCCATCGCGCTGCTGCGGAAACCTATTCTCCCGTTATCGAGATGGGCGAGCCACGCAAACCAAAGATTCCGGTGAACAACTTCACCTTCTTTGAAGATGATTTTCGTGAACGTCTGCAACATCTGCTTGAAGAGATATATAATCCTGCAGAAGCCTTTACGCAAACGGAGTTTACGAAAACGTGCGAGTATTGCGACTTTAAGGCTATGTGTCGCCGATGATCATTCCGAATTTTATTTTTTCAAAGGAACAGAGAAACTAAAAATAGATCCTTGCCCCTTAGCAGATACAAACCAAAGTTCCCCGCCATTTTTTTGTGCGAAGTCTTTGCAGAGAAGTAATCCAAGACCGGAACCTTCTTCATTATTCGTGCCGAAAGTACTAAAATGCGTATCAGTATGCAGTAGTTTCTTTTGGCTTTCTTCGTCAATGCCACAACCATGATCTTTCACACTAACCACTGCCATACCATCCTTCACTTCTACGGTTAGTAATATCTCTGATCCCTCATTACTGAATTTAATGGCATTGCTCAACAAATTCCTTATAACTGTTTTTACCATATCTGTATCTCCGTAGACAAATACCTTTTCAGGTATTTCCGCCCGAATTGTTATCTTTTTCACAGCAGCAACCATCGAAAAGATTTCCACAACTCCCTCAGCTAGTTGAGCCAGATCAATATCTTGATAAACCACCTTCATTCGGCCAATCTGACTCTTTGTCCACTTTAGCAGATTATCCAGTAATGAGAACACATCCTCAGTAGTCTGATTTGCTATGGTTAAAAGATCATGCATTTCAGTGCCTATTTTCTCAGCCGGCAAGTTCAGAATCAGCATATTTAGTACCATCTTAATAGAACCAACCGGAGAACGGAGATCATGTGCAATAACCGAATATAACTTGTCGCGCCCCATAATTGTCTTCTGAAGTTCTTCTGTCTGGGCCAGAATAATACGATTGGCTGCCACCAAAGAGATCTGATGAGTGATACGGATAATAAGTTCCTCCTTATTAAACGGTTTCGAAATAAAATCATTTCCTCCCACTTGAAATCCTTTTACTACATCGGGCGTAGTATTAAGTGCGGTCAAGAAGATAATAGGAATTTCAGCCGTTTCAGGATTCTTCTTCAAATGATGAGCTACCTCAAATCCGTTCATTTCAGGCATCATCACATCGAGTAATATCAAATCAGGATGTTCTTTATTCACCAAATCGATAGCTTGCAAGCCGCCACTAGCCGTTATTACATTGAACCTCTCGTTAGTAAGAAGCACTTTTAGCAGCAATACATTCGACGTCACGTCATCAACAATAAGAATCTTGTATTCTGAAGGAGTTATTTTCATGATTATTTTCAGATTTATTTTAAATGTACTCGGTACACTTTACAAATGTAGAAGATTCTGTTAAAACACCAAAGCACAACACGATTTTATTCGCTTCTTAGAAACAAATTTGTTGCTACGAGGCTTGACAAAAGCCTTTTAGTATTGTATATTTGCAGAATGAACGTGTGATAAAACAATAACAAATGATATATAAAGCATGTAATCAATGAATTATAAATACAATTATAATAACAAATCCTTGAAACAAAGAGAAGACAAATTTAAAAAATAATAAACATATACATGATTGAATAAAGAATAATTCAGCTAAAGTATAACAAAGGAAAGGTGGTGATTCATACAGAGAATTACCACCTTTTTTAGCATGCAAAATTTGACAACCACTCTTTAGTTCAATAATCTGCCTGATATAGACTTAATCCCTACCTGCATAAAATACAGAGATAAAAGAAGTAATTTATCATGTTGTATTTATTGCGAATCATCAAATATAATAAGAATAAAAAAATGACTCTTTAAAGTCTTGAGCATTGCTTCCTATATTATTAAAAAGTGCCTCAAAATTACAATAAAATTAGCTGAAAAGAGAAATAAAAAAGTCGCTAATACCTAAGCATTAACGACTTCTTTATTTCTTGGCGGTCCGGACGGGACTCGAACCCGCGACCCCATGCGTGACAGGCATGTATTCTAACCAACTGAACTACCAAACCAAGATAGTGCCCATCATTTCTGATTGCGGGTGCAAAGGTAGATAATTCTCTCATATTTGCAATAGTTGAGCTAAAAAAAATCATCTTTATTAGAATTTAGGCTTCTACTGTGAGATTTTAAAGATTATAAAGTACATTTGTGGGTATAATATAGTGAGTAACATGTGACGATATGACAATGAAAAGCACCCCTATCAACCGAGAGATCATTGACGAAGCTATTCGGAAATTTGAAATAGCCGACTTCTCTAAAGCGACCATCCGCGAAGTTAAAGCCATAGCAGCTGAAGCAGAAGCAGCATCGGGTATAGAATTTATTAAAATGGAAATGGGAGTTCCGGGACTTCCGGCGTCTGCTATCGGCGTAAAAGCTGAGATAGAGGCTTTGCAGCGAGGAGTAGCCAGTATCTATCCGGATATCAACGGGTTGCCTGAATTAAAAGCTGAAGCTGCCCGATTTGTGAAAGCTTTTATTGATGTGGATATTCAACCGGAGGGTTGTGTGCCGGTAACAGGTTCCATGCAAGGTACTTTTGCGTCATTCCTTACTTGCAGCCAGTGCAACAAAGAAAAAGATACGATCTTATTCATTGATCCGGGCTTTCCGGTACAAAAGCAGCAATTGGTAGTAATGGGACAGAAATATGAAACATTTGACGTGTATGACTTTCGGGGCGATAAATTAAAAGAGAAACTTGACAGCTATCTACGCAAGGGAAACATATCGGCCATTGTTTATTCTAACCCGAATAACCCCAGTTGGATTTGTCTGAAAGAAAAAGAACTACGCATTATTGGCCAATTGGCTACGCACTATGATGTAATTGTACTCGAAGACCTTGCCTACTTTGCCATGGACTTCCGCCAAAATTTCGGTATTCCTTTCCAACCACCCTACCAACCGTCTGTGGCTAAGTACACAGATAATTATGTGTTACTTATTTCCGGTTCAAAGGCTTTCAGCTATGCCGGGCAACGCATCGGGGTGAGTTGCATTTCGAATAAACTGTATCACCGCATCTATCCGGGGTTGACAAAGCGCTACGGTGGTGGAACCTTTGGCACAGTCTTCATTCACCGGGTGCTCTATGCACTGTCATCTGGTACAAGCCACTCGGCTCAATTTGCCATGGCAGCCATGTTCAAAGCAGCCAATGATGGAGAATATCATTTTCTGGATGAAATAAAGGTATATGGCGAACGAGCAAGAAAATTAAAAGACATCTTTCTGCATCACGGCTTTCACTTAGTTTACGATAATGATTTAGGTGATCCGGTAGCCGATGGATTTTATTTCACTATTGGTTATTCCGGAATGACAGGCGGAGAGCTGTCCAGAGAACTAATGTACTACGGTGTGAGTGCTATCTCCTTAATTACCACAGGTAGCCAGCAAGAGGGATTACGTGCATGCACCTCTTTCATTAAAGACCATCAATATCAACAACTGGACGAAAGAATGGCCTTATTCACAAAAAATCATCCCATTTCTTAAAAAAGCGACCTAAGATCCAAAAAAAACAGCAAAAAGTTTTGTCCCTGAGAAAAAGGTTATATATTAGGGGCATGAAGATTGATACCAACATATTTAAAATAGAATCAAATAATATAGCACCTTCACGAGGAAAGATCCTTATCTCAGAACCTTTCCTTCTTGATGCTACATTCGGACGTTCTGTGGTGTTACTCATCGATCATACCAATGAAGGAAGCATGGGCATTGTTATGAACAAAGAGATTCCACTGCTATTAAATGATGTGATCAAAGATTTCCAAGACTTGCAAAATATACCTGTATATAAAGGTGGTCCACTGGCTACCGACACCCTCTTTTATCTGCACACGTTACAAGATATTCCAGATGCTTTGCCTGTGAGCAAAGGCTTGTTCCTGAATGGAGATTTCGATGTGTTGAAAGAATATATGTTGCAAGGCAATCCGATACAAGGAGTGATACGCTTCTTTTTAGGATATTCGGGATGGGAATTCAACCAATTACATCAAGAAATACAAGAGAACACGTGGCTTATCGGAAAGGGAGACAGACGTAGCCTGATGAACGAAAAGGCTGACAATCTATGGAAGAAATCATTAGGCAAGCTAGGCAGCAAATACGAAACTTGGTCACGCTTTCCGCAGATTCCTTCACTGAACTAAAAGGTTCTCTCTATATCTTTATTCCTCATTGTTGATGCGTTGCATCAAAATGACATCTTTGTATGTATTGTCAATGCGTATCCACTGTTTGAGTAGTCCACACTGAACAAATCCGCAAGAAGTGAATAGATGCAGACTAGCCTCGTTGTCAACGGGAATGTGTGCATACAATTGTTTTGTGTGCAGAAAGCCAAAAACATACTCACAAAGCAGTTTTAAAGCGTCGATGGCGTATCCTTTCTTGCGGTATTCTTCCAAAATAGCAATACCCACCGCACCCCGTCCATGCAGAGGTACATAATCTGTTACATCAATGGTACCTACCACCTTATGATCTTCTTTCTGCACAATCATCAACCTCAATTGCTTGTCGGCAAACATATCGCATTGAGAATTTGCAATATATTCTTTCAGTATATAGCGAGAATAAGGCACAGTAAAGCTACTGATTTCCCAAAATGAAGGATGATTCTCCATTTCATACATAAGATCAAGATCTTCAGGCTCTACCGCACGAAGATAAATATGTTCATTGAGTAAATAATTCTTTTTCATCGATTATCACAATTTGCTAAACTACTAATACATATTCATTTCCTCACGCAAACGCTTTTCACCGGGCAAGCAAAAGACAGAAGCCGTTAAGGCAATCAAGGCAGAAAGGGCGCCTAGGTTATTGAGGGTAAGATAATAAACCACAATATTAAACAATACAGCAACCTCGAGGATACACAAGCGCAAGGCACTCCAACACAAGTATTGCTTCAACGCTACCGGAGAAGAGAGCTCATGAATCTTCTTTTTCAACACAAAACGGAAAAGCTTGAGAGCCAACGGCACACTGGCAATAGCCAACAGAATGCCTGCCGATTCAAGATAGTATTGCATACGCAAATCGATTGCATAAAGACCCACTTCGAGCCAATCGCATTCGTATGCTACAACCAAGAAAAAAGGAAGTAGCCAGAAAAACAGGTATTGCAGTTGAAGAGTCTTTGTGATGTGTTTTATTTGTTGTTCCATAATTAAATAGTTCCGGTAAATGATGTTCGGTTAATAATGCTACGTCCCAGCGTAACTTCGTCTGTATATTCCAATTCGTCGCCAATAGAGATGCCACGAGCTATCACACTAAGCTTCACTCCTAATTTCTCTAGCTTACGATAAATAAAAAAGTTCGTTGTGTCACCCTCCATGGTAGAACTGAGCGCCAGAATAACTTCTTTTATTGTCCCATCGGAAACACGCTGCACAAGGCTTCCTATCTGAAGATCGCCGGGCCCTACCCCATCCATAGGAGAGATAACGCCCCCCAGCACATGATAGAGTCCGCGAAATTGCTGTGTAGCTTCTACAGCCATCACATCACGTATGTTCTCCACCACACAAACAGTAGACGCATCTCGCTGCGGATTGGCACAGATCTGACACGTTTCAGTATCGGAGATGTTATGGCAAACCTTGCAATATTTCACTTCTCGTTTCAAAGTGATAATGGCATTACCAAAAGCTTCCACAGTAGTAGCATCTTGCCTCAACAAGTGAAGCACCAACCGCATGGCTGTCTTCTTTCCGATTCCGGGCAACTTGGCAAACTCGCTTACAGCTTTCTCTAATAATAAAGATGAATATTGTTGATTCACTATATATTGTAAATTATTTATAGTCCTTAGTTATGCTTAACTGCGGCAAAGATAGCAATCAATCATGAATTACAAATTACCATTTGCAAAATAAATCGTATCTTTGCAAGCAAAACATGCACGTCATGATATTAGTCACCATCATATGCTACTTTGCGATTTTACTGCTGATAGCCCGCATCACCGGGAGAAAAGGAGGATCAAACGCTGCATTCTTCAAGGGCGAAAACAAATCGCCTTGGTATGTGGTTTCCTTCGGCATGATCGGGGCTTCTATATCAGGAGTCACTTTTGTTTCCGTTCCAGGCATGGTTCGGGGCATGGATATGACTTACATGCAAACCGTTTACGGCTTTTTTTTCGGCTATCTGCTGGTGGCACTTGTACTGTTGCCACTATACTATAAACTCAATTTGACAAGCATATACACGTACCTGCACACACGCATTGGCATCAGGGCCTACCGTACAGGTTCGTTGTTTTTCCTACTCTCACGCATGCTGGGCACAGCAGCCAAACTCTACCTGGTTTGCCTCATCCTACACACATACGTGTTTCAAGAAATGGGTGTTCCCTTTTGGGCGATAGCGGCAGGCGCTGTAGGATTGGTATGGGTTTACACCCACAAGAGTGGCATTAAGACCATTGTATGGACAGACACTTTACAAACATTTTGCCTGATAGCCGCACTCATTTGCATTATCTTCTTTACTATAGATAAGCTGGAACTCAACTTTTCGGGTGTGATGCAGACCATAGCGAACAGTGAGCACAGTCGTATGTTTGTGATGGATGATTGGATTTCCCGCCAAAACTTCTTCAAACAATTCTTCAGCGGGATTTTCATTGTAATCGTGATGACAGGGCTTGATCAGGATATGATGCAGAAAAACCTCTCTTGCCGCAATTTGAAAGAAGCACAGAAGAATATGTATTGCTATGGATTTTCTTTTGTTCCACTCAACCTTTTATTCTTATGCCTGGGCGTATTGTTAATCAGTTTGGCAAATAAGACAGGAATGGAACTTCCTGCGGTAAATGATGATATTCTGCCCATGTTTGCCACGCAAGGTTATCTGGGAGAATCAGTATTGGTACTATTCACCATCGGTATTGTGGCAGCGGCATTCAGCAATTCGGACTCCGCACTAACGGCAATGACAACCAGTTTCTGCGTAGACATACTGAATACAGAAAAAGAAACGGAAGAGGTAGCCCGCAGCAAAAGGAACATAGTCCACATCTTATTTTCAGTAGTACTTGTGGCATTTATCTGTATGTTTCGCATGGTGAACGATAAAAGTGTAATTGATGCTATTTACATCATCGCTTCCTATACTTACGGACCTCTGTTAGGTATGTTTGCCTTCGGACTTTTTACCCACAGAAAAACAAACGATCGCTTGGTGCCTGCCATTGCGATTACTTCACCCTTAGTGTGCTATGCCATTGACTGGACGGTACACCAACAAACCGGATACAAATTCGGTTACGAAATGCTAATGCTGAACGGAGTGTTGACATTTGCAGGACTGTGGGTATTCTCTATCAAAAAATTAAATACATTATAATATTAAAGAACATGGAAATTAAAAGCGCTGAATTTATAATAAGTAACACCGATGTGCAGAAATGCCCGGCAAGCACAATGCCTGAGTATGCTTTCATCGGCCGATCTAATGTTGGGAAATCCAGCCTGATAAACATGCTTACTGCTCGTAAGGGTCTAGCCATGACTTCGGCCACACCCGGCAAGACAATGCTCATCAACCATTTCCTGATCAATGAGAACTGGTATCTTGTCGATCTACCCGGATATGGATACGCCCGACGCGGAGTGAAAGGACAAGATCAAATTCGTACCATTATCGAAGATTATATATTGGAACGCGAACAGATGAGTAATCTCTTTCTCCTTATTGACAGTCGGTTGGAACCACAAACGATAGACATGGAATTTATGGAGTGGCTCGGCGAAAATGGTATTCCGTTTTCCATTGTCTTCACCAAAACAGATAAATTAAAGGGTGGAAAGATGCGAGATAATGTGAATATATATCTGCGCAAGCTACGTACACAATGGGAAGAATTGCCTCCACATTTCGTAACTTCAGCGGAAACGCGATTAGGAAGGGAAGAAATACTGGGCTATATAGAAACAATTAACAAAAACTTAAACTCAAAGTAAGGTTAGCACGTTTACCAGCACGATGGGCAAACGTAAGATGAATGGCACCTACTGTTAAGTTTTCAAACTTACGCATTAAGCTTGAAACACCTCAAAAGCTTATTTGCGAAAGTGTGACGATGAATACCCACTACTTCCCGGCAAGTACTCCGAAGCGATAAACGCAATGGCTGTAATACTTCTCTCCCGGGCGCAGCACCGTAGAAGGAAAATGAGGTATATTTGGACTATTGGCAAAATGCTGAGTCTCTAAGCAAACAGAGCAACGCTTGCCGTACACACTCCCTTTTTTGCCGATAAGATCCCCCTTCAATCCATTGGCTGTATAAATCTGTAATCCGGGCTCATTGGTATACACTTCCAGTGTGCGACCACTTTTTTCGTCTACCAGTCGGGCTGCCGGCTTTGTTTCATCTCCTTTGGTATTAAGTACCCAATTATGATCATACCCTTTGGTAATGTTCAGTTGCATGCAGTCTTCATCAATGCGTTCACCAATAAAATGAGGAATCCTAAAGTCAAATGGAGTATTGACTACCGGAACGATTTCCCCGGTCACACACTTTGTTGAATCATAAGGAGTATAAGCATCTGCATTCACCATCAACAATTGATCTTCTACCGTTGTACTGAAGTCTCCCGAAAGATTAAAGAAAGAGTGATTGGACAGATTAATCACCGTAGGTTTATTCGTTCGGGCTTCATAGCGGATATCCAATTCATTTTTATCTGTTACGGAGAAATACACTTGCACACTCAGGCTACCGGGAAAGCCATTTTCTCCATCAGGAGAAAAATAAGATAACTTCAACGAATTCTCGTCCAACTTTTCAGCTTGCCAAATGCGAGAAGCAAAGCCCGGCTCCCCACCATGGGCACAATGCTTGCCTGTATTAGCAGCTAAATGGAATGTTAGAGAATCGAGAGTAAACGTTGCATTCACAATACGTCCAATGTATCGACCAATCGTAGCTCCAAAATTTTGTTTCTTCTCCATATATTGGGCTATATTGGAGAAGCCGCATACCACATCTTCCATTTTTCCATTCCTATCGGGAACCATAACAGACACTACTCTGGCACCATAGTTAGTGATGCAGACTTCCATTCCGACTTTATTTTTCAATACATAAAGATTAGTCAGTTGATCATTCACATCGGCCTGAAAGTTTCTGACTGTTAAGCCCGAAAGCGTTTTCCCGTCTTTCAGACTGCATGAAACACAAAAACAAGCAAGCAAAAATGACAATAAGATTCCTCTTTTCATCTTTATTATTATAAATTCTATCTTGTTGGACATAGATGTAACACATTTAATACAATTTCGCAAATATACAGGATTATTTCTAAAAAAAAGCTCTACCTTTGTCTATTATAAATTAACTAAAAGAAAATATTATGAAGAAAATATTATTTTTTGTTGCTATGTTGGCCATAAGCATTGGTTATGCTTCGGCACAAAAAAGCGCTGAAATTAAGTTTGATAAGACAACACATAATTTTGGTACGTTTTCTGAAAATAGTCCGATAGTAACCTGCGTATTTACATTTAGTAATTCAGGTGATGCCCCATTGGTTATTAATCAAGCTGTAGCATCCTGCGGATGCACTGTTCCCGACTATACAAAGGAACCAATTATGCCGGGACAAAAAGGTACTATTAAAGTTACTTATAACGGAACAGGTAAGTATCCGGGGCATTTCAAAAAGTCAATTACACTACGCACCAACGCAAAAACTGAAATGATGCGCCTCTATATTGAGGGAGATATGACAGCAAAAGACGCTAAATAAGCAAATAAGGAATAACAACCTAAGGAGAATCTTTCGATTCTCCTTTTTTTTTGCTTTCTTTGAAACTGTTTTATTATTTACGAATCTTATTCTGAATAGTAAAGCAAGCCTGTTTGAACTTATACTATGTAAAAAGGTGAAACAGTTCAATTATCGGCAGAAACAAATCCTTTTAGTAACAAAAATCAATTAAATAAAACAAGATTAGTTTAAGTTATGAAACACGAAGAAGAAAAACCGGTAAGTCTATCGGAAAACGCGTTCCGTGAATTGAAACCCGGAGAAGTATATAACCCCATTATGAGTCCGGACAGACAGTATGCTGAAGTAAACATTTGGTCGGTATTGTGGGGTATCGGAATGGCCGTTTTGTTTTCTGCAGCCGCTGCCTACTTAGGATTAAAAGTTGGACAGGTATTTGAAGCCGCTATTCCCATCGCTATTATCGCAGTAGGAGTATCAGGAGCTGCCAAACGAAAAAACGCTTTAGGAGAAAATGTGATCATCCAATCTATCGGAGCCAGTTCCGGTGTCATCGTAGCCGGAGCCATATTCACATTACCTGCATTATACATTCTTCAGGAAAGCTACCCGCAAGAAATTACCGTTACTTTCTTACAAGTATTTGTTAGTTCGCTGCTAGGCGGCATACTAGGAATCTTATTCTTAATTCCTTTCCGAAAATACTTTGTGAAAGATATGCATGGCAAATATCCCTTTCCTGAAGCTACTGCCACTACGCAAGTACTTATATCAGGTGAAAAAGGCGGTAGCCAAGCCAAACCTTTGCTTATGGCAGGTATCATTGGCGGACTATACGACTTTATTGTAGCCACTTTCGGTTGGTGGAACGAGAACTTTACTACTCGTGTCTGTGGCTTCGGCGAAATGCTGGCCGATAAAGCCAAATTGGTGTTTAAGGTAAACACAGGCGCTGCCGTAATGGGATTGGGATACATCGTGGGACTAAAATACGCCTCTATCATTTGTGCCGGTTCGCTAGCTGTATGGTGGATCATCGTTCCCGGCATGTCACTCATTTGGGGAGATAGCGTATTGAATATGTGGAATCCTCAAATCACGGCCACAGTAGGTAGTATGTCTCCGGAAGAAATCTTTAGATATTATGCCAAGAGTGTCGGTATCGGTGGCATTGCCATGGCAGGTATCATTGGCATCATTAAGTCATGGAGCATCATCAAAGATGCTGTGGGATTAGCTGGTAAAGAAATGCGTGGCAAAGCTGCAAGTGCGGTGAAAGTAAAACGCACGCAATTGGATATTCCAATGAAGATTATTGCCATTGGTTCACTGGTAACCTTGGCACTTATCTTTTTATTCTTCTATTTCGACGTGATGCAAGGCAATCTGCTACACACGGTAGTTGCCATTTTATTGGTAGCTGTTATCGCATTTCTGTTTACCACAGTAGCAGCCAACGCCATTGCCATTGTGGGAACAAATCCGGTATCGGGCATGACGTTGATGACATTGATCTTGGCTTCCGTAGTGATGGTCGCCGTAGGATTAAAAGGCCCCGGAGGTATGGTGGCTGCATTGGTCATGGGAGGTGTGGTTTGCACCGCACTATCTATGGCAGGCGGTTTTATCACCGACTTAAAGATTGGTTATTGGTTGGGAAGTACCCCTTCTAAACAGCAAACATGGAAATTCCTCGGAACACTTGTCTCTGCGGCTACCGTGGGTGGTGTGATGATTATCCTGAATAAGACGTACGGATTTACTAGCGGACAACTGGCCGCACCGCAAGCGAATGCAATGGCAGCTGTTATCGAACCATTGATGAATGGTGTAGCTGCCCCTTGGCTACTCTACGGCATTGGCGCTATTCTCGCTATCGTACTCACTTTCTTTAAGATTCCGGCTCTTGCTTTTGCCTTGGGCATGTTTATTCCTTTGGAACTGAATGTGCCGCTCGTGGTAGGTGGAGCAGTTAACTGGTACGTAACCACACGCAGCAAAGATGTTGCCCTGAACACAGCACGTGGAGAAAAAGGTACGCTACTTGCCTCTGGTTTTATCGCCGGAGGAGCTTTGATGGGCGTTGTTAGTGCTGCTATACGTTTCGGAGGCATAAATTTGGTACAAGAAGCATGGTTGCAAAACAGTTGGTCGGAAGTATTGTCACTCGGTGTCTATGCTTTACTTATATTCTACTTTATAAAAGCATCTATGAAAAAATAAACTTGATTAAAGATGAAAACAATTTTAGTAACAGTTCTATTATTTATGGCTGTAAGTGTACAGGCACAAAAGCCTATCGAAATCCCTTTATGGCCCAATGGTGCGCCTAACACTAACGGACAAAAAGGTGAAGAAGAAAATGGAGAAAACGGAAGAGTCAGTAACATTCTAAAGCCCGACATTACTGTTTATTGCGCTGATAAACCGAATGGTATGGCTATTATTATGTGTCCGGGTGGAGGTTATGCACGCTTGGCCATGAATCATGAAGGTCACGACATGGCTTCATGGTTCAACACACAAGGCATTACCTATATCGTGTTGAAGTACCGCATGCCTAACGGACACAATGAAGTTCCTCTCTCGGATGCCGAACAAGCAATCCGCTTAGTGCGCCAACATGCCACTGAATGGAAAATCGACCCGACTAAAGTAGGTATCATGGGAGCCTCTGCCGGAGGTCATCTGGCATCTACGCTCGCTACTCATTATAGCAGCAAAGAGACTCGCCCCGACTTTCAGATATTGCTCTATCCGGTAGTCACGATGAATCCAAGCTACACACATGGTGGCTCTCGTGAGAACCTGATAACCAAAACTCCCACTGCGGAATTGGAAAAGAAATACTCCAATGAACTACAGGTCACAACCGAAACACCACAGGCATTCATCGCTCTTTCATCGGATGATAAAGCCGTTCCACCTCAAAACAGTGTGAACTATTATCTGGCTTTGTTGAAGAACAATGTGCCTGCTACTATCCACATCTACCCTACGGGTGGTCATGGCTGGGGCTTCCGTGATAACTTCATTTACAAACGTCAATGGACGGAAGAATTGGAAAAATGGCTCCGTGATGGCGTAAAATTATAATATCCTCAAGACTTTTTTATTATTAAACCTCAATACTCCTAAATATGAAGAAAAAGCAGACTTTACTCCTCACCTTATTCTCTTTACTGGCTCTCAATACAACGGCTCAACAAGAGAATCGTTATGAACAACTGACTGACCCAAACCTCACAAACATCAACAAAGAAGCACCTCGCAGTACATTTACTTCGTACACCAGCGAGAAAGATGCTGAGGTAAACAATCGTAAAGACGGTACGTTCCGTCTGTCACTAAACGGCAAATGGAAATTCAAATATGCAGAAAACTTTGCCGATCGCCCTACAGACTTTATGAAACCGGAAGTGGACGTAAAAAACTGGGCGGACATCAAAGTACCCGGCAACTGGGAACGTCAGGGATTTGCAGCACCTGTCTACGTAAATACATCCTGGGCATTTGTTTCTCCGGGATATCCACCACATTGGGATGCCCCTAATCCACCACTTGTACCAAAGGAGTGGAACCCTACAGGTACTTATCGCCGCGAATTTAAAATGCCCGACAACTGGGATGGAAAAGAAATCTTCCTAAGCGCTGATGGCACGCGTGGTGCTGCTTATTTCTACCTGAATGGTGAATTTATTGGTATGAACAAGGATTCTAAAACTCCTGCACGTTTCAATATCACCAAGCTTGCCAAAAAGGGAAATAACATCATTGCCGTACAAGTATATCGCTTCTCGGACGGGAACTACATGGAGTGCCAAGATTTCTGGCGCATTAGTGGCATCGAACGGGAAGTATACGTTTATGCTCAACCTAAGCTGAGAATAGCCGACTTTAAAGTACAATCACCACTCGATGCTGCTTATAAAAATGGTGTACTGGATGTAAATGTGAAGTTAAGCAACGCTACCGACAGTAAAAAAGCGTGCGAAGTGGCTTACAAACTGTTGGATAAAGAAGGGCAGACTGTCGTTTCTTCAAGTGCAAACGCAACAGTCGATAAGCAAGGAGAAGTCACCTTCGGACGTAACATTATTACCTCTCCCTTGCAATGGACAGCAGAGACTCCTAATCTTTACACACTCATCATCAGCCTGAAAGATGAAAACGGGCAGGTAGTGGAAGCCGCTAATGTGAAAGTGGGTTTCCGTACGGTAGAGATAAAAAACAAACAACTGTTGGTGAATGGTAAAGCCATCTTGGTAAAAGGAGTAAATGTTCATGAACACGATGAATATACCGGCCATTATGTGTCCGAAGAATTAATGCTAAAAGATTTTGAGTTGTGGAAGAAATACAATGTAAATACCTTGCGTACTTGTCACTACCCACAACAGGAACGTTTCTATGAACTGTGCGACCAATATGGCATGTATGTCATTGATGAAGCAAACATAGAGACTCATGGTATGGGCTATGATCTCAGAGTAGGTGGCACACTGGGTAACAACCCATTATTCAGAAATGCGCATGTATACCGTACCCTCAATATGTACGAGCGTGATAAAAATCATCCTTGCGTCATTGTATGGTCATTGGGTAACGAAGCCGGTAACGGAATCAATTTCTACACCACCTACGAATTGTTGAAGAAACTCGACACGCGCCCTGTGCAGTATGAACGTGCCGGAATGGAATGGAACAGTGATATCTTCTGCCCTATGTATGCCACCCCTCCTAATATAGAGAAATATGCTCAAAACCCTGCATCCAATCGTCCGCTCATCTTATGCGAATATGCGCATGCTATGGGCAACAGTCTGGGCAATTTTCAGGATTATTGGGATATTATAGAGAAATATCCTTTGTTACAAGGTGGTTGCATCTGGGACTGGGTAGATCAAGGATTTGCCGAAACAACTCCCGACGGACGGAAGTACTGGGCGTATGGTGGAGACTATGGCAGTGTGGGTACGCCTTCCGATGGCGATTTCTGTATTAATGGTATTGTCTATCCCGACCGTAGTGTGAAGCCACAAACCGTGGAAATGGGAAAAGTTTATCAGAACATCAAGTTCCTGAACTTCAACAAGAGCAAAGGAACCATCGATGTGCACAACGGATTCTTCTTTACCAACCTCGATAAATATGATTTCCACTACACCATTCGCACTAGCGGAAAGGAAGTGTTTAGCGATAAATTGACTGTTAACGTAGCACCAGGTGAGACAACCACCATCCAATTGCAGAACATACCTCAAGAGGCACCTACTTCAGGAGATGTACAGGTAGAATTTTATGCAACCATCCGTACGGCAGAACCATTCCTTCCGGTTGGATATGTAGTGTCTCGTGAACAAGTATGTGCGTACCCATTTACGAAAGCGGCCGCTGTGGCACAAGCCCCGGCAAGCGTAAACGAAACAGAGACACAAGCAGTTCTGTCCGGCAAAGATTTCCGTGCGACATTTAACAAAAAGAGTGGCTTATTGATTTCTTATACCTACAAAGGAACAGAATATATCAGCAAGGAAGAGGGATTGCATCCTTTCTTCTGGCGCGCACCGACTGATAATGATTATGGTGCCAACCTGCCTGTGAAGTTGAAGGTATGGAAAGAAGCCAGTTACCAAGAGGCAGTAGCCACAGCATTCAGCGTGACAAAGCAAAAGACCTTCAGCGAAGTAAAGTGTAGTTATCAATTTCCACAAGCAGAAGCAAAATGGGAGATCAGTTACAAGGTATTTGATAACGGGGTCATCAAAGTTAACAATCATTTTGTGGCAACAAATGAGAATACGCCTATGATTCCTCGTGTGGGACTGCGTATGAAGATGCCGGAAAGTTTCACCAAGCTTGCCTACTACGGACGTGGACCGGAAGAAAACTACATCGATCGTCACACCTCGCAATTCATAGGAGAATACAGCATCCCTATCAAAGAGATGTATGAACCTTATATCCGTCCGCAAGAAAACAATCACCGTACAGACGTGCAATGGTGCGCACTGACAAACAAATCAGGTGCCGGTCTGCTTTTCGTTGCCGACAACACATTTGAAATGAATGCATCCAACTATCCTCTGGAAAGTTTGGATAGCGGAGAAAGTATTGAGAATGAGCAACCTCGTACCGAGAAAACAAACCATCGCCACCTCACCGACCCCAAACCCGAAAAACAAGTAGACCTGTTTATCGATTATCGCATGATGGGACTGGGTGGAGACAATAGTTGGGGAGCCATTGCACACGAACAATACCTGATTCGCACCGGAGAAAAAAAGGCCATAGACTATGGCTTCACACTCGTACCTTTCGCTAAGAAAGCTGATTTCAAAAGCTTACTAAATTCTTACTAGAGCCATCTGGAATCGGGAGCAAATCATTGAACGCTTTGTTCCCGATTCTAAACTCACAACTTATTCTCTTATGAAAACAATTGTATCTCTTTTACTTTGTACTGGACTGTTTTCACTACCGGCCGCTGCACAAGAAACCAACGCCATGCTCAGCAACGGGCTCAAGTTGATTGGTGTGCCTTATGTGGCCAACACGCTTGAAGTGAATAATGACGAAGAGCTCGTCGTTAATTGTGATGAAGTAGATTGCACTACTTTTGTAGAGAATGTACTGGCCATGTCCCTCTGTCCCACCCAAGGAGCTGAAATGAGCGAAGCAGACTTCATGCAAAACCTGCAACAAATTCGTTATCGTGATGGAAAGATTGACGGATACACCTCACGTCTTCATTATATGACCGATTGGATAAACGACAACATCCGCAAAGGACTTATTGAAGACATAACAAAGAAATACAGTCCAGCCACCATGACCGTACAACTTTCCTACATGTCCACTCATCCGGAGCAGTATAAACAACTAAAAACTTCACCTGAGAACATAGCAAAAATGGCCGGATATGAAAAAGCATTATCGGGACAAGAAATCTATTACGTACCCAAAGAACTCATTCCCGAAAAAGGATTTCAATGGATTAAAAATGGTGATATCATAGCCATAACAACGAATACTCCGGGGTTAGATGTCAGTCATCTAGGCATTGCCATCTACATCAAAGATGAGCTGCACCTGCTTCACGCCTCTTCACTACAGAAAAAAGTGATCGTTCAAGAACAAAATTTACGTAAGCAACTAGATAGCAAGAATACCTGGACGGGAATTCGTGTGCTAAGAATGAAAAAATAACATTGGTCAGCAAAACCTGTTGACCATAAATACAAGCCTTACCCTTAGACTGAAAAGCCTGTAACTCACTTTATTTGTTGATATTTATAACACCCTCTACAGACCTTGTGAGAGGGGTTTGTTGAATGTACGAGTTCAGCGTGTTGAATGTCCGCTTTCAACACGCTGATATCGTACATTCAACACGCTGATCTTATATCTTCTATTAGCTGTAAATAAATAGAACTTCATTTTGATATAAGTTAATCCTGTTTAAGAATCTAATAATGATTCATCTTCTAAAATCACTCCTACTCACTTCGGTCTATATCTTAATTAACCTTAAGCGCAAAATCATTTTCCACAGGAAACTTGTTATAGCATAAACATAGAAAATAAAGTAAATACATGAAGCAACTAAAAGAATTGATACGGAAAAACATTCTGTTCCTTATTGGAGCAGCAGTAGGCGGAATTGGGGGATATTTCTATTGGCTATACGTGGGGTGCTCTACCGGAACCTGCCCTATCACATCATCACCCGTGATGAGTGTCATCTGGGGAGCTATATTAGGAGGATTGTTACTAAGCATGTTTCAAAAAAAACAAAAATGAAAAAGATAGCATTTGCACTCATCATGATGACGATGGTCGTTTCATCATGTAGCGGAAAACAAAAAGATAACGGAGAGAAAACCACTAAAACAAAGAATGAAATGAAAACAATTCCATTGACAAAAGAAGAGTTCCTAAGCAAAGTAGCCAATTACGAAAAAAGTCCCGAAGAATGGAAATATCTGGGCGACAAACCTGCTGTTATTGACTTTTACGCTTCATGGTGTGGCCCATGCAAAATGATAGCCCCTCTGCTCGAAGAGTTGGCTGCCGAATATGGAGACCAGATCTATGTGTATAAGATTAATACGGAGGAAGAACAGGAACTGGCTGCTGCATTTGGCATTCGCAGTATCCCTACCTTACTGTTTGTTCCGATGAACGGAGAACCTCAAATGGCGCAAGGAGCTATGCCGAAAGCTTCGTTAAAAGAAGCAATAGAGAAGGTTTTACTTAAGAAGTAACGACTCAGAAAAATTAAGATACTTTTTTACTTTCATTTTCAAAAAAACTCCTCTGCCTATTCTACTGCATCTAGTAGCTGGCAGGGGAGTTTATATTTAAAGTCTTGCATGATAACAATATATGTTATCGGAATAACTTATAATGTTATGCCCTATTACAATATATGTTATGCATCCTATGGTATACCATTAGTAGGAAAAACTGTGCAGAATATAATTTAGAAGAATAGAATTACAGACTCTTTTGAAACAGCTTTTCCATCTCAGCTCTAAATCGGAGTTTCACCTCTTCCATATCAACCGGTCGCCCTAACTCTTGTTGCAAAGAGGTAACGCCCTTATCAATGAATCCGCAAGGATGAATATAACTGAAGTAACGCAAGTCCGTATTTACATTGAAAGCCAATCCGTGCATCGTGACGTAATGGCTACATCTCACTCCCATCGCACAAATTTTCCGCGTACGTGGAGTGTCTATATCCAGCCAAACGCCGGTCGATTTCTCGAGTCTGCCCGCTGTGATGCCATAAGAAGCACATACCCGGATGATGACTTCCTCCAACAGATGAATGTATTCTTTCAAACCAAGCTTGTACTCTTCAAGGTTCATGATGGGATAGCAAACCAACTGTCCGGGCCCATGATAGGTGATATCTCCACCTCTATCTATGTGAAACAGTGTAGCATCAATGGCTTTGAGTTGTTCTTCGCCAAGCAACATATTGTTATCTTTTCCGCTACGGCCAAGAGTATAAACGTGTGGATGCTCACAAAGGATGATGTTGTTTTCATAAGATTCGCCATTCAGTTTGGCTTGAACCAGCGCATCAAAAATTTCCGTTTGCCGTTTCCAGGCTTCGGGATAAGGGGTAAGTCCCCAATCGGTATAAATTGTTTTCATTCTATAATCAAATAAACGATTTTAATCAAATGTAAAATAGGTGCTTAAATTTTCCTGCGTCCCAAACTTAAACTATTCAGTACCACACTAACCGAGCTGAATGCCATTGCAGCACTGGCAAGCATTGGATTGAGCAATACTCCGTTGAACGGGAAGAGCAATCCTGCCGCAATCGGTATGCCTATCAGGTTGTAGATAAATGCCCAAAAGAGATTTTGATGAATAAGACGAACGGTTTGTTTGGATAAGACAAAAGCTTTAGGAAGCAAAAGTAAATCTGAGGTCATGAGTGTGACCATTGCCACATCCATGGCAATATCCGTCCCCTTGCCCATGGCGATGCTTACATCTGCACGGGCCAAAGCTTGAGAATCATTAATGCCATCACCCACCATCGCTACAGTTTTACCTTGCAACTGAAGTTCGCGAACAAAAAGCTCTTTATCATCGGGCAACGCATCGGCAACGAAGCGATCAATACCCAATCGTCTGGCTACGACAGAAGCTGTTCGCTCTCCGTCTCCGGTGAGCATACAAATCTCAATATCTTGTCGTTTAAGTTCTTTTATGGCCTCAGCAGAAGTGGCCTTTATCTGGTCGGTAATGGCTATAACAGCCAATAGCTCGTTTTCGCGTCCAAAATAAACAATGCTGTTCCCGTCTGATTGATACTGTGTCAGCATTCCGGCTATTGCATCAGAGATTCCTGCACAGAAATCTTTCAATAGTTTGTGACTTCCTGCCCAATACGTTTGTCCCTGATGCATCACTTTGATACCTTTTCCGGTAATGCTATTGAAACTATCGAGGGTAGCCGGAAGAATCTCTTCTTTCTGCAAAACAGTCACAATGGCCTCAGCCAGAGGATGTTCCGATTTCAGTTCGGCAGCAAGCAACACATCTTTAAAATGCTCATCTTCAGGACGTTCCCACAACAAGGTAGATACCGTAGGATGCCCTTCGGTAAGCGTACCTGTTTTGTCGAGCACCACCACGTTGACTTTGCGCATCTGCTCCAGAGCAAGAGCGTCTTTTATCAGAATATGATAATCGGCAGCTTTGCCAATCCCTACCATAAGAGCTGTAGGGGTTGCTAATCCCAAAGCACAGGGACAGGCTATGACGAGTACGGAGACTGCAGAAAGGATGGCATGCGAAAAGTAATCGGGCCCGGCAATTAAAAGCCAGAGAACGAATGTTAGCACCGAAATGATCAGTACCGCAGGTACAAATATACCCGTAACTTTATCGACTATTCGCTGCACGGGAGCCTTGCTACCTTGTGCTTCCTGCACCATACTGATGATGCGTGCAAGCACCGTTTCATTGCCTACTTTGGTAGCATTGATCACGAATGATCCTCTCTGGTTTATGGTTCCGGCCAGTACACGGTCGCCCGGTTTCTTCTCTACCGGCACAGGTTCACCACTGATCATGCTTTCATCAATGTAAGATGTTCCGTTGACGAGGGTACCGTCAACAGGTATTTGTTCTCCGGGGCGAACGATCACTTGTTCATTCACCTGCAAAAGTTCAATGAGTAGGTCTACTTCTACGCCGTCACGCAGTACACGTGCCGTCTTGGGTTGAAGTCCCATTAGTTTACGAATGGCTGTTGAGGTATTTCCTTTGGCGCGCTCTTCCATCAGTTTACCGGTAAGTACAAAAGCGATGATAACCGTAGCAGCCTCATAGTACACATGCGGTTCTAAGCCACGGCTATACCAGAAACCAGGAAAAAACGTATTGAAGACACTAAAAAGGAAAGCAATAGAGGTGCTCAGTGCCACCAATGTATCCATATTGCTTCGGCCTAACTTAAATTGTGTCCAAGCATTGACGTAAAAGGATTTACCAAAAAAGAATAAGACCGGTAGTGAAAGAACCAACATGGCTTCGTTGGCAAGGGGAAGATGCATAAAGACCATCGAGAGGAGCAACATCGGCACAACAAAGATCCATGCTCCAATCACTTTTCGCTTAAGATTGCGATAACTTTTTTGTTGTTCCTCTTCCTGACGTTCTTGTTTGTGCGCTTCTTCAATAATCAGATCGTAACCGGCAGCCTGTACTGCCGCGCGCATCTCGTCGGGATTAAGTTGGTCATTTTCGTAAGTAACCGAAAGCATATTAGTGGCTAGATTGACTGAAGCGTCCGTTACGCCGGGAAGTTTTTTCACTGTGCGTTCCACATTATTTGCACATCCTGCACAATGCATATTCAGCACAGGAAATGCCTTTTTATCTATTTTGCCCATTATTATTCACTATTATTTAGTCTGTTAGTGTTCTATTGAGTAGTAAACAAGCACTATCAGCAATTGTTCAGAAAAAATAGAGCTATAGGAAGCAAAAATTGGCTACATGGAACGATGCGAAATCAGCACACTCCATGTAGCCATTTATTAAAAACTATTAGTCACGTAAAGCCTACTTACTCTCGGCTATCTTGCTCTCTTTCAAGAACTCAGCTTCGTACTTAAACTTCTTGAAACCGTCCTTTAACTTTTCTACCGTTGTCTTTTCGGCATCATAAGTAATGGTTACCGTTTGCGACTTCAAATCGGTATTCACCTTTTTCAATCCTTTTTCAAACTTCATGTTATTCACCACTTTTTTCTCGCAGTTCTCACATTCCATCTGCACAACCTTAAAAACGACAGTGCGTAAATCTTTTGCATACACACTTCCTACACTCAATAGTACTACGGCAATAGCCGCCATGATTCTTCTTGTTTTCATAATCTTGCTAAATTAAATCGTACTCCAATATAATATTTTGCTCCATGTACAGGCCCCCAAATCATGGAAGAATCAAAGTTCTCTCCCCACGGATTGGCAGCATCTACAATAGGATTTTTTTGTTTAAAGTTCGTCAAGTTTTCTCCACCCACGTACACGGACCAACGACGGAAATAGCGGGTAATCTGAGCACTCAACTGTTCGAATGAACCATATCTGGCGTCCCATGATGGAGAGCCGTCAGTCAGGGTATAAGGATTGGGCATTCTACCACCACCATTGAGTTGCAAGGAAGTGTCAAACTGCCAAAGTCCGAGTGGTGTCTTGTAAGATGCTGTCAGCAACCCTTTATATTTCCCAGTGAGAGGCTTCTCTAACAGTTCGCCATTGTAGGTAGTCTTAGCATCCGTCAGGCGGTAGGCTGCCAAAAGAGTAAATCCTTCAAAGAAAGGATAAGACGCTTCTACCTGAAAAGCTCCGGAATAGGAACGGCCATCAAGATTGGTAAACGCTATCTCGTGTGGATTGCTATCCATATCAACGACTACTTGCTTTAAGAAATCGGTGTAGTAATACTCCACATTCACATTCAGCGTTTTGCCGAAAAGGGGAATGTAGGTAGATACGCTTGCACCATAGTTCCATGCCTCTTCCTGATCCAACTTATCGGCAATTGATACCTTGCGACTACTGGCCAACAAAAAGTTATTTTCGGCCAATACATGATTGGTGCGATAGCCTTTTCCGGCAGAAAGACGAAAGTTCACAATCTCGTTGGGAGTGTACTTAATATGCGCACGCGGAGTAACAAAAAAGCCGTACTCGTTGCTATGATCGCCTCTTAATCCTCCCATCACAACCAACTTATTTTGCCAATTATAGGTGTACTGCACGTAAGCTCCCGGTACAGCTTCTTTGGCAAAAGCATCTGTGCGGGGCAATGTCGCATCATTCGTCAGGCGGTAATCTTGATCGAAGGCATCATAATTGAAGCTCAATCCTGACGAAAGGCTATGTTGCTTGCTCAGTTCTGTTTCAAAAAGGAGTGATGCATAAAAGTTCTTTTGATCAACATCATACAGTTTACGACCATACATCGCATCCTGATTATGAATGGTTCCCGAAAGAATCAATGCAAGGTTCGTATTCTTCTCCTTATTAAATATATAAGCGTTCTTAGCAAAAGCCTCATAACGATCGGTGGTGATGCCCACCTGATAAGGATCATCCATCATCATCGTATTATCATGAGACATTTGTCCGCTGTTGCGCTCTTCTCTCAATGCCTTGATACCTGCCTGAAACACATAATGCTCTCCCATATATGCCCATCGATTGAATACATTATATTGTTCCACCCGGGGAATGTCATCAAAGCCGTCACCATTACCATCATGCACCTTAGTCTCATTTTCATAATGCATCAGCAACATGGTGCTCCATCTATCGGATAGCTTAACGGATGCATCGGCATTGGCTTCGTAGCGATTGGTAGAACTGGCAAACAAGTTGGCCGAAACCCAATCGGCTTCTTCCACCTGAGGCTTTTTAAACTCCACGTTGATCTGCCCCGTAAGGGCTTCATAACCATTTTTTACCGATGAAGTTCCTTTGGATACCTGAATGCTTTGCATCCACGGGCCCGGCACATAGCCAAGACCATAGGGAGCTGCAGCTCCGCGATAGTTGGGGATATTCTCGGTAAGCATCTGCACATACGTACCCGAAAGGCCAAGCAATTTGATCTGTTTTGCTCCCGTAGCCGCATCGGAATAGCTGACGTCCACCGAGGGGTTGGTCACAAAGCTCTCACCCAGATTGCAACAAGCTGCCCGACAGAGTTCGGCACCGCTGATCATCTCTTCATTCATCACGCTGGAGCGCATTTTCATAGTACCCAACTTCCGAGTCACCACGTTGACCTCATTGAGTTCTACTCCTTCGCGAAGCACAATGTCCAGTGTGGCATTTTTACTATCAACGACTATTGTATCGTTCACAAAACCAATGAAACTGATAATGAGTTGATGGCTCTTGGGCGATTTCTCAATAGAGAAACCACCATCTTCACGCGTGGAAACTCCAATGGAAGTTTCCATCCAAAAAACATTGGCTCCGGGAATGGATTCTCCTTTAATGTCTTTCACCGTGCCACGCACTTGGGCATATACAACGGCTTGCATCAAAAGGAGTATGAGTATAGTTAAATATTTCATTCTTCTTAATTCTATTCGTTTTTATATTGATTGATCTTCTGCCGTTTCTTGCAGACATAAGAATCCTCGGGACAGAGATACTGCCCCAATTAAATGACGATAGAATTTTTCAAATAAGAAGAGTGGAAAAGAGGGAGAGATAATGCCGTGAACTAACAGGATGAGGGGAAGAATCCAGACAAAACGCTTCATCTGCTTCTTTATTGCCCTGCAATGCACACAACATATCGGGAAACTCTTGAATAAATAATTGAATTACAGGAGGAACGAAGACTGCCGTCGACATAGAATGCTCCATAGAGTCGAGCTCATAAATCTTAGCCGAACAACCTTTTGAATGACACGAGACCTCTTCTGATGAATGCTTCGCGCTGCATTGAGAGCAAACAGTAGAAGCACAACAATTATCAACTCCTTGGTGCATCCGACAAGCGGCACAGCCTTTTTCGAGAGGAGCACCATGTTCTATCACCTCACACCGTGCACAGCAATACTGCATCACAGCGACTCCCGCTCCCATATATATAATGAGAAAAGAAATAAAACAGGCTAATATGTAACGAAGTCTCTTCATAATTCTTTGCAAAGATAAGAAGAAAAGAGATTAGCTCCTTATAAAATTAATTTTTTATTCGTCCGATTCGTTAATATGTTCTATATTTGTCGATAAACAACGGCTATGTAACAGCCTTGTAATGATAGAACTAAAAGGCATCGCCATGATAAAAAGACAATATGTAATCCTACTTGCCGTTATACTTTCAGTTAGCGGCCTTTTATTTTCGTGTGGTAACAAGGTGAAAGATACAGGCGCTCTGAAGTTCGACAGCATTCAGGTTAATCAAACAGTACATCTCTTTGGTGACACCGCCAAACCGGCGTGTAATTTAGTCATCAACTATGCTTATCCGGTGAAGTCGTCGGATAAAAAATTGAAGGACAGTCTAAACAACTTTTTCATCTCAGCATGTTTTGGCGATAAATATACCGGTCTTTCTACAAAAGAGGTGATCAAGCAATTTACTGACACTTATGTTACCGAATATCGTCGTGATTTGGAACCGATGTACACAGAAGACGAAAAGCATAAAGAGGATGAAGAGTCGGTAGGCGCATGGTACTCTTATTATAAAGGTATTGAGGGACACGTGCAGGCATACAAAGGTAACCTGCTCACCTATCGCATTAACTATAACGAATATACCGGTGGCGCGCATGGCATGTACACCACTACCTATTTGAATGTTAATCTGGCTACTCTTCGTCTCATCCATTTGGATGACATCTTTACGGGCGATTACATGGAAATGCTTACCGATTTGCTTTGGAATCAGCTGATGGCAGATAAAAAAGTAACTTCGCACAAAGAGTTGGAAGATATTGGTTACGGCTCTACAGGCGATCTTGTGCCGACGGATAATTTCTATCCGGAAAAAGACGGCATTGTGTTCTACTTCAATATCTATGAGTTCACCCCTTACGTGATGGGGCCGGTACAAATCAAACTCCCGTATGAGATCATGCAACACATCATGGTAACAGACAACGCCATCATCAACGAATTAAAAGACTAAAACAAGCCGATAACGGCATTAACCTGAAACCCATTCAATGGATATTATACTGAAATACTTTCCGGATCTGACGGAAGAACAACGCAGACAGTTCGCAGCGTTATATGATCTTTACACCGACTGGAATGCAAAGATCAACGTCATCTCACGCAAAGACATCGAAAATCTTTATGAACATCATGTGCTTCATTCGTTAGGTATCGCTCGGGTCATTCAGTTTCGGGCAGGCACTTCCATAATGGATCTGGGCACGGGAGGTGGATTTCCGGGCATCCCGCTAGCCATACTTTTCCCTGAGGTAAAATTTCACTTAGTAGACAGCATTGGAAAGAAAGTGCGTGTAGCAACGGAAGTAGCCAATGCCATCGGACTGAAAAATGTAACGTTCCGCCATGCAAGGGCAGAGGAAGAGAAACAAACATTCGACTTTGTGGTGAGCAGAGCTGTGATGCCATTGGCCGATTTAATTAAGATTATCAGAAAAAACATATCAGTAAAACAACAGAATGCATTGCCCAACGGACTGATTTGCCTCAAAGGTGGCGAACTGGAACATGAAGCTATGCCTTTTAAACATAAAACCGTGATGCACAATCTAAGTGAGGAATTTGAAGAAGAATTCTTCAAAACCAAGAAAGTGGTTTACGTAGCGGTATAGTATTAATTAAGAAAAAGAACGATGAAGATAAAAAGATTTGAATTCAATATGTTCCCCGTCAACTGTTATGTGATATGGGACGAGACAAAGGAGGCGGTGGTGATAGATGCCGGATGCTTCTACGATGAAGAAAAACAGGCGTTAAAGAACTTCATTCTGTCTAATGAATTGAACGTAAAGCACTTGCTCAACACGCATTTACACTTAGACCACATCTTCGGAAACCCATTCATGCTCAAAGAATTCGGTTTACAGGCAGAGGCTTGCCAGATTGATGAGTTCTGGCTGGAAAGTGCTCCGAAACAATCGCGTATGTTTGGCTTTGAGCTCAAAGAAGCTCCTGTGCCTCTGGGTAAATATCTAATAGATGGCGACATCATTACCTTTGGAAACATAACTCTGGAAGCAATACATGTACCGGGACACTCTCCGGGAAGCTTGGTTTTCTACTGCAAAGAAGAGAATTGCATGTTCTCCGGTGATGTACTTTTTCAAGGGAGCATTGGGCGTGCCGACCTTACAGGAGGTAATTTCGAGGAACTAAAAGAGCATATTTGCAGCCGCTTGTTCGTTCTGCCCAATGAAACAATCGTATATCCCGGACATGGTGCACCAACTACTATTGGCATCGAAAAAGCGGAAAATCCATTCTTTAGATGATAATTAGGAACCTAATATTTTAATTATAGACATGAAAACTGATTTATTAGCTTGCCGACATATCGGCATCAATGAAAAAGAAACAGAAATCATGCTGAACAAAATCGGCGTGAACTCTCTGGATGAGCTGATAGAAAAAACCATCCCCTCAGATATTTTACTAAAGGAGCCATTGGCCTTGCCTCAACCGCTCACGGAATATGCTTATAGCAAACACATTACGGAGTTGGGCATGAAAAATAAGCTGTACGCCACATACATCGGCATGGGGTGGTATAACACAGTCACTCCGGCTGTCATTCAGCGAAATGTATTCGAAAACCCCGTTTGGTACACCTCATACACACCTTATCAAGCAGAAATATCGCAAGGAAGACTGGAAGCTTTGATGAACTTCCAAACGGCTGTTTGCGACCTCACTGCCATGCCGATCTCGAACAGTTCATTACTCGACGAAGCAACAGCAGCAGCGGAAGCAGTCACAATGATGCACGGTCTGCGCTCTCGTGAGCAACAGAAAACGAATGCCAATGTGGTACTTGTTGACGAAAACATCTTTCCACAAACGCTGGCGGTAATGCAAACCCGGGCTGTGCCTCAAGGCATAGAACTAAAAACAGGCAAATACAGTGAATTTGAATTCACCCCTGACGTATTTGCATGCATGGTGCAGTATCCTAACTCCGATGGCAGTGCGGAAGATTATCGCACTTTCACCGAAAAAGCACATGCGGCAAACTGTAAGGTGGCTGTAGCAGCAGATATCTTGAGCCTTGCACTGCTTGTTCCACCCGGAGAATGGGGAGCTGATATTGTATTTGGCAGTACGCAACGACTGGGTGTGCCCATGTTTTACGGTGGACCGTCGGCAGCTTATTTTGCCACACGGGATGAATTTAAGCGAAACATGCCGGGACGTATCATCGGATGGTCTAAGGATAAGTATGGCAAACTGTGCTATCGCATGGCGCTGCAAACTCGTGAACAACACATTAAACGAGAAAAAGCGACCTCCAATATTTGCACGGCACAAGCATTATTGGCTACTATGGCTGGCTTTTACACTGTTTATCACGGACAAGAAGGAATCAAGGCCATTGCATCACGCATTCACAGCATAGCTTCATTTATCGACATAACAGTATCAAAACTAGGATATAAGCAACTTAACGAGCAATACTTCGATACGCTTCGATTCGCCTTGCCCGAACATGTTTCACCTCAACAGATGCACACCATTACTATGAGTAAAGAAGTCAACCTTCGTTATTTTGAAGATGGTAATGTGGGAATAAGTATCGATGAAACAACCGACGTGAATGCGGTAAACACACTCATTTCAATCTTTGCGATTGCTGCCGGAAAAGATTATGCAAAGACGGAAGAGATTGCGCAAACCTCTACTATTAGCGAAGAGCTGAAAAGAAAGAGCCATTTCCTTACTCATCCTATTTTCAACAAGTATCATACCGAAACAGAAATGATGCGCTACATCAAGCGCCTCGATCGCAAAGATATTTCACTGGCTCATTCTATGATCTCACTCGGATCATGCACGATGAAACTCAATGCTGCCGCTGAAATGCTACCATTAAGCCGTCCCGAATTTGGAGGTTTGCATCCACTGGTTCCGTTAGATCAAGCAGAGGGGTATAGGGAATTAATCGCTAATTTGGGGGAAGATTTGAAAACAATCACAGGATTTGCGGGAGTCAGTTTTCAGCCAAATTCGGGTGCTGCAGGCGAATATACGGGTCTACGTGTGATACGTGCTTATCTGGAAAGCATCGGACAAGGACATCGAGACAAAGTGATCATTCCTGCATCTGCTCATGGCACGAATCCTGCATCAGCCGTTCAAGCGGGGTTCAGCGCAGTTATCTGTGGTTGCGATGAACGAGGAAATGTAGACATGGATGATCTTCGTAGCAAAGTGGAGGCCAATCGCGATCAATTGGCTGCGTTAATGATTACTTATCCGTCTACACACGGCATCTTCGAAACGGAAATTAGAGATATCTGCACGTTGATTCATTCGTGCGGCGGACAGGTATACATGGATGGTGCTAATATGAATGCGCAAGTGGGGCTCACTAATCCGGGCTTTATCGGAGCGGATGTGTGTCACCTGAATTTACATAAAACATTCTGTATCCCTCACGGTGGAGGTGGTCCGGGAGCAGGACCTATCTGTGTGGCCGAACATCTGGTAGCTTTCCTACCGGGGCATACCTTCTTTGACAATGCAGCAAATACTGTTGCTTCAGCTCCGTACGGCAGTGCCGGCATTCTTCCTGTTACATACGGATATATCCGCATGATGGGCAGCGAAGGTCTGGCAAATGCGACCAAAGCAGCGATACTCAATGCGAATTATCTGGCAGCTTGTCTAAAAGATACGTATGGCATTGTCTATCGGGGTGCCAATGGCTTCGTAGGGCATGAGATGATTTTGGAATGTAGAAAGATTCACGAAGAAACAGGCATCACCGAAAGTGATATCGCCAAACGTCTGATGGATTATGGTTATCACGCTCCCACTCTTTCTTTCCCTGTTCACGGCACGTTGATGATAGAACCTACCGAGAGTGAAAGCTTGGCAGAATTAGACAATTTTGTTGATGTGATGCTAAGCATCTGGAAAGAAATAGAAGAGGTGAAGAATGGCGAAGCAGACAAAGCGGACAATGTACTGGTGAATGCTCCTCACCCCGAATATGAGGTGGTAGCGGACAAATGGCAACACGCTTATTCACGTGAAAAAGCGGCCTATCCCATTGAAAGTGTACGCGATAATAAGTTCTGGATAAACGTTGCCCGTATCGATAATACTTTGGGCGACCGCAAGTTGCTACCAACACTATACGGTTCGTTTGAATAGAGCGAATGGTTTTTTAATAATTCACGCAGGGAGCAATTCTTTTCAGCCTCTCTGCGTGAATTGTTTTTTAAAGACTAAACTTCTAGGCGAATGATATGGTATCTTCTTTGCGCACTTTTACTTTTAGCGGAGAGCCGTCAGCATAACCCAAAGCAGCGCAACCAAATACTTTATGATCTTCGGGAACACCTAGCGAGGTTATGAAAGCTCGTACTTCAGGATCGTCACAAGTGGATCCAAGCTGATTAACCCAGCAAGAGGCAATACCTAACGAAGTCGCTGCTAGAAAAATATTCTGCAAGGCAGCTGCACAATCTTGTCCGGCCCATAAGTGTTCATTTTTGTTAGATACGATAATGAGTACCGGAGCGTGATAATAGCAACAGTAATTCTCGTTATTTCCCCGTTCCTGCAAATGTTTCACATCCGACTTTGCAAACGCACCTCTTATTCGTCTATTCAGCTCTTCCAGTTTAGCCGCATCTTGCACAGCAGTGAAGTGCCAGCTCTGGTCGTTCATACCACTGGGAGCATACGTTGCAGCATCCAATATAGTCAGCAAATCTTCTTCCGCCACTTCCTGTGAGGTATAACTGCGTACACTGCGACGCAACTTAATTGTTTCTAAAACTTCATTCGTTTTCATCTTAAATATCACTTATTTTTATACGATTGTTTCCTTATAGCAATTATTGATGGAGCATTGCATGCTAGCTGCTTAACCTGTGCAACAATCACTTAGCACATCAAAATCTGTATATTGCACTTTTTCCTCTCCCTACTTTGTGACGCAAATGTGACGATACATAGCAGCAACTCAAACAAATGTGATCATAATGTGACGATAAACAACTAATCCTCAACTCTTTATGACGCAAATGTGACGATGCATAGCATCAACCCAAGTAAATGTGATCATGATGTGACGATCAATCACTAATCCTCAACTCTTTGTGACGCAAATGTGACGATACATAGCAGCGACCCAAGTAAATGTGATCATGATGTGACGATGATTTATCGCTTTACCAAACCAATCTTTGTGTTTAGTTTGAAATAATAGATTCCGTTTTCACGTTCCAAAAGACCATATTTATCCTTCACAGTAGAGCCCTTTTCAAAACGGGAGTTGAGGAACAGAAAATCCTCAAACGTCTTCTTTTCGGACTTGTGATAACAAAGTACCTCGCCACTGCCATCAAGTATAAGAAATCCCTCCACAGCAGAGTCCATGCCGTTATAGATCTTTGCCGGGCGCATACCCAAAGCCAAAGTCAATAAGAACTGCTTCATTTTGAACTCATAAAACCCATGTTTCACAATCAATTCTTCCTTGATCTTAAGTGGATTGACGGTTTTCATCAGTTCGGTAAGCTCGTTGATGCGATTCATACCATCTACTTGCATTGTACGAAGCATCTCTGCCAACAAACGAGGGAAATGTAAGTCGATCATCAACAGATTGCTACGAAAAACACGATCGGCTACATCAGTATATTTTAGAATTCCCCCTAGTCGCTCTATCAGCATCATGCGGTCGGCTACTTCATTTTGAGTTTCCAAGGCATTTACCTTGCTCACCGTGGGTGTGGCAAATTTGACTCCGGAGAGTTCGAACTTCAGGTTGGCAGAACGTCCGCCATCGAGCAAGGGATTCATTTTTCCCAAACGAGAGCGCACATTAAAACCCGCAAGTGGAGCGTCCGAATGCCAAAAAGCAACGGAAAAATCGGTACGATCCTCTGTTTTTGCTTCTAAATCGAAGATGGAAGCTTCATCCAGAAACTCCTCTACCCCATCAGGAGAAGCCACTTCCTCTTCCGAAGAAGATTTAATGGCACTCAAAATCAATTCGGCTACCGCCAAGAAATCTTCACGAGGCAGTCTTTTATCAATCTGCTCGCCAACGATGTGAATCTCTTCGCCTTCAATGTAGTAACGCCTGGGACCGTCATGCTCCTCTCGTTGAATCATTGCTACCGGCCAACGCTTTTCATCATCTCTTTTCCCCTGTGGAGTGCCTAGACAAACATATCCGTCTGCCAACAGACGAAAAAATGTATATAGTTCGCTCCACTCCTTTTTAGTTGCTTCAAATGCCATATTGATAAATAAAATTTAAAACTCTTTCCTTCAAAAATGCAAATATATGGAAATATGTTAAAACAAAGCTCCAAGAGATGAACAAAATCATTTGCCGTCTGTTTCATCAAGCGACTAATTAAATAAAATCATGGACAATAAAAAAGATTTAGTTACTGTAAAAGTAGCAGCAGGTGGTCCTTATTTGATCGAAGGTGAAATTAAACTTATCGACAAAAATGGAAAAGAAAAGGTTATGAATGGCGCGCATCTTTGTCGCTGCGGACAATCTAAAAACAAGCCTTTTTGTGACGGTTCACATCTCAAAGTAGAGTTTGACAAAGAATAGTCTTGCTCAAAACAATCTTTTGAAACAGCTTCTGACCTTTTTTCATCAGAAGCTGTTTTCATAATATGCAAAGGAAGAAATCATTCATCCTCATTCTCCGGGAAACGTATTGTTTCCACTTTCTCTAACCGCGCACGTAGTCGAGGCATCAAAGATCGGCGAATACGCAGCGTCATGGAGCAATCCATATCATACGACTGGCTCAAAATCGTAGGTTCTTCTTCTTTCACGATACGCATCACATCATTCATAAACGGGTATTCGAACATCACGGCGATGTCATCATCTACTGTTTTTTCTATTATAGTAGCAGTAGCAATAGCCTCGGCCGCAGCAGCTTTGTAAGCTACAATAAGGCCACTCGTACCCAATTTTATTCCACCAAAATAGCGAACAACAATAATCAGAATATCGGTCAGTTCATTGGAGTTTATTTGTCCCAGAATAGGTTTTCCGGCAGTACCGGAAGGTTCACCATTATCGTTTGCGCGGAAATCTTTGCGCTCATGGCCCAGCATATAGGCATAGCACAAATGTCGCGCATCGTAGTATTTTTTCTGATACACATCCAAATGCACTTTTATCTCTTCGAGCGTGGACACAGGAAGAGCAATCGCAATAAACTTGCTCCGCTTTTCAGTGTAGATGCTTTCGGAAAGTTCGGTAATGGTTCTGTACGTATCTTCTGCCATGTTGCAAAGATATAAAAAATGTCACTACAAGTAGCACCAAAATTCGTACAGCCTAAAAACAAGCTGCAAAAAGTGATGCTATATGTAGTGACATTTGCAAAAATTTATTGTTTTGATGAAACACAATAAGTTCCGTATATTCACCAAAAACAGAATCAGTCTGACATGACGGTAAAGCAGTTATACCAGCTTGTGTATCACCAATCCGGAACGAAGTTTTGGTTCAAACCAAGTGGTTTTTGGTGGCATGATGTTACCCGAGTCGGCAATATCCATCAACTGCTTCATGGAAACAGGATAGAGAGCCAAAGCGACTTTCATCTCCCCATTGTCCACTCGTTTGCTGAGCTCACCAAGTCCGCGAATGCCGCCTACAAAGTCGATTCGCTTATCCGAACGAAGATCTTTGATACCGAGCACCTCATCCAGAATCAGATTGGAAGAGATCGTAACATCAAGTACTCCGATAGGGTCATTGTCATTGTAGGTACCTACTTTAGCCGTGAGGCTATACCATTTGCCATCCAGATAAAGGCCAAAATTATGCAACGCATTGGGCTTGTATATTTCTGTCCCCTTCAACTCTACCATAAAGTTTTTCTCCAGTGCAGATAAGAATTCAGCAGAGGTTAGTCCGTTAAGATCCTTCACCACACGATTATAATCGATAATAGTAAGTTGGTTGGCAGGGAAGCAGACAGCCATGAAGTAATTATATTCTTCCTGACCTGTATGATTTGCATTTTGTTTTGCCTTTTCAACTCCCACTAATGCAGCAGCAGCCGAACGATGATGTCCATCAGCAATGTAAAGAGCCGGCATAGTTGCAAACTCCTTAGTAATGGTAGCTATATCCGCGGCATCATCAACAATCCAAAACGTGTGACCAAAGCCATCTCCGGGAGCAATGAAATCGTAAAGAGGCTTCTGTGCTGTATATTTCAGCACAAGTGCATCAAGAGTCTCACTATCCGGATAAGCAAAAAACACAGGCTCTATGTTGGCATTGTTTACACGAACATGCTTCATGCGGTCTTCTTCCTTATCACGACGGGTAAGCTCATGTTTCTTAATGATACCATTCATGTAATCCGGCACATAAGCACCCACAACCAATCCATATTGGGTTTTACCATTCATGGTCTGAGCATAGATATAATAAAGTTCTTTATCATCTTGTACCAACCATCCCTTGTCTTGAAACATCTGAAAATTTTCGGCAGCCTTTGCATACACTCTCTCTTCGTGTTCATCGGTACCAACGGGAAAATCAATTTCCGGCTTGATGATATGGTAAAGAGATTTCTCATTACCGGCAGCCTCCTCACGGGCTTCAGCAGAGTTCAGCACATCATAAGGACGTGAAGCCACCTGCTCAACCAAATCTTTTGGAGGACGAATGCCTTTAAAAGGTTTAATTATTGCCATAAGTTAAATTTATAAAGGTTTTTTCTTCTTAATAAAACACCAACACATATAGACAAACCCGACAAAGATAAAGACAAGCGAGATACCCTCGCAAAAACCTTTAGCAAAATCGGATAGGCTATCTCTAAACACAATAGTCAGAGAAGAAATTAATAAGCCTATTGCATAACAAATTAGTATTACGTACGGTAATATCTTTTTTCTCACAAGTTGATCTTGTTACTTGTTCACTCTGAATTTCTCGCATCCGTCTTTTAGGAAACCTACAATCTGCTGTGCAGCTGCAATACCTGCATTGATGTTTGCTTCGGCAGTTTGTGCCCCCATCTTCTTTGGTGTTGAGAAATAGCGTCCTGCACATTTTTCAGTAAACTCAGCATGCGCAGCAGGCATGATGTCTGTCACATACTTAAAGTCAGCACGTTCTTCCATCAACTTCAATAATTCAGCTTCATTAATCACCTCTTTACGAGCCGTATTTACCAACATAGCCCCTTTGGGCATATCTTTCAACAAAGCATAGTTAATAGAGTTTTTCGTTTCAGCAGTAGCAGGAATATGCAGAGAAACTACGTTACAAGTTTTGTATAATTCTTCAGCAGAAGCACAAGCCGTTACTCCGTCTTTCTCTATCACCTCTTTGGGACAGAAAGCATCGTACGCATAGATTTCCATGCCAAAACCTTTGGCCACACGAGCCACGTTGCGTCCCACGTTTCCATAAGCATGAATACCCAACTTCTTGCCCATCAATTCAGTTCCTGAAGTTCCATTGTAGAAGTTACGAACGGCGTATACCATCATACCCAGTGCCAATTCAGCCACCGCATTCGAGTTTTGTCCCGGAGTATTCATCACACATACACCATGAGCTGTAGCAGCATCCAAGTCCACATTATCATATCCGGCACCGGCACGAACTACTATTCTTAGCTCTTTAGCAGCATCCAAAACCGCTACATCAATAATGTCACTGCGGATAATGATAGCATTGGCATCCTTCACTGCATCAAGCAATTGTGCCTTTTCAGTATATTTTTCGAGTAAAGCAAGCTCAAATCCGGCAGCTTCAATTTCTTTACGAATACCGTCTACGGCCACTTTGGCAAACGGTTTGTCTGTAGCAATAAGTACTTTCATAGTAATATCAATATTATTAAATGAATCACCACAGATTGCGCAGAGATATTTCACAGATTAAGTCCTTTTCTCTATCTGCGCCCTGTGCAATCTGTGGTGAAAACTTTATTTATAATTCGCTTAGTGCAGCTTCTCAAACTCCTGCATGCAGTCTATCAAAGCTTGAACACTTTCCTTGGGCAGGGCATTGTAGCACGAAGCGCGGAAGCCACCTACCGAGCGGTGTCCCTTGATACCTATCATACCTTTTTCTGTAGCAAGCTTTTGGAAATCGGCTTCAAGCTCTTTATATTCAGGAGCCATCACGAAGCAGATGTTCATACGCGAACGGTCTTCCTTGGCTGCAGTGCCTACAAACAGTTTGTTGCGTTCAATTTCAGCATACAGCATATCGGCTTTTTCAGTAGCGCGACGCTCCATTTCTTTCACTCCACCTTGTGCTTTAACCCAACGAAGAGTAAGCAATGCCGAGTAGATAGGTACCACAGGAGGAGTATTGAACATTGAACCATTATCAACATGTGTCTGATAATTCAACATAGTAGGAATATAACGAGATACTTTCCCTAAAGCATCATTTTTCACAATAACAAATGTAAGACCAGCCGGAGCAAGGTTTTTCTGAGCTCCACCGTAAATGCAAATGTACTTTGAAACATCAATAGGACGTGAGAAAATATCAGATGACATATCAGCCACCATCGGAATAGGAGAATTAAGATCTTCTTTTATTTCTGTTCCAAAAATAGTGTTATTCGTCGTGATATGAAGATAATCTGCATCGGCTGGTACTGTATAGCCTTTTGGAATAAATGAGTAGTTTGCGTCAGCCGAAGAAGCTACTTCTACTACGTCACCAAAATTTTTTGCTTCTTTCATTGCCTTCTTAGCCCATGTACCAGAATTAAGATAAGCAGCTTTCTTCTCAAGGAAATTAAACGGTACCATGCAAAATTCCAAACTGGCACCACCACCAAGGAAAAGCACCGAGTAACCCTCGGGGATGTTTAGTAATTCCTTAAATAATGCTTCAGCTTCGTCAACCACAGGTTGAAAGTCTTTAGCACGGTGACTGATTTCCATTAAAGAGAGGCCGGAACCATTAAAGTCCAAAATAGCCTTTGCTGTCTCCTCTATTACTTCGCGTGGAAGAATGGAAGGCCCGGCATTGAAATTATGCTTTTTCATTCGAAAGTTGGTTTTTGTTAAACAAATTCAGTTATTAGAAGTCTTAAGACATGGCGAAATTACAAAATATTTTCCTTATGCCAAATCTTTCCCTATAAAATTAGAGCTACAAGCGCTTTTTACCTTTCTTTTTATTGGTTTATACACTATATATACACCATATTGTTACGTTTAGAAGAAGAAAAAGCATTATATATACGTATAAAACAATATAAATAGCATAAGTTTTGTGATCATATTCGCAAAGCAATTCCAAATCAATGTTTAAGTGAAATAATTAAATAAAACAGGATAAGCAAACACTAAAACACTCTATATTCATCCATCATTCCCCCTCAGAGTGAATAAAGAGATTAAATCCAGATTCGTAAACTAAAATTAAAAGTAAGCAAAGCAGAATCACGAGCGAGAAAAGTGAAAGCAAGCAGCAGAAGAAGAACGAGCGAAGCAAAGTGAAACCGATGCTGAAAGCAAGAAAAGTAAAACCACGAGCGAAGCAAAGTGGAGTAAAAAAAAAAGGACCGGCCTCTTGTGTGAAGCGTCAAACGGAGACAATGCCCGAAGCGTTAAACAAGCGATTTTGTTTGAGCGAAGCGAGTTCAATCGCTTGTAGCTTCGAGCGTTGTCGCAGTAGCTTCACACGAGAAGCCTTGACTTTTACTTTGTTACTTTCTTTTGCCTTGGCGCAAAAGAAAGTAAATATCAATCAGCTTCTTCAATAATAGTCTTCATACCCTTAATCTTCTCTCCATGTACGAGCGTGAAAAGCTGTTTCATCTTACTACGGCGAATCGCCACGAAAGCATAATGCTCCTTCACATCCACACGACCAACATCCTCCTTACCCAAATTCCCTTTTTTATAAAGGAATCCCACGATATCTATCTTGTTGAGCTTATCCTTTTTTCCCTTACCTATATATAAAGTAGCCCAGAGAGGTTTAGGTGGACGAGATGGATTTTCTGGCAAAGCAAACAGATCAATATCCTCCGAAATATATGCAGGCACCTGTTCTTCTCCATGAAGAATGAGGTAGGATGTGCCGCGTGCATCCCAGCGGGCAGTACGACCGTTGCGATGAGTAAAAGCTTCCTCGTTAACCGGCAAATGATAATGAATGATATGCTCCACCTCCGGAATATCCAGTCCACGAGCTGCCAGATCCGTAGATACCAGCACATGGCAACTACCATTACGAAACTTATAAAGCGCCCTCTCACGATCAGGTTGTTCCATACCACCATGAAAAGATTCGTTATCAAGTCCCTTTTCCTTTAACAAAGCACTCACCCTGTCCACCGCCTCACGATGGTTACAGAACACGATGCTTGAGCTGCTTCCTAACGCACAAAGCAAAGTAAAAAGTGCATCTACTTTGTCTTTGGATGAAGAAAGTACCTTCATCAAGTGCAAGCGAGATTCTTGTTGCTCACCGGTATTGAGGTAATTCAGCTTCACTACACGATTATTCAATCCGGCAAATTGTGGAATCTCTTCCGCATCCGTAGCCGATAGAAGCATGCGCTTCTTCAACCCCGGCAGTTGCGCGATGATCTCCGCCATCTCATCATGAAAACCGTATTCAAGAGACTTGTCGAACTCATCAATAATGAGCGTATGAATATTGTCGGTATTAAAATTTCCTTTCGAAAGATGATCAGTGATACGTCCCGGCGTACCAATAACAATAGCCGGATGGTTGCCCAGAATTGTTTTCTTCTCTTCTGCTATGGGGTGACCACCGTAGCAACAAACCGTTTTCCAAGACGTGTTCATTTCACGAAACACACCATCTATCTGCAAAGCCAACTCTCTGGATGGCACCAAAATCAGCGTTTGAACACCTTCTACTTCAGGTTTCAGTATCAGTAATAAAGGGAGTAAGTAAGCCAATGTCTTCCCCGACCCTGTGGGCGAGAGCAAAATCAAGTCTTCTCTGCCGATGGCAGAGTCCAGTGCGGCTTCCTGCATCGGATTCAGCGCCTCGATCTTCAAGTTATCAAGTGCTGTCCGTATTGTTTCATTGTTTAATAGCATGCCACAAAGGTACGGCATTGTTTTCATTTAGCAACTATGTACAATAAAAAAAACGACAGAAGAGGTATTGTCTTCTGCCGTTTTATATTTAGCGATCTATGAGAAATCGGATTCTAACCACCAAAGTCATCAAACATCAACATGTTGCGTGGTACTCCCAAATCGTACAGCATCTTTTCTACTGCCTTAGCCATTGGGCCCGGGCCACACATGTAGTATTCAATATCTTCGGGTGCTTCGTGATCTTTCAAATAATTGTTTAAGATTACATTATGGATAAATCCTACAGGTCCCGTCCAATTATCTTCGGGCAATGGGTCACTCAATGCAATGTGGAATGAGAAATTCGGGAACTCCTTCTCCAACTCGCGGAAGTCCTCTTCGTAGAAGATTTCATTCTTTGAACGAGCACCATACCAATAAGAGATCTTACGGTCAGTAATTTTTAGCGTCTTCAGCAAATGAAGAATATGTGACCGCAATGGAGCCATACCTGCACCACCACCAATATAAAGCATTTCCCTTTCGGAATTAATGATCGGATGGAATTCGCCAAACGGTCCGGAAACCATTACCTTATCACCCGGTTTCAGAGAGAAGATGTACGAAGAACAAATTCCGGGAGGAACTTTCTGGAAACCACCATTCACACGGTCGAAAGGAGGTGTGGCAATACGTACGTTCAGCATCACGATATCACCCTCTGCCGGATAGTTGGCCATAGAGTAAGCACGCATGGTTTCTTCTTCGTTCTTCCATTTCAGATCCCACATATTAAACTTATCCCAGTCGCCACGGAAGCGATCTTCTATCGCATAATCAGCATAATTAATATTATACTTCGGAACATCAATCTGAATGTATCCTCCTGAAACAAAGTTCAAGTGTTCACCTTCGGGCAAGCGTACCACAAACTCTTTGATGAAAGTAGCCACATTGTTGTTAGAAACCACTTCGCACTCCCACTTCTTCACACCCAGTACCGATTCGGGCACCTTTATTTCCATGTCCTGTTTTACTTTGACCTGGCATCCCAAACGCCAATGAGCCTGTTGCTCTTTACGAGAGAAGTGAACCGTCTCCGTGGGGAGAATCTCACCGCCACCCTCTTCTATCTGGCAACGACACTGTGCGCACGAGCCACCACCTCCGCAAGCCGAAGGTAAGAAAATCTTGTTTGCAGCCAGCGTAGACAATAAACTAGAGCCTACTTCTACTTCTACTTCCTTCTCACCATTGATGGTTACCTTTACTGTTCCCGAAGGAGAAAGATACCTCTTGGCTATCAAAAGTATAATGACGAGCAGGAGAATCACTCCGAGAAACACCCCTACACTCGCTAATATTAAAGACGTCATCGTATATTTCTTTTTTATTATTTATAACTTCAATCCAGAGAAACACATAAAGGCCATTGCCATCAGTCCTACCGTGATAAACGTAATACCCAATCCTCTAAGTGGAGCGGGAACATCAGAATAGGCCATCTTTTCACGGATAGCTGCCAGACCTACAATAGCCAACAACCAACCCACACCCGAACCTAGCGAGTAAGTAACCGCTTCACCAAAGTCAACAAAATGTCTTTGTTGCATAAACAGAGACGCACCCATGATGGCACAGTTCACAGCGATAAGAGGTAAGAAGATACCCAGCGAAGCATAAAGTGACGGACTGAAACGCTCTACCGCCATCTCTACTAACTGAGTGATCCCGGCAATAACAGCGATGAAAAGAATGAAGCTTAAGAAGCTAAGATCAACTCCTTCTACTATTGCATCAGCTTTCAATACATAATTCTCCAGCAAGTAGTTCACAGGCAGTGTAACCAATAACACGAAAGTCACAGCTATGCCCAAACCCAGCGCTGTCTTCACATTCTTCGATACAGCCAGGTATGAACACATTCCCAGGAAGTAAGCGAAGATCATATTGTCGACAAAGATCGACTTTACAAATAAATTCAAATAATCATTCATAATTTCTTCAGAATTTAGGTTACTTCTCCTGTAATACTTTGTTCTTACTGCGCTGGTACCAGATGATGCATGCACAGATAATCAGTGCCATCGGCGGCATCAGCATCAATCCGTTATTGATGTATCCCCATTCGTAGACCGCTTGCGGAATGATGCGGAAACCAAGCAAGGAACCCGATCCCAATATTTCGCGGAAGAAAGCTACAATCACCAGAATTTTAGCATATCCCAAACCATTACCAAGCCCATCAAGGAAAGACTCCCATGGGGCATTCGCCATAGCAAAAGCTTCCAAACGTCCCATCAAAATACAGTTGGTAATGATCAATCCCACATAGACAGAAAGCTGCACACTTACATCGTAGGCATAGGCTTTCAGAATCTCACTAACTATAGTAACCAACGCAGCCACCACCACCAACTGAACGATGATACGGATACGATTGGGTATTGTGTTGCGAAGCAACGAAATAATCACGTTAGCAAAAGCCACAATCACCGCCACCGACAGACCCATTACGATAGCCGGTTCCAGTTTGGCTGTAACAGCCAGTGCCGAGCAGATACCAAGTACCTGAACAGTAATCGGGTTGTTCATGCTAAGCGGAGAAGAGAATACTTCTTTATTCTTTTTAGAAAACAATTGGCTCATATTCTATTTTCCTCCTTTGTTATTAGTCGTTAAAAATTTATCGTACTGTCCCAAGCAGCTCTTCAACATGGCATCCACACCTTTTGAAGTAATAGTACCACCTGAGATCCCGTCTACCTGATAGTTCGGTTCAGTCACTTTGCCGTTTTTCTCTACGCCAAGGGCAACAACACCATCCTTCAGCACCTGCTTACCCGAGAATTGTTTTTGAAAATCAGCCGTACTGATTTCAGCACCCAACCCAGGAGTTTCACCCTGATGTGAGAAATAGACTCCGAACACGGAGTTTTTATCGTCGTTCAAACCAACATATCCCCAGATCGGTCCCCAAAGTCCGGCACCGTATAGTGGAAGCACATATTTTGTTTTACCCTCTACTTCACACAGATAAAGCGGAAGTTGGCGTTTTTCCAACGGTTTAGCCAGTTCGCTTTTCATCTCAATTTTGAAGCCTCCGGTTTCTGCCACCACTTCACCGGCAGCATTCATTATTTGGTCAGCTTTTACATATTGTTTATATACCTTCTCTGCATCCTGATCTTTCGTATCCACATTCAATGCATGAAGAATCTGCTTCATCTTGTCCAATTCCACATTTTTGTTCTGCGTGCTTTTTAGCGACGCAGAAGTAAATGCGAGGACAAATGCTACGATAACAACCATTACCGAAGCATAAATGATAGTATAAGAATTACTATTTGTATTCATTATCTTCCGATTTTAGTTGTTCGACTTAGTTACACGTTTCTCTCTGCGACTGATGTTACCCTGCACCACACAGTAATCTATCAGCGGAGCAAAAATATTCATCAGCAAGATGGCAAGCATCATACCTTCAGGATAACCCGGATTAAGCACACGGATAATGATAGCCATTGAGCCAATCAGGAACCCATAAATGTACTTACCCGTTTCCGTACGGGCAGCCGTAACAGGATCTGTAGCCATAAACACCGCACCGAAGCAGAAGCCACCCAGCGCAAGATGTTCATACCAAGGCATGTTGGCCATAGCCGTATCCGGTCCAATCGTATTAAATACGATAGCCATAAATGCTCCACCCACAAATACGGAGAACATCGTTTTCCAACTGGCAATGCCGGTAATAAGTAGCAACGCCGCACCCAGAAGAATTGCAATCACACTTGTTTCACCAATGGAACCGGGAATGAGTCCCGTCACCATATCCCATGAAAAAGCAGGATATCCATTCGGAGCGGTAGCTGTAGAAGCCATACCCAACGAAGTAGCCGCTGTTAGTCCGTCAACCGACTTACCTAAGCCAAAAATGCTCTCACCCGATACCCAAACGGCATCACCGGACATCTTGGCCGGATAAGCAAAGAATAAGAAGGCACGAGTCACCAACGCTACGTTGAATACATTCATACCCGTACCGCCAAACACCTCTTTGGCAAATATAACAGCAAATGCAGTGGCCACAGCCAGAATCCACAGCGGACAGTCCACCGGAACAATCATCGGTATCAGGATACCCGATACCAAAAATCCTTCCTGAATCTCCTCCTTCTTCCATTGGGCAATCACAAACTCAATGCCCAGACCCACTACATAAGATACAATCAGTTTAGGCAATACAGCCAGAAAGCCATAGGCAAACATTTCAGAGAAACCACCTTGGGCACCTGTATGAGTGAAATGCTGATAACCTACGTTGTACATACCGAACAACAGCGCCGGTATCAAGGCAATCACAACGATCGACATGATTCGCTTGCTATCAATTGAATCGTGGATATGCGTTCCTAATTTCGAAGTGCGGTTGGGCACAAAAAGGAACGTTTCAAACCCGTCGAACACCGAGTGAAATGCGTGGAACTTGCCGCCCTCTTCAAAGTTTGGCTTTATCTTGTCGAGATAATTTCTTAACGCTTTCATTTATCTATTTTCTGTTTATATTATAATTAGTCATTAGCACATCTCCTCACGAAGTCCGTCAAGCCCTTCGCGCACGATGCGCTGCACCGGTACCTTCGATGAGCACACAAATTCGCACAAAGCAAAGTCCTCAGGCGCAACCTCATAAATGCCTAGTTGCTCCATCCGATCGATGTCTCCGGCAATGATTGCTTTCAGCAAAAACTCCGGCAAGATATCCATCGGAAGTACTTTATCATATTCATGAGACATGATCATGTGTCTCTCTCCACCCTTTATGCGGGCATCAAGCACGTAAGCACGTTTGCCAAACAAGTCGAGTAACCAGCTAAAGTACGAACGATTCACACTGAACTGGTTGAAACGAGGCATGATCCATCCGGCCATTTCGTGTACCTCGGTACCTTCCGGAATCACTGTCAACTGATTGTGAAATGCTCCCAAATATTGATTGGGAGAAATACGCTTACCTGTGAGTACGTTACCACTGATGTAGCGCAACTCCTTATCCTCGGTAACATTGCCTGCAAACACGTTCGTGAGTAGCGCACCTACAGCCAGCTTGCAATAAGCAGGTTTCAGCACTTCCGAGCCTGTCACAGCTACCGTACGGGTAAGGTCAATCCGTCCCGTGTTGAATAAGCGACCGATGAAAATCACCTCTTCAGCGCCAATGGTCCATACCGTTTCACCCTTATTTACCGGAGATAGTTGATGTATCTGAATACCTACATTGCCCGCAGGATGAGGACCGTCGAATGCGGTCACCGTAACATTCTTTGCTTGCGTAAGCGCAGTTGCACTTTGCTTCACACTGATACCCAAATAAGTTTTAGCCATTTTAGCCAGCGCATCAAGTCCGGTTTGGAAGTTAACTTCCTCTCCTTTCAGAGCAAATTCAAAGCTGGGAGCCAAAGGGCTGCTATCGAATGCCGATATAAAAATAGCTTTGGGGGTTATGTTAGGGTCTGCAATTACGTCATACGGACGCTGCTTTATAAAAGTAAATAAGCCGGCTTCCAGAAGCGCGGCTTTCACTGCATCAGCAGAAAGTTCAGAGACTTTTTTAGCCCCGAATTCTACATAATTTTGTTCTTCAGTGGCTTGCACAGTGATACTCATCACTTTGCGACGTTCACCGCGCTCTACGCTGGTAACCACACCACCTACCGGAGATACGAATTTTAATTCAGGATGATTCTTGTCAACAAACAAGGGTCCTCCGGCCATTACATATTCCTGTTCTTTCACCACCACTTTTGGGGTCACACCGGGAAAATCATCGGGCACAAGGGTATAAAATCCCGGCTCTTTTACTAAGAAATATTCCTCAGTTGCTTTTCCTTTTAGGTTTATGTCAAGGCCTTTGCGTAACTTTATTACATTTGCCATGCTATTATAAAATAATGGTTTCATAAATTTGCCCGCAAAAGTAATAAATAATAATGTTAAATGATAGAAAAAAATAGAAGAATTAAGGATTTATTTCTTTAATTATTGCCGTTTGCGTACACAAAGGGGGAATATTCTTTCTTTTGCCTTGACGCAAAAGAAAGAACCAAAGAAAAAGTCAGGACTTCTTGTGTGAAGCTACTCCGACAACGCTCTGAGCTACAAGCGATTCAACTCGCTTCGCTCAAACAAAATTGCTCGTTTAACGCTCAGGGCATTGCCTCCGTTTTACGCTTCACACAAGAGGCCGGTCCTTTCTTCTTTACTCCACTTTGCTTCGCTCGTGGTTCTTTTTTCTGCTCGCTTTCAGCATCAGTTTCACTTTGCTTCGCTCGTGACTCTGCTTCTACTTTCAACATCGCTTTTTTTTAGCTTCGCTTTGCTTGCTAACGCTCTTTTTCTATTTTTACTCCTCTGCGGCAAACATGGGATCCCATGCAGGCAGGCGGATGGGCTTTTGCTTTAACAATTCAATTACTTTTTTGGTTACAAATTTCTTTTCTACTACAAGGCGGAACATGTATTCGTTGAACCATTCGTCTGTCATAATGAGGTATCCCTGATAGCCTTTTGTAGCTCCCCAACTATTCTCTACCATCCATTTTTTTGATTTTCCTGCTTTATCTAAGTCAACCGCCATCAGTGTCATGGCATGAGATGAGCCGCTGGCAAATGTCTGTATACGTTGCTTTTTATCCATACCAAACGTCGTTCCCATCAGTGATTCATAGTCGTAGTTTTTCACGTCCAGCAGTCCTCGTTCCGAATTCAGAAATTTACCCACATCGCATGAAAAATACATCATCGTACTATCCTTTATCGAAGCTATCGCCATCTCTTTTATCTCCTCCACAGGCAAGTTCACATACGTCCAGTTCTTGCCATCGTAGCGATGACGATCATAATCTATCTCGTAAGTTTTGTAATACTCCCGGCTCGGATCATTCATCAGCATCACATAGTTGGTAGTTAAATCCTCATTCACATACTTCTTGAAGAAGGACATCGGCGTGTACATTTCTGTTTCTACAGGATTGCCTTTGGCATCTTTGCGTGTCCAGGTAAATTCCGTAGGTGGCACACCCAGATTCAACACCAACATCCGATAGATCGTTCCCAGCATCTGTGTTTTTTTCTTCTCCAAAGTGGCTACTTTTCCTCCTTTTGCCGACTCATCCCGCAGCTGCAATCCATATTCACGCAGTTTCAGTGAAAGCAGATTGGCCATACGAGTCGTATTGTCACTGCTATTCGTTTCCGGCATCACTTCTTTAGGTACCAATCCATATTTACTGACCAGATCCGAAATACCTGTAAATTGTCCGCCATCGCTCAGCGGATTTTTGAAGAGCCACTCCACCATCTTATCATCCATGGGCTTACTACTCGTATCAATCACCCCTTGCAAAAAAAGATTTGATTTCTCAAGCTGATCCCAGAAGAATGTATACGCTTGTGAAAATTCAAATGCTCCCATGCCATACTTGGCAATCACCCTCGCACGCATCACATTCAGTCCCGTAAAGAGCCAGCAACGTCCGGACGATTCTTGATTCGTTATCCCTTTCGATTCTACCTTATTAGAAAAATAAGTATCCATCGCCTGCATATTCTCCTGATTCAGAGCCAATGTGCGGATATCACTTCCACCGATAGCATTACGAATAGCCCTATCTGCGGCCGTACCCTGATAACTTTGCTTAATCTCCCGGAGCATTTCATCACTTATTCCTCCCCTGCTCTGTTGTGCTTGTGCAGAAAACAAGACACTCCCCAGAACAAAAACCGTTAATAGTCGTTTATTCATTATAGTCAGATGTTATAATTATGAAAATTAGTTCTGCAAAAGTACTATTTTCCTTAGAGAAACTGGAAATTAGGACAGAAAGAGAACAAACTTTTTGCATATTCAATACAATTGCTTTGAAAAAATTGCATCAACATAGTTAACACATACAAATAAATGGCGTATATTTGCAAGCTAATAAACAGATTACTCAACAAAACATTCATCTCAATGAACCATACAGCCTTTAAATACGGCATCATCACTCTTTTTTTGTGCTTGGGTATCAGTAGTAACCTGCATGCACAAGAACTGAAGATAAGTGACTATTCAAGCTTAAAGCCCGAAGATTATACCAACATTACTCTTCCTCCACTGGATGTATTGTTTGAAAATGCAAAGCAAGGAGCCGTTTACAAACTCGCTGATGTAAAAACGCAAGTGGAACAGCGTTTATTAAAAAAAGAGAAACGGGCATGGCTTGGTTTTTTCAGCCTTAGAGGTAGCTACCAATACGGTATGTTTGGTAACGATGCCACCTATTCAGACGTAGTTACTCCTGTTGTCAATACATACACCACAGCAGCTCAAAATAGCTATACTGTCGGCGGTGGAATCAATATTCCTTTAGATGCGTTATTTGACCTTGGTGCCCGTGTCAAGCGACAAAAATTAAGTATCCGAAGCGCGGAGCTTGAGAAAGAGATGAAATTTGATGAAATGAAAAAAGAAATTATCATTTTGTATGCCACGGCCACGGCCCAGCTCAATGTTCTTAAATTAAGATCAGAAGCTATTATTCTAGCTAATGCTCAATATGCTATTACTGAAAAAGATTTTTCGAATGGCACAATTGATTCTGGAGTCTTATCTATTGAAAAAGGTCGTCAATCTAGTGCTCTTGAGGCCTTTGAAAACAGTAGATCCGAATTAAATAAAAGCTTAATGATACTCGAAGTAATCACACACACACCTATCCTTAAATAACACAAATCAATTATGGAATATATCTTTTATGTTTCTCGCTTCCTCTACCGCATCCGTTGGTGGATCATTATAGGTACAGTTCTCATCACACTAGCTGTCATTTTAGCAACCCGCAATATGGGCAGAACCTACAATGTAGAGGCCACGCTTTACACGGGAGTAGTGTCCGGATATACCATTGAGAGCGATAATGGAATTGTCAATTGGGCTACTGCAAACAATGCGATGGACAACCTCATCAATATTATTCAGGCCGAAAGTACTCTGAAAAGAGTTTCCTATCGCCTCTATGCCCGCAACATGATTCATGGCGACTTCAAAAAAGACAATGAATATATCACTGCAGCCAGTTATCGAGAAATATACAACCGAACGATCAACCGCAAAGACGGGCAAGCCCTCTTAACGCTCATCGATAAAAACAGCGAAGAAAAAACTTTAGAAAACCTTTTAAAATATGAGCGTCCGGATAAAGATAACTTTGTTTATGGACTGTTCTACTGGAATCACCCTCATTATAGTTACAATGCCCTTAAAAGAATCAAAGTAAATAAAGTCGGTGCGAGTGATTTATTGGAAGTGAGCTATGCCTCCAACGACCCGGGTGTAGCCTACAACACACTCAGCATACTGATGGAAGAATTCGTGAATGAATATCGCACCATTCGTTATGGAGAGACAGACAAAGTTATAGAATATTTCCGTAGCGAACTGGCCCGAATCGGACACGATTTAAGAATGGCCGAAGATTCGCTGACAGAATATAACATAGAGAAGCGAGTAATTAATTATTATGATGAAACCAAAGAGGTTGCTGCTATCAACAAGGAGTTTGAACTTCGTGAGCAAGATATTCTTTTCGCTTACAACAGCTCCAAGGTAATGATCGATGAATTGGAAAAGCGTATGGATAGCAATGTGAAGCAAATGCGCAATAATATCTCTTTCATCAACAAACTCAATGAAGCCTCCGGCCTGACCGGAAAAATCTCCGAAATAGAATCCTTTTCTACCGACAAGAGTGGCAAAGAACAGTCGTTGCAGGCTTATAAAAACAGGCTTCAGCAAGCCACTCAAGAGCTTTCGGATATATCCGATCGATATGTAACCCAAAAGCACACCAAAGAAGGTATTGCGCAGGCTTCTATCGTAGACCAGTGGCTGGAACAGACCCTTCGATTTGAAAGAGCCAAGTCCGACTTGCAGATTATTCAGCAAAGTCGACAAGATTTGAATGACAAATACGTATTCTTTGCTCCTGTGGGATCTACCATCAAACGGAAAGAACGAAACATAGGCTTTACTGAAGCCAATTATCTCTCACTACTCAAAAGTTACAACGACGCATTGATGCGTAAGAAGAATTTGGAGATGACTTCAGCCACATTGAAGGTACTCAATCCACCCGCCTTTCCTATCTCTGCAGAAGCAACCGATCGAAAAAAAATTGTGATGGCAGCCTTTATCGGAAGCATACTCTTTATTTTTGGTTTCTTCCTGTTAATAGAATTGCTCGATAGAACTTTGCGTGATAAGGATCGTACAGAAAGACTCACAGGCGGAAAAGTATTGGGAGCATTTCCGGCAAAGCCCTTATTGAAGAACCGCAAATACAGCAAAGCATACGCCTTAATCGCAACCAGATACCTCAGCAGTACCATACTTAGATTCTTCACCCATAAAAAAGAAAATTCACCTTACGTGGTTAATTTTCTGAGTACGGAATCAGGAGATGGAAAGAGTTATTTAGCCGAGCATCTACACGATTATTGGAGCCAATTGGGACTAAAAGTACGCAAATTGGAATGGAACAAAGATTTCGAGATCTCTTCGCGCGAGTATTTATTAGCGCAAAGCATCGAAGATCTCTACACCCCTGCCGGAGAAGATGTCTTAATTATAGAATATCCCGCTCTAAAGGATAATACTATTTCAAACAGATTATTAGAACAAGCCGATTTAAATCTGCTAATAGCCAGTGCTACCCGCGCATGGAAAGCCTCGGATAAGCAGGCTTACGAAAAAGTAAAAAAGCAGATCGACGCTTCTTCGATATCTATTTATCTAAATAAAGCCACAAACGATGTTGTAGAAGACTTCACAGGTTTGCTCCCTCCCTATACTGCTCTTCGTAAAGTAGGATACCGCTTGGCTCATTTAGGGCTAACTGAAAAAATAGGAGGAGAAGTCATATCAGAGAAAGATGAGTAAAAAAAAGTTTTATTGCTTACTATTCAACCATTTTATCAGCAAAAGCTGGTTGCCGCTTGTGCTAATTGTGGGGTTATACTTATTCTATAAATTTACGATTAGTCAAGGTATGTCAGTATCCATGATTTATGCCTTTTTACCCCTCATAGCTGTGGCAATCATTTTATTAGTGAAGCATTCCAACAGTGCATTCTATGCCCTGTTTGCTTCTCATTTCCTTCTAGTCATAGCAGGGGGATTTGCTGATCTTAAAATAGGTATACTTTCTCTAGTTATTACACTATCTTTCGTCTCTTTGATGCTAATGAGAAATATTTATGAGAGTATTAGTTGGAAAAATAGTCGCAATGGTATGCTACTACTCTATTCCATCTGGCTGGCTTTCTGCATCGCCGAAATAATGAACCCAAACAACGTTCAGGAAGCATGGAATATTTCTATTACTCAATATGCCGTTTACCCCATCGTATGCGCATTGTTAGTACCAGTATTTATAAAAAAAACACGTAACATAGAATGGTTACTAATCATCTGGTCAATATTTATATTGATCTTTGCAATGAAAGGGTATTGGCAGAAAAATCATGGTTTTAACGCACGTGAGCTTTATTTTCTCTACGTACTGGGAGGAGCAAGAACGCACTTCATATGGTCAGGCATCCGATTCTTCTCCTTTTTTACAGATGCTGCTAATTTTGGTGTCCACATGGCTATGGGAACCACTTGTTTTCTTCTCTCTTTTTTTTATGTAAAAAACCTTTGGCTTAAGGCTTATTTTGCCATTGTCATCATTGCTGCTATTTATGGATTGGGCATTGCAGGAACTCGAGCTGCCATGGCTGTACCTCTAGGAGGATTAGTACTTTTTGTATTTCTATCCTACAATTGGAAAACCTTCGTATTGGGCCTTTTGGCATTTCTCTCTATCTTCATTTTCTTTAGATTTACGGACATAGGAGACGGCAACCAATACGTTCATAAAATGAGAACAGCATTCTCTCCCACCGAAGATGCTTCTTATCAGGTACGTGTAGAAAACAGAAAGAAAATAAAAGAATATATGGCCGATAAGCCCTTTGGATATGGCATCGGGCTAGGTGGCAAAGGTGATCGTTTTGAGCCCAAAGAATTGATGCCTATCCCTCCGGATTCATGGTTAATCAATGTATGGACCGATACAGGTATTGTGGGACTCATGTTATACCTCATCCTGCATGGCATTCTGTTCGCTTGGTGTGCGTGGATATTGAAATTCAGGATCATAAATAAGCGACTTAGGGGGCTACTTATGGCTTGGCTATGCGTCAATGCAGGATTCTTTGTCTCTGCTTATGCCAATGATGTGATGCAATATCCCAATTCCATTGTCGTCTATACCGGTTTTGCGCTCTGTTTTGCAGGCCCTCATATCGACAGGAGAATAGCTAGAAAGGAGAAAAATGAATCCTTGAAATTATGATCAACCTGTTACAAATATTGGAAATGCTATTGTTCTGCCTATTGACCCTATCGGTAGGCTACCTATTCGTATTTGCTGTAGCATCCAAATTCTATCATCGCCGAAAGTATCCGCAGACTGAAAAGATAAATAGATTTGCTATTTTGTTCCCTGCTTACAAAGAAGATAAGGTTATTCTACAGTCCGTCGCCTCCTTTTTGCAGCAAGACTATCCTGCTGATAAATACGAGGTGATCGTCATTTCGGACCAGATGGAGCATGCCACCAACGAACAATTGAGTCAACTTCCTATCCGACTTCTTATCGCCAACTATGAAAATAGTTCGAAAGCGAAAGCAATGGTTCTGGCCATGGAAAGTACTATCCTCGAGGAGTATGATATGATTGTTATCATGGATGCTGACAATACCACCACACCCGATTTTCTACAAGAGATAAACCGGGCCTGCAATGGCGGTTTGCAAGCCATTCAAGCGCATCGTGTAGCAAAGAATACGAATACCAATATTGCCATTCTCGATGCAGTGAGCGAAGAGATCAACAATGCCCTCTTCCGCAAAGGACATGTAGCCGTTGGTTTCTCATCGGCGCTCATCGGTTCGGGCATGGCATTGGAAGGCAATTGGTTCAGGAAGAACGTAAAGCTGCTGCAAACAGCAGGCGAAGATAAAGAGCTGGAAACATTACTGCTTAAAGAAAATATATACATAGAATACTTGGAACATCTGCGGGTGTTTGATGAAAAAATACAGAAAAAAAAAGGGTTTAAGAATCAGCGCAAACGTTGGCTGGCGGCTCAGTTTGGTGCATTGAGAGCTGCTCTGCCCTACTTCCCAAAGGCTCTGTTTACAGGAAATTTCGACTATTGCGACAAAGTATTGCAATGGATGATGTTTCCACGAATCATACTGATCTTTCTCATAGGAGCAATGACATTGCTGGTTACCATCGTTCACCCAACAGCAAGCATCAAGTGGTGGGGATTATTGTTGCTCCTTTTTTTTACATTATGCATTGCTGTCCCTTCTTATCAGTACAATCGCCCATTATTAAGAGCCATTTTACAGATACCGGCACTTGCCTGTAGCATGGTTAGCAATCTTTTTAACTTTAAAGGAGCAAATAAGACGTTTATTCACACTAAGCACGGAACAAATCTATAAAACGAATAACCGATGACATCTATCAATGTTTTAGAAGTGATTAGACAAGGAAAAGTAGGCGGAGGCGAATCTCACCTTCTTGACTTGATTGCAGAATTTGACGATACTGTAAAACCTATTGTTCTTTCATTTACCAGCGGACAGATGATAGATATTCTCACGAAGAAGGGCGTAAAATGCTATGTAATCGAAACCATACACCCATTCGACTTGCGAATAATGAAGCAAGTAAAAAAGATAATTGAGAAGGAAAAAATACAACTGATACATGCCCATGGCAGTCGTGCTGCATTAAATGTAGCGCTGATTTCCCGAATATTGCACATCCCCCTCATCTATACTGTTCATGGATGGAGCTTTCATCAAGACCAATCTATGTTAACTAGAAAGTTACGAGCATGCAGTGAGAAAATAATTTGTCAATTTTGCCGTGAAGTTATATGTGTATCTACAAGCAATTATATAACCGGAAAAGAAACTTTCGGTTTAAAACATGCCATAATCATAGAAAACGGTATTGATTTAGACAAATTCAAACCTGAGGATTTAGGCAAAGATATTCGTCAAGAATTCGGATTTAGCAAAGATGATTTTATTGTGGGCTTTATAGGAAGAGTAACCCACCAAAAGGCTCCACTTGATTTTGTGAAAAGTATAGCCATAGCCCATAAACAAGAACCTCGTATCAAGGCACTCTTCATTGGTGAAGGCGATATGGATGATGAAACACAAATGGCAATAAAGGAATATAAGATGAATCAATATATACGCACAGCCCCTTTTCGCAAAGATATTGCCGATATACACCGTGCTATTGATGTTTTTTGTCTACCAAGTCTTTGGGAAGGTTTATCAATTGCTCTACTAGAAGCTATGGCTATGGGAAAAGCTATAGTTGCGACACCGACTGATGGGAGCAAAGAGGTTATAAAACATGAGGAAAACGGACTAATAGCAGATTTCGAAAACCCGGAAACGTTAGCCAATTGTTATCTGACTTATTATCACCATCCAGATTTGAAAAATAAATATGGCCACGAAGCCATGAAGATGGTAAGGGTGCGTTTTGATAGCCATCGAGTATCTGAACGAGTTACTGATATTTACAGAAATAATCTGCCTGAGATAAATAGAAAAGAGGGCGTTTAACCCTCTAATCAAGAGTTTTTAATTACCTTGTTCTTTTGATAATTCTTCTGAAACATTATAACACGGGCAGGCTTTCACCCACTCTTCCGGTTCTATCTCTCCATTTCCATTCAGATCAGGACTTAGATCTCTATGACCGCAGACTTTGCTATCCGGATAGTCTGCCAGCAGGGTTTTCACCAATACTTGCAAGGAATGTTTCTGCCACAGAGTACGGGTATCTTTGGGACGTCCGTTTGTATCTAGTCCACCTTCATAACAGATACCGATACTATGGGCGTTGTAGCCCTTGACATGTGCACCAATTTTCTCTATCGGTCTGGTTGTTTTTATATCTCCATTTTTACGAATGTAGAAGTGGTAGCCGATGCCGTTGAAGCCTCGTCTGCGATGGGCTACTTCGAGATCATGCTCGGTGAAATCCCGGTCTTCTCTTGTTGCCGAACAATGAATAACGATTAAATCTATTTTTCTCATAATTTCTTTTTTAAGATACTATTGTTTTGTATTTATTCTTTCTCTTTTGCCTTGACGCAAAAGAGAAAGAACCAAAGAGAAAAAGTCAAGGCTTCTCGTGTGAAGCTACTGCGACAACGCTCGAAGCTACAAGCGATTCAACTCGCTTCGCTCAAACAAAATCGCTCGTTTAACGCTTCGGGCATTGTCTCCGTTTAACGTTTCACACAAGAGGCCGGTCCTTTCGTTTTTTCTCCTCGCTTTCAGCATCGCTTTTCGCTTTGCTTCGCTCGCTTTGAGTGCTCTTCTTTTTATGCCCCTTTAAATTCTACTAGTACAATCTTTGACACTGCACTGTTGTGCCAGTGCTTTAGCCAATTCATCCTTGAGACTAAACATTTCCGTATGCATCTCCTTCACACGGGTACTCAGTTCAAAATAATCTTTCAGCATCTTTTCCAGTTGCCCCACCAAAAATTCATACTGCCCTGTGATCAAATCACTAAACTCCTTAACCTCTTTTGCATTCTTTTTTTTAAAGAAAGGAAGCACCACCAAGATGCATTCCATAATCTGTTCAATAACCTTTTTAACCATATTCTTTATTTTTTTTTATTACAATAAATTAAACGACACTGTACACTAAATAACAGCTAAACATCTGACTAACAGCAACTAAAATCATCAAAAGTGTACAAAAGCGAACGAAGCAAAGCAAAAACACGAGCGAAGCGATGTGGAGTAAGGAAAGACCGGCCTCTTTTACGCAGCGTAAAACGGAGAAGATGCACGGAGCGTTAAGCAAGCGATTCTGTTTGAGCGAAGCGAGTTCAATCGCTTGTAGCGCAGTACATCTTCGTAGTAGCGTAGCAAAAGAAGCCTTGACTTTTTCTCTTTGGTTCTTTCTCTTTTGCGCCAAGGCAAAAGAGAAAGAACTATCACATTACGCTGTAGGATCAGTTGGTTCACTTCCACCCGAGTCGCCACCTGAAGTAGCCGCTTCAGTATGAAGTGCAAACTCCACATTATTGGCTGCACCACGAGTAGTAGCAGTAGAATCATTAGCCAGACGGAGCGTATTATCTACCCAAAAACGAAGGTTCACTTTCGAAATATTCTTCACAACACAATCCTTTTCAACTTCCACGCCCGGACAAGTCAACGTGATATAAAATGTCCCCAATCCATCTACTTTCACACGGTTGCCTTCCTTGAGCACTCTCTTCATGCTACGCACAAAAGATTTCATCACATGAATTACATCCTCTTCAGAAAGTGAACCAATAGTTTCGATTTCACTAGCCAGTGTTTCGATCGTGTAGATCTTCGATGTTCTGGCTTCCTGCTTCAAGAAATAGATAGTAGGAGATTTAGCATCTCCAATTTTCTTTTTACGTGAATAGCGTACAACACTTACCGCCATAATTTTCCTATTTTTAGAGTTAATACTAAATAAATATAGATTACATTGCAATCACGATGCATCAAGATTACGTCTACAAAGATAGTACGCCAACAGACCCCGCCAGGCAATAAGCGGAAACAGGAAAACTTAGCAAGAAATAAAAGGAATTAAAGCGAAATAAGAAGCCTTAGGAGAGGCAGAAAGCAACCTTAAGAGTTGCATAATTGAGGTTTATTTTGTACATTTGTTAAGATATAAAGTAAGCGCAAGCAACAAGAATATGAATACATCAGAAGAAAAGAAGTTTGCCATTCGCAGCTATGGCAAAGGTGAACTGGCCTCCCTTTACATGCCGGGCATACTACCTAAAAGCGCCTTAGCAACGTTCAATGAATGGATAAATAAGTTCCCCGGATTACCGGAAGCATTGCAGCAGTCGGGTCTCTGCCCTAGTAACAGACGTTATACTCCCGCACAAGTTCGGCTCATCATCAAAGCACTGGGGGAACCGTGAAAGGTTAAAGAGATAATTTACGCAAAACCTCTTGCAACATCTCACTTTTTATTTGTACATTTGACCATTCATCAGTTAAACGATAAAAATATGACCACACAGAAACTCGAAGCCATGAAGGCTATGCTAACTCGTGAAGTACTCAGCATAGATAATGAAAAGACAGCTAACAAGCTGATGGATTATCTATGCCAGCTAAAAGCAGAAGAAAAAAATCCACCTTGCCAATTCACAATAGAGGAACTGAAAGAGGAAATCAAAAAATCAATGAAAGACATAGATGCCGGACATTTTACCTCGCAAGAAGATTTACTCAGAGAAATGAAAACATGGTAAAAGTAATCTGGACGAATACAGCTAAACGACACTTGAGAAACATCTATTTATACTATAAAAATGAAAAAAAGAGCTTGCAGACAGCTTTTAAGATCAGAGACAAATTGTACGCTACAGCTGAAATACTAGCCACTTTTCCCCAAGCAGGTCCCATAGAGCCTTTGCTATCCACCGATAGAAACGAAGAATTTCGTTCATTCGTTGCCGATAGAAATCATAAACTAATTTACCAGATTGATAAGGAAACGGTACAGATTATAGCTGTATGGGATTGCCGCAACTCCCCCGAATCATTAAAAGAAGCTGCTTTTTACGATGATAATGATACAGGATCTGCTCTAACAACTCTGCATGAACCACAGTTGCAACCCTATGGCGAAGATTTTCGCAATTCAAAGCGTTAATGTTCATAATATCAAATAACTTTCAGAGGTTTTTTTAAAGCATATTGCAAACCTCTGAAAGTTAAATAAGAGTATTCTTCTTTGTCCTTCTATTCAAACAAATCTTTCAATTCCTCTATCACAGGCAACCAGCTATTACTATCAAACTGCACATGAGTCACCCGCTGTTCGGGCATGGAAGCAGTGGGATCTTCGTCGCAGGGAGTGTAGCGTCCATTTACAGAATTGAACACGAATGATGCTACACCGGGCTGGCCGAGATGACGGAATTTGACCTTCTCTACATGGATGCGCACTACATCGGTATCTCGTTCGATAGCGAAACCAAAATCACATTTGTTGAAAAATGCGGCAGATCCGTTGATGTCATAAAGCGTGGGCACGGGTGTGCGACCGGTTTGCAAATCACGATTCATCTTGCGGGGATGGGCCACAAGGATGACGAGGCATTGGTAGCGCAAAGCAAAATTAGTGAGCTGATCGAGAAAAGAACTGATGTACTGGGTCTCGCTCATCCCTTGGGGAATCTGATGTTCCAAACGGTTGAAGGGGTCGATGACCAGCAAGCGGATGCCTCGACGAAGAACGAGCTCACGGGCTTTTTGCAGAATGGTTTCGGAAGTGAAATTCTCTTTGGGTAATATGTGGCAGACGTTCTGACTGAGGTAGCCAACCACCTGTTGATAAAGCGATTCGGACGTGCAGTAGGGAATGAAGCGTTTGCCGGTGAGCTTCTCGGCCAACTTGCGCAGGTGATAAACGATGGGCATGTTTTCGGGGCTGAAAAAAGCGGGTTTCCAGTCGTGATGGAGGCAGAGACGAAGCACCAGTTCGTCCACAAACTCGGATTTTCCACTACCGGGGATGCCGGTGACCACGCACAGGCGACCCAGTTCAAAGGTGAGCAGGCTATCAAAGGCTTCGAGGCCGATGGGTGCACCACTGTTGAAGCCGTTTTCGAAGAGGGCACGCAGATCTTCTGCCACATCGGTGGCAGTGTAGACGCCTTCAAGTGGCATCTCGGGAGCTTCTTCGAGCACGGTGCGCAGACTGTCAACTCCGTACTTAAAAAGTTGCTCGTTTGCATCTTTGCAGCCCTCTCCGTAGGTCAACACGCGACAACGTTCCTTGCCAAGACGACGAAGAAGTTCGTTGCGCAACTCCACCCCTTTACGGTCGGCATCACTGGCAATGTAGATCACCTGTTTGTCTTCAAAGTGCGACTCCGCAAACCGATCGAGCCAAGTGAGGTTGCGGTTGGCTCCACTGGGTACACTCACCACGTCGGTGCGACCAATGGCAACAAACGACAAAGCATCCATCTCACCCTCGGTGATGATGCACTGAGGAGTACCTTCAATGCCATCAATGTTGTATGGAATGAGTTCGGCACCGGTGGTCATCTTGAAATTCTTCTGAGCATCACGAAACTTGGTGTTCACCAATTCCCCCTGCTCCAGATAGTTGAAGCAGAGGCAGCTCTCCTGGTGTCCGGTTTGGGGCATGAACTCAGTGGCGCAGGTGAGGTGCATGGCAGTGGCTACTTCGGCAGGAATGCCCCGCTCGGTGGCCAGCCAACGAAGCCAGCGGATGACATCATGATTGATCATTGGCGGTGCAACAATGCCGGTATCCGTAGAGGGCACAGGGACTGTTTCCGGCTGTGGATCAGCTAGTTGCGAAGGTACCAGCAATGTGCCGGGAAGTGAACCTCCTCCACCGGAAGTCGGCATTTGCTTGTTTGGCAAGGGGTGATGATACGCCATGAAGTTGTTACGACGTTCGGGCTCGGCAGCCGTGCCTTTCCATCCACAATAATGACAAAGCCACTGACCGGTATCGAGGTTGACACTGAGGGATTTATCACGCTTGTTCTTACGATTTTCTCTGCACTTGGGGCAGAAGGTTTTGATATGACCGCTTGTACGGCCGTTTACATCAATACCTAATTTGTTAAAATTATACATCGATTCTCTATTTTATAAAGGAGGTTTTCTCCTTTAATTCTTCTTCAAATATACTATTGCTTTGTATTTATTCTTTCTCTTTTGCCTTGGCGCAAAAGAGAAAGAATAAAAGAGAAAAAGTCAAGGCTTCTCGTGTGAAGCTACTCCGTCAATGCTCGAAGCTACAAGCGATTCAACTCGCTGCGCTCAAACAAAATCGCTCGTTTAACGCTTCGGGCATTGTCTCCGTTTAACGCTTCACACAAGAGGCCGGTTTTTGTTTGCTTCTGTGGGGATAGGGTGGTTTTCGCTTTGCTTCGCTCGCTTTTAGTACTCTTCTTTTTTATTTTACAGTTTAATCATTCATACTCCTATTTTTATTCTATTTTCCAATCATTCACATTCCAAAAATTCAACTCACAAAAACGGCTAATCTACAATGAAACTCAAAGAAACAGTTACACATAGCCAACTGAACCGTTCAGTTGAACCAACTGCACGGTTCTCTTTACTCAACTAAACGCCTCTCTTCAGCAACTGCAAGGTCCTCAAAATAAGAAACACGTATAGAAAAGTTGCAAACAAACAAAGCACAACACACACAAAAAAAGTAACCTAAAGCGAGCGAAGCAAAGCGAAAGCGTCCACGCCCCACCAAAGCAGCAAAGACCGGCCTCTTTTGCGTAGCGTTAAACGGAGAAGATGCACGGAGCGTTAAGCAAGCGATTTTGTTTGAGCGAAGCGAGTTCAATCGCTTGTAGCGCAGTACATCTTTGCAGTAGCGTAGTAAAAGAAGCCTTGACTTCTATGTTGTATTCCTAATAATTGAATATTTTTTTATTTGAATTTCACCTTAAAATCAACTACTTAGCAATTATTCGTGTAAAAGAAGCAACAATACACCTCCCGAGTGAGACAATTACCTCACTCTCCAGACAGCATAAAGTTTTTTCTTTTGGCTGTTTTATTTTAATAAAAGCCCTGTTAAACAAACTTCTATGAGTTGAACTGCAACTTAAGGCAGGCAACAATTTACTTCTTCAGAAAAACAGGATGGACGCAACAAACTTTTTGGAGATGCAGCTATTAGCTCATCAATCAAGGCTCAGGAGTCGTCCAATATGAAATTTGCCTAACGGGCTTTTATAGGAAATGCTAACGACATGTGTCATACTCGTACTTCTTTCCGTTCTTTAATACGTTTAATATTCTGTTGGATAATTTGCGTGCAATACGAATAATGGCTTCCTGAGGTTTCATGCGTTTGCAATATTCCCCGTAAGTTGCAGCCATTATACTATCGTATTTTATCGTAATCCATGCACTCTCAACTATTATTGGTCCAAGTAATTTGTTTCCTCTGAAGGTCTTTTCACCATTGTTGATCTTTTCACCGCTACTATGAGATACCGGAATTAACCCAAGATATGAGGCAAACTGTTTCTCGTTATGAAAACGGTTTATGTCATCTATCTCAGTGAGCAAACACATTCCGGTAATCATTCCAACACCAGGTATGGAAAGTAAATTATTGTATACCTCCGCATACCGTTCTCTCATTGATAGGATGCGTATCTGGCGAGTAGACTCTAACAGACTTTCACGGAATAATTCTACTTGCTTTAATAACAAATTTAAACTATTGCGGGTGGAAGATAGCAGAATTACGTCATCACGTAACCAACGTATAAAACGATTCGACCAATGCGTACCCCGATTTTCAAAACACTCGGGAAGAGTTATTCCATTTGTATAAAGCAGATGCTTTACACGGGATTTATACCCTCCAAGTTGTTTTTGCAAGATTTTGCGTAACCGTATAACACTACAGTCGTCCAGGTTGTCTTTACGACGGATATAAATTCCCTTTAATATTCCCGCTTTCAATGCTTTTGCTAATTTCTCTGAGTCAATCGGGTCTGATTTCATCACGTTCTCATATTGAGTAGTCGGAACATCTGCCGCATGGATGACCATACAGCTGATACCATACTCCTGCAATGCGTAGTAAGTGGAAAAACCGCTGAAACCGGATTCGTAGACGGCTTGATAGTTACCCTTAGGATAATGCTTCTTCAAATATTCAAAGAGCTCTTGGGCTGAAGACTTTTGACTATGTTTACACTTATAACCCGATTGAGTGATTATAGTTACATTCCAGGTCTTCAAATGAACATCAATACCTATGAAGATATTTTGACCTTCAAAATTAATTCCGTTACTTTGTGCCATAGGTGTAATAGTTTTAATTACTAATCTTTTGTTTATTAACTCTATACAAATTTAGTAATTCAATTATTACGCCTATTCTTCTTTATCTAAAAACTCATCGGTTGGGGAGCGCCTAGCGGCAAGGGGCGGGACCACCCGTCCCGACGAGCGATAATTAGAACCTAATACAAACATAGTAACTTTTTCTCTTTGGTTCTTTCTCTTTTGCGGCAAGGCAAAAGAGAAAGAACATCACTTACTCCAAATTCTCAAACCTCCATCCCACACTGCCGTGCCATTGGGACGTGGTGGAGCCTCCGCCGGAATATCGACCCCACAATACGTTCGTCGCCCGTTCACCAGCGTCTCGTAGCGATACACATCCACCGTTGTCGTGCACGTCTTCAAGGCCTCCTCAACGATCCTCCGTGTGGGACTCCCCCGCTTGATAAAGTTGCTAAAATAACTCTTCGCATCGCAAAGAGAATGGATTTTGCTTTCCGTGCCGTACGTGCGAACATGCCTCTTGAACGTCTCCTCAATAATCGGCACGCACTCCATGAAACGCATCCCCATGCCCGAATGCATGGCCTGAAGTTCCAACCACGATCGCTCTCCCATCGCCTCGGAAACATATACCTCCCAAAGCGACTTCGGCAACACCGGCGAACGTTCACTTCTTACCCTTCTCCGAACATCGACTGATGTGGTGGTGGTGCAAGCATCCATGCGCGCAGTTGTTGTACCACAACAACCATACTTTCCTTTGTCTTTTTCTACTTTACTTTCCTCTACTAGAGAATGCATTGCAACACGTTCATTATCAGCGTTTTGCAAATGTGCATTTTGCATTGTTTTTGCACTGCTTTGCATGTTGTTTTGCACGCTATTTTGCGCATTGTTTTGTGCACTTTCAAACAATTCATTTGCACCGTTTTGCACCACTTCCGAGTGGTGCATTTCCGTCTCTTTTTCGGTTCCGTTTTGAGTAGCATCAAGAGCTAGATCGGGAGTAAGATCAGGTTCAAATGGAGCAGTCGGAAAAAGTTCTTCCATCGGCAAAGGTTCAGTGCTCTCTTGTTGCGCGGCAGATGTCGAAGGAGTATTTCGCCTCCTCTGTCTTCCTCTTGATGGTCGGGGCAAAGGCACAGCAGTCACTGTTTGCTCCCTCCTCGCATCACGTGCCTTTCGCTTCTCTTCCAACGGCTTCATTCGTTTGACGAGACCCGCAGAAAAGAAAAATCCCTCATTATCTACCACAAAGAGACCGTATTTTTGCACCACATCACGCAAAAGTTCTACCGAAGTGAGCAATTGAATAGCCAACTGCGGAAGAAAAGAAATCGGCATCGAATAATTCTTCTGCAAACGCAGATTTTCCAACAAAGCCCAATAGAGCCCATATCCTTCATAGCCCTTATCCGATTTGAGACGCATTATCTTGAAGTTATTTTGCGCCGTAACATCGTGCGGAAAGTATTGATCATTCTCCATAAAAATACAATTTATATAAATTAATTTAAGTCGCTAATCGCCTGTGCATAAAGGTTCAGAAAAAGAAATCGATATTTTGTTACGTAATTACGCAACAAGATAAAAAATAAAAAATGCCATCTTTGCGGGCGACATGAAGAAAAAGCAACAACATAAGCTAAAAGGACCGAAATCGAGCAAAATCATTCCGGAAATCCAAATTTTCGGAGAGAATCTAAAACAGATACGCCTAGACTGTAAGTTATCCATAGAAGAAGCCGGCTACATCACCAATGTGGAGAAGTCCCGGCTTTCGATGTATGAACATGCGAAAACACAAATGCGCATGGACACCTTCTTCCATATCATAGATGCCTATCGAAACTACATCAGAGAAAAGAAGATGCCTATACCCGAAACATTGACAATCTGCTACAAGATGTTTCAGAAAAAGGAGAAGAAAAAAGGTTGAGCGTTCACATTGTGTCGACAAAAAAGGATGGGTAAAACAAGTAATAATGATAAGTTAACTATGAAAAAGAAAAAGTTTCTATTCATCTCTTTATTAATGAAGTATAAGTATTGATAAAGAAATTTATTATATATTTGTAATCACGTAGTACATAAAATAAAGAAACGAGACAAGCATGAGAATACTTATGGTCTTCAGAGATGGAGAGACTGATAATTTATTTGTTGATACGCTGCTAAAAGGCATTCAAGAGCAAGGAACAGATATTCAATGTTCAATAGATAAATTTTGGCAAGACAACTCGTTTTATGATGTTATCCACTTTCAGTGGCCCGAAGAAGTGATTGGATGGAATTGTAGTGACAGCACAATAGTCGACAAATTGAAAGCTAGAATAGATATTCTAAAATCTAAAGGCAGTAGATTTGTTTATACTCGCCACAATGAACGTTCTCATTATTCAGGATCTATCATTGATGAAGCATACAGAGTCATCGAATCCGAGAGTGATATCATCGTGCATCTAGGCCAATACAGCCAAGACCAGTTTTTGGCTTCACATCCTACAAGCCAGAACATTATCATACCACATCACATCTATGAGGGGACCTACGATGAAAACATCTCCTGTGCAGAAGCTCGACAAAGATTAGGTATAACAAAAAAGAAATTTGTGATCACCGCTTTTGGGAAATTCAGAAATAATCAAGAGATTAGCATGGTACTGAAAGCATTCTTGCAGTGTAAGTTGAAGCACAAGTACTTATTGGCTCCACGCTTACTTCCTTTTTCGCCCCATCCTAAGCATACGAATAGGCTAAAAAGGTACATTTCATGGTTGGGCTATCATATCGCTATTCCCGCCTGCAAGCTACTTCACATTAATGCAGGCTGCAACGAAGAACTAATAACTAATAGCGAATTACCCTATTACATCTCAGCTTCAGACGTGATATTCATCCAACGAAAGCACATTCTAAACTCAGGAAATATACCCTTAGCTTTTCTTTTCAAAAAGATAGTAGTAGGACCAAATGTAGGCAATATTAGAGGACTCCTACAAGAGGTAGGCAATCCTGTATTTAATCCAGAAGATACAAATAGTATTGTTGTAGCTCTTCAACAAGCTCAACAGCTTTGCCGAATTAAAGAAGGTGAAGTAAACTACAGGTATGCATTAAAATATTTTTCCTTAAAAGAAACGTGTAAAAAATATATTGATGTGTATCGCAATCTACTCATAGAACAACCATTTTTATGACTGATATAAAGAAAGAAATTTTCTCAGGCGTGTTTTACACCGCCATGGCCAAATATTCAGGCATCATCATCTCGCTAGTAGTGGCAGGTGTTCTAGCCCGATTGCTCTCACCCGACGACTTCGGGGTGGTAGCCATTGCCACGGTCATCATTGGCTTCTTTGGCATCTTCACTGACATGGGAATATCGCCCGCCATTGTTCAGAACAAGGAGCTAACCAAGAGTGATCTTTCAGAAATATTTTCTTTCACCATCTGGATGGGAATTTTACTAGCTCTACTCTTTTTCGGAGCCTCGTGGCCAATTGCCGCATGGTATGGCAGCCCCATTCTGCGCACACTCTGCCAACTACTTGCTATCAACCTACTTTTTGCATCAGTCAACATTGTGCCCAATGCCCTATTCTATAAGAATAAAGAGTTTAAATACATTGCCTGGCGTAGTTTTCTGGTTCAAATAGCCACCGGTGCACTAGCCGTTGGTGTAGCCTTGGCCGGAGCAGGACTGTATGCGCTCATCGTCAGTCCTATCCTATCAAGCATACTTATTTGGGGGATTTCCTTTCGCAGATACCCACAACAAATGCGCCTCACATGGGGACTTGAAGCACTTCGCAAGATATTCAGTTACTCGGCCTACCAATTCTTGTTCAACGTCATCAATTACTTCAGCCGCAACCTCGACAAACTTCTTATAGGTAAATACATGGGCATGAGCCCGTTGGGATACTACGAAAAATCCTATCGCCTGATGATGCTTCCTTTGCAAAACATTACCCAAGTGATCACCCCTGTAATGCACCCTGTGCTGAGCGACTTCCAAAATGACCTCGAACGACTGTCATCATCTTACGAAAAGATTGTCCGCTTCCTCGCCTTCATTGGTCTGCCGCTAAGTGTAGTACTGTTTTTCACCGCCCAAGAAGTTACTCTCATTATTTTTGGTGATCAATGGATGCCCTCCGTTCCAGTATTTCGCATACTCAGCCTCTCGGTGGGCATACAAATCATGCTATCTTCCTCCGGTTCCATCTTTCAGGCCGCCGGAGACACGCGCAGCCTCTTCATTTGCGGGCTTTTTTCTTCCACACTCAACGTAGCCGGAATGCTAATCGGTATCTTTTTCTTCGGCACATTAGAAGCTCTAGCCGCATGCATCTGCATCACCTTTGCTATCAACTTCGTGCAGTGTTATTGGCAGATGTATCACGTCACTTTCAAGCGTCGCAGCCTGATGCCCTTTGTCAGTCAGCTGCGCTCACCACTCTTAATTAGCCTGTTGCTTGTAGCAGTATTGCTACCCGTCAGCCAAATTGTAAACGGAATGAATATATTTTTCACCCTTTGTGTAAAAGGTCTTCTTTTTCTTATTATATTTGGGTGTTACATACAGTTTACCAAAGAGTATAACATAGTAGGAACAATAAAAAATTGGATAAAGCGATGAAAGCACTCTTTCTCATTTTCCATGGTTTCGAAGAATTTAACGGCATTAGTAAAAAGATTCGTTATCAGGTAAAAGCACTTCAGGAGTGCGGACTGGATGTGCGTACCTGCTATTTATCCGAAGAAAATGGCCACAAAAGGCGTATGATCGACAAGGAAGTATTGGAAGACTACGGAAGTGGATTTAAGAGTAAGATATTGAAACGAATAGAGTTTGGAAGTATCATAAACTATGTAAAGGAACAAAAGGTTGAATTTATATACATTAGATATGATCATAATTCGAACCCCTTTACAATCAATTTGATGAAACGCTTGCATGCATGCGAAACAAAAATAGTAATTGAAATCCCCACTTATCCATATGATCTGGAATATAAAAATCTACCGCTACCTTATCAAAGGATACTCTTAATAGATAAGTGTTTCAGAGAGAAATTCGCAAATTATGCTCATCGAATAGTAACATTTTCCAATCATAAAGTTATTTGGAAAAGACCTACTATACGTATATCGAACGGAGTAGATTTTGATAATATAAAACTTAAGCAAAACATAAATGACACCACACATGAGCTCCGACTTATTGGCGTGGCCACTATACATCCTTGGCACGGGTTCGACAGAGTTATAGCGGGCCTAGTGAAATATTATACTCAAGAAAAAAAATACAAAGTTAATTTTCATATAATAGGGTATGGTGTTCCTGAGATAATAGAGAGTTACAAAAAAAATATTGAAGAACACAATTTGCAAACACACGTTTTTTTTCATGAAGGATCGTTTGGAGAAGAACTTGATGACCAATTTAACAAGGCAGATATGGGAATAGGCAGCTTGGCGCGCCATCGAAGTGGCATCACTAATATTAAAACCCTTAAGAATAGAGAATATGCAGCTCGAGGAATTCCCTTTGTCTATTCTGAAACGGATGATGATTTTGAACAGATGCCGTATATATTAAAAGTTTCGGCAGATGAAACACCTATAGATATAGAAAAGCTTATAGCATTTTACCATGCTGTTAAATGGACCCCATTAGAAATAAGAAATTCAATTATAAATAATTTATCTTGGAAAAAACAAATGCAGAAAGTTATTGATGAAACATTCCCAAGTAACCCTTAACTGAAAATATATATTTCATGAGTATGAGACAGTTTGTATTTATTGTAAAAAGTAAATTGAAATATGGCAGCATAGTAGAATGGTATAATTTCTGGTATATTGTTTTAAGAAAAAAGCAGAAAACGATTCCACAAATAGCATCTATAGATGACACCATCTCCAAAATAGCGACAGAACACTGTTCAGTGAGCCGTTTTGGAGATGGAGAAATACTATTAATAGATAACCATGCGATTGGTTTTCAAGAGGCCAATTCCGAACTAGGGAAAAGACTTGCAGAAGTGCTACAAAGCCATGATGAAAAACATCTTGTATGCATATCTGATACATTTTCAAATCTGAATCGCTACAATCGAAAAGCACGTCGATTTTGGCGTACGCATTTTTTTCTATATGGGTGGATTTGGGACAAGTATTTAATACCTGAACGACTATATTACAATACATTCGTCACGCGCCCATACATGGATTTTGCCTCAAAAAAAGCTTGTAATAGATGGTTTAACAATATAAAAGGCATTTGGAATAATCGAAATATTGTGTTTATTGAAGGAGAGAAAAGCAGACTTGGTGTAGGAAACAATCTGTTTGATAATGCAAAAAGCGTTCGCCGAATACTTTGCCCTCCGTGTAACGCATTCAGCAAATATGACAAAATACTTACTGAAGCCTATAAACAAGACAAAAATGTGCTATTTCTCATAGCACTCGGCCCCACTGCTACTGTGCTAGCCTACGATCTACACAAAGCCGGCTATCAAGCTGTAGATGCAGGACATGTAGATATAGAATATGAATGGTGGCGTATGGGAGCTCAGCGGAAAGTACGTATAGCAAATAAATACGTAAATGAAACTGTCAGAGGAGCAGATGTGACACAAGTAGTTGGAAAGGAATATCAGGAACAAATCATTGCACAAATAAACTAAAATTATGTACGATGTAACAATTGCCATTCCACTATACAATGCTGAACAGTATATTGGAACAACCATGAACAGCGCTTTGGAACAAACATTTCAAAATATAGAGTTCCTGATCATTGATGATGCAGGAAAAGATAACAGTATAGGTATTATACATGATTTACAAAAAACTCATTCCAGAGGGAAAAATATCCGTATAATAGAGCATAAAGAAAACAGTGGAGTAGCCATTGCACGAAACACCGCTATTAAAGAAGCAAGAGGCAAATACCTCTATTTTCTAGATAGTGATGACATAATTACTCAAGATTGCATTGAGATACTATACAATGCTATTGAACAGAATAATAGTGAAATAGCGATTGCTTCTCATAGACATATTTCTGAAGGAAACAAAGAGCTAGTTTTTAAATTGCCTTATTTAGTAATTAATGAAAAAGACAAACTTGCTACTCTAAGATATGGAAATTTACACCAAAGTTTAGGCTTTTTTATTTGGAATATCATGTATAGATTATCTTTTTTACAGGATCACCAATTATACTTTAAAAATCATAGTATAGGAGAAGATATTGTTTTTCTGTATGACTTACTACCACAAATACAATCTTGTGTTCTATTACCCAATATTACATACTCGTATATAAAAAGAAAAGCATCTTTATCTCAATATGGAGAAAGAAAGCTTATTTCAAAGCAAGAAATAGAAGAGCAAATACAAATCAGGATATATGGAAAAGAAAAAATAAAAGAACTACGAGATAAACCGTATATTGAAGAAATGGTCACTAATCAGATGAAGTATTGTTTTGAAGCAGCTGCATATATTGTCTCTCAAAGAAAACTCATATCACCAGTACTAGAACTTCAAAAAATAAAAGAATTGCTGAAGCATCCACTTCAATTAAAAGAAATACTAAAGTTCAAAAAATATAAAATCTCAAACTGCCTTTACTTTTATTGGGGAAAACTACCTCTCGGCATTACAATAATGCTGCTAATATGTTTCTTAAAACTACTCAAATTATCTTGGAAATTACGTTCTTTTTTGAAATAAATTCGACAATAATTGACATGAAAATAGTATATTTATTCCGATCTTTAGCTATTATGGGTGGAGCCGAAAAAATAATTATCGACAAAATGAATTACTTTGCCGATAATTATCATTATGACATATCCGTAATCACCTATGAACAAGGCGAGCATCCAATAGTATACCCGCTATCAAGCAAGGTTAAGCATATAAATCTAAACTTCCCTTTTTACAAATTATACAAATACAACATACTAAAACGAGCATGGCTTTTTCTAAAAATGAAATATGATTTCCAGAAAACAGTAAAAGAACAAATCAATCTGATAAAACCTGAAATCACCATATGCACTACCTATTCATATATTGATATAAGTACTATCTTAAACTTGCGCGATAAATCATACAAAATTATAGAGAGTCATTCGGCTAAAAGATCGATTGGCAAAGCCGATAGTTTTAAAGTTAACGGATTTAAAAAACTATTAGCCAGTATATTCGACTACTACTACTTTAAAATGATAAATAAATGTACTGCATTAATAACCTTAACTCATAATGATGCAAAAGAATGGAAAAACCTAAAATCGATAGTTGTAATACCTAATATGCTAAATTATTACCCCGAAAAGATAAGGCAACTATCTGAGAATAAAAGAATAATCACAGCTGGACGATTAGTAAAACAAAAAGGATATGATTTATTAATAAATGCATGGAAAACAGTACACGAAAAATATCCAGAGTGGATATTAGATATATATGGAGAAGGAGAAGATAGAAATACGCTACTAGAACATATAAATATCAATCAATTAGAAAAGTCTATAATCATACACGAGCCTACAACTGATATTTATAATAAATATATGGAGAGTTCTATCTATGTAATGAGTTCTAGGTGGGAAGGGTTTGGATTAGTACTTGCTGAAGCAATGTCGTGCGGGATTCCCTGCATTTCCTTTGATTGTCCATATGGACCTTCTGATATTATTACAGAAGGTGAGGATGGTTTACTAGTAGAGAATGGTAATGTGAAGCAATTAGCCGAAAAAATAGGACATCTCATAGAGAGGGAAGATTTAAGGAAACAAATGGGAGAAAAAGCCAGAGAAAATATAAAGAAATTCTTGCCATCCAACGTAATGCCACAATGGTCTGAATTATTTCAGAAATTACTCGAAAACAAACCTAAATAATCAAATTAAGGCTATATTCATGATGAAAGATAAAAAAGTAAGTGCACCAAATACCCTAGAAAGCAAAATGACATTATCTTATATGCGTTTTTTTGCAACATTACTGATTACCAATTTTCATATTGCTCCTCTCTATCCTGATTCTATGAGAATGTTATCTACAGGAGGAGCTTTAGGCAATTCTTTATTTTTCTTTTGTTCAGGCTATGCGCTATATTTGAGCAATAAAGAAAATGGGGCCTACTCATGGATTGCAAGAAGATATACTCGTATTTATCCTAGCATATGGATATTTGTTGCTATCTGCATTATTGGAGGAATGCAATCGTTCAGCATACAAGATTTCATAATACCTCCTTATTGGTTTTTACAGGCAATACTTTTCTTCTATATACTATTCTACTTTACTACAAAATATTTAGCCAACCACTTAATAAAAACATGTGTGTTTTTTGTTTCGCTATTTATAATCACATATTTTTGTGTGGATCACAATACATTTATAATTGAGAATACGGAAAATAATCATTTTCTTCATTGGTATTTCTATTATGTTATAATGATTATTGGAGCTATTGTTGCTCGTGACAACTCATTCATAATAAAAATAAAACCATGGGTGGGGATTATCGCCTTAATAACATTAATAATATTATACTACAGTATGAAAATTAGTGTTATGCATATTATTAACCCTAAATACAATCTTCAACTAATAATACCAATATTTTTATTCATAATTCCAGTATTTTCTTTTCAATTATGCAGTATGATACCAATTTCCACCCCAAAATACATCAATAAAATAGTATCTTTTATTTCGGATCTAACATTAGATATCTATATCGTCCAATTTGTTATTATAGGATATTTCGTAAAATATGATTTCCCATACGGCTTTATATTATCAATTATATCTATTATTATCACTGCGTATTTATTGAACATAGGAGCCAGTTATATTACTAAATATTTAAGAGTTATTCTCATAAAGAAATAAACAATTATGCCCTGGTACACTAAATACATAGAAGTATACGAGAAGCCACTTTCATCAGTGCCACAAACGATTATTGCGGAGGTGCAAAGCAAACTGAAAGAAAGGCGAAGTGAAGAGCCACTGGTATCTGTGGTGCTCATTGCACACAACGAAGAAAAAAGGCTTCTCGCCTGTCTATGGTCACTATGTAACAACAGGTGCGACCTACCAATTGAAATATTGGCAGTGAACAATTGCTCTACAGATGGAACAACGGAAGTCTTGAATGAACTTGGAGTAACTTGGTTCGATGAGAAAAAGAAAGGTCCCGGGCACGCTCGTCAATGTGGACTAGATCATGCGAAAGGTGCATATCATATCTGCATAGATGCTGACACTATGTATCCACCACTCTATATCCAAACGCACGTAAAGCAATTAATGAAACCCAAAGTGGCATGTACATTCAGCTTATGGAGCTTCATCCCAATAGAAGGTAAATCACGCATCGGACTTTTCTTCTACGAGACTTTAAGGGATATATACTTGGGGTTGCAATCTATTAATCGTCCCGAACTTTGTGTACGAGGCATGGTGTTCGGATTCAAGACCGAATATGCCCGCCGAATAGGATTTCGAACGGACATAATACGTGGAGAAGATGGTTCGCTGGCATTAGGAATGAAGCCGTATGGTAAGCTAAAACTGATCACAAGCAGAAAAGCACGTGCCATAACAGGATATGGCACTGTGGGAGCTGACGGATCGCTGCTCCAAAGTTTTGGTAAGAGGCTCATAAGAGCCGTGAAAAGCATTAGCGGACTGTTTACTCGCAAAAAACAGTACAAAGATGAAGAAGAGAATTTAATTAAATGAAGTCATAATCAATAGATAGCAAAAATCAATGAAAACTCTTGAAATAATCTTCTGGATATCCCTGTTTATCGTGTTCTATACCTACTTGGGATATGGCATGCTGCTATATGCGATGGTAAAGATAAAAGAGGTTTTCGTTAGGTCCAAAAGCCCCATACGGTTGAAAGACGAAGAACTGCCGGAGGTGATGCTCTTCATCACTGCTTATAACGAAGAGGATGTGGTGGACGAGAAAATGCGCAACTCGCTGGAACTAAACTATCCGGAAGAGAAGTTACGCATCGTATGGATAACGGATGGCAGCAACGATGCTACCAACGAGCGATTGAAAAAATGGCCGGAAGCTAAAGTGTTATTTCAGCCACAGCGACAAGGCAAAACTGCTGCCATGAACCGAGGAATGAAGTTAGCAAAAACGCCGATAGTAATGTTTACAGATGCTAACACTATGATAAATGCTGAAGCGATGCTCCACATTGTGCAGGCTTTTGCTGACCCGAAAGTGGGCTGTGTGGCGGGCGAGAAGCGTATCGCTGCGCAGACAAAGGATGGAGCGGCGGCAGGTGGTGAAGGAATCTATTGGAAATATGAATCGACGCTAAAAGCACTCGATGCTCGCCTCTACTCGGCTGTGGGGGCAGCGGGTGAACTCTTTGCCGTACGCCGGGAACTGTTCATCGAAATGGAACCGGACACGCTCTTGGACGATTTTGTACTTTCTCTGCGCATCGCCATGCAGGGCTACAAGATTGATTATTGCAGTGAGGCTTATGCCATCGAAAGCGGATCGGCCGATATGAAAGAAGAGGAAAAGAGGAAAGTACGTATTTCTGCCGGAGGGTTGCAAGCCATCTGGCGACTACGAGCACTGCTCAATCCTTTTAAATATGGCGTACTTAACTTTCAATATATCTCTCATCGGGTATTGCGCTGGTCAATCACTCCGGTGTTATTGTTTCTGCTATTGCCGCTGAATGTAGTTTTGCTCTCATACGGAAAATCAGGCCTCCTGTACGGAATAATAATGATTCTGCAGATATTATTTTATATGACGGCAATCTACGGACGGTATTTATCGGCTAAAGAAATAAAAGCTAAAATTCTTTTCATACCTTACTACTTCTTCTTTATGAACATCAGTGTATTTAAAGGTATTGCTTATTTGTATGCACAGAAAGGTATTGGTGCATGGGAAAAAGCAAGAAGATCAAAAGACAAACGCTAATATTTAACACTTAATGAAGACAAACATAAATTATTTTATGTAATTTTGTAGCATTTCTATGTTTCGTCAGATCTAAAATACGGTATGAAAAGAATATTACACGATGCAACCTATTCCGACAGGATATTGCAAATGACTGCTGACACGATGCTTTTGATTGATTCAAGGGGGATATGTCAAGATGTCACGACACATAGTAATTTATCCTTTTTAAAAGAAGAGGCATTATTGGGTAGAAATATATTTGAAATATTGCCCAAACATACGCATGATAAAATATATCCTGAATTTAGACGCGTACTGGACGAAAGAGTCACCGTCACCAAGAATTATAAATTACCACTGGAGAAAGATACCTTCTACTTTAAATGCGTCATGTACCCATTCGATGACATGGTGCTCTGCCAGTATAGAGACATTACCGAACGATGCAATGTTAGATTGGAATTGGAAAAAGCCAACCAGAAGCTTAAAGTCATACAAAAATCATCACTTATAGGACAATGGGTGTACACTCAGGCAGATGGGATATTGGAATATAAGGGGTATACCAACACGCTTTTATCCGAAGAAAACGTTCAACGAATACCATTCAAAGAATACTTAAAGAACGTAGTGGAAGAGGATAGAGATTCTTTGGAACAATGGCTACAGAACAATGTAAAGACGACTGAAGAGAATAGTTTTGAGTTCAAAGTGTATCACAACGAACAGCTCGACTATCTCAAAACAGAGAAGCTTGTCATCAAATTGAATGATGATGGATCGCTAAACAAGATTGAAGGGTACACACAAAACATTACCAACATAAAGCAGCAAAAGAGTGACATCAACCTGCTGACCCGTGCCATCAACAATGCTACCGAAGACATCTTCGCTGCCAAGACGGATGGAACGCTGATCTTTGCCAACCGCAAGTTTAAACAACATCATCGAATTTCTAATCATAAATGCTTAAGCGAAATCAAAGTATACCAAATGCCGTACGGCATCATCAATCAGGAGAAATGGCAAGAGGTATTTGCCTCTACCAAGATCGGAAGCAGCAAAAATTTCATCACACAAAATCCTTTCCCTGAGAACAACGAGATACTGGCTTTTGAGGAAACAGTGTACTGCATTACCAATGATGCCGGAGAAAAGAGCATTTGGGTATTCGGACATGATATCTCTGAAAGGATCAAGTATGAGGCGCAGGTAAAAAGGCTCAATATGATAATGGACATAACGATGAAGAATCTGCCGGCCAGCATCGTTGTGAAGGACGTTAACAATGGTTTCAAATACATCTACCGAAATAAAGAAGCTAATTATAAAACTATTGAGGACTACAACTCTTCCATAGGGAAAAGCGATTTCGACTACCACCCGTTCGAAATGGCACGAAAGAGAAGACTAGAGGATATGAATCTGGTTAAAGACAAAAAGGAAGTTCGTGATATCATTGAAAATATAGATGAGTATGGGATGCCAATCATCTTGGACAGGCGGAAAGTCCTTATCGAAAATAAAGATTTCTCACCCATCATCATCAATATAGAATGGGACATCACACAGCAGGAAATGATGAAGCGAGAAATTCTTGCTTCAAAAGAAAAAGCGGAAATATCCGATAAGTTGAAGTCGGCTTTTCTGGCAAACATGAGCCACGAAATACGAACTCCGCTCAATGCCATCGTGGGATTCTCGAGAATCATAGCCGACAGTGACAACACCGATGAAAGAATGGAGTACTACAACATCGTTGAAGCAAACAATGAAAGACTACTACAATTGATCAATGAGATCTTGGATTTATCCAAAATTGAATCGGGTATCGTGGAATTTACATTAGACAAGGTCAACCTGCATATGCTATGTCGTGAAACATACGATGCACATGTGTTCCGTTGCCCGAAAGGAGTTATGTTGATCTTTGACGAATCGGACCCGGAATTAGAAATAACGTCTGACAAGAATCGCATATTTCAGGTATTATCCAACCTTATCGGCAACGCCTTTAAGTTTGTGAAAGAAGGAAGCGTGCGCTATGGTTATAAAAAGATAGGAGAATATGTCTTTTTTCATGTACAAGATACAGGAATAGGGATAGCCGAAGATAAAGTGGGACAGGTTTTCGACCGATTTGTGAAAGTCAATAATTTTGCCCAGGGCACCGGACTGGGGTTGGCAATATGCCGAACGATTGTGGAACGCTTAGGCGGAACTATATCGGTTAAATCAACGCCTGGCGAAGGATCAACTTTTACATTTAGTATACCTTGCCATACACCTGAAACAGAAGAAGAAAAGGATAGAAAAGATTTAGAAATGGGAGGAATGGCAATGACAAAAACCGATTGCTCAGATAAAGAAAAAACAACTGCTACCATATTAGTAGCGGAAGATACTGACAGCAACTTCGACTTGCTAAATGCTATCTTAGGAAAAACTTACCATCTGCTGCGAGCCAAAGATGGTGTTGAAGCAGTTAGAATGTATGGTGAAGAAATGCCTGACCTAATATTGATGGATATAAAAATGCCCAACATGGATGGGCTAAGTGCCACGAAAGAGATTCGTAAATCATCTATCGATATTCCAATCATAGCATTAAGCGCCTATGCGTATGCCTATGATCGGGAGGCCGCCAGTGAAGCCGGATGCAATGAGTTTCTCACAAAACCTCTTTCGCAAACGATACTCAAAGAAACGCTAAACAGGTGGCTGAGCATCTAATGAAGCAAATAACCGTTCGCAAATTCTTGCATATTCTATCAAGATTAGCGACTCTCATTTTAGGCGGTATAACCATAGTCGGAGCATTTGCGAGTTATGTGCCTCCCACACAATCGACATTCTTGGCTTTTCTGGGGTTGTTCTTATCTGCATTGATTCTACTAAACATCATTTTTATTATCTATTGGGCCATACGTCGACGTTTTTGGGTATGGGTTCCTGTCATTGCCATTATTGCCAATTCAGGCTTTCTGAGCAGTACCTTTCAGTTTCAGTTAAGAGAAAAAACGCTGGCTCCCAACCATCAAAGTCTGACAATAGCAACCTACAACGTCCACAGCTTTGGCAAGGAAGCTGACGGATACTCTTGCAAAGAGATAGCCCGATACATGGGTGAGCAGAAGGTGGACGTGATCTGCTTCCAAGAGTTTATGGCAAATAAGGAGTTCACAGCAGATAGCATCAAAAAGGCCTTCTCGGCATGGAAATACAGTGTGACAACCCCTCTCAATTTAGATTTGCTCCATTTAGCGATATTCAGCAAATATCCCATCAGTAATAGTGAAGTAACCACGTACTCTAACAGCAATAACTGTAGCTTGTGGTGCGACATCTCCATCAATAAGAAGAAAGTGCGTATATTCAATAACCATCTGCAAACCACCAACCTATCGCAAAACAGACAAAGGCTACAGGAAGAGTTGAAAAGGGGAAATGGAAACATCGGATATCTAATGTATGATATAATGAGGCTCACGAAGGAAAACTTCATAAAACGGGAACAGCAAGTAGAGACGGTGCACAAATTTACCCTCCAAAGTCCCTACCCTGTATTGCTCTGTAGTGATCTCAACTCAATTCCCTCCTCGTACGCATATCGCGCGATGGAGGGCAACCTAAAGGATGGTTTTAAAACTTGCGGACGTGGGTATGCGTATACTTTCCGCTATTACAAGCACATGCTACGCATCGATTACATCTTCCACTCCGCCGAACTACAAGGCATCCGGTACTTCTCTCCAGATTTGGATTTGTGCAGTGACCATAATCCGGTGATTATGGAAGTGGGAATGGAATTATAACCTCATCTGCAGTATGAACAGAAAAAGGGCATCCACAATTTCTTGGGATGCCCTTTTTATATTAGATTGAAATATCTCTTTTAGTTGAAGATATAACGAATAGAGAACTGCATAGAATAAGTTGAAGTGAAACTCTGATAATTTTTATATGTATTAGTTAATACTTCACCAGACGCTTTATTAAAAGTATACGCACCAGCACTGCTATAAGTCAATAAATTAGTTGAATTGACTGTCTTATATAATCCCCAGCTATTGTTCAACAGGTTACCAAGATTAGTAACATCAACACCAAATTGAATCGTATTACGTTTTCCAGCCACTTTAACATAGAAATCTTGATTCAATTTGAGATCAACTTGATGATGCCAAGGCATCACAGCACCACCACGTTCTGCATATTTACCTTTACGGTTTTTCAAATAACTATCTTGGTTAATATATGCCCAAAAATCATCTTTTTGTTGCTCAGCAGTATAATTTGTAGCATCAGCAAAATTCCAAGCATCAAGCGCTTCACGGCTTTCAGGAACATATAATAAATTGTTAGCTCCCCCATCACCTACTACATTACCTCCAAATGTATATGAGTAACGAGAGTATGAATAACCGCCAGCATAACCTATTGGATTACCGTCATAAATTAATGAAATAGATGTAGCAAAATGTTTAGCGTACTCTTTGCGATAACCTATTGATGCTATAATTCGATCTGGAGCAACATAAGTGCCATAACCTAACTCATGATTATTAATTCCATTTATAGAATAAGTATTAGTCTTGTAGGCAGAAGTTACTTGATCGCCAATGCCGTCACCATATGATCTAGCATATGAATGAGTATAAGCAAATGAAAGATCAAGACCAAAATTGAATTTTTTACGTAATTGAGCTGATAAGGAATAATAATAAGCTTTATTCCCTCCATTTTCAATTAAGAAAACATTTTTCCCACTATTATAATAAGAATATTTAGCTCTCGTATCATTAGGTGATAATGTAATTGTGCCGTCTTCTTTGTAACCAGGGTTAGAAATAACAGCCGGATTGAAATCTTTATTGTAGATACCTTCTAAAGTAAAGTCAATGTCATAAGGAAGCTTCGCATCAAAAGCTAAAGAAGTTTTCCATGTAGATGGCATTTTCAAGTCTTTATCTATGATGGTTGGCGAAGATGGAGCTGTAGGAGTAGATGGAGTGTAAGTACCACCATAAATATCAGTCAAGATATCTGATACATTTTTATGAAAATCAGGTTGAGTATAACCGTATTTTACTGCATCCGCAACAGTATTATAGTATAGACTTGTTTGTCCAACATTAGAATTACTTACTGCAGAAACTAGCCAAACAAAAGGCAAACGTCCAACAAAAACACCTGTACCACCACGTAATACATATTTGCGCTCACCTGTTAAGTCCCAATTAAAACCGACACGAGGAGATACCGTAATATTCTTACCAGGCAATTGATCTGTAGAAAAACTCTTCCCACCGAAATCAAGGGCTGCAAAAGCCGCATTATAATTATTCTTCAACGAAGGATAATAAGGCAATTCAAAGCGAACACCTGCCGTCAATTTGAAATTAGGAGTTATATTCATTTGATCCTGAATATAAGCTGAGTATTGTTGGTATTTTAACTTGGCCTGAAATTGAGACAAATCAGACGAATTAGAATGTGTAATACCAAACGCAGACGGTTTATTGCCATTCACAAAGTCACTCCATGACGAATATACATAATATCCATTTCCAGCTTGCATAAAGCCATTAACAGCATTATTATATTCATATTGAAGCCCACCCGTAAAATTATGGTTTCCTAGACTCCATGTTAATTCGTCTGTAACAACGTACGTAGACACTTGACGGGTATTTCCTGCGGTAAAAGGATCCGGACCAAAAGAAGCATAACTTGCACCGTCTTTTAGAATATCAACAGTAGGAAATTCTCCTCCTACATATGCACGAGGTTCATCTTGGTAAGAATAAGTAAAACGAAGCATATTATTAAGCTTACCATCAAGTAATCTAGAATTCCATTCACCAGCAATAGAATTAAAATTTCTTTCTTGATAATAACGTGAACTCTCAAAATACATGCTATAATCTGAAGTACGACCTGAACCAGAACTAATACCTAAACTCGTACTTCCTGGATAAATTTTAGAAGCTGTTAATGGAGAAACTGATGAAGAAGGAGAGTTAGAATCTTTTGTATGTGTTTGAGAATAACGAATGCTCAATTTATTATTATCATTGATATTCCAGTCGACACGTGCCATAAAACGATAAGCAGGTGTTTTTACAGAATAATTTCCATAGCGTCCTGGATTATAGCCATAGTTGCTAATTAAATAGTCTTGCATTGTCTTTACATCACTTAAAAGTGGTCTTACATAACTATTATCTGTATAAGACTGACTTTCATTATCTCTAAGTAAGAATGATGGGCCTGCTGTGATATTATCTTCATATTCACCATTTACAAAGAAAAATAGCTTATCTTTAATTATTGCACCACCAAAACTTGCACCATAAGTATTATATTGACTCTTATTACGAACTAACTCATAATCATCAACTTTTTTACCTTTCAAATTCTCATTATTAAAATAAGAATATACAGTTCCTTTAAATTCATTATCTCCAGAACGAGTAACCGCATTAATGGCTCCACCTGTAAAACCGCTTTGACGAACATCATATGGAGTTACAGAAACGGAAATTTGCTCCAATGCATCCAAAGAAATAGGAGATCCATTAGAAGGAAGGTTCTGCCCTATACCAAATGAATTATTAAATGCAGCACCATCAACCGTTACGTATGATTGACGATAATTACCACCTCCAACAGCAAAACCGTTTGATGTACTACTTGATTGAGGAGAAAGGCGCATCACATCGTTCATACTACGATTTACTGTAGGAACAGCAGCTATAGCTTCACGATTCATGTTTGTAATAGCACCGGCTCGGTCACTCTTCATATTACTAGAAGCTGAAGCAATGACAACCACTTCGCCTAAAAGCTCTGATGATTCTTTTAAAGAAGCATTCAAAACATAATTATCACCTAACTGAAGGCTAATACCTGTAAAAGCAGCAGATTGGTAGCCTACATAAGACACTTCAACTTTATACGGACCACCTGTACGCATACCTTGCAAATTATAACGTCCATCAACGTTAGTAACAGTACCATACTTTGTACCTGAAGGTTCGTGTACTACCTGAACAGTAGCTCCAATAACAGATTCGCCACCGGCAGTCACTTTACCGCTCATACTGGCAGTTGTCACCTGTGCATTGGCCGTGAATGCCAACACAGCCATCAAAGCCGAAAACAAGACTCTTTTTAACATAAAATGAAAAGATTTAGTGATAAACTAGAAATTCTTTATTTAATTGATGCAAAATTATGAAAAAAGTGCAAATAAAACAAAGTATGAAGCATCTAATATATTACATTTCCATTAAGAAGCAAAAAGATACTAAAAGTTCTGATAAATACAATTCGTCTACCAGTATAGTTAAAATGCTCATTCATAGGTTCTTGAAGAAAAAGACTATCTGCGAATGCTAAAAAACACATCCCTGTATCAGCTTTCTATATCCCACTCATTTGAATTCCTTGTTACGAAAATGTTTCATTTAAAACAAAAAGCACACTCATCAAAAGGGCTGAACTCGCATAAGTTCAGCCCTAACTTTATAAAATAGAATCGACGTTTTCGACCTAGAATAGTATGATTGAAAACCGAGTTATCCTTGTATCAGCTTTCTATATCTCACACGTTTGGGTTCTTCATTACCTAAACGTTTCATTTTGTTCTCTTCATACTCTGAATAAGATCCTTCAAAATAGAAAACGTTAGAATCACCTTCGAAGGCAAGAATATGTGTACAGATACGGTCGAGGAACCAACGGTCGTGGGATATTACCACTGCACAGCCGGCAAAGTCTTCGAGACCTTCTTCGAGCGCACGCAAGGTGTTCACGTCAATATCATTCGTTGGTTCATCGAGTAAGAGCACGTTACCTTCTTCTTTAAGAGCCATGGCCAGATGAAGACGATTTCGCTCACCCCCCGAGAGAACTCCGCAAAGCTTTTCTTGGTCCCCTCCTGCGAAATTAAAGCGAGAGAGATATGCACGGGCATTGATGTCTCGCCCACCCAATCGCATCAGTTCATTGCCACCTGAGATAACTTGATAGACACTCTTGTTGGGATCAATATCTTTATGCTGCTGGTCTACATAGGCCACCTTTACAGTCTCCCCTACTTCAAATTCACCTTTATCGGCCTTCTCCATGCCCATAATGAGTCTGAAAAGAGTGGTTTTACCGGCACCATTGGGTCCTATTATACCTACAATGCCATTGGGAGGAAGCATGAAATTCAGGTCATCGAACAGCAGTTTATCGCCATACGCCTTGGCTACAGCTTTGGCTTCAATGACTTTATTTCCCAAACGTGGTCCGTTGGGAATGAAAATTTCCAATTTCTCTTCTTTCTCTTTTTGATCTTCATTGAGCAGTTTGTCGTAAGAGTTCAGACGGGCCTTACCCTTTGCCTGACGAGCTTTGGGAGCCATGCGTACCCAGTCGAGCTCGCGTTCAAGTGTCTTGCGACGCTTGCTGACTGTTTTTTCTTCCATCTCCATACGTTTGGTCTTCTGTTCCAACCAAGAAGAGTAGTTTCCTTTCCATGGAATGCCCTCTCCACGATCGAGCTCCAAAATCCATCCGGCTACATGATCGAGGAAGTAGCGGTCATGGGTCACGGCAATAACCGTTCCTTCATATTGTTGCAGATGTTGCTCCAACCAGTCGATAGACTCTGCATCAAGGTGGTTGGTAGGTTCATCGAGCAACAAGATGTCCGGTTTCTGTAGTAGTAAGCGGCACAGTGCTACTCGACGACGTTCTCCTCCTGAAAGGTTCTTCACCGGCTGATCTTCGGGTGGACAACGCAAAGCATCCATCGCACGCTCTAGCATGCTATCCAGATTCCACGCATCAGTAGCATCGATAATATCTTGCAACTCTGCCTGGCGGGCAAAGAGTTTTTCCATCTTATCAGCATCTTCATAATACTCCGGTTCGCCAAATTTCAGGTTGATTGCTTCATATTCAGCTAGTGCATCCACAATAGGTTGCACGCCTTCCATCACCACTTCTTTCACCGTTTTGTTATCGTCAAGATGGGGTTCCTGTGCCAGATAGCCAACTGAATAACCGAGAGAAAAAACAACCTCTCCCTGGTATGACTTCTCCAGACCGGCAATAATTTTTAGCACAGTAGACTTACCCGAACCATTGAGACCTATGATACCAATCTTGGCGCCATAGAAGAATGAGAGATAGATGTCTTTCAATACATTTTTGTTTGGTTGAAAAGCTTTGCTCACCCCAACCATCGAGAAAATAATCTTTTTATCGTCAGCCATAAATAAGTAATATAAATAATTTTAGGTATAAAAACGATTCATTGAATAAGCTTTATTCAAAGTTGATAATCAAGCAAGTAGCCATTAACAGCCGATAGATAAAGCTTATGATCTCCGGGACAAAGATAAGAAAAAAGATGGAATTATTTGGCTGTTCCGATAATTCGATTTACCTTTGCACCCGCTTAACAGCAATAAAGGATTGATTCGCTAGCTCAGCAGGTAGAGCACAACACTTTTAATGTTGGGGTCCTGGGTTCGAGCCCCAGGCGGATCACTGAAAACAAAAGAAAAATCAAGCAAATCCCTGATAATCAGACATTATCAGGGATTTATTTTTTTATAACAGGTCGTAAAAAGCATACCTACCTATATAAATTCCTACAATGAACGAGATTAAAACAATTTTCGACAAAGAGCTCCCAATTATAAGGAATAGAACAAATAAGAACTATTTTCACCTTTTGTGTATTTACAAAATTAGCTTTCTGCTCTCAGCCTTAGAACGATTCACCAATGGCGGGACGGTTATTCAGACCGTTTTGTCTTATTTTTCATATTCATAGACATATGCATACATACCTGTTTTAAAACGCCTAATCGCCCTGCTGTAACATATGCACTCTGTGATTTTGCTTTAAAACTTTTTATAGAATTATACTTCTGGGCTTCAATAAAAAGAGCCTCAACTGTCCACTTACGTTTAGGCTCTGGTTTTACCATATGGGAACAAATTTCGGTAATCCACTTTTCGCGAACAGCAGTCGTATATGCACTTCCGTCTTTTCTTTTAAATTCCATTTTGGTTTGATATAAAAAAGCTCTTTCTTGACATTTTTCTTTTGTCCAATGGTTTGCTGTTTTATGTTGTAATTCCATATGAGAGCAAACAACTGCAATAAAACCTTCTTTTGATGCTATGCTATATGCAGAGCTATTCTTCAATCCAAATTCTCTTCTTGTTTTATATTTTAATGCTTCTTCTTTCAATGCTTGAAGAGTCCATTTTTTAGGGGGAGTAGGATGAATCATATGCGAACATATCAAATCAAGCCATTTCTTTTTTCTCGCATATTCATAAGCAGTGTTGCTTTTATTGAAAAACTCTTTTCTTGTATTATATTTTATAGCCTCTTCTTGTAATATTTTCAAATTCCAGTCTCTCGGTGATGCTATAAGAGAAACCATATGTGAGCATACTTCATCAAGCCAATTATTCTTTATAGAACTTGCATATGCCCCACTACATTCTTTAGAAAATTTATTTCTCGTCAAGTATTCTTTAGCTTTTTCGATACAACGTTCTTTTGTCCAGTACAATTTTTGCCCTCCTAACGAACCCGTTTTAGCTTTATTCAGAATATTCCATCCTTTATTAATATAATCATTTAAGAAAGATTGCTCCAATTGTCGAGCAAGAATCTTGTCTGTATATTCATGAAGTATTTTATAAATTGGTCTCAAATTAGTTTTTTGCATGTGATGGCATACCGGAGATTTAGAATTATTCAAATGCTGTTCCTTTCTGCGTCTGAAATTATCCGTCAAACCTACATAAACATAATTATCAGAAAACTCAAAAGCATAGATACAGCGGTGAAAAAAATTCCCGAAAACTTCCATATGAGAGCAGATTTCATCTAACCACCCTTTTTTATTAGCTGCACTCCAAGCCCCTGAAGCTCCTCGCTGAAAATTCTTTCTGCTTTGATATTTTAAAGCTTCTTTTATGCAAGATTCTTTATCCCATTTTGGTCGCCATTTTACTTCCATATGAGAACATATCTCATTTAACCAACCTTTCTTGTTTGCAGCAGTCCATGCACCTACTGAACCTGTTTGAAAATCCGTTTTTGTATGATATTTAAGAGCTTCTTGTATACAGGTTTCTTTGTTCCATTTTGGCTGCCACTTCACAATCATGTGCGAACAAATCTCATTCAACCAACCTTTTTTAAGGGCTGAGCGATATGCACCATTGCTGTTTTTAGCAAAATCACTCCGATGAGAGTACTTCAATGCTTCTAACCGACACTGCTCCTTGTCCCAATAATAAGGAAATTTACGAGGCTTATTCTGCGTGTTTTTTTTATTCAACATATAACAAGTTCTAATCGTTCATCCGTTCAAACAACAAAGTTAAAAAAATCTCCATAATATTTATTTTATTCTCTGTTTAAGGTTTTGAAATTTAATAGAACAATGTTTCCTATATTCATAAAACGCTATCTTTGCAATGTCTTTCAAACATTAGATCTGTTGATGTAATGCAGTGAAAATAAGCCATGAGTGAATCATAAAACTTAGATTAATAAATTTTCAACAATCTAAAATACAGTTTGATTTGTAGGGTAACAAAACCCAAACAAATCACCATTTTCAGGTTTCCTAAATCGGAAACATTAATATATCTTTGTAGGAAATGAGGTAGCATATGAATGTAGACATTAATAAAATCGGAGCATTGATTTGTGAAGAGAGAATCCGACGTGGCTTGACGCAGGAGGAACTTGGTATAAGAGTCGGCGTGGGCAAAGCTCAGATATCAAAAATTGAGAGCGGTAAAGGCTTAACCATAAAAACCGTAACCAAAGTATTGGAGGCTTTGAATATGTCGGCAACCATCCGCCTGGTCGGCTCTCGCAATATTGACAAACACATTATTGGTTACGTAATTGCAGTTATCAGCGAGTTTGCCAAAGCATATAATATGACTATCCGAGAGGCAAGCAACTACCTGAATCGTCACAAAGGGCTTGATTTTCTTACCGAGCATTACGAAGCAGAGCATCTACTGTCTATGGATGATAGTGTACAGGATTTGGCTCGTGTTTGCTATAACAATGGAGGGGGAATATTATGAGGTTATATCACGGATCAAATACGGATATCTTGTTCATCGACTGAAAAGACTATGAACAAGAAAGTGCAATATCTTATAGAGGGAATTACCAAGGACATCGTTGCCTACCTGATGCAGGAAAATGACATGGACCTCCCTGCGGCAATAAGCCTATTCCATAATTCGGAAACATTTGAAAAGCTCTCGGACGAATCTACCGGACTATATATTGAGAGTTCAGTCTACGTGTACGAGATTCTTAAAACAGAATTGAAGATGGGAAAAATAGAACAGTGAAACATCTCATTAATTTAATTGATAATGGTTCATAGAAATTTATTCAATTCTTCTACCAACTGATAAACAGTAGTCGAAGATTCTTCTTGTGCTGGATTGTTTCCATTAAACTGCTTCATGATAACTTTGGCGTGACTAATAGCCTGTTATTGCTTGGGAAACAAAGCATTAAACATTTTAGTAGTTACACCCGATTTCTTTGTGTAAGGAAATTTAAGCAAATCACTGAGCATCTTTTCATATCTAGAACAATGTAAAGCCCCTTGATACAAATTAAAATGAAGCAGGAACCAAAATTCAAAAGCCTGATTGCTATACGCCACTTCAAAATCATGTTGACGTGCCAAAAGTATAGCAGCGTTAAAATCACTTTCAGGAAAATCATCTTTATCAAAAACAACCCAATTCTGATTGTATGTCCGCCCCTTCAGTTTTTCCTGCTCTTTGATGTTGATAGCCTTCTGTACTAATGCCAATGTCCCCATTCCTTGACCGACAGCTTTTACATTAGCAGAAGTCAAACGGAAAGCATTGAAATAATCGGGTTCTGTATTAACCCCTTCACAAATGATCAGAAACGTTTGCTTCACCTCACGCACGCCACTGATTCGGATTAATTTTCTTTCGACACGCGGATTTGTATTTTTCCTTCTTGCAGCCGTCATAGTTTATTTTTCTTGAGTATTAAACAAACGGGTTAAATCACCTACAATAGGGATTGCGCCATATTTTCCTGACAAATAATCTTTCTCAAACGAAGCATCATTGCGCACTTTATACTCTGCCAATGAATATAGTTCAGTTGTTCCATAACGGTCTTTTTGTGTGAACCATATCTGATCTCGTCTAAAAATATTTGCACTCAACAAATTAGTATCGTGAGTGGTGAATATTAGTTGGGCATTTTTTGGATTTGTTTCTTTTGAGTTGAACAATGCGATGATTTTACATGTAAGAAGAGGATGCATTTTAGAATCAAATTCATCTATAATCAGACGCTTCCCATTATCCAAAGCATCAATAATAGGATATGCCAAAGAAAAATATTTAATTGTCCCTTCAGATTCATTCTTTCTGAATGGGAAAGTGATTGCCTTAACTTCATTACCGTCATTGTCGTATTGTGTATGCGTACTGATTATAGTATTATCAATCTTATCAATGTTCTCAATACCCAAATCAGCATAACGGGAAAACGCTACAATCCGCTGTTTCATTTTAATATCATCCAGTTGGATCGTTGCCGTATTCCATATTTTTTCATCATTGGAACCCAAGATAATAGTGGTGTCATTCAACCATTTCATAATCTCTACTGCTATCGGATCATTGAATTGTGCCGCAACAGAGAGCAATAAAGCATTAGCCCTTACCATTCGCTTACCCACAAGTTCTTTACCTACCACGAATTTGGAGTGGATATCGAAGCTATCCTTTTCCCGGTAGAATAATTCAACTTCTTTAGCTCTCTTTTTATTGGCTTTCTGATAAAGCCATTCCGTATGTACTAACGAATTATCCGCTTTAAAACCATATCGATATTGATTATCTTCATCACAAAAGATTGCTTCAAAATAACTTGGTTCTTCCGCAGTGAGAGCATTTAACCGAAAACTTTCAATGTTTACGCGTTCACCTGCCTGAATATCCTTTGATGAATTTATCACATACCATTTAAAAATCTCAAATGCTTTAACGAAATTAGATTTACCAGATGCATTAGCTCCATAGACTACTGCACTCTTCATTAATGATAATCCGGCACTTCCTACGCTGAAAATAATATCTTCAGCCGGAATCTGTATTTCTTTCAAAGCCGATGCCGCCAACGAAAGCGTAGATTGTTCTTTGAAAGATAAAAAATTACCTATTGTAAATTGAATAACCATACTTTAACTGCTTTATTTGAGAAATAATCACAAATATACTATTTAGTTATTCATATAATGATATATATCAGTTGAATTATACTATTTTATGCCTAATAACATAGATTCTCTCTTGTTACTTATTCTCAACCTGCAAAACAGCTTCAGCCCCTTTTAATAATGGCGACGAAAACTTAACCCGCACTTCTCCTTCCTTTCCAACGGTTTGTACATAAGCAAGCAGACGACCGCGGAAAACACGTTGACGGTGGTCGGTATAATCGCCCATATCATAATTGTCAGAGCCTTCAAGCCCTAAAAGACGAGCAGGACCTTCGATCTCGCATGTAATATTGTTGTCGGCAAGTTTCACTACGATACCATTCTCATCAACTACCTCTATAGTAATATGAGCAGTAGAGCCTTCAGCGGAAAGTATCTGACGATCAGCACTCACTTTTAATGCATACGGACGTCCGGATGTTTTTATCGAATAGCTTGACAAAGCTTTACCTTCCTTATTACAACCTTCTGCTTTCAACTCTCCAGCCTGATAAGGAATATCCCAGTAGATTATCCCGGTCTTCATATCATAAGGCTTCATCTCTCCCACTACTTTCCCATCCAACAATAGGCGAGCTTGGGGAGCGTTGGTATAGCATACTACGCGAATTTCTTGACCTGCTTCATAGTTCCAGCTATCCCAAGCATCAATAGACAGATTATTGTGTTTAGGATACGTTCCTATATAAGTAACCGGATTCTCACTCCACAATGAAGCACGGAAATACCCGCGAGGTTTAGTGAAACTGCCCAAATCAAGTAACCCCGTATAAAGTCCACGAGAAGGCCAACGACCTGATTCACCAAGATAATCCGTACCCGTCCAGATGAACTGACCGAAGATGAATTCTTTATCACGTACAGAGCACCAAGCGTCATAGTCAGAACGGGTTTCGCTGCCATAGATGACGCGGTTAGGATAAGTTGCGTGATCTAAATCGTAGCGATCCTCCGTATAATTATATCCCACAACATCTATTACCTGAGGGTATTCAGTCTGATTAGACATCACAACACCGGCAAGTGCTCCGGTTACAGCTCGTGAAGTGTCGACGGCACGCACACAAGCTGCCAATCGCTTAGCGATAGTTCCTATTCTTTTTGCATTCGGAGCATCGGGATTATATCCACCAAACATAGGTTGACTGATAGTGGAACCATTCAAAATAGGATGAGAATAAGGATCATTCGGATAATCCACCTCGTTACCTATGCTCCATAAAAATACACATGGGTGATTACGATCTCTACGTACCATATCAGTCACATCTCGCTCTATCCACTCCTCAAAGAAATCAAAAGAGCCCTCAAAACCGGGTTCGCCTACATTCCAGCCTTTTATCCACTTACGCTTGGGGAATTCCCACTCATCAGAAGCCTCATCCATAACAAGTAATCCCAACTGGTCGCACAAGTCATAAACAACCGGAGCTTGAGGATTGTGGCTCATGCGGATAGCATTCACTCCTATCTCTTTGAGATTTTTCAAACGACGTTTCCACACGTCGCGAGGCACTACCGCACCAAGTACGCCGGCATCGTGATGCAGACACACGCCTTTTACTTTCATCCATTCGCCATTCAGCGAGAAACCCTTATTCGCATCAAACTTCAGAGTACGTAAGCCCACTTTTGTCTCACTACCATCAATACGCTTGCCATTGCTTAACAATTCTGTTTTCAATGTATAAAGATAAGGAGAGTCCAAATCCCAACGCTGCGGTTTCAACACCTTCAGTGAAAGTGTTTCTTTAGTTATTCCTTTTTTCCCGTCAGAAACACGAACGCTTCGTTTAGCTACTTGTTTTCCTTCGGCATCAAAGAGTGTGGCTTGCAATTCCAGTTTACCGGCAGCATCTACATGTTTCTCTATATCCATATCTACAGCAATCGTAGCCATCTTATCAGTCAAAGAATTTGCATGCCAGGCAACTCCCCACTGGGCAAAGTGTGTATTCGGAGCAGCGATCATCCATACATCACGATAAATACCCGATCCGGTGTACCAACGTGAATCTGCATAACGGCTATGATCAACCCGAACAGATAATACATTATTCCCCTCTTTCAGATAGGATGTCATGTCGTATAAGAAAGAAATATATCCATTGGGGCGTTTGCCTAAAAGGTGTCCGTTCAAATAAACTTCACTGCGATTGTATATCCCTTCAAAGTAAATATAATGGCGTGCGGCTTTATCCGCTATATTGAAATGTTTGCGATACCAGGCTATTCCTCCCGGCAGATAACCGGTACAGCTAGCCAAAGAGGGAGATAGTTGTCCTTCAATAGACCAATCGTGTGGCAACGTCAGCTTTCGCCATTGACTATCATCAAAAGAGGATTGAACAAACGTTGAATCATCGGTTAAGCTAAACAGCCATCGGTCATTAAACCTTTTAGCGTCACCAAACGAGACTTGCGCTTTCGCAGGCACACCAGTTAAAATAACCACTATAAATAAGGCAATAAAATATAAGACTTTCTTCATACAATTATATCTTTATAGATTATAAACAACAGTGGTTACACTTTGAGCATCCAATACAACGGGCTGGCCGACGGTTACGTTACCTTCTAGCAAACTTTTACTGCCCGTCGTAGTATAGGTGTTGATTGACTTTACATCGCTTTTCCATCCTACATGCGTTTCGTTAAGGCGTACGCCCTTATCGGACAAATTGGTATAAACAGTCACAATTTTATCACTTGTTGGAGAGATCCATGCTGAAGCGAAAAAGCTGCGTGATTCATTCAACTCAATAGAAACACGACGGTATCCGGGACGGATGAAGCGGCTATAATTCCCTAATACCCAAAGCGTAGGAGTAGCCTGAAAAGTCCCTTCTTGCTGAATATCACCATCAACTCCTCCCGACGGAACTAATGATATTAGTAAAAAGCGGTTTTTATGTCCCCAACGAGACACATCCATCGAAGTCCAATAACTCCATGAAGACACACCCGCCACTGTAAGATCATTATGTATAACTTTAGACATATACAATGCAATGTCCATTTCAGAAGCTGCGTCATAACCTACGAATTCAGAAGAGCTGTAACCATCACCCAGCATACTCCACTCACTTTGCCATACATTTATATCGTACTGTTGCGCTGCCTGGGCAACTTTTGAGCGCACATCGCGCATGCCATCCCATGTGCCGTCCGTCCAATAACTATGACCGCAAATCAGTTTTTCCATATGAGTTAATCCGCCTACATAGGCTGAAGAAGAAGGATTAAAGAAAGCTGAAAGCACATTACTGCGATTAGCATCGTTCTTCGTCTTATACAAATATTCCCAATCTCCCGATTCGCCCAGCAAGATGTTTGTGGACAAATTGCGGGAAGTCAGAGATCCATTCAGTTCACGAGCCAATAATGCTACCTCGTCATTTGTCCAACCACTCCCTTCCTGACCGCTGTCCCAGTTGTACTGAGGTTCGTTGACAGGTGAAATATGCGTCACCGGATAACCTTGGTTTATATAGTACTGTGCTACATCAGACATATAAGCTGCAAAATCATCATAATATTCACTCTTCAGATTGGATACACCGCCACGGGCAGAAAAACCTTTGCCATTGTACGTATATTGCACAGGTGGAGTGTTACTGAAAAGGACAACGCTCTCACAACCAAATTGTTTAGCACGATTTAGAAAATAACGTTGTCCTTCACAGCGTGTCCAGTCAAGAGTCAAATTATCCGTCAGATAAGATTCTGCACGACGTGATTTATCTACTATGCCACTCGCATCTCCCTGTTCGGCACTACCGCCCCCCAAGTTAACGCGCCACATGGACAATCCAATTCCTTTGGGATCACCAGATTGAATTTCAGTAGAGAAAAGCAGCTCACTTATTTTATCCCGATTCGTAGTCCAATACTTTCCAACATAAGCGGGCAACCAACAATCTGAAGCGCCAAAACCTGTAATTGTCTGAAAAGTTTGTCCAACATCTATACTAATCACTTTCTCCACACTGACTGTAGTTCCGGAATCTGTATCAGGTGTCTCATTGTTCGGAGAGTTATCACTGCAAGCCAAAGCTACAGATAGTAAAGAAACATAAAGTAAATACTTAAGTTTTATCATAACTATTCATTTAAAAGAACTGTCACGGATAATCCGCAAACTACCCGCGACAGTATATAAACAACCTATTGAAATATTAATTCCATCCAGGGTTCTGTACAATAGAACCATTGGACATTGTTATCTCATACAAAGGAATTGGGAAGAGCAAGTCACGATTCTCATCAAAAGTATACCCTTTGTTACTAGGCTCGTATTGATTTTCCCATTCATACGAGTCTGCAGTTGCCTCATTCGTATTATACGCAACAAATGATCCATTTGGTCCCATTACATTGCAGATATCCTTCTTACCATTATCATCCGTCCAACGACGAAGGTCATAGATGCGATGATTCTCACATGCCAATTCAAGACGACGTTCTGCACGGATAGCATCACGAAGTTCATTACCGCTAGTTTCAACATTACCCAAATGAACACGATTGCGCACTTGGTTCAAGGCACTGCGCGCATTTACATCATCATTCGTTTCATTGCACGCTTCAGCATACATCAGCAAAACATCTCCATAACGCAAGATGCGATGGTTCAATGGAACTTTTGGCTGATTGTAGTTTTCAGGACGTTGGGCATACGGCAAATAGAATTTCCGGTTGATACGAGCCGATTTGTGCTTAGCAGGATCAACACAATAAGTCCCATCCCCATTTTGATCGCCTTGTGCGGCAATGAGTTCAGTAAAATTATCTTCTCCTGCAATTTCTGTTGCACCATTCTTGATAATTGTCCACTTCAAACGTTCTGTATCACCAGCTTCAATGAAGGCATTCTCGAGATTAGCAGTAGGTAATCCCCAGGCCCAACCATCTTGATCACCACCCGAGCGGTTACCTGTCACGATAGACAAACTACCTCCGAGATCATACGTTTCATCGTAAGCATTTTGAACTTCAAAAAGTGATTCTTGATTGTTCTCTGCATCAAGATTCCATACATCACCAAAATCGGACATCAGCCCATATTCTTTTTCATTGATAACTATTTGCAAAGTCGTTTTAGCCTCTTCAAATTTATCTTGATAGAGATATGCTTTACCCAACATTCCCAGTGCAGCACCACGAGTGGCACGACCTACATCGCTTGCAGCCAATTCACTACGTTGCGGAAGCACATCAGCAGCATCCGTCAAGTCTTTTTCAATAAGAGCATAAACGTCTTCCACACTGGAGCGACTGATACCAGTCACTTCTTCAGGCAACAAGAAACCATCGATAATGGGTACACCACCAAAGTTCTTCACTAGCTCAAAGTAAAAATAAGCGCGCAGGAACTTTGCCTCAGCTATCAGACGATTCTTTTTATTCTCATCAAGGATGGATGCATTTGGGATGTTCTCAATAGCAATATTACAACGCAAGATACCCTTATAACGATATTGCCAGAAGTTAGAGACGGTACCATTACTCTGTCCCACACCTTGATAATGTGCAAGAGAGATGTATCCACTTTGCTCCTGCGTGGTGTTACCCATCCAAAGATCATCACTACACATATCTGTCAATATCCAGAAATTTTCAATCTGCCACCAACCATGGTAAGTGATTGCGTTATAACAGCCAGTAAGGAAGGCCTCTGCATCTGCTTCACTTTGGAAGTAGGTGTCAAGATTCTCTTGTCCTCTCACATCTTCCTCCAGAAAATCGGAGCATGACGAGAAGGTTACGGTGGCAAGGAATGCCAATATAATGAATAATTGTTTCATAAGGAATTAAAATTTTAAATCAATACCAAATAAGAATGTACGTGGATTAGGATACGCAATCCAATCAATGCCCGTCTCAATAACACTTTTTCCAAGTTGCGGACGTTCAGGATCCATGCCTGAATAACCCGTGATGGTAAAAGGATTCTGAGCAGAGAACGAAAAACGGAGTTCAGCATTACCCAGCACTTTCTTTGGCAATGTATAGCCTACTTGAAGTAACTTGCAACGAAAATACGAACCGTCTTCCACATAAAAACTTGAAACGCGGGTATAATTCAGATTGTTGTCATTGGCCGTCAAGCGAGGAATGTCGTAACTAGTTCCTTCACCATGCCATGCCTTATTCAATGTTCCCGCATATACATTACTGCCATTTGCTCCCGAATACAAGTTACGAGTTGTATTGAATATATCATTTCCAAACGTTCCGTAAAAGTTCGCTGTAAAGTCAACATTCTTATAATTGAAACCCATATTCAATCCCATCATCAAGTCAGGATAAGCATTACCAATATAAGTTTTATCTTCATCATCCAACGTTCCGTCATGGTTTAAATCTTTGAAACGGATATCACCGGGCTCAGCATTTGGCTGCAAAACAGTTCCATATTCATCTGTATGAGCCAGCACCTCTGTTTCATTTTGAAACAATCCATCGGCCACATATCCATAAAAACGACCAATTTCGGCACCGTCTTCGTTGCGGATAATCTGGTCAGAGTTGAAACCACCGGTATAGATAGGTCCATCACCCGAAAGTTTGATAGCCTTATTCTTCACTGCTGATAAATTCAAACCAACGTTGTAATTGAAATCCTTGGCAATTTTATCTTTCCAATTAAAGCTCAACTCCCAACCGGTAGCCTTCATACTACCAATATTCATGGTTACTTGGCTATTCCAGTTCGGATAACCAATTGCCAAAATATTTTGCTTAGCATACAGCATATCACTTGATTTTTTTTGATAAATATCGAATGTCACATCCAAACGAGAGTTTAAAAAAGACATATCAAGTCCGAGATTATAGTCTTCTACCGTCTCCCATTTCAGTGTATTATTTCCAACAGAAGAGATTGTTGTTCCTATCACACGACTTTGATCTGATCCGAACACAGCATCCGAGCTATCGAGTAGAGTCAAGTAAGCGGAATTTGAGATACTCTGATTACCAACACGTCCCCAACCGGCACGTATTTTCAAGTTATCAAAAAGGGTTTGATCTTCCATAAACTTCTCACTAATAAGTCGCCAAGCTACAGAAACAGAAGGGAACAAAGCATATTTATTACCTTTTGGGAACTTAGAAGAACCATCAGCACGCAATGAACCTGTCAGATAATATCTATTATCGTAATTATACATCACACGTCCGATATAAGAGAGCAAAGTACTGAAGCTTGTATTACCATCCGACTTTTGATTCAGTGTACCGGCATGTACTTCTTGCAGATTATCAGAATTGTTAGGCGTAGCATCTCGTGCGCCGCTAACCCAGTATTCCGCAAAGCGTTCTGCAGTAAAACCTACCATTGCATTCAGGTTATGCTTCTCAGCAATCGTTGTCATATAACTTGCTGTGTTAGTCCAGTTCCAGTCAAGCCACTCGGTCATCTTGCGCGACACATTACTATAAGTCGATTTCTCCAACTGATCAATTTCAAACTCTGGAGTAAAACTATCTGAACGTCTTATGTGTGCATTAGCACCAAACTGAGTACGCAAAATCAAACTCTTGATAGGAGTTATCTGCAAGTAAGGATTCAGAATAACGCCATATTCACGGCTATGTGCATTGGCACGAGCAATGGATGCCACTGGGTTCCACGTCTGGTTATTGTGCGAACGGGCATAATTGTTATACTCATTGTCCACCCATTCCGATTCGTCACGAAACACAGGAGTAGTAGGGTCCATTGACATGGCACTGCCAAATTGATCGGGAGTATCATCCCATGACTCAACGCGTGGAGCAATATCAAAACCCATCTTGACATATTTATTAAAGGTGTATTCTGTATTTAATCGAGCATTAATCTTATCCCAATAACCAACATCGAATTGTGATTTATTACGGAAATATCCCAGGCTCAAATTATATACAATTTTGTCATTTCCGCCAGATACACTAAAAGCATAGTTTTGCACAAGTGCAGTCTTATTCACCACTTCCTTCCACCAATCAGTACCTTCAGCATCAGTAATGTTTTCCGTGCTATTCCATACCGGCGTACGTCCTTCATTGGTGTAACGAGTCTTGAAGACCTGCTCGTATTCCGAAGCTTTTGCCATATTAGGATCGCTAATAGTCTGGAAACCAACAGAGCTTGTGAAATTGAAACGTGTTTTGCCTACAGTTCCTTTCTTTGTCGTGATCAAGATAACACCATTTGACCCACGTGTACCATAGATGGCTGCTGCCGAAGCATCTTTCAGCACTTCCATTGATTCAATATCATTACTATTCAGGAAATTGATGTTGGTGCCCACAGGCATGCCATCTACAACATATAGCGGATCACTACCGTTGACAGTGGTCACACCACGAATCAACACCTTAGGTTGAGTACCCGGACCACCACCGCTCATCACCTGTACACCGTTAACTTTACCCTGAAGAGCATCCATAGCATTGCCTGTTGTAGTTTCTGTTATTTGTTCACCCTTCACGGTAGAGATGGAACTGGTTAAATCACTCTTTTTCACAGCACCGTAGCCAATAACTACCACTTCATCCAGCAATTCAGTAGCTTCCTTTAACGACACATTTATTACACTCCGTCCGTTCACCGGAACTTCTTGAGTTCTAAAGCCAATTGTAGAGAATACCAACACCGCACTTTTAGGAACATTCATCAATGAATACTCACCGTTGAGCCCTGTTATAGTACCATTACTGGTACCTTTAACCTGTACCGTCGTTCCTATCATCAGTTCATTGTCGGTGGCAGAAGTTACAACACCTTTCACTATGACCTGCTGCGCATAACCACAAAGGGATAGCAGACACAGAAATACAAATATGATTTGTCTCATATAATTCACAATTTTAAATTTAATATTTCACTCACTTCACTGGAACTAGTTTTGCTCTGCCAAGATGAGCATCAAACGAAAACTTGTAACTACCCGATACAGTCACTGCTGGTTTAGCCCAGTTGTCTTTCGCTGTAGGACCACTCCATGCAGGATTCACAAACTGACCGTAATAATTAAAAATCTCAGGTTCAGCACTATCATCCACACGCCATGTACAATAGTTCCACCATCCATCACTGTGATAACTTGTGATGATGAAGTTCATACTCTCGCCAGCTTCTAGTTCTAACGGATCTTCTAAATAGAAAAGGTGAGGATTAGTAGCATCCTGAACAAATCGGGTAACGTTCGACGGACCACTAGTACTATAACCAATCCAAAATTCAGTCAGATCAGTAGTGTTGTTAGCGTCAAACCATTGGTGCATACTTATCGTACCAATTTTATGAGGTATCGGATCAATAGCATCAGCTATGGAATAAGTCTTAAGGCTATATACACCTGTAATCACATTAAATGTAATTTCATAATATACATTAGCCTGATCGAGTACAATCGGTTTAGCTGTTTCAGGATCATCAGTCAACTTACTGCTATCTGTAGGATCAAGGCCGAAGCAAATAGGCGAAAAGTCAGTCTTCTGGGGTAAAAAATAAATTTCAGTACCGGCTTTCTGGCAATAATAGTTGGCTTTGTATTCGTATTCACCTGTGTGCGTAATGCGCATAGGTACTCCGAATATGTCACTGTTTAGTTCTGCAGCAGTAGCTACATCAGCAAGATACATATCCTCAAAGTCGGGCATTGCAGAGACAGAGATCACACTATTCAAAACAGTGCGATTACCTGCCTTATCAATAACCGTAATAGTTGCCGTGTATTGTTGAGCTACATTAGGTAAAGTAATCTTTTCACTAAAGTCAAAAGTACTCTGGCCATTGAGAGTCATGATTAGAGGATTGTAGTTTTCAATACCTGGAATTACGACTTTCACAGAATCAAGCGCCCGATCATCAGAAAGAGAGAAGCGCAAGTTGAACTTCGTATCAGACTTAATCAGTACCGTGATATTTTTACTAGGTGATACAGTAAAGACAGGATTTTCAAAGTCGCCATCCATTGTGATCAACAAATCATGAGACACAGAACGTCCACCCACATCAATCACCGTAACTTTAACAGTAAAGTTATCGCCTATCTCATCTTTAGGAATGCTGAACTTGTAATTCAGTTCATACGTCTCGAGAGGTTTGTCGTAGATTTCAAGCAGATCAATGGTTTTTTCAAGATTCAAATCGGCGCACTCCAACTTGATTGATGAAATACCGTCCTTATCTGCGGCCGTTCCTACAATACTAAAGGTTCGACCGGCTCCACTTTGAATGTGCTCCGTTGTCAATGCAATAGTAGGAATCTGTCCGTCAACGTCGGCATAACCATCATCGTCGCTACATCCTGCAGTACATAAAGTCAGCAATAAAAATACCTCAAACATTAAGGCATTAAAAGAATGCTTCTTCATAAATATTATTTTTAAGTTAAACATGTCGCAAATATAGGCCTTAACAGATTTAAGAGAGATTACAAATCATGCGTTGAAGGCATATAAATCGTGCATTGACCGATTTGTATATCCTAACTAACGAATTTATTCGTATTTTAAGATACTTAAAACAAACCGTCTACAATGAAGAAGACATTCCATGAAATTTTGTTATGCTTACCACTTTTTTAGTGACAACACAACCGTATAAGGTAAAGCAAACTGAAACCGTTGGAAGATATTCAAAAAAGCAACTCGCTCTACAAAAGATGTACAAAAGATTTCTGTGATTCATCAAAGCGCAATGAAACCGCTTAAGTTCATCAATCAGATTCTGGAGTTCAGAAAAACGTGGATTTAAAACAAAAAGATCTGTGCGAACCGAGATAATATTGTGACTCAAGTTAAGATACTCGGATTGAAAGATACTTCGTCCGAGTATCTAAAAAAACTAAAAGAAAATGTTTCCAAAGAGAGAAGATCATAAATAAAGCATACCTTCTGTCTTCCTATCAAGCTGTCCATCTGTTTATATTTAAATCGTCTTCTCATATAATTTGAACCAATCTAGGCCGTAGTTACCCAACCCTAAATCGACAGTATCAATATATTCGAAGCCACATTTCTCATACAACGAAATAGCCGGAAGGTTTTTTTCGTAAACATCCAAACGAATAGATTTCATACCTGAGTTCTGAGCCAACTCGAATGAATAATCCAGTAAGGCACGTCCAATCCCCCTTTGCAGGAAAGCAGGATGCACTACAAAAGTACGTATCACAAAGATACAACTGTAATCAACATCAACTTTCCATTTCACATCCTTATATGCTTCTTCGGGTTGATGGTTTAAAATAACAGAAGCAACAATTTTGCTATCGCACCTAACGACATAAAGGTTGCTATCTTTAATGCCCGAAACGGCATTCTCCCGGATAGGATAAATCCCTTTTATCCATCCGGGAGGATTGCTATTAGCCGATAAGTGATCATTCAAATCATCGTATAATTTTTCCAATTCGTCTATATCAGCAGAAGATCCGAGTTCTATTATAAACTTCATACAGAACATAAATCAAAGATTTTACTAAGAATGGCATTGATGTTCGCCATCTGCATCATCATGGTGATGACAACCCTCTCCTGAATCCTTCAGTCCGCTAACTAAAAATTGATTCACAAGTTCTGCAACATTTCCGGTACATCCTCTATAGACCCTTATGCCGTGATTGGTCAAGACATTCAGCGCCCCGTCTCCCATACTACCGGCAAGCATTATATCTACTCCTTGTTCCTGCAACACCGATGCGATATTACTTTTGCATCCACAACCTTGAGGAGAAGGTAAAATTTCCATTTTCTCGATCACTTTATTCTCGCCTATTGTGAAAACAGAATAGGCTTCGCAATGACCAAAGTGGTCATCAACAGCATGCGCTCTTGTAGGTACGGCAATTTTCATTTTATTCTATATTTAATTGATTAATAATCTTCGTTAGTGTTTTAACAGACTCAGGAATAACCATCTGGATATTATGCTTCATAAAGACGTTTATTACTTTTGAACCAAAACGACCCGCTATAACAATCCCAACGCCTTGTTTCATCAAAAAGTCTGCGACATCAGAGCCCGCTTGCTCGGATTGAGCCAGAAATACGTTCTCAACAAACAGAGATTCTTTGCTTTCGGTGTTAAACAAACAAAACCATTTGCATCTACCAAAATGAGAAGCAACAGGTGCTTTCAAGCTGTTATCATCTGTGGAAATAGCGATAACCATCGTGCTAATTATTTAATTTTATCTCGATACTTTTGCACAGCGGACAACATTGAGCAGAATCATCTACCAAAGTAAATACAATCTCACATTCAGCACATCTATACCAGTGAACCACATCTACATTTCCTCCCTCAAAAACAATAGAAGCACCTTCTATAAAAGCCTTTGCTATTTTTCGACGTACACTTTCATAGATTCGTGTAAACGTAGGTCGGGAAACAAGCATTAAATCTGCCGCCTCTGCCTGCGTAAGTAATTCATAGTCGCAAAGCTTTAATGCTTCGTACTCTTCAAAATTAATCAAGACTTCTGCACTCGGTTTATGCTGCAATCCTTGCGGCTTAAACCCATTAAAATGAGGAGCCATCTGTATAAGCCGGTTTTTCTTTGTACGCGCCATGCTGCTAATGTTTGTGCAAAGCTACAAAAAAGGATTTAATTATGAACGAATGTTCATAATTAAATCCTTTATACTTGCTATAAATAATTGAAGTATCGTTTATTCAAGAATCATTCAAAGAAGTGTTAGTCCTCATTCTTCTTCATTTCTTTCTCTCTCTTCTCAGCTGCTTTTTTAACTGCTTTTTCCTTCTTCTCTGCTGCTTTCTCAACCGCTTCCTTCGCGTCTTTTTTCTTTTTCTCTGCTGCCTTTTCTTTCTTATTAAAATATCCTTTTAATAAGAAATTATGTTTTGCAGCCGTCATGTTTTCATCTAAGCTCTTGGAGCCCTTCCTTAAATTTAGAACGGTTCGATTTAGATTTTCAGCAAGTGCAGTATCCTGAATCAACCGCCCAAGAGTCCCTTCTCCTCCATTTATTTTTATCATTATCTCTGCCAATTGCTGAGTAACAACTTCTGCATTGCCCGCTGTAACGCCCAAGCTAGTGATGATAGCATCTGTTTCCACCGGCTCTTCAGATTCGAGTAATTGGCCTTCACGAGCCAAAGGAGCTTCAGATGTTCCTTGCAATATATTGACCATTTTATCACCTATAATACCTTCAGAGCCAATAGCAACTTTACAATCTGATTTGATAAACTGCCATACGTCCTTCTTAACAAACATACTCACTCGCACCGTTGAGTCATTAACGATTTGTATATTGTCAACCGTGCCAACATTTATACCGGAAAAACGAACATTATTTCCTACCTGGAGTCCAGCAACATTATAAAAGTTGGAAGAAAGTTGAAAGACCGGATCAAACAAATTCTTTTGCTTACCAATAATAAATATGGCGAGTACAAACAGTGTCAAACCTCCGGCAACAAAGAGCCCTAAACGAATTTTAAATTTTTGAGTATGCATATCCATTCTGTTATTTATTTGAAGAATAATTTAATAGTGCTATCGGTCGACTTCTCAAATTGAGCTAGAGTACCTTCTTTATATGACTTGCCATCTTGCAACATAATAAGCCTGTTGGCCGTCATACGAGCACATTCTATATCATGAGTGATAATAATTGATGATGCTTTATATTTCTTCTGAACATCATTAATTAGCAGACTTATCTCATCAGATGTTACCGGATCCAAACCTGTTGTAGGTTCATCATATAAAATGATTTTAGGATCAACGACAATGGTTCGTGCCAGACTTATTCGCTTCCGCATTCCACCTGATAATTGCGCAGGCATTTTATTCAACGCGCTCAGCAGACCAACATTATCTAACACCTCTTCAATTTTAGCATCAATCTCTTTTCGTTTAAGGTGCCCTTTAATTCTCCGCAATGGAAACTCCAAATTCTCCTTCACAGTCATGGAGTCGTACAATGCTCCACTCTGAAATAGAAAGCCGATATCTTGACGCACTTCGTCCATTTCTATGTCAGATAATGCAGTTACATCACGATCAAACACTTTAATCGTTCCCGCATCTGCCCTGAGCAGGCCAACGATGCATTTTATGAATACTGATTTTCCACTTCCCGACTTGCCTAACACTACTAAATTTTCACCCTTATAAAGATTCAAAGAGAAATCTTTAAGTACTTCCAACGATCCGAATGACTTTGTCAGATTTGCAATTTCGACAACAATCTCTCTCGCTTCAGCTTTAGCCGAATCTTGTAATAACACATCTGTTTGTTCTGTTTTCATAATGCTAGCATATCCGTGATTTGTACTGCGATCATATCAACGATCAAGATTAAGAGAGAAGCCAACACTACAGCCGAATTTGCTGCTCTTCCCACACTTTCCGTTCCTCGTCCTGCGTTATATCCTTTGTAACAGCCTACCAATCCGATAACTGCTCCAAAGAAGAACGTTTTTATTACTGCAGGTAATAAATCACCAAAGCCCACGCCCTTAAATGCCTGCGAAAAGAATAAGACGAGTGATACATCTCCTTTTATATTAGCACCAAACCAACTGCCTATGATTCCAAGTCCATCAGCATAAAGCACTAACAGAGGAATCATGATCGTAGCAGCCCAAACCCTGGTCACAACCAGAAAACGCATTGGGTGAGTAGAAGATACTTCCATCGCCTCTATTTGTTCAGTTACTTTCATACTACCCAACTCAGCACCCATGCCGGATGCAACCTTACCGGCACAAATGAGTGCCGTTATTACGGGTCCCATTTCACGAATCAGCGAAATGGCCACCATCCCCGGAAGCATGGTTTCAGCGCCAAAGCTTACAAGTGCCGGACGCGACTGGATGGTAAGTACAAATCCCATAATAAAACCGGTAACTGATATGAGAGACAAGGATTTATAACCGATTGCAAAACATTGATGAAAGAATTCCCGTACTTCGAATTTACGGGAAAACGTCTCTCTCACAAATTTTGTTACAAATAGAACACCATCAGCAAAATCAGTTAAGAAGTTGTTTGCAATTACCGCTTTAGAAAGAGTAGTTTCACTAAGCTTCAGAGCTTGAAGCCGTGCTATTTCTTTCGCTTTTGACACAGGAATTTTAATTTTCATTTATCGGATAGTTTACGTGTAGTCTTTTTTATATCGTATTAGATAAAAATAGAACACATTCAAGCATGCTATAGTTTATCTTTATTAAAATAAATATTTGATTATCAAATATTTGAAAAACACAAAATAGCTATATTAAATAATAAGTAATAAGAATTTTATTTATCTTATATGTTCAGATCACATTACTCTAGTCTGATTCATTCTTTAGAAAACAGCTCCTTTATCTGCAGAAAACAGTTATTAAGATAGCATAACATCCCCATATTACATACAAAAACATCCCCATGTTGGATATTGCAACATAAGGATGTCTTCATGAGCAACATGGGGATGTTCTATCTGTAGTCTATAGCCTAAAGCAATTGATATCCTAAGACATCCATTAGTTTCTCATTCAATCTTCGATTCTTTCCCCTGAATGGATGGCAGTGGATATGAATAGCCGGATTGAAATTCAATTCAATGATTGCATAGTTAGTCTTTGATGCTTCTTCTGTATAATCGGGTATCATCATATCAAGACCCGTAATGGAAACATTTAAAGCTTGTGCGGCTTGTATGGCTATTTGCTTATAAGAATCGGGTATGTCGTCTGTAAAGTCAATGCTATCGCCGCCGGTACTTATGTTGGAATTCTCTCGCAAATAAACGGTTTCGCCAGACACGGGTATAGAGTCAAAAGTCTTGCTTTGCGCTTGCAAGAAGATGGCTTCGGCTTCACCCAACTGAATCTTCTCTAATGGAGTACGATAACCTTTACCCCGCAATGGATCTTGATTTTTAATCTCCAACAACTCTCTAATGGAGCGCATGCCATCACCGGTGACATTGGCAGGTACACGATGCAGAATGCCTACAACCTCATCTTTCAATACGAAAAAACGATATTCTTTCCCTGCAACAAACTCTTCGATCAGGATGGTAGAATCATATTGAAATGCAATATCAATAGCTCGCTGAAAAGTAGCCTCATCCGTATTCTCTTTTAGGATGGTTATTCCGGTTCCAAAATTGGTTTGATTGGGCTTGATAACTACAGGCCGGCCTTGGAGGCGTAAGAAATCGGCTTTCGCCACTTCTGCCCGGGTGTACTCCTCTCCTTTCGGAACTCGGATGTCGTGCTCCTCCAGAATCTTCTTAGTAACCAGTTTATTTTCCATTGCCAATATGCTGGCATAATTATCCAACGAGGTCTTAGTAGCCTGTTTCACATACTGGATGTTGTCATTCTTTTCGAGTCGGATAAAGTTTTCTTTTCGATCCATAATATCAAAAGAGACACCCCTTCTTATGGCTTCACGCAGCAGTAGTTGAGTGGAGAGCTCCATATCTTCCAAGCCAATAAAGTTATAGTTTTTCTGTTGACTTTCGCGAAGGTAATCGGCAGCCTTTTTGATATGATAGGGGATATAACCCAATGTATGAACTCCATTGAGTACCTCGTAAACTTTGCGTTTTTCAGGATGCTCAACCAACTGCATGGCGTGCGACAATGAATTGAGGTATTCACTCTTACTTATTTCGAGTTTTTCGAATAGAGCGATTATCTCCTGAATCTGTGTTTTAGCTTTGTGCCAGATATTCATCTGTTCACCCTTCTCCTCAAACATGCAGGGGACTTCATCCAACCCATACAGGGCCACGCATCCGTAATATTTGTTGGCTTTTGCCTGAGCCTCCGCATCAAAACGATCCGGTTCCTCGCTCAACAATCCATATAGAGCCAACGCATGTAAGAAAGAAAGTTCGTCTTCGGTTATCCCGGCTTTGCTCAATGGATCAATATCTATAAACCGAAGTTCAATATAAGAGATATGCTCCGGACCCTTCACAAATTTAGGTCGCACCGGAGAATACAATTCCTTAAAGGAGGCTATTTGTTGCTCTTTTATCATTTGCTCAACACTGCTTCTGAAACTCGTGACCGAGCTGTAATCCGGATACAGATCACTAATATTTCGATATCCGTAGCAACTGTTTCGAATGGAGAGAGCCACTACATGCCTATTGATGGTGTATGGTGCAAGTTTACATTTAAGCTCCAACGAAGAATCGACCACGGGGCTATTGCCATAAAGCAAAACGTATAACCAGCGAAAGCGAAGCATTTGCCGAACTGTTTTCAAATAGACTTCATCTTTAAATTCTTCGTACGATAATGAAGGGTTGATTTTGCGATAAAGCATTTCCAATAACTTCTCACTATAAGAGAGATTAAAATGAATGCCAGAGATTAATTGAGTTCTCGATCCATATTTCTTGGCAAGAAATTCCCTGTAATGCTGCGCCGCCTTTCCCTCTTCGTCATATTGGGCAATAGGTATCTGCTCATCGTCGGGCAAGATAGGCGGAATGCTTTGAGGCCACAAGTATTCATCGATCAACTCCAGACTAACAATGTCATGAATGGTCTCCACAAAGCCGATTGTCTGCTTGATGTCCGGCAATGGAGGAGTAATCATTTCGACCTGACTTTCTGAAAAATCAGTTGTGATATAAGGGTGTTTCAGTTTGCTACCAAAAACCTTTGGGTGAGGAGTTTGAGCCAACTTCCCATCCTTATCCACACGAATATTCTCTTTCTCAAGACCAAATAATGCGTCCACCCAGATATTTCCCTTTAATAACTGATCTGCCGATTTAAATAGTTCCTCTTTCATATCTTAATTTGAATGATGTTTTTTAATAAATAGTTTAAAAAGAACAATGTACAGTGTCACCAGTACTACGCCTTTTGCAATGCTGCTTATGCTAATGCTCCACCAAACAGACGAGAGCGAATGTTGCCAAAAGTCAATAAAAATAAGAGCCATGGGAATTCGGAGTACTGTAAACAGGATTCCTGTAATTGCCGGAATATTCGTCCGCCCCCAACCAAAGAAAGCCCCGGTAGCCATTAACTCCATGCACATAAATAGTTGAGAAAAGCCCAGAATAGTTAGATACTCCCGTCCCATAGCTATGCTCTCAGTATCACTTAAAAATATTGAGAACAAAAAACCGGGAAAAGTGATCAACAAAACGGAGGTAATACTACCAATTACAAAAGCGAGAAACATTCCGGATCGAAAAACGGTCCATTGTTTCCGATAATCCTTTGCTCCGTAAGCCTGCCCTGAAATGGTTGATAAAGCCGAAACAAATCCACCTGCCGTCATAAACGAAATTGCTTCAATCTGTATCCCCACCTTTTGAACAGCGATGGCTGTGGCACCCCAATCACTAATGATACGAGCCATCATAATAGCCACAGCAGTGAAAGAAATGCGTTGAATAGTGGGACTCAAGCCCAACTTTAAAATATCTTTAAGCAATGCATATTGATACGTGGTGCCCATGGGCCTCAAATTGTCTGTCTTATTCAATTTTCGGTAGAATAGCAAAGTAGCAGTTGCCTGAGATAGAATAGTGGCAATAGCCGCCCCTCTGATGCCTAAACCAATCTGAAATATAAAAATATAATCTAGCAAGATATTCATCATCAATGCAGTTGCATTAATACGAAATGGCGAGCGACTATCTCCATAACCAATAAATACGCTGGTGAAAAATAAATTTTGAAACAAGAAAGGAATACTCGCAGCAATCAATAACAAATAATCCGTTGCAATCTTCTCAATTGCAGGATTATTCAATTGAATCAAACCAATCAAATAGGTTCTGCTAATAATCAACAAAACACTACAGAGTAAAGCTAGCGTGATAACAGCCCATATACCATTCTTGACATAGCTCTTCGCAAGGTGTATATTGCCTTCACCAATAGCATGGGAGACTTTTATTCCTGCACCAACTGTCAATAGAGAAGATACGCCCCAACTTAAATTCATATAAAATCCGGCTGAACCCACTGCAGCAACGGCCTCACTGCCGAACTTACCAACAAAGATTATATTGATAGAATTATAGGCCATAGTCATAAAGGAAGATGCAATGACGGGCAATGCCAGCCGCACTAATTGAATGGTAATCAGATTAGGTCGAACTCTGTTTGCTGCCACTGAAAAGTCTTTGCTATGTAATGCCATATCTGTTGTTACTGATTCTCTTTTAATTATATAGACGCCGGTTTCTTGAAAAAGACGCAAAAATCGGACTGGAAATGTTTTATCTAACAAGAACACACACATTAGCAAAGTGTTCCAACTGCACGGTTCAGTTGCTTCAACAGAACCGTGCAGTTGATGGAAGAGAACGGTTCAGTTGAGCCAACTGCACCGTGCAGATTTTACGGTCAAATATTTCTGAAGATGCATTCTTTATTCTACTTTTGCAGATGGGATAAACACAGTAAAGAATAAAATGATGGATCATAATACTGAATCAATTTGGCGGGCATGCTCGGACCAACTAAGAGTTTATATAGTAAAACGAATGCCGGAAGCCTCACTTGCTGATGATATTCTACAAGAAGTCTTCATCAAAATACACGAAAATATTCATTCGATAAAAGATGACACAAAGATCTGTATCTGGGTATATCAGATAGCCAAAAACACCATCAACGATTACTATCGTAAACAAAAAATACAACTTTCGGATATTGAAGTGATTCCTGAAGAAGAATTAAGTGCTATTGATGATGTGGAGAGCCAAACAGCAGAGAACCAAATAGAGCAAATAGCATCGGGCCTACAAAAAATGATCAACTCTCTACCGGAGAAATATGCTCAGGCACTAAAAATGGTGGAACTTCAGGGGTTATCTCAGACACAATTAGCCAAAGAGTTGAACATCTCAGTATCAGGTGCAAAGTCGCGCGTTCAGCGTGGAAGGCAAATGCTGAAAGATGCCCTGATGAACTGTTGTCACTACGAGTTTGATAAATATGGCACTATAATTTCTTATCACCCGAAAAGCTGCTGTTGCTGTAGCAAGTAAACAGCAACAGAATAAGAATCCTTTTATAAATTCATTTCTTTAAAGCTTTATAGCGTCGGCCCCACCATTTATACCACGTGAGCGAAGTATAAACCATGCATCTTTCTACACAGTGAAAGCGCATACAATAATGAATGAACCGATAGGATAAAGCAAGAAAAAGAAATAATATCGAATATCTGACAACATAATCTAATATCATCGACTGAGAAGTAAAAAACGCCATATCAAAGCATTTGTATATTAACGGCACCAAGACTAAAGATTCCACCAATAAGAAAGCAATTACAAATCCATGAGCCGTTTCAATCGCTCGTTTCGGGCAGTTGCTCATACATCTCATACAACTTTCACATTTGAAAGTCCAATAAGGCCTATCATTCTTCAAAATAATAGCTTTGACAGGACAATTATTTATGCAAGCACCGCAATTGTCACAATCACCTGATGCATAAAATGTTTTAGCCAGAAAAAAACGACCGATAAGAAAGTATCCGAGAGAAATCGGAGCAACAGCTATATCTTGAATTATCTCGCGCAAAGCAATGAAATCTTTTTGCCCCGCAAGAACCTTTTCAGCATGCCTGGCAACTCTCTCTTTATTCTTTTGATGAAGATATTTAATTGTCCTGTCATTCAATCCGGGATGGATAGAAATCCAATTAGAAGGTAAATCAACCGGCACCATTCCTCTAATAGAATATCCTTTAATTCTTAAAATGAAAGCAGAGAGATAAAAAGCGAGACCTGTTAATCCGGGTGTAATAAATTTCCCGATCAACATTCCGGCCCTGGTATTCATCAACAAGACATGATTATTTCCTCGGGGAAAATGCGTAATGAACGAAAGCATAACAGGTGGATAGTTGAATCCATGGATAGGCGATACAAAAACAATCAGTGAACCAGAAGGCGGAGTTTCGATATTGCGTCTATCAACATTTGCAATATTAATAATCTTTGCTGCAATGCCACTTTGTGACGCAACATCAGAGACCCAAGACGCAACATTTCTGGAGTTACCCGTCCCTGAGAAATAATAGATTACAAGCGTTTTGTATAAGCCCATTCTTTGCCGAAATAAAGAGGATAAACCAACCGGAACAAAATTATTTTCAAAATTACCAAAAGGAATGAATGAATTAAATTTTTGCCTGATAGTTTGCAGTTAATTTCCTCTTATCATCCCATAAGTTGTAACGACTGCACTCCGCATATCGAAGAAAAAGAGCAATAATGCTTTCTATATTGAGGAAAATCAAGCTAAATTGGAAAGCATTGTTAATCAGTGACTTATGAAATTGGCTAAAAAAAAGTCAAATAAATAAGCTCTTTTTTTAGCTAATGATTTGCAAGTTTAAAAAATAAGCTTACCTTTGCACTCGCTTTTGAGATGGTAATCAAATAAAGTATTCGGGGTGTAGCGCAGTCCGGTTAGCGCACCTGCTTTGGGAGCAGGGGGTCGTGGGTTCGAATCCCGCTACCCCGACAAGGCTTAAAAGCCTGACATACAATGATTTAGAAGAGTGTTGAGCTGGTACAATTTGTGCCGGCTCTCCTTTTTTATGTTAAAAAGACGCTATTTGCACCCTCTACGGGGCATATAAAAGGGATAATTCTTTGAACTATCTTTGAAGTGATTTCGGCCAAGTTGTTCGACAGCATTAATAACAGATTAAAGAGCAATACAAAATGACTATGAGCAACAAGCTAAGACCATACGTACCCACACATCCCGGCGATGTGCTGAAAGATGAATTACAAGCACGTGGAATCAGCCAAAAACGATTTGCAGAAATTATATCTGTATCATACACGATGCTGAATGAAATAATAAACTGTAAACGTCCTGTCAGTGCCGAAATGGCTTTGGTGTTAGAGGCCGCTCTAGGCATCAACGCATCGCTTTGGAACAATATGCAAAGTCGTTATAACCTAGAAATGGCACGTCGAAACAAAAACAATACAGGAAAGTTGGAGACTATCAGAAAACGATGCGCTTCGGCACCTCTGTAGCTTTAAGCTAGAATTTTACTGATAATTACTTTGTACCACCCAGACGAGAAAGTTGGTGATTTCTGAAATCAAAGAGGCTGAAATTTAGAACCAGACACTCAAAGAAACACTCTCTTCCAATTGCTCCCACATTTGCCTGTTTTTACTAGTGAGAAAACCGAACTATTCAAGTCTACAACTGTTCTAACTTTCCTAACCGATTAACAGTTAGAAATTCATTTCATATAATACAAGGCACATTTCCCATTAAAAGCACTAACAATGAATCAAATAACCTTATCCGTCCTTGAATTGGCGACAGTTGTTGAAGGAGGAAATTTGCGCAGTGCCATCGAACGGACTGTTGAAGTAGCTAAACACACTGAATCCCTAGGATACAAACGTATTTGGATGGCAGAACATCACAATATTGAATATATCGCTAGTTCTGCAACAGCGGTATTAATAGGTCAGGTTGCCTCTAAAACGAGTCGCATTCGTGTTGGGTCAGGGGGGATCATGTTACCGAACCACAGTCCATTAGTGATTGCGGAACAATTTGGAACTTTGGACACAATTTATCCGGGAAGGATCGATCTCGGGTTGGGTCGTGCGCCAGGAACAGACCAGTTAACAGCTATGGCATTAAGGCGAAACAATATGGCTACAACCTATGATTTTCTTAGCGATATTAAGCAATTACAGGGTTATTTCAGCAAAGAGAACAGTTCCTCAAAAGTACGAGCTTTCCCGGGCGAAGGGCTAGACATACCGCTTTGGATTCTAGGTTCAAGTACTGACAGTGCTTACCTTGCAGCAGAAATGGGATTGCCTTATGCGTTTGCCGCTCATTTTGCTCCTGCACAATTTCGTATGGCAATCGATATATACCGTAATAATTTTAAACCCTCCAAACAGTTAAAGCAGCCCTATGTAATGGCATGTGTCAATGTGTTTGCCGGTGAAACCGATGAAGAAGCAGAATTTCTGTCAACAAGCTTAATAAAGCTATTTCTTGGGCTGGTTACTAATTCACGCAAACCCATACAGCCGCCGGGGAAATTACCAGAAGCTTATCGAATTTCAGCAGTGCGCTCAGCAGTAAATAGTATGATGGCTTGCACTTTTACAGGAGGAAAGGATACCTTAAAAAATAAGCTGTTTCAATTTATTTCTGAAACCGGAATTGATGAACTGATGGTTTCGAGCAACATTTACGATAGGGACGCGAAGTTGAAGTCATTTTCAATACTTCGTGATGCAATTGGTTTGTGATTCTCCAACTCATTATTTAATCCAGAAAAGAGATGAACGTAATGTTTTAATAGAACACTTAATAATGCGCTTATTTGATTTAAAAGTGACGCAAGAAAAAACGATTAATCTGTTTTAAATGCTATTTTTGCAAACCAATTAAACAATCAGATTTATGACATCCAACAAGTTTCCTTTTAACAAAGAGAAAGCCTTAAATGCGGTTCTTTACATTGCTAAAAACCTGAAACGTTCGGACTTTCATAAGATATTTAAGATATTATATTTCTCCGATCGTGAACATTTAGCTGAATATGGTTCTCCTATTACGGGAGATGCCTATATTGCTATTATTGTTCCCTAATCCATCTTTCATGACCCTATGAGAGGGCGTAGATCACGGGAAATTTTATATTGCAGCAGGAGTTTCAGGAGATAAACCGTGTATATACTCCGTAGTAATAAACTCCAAGATCAACCAGTTTATTCTAAAACGCCCTAAACTGCTGGCACTTCAAGTCGAAATATTAGAAGATGATTATCTTTCTTAGATCATAAGTCTTATATAAATTGCGCAAATCTTACTGGCCTTTCTATAGTACTCCCTATATTTCATCACCATTTTAATTTAAACTCACCGCTTTGGGATCTCCCTCGCGGCTAGAGAATGAAGTACCATTACCGACAAGTGTAAATCATTTTTCATGCAGCACTTGAGTATCCGGATATGGGAACAGAATACTGGACCAAAAGTGATTCTGACTCAGTCTATCACATAGGGGATAAACCAGACAGCATCTATATAATTATACTTAGTGAGGGGAATAAACTCGTTAATGAGAGAGGAAATTGATAACGGCTTGTTAAGGGTATGATAAATTAGGGATATAGAAAACTATATCCCTAACTTTAAAACGTAGCATGAAATCAATTACGAGAAGGGTATATTCCATCAAGGTAAATTTGATAAGACCCTGTTTCTGCCTTCAAATTAGGCAGCATAAAATTTGTACTCCCGTTGCCACCGTACTTATTCCCAATCAGTGAATACAATGCCGGATACTGGGAAATATCGAGCGTACGCCCGTCACATTTCATGAATCCCCGCATCTCAAAATCAAAGGCTAACATGGGCATAAAAAAAAGGCTACTCGTCACGAGCAACCAATCTTTATTAACCTTAAATCTAATACTATGAAAAACACTCTACAAAGTTATCCATATTCAGGTTTCCACCAAATATCCGGTGCATTATAGCCTTATTTATAACATGGTTTAATATATCGAAAGACTTAGTTAACTTATTAACGTAATATTAGTCCATATTAACTTAAATAGGCCTTGTGATATATTAGATTACTATCCAATTCAAATTCACTAAACATATGAAGCAAATTATAAAATTCATCTTCTGCATGATTGCATTCTTTGTGGCCATGCAGATAATAAGCTATGTATTATGATAATAAAAGAAGCAAAGTTAATCGCTGATGATAATTCCCATATAATCATCAATGGGCCGATAGAGACGGCTGATCTCGAGAGAACAAGAAAGGAGTTACACGCTATCTACAGGTGTGACCGTATATTATTCACTTTTGAAGAGGAGGAAAAGAAATGAAAAAAATATTATAGATGAAAGTTTGAATTGATGGAAGTAGGATCAAACTGTAATTAGTAATCAAACCTCAGCCATGCCGGTTAGTATATAATCGCCTTTCAGGTTATGTTGATTCATATAAATTTGGACTTCTACTCGACAGACTGACGCTAAAGAAAATCCCGTTAATTCCGCCTTTATAGCTTTGATAAAAGAATACTCTGTGTCGTTGTGAATAAAAGATATACGATGATATTCCATAAAAAGATATTTATTATGCTATCAAAGATACGGGTTAAATAAAAGAATATAAATAAAAATGAAGAATTTAATTAAAGACCGAAAATGAAAAGTAAAGTTATCACATTAGAATTAGTTAATACTCCTGATGCACTCATAAGATTGCAGGAGCTCGCAGTCAAGAATCTCAAAAAGCAGAATGTGGACGAAGACTTCCTCGATTTTCAGGAAGATATCACTTTTCTTCCTAATAACTCACGCTGCCATGGAAGAAGGGTGTTTTCGTGACTGGATTGTTCCTTCGCCACGCCATAAGCTCCGGCCAGCTCAATCGGATCATCCGAATTGTCGGCAGCCCAATCGGCATACTCCTCATCGGTGGTTATATCATGAGGAGTATCACTCTCTTTTTGCGGAGACAACAGACCTTTGATCTTTTCCAATCTGGATAACTCCTGATTGATACGTTTCTTTGCACGTGCCTTCTCAATGGCATTCCCTTTTTTCTCCGCATGGGAAAGTTGCTTTTGCTGGTTGGCAATGTCTTCTTCCACTATTGAGAGAGCATCTTCTCCGAATTCCTTCTTAAGTGCTTTAGCGTATATAGTCGGATCGCTTATCTGCTTATAATCTACATTCCCGTCCTTATCAAGCGGAAGTGTGTTTTCTTCCTGTTCTGCGGGTGTCTCTTTTGACGAATTGCTTTGTTCGTCCGACGGAGTACTCTTATTCAGCCCTACATCTTCTGATAAAATATTATTTTTATCACCGTTTACTGACGTATTTATGTTTTGAGGTTCTTGAACATTCTCTCTTTGAGCATCGGGAGTCGTCGGAGACTGACCGTTTATTGAGAGAATTGCTCAAAGAAGAGAAAGACCTGAATAAGGTCAATGATACCATCAAGATCGTTAGTGACTATTTTACCAAGCTATCAGGAAACGAAGAACAGAAACAGCAGGGAACCAACCTGATACAACAGACCATTCTGGCGCTGAACTCATTCAACAAAGAATAATTTTCCATATTTAATATATTAGATCACGTCCGTGAGGATATTGGATCTAACGCAAAATAAAAGGCAGCTTTTCAGGGCTGCCTTTCTGTTATCAACAGGCAATAACTGATAATTCAAATTTATCCGGATCATTGGTATAATCGATAACCCGCCTTATAGCGGCATCCGCCTGTTTTTGCATGATACGCACATAATTGTAAATCGGGCGGTTCTCTTTCATTGACTGCCCAATGCAGTATTCTATAATCTCTGTCTTTATCCCAAGGTCGAAAGCAAACTGGGAGAAAGTCTTTCTTCCGGAGTAAAAAGAGAACTCTGTCTCTATACCTACTGCTTTGGCCAGATTCTTCAGACACCTGTTCAGGTAACGTTGGAAGTTTGAATACGAGAAGTTATACCCGAAATCCAACTTTCCGTTTCTCTTCAGGTATTTCTTGATAATAGGTTTAGCTTCTTCAGGGATAGAGAAGATAATCATTTTATCACTCTGCTTATTCAGGTTTGTTTTCTGCCGGATGTACTTTATCGTATCACCACTGAAATCCACCTGAACAATATCAGCCAGATTCATTCCGCCAAGATAGAAAGATAGCAGAAACAAATCTTTCGCAAGGGACAAACGTATATGTTTGGTTTCAAGCGCACGGATTCGGATAAACTCTTCTATTGTTATATCCAACTGCTTAATGTTAGGCCTTGGCATTTTGGTATACGCAAAAGGATGGACCTCGTATTTAACAATACCGTCACGTATGGCCTCGTTGATACTGGCTTTCAGATGAGTCAGGCGCATTTGCTTGGTTGCGTTACTCAGATTACTCATGCCTCTGACAAACTTGTCAATTGTTGCGGGAGAGAAACTTTGAAGGG